>SCPN01000031.1_pt1 | contig 659318 bp, 897 predicted proteins | sample 6106831 | NCBI WGS metagenome assembly SCPN01 (sample SAMN10720447, study PRJNA508395) | human gut metagenome | isolation source: Participant 1, 0 month | reverse complement strand
GTTTTGTCTCCTTTTGATTTATTTTATGAAATCCGGTGGGTGGGGTGTGCAGACGACGGACAGTTCACGGTTTATGGGTTTATGCTCCAAAAACACGCTCCCGCTCGGCTTCGGACGCAGCGGTCACTAAGCTCCTGCTTCGGTGCGAGGACTTCGTCCTCTCACCTCGCATTTGCTAAGTGCCGGCGTCCTCAGACGGTTTTTTCCGCACAAACCCATAAACCGTGAACCTACGACTGACACCTTCCGGATTTTATTAACTAAATGCGTGGTCGCCAGCCGGAGGCTGGCTGCCCGTTCGTCTGTCATTCACCCCACTACTGCTGCCCGCCTCCGGCGGCCAGACCGCACCTCAGGGCGTCCCTCCGCAGGAGGCAGCCCGTCCGGTGGGTACTCACCCCTCCACTGCTGCCCGCCTCCGGCATCCAGACCGCACCACAGGGGCTGCGAGCCGGGTGGGAACGAAGGACTGAGGGGGTATGGCGTTTTGAAACCGTTTGAGGACGCCGGCACTTGGCGAATCCGTGTGTAGGAAGGGCGGTGAAAGCTTGCTTTCAACAGCCCGCACTCCCTACACAGATGAGCCTAGTACCGCTGCGTCCGAGACCGAGCGGGAGCGCGTTTCAAAACGCCATACCGCTTCCACCGGCCGCCCCGTCCGTCCTGTCACTACCTTCCGAGCTGCTCCACAGCCTCCCGGAACCTCGCACACTCACCTGCGAGATACTCCGCATTAAGCCCCTTTCCCTCTTTAGTAAGTTCCATCGGCTCGCCAACATACAGCTTAAGTCTCTTCCCAAACAGCTTATGATATTCTCCGTCATTATATACCGGAACAATTTTTGCACCTGACATAACTGCCAACATTGCAAAGCCCGGCTTGAATTCATCCATAACCCCTGTCTTAGAAGTATGTCCTTCTGGGAAAATTATCATATTATCTCCTGCACGAAGATGCTCCGATGCTCCTCTTATCCATGTAATATCTGTTCCAAAGCGGTCTACAGAAATAAACTTACCACCGCTTGTAAGCCACTTTAGAATCTTCTTATCAGCCCAGTCTTTGGCTATTATAAGGACACTGTTCTTAAACAGCATATAAAACATCTGTCCGTCATTATGTCCCACATGATTGCCAATAAATATGACTCCGCCTTTTTCAATTTCCTCTTTAGCTTTTCTGCTCTGATAACATATCTTAGGTCTGAACATAATATACAGGTAAGCGTATAAAAGACCTCTCCCCATACTGGCTGTTACATTAATAAATGCATTTTTCTTTCTCATTTGATACCTCTTGCTGTCAAATCATTTATCCGCGTATTACTATTTAATCACAAGTTAATACACAAACGTTCCAATATCATACAATATGTTTCCAATCAGCATTGTATGTTTTTTAACAAATATTTTCAAAGGTCAATTAATTTCTTTTTGGCACTTATGTAACATTTTGTCGTATTTTGTTTACTATCATTTGCAAATGTTGTACAATATAGTTAACTGCAAAATACATTTTTCATAGTATTTTCATAACAATTTTATATATATTTTATAATCTGATTAATAGGAGTTTATTATGGCAAAATTTGAAGAAATCAGTTTTACTTCTGCACATGAAATTAAAGCTGACCGCAGAATTCTAAAGACTAAAAAAGCGATTTACGAAGCACTTGTTGAGCTTATGCAGAAGAAAAAGCTTAATTCAATAACAGTTACTGAGCTTGCTGCACAGGCTGACATTAACAGAAAAACATTTTACACATATTATTCAACTGTCAATGATGTTCTTGATGAAGGAATTAATGAGCTTATAACATCTCTTAAAGATCTTTTGTGCGCTATGTCTGAGGATTATAATATGTTCTCACCTCAGACTTTATTTGCATTTCTTAATACAATTATGTCTGATGCAGATATTGCAAGAGACCTTTTTGCTTCAGACAACGGAAGCCTGCTTTTTAACAGACTCCAGAAAGCATTGCAGGAGACCCTTCTCAAAGAGCTGGTAGACAAGGATATTAAGATGAATGTTCCTGCTGAACAATATCCTCTTATTTCTAACTTTGTCGCTGGCGGAATGATTTCCGCGTATTATGAATGGATAACTAACCCTGACGGTATTACTCTTGATGAAATGGCACGCACACTTACAACGCTTATTATTTCTGGCGTTCACGCATTTGCATAAGGAGAGCTTATGACTTTTAATGACAAATTTAAGTTTCTGATGGATATAACAAACACTAATAACACAACTCTGGCTGGTGCTGTTGGCATCGATAATTCTGCTGTAAGCCTGTATCGCAGTGGTAAGAGAAAATGTCCTCGTAATAAGGAAATTTTAAGACGAATGTCGGACTATTTTGCCTCTTCAATTAAACTCAGCTATCAAAGAAAGGCTTTGGCTCTTGCATCTGATTATAGCAGATTCAATCATTCCAGACCTTTGCCTGAATATTCAGATATGCTTTACCAGTGGCTGGCGGATGAGCTTCCTCAGACCAATACACTGGTTGACGGCATTCTTAATGAAAATATCTCTTCATCAGGCACTAATAATATTATGGGAATAAAATCCATTGACGTAATTCCCAATGCTACCAGTATTCTTTATAAGTCCGAAGGAAAAAAACAGGCTGTTATCAGTTTTATCAACCATCTTCTTACCCTTGAAGACCATGGTACAGTATATGTATGGATTGATGATGATGTTTACAGTATATTTGATAATAAAGAAATTCTTAATTCTATACAGGAGCTTCTGCTCAGATTGATAGATTATGGATATACTATATGCCAGATTTCCCCTTCTCCTGTTAATACCACTCAGTTTTTTGAAGAGTTTTTCTACTGGGTTCCGGCATATATTACCGGACGGGTGAAATCTTACTACTATCCTCGCATGCGTGATAATCTGTTTTCAAAAATAAGCATAATTTATCCTCCGCATGTTGCAGTTTACTCTGACTGCCTTTCAACGGTAAGTGATAATTCATTTACTGTTATGACAACCGAACCTGCAGTTATTTCTATTAAAGAAAACGAATTCAAAACTTTTTTATCCTACTGCAGGCCAACCATGAATATATATGAATCAGCAGAGGATGTTTCTAAGTGTTTCCACCGTATCTTAAACACCCATGTAAACCATATCCAGAAGGGATTGAGTCTTCCTCCAGCAGCCATGCCGGAAGAACTGATAACAGAGTTTCTTAATAATAATCCTGACAGCCTTGGCGTAAATCTGCGTACCTCTTACCAGTTATCCACTGTATTTGATGATTTACGCAATGTTGATATATGTCCACTGGCAACTGCTGAAGAAGTTATAGCTGGCCATGTTCCGGTTATTTTCCCTGTTGTAAGACAACAGACAGCTGTATATTACACGCCCCGTTCTTATGCAAAGCATCTGCAGAATATTATAAGAATTATGGATACACATCCTGACTATTTCTTTGTTCCGATACAATACGATCCAGATGATAACGTATGTATAATTGTTAATGAAGGATCTGAGGCAATGCTTATCCGTACAGCCCTGCCAAGCATGGTTTTTGATTTCAATCACCCACAGATTGTACAGAACTTTCAGGAATATCTTTACAAGATTGCCAACGAAATTGGTTATTCGGATATCAATCGTAAGAAAATCCGGGCACAACTCAAAGAATTAATAAATGTACTAGAAAAAGCATAAAAAAATACCGGTTAAGTTCTTAATATATACAAACTTAACCGGTAATTTTTATTCTGATTACATCTTAAAATACTTCATATCTTCATTAAGCTGGTCTGATACTTCCTTAACCTTAGCTGCTGTTTCTGCAAGAATATTAATAGTTGCATTAAGCTCCTGCATAGAAGATGTTGTCTGCTGTGTTGAAGCAGCATTCTCTTCTGATATAGCAGAAAGATTAGATATTACATCAACAACGGTAACTCTTGAACTGTCGCATACTTGTGCATTTCCCTTGATAACATCTGTTCCATGCTTTGAAACATTAATGCCATTACCAACTTCCTTAAATCTTTCCTTAGTTGCTGCAAGCTTTTCATACTGCTCTCTTACAAGAACTTCTGTACTTCTCATAACCTCAAGTGTTTCTTTCGAATCATTCTGGAGATCTGTAATAATCTCCTGAATCTTACTTGCTGTGCTGTCAGATTGTGATGAAAGCTTCTGAATCTCTGATGCAACAACTGCAAATCCTTTTCCTGCTTCTCCTGCTCTTGCAGATTCAATAGAAGCATTCAGTGATAACAGGCTTGTCTGGCTTGCAATATCTGCAATAAGTGAAGCAGCATTGCCAATCTTATCTACCGATTCATTAGTTGTCTCTATCTGTTTTGCAATTCTTGCAACTGCATCAGTAGTTCTCTGGACTGCATCACTTAATTCAATCATTGTATCCTGTGAAGCACTTTCGGCTTCTTCCATGTTCTTAGATGTCTTTGTAAGGTCAGCAATATTATTAACTATCTGAGTAATCTGTTCACCCATTGTCATAATTTCATTAGTTGCTGTCTCAATATCTTCTGCCTGTGATACTGCACCCTTAGATATCTCTTCTACTGCTGTACTGATTTCTCCTGCAGCAACACTTGACTGTGAAGCCATAGAGTCAATTGAATTACCTGACTCACCAAGATCTGTTGCAGACTTCGCAAGACTTCCAACAATTTCTCTTAACTTAATTATAAGAGTTTCAAGGGCTCTGCCCATGTCTCCGATTTCATCCTGTCTCTTAAGTACAGTCTTATCAACCTCTACTGTAAGATCTCCTCCGGCAACTTTCGTTACAGATACACTTGCTCTCTTAATCGACTTTGAAATACTCTGTGCTATAAATGTTGCCACAATTCCTACTAATATAAGTACTACTGCAGAAACTATAAGCATTGTTCCAACCTTCTGCATTATATAGTTTGTAATATCTGATGTAGGCTGTCCTGCAAATACACATCCTACAACCTGGTTATTATCCTTTAGTGGCACATATACTGCACAGTATCTCTTTCCATCTACCTTATAATTAGTATCTCTATATGTCTTTCCCGTCTTAACTACATCCCACACTTCACTTGATATATCTGTTCCCGTTAATCTTGCTCCCTTATTATCAGTAAGCGTTGTAAGAACTCTCTTGGTTCCATATGTAAGTGTAACCTGGACATCATTCTTGGAGTTCTTGACATATATATCAAGTGCAGCCGGTTTAATAGTCAATTCTTCGCCACCCTTGAATAATCTACCGTTCTTATATTCATAGTTGCCTTTAATATCCTCATAAGAACTCTGTACTGCCCCACTTAACAGTTCTAGTCCATCCATGGCCTCTTCTTCCAGTCCTGACTTAAGACTGAATACTGTAGTTGTAATAAGCCCCAGTACCATAACAATTACCGGTACAATAGCAAGCATAAACAGTCTGAATGTAATACCCGCTCTTCTCTTCTTTCTATCAGCGGCAACCTGTCTGGCTTTCTTCTTAACCTCAGCATCAAGCTCTTTCTTCTTTGCCCTGATCTCTTTTACCTTCTTCCTATTCTCAGCCTTAATCTCTTCAACTTTTTCAGTTCTTTCGGCCTTAGTATGCATTATCCCCATTATAAGACCTCCCTTTCCTCTTATTAAATTATTCACCAGAACATTTTCTTGTTCATATTGTTCTTTAAATTATACACTATTACACCAATTTTAGAAACCTTTTTCTTGTCAAAATATTAAAGTTTCACCAAAAAATTGCTAAAATCCGCCTTTTTTCTATTTCTTAAGCACATTTGCTTTTATATATGCAAATGTATACTCTTCCCCTTTATCAGCAAGCATCTTCAAAAGATTGTGAAGAAGTTCATCTGTTTCCGGGTGCATAATATAATGCCCAAGCCCCTTAATATAGTAATCCAATGGATCTGAATCTTTGTACTTGTCTTTATTATATATCCTGCTCGCTGCAACTCTGTCGCAAAACATCTCAGCAACATATTTCACAGGCATTTTCATTCCTGCAAGAATAGTGCTGTTACCTTCGACATCGTAATCTATCCAGTATTCAAAATGATGTTTGTTCCTACCCTTATGATGCAGCCATGCCTTTGAAACACCTTCATCTTCACGCTGGGCATTATTAGGGCTTCTGTGTCCATCCTGATAGTACTTAACCCCTGGTATGAACTCCGATGGCGAATATTTTGACAAATCATGCATCATTCCCTGCCTGTATAATCCAAGCTTAAAACAGTATTTTCTCACCAGCCTTCTGTGGGAATTAACCGTGTGCAGATGCCCATTGAAATTATGCAGCAACTTCTTCAATGTCATACAGACTCATCCTCCATTATCATTCTTCTACATATCCCTCAGCGGTTCTGTCTATAACCTCACCTGTATCAGGATTAACTGAAATCCCATTAACCTCAAGTCTCTCGTCAATCTGAATTACAAGGCACTGTCTTCCATCAATTACCTGTGTACTCACAATATCTGTCTTATCTGAATTAATCTTTATGACAACATCCGGCGTTTTCACTTCAAATTTCTTACCAGATGAAACATTTGATGCAACAAGCTTTCCATGTTCACCGGCAGCCATCTCAAAGTGTTCCTCGAAATTCTCAAGCTTTTCTTCTTTAACACCACTTTTTTCCAACAGATCCTTCATCTCAGTTTTATCAAGCATAACCGGTGCCGGACTTTCCTGCTTCTTCTCTTCTATAATCTGCTCAAGATTTTCATGAATATTCTTCACAATCTCAAGGTCAGCCTCTTCACCAAGTGCCTCATTAACAAGTGATGTAAATGTTTCCTTCTGCTGCTTTGCAGGAAGCGGAACCGCACAGTCAAGCAGGCAGTCGATAAGCCCGTCCTCAAACTCACTGACATCTTTAGTATAGAAAAGTGTCATATCCTCATCTGCACTTCTCTTATTAAATGCCGGGAACAGAAATCCCACATCCGGTACATCTACCATATGATTCTGCTTCTTATCGTGGAAATTATTGTCCTCCTCATCATACCCAAGCCCCGGCTTAGAAAGATTCACATGACATATACTGCATAAAATGTAGCTGTAAACCTCATCAGATGCATCATCCATCTCTATATTATCAGTAGTAACCGCAGGAATATCATATACCTGATTAATTAGAAGAATCAGATAATTACCAACATAGCTGTAATTATTGATAATCCTGTCATAGAATTCGTTAAGAAGTCTGTCATCCTTAAGTCCGCTGTCTCTTAAGTTCATTAAAAATGTTCTTGCGCCCTCATCAGCATACGCATCAACATTAAACTTCATATCAACCAGATTCTTTCCTGGTGTTCCTGAAAGAGTCTTCTTAAATATATCAAAATATTTATGCTTCTCCTCTTCCGGAAGATTAAGAAAATTCTCATTAAACTGTGTTATCTTATTTCGCTCACCATCAACATAGCATCCGCATAACCTTAATATTCCACAATCCTCTAATGTATATTGTGATTTAATTTCATTAAGTTCTTTTCGTGTCATAACTAACTCCATCCTCTGATTATTTATTTACTCATAGCCGGTATTGTCTGAATGTAAACATATTGTTTAATTATAGCATATACTGATGCCCACATGTAAAAAAGTTTCAATTCATGCAAGCATGATTACAGCGCATTTTTATATTCTCCTCGCTATCCGCGCATAAAAAACTTCCCCGGTTCTGGGGGAACCGGGGATGAGTAGAGGGGATAGAAATATAGTCAAATATAAGGAATTATGGAGTTATCCTTATATCTGTGTGTAATGTTAATTGTAAAATCATTCAAATTCATTCAAACAAATTCAATCTCTTTTACAATCATCTATATTATAGCATATTATTTTTGTCAATCAACAGATTTTTTGCCATTTTTTTAAAAAAAACAGTATTTTTTGTCAGTTTTTCGTCAACTTTTGTGACATTAGTTGTCAATATTATTTAACTTTTGCTTATACACTTTTGCAGTTGGTGTTATTGCCAGTCCCCCTTCACCTGTTTCTTTAAGACATACCGGCATATCATTACCGATTCTTCTCATGGAATCTATAACCTCGTCTGCAGGAATTACGCTCTTTATACCTGCCATTGTCATCTGTGCCGCCGTAATTGCGTTGACTGCCCCAGAAACATTTCTCTTTATACATGGAACCTCAACTAATCCGCAAACCGGATCACATGTCAGCCCCAGCATACTCTTTAAAGCAAGTGCCAGGGCATTTGCACATCCTTCACTATCTGCTCCCTGCATATAAGCCAGTCCCGCCGCTGCCATTGCACTTGCCGAACCAATCTCTGCCTGACAGCCACCTGCTGCTCCTGCAATAGATGCATTTTCAGCAATTACCGCACCTATTCCTGCCGCAATTAATAACGCTTTTACACATTCATCTTCTGTAACACCAAAACATTTTTCATAAGACAGTAATACAGCTGGAATAACACCGCATGAACCTGCTGTTCATTCTCTGATTTCTGCTTCCATAACCAATAAAATCACCACATATATTTCTGCCAGACTCATTATAAATGCGCATTTTATATCCATCACCACCAGCCATTTTACTTGGTGACCTCAACTGCTGGTCATATTGCTCATCTGCGCTCTTCATAGCCTGATACATCTTTTTCATCTGTGCAAATACATCTCTTTCAGACATAAGCTTGTCATGTGCCTGTCCCGTAAGAACAACCTGCCATAATTCCTGCTTATTATTAATACTTAATTTCACAAGGTCACTGATTGAATGATATTCTGCCATAAATCCTCCATTTTTCACCAATAATTATGCTAATCAAATTCTGCATTATGATTATTCCAAGCCAAGATAAGTCACCTTGACAACACCTTCTGCATGTCTTAACCAGTTAATTCCCTCCTCTGGCACTTCCTGGTCACACTCAAGCACCATAACTGAATTGCCGCCTCTGCCAGCCCTGTACAACTGCATGGCAGCAATATTAACTGATTTGTGTGCAAGCATTGATGTAACTTCTGCAACATGTCCAGGCTGATCCATGTTATGCACAACAAGTGTCGGATAATCACCTGAAAAATTCGTAGATATTCCGTCAATCTGAGCAATATTAATTCGTGATCCTCCAAGTGATTCACCAACAACTTCAAGCTTCTTATCAGTTACAGATGTCAGGAAAATCTGGGCTGTATTCGGATGTGCATCTCTTAATGCTGATTCTCCGAAAGCAACCTCTATGCCATGCTCCTTAGCAATCTCAAAACTGTCCGGAATTCTCATATCATCCGGTTTCATTCCAAGAAGTCCGGCAACGAGCGCCTTTCTTGTTCCATGTCCTTTTCCTGTTGCCAGAAACGAACCATATAAAAGGATTTCTGCTTTTGCAATTGGCTCTCCCATAAGTTTTCCTGCAATATAACCAATTCTGACAGCACCTGCTGTATGTGAGCTTGACGGACCAACCATCACAGGTCCTATTATGTCAAATATATCCATAAATTATCCTTCTTTCCAAGATTTTAAAAAAGCCACCGCTCCCTATACAGAAGCGATGGCACCTTTGCTATCATTGTCTTTAGAATACTATTCCGGCAGTTTTTTGTAAAGTGTAAAATACATTGTTGTAAAGCTTGCCAGACCGCCTATTGCATTAGATACCGGCTCGGCAATAAACACTCCTTCAACTCCAAGTCCAAGCATAGGAAGAATAATTGTAAGCGGAACAACTATAATTACTTTCCTGAATATCGAGAAAAATACCGCCCTCTTTGCACAGCCAAGTGCTGTAAATGTCGACTGTCCCACAAACTGGAATGACATAAAAAAGAATCCAAAAAAATACAGCTTTAACGCATGTTCTCCTAAAACTATCATAGCCTTATCAGTCGTGAATACCGACAGAATCTCTTTCGGAAATATAATTACAGTAAGCCACGCAATGAGCATATATAAAAATCCTATTGCCGCCGTGAATCTAATTGCTTTTCTGACTCTTTCATACTGCTTTGCACCATAATTGTAGCCAAGAACAGGCTGTGCACCACTTCCAAGCGTACTACCGGGAACAGAAAGAATCTCCCTGACTGAATTAATTACAGTCATAATTCCTACATACATATCCCCGCCATACATAAACAGCATTTTATTACATACAACCTGTACGAGGCAGTTAGTTCCCTGCATAACAAATCCTGATATTCCAAGAGATGTAATCTTTCCAACCATCCCTGCTTTAAGAATCAGATTTTCTTTTTTTATATGGTAAAATGTTTTCTTTCCCATAAAAAAACTTAAAACCCACATAAAAGACACGCCCTGGCTTATTACTGTGGCTATTGCTGCACCATAAACTCCCATATGAAGCCCATATATGAACACTGGATCAAGAATGAGATTAATAATTGCACCAAGCATAACTGTCATCATGCCCTTTTTAGGATATCCCTGTGCATTAATAAATCCGTTAAGTCCGGTTGAAAACACTGAAAATATCGTTCCCAGAAGATATATTTTAAGATACTGGTCAGCATACACATAAGTTTCTTCACTTGCTCCGAAAAGGAACAGTACTGGTCTTTTAAATATATAGCATAACGCCATAAGTGCCAGCGATGTAATAAAAAGCAGTGATACAACCTGTCCTAGTATAAGTTCCGCTTTCTTTTCTTCTTTTGCTCCTCTTGCCATAGAAAAGAGCGGCACACCACCTGTTGAAAACAGATTAGTAAATGCCGCAACAAGTGTTGTAATAGGAAAAACCAGTCCTATTCCTGTTAAAGCATTGCTTCCAATAACAGGAAGATGCCCAATGTATATCCGGTCAACAACATTGTACAGAATCTGTATAAGCTGTGCGACCATAAGCGGAATTGCCTGATTAATAACATTTTTCCAGACTTTTCCCTGTGAAAAATCACTTTGCATTACTATTCCTCATCACTTACATGTTCTTTAATATCTTTGGCATCTACAATGATATCTGGTGCTGTGCTGCCTGTTGAAGAAGTACCTCCCGCCTTACTTTTATAACCTGCCACGATTTCTCCAGCAACCTCTCCAATCTTATTTCCTGCTATTTTGATACCTTTTTCGGCAGTTTTCGCAGCCTTCATAGCTTTCTTGTCAATTTCCTTTTCTTTGACAAAGGAAGAAGCCTTATCTGCTGCTTTGTTAGTAACATCTACAGCCTTTCCTACACCATTTAAAACCTTTTCTTTATTAATCAAACTCATAAAAATACTCCTTTCAAAGCAGCTAATCCCCAATATAACTAATATATACTGGATTCCAGCAGTTTTATATAACTGTCTTTCGCTAATATTTCAGTGTAATTACTGAATTTATCTTTTCCGTATTTAATGATATTATACATCCGTTGTCAATTCGGTAAAAATGTGCTTTTACTTCGTCATTTTTCAATAATTCTTTACAATAATCGATACTTATATAGTTAAATTGTGGACCATTAAAGTATTCTTCTGGCATAATCTCATATGCCGCATCAAGATAACTTATATTATGCATATGTCCAAGATAATCGACATCTCTTCTTAAAATATTATACGAAATCTCTTTATATTCTGTATCGGGAATCTCATTTTTAGTAATTTCTTCTGAAAACACACGTCTTTCTGGCTCAGATTCATACCTATCCATAATTTCAGCGGTTATTCTGACTGGTCTTCTTTTGTTAATATCCATATATATCCATCGTGAAGTTGCAATAATAACTGTCTGACCATTACTATCAAGCACTTTAAAATCTCTATCAGCAAAAAGCTTATTTGCAGTTGTTGACCATGTAAAAACATTTAATTCATCATTATATTCTGGACGCTTGATAATCTGTACCTTCCATTTCAAAATCACCCACGCACAGCCTGTTTTATTAATTTCATTGAGCCCAAGTCCTACTGTTGCTGAATGTAAGCCTGCAATATCCTCAAGAATTGTAAGAATTGCTTTGTTAGTAGCTTCATTTTCTTTTCCGCAATCTTCAAGTCCAATTCTGTATGTATGATTAAATACCATAATAACCTCATTAATTTGTTTTTTAATATTCAATATTTTTATTAATTATACAGTCACAATTACAATAACTCAAGAGATGTAATAAAGAATTGTGGTTACAGATCCCCTCAAGCACTATATATAGTAATAATGTTTCACATGAAACATGCAGAACTTATGTTCTTTTGGCTTGCTTGTGTTTATTATAAACTTTGAACTCAGTTCATTTTTTATATAATTTTTTAATATACCAGTATTTAGTTATATTTTGAACTGAGTTCAAAGTTTATTGATTAATAATACTTTAGCACTTTTTTATTATAAATATAATTTGAACTCAGTTCAGAATTTTTTAATAATATCTTTTGTGTTCTTACTTATCTTGTCTTATATGATTCTTTATTTAATAAATCTTTATTATATAATTATTAATTAAGGCATAAATTTCAGGATATAATATGTCTATCTTAAAAATTAATTCATATATTAATTATTGAACTTAATGCAAAGTTATTATAAAAAGTATAATTATGTCAAAAAATGAACTCAGTTCAAATATTTCTCAAAAACATTTCTAAAAGCAATTGAAAAGAAGACAAAATGTTGTATAATAAACTTATATTAATATGCGAAAGGAAAAACTATGACAGAAGTAATTAGTTTGATTAATGAAAAGGGTGGAGTAGGCAAATCAACATCAGCAATTACAATAGCACAGATTCTTGCTATCTCAGAATACAAAGTATTGCTTATTGACCTTGATCCACAGATGAATACAACCAAAATGTATGGTCAGGCAGAAGCTAATCCAGATATAGATTACGAACGTCTGTTTTGTGAAAAACAAAAAAATAAAAATGAAGTAATGAGCTACATAACTGAAACTGAATATAAAAACATTTCTATACTTACAGCATCACGAGAACTTAACAGTCTTATTTACAAAATATATGACAAAATGAAAGAGATTAATGTTGAATTATATTTACGCTATAACTTGAATTTAATTAAGGACGAGTTTGATTACATAATTATAGATAATTCTCCGTTCAAATCATATCTAACATCATGTGCAATGTGTGCCAGTGATAAGATTATTACTCCAATTTGTGTAGATAATTTCTCGTATGATGGTCTTATGTCACTTTTCGATACTATAGAAGAACTAAACGATAAATATGCTTTAAGTATTGAATTTGCCGGTATCTTTATGACAAGGGTGGCAGGAAGAACAACTCTTTTTAGACAGATGTATGAGAGTTATGAAAATATGTTCGGTGATAGATTTCTTCCAATATCTATCAGAAACTGTATAGCTGTTAATGAATCAAATACGACATTTGAACCATTATTATCATACGATAAAAAGTGTCCTGCATCTCTTGATTACGTTGAACTTGTAAACTATCTTGGACTTATGGACACAGCTCATTACCGCAAGCTTGCAAGATATCTGAAAGGAGAGAAGTAATATGGCTAAGAAAAATTTTAGTGCTGGATCAACAAAATCTGGTGTACTTAATAATGATGGTGGAGAAAAACTCAGAGAAATCCAAGCTAAGACACAATACAATTTTAAATATATTCCAAAAGATAAGATTATTCCTAATCCTAAGAATGAACAGTATACACAAGACGGAATAGAAGCACTTAAAGAAAGTATTCTTGTTAATGGCCTCCGTCATAACCTTTCAGTTTTATATGATGCAGAAACAGATCAATATCGTCTTATATCTGGCGAACGAAGATACCATGCTATATGCCAGATGACAGATAAAGAATATCGTGATAATTTTCCTGCAGGAATTCCTTGTAAAGTGGAGAAATCCGATATATCAGATATTGACGAAGAGATTATGCTTATCTCTGCAAATCATGATGTAAGAGAATCAAGCATGGAAGTGAAGCGATGGGAAGTTAGCAGACTATTAGAGCTTTATGAAGCCAAGAAGCTTAAAGGTGAAATTAAGAATATTCATGCTGAAATAGCCAGCCAGCTTAACATATCTGAACGACAGGCAAGAAAATACACAACAGCAGAAAAACTGATTCCAGAATTATCTGAACTTCTTAATTCTAATGGCATTGATCTTAATCAGGCAGATAAATTTGGTAAACTTGATGAAGGTGCTCAGAAGACAATACTTTCAATTATTCAGAAAAACGGTACAATTGAAAATGCTGAATTCCAATCTATTAAGAAACTTTCTGAAGAAAGAGCAGATGAAGCGAGACAGTATAAAAAGCAACTTGATTCTGCTACAAAAGAAATAGAAGATAAGAAACATACAATTGAATTACTGGAACAAAGAATAAATGATTTTCAAAGCAATAGTAACTCTACAGAAAAAGAACCTGATAAAGACGAAATGGTTAAATTTGCAATGCAAGCAAAAGAAAAAGCAGAACGAGAAAAAGCAAAGATGGAAGCTCAGGTTGAAAAACTTAAGCAGCAGCAGAAGGAAAAGGAACAACGTCAGACTTCAATCTCCGATTCTGAACTTAAAAGAATTAATTCAATTGCAAAACTGGAACAGTCACTTAGTTTATTAGAAAATAATTTTGATGTACTAAAAAATAATAAATCAATCATAAAAAACGATGCGGAATTAAAAATACGTGTTGAAATTTTAAAGGACAGAATTGTTGATTTAATTGACAACCTTTAATATAACCATATATGACTTTTTATGATAAAGATACATATTTGTATTATGACATCATAAAAATCGTTGTTTGGTCAAATTACAAAGTCAATTTTTGACGGATATTATGCATGAAATACTATTTATGCATTAATATCCGTCTTTTTTATATAAATGTATATATATATTATTAACAAATTAACATATATTGATAAATGAGAAATCTGGAAAGACAGATGATTACTGATTTTGAGGATAATTAAGACGTATATGTTTTTCAGAAATGATGAATTTTTATTTAAATCAAACATATAATTTTTTTTAAAAAAGTCTTTTTGTATTTTTATAAGAATTTTTATTTCAGAAAAAGGTTTTTATTTTAAGTATTTAGTCTTTTTTAAGTCATTTATCGTCGTTTTTTTTCCATAAATAATTAATATATTAGTCATTATTGCCACTTTTTATAATAACTTTTATCATAATTTTTAATAAATGACATATATTTAACTTAAGAAACGAAAATCAGGTAAGGGGTGAGAAAGAATCTTTAGATAATTTATGAAGAGTTTTGATAAAAAGACACAGAAAAAAGACTGTTTTCAGGCAGCCTTTTTAAGATTATTAAATTGAGCTCGAATTATTGTCGACATAAGACCTGCAAGATTATTTATAGTCTTTTCGTACATATAATATTCTTTATAAACAACAGAGAGAGCATTCATCACAATTTCATAAGAATAGTGTAAGGAAAGACTTGCAATATCATCAATTTCAATATCAGTGAGCTTCATAAGTTTATAAGAAGCAACTGAAGTATTAATATTAAAAAATGAGCTGAATTTTGCAGAAACAGTTTCACCGGAATTAACATAAGCAACATTCTGATTAAATTCCCATATAAAATTCTGCAGGATTCCTACATATTCCTCATGTACATAAGCTTTCTGGTTCTTTGGGATAAATGTTTTATCGATCTCGAACCGGACAACATCATCTTTGAATGTAACATTGAATATATCGGAGTTTTTCGTAAGCTTTGCTTTAATAACCGAAGGCTTGCAGTAAGATGGAAGCGTATTACGTATATCGCGTATGTTCTTGTAATCAACACTTGCAACACCTTTTAATTCAGGAGAATCAAGACTTAAAAGTTCCCTTATAAAGATACGGAGTGATACCAGGGAATCTGTTGAATTAAGTTTTGTTAGCAACTCCTTTGACATGACAAGAAAACCTCGCCCACCTTTATTGGCAGGAAGGTAATAATTTTCATAATCATTGAGGATAACATTAATAAGCCCATACTCATTCTTTGAATATGAGATATATGTATATTCTTCAAGTACCTTAAGATTATTCCATACAGTTCTTACATTACACCCGATAACAGACGCAAGTTCACATGCTTCCAGATTATATACAATTCCGTTATTATCGGGGTGATAAAAATGCAATAACAAAAACAGTTTAATGGCATTAGCCTTAAGCATAGGTCTGTAACCATAACGGTTTTTTTCATTATGGTAGATTTTTTTATACACGTTCTTCTGGATTAATGTCTTATGTGGACAACTTGCACAGGAAGCACAGGCATCAGCATAAGGCTTGCTATTTTCATCAAATGTATTGATGATAGCTTTGTATTTACATGTTGAACAAGCTGTATTACTATAATCAATGGCATCTACAGTAGTTTCAATTACTTCTGTGTAATTCTTCTGAATACCTAAAGACTGGATTATAGCTGCTTTGCCAATATTCGCAAAATTATCCAAACATTTCACCCCCTTTTAGCCCATAATTTAACAGTATTTGGGGCTAAAATCAAATTTGCCTTTTTACTCCATTTTTGTCCACATTATATTTATTTTCATATTATTTTACTCTGAATTTATCTACATTTTTTAAAAAGATACTTGTTTTACTCCGTTTTTATCTACGAAATTTCTTGTGATTTTTTTTTGTAGACTTCAAATTACATATTTTGTATGTTTTACTCCAAATTTATCTACATTTGGGTGTTATTGATTTATATATAAAGACAATAAATCCCGAATATCTAGTATTTAAGCCAAAAATGTAGACATTGACAATGATTTTTTGAAAAAAAAATGTAGAAAAACACTTCTTTGTGTAGTGTTAATATATCATTAAGCATAGTTTTGGGGCGATTTTTTTATAAAAATGAATTAAATTACTCCAAAAATATCTACATTTCATTAAATTACTCCAAAAATATCTACACTCTGATAGTGATGTATTACTGATTTACTCCAAATTTATCTACATTTTTTAGAAGCAGGTTGCACGGGAATATCAATTATCTCGTTTATTTTTATTGAAATGCCTTAAATAGGGGAGTAAAGCACATTTTCTATACTAAAAAATAAAAATAAACGACAAAATGTGAATAAATCGCATGGTTGAGGCAAATAAAAAAAGGATAATTGAAATTAATCAATTATCCTTCAGTATTCTACATCAATTTTTTAAATACGAAAATGTAGACATTTATCCAAGGGTGTCAATCAACAGTCCTTTGTCATTCTTATCATTGTCAGAATTAAGATCTTCTATTTCAGCATCAGACAACGGCAGGAAAGTTATGATAAATACACCATTCTTTAATTCAAACTTTTCTATTGCAATATGGTTATCAACAAACTCCTGAAGACTTTCCTGGATAAGCTGCAGATTCTTCTTTTTGTTCTTCAACTTGAATCTTACAATCTTCTGGAAGTATGTATAACTGTATTCATTAACTCTTGTTTCCTGATTAGCAATCTGTTCACGCTTTATCGCATAGCATATAATCTTTGAAAGATTATTATCAAGAACATCATAAGAAGCAGAAGTAATGGAGATAAGCTTCTTCTGAATAATTGCGTTGCTTAGAATTTCTCCAAATTGTGCTATGGCATATGGGCGTTCAGCATCTTCTTTAATAACAATATTATCAAACAAGTTGAAATATATCTTACTGCCTTCAGCTTCATAAGAGAAGTTATACTCTACAAGTTTTCGGCAGGAATTACTTATCTTGTTAAGAACGTTCTTACCTACATGATAATCTACAACCTCTTTACCCAGGGTATTAAGATCGACAACAACAGATTTCTCCTTGGAGAACTCCTGCATGTTAATATTAGAGATAAATGCATTGACCAGCTTAAGGTCATCAGTATCCATAGACTTTGGTGGTGTCAGCTTACCATTATCCACAGTAACCTCTAACAGTTCATCTCCATCATCATCTGTGATAATTTCCTTTAACAAATTATTGGAAGCTGTTTCCATCATCAGAGTAAAAGAAGATGGGCTGAATAATGGTTTATCAACAAGGTCAACAGGATACATTCTTAGGTAAGAATCAATGTTACCAGCAAGTTCACTTTCTATATACTTCCATGCACTTATAATTAGATCATTCTTAAGAGAATTATATATTGAATTATTAGTGAAAGAGTAGAGTCCGGGAAAATCAATCAAAAGACTTCCGGAATCATTCTTCCATTCATTAGCAGCTTCTTTTTTATCTTTGATAATATCATCAAATTCTTTATCACCATAGAGTTTAGCATACTCGTCAGGTCTTAATGATCTGGCAAGAGAAATAAAACTGGCGAGAGGGTGCTTGGGATCATCCAGATTCATATTATCAATATCGTTATTGTATGCCTTATACCATCTGGCGCGTTTCTGAAGACGCGACTTTTTTATCTTGTTAATAATTGGCATTAAATCTTCACGGCTCGTTTTACCTTCAAGATACTCCATCAATGTTTCGTCTATAAGCTCTGCAGCATTATCAGTAGGAAAGTTCATCAGATTTTTCTTTTTATTGAAAAATTCGAGAATCGTTGGGTTGATATGCTTGGCAAGCTCTTCTATAAATCGCCTAGAATACTGTTCCATATTAACTCCTTCAATATAAATATAAATACATTATACGGACTTTCGACATAAAAAGCAAATGTGAACTGAGTTCAGTCAGGAAGCTTTTCTTAATTATTTGGGGTTTTGTTTTATTTTATTTTGATTTTTTGGTGGAGGGATGATATTATTTGTATGTGATTTAGACATATGTCGTCATATATGACCAAACTATACCACACCACTGCTTTTAAGAAAGGATAACATATGATTTCAGCAAAATTCGAAGATGAGATATGGATATATTTCCAGACAAATTTACGTGCAAAAACACGAAAAGAATATTGGAATGTTATAAGGAGCTTTGATAAATTAACAGGACACGACCCACTTAAATTAACAAGAAAAGAGGCAATGAATTATTACAACAGCCTTATAGAGAAAGTTAACTCTGGCAGACTGTCATATAATACTGCAGTAATGCGTCTTTCAGTTATGAAATCTGTATGCACATTTATAGAAACTTATACTATTAATCATGGCAAACGATATGTTAATCATTTTGAAAGTATGTCTCTTCCAGAACAGGATAAAATATTGCCAAAAGATGCAATACCTGATACTAAGGAAATTGATAATCTTCTGAGTGCGGCATTAGATGCCAATGACAATAAAGCATTTTTAATATTTTCACTTGTAATTAAGATGGGGCTTACCAATCAGGAAATATGTAATCTGAACAAAGAATATATATGCCGAAATCAGACAGGACACCTATGTATTAATATTCCACCAAAGAATCATATAAGCAGATTTCTTATTATACCTGATGACCTTGGTACAATTCTTGATACATATATTGTGGCTGAGAATATACAGAGTGGCGCATTATTTACAAATATACGAAAAAACCGTATTAAAATGCGCGATACAGAACGTCTTCTTGCTTCATACACAGATAAGCTTGTGAAAGCCAAAAAATTACGAAAGCATTATACAATGCAGACACTTCGTCATGCAGCTATAAGCTATATGCTAATGGGAGGAGCATCTAAAGATGAAGTTGCTTCATACACTGGAGTAACAGGAAAATGGATGAACAGATATGATAAAATAATAGCTGACAATGTAATAAATGTAGCTGCTAATTATAATGTAATTAATATCAACCCTTCTAAAATTGACAAAAATGTATCTGAATAACTATAATTACACAATGAATAAAATTCATAACTGTGGATTATACAAAAACATGTCAGGAGGGATATTATGATATATAAACCATACAAACATCTGGTTCAGTATTATGAAACAGACCAGATGGGAATAGTTCATCATTCTAATTACATAAGATGGTTTGAGGAAGCAAGGTCATTTCTTCTTGAAGAGAATGGCTTTGGCTATAAGAAAATGGAAGAATCAGGCATAATAAGTCCTGTATTATCAGTTAATGCCAGATATAAGTCTATGACTCATTACTATGATACTGTTATTATTAATGTCAAGGTTGTTAAATACAATGGTGTAAAAATTACGCTTGAATATACTGTGATTGATGAAAAGACTGGAGAAGTAAGATGTACTGGCGAAAGTGAACACTGCTTCCTTGATACATCAGGATGTCCTGTATCATTAAAAAGATCTTTACCAGAATTAAATGTAATGTTTATTGATATGACAGAAAATTAATAATATACATAAACCGCGATATAGCAATTTACTATACCGCGGTTTATTATTTACATATATTACTTAGATAAGACTCTCATAAAGCTTTGTAATCTCTTCTACGCTTGTTTCTCTTGGATTACCTGGACGGCATGCATCATCATATGCAGACTGTGCAAGGAATGGAATATCTTCTGGCTTAACAATATCCTTAAGATTAGCAGGAATTCCAACATCAGCAGCAAGCTTCTTAACAGCATCAATAGCAGCTTTTCTGTATTCATCCTGAGTCATCTTTTCTGTGCCTTCAACACCCATTGCCTTGGCAATATCACGATATTTTTCACCAGTAGCAGGTGCATTATACTCCATACCTGTTGGAAGAATAATAGCATTAGCTACACCATGTGGTGTATCATAAAGCGCTCCAAGTGGATGAGCCATAGAATGAACAATACCAAGACCTACATTAGAAAATCCCATACCAGCTATGTACTGACCTAAAGCCATTCCTTCTCTTCCTTCAGGAGTATTATCAACTGCACCTCTTAAATTCTTGGCAATAATCTCAATTGCTTTAAGATGGAACATATCAGATAATTCCCATGCACCAGCAGTAATATAACCCTCAATAGCATGTGTAAGAGCATCCATACCGGTAGCAGCAGTAAGACCCTTAGGCATGCTTGACATCATGTCAGGATCTACAACAGCAACAACAGGAATATCATGAGGATCTACACATACCATCTTACGATTCTTCTCTGCATCAGTAATAACATAATTAATGGTAACTTCTGCGGCTGTACCAGCTGTAGTAGGAACTGCAATAATAGGAACTGCCGGATTCTTTGTATCAGCAACACCCTCAAGACTTCTTACATCAGCAAACTCAGGATTATTGATTATAATACCGATTGCCTTGGCTGTATCCATAGAAGAACCACCACCAATAGCGATCAAGTAATCTGTTCCTGCATTCTTGAATGCTTCTACACCTGTCTGTACATTCTCAATTGTTGGATTAGGCTTGATGTTAGAATATAATTCATAAGAAAACCATTGTCATCAAGAACCTTAAGAACCTTTGCTGTCACACCAAACTTAACAAGATCAGGATCAGAACATACAAATGCTTTCTTAAACCCTCTTGACTTAACTTCTGTTGCAATCTCCTGAATTGCACCTGCTCCATGATAAGAAGTTCCGTTCAAAATAAATCTCTGTGCCATAAAAACGCCTCCATAAATATAAAATTGTTCACTTTTAAAAGTTGACTATATTTTACCACTATGACAAAATAATAACAAGTTGATTTTATTAAAAGCATAATAAAATCATGATTTCTTATAAACAATTACCATTTAACTTCTGTCAGATAAATGTTATACTTATAACAATTGATTTTATAAAATTTAATAATTTCAGAATCAGAAAGTGAGGTACTAATTATGAATATATCAGATAAAATAAAATACATCGGAGTTGATGATACAACATTAGATCTTTTGAAAGCCAGTATGCTGTTCCAGATGGTGTTTCATATAACTCATATGTAATTCTTGATGACAAAACAGCCATTATGGATACTGTCGACAAGCGTGGAATGAAAGACTGGGAAAACAATCTTCTTAATGCTCTGGATGGAAGGAATGCTGATTATGTAATTATACAGCATATGGAACCTGACCATGCTGGAAGCCTTGCCAGACTTATTGAACTTTTCCTGAAATCACTGTAGTAGGTAATGCTAAGACATTTGTAATGATTAACCAGTTCTTTGAGAATATTAATATTAAGAATTCTCTTACAGTTAAAGAAGGAGATACTCTTAATCTTGGTTCCCACACTCTTACTTTTGTTATGGCACCAATGGTTCACTGGCCTGAGGTTATGGTAACTTATGAAAGCAGTGAGAAGGTTCTGTTCTCGGCGGATGGATTTGGAAAATTTGTGCTCTGTCGCTTACTGAGAATGCTGACTGGGCATGTGAAGCAAGAAGATATTATTTTAACATAGTTGGTAAATATGGTGCTCCTGTCCAGACCTTACTTAAAAGCTTCGGCACTTGATATTAAGACTATATGTCCATTACATGGTCCTGTATTATCAGATAACCTCGGATATTACCTTGACTTATATAACACATGGAGCAGTTATCAGCCAGAAAGCAAAGGTGTATTTATAGCCTATGCTTCAATTCACGGCAATACTGCGCTGAACAATTTGCAGAAATGCTTCGTAACAAAGGCGTTGAAAATGTTGTTATTACTGACCTTTCAAGATGTGATATTGCTGAGGCTGTAGAAGATGCATTCAGATATGACAGAATGGTTCTGGCTGCAAGTTATGATGCAGGTGTATTTCCGATTATGCAGGATTTTCTTCATCATCTTCAGGCAAAAGCATTTCAGAACAGAACAGTAGGACTTATTGAAAATGGCTCATGGGCACCTACAGCTGCAAAAACAATGCGAAACATACTTGAAACAATGAAAAATATAACAATTGTTGAACCTGTTGTCACAATTAAATCAGTTCTTAAAGAAACTGATATTCCTGCATTAGACCAGCTTGCTGATGCACTTAAATAAGTATTTCTTCATTATGATAATGAAATAACAATATAGTTAAAGAGGGTGTTTTATGAACAATTTCGCTGTTATAACAAAAGCTGAACAGGACGTTGCTAAAGCAAAGCACATTTATCTGTCCTTAAACAGAAGATTAACGATAGTAAAGCTAAGCTTGAAGAAGCTAAGAAAGATTATGATGATAATATCAACACAGTATCATCAGATAATTCTGGTATTCATGAATATATACTTTCGGTTGATCTTATAAAAGTTGAATTGAATAAAGCAGAGGCATCCCTTTGTCACTTAATGATGAGATTAATAATGCTAAAGAAGCTTCTAAAAGCATCAGAAGTTCATTCTGCGGCTAAACAGAAGACAATTGAAATGGGAGACAGATTCTATAATATAAAAGAAAGCTGATACTTTTAAAGACAGTATCAGCAAAGTAGAAGAGAATCTCAATGCAAAAAGCCGTATATGATGAGTATATTGATGCGGCTGATAAATCACAGGATAAGATAGACGAAGCAAAAGCCCTGCTTAAAGAATTGGAAGATAAATATAATAAGGCTGTAGCTTCTATTCAGGATTTACAGGAAGAATACAACCGTAATTCTTCATTAATATCAGGCAGAAAGACGATGCTTGAAAAGCAGAGGCTGAAGAATCTGATAAGAAAAAGACTATGAACAGATTCATTCAATTGAAACGATTAAAAAGTTGCCTATGACCGTACAATAGAGGCACAAAACCGCATTAAGCCAGCATATGATGAAGCTGTCAACGCAGAGAAATATGCAAAAGAAGAATATGAAGATCTGCAAAATTATTAGAAGAAGCACGTACTGCATATGACAATGCTGTCAATGATGAAGCTGCTAAAGAAAAATATAACTCGCAGGTAGATATTGGCAGAGATTCTCACAATTATGACTATGATGCTGTGCTTGATAATCTTAGAGCTGAAGAAAAGAGCATTTCATTAATAACTGATTTTACAATTAATAATCCCGATATTCAGGATTATTGCAAGCACCTGATTCTTTATAATCTGACAGTACATGATTACAAAGACATATCATTTGGAGAATGGATTGTTAATCTTAAGGGATTATCCGGACTTGCATATATACCGGTAAGTTTCACAAAAATGGTATCTCTGATAAAACTAATTATTCATGTGAATGCAAAAAATTCTGATAACAGAATTGATATATGTGAATGTGACATATCAGATATGTCGCATATTATTAAGAAACCATTCTTTACTGAAAAGGATTTTTGAATGGAACAGATCTTTACCAGTTAAGCCTGAAATCTATTCAGGACGATATTAATAATGCAGAAATTGCCTATAACAAAGCAAAACAACCACAGATAATGCAGCAACTTTAGAAACGCGAAAAGCCGCAGTTCCTGGTCTTAAGACAGAATACGAAAAAGCTGTAAAGAATGCTGAATCAATAAAATGAATTTTAATACACAGCGTGCTATGGTAAATCGTTCTAAAACTGAATATGATGAAACGACCAAAGCCGCTGCTGCATATGAAATCTATGAACAGTATAAACAGAAAGCTGATGCATTATTAGAAGAATATAACAGAGTAACTTCTACAACCTCTTCAATTAATATAGAATATGAAAATGCCAGAAAAGTGTAGATAAAATACTTAATGATATTGACAATGCCAAAGATCATATAAAAAACTTGAAGCATTTGATGATGATTCAGCTTCTGTTCTTAATAATGCAAAGCTTGAATATGAGAACGCTAAAGCACAATATGATGAAGTCATTGCCACAACAGAATGCTGCAGCAAATATGCCTCAGGTTAAGGATGAACTTGACAAATGTATTGCTGATGAAGAAGCTAAGAAAAAGCAATGGAAGATGCTCTTGCAGATGAGATGAATATCCACAAGAAAATCAACCAGACAAAAGAAAACATCAACCAGATACGCTTTAAACTACATGAAGCTGAAGAAAACTTGGTAAAGCCCAGGCTAATTCTGATGAAAAGGACGTACTTCTGAATCATTAAAGCTTGCATATGACAATGCTAAACAGAATATGAAAAGCCAATTATACATATACCCAAAGCAACAGCATATGTAACCAGCTTTCTAAAGTATTCTATAAATTAAATTATGAAGCAACAAGAAGTGATTATAATAAAGCTGATTATGATTCAGCCAAATCAGCATATGATTCAGTCCTTTATGAATTTAGTAAATTAACAGGATTAACATTTAATTATACTGATGAAACAAATACTACTATAGATGAGGTATCTGATAAATCTTCTGATACAAAAGAAAAAGGTGCTATCTAAATTCTTTGGGTCAAGAAAAAATAACATATATGACAACTATATAACAGGATGGACTAATTAATGCTTTCAACAATTGAATCAATAAACAGCGTAATCAATAACTTTATCTGGGGACTTCCTGCAATGATATGTATTATCGGCGTAGGAATTGTCTTAAGTGTAAAACCAGATTTATCCAGATAAGGAAATTTCCTTATGCAATGAAAATAACTATCGGGCGCATGCTTAAGAAGCGTAAAGCTTCTGACGGCGCCCTTACGCCATTTCAAGCTGTCTGTACAGCTTTAGCAGAACTGTAGGTACCGGTAATATAGCCGGAGTTGCTGGAGCAATTGCAATTGAGGTCCAGGGCTGTATTCTGGATGTGGATATCCGCAATACTTGGAATGTGTACTAAATTTTCCGAGGTGGTTCTTGCTGTACATTTCAGAGAAACTAATAATAATGGTGAGCTTGTTGGCGGTCCGATGTACTATATTAAAATGGTCTTAAGAAGCACTGGCACTGGCTTGCTTATTTATTCTCAGCACTCGGTGTTCTCACCGTATTTGGGACAGGTAATGCAACACAGGTAAATACAATAACAGCCGCTCTAGACTCAGCATTAATTAATTATAATATTATATCTGCCGATTCAACTCATATGATTAGTCTTATAATTGGGATAATAATTATGATTCTTATTGCACTTATAATGATTGGAGGAATAAAAAGAATTGGCAGAGTTACAGAAAAACTCATACCATTTATGGCCGTGTTATATATAATTCTTGCCATCGGAGTTGTACTTGTTAATATTAATAATGTTCCTGCTGTATTTAAATCAATATTTCAAGGTGCATTTTCTCCTGCATCAGTTACTGGTGGTGCAGTTGGAAGCTTCTTTATGAGTATGAAAAAGGAGTATCAAGGGGCATCTTTCTAATGAAGCCGGTCTTGGTACCGGGTCTATTGCACATGCATGTGCTGATACAAGTAAACCCGTAAAGCAGGGCTTTTCGGAATATTTGAAGTATTTGTAGATACAATTGTAATATGTACACTGACTGCTCTTGTTATATTATGTAGTGGTGTTCCGGTAGGATATGGTCAGTGCTGGTGCAGAACTTACAATATCAGGTTTTACATCTACATATGGAGGGTGGGTATCAATATTTACAGCTGTTGCAATGTGCTGTTTCGCCTTTCAACAGTTATAGGATGGGGACTCTATGGACAAAGATGCATAGAATTTCTTTGGGTCCTAAAGCAACTAAACCATTCATGGCTGCTTACTCACTTGTTGCTGTAGTTGGTGCAACAATGAATTTAGGTCTGATGTGGAGCATTGCTGAAACTTTTAACGGACTTATGGTGATTCCTAATCTAATAGCAGTATTCCTGCTTTCAAACACCGTTGTACAACTTTTAAAAGATTATTTTAATGGAGAAGGTAAGAAGGTAAAATGAAGAATATTTTACTGATAGCTACTGGCGGCACAATTGCTTCAAAAGATAATGGCAATGGTCTTACGCCATCAATTGATGTTAATGTTTTACTTGACTATATTCCGGTAATCAGGCAAAAGTGCCATGTTACCGGAATATCATTAATGAATATCGATAGTAGTAATATGGATACATCTCACATTAGTTCCATTTCAGAATGCATTATGAACAATTACAATGACTATGATGGATTTGTTATAACACATGGAACAGATACATGTGCTTACACTGCACTGCTTTATCTTATCAGCTTATAAATCTTTCAAAGCCTGTCATTCTTACCGGTTCACAGTTACCCATTGATGTGGAAAAACTGATGCAGTCATGAATTTAACAAATGCATTTATTTATTCATGTGAAGACATTTCTGAGTATTTCTTGCATTTTCTGAAAAACTTATAAAAGGAACATGTGCTAAGAAAATCAAGACGAAAAGTTTTGATGCATTTGAAAGTATTAATTTTCCATATATTGCAGCAATCAGAAACAATATCGTTAAATATAACATTAATACAATTCAAAATATTATGACATCAGACAACGGCTTTCATATCAAAACTGATATGTGTACTGATATAGCAGTTATCAGACTTTTCCTGGAATGAATTATAATATTTTGATTATCTTAATTCATCGTGCAGAGGCGTAATTATTGAGGGTTTTGGCATCGGAGGAATGCCAGATAATATTACAGAACACATTCACAGACTTACAGTTAATGGTATATGTGTTGTTGTTACAACACAATGTCTCTATGAAGGTGTTAATTGGGAGATATATGAAGTCGGTCGTAATCTTACAAAGGAAAATGTCATAAATGGAAAATCCATGACAATTGAAAACCTTACAATGAAACTCATGTGGTCGCTTGCACATTATAAAAACATTACTGATATAAAAGATTTTATGGAAAAGGAGTTATAACAATATGCTTACAGAACAAAGACACGAAATAATTCTTAATCTGCTATCTGAAAAGGAAGCATTACCGTAACTGAACTAAAAGACATTCTTAATACTTCTGAATCAACAATAAGACGTGATCTTAATACACTTGATGAACAGGGTCGGCTTACAAAGGTATTTGGAGGAGCTGTTGAAAAGATCAATGGTGTATCTACTACCGAATTATCCGTTTCACAAAAGCTGATGTAAACACAGAAGAAAAGAAAAAATTGCAATGTATGCTGCAAGACTTGTAGTACCTAATGATTTCATATATATCGATGCTGGAACTACCACAGAATATCTTATTGATTATCTTGAAGAGAAAACCGCAACTTATGTAACTAATGCTGTTACACATGCAAGAAAACTTGCAATTGCAGGCTTTAAAGTAATACTTATTGGCGGAGAACTTAAAGGAATAACTGAAGCTGTCGTTGGTAATCAGGCAATTATTACTATAGACAGAATGAATTTTAATAAAGGATTCTTTGGAACTAATGGAATAACTGAAAAATCAGGCTTCACAACTCCTGATATTAATGAAGCACTTGTTAAAGAAACAGCATTTGCACATTGTCATTTCAAATATATTCTTACAGACAGTTCCAAATTCGGAGAAACAAGTGCAGTAACATTTGGAAGTATTAACGAAGCAACTATTATTACAGACAAAAAAATTCTTTGCAAAGCTGCCAAACATAATAACAGTATAATTATATCTAATATTATAGCACGCTGGCAATGATTTTACTTATAATAAGAACAAAGTTCCTATCAGAATCATTCCAGCGGCTTTATGATTAAACACATCGTAGAAGAAATAATATCTTCTATATTTAAATTCAAACCATGCACTGATGAATGCCATTATATTACTGTCTGATAACTCATTATATAATTCCTTATGCCATGCCTCCACAGATGAAACAATACCGATTGACATAGAATTATTCTTATTATATCTAGATAAAATGCCTTATCATTAAGAATATTCGTCATATCCGGCATTCTCTTATATTCACCACAAGAATATATAAGCTCGGAATTATCATTATATATTCTCAGTCCATCAATCTCAAACTGCTCTAAAATATTATTGGCAACATCATCAATTGCATCTTTTCCTCTGGATACAAGTTCAAGAATTATGTCAGATACCACGCCTGACATATATTCTGAATGATCAGACAAATCAAGAATTTTATGAATATGCCTGCTATTATTCTCAAGTGAACCATGTTTGCTTTCATTATATATAATAAATCTGTTTCGTCCTTTTCTTTTGCAAGGTACAGGCATTTATCAGCTTTTCTGAAAAGTTCCTCGTAATCCGTTCCATCTTTAGGAAACAGACTTACACCAACAGAAAGAGTAACTCCAAAATCTTCAATTCTGCTGTCAAATGCATATTGTAATTCCTTACGCATAGTTGTGAGAAGAATCCTCAAAGCCTCTTCGTCTTTAATATTATTAGTGAATATATAGAATTCATCTCCACCAAATCTTCCAGCAATTCCTCGTCCGTTAAGGTTAGCATTAATAATGCCTGCTATCTTACTTAATACTTCATCACCAAAAGATGACCATATGTATCATTAATGCTCTTGAAATTATCAACATCAAACATAATCATATAATGAATCTTATCATCTTTGGATGCAATTACCGATTTAGTATATTCCATGCATGCACGTTTATTAAGAAGTCCAGTGGCAGAATCAACAGCTTCACTTGTTGCATAATAAGGAATAACATCCGAAACACATCCATCAACAGTCTCAAGATAACCTGCAACAACAGACGTTTTATTTATTGAAAACAGGCTGTCGCCATTCACTTTGAACTTGTACAGTTCATCGTTATGCTCGTCAAGCGGCAGGTAAACCATACAGCTGAACATGTTAGAACCATTCTTTAAATAATTATAAAATGTAGCAAACTCCTTACGCTCTGAATCAGACCGCAATATTCTTAACATTCTTTCCCTGAACTGTTCCAAAGTTCCCTTAATAGGTGCATTGCACTGATTACCACGATACAGATATATTGTAAACATATCCGTGTAAGAATTATAATCAAACAAATAATTTCTGTATGTAGAAAGTATTGTCCTGTACTTATTGACATTGTCCAAAGCCAAAAGATACCTGCTCTCAACTGCTGAAAGAAAATAACATCTGACTTCAATTACATTCTCACCTGACAGAATCTTCCCATTATTAGAAATCACCATATCTGTCCAGTAATATTCACCAATTCCATTTCTTAACAGAATCAGCATTCTACAATTCTCACCTGGTTTAATCGTCTCAAAAGCCATCTTAAAATCCTTAAGATTATCCTGATGAACAATATCAAGAAAATTAATACCAACAAGTTTTTCTACAAAATGATAGAAATGTTCATCCGCATTAATAACTTCATAATTTCTTCTGATTAAAACATCACAATATGCAACACAATTCTCTTTTCCAAAATGATTCTCTGATATAATCATAGTTCACGTCTCCATCCCGATATATTATTATCATTGTAACACGAATATAACGAATTATCTAGTGAAAAATATATTAACTTATAAATGTATATTTACTTGAAAAACACATTTTAAAATGTATTCTATTAGTACATTTAGTACATACATCAGGGGTATATATGGAGTACAAAGTAGCATTATGTGACGATGACGAAAAATTGCCAGTAAGATAATGGAGGCATTTAATAATGAACTTCATGCGCATAATCTTGAAGCCACAATTGATTACTATTCATCAGGGATGTATTAATTGAGGACTGCAAAAGAAAAGCATTATAATCTCGCCTTGCTTGATATAGACATGACTCCGCTTAACGGATTTGACACAGCACAATCTATATGTTCCATTTCATCAGATACAAGAATAGTTTTCGTAACTTCACATGAAGAACTTGTATTTGATACATTTGAATATACACCATTCTACTTTATCAGAAAGAAATATTATGAAAACGGTGTGAAGAAGCTTGTAAACAAACTTACACATACAGACCTGCTCACCACTTCGGTTCATCTTGAAAAAAACGGTTCAATCACAAGCATTGACTCTGTAAGTATCAAGTACGCGGTCAGTCAGGATCATATGCTCAATATATATACAACCTCTGGAAATTATCAACTTAGGAAAAAGCTTTCGGACCTTGAAAATGAACTCGCCGGATATAATTTCATAAGAGTACATAAAAGCTGCCTGATTAACTACATGCATGTAAGAAGATTCGATGCTGTCAGTTCAGAAGTTATTATGAAAGACGGCTTCAGGATAAAAGTCGGACGCTCCTATAAAGATACATTTAAGAAAGGCTTTGTACAATACCGCCGTACAATGTAAGATAACATACTATGTTTCCATACATTTCATTTAATTATTCGCAATACATTCTTTTACTGGCTGTTGCAATAATATTTTACAATAATTCGCTTAATATAATCGGCAAAAAGAAGAGAGTATATCCATATATAATCCAGCTTATTGTAACGATTGCAGTACCGCTGCTTACATATCAGGCACAGAAAATGCTTTCGATATATTCATATCCAGTAATGCCATATGTCATATTCTCACTTATAATATATGTTCTGTTAATTATTGTCCTTAAATCATTCGCGTCAATAAGAAACGGCATGTTTAATATTCGTGATATCATAATTCTTGCATTGACTTTGATTACCGTATGTGCCGTATTTACAGTGACTATGAAAATGCAGCTTACATCGGGCAGTCTGCTGATTCTTCTTTTATTGTGCATACTGATATTTCTTATATACGAACTGGCTTTGTCACTATATATGGCAAACAGCAATAAAAAATATGCAGACAAACTTCAGGAGCAGTTAACATCGGGCGAAGATTACATCAAAAATGTAAGCATGCTTGACCGTCAGATACGCTCAATAAAACATGACATGAACAATCAGCTTCAGGTGTTAAGCGGGCTTATTAATAACGGACAATTTAATGAAGCATCAGATTTTTTAAAACAGTACGGTATCGGTCTTGAAAAAACAATTGATTATATTAACACCAATAATCCTGTCATCAACACATTAATTAACAGCAAAATTGCATATGCCAAAAGTGAAAATATAATAACGGCAATTGATATTACCAAGGACATCAAGCCTATGACCGGTAACGACCTGTGTTCTATTATTGGAAATGTGATAGATAACGCAATAGAAGCAGAGCTTCACGAGGAAGAGTCTCTGCGTCAGCTTCATATTCAGGCATACTGGGACGATGAAGAAATGGTATTCCATGTAAGCAATTACATTAATGAAACAGTTCTTGACAGGAACTCTGGTCTTGCCACAACCAAGGAGGATAAGAACTCCCATGGTCTCGGAACTAACATTGTAAAATCACTTGCTAAAAGGAATTCCGGAACCTGTGACTACTACGAAACAGATAATGAATTTCACTGCGAAATACGATGGTAGAATGCATATTTAAACACATTTCCGCAACTATACTAATAAAATATGTAACTTACGTCGTTAAACATGCATCTTACGACAAACCACAGAATAACAGTCTTGTACTTTAAGTACAGGGCTGTTATTCTGTTTTTAAGAGATAAGTACTTATAAATAATTTTGCAGGAGGATAAGAAATGGTTCACAAACATTTTATTAAAAATGCTGTTATATTTACAGCTATGCTATTAATTGTCGGGGTTAACTCAACACCTATAATGTCTAAAGCTGGCAATGACTTTGGTGTGGCATTTAGTGTGGATGGTGAAACAAGATTTACAGGCAGTCAAGATAAATATACATCTTCGTCCGTTCAGATGTCATGCACTGATAAAGATATAGACGGTTCATATTATTATGGCAAAGTATATGCAGAAGAAAATAATGAATATTATGATGTATCACATGGATATGAATATTACTTTGATGTCAATGAAACTCATAACATGCTTAACTGGGTAAATGAAGAAGGCTATACACAAGCTGTCATACAATGTGAAGGATATTCCGTTGATGATTATCATGGTGCTTGGTTTGGCGGTTACTGGTATCCAGATATCTAGGAGGCTTGATAATTGAAAACAAAAAAAGCAATTATCTTTTTAGTGTTATTAACTGTGTTGTGCGGCTGCACAACACAGACTTCCAATAATACTGATGATATGTTAGAAACAAAAACTTACTTATATAGTTATGATTATGAAACTGAGCCTGATGGTGAATTAAGTACAGCTTATCACGAAGAGAAGCCATCCGTTAATCAGAATGAATCCAGAGATGTTGTAAAAGCAACTGTTAATTTCAGAAATAAAAACGCTATTACCTACATAAAAATGAATGAAAAATATTCATTTGGAAATTGTGAGTGTTCAATTACAGATGCAATTGTAACTTCAAATTCAAATTACTTTTATACCTTAGTTAATGAAAAATATCATACAATATTATCAACTGAAATTTCTAAAAGACAATATATTTCAAAAGAAACGGGAAAACATATTCGTGATACTTCTCGTTTTGTTTGTGTTAAAGTTCATATGAAATATTCTGGACAAAAACCTGTTAATATGGATATTTATTCTGTATTATTTAGCAAACAGCCTGATAATCAAATATTTTCGTCTGGTCATTTAATGTTTATAGACAAATCATTTAGTATAAATAAAAGTGATAATATTTATCTAGAACCTAATGAAGAATATGAAATGTGGTTCTTTTATAATCTTTCTCTTTTTTCAACTGAAAACACTTATTATGTAAAAGGAAATTTTCAGAATTACAATGATAATGACAGTTACAACGGTTATTTAATTGAACTAAATGAATTGACTGAAATAGATTAGTCTTACAACTTTAAGAAGATATATTTCCGCAACTATACTAATAAAATATGTAACTTGCGTCGTTAAACATGCATCTTACGACAAACCGCAGAATAACCGTCTTGTACTTTAAGTACAGGGCTGTTATTCTGTTTTTAAAAGATAAGTACTTATTCAAAATAATTTAACAGGAGGACAAGAAATGGTTCACAAACATTTTATTAAAAATGCTGTTATATTTACAGCAATGCTATTAATTGTCGGGGTTAACTCAGCACCTATAATGTCTAAAGCTGGCAATGACTTTGGTGTGGCATTTAGTGTGGATGGTGAAACTACATTTACAGGTACACAAGAAAAATGGACTTCTTCATCTGTTCAGATGTTATGCACTGATAAGGACATAGACGGTTCATACTACTATGGTAAAGTATACGCAATTGATGACAATGACGATCCGGTTGATGTCTCACATGGATATGAATATTACTTTGATGTCAACGAAACTCATAACATGCTTAACTGGGTAAATGAGGAAGGCTATACACGCGCTGCTGTAAGATGTGAAGCGTATTCTGTAGATGATTATCATGGTGCATGGTTTGGTGGTTACTGGTATCCAGATATCTAGGAGGCTTAATAATTGAAACTGAAAAAAACAACTGTCTTTTCACTATTATTAACTGTGTTTGTGCGGCACAGCACAGCCTAATGATACCAATAACATGTTAGAAACCAAAACATATCTATATGATTATGACAGAACCTAATGGAGAGTTAAGCACAGCTTATCATGAGGAAAAGCCATCCGTTGATTTGAATGAATCCAGAAATGTTGAAAAAGGAACTGTCAATTTCAAAAATAAAAACGCTATTACATACATAAAAATGAATGAAACATTTTCAAAAGGAAATTATGAATGTACCGTAACAGAAGCTTATAAAACAATATCTTCTGATTTTTTCTATACATTAGTTGATGAACAATATTACGAAGCTCTAGAAAAAGAAATATTCAAAAGACGATATATTTCAAAAGATACAGGAAAATTAATTAATGAGAAAAATTCTTTTTTCTGTGTAAAAATTCATTTGAAATATACTGGTTCTCAACCAACTAATATGACCTTTTATACGACTGGCTACTCAAAACAGACTGATAATTTAATGTATGATCCGGGTTTACTTATTTTTATAGATAAAGCTTTAGCAAATGAGGAAAAAGATGTTTTATATCTCGAACCTGGAAAAGAGTATGATTTATGGTTTTTCTATCATGTATTAGGAACATATTCCAGTGAAAATACTTATTATATTCAGGGCGATTTTCAAAATTATAATGATCATAAAAGTTACACTGGTTATCTAATTGAACTAAATGATTTGACTGAAATTGATTAGTCTTACTACTTTAAGAGGAGATATTTAATATGAAATTTAAATATTCCTTGTAATAACTGCGTTGTGCAACTGCACAACGCAGCTTTCTAATAATAATGAATATTTTATAAAACATAATAGACTTGAAAACATATACAATAATTTTATGGGAGGGAAAGATTATTGAAAAAGAAAATAGTAGTTATTAGTTTTATATTAATAACAACTTTATGTGGTTGTTCATCACCACAAGTAAATAAAACAGATGATATAACAGAAACTAAAACTTATCTTTACAGTTACGATTACTAAACAGAAACCAATGGTGAAGTAAGTACTGCTTATCATGAAGAAAAACCATCTGTTGATTTGAATGAATCTCATAGAGAAGTTGAACCTATTGTCAATTTCAGAAGTAAAGCTGGTCTTACCTTTATTAAAATGAATGAGACTTATACCTCGGGAACACTTGAATGTACAGTTTTAAAAGCTTATTCAACAGTTTCAAAACAATTTGCTGCTGATACATTCGGAGAAGAATATTCTCAATTATTACTTGATAAGATAAATAAATTTCAAGGCTATTATGATGAAAATGGCAATCTATATAACGAAGGACATCGTTTCTTTCTTATCAAGATGCATCTGAAATATTTAGGTAAAAATACTTCAAAAATTCAATTTGATTCCCCAATAATATGTAAATATCCAGATGGTACATATTATTCCCTTGGAGGAATTGATTACATTGACAAAGCTTTGCTAGAAAATGAATCTCATCACATAACCTTAAATCCAGGTGATGAATTCGATTCATGGTTTCTTTATGAAGCTTATCGATATAGCCATGATAAGACCTACTATTTAAGAGGTTCATTTCAAAACTATATTGATGACGACAGCTATAGTGGTTATCTTGTCAAACTTAACGACATTGAAGATGTCGAATAAATCCATGTTTTTATAATTATACTAATAAAATATGTAACTTACGACGTTAAACATGCATCTTACGACAAACCTCAAAATAACAGTCTTGTACTTTGAGTACGGGGCTGTTATTCTGTTTTTAAGAGATAAGTACTTATAAATAATTTTGCAGGAGGATAAGAAATGGTTCACAAACATTTTATTAAAAATGCTGTTATATTTACAGCAATGCTATTAATTGTCGGGGTTAACTCAGCACCTATAATGTCTAAAGCTGGCAATGACTTTGGTGTGGCATTTAGTGTGGATGGTGAAACTACATTTACAGGTACACAAGAAAAATGGACTTCTTCATCTGTTCAGATGTTATGCACTGATAAGGACATAGACGGTTCATACTACTATGGTAAAGTATACGCAATTGATGACAATGACGATCCGGTTGATGTCTCACATGGATATGAATATTACTTTGATGTCAACGAAACTCATAACATGCTTAACTGGGTAAATGAGGAAGGCTATACACGCGCTGCTGTAAGATGTGAAGCGTATTCTGTAGATGATTATCATGGTGCATGGTTTGGTGGTTACTGGTATCCAGATATCTAGGAGGCTTAATAATTGAAACTGAAAAAAACAACTGTCTTTTCACTATTATTAACTGTGTTGTGCGGCTGCACAGCACAGCCTTCTATTGATACCAATAACATGTTAGAAACCAAAACATATCTATACAGCTATGATTATGAAACAGAACCTAATGGAGAGTTAAGCACAGCTTATCATGAGGAAAAGCCATCCGTTGATTTGAATGAATCCAGAAATGTTGAAAAAGGAACTGTCAATTTCAAAAATAAAAACGCTATTACATACATAAAAATGAATGAAACATTTTCAAAGGGAAATTATGAATGTACCGTAACAAAAGCTTATAAAACTATATCTTCTGATTTTTTCTATACATTAGTTGATGAGCAATATCATGAAGCTCTAGCAAAAGAAATTGCTAAGCCTAATTATATTTCAAAAGATACAGGAAAATTAATTGATGAGAAAAATTCTTTTTTTTGTGTGAAAATCCATTTGAAATATACTGGTTCTCAACCAACTAATATGAGCTTTTATACCACTGGATTTTCAAAAAGAACTGATAATTTGATTTATGCTTCAGGTTTTCTTTTCTTTATAGATAAAGCTTTATCAAATAAAGAAAAAGATACTTTATATCTTGAACCTGGTAAAGAGTATGATTTATGGTTTTTCTATCATGTATTAGGAACATACTCCAGTGATAATACTTATTATATCCAAGGTGATTTTTACAATTATAACGATTATGATAGTTATAATGGCTACTTGATTGAACTAAATGATTTGACTGAAATTGATTAGTCTTACTACTTTAAGATAAGAGATATTTAATATGAAATTTAAAAAGATAATTAAAAACACAATAATATTTGCTACTATGATGCTGGTTATTGGTGTGTATACTGCACCTGTGATATCAAAAGCTGGAGATGATGTTTGGTACGGAGCATCCTTTGATTTTGATGGTCATGAAAAATATTTACCATCACAATTTAAATACACATCATCATCTGTGTGGATGTCTTGTACTGATAAGGATATTGATGGTTCATATTATTATGCACGTGTTAATGCTGTTAATGTATCTGATAATCCTGTTGATGTATCGCATGGATATGAATATTATTTTGATGTTAATGAAACTCATACTATGTTAAATTGGGTTTATGAAGAACATTACAATAAAGCAACTGTTAAATGTACTGGCTATTCCGTTGACGATTATCACGGTGCATGGTTTGGAGGTTACTGGAATCCAGATATTTAAAATTATAAATATTGAAATATAAGCTTATATATTCTCTATTTTATACTAGCTGCGTTGTGCGACTGCACAACGCAGCTTCCTAATAATAAATATCTTATAAAGCTTACCGAATTTGTAAATATAAACAATAATTTTATTGGGAGGAAAAAAATTATTGAAAAAGAAAATAATAATTATTTTTATAATGTTATTCACTTTAAGTGGCTGTTCATCATCTACATCAAATAAAACAGATGACATAACAGAAACTAAAACCTTTCTATACAACTACGATTATGAAACAGATTCCAATGGTGAAGTACATACAGATTACCATGAAGAAAAACCCTCTGTTGATTTGAATGAATCACACGAAGAAGTTGAACCTACTGTTAATTTCAAAAAAGGTGCTGTCACATATGTGAAAATGAATGAAACTTATAATTCGGGTGCATGTGAATGTACTGTCTTAAAAGCATATTCAACTGTTTCCAAGCAGTTTTGCGCTGATACATTTGGAGAAGAATATTCACAGCTATTACTTGACTATCTAAATAAATTTCGTGGCTATTATGATGAAAATGGTAATCTATTCAACGAAGGACATAGATTCTTTCTTGTTAAGATGCATTTAAAATATTCAGGTAAAACTACTTCAAAAATTCAATTTACATCACCAATTATATGTAAATATCCAGACGGTACATATTATTCTCTTGGATTACTTGGTTTCATTGACAGAGCTTTGTCAGAAAATTCCACATGTCATTTAACATTAAACCCAGATGATGAATTTGACGCATGGTTTCTCTATGAAGCTTCCCGATATAGTCATGATAAGACCTACTATTTAAGAGGTTCTTTTCAAAACTATATTGATGATGACAGCTATACTGGTTACCTTGTCGAACTTAACGACATCGAAGATGTCGAATAAATCCATGTTTTTGCAACTATACTAATAAAATATGTAACTTACGTCGTTAAACATGCATCTTACGACAAACCGCAAAATAACAGTCTTGTGCTTTAAGTACGGGGCTGTTATTCTGTTTTTAAGAGATAAGTACTTATTTAAAATAATTTAACAGGAGGACAAAATATGATATGTAAAAAAGCCATTAAAAATGCTGTCATATTCACAGCAATGCTGCTAATTGTTGGTATTAATTCAACACCATTAATATCCAAAGCAGGCAACAGCTTTGGTGTTGCTTTTAGTGTAGATGGTGAAACTACTTTTACAGATACACAATCCAAAAGCACATCATCTTCAGTTCAGATGTTATGCACCGATAAAGATATTGATGGTTCATATTATTACGGCAAAGTATATGCTTATAAAAGTGGACAATATTATGATGTCTCACATGGCTATGAATATTATTTCGATGTTAACGAAACTCATAATATGCTTAACTGGGTAAACGAGGAAGGCTATACACGCGCTGCTGTAAGATGTGAGGCGTATTCTGTAGACGATTATCATGGTGCATGGTTTGGTGGTTACTGGTATCCAGATATCTAGGAGGCTTAATAATTGAAACTGAAAAAAATAACTGTCTTTTCACTATTATTAACTGTGTTGTGTGGCTGCACAACACAGCCTTCTAATGATACCAATAATATGTTAGAAACTAAAACATATCTATATAGTTATGATTATGAAACAGAACCTAATGGAGAATTAAGCACAGCATATCATGAGGAAAAACCATCTGTTGATTTGAATGAACCCAGAGATGTTGTAAGAGCAACTGTCAATTTCAAAAAAAATGCTGTTACATACATAAAAATGAATGAAAAATATTCATTTGGAAGTTGTGAATGTGCTATTACACAAGCCTATGTCACCTCGGATTCTAATTATTTTTACACATTAGTTAATGAAAATTATCACAATATTTTATCAGATGAAATTTCAAAACAACGCGATATTTCTAAAGAAACTGGAAAACTCATTGACGATACTTCTCGCTTTTTCTGTGTAAAAGTACATATGAAGTATACCGGTAAAGAAGCCATGACTATGGATATATACTCTACAATATTCAGCAAAGACACTAATAACGAAATACTTTTTTTAGGTTTTTTAATGTTTATTGATAAATCTTTTTCTATCCATAAACTTGATAATATTTATCTTGAACCTAATGAAGAATATGACATGTGGTTTTTCTATAATCTTTCAAATTATTCTAGTGACAACACTTATTATGTTAAAGGTAATTTTCAAAATTATAACGACAATAATAGTTATAATGGCTACTTGATTGAACTAAATGATTTGACTGAAATTGATTAGTCTTACTACTTTAAGAGGAGATATTTAATATGAAATTTAAAAAGATAATTAAAAACACAATAATATTTGCTACTATGATGCTGGTTATTGGTGTGTATACTGCACCTGTGATATCAAAAGCTGGAGATGATGTTTGGTACGGAGCATCCTTTGATTTTGATGGAGACACATATTACACAGATAGAAAAAGTAAAAACACGTCATCATCTGTTTGGATGTCTTGCACGGACAAAGATATTGATGGTTCTTATTACTATGCAAAAGTTTATGCTTTAAATTCAGCGGGAACAAGAATAGATGTCTCTCATGGATACGAGTATTATTTTGATGTAAATGACTCACATAATATGCTTAACTGGGTATATGAAGAACATTACAATATGACTTGTGTAAGATGTGAGGGATATTCAGTTGATGATTATCATGGTGCATGGTTTGGAGGCTATTGGAATCCAGACATTTAAAACAAATCACATATAAATTAGTATTTATATATGATTTATTATTAAAGCTACGTTGTGTCTATGCACAACGTAGTCTTCTAATTGTAAAAAAGTTAACCTATGGAGGTCAATAATTGAAAAAAAAATATATAATAATTATACCACTATTATTAACTGCCTTATGTGGCTGCGCAACAAATACCAATAACAACACAAATGACATAGCCGAAACCAAAACTTATCTTTATAACTACGATTATGAAACAGATTCCAATGGTGAAGTAAGCACTGCTTACAATGAAGAGAAACCTTCTGTTGATGCGAATGAACCCCAAATAACAGAAGAACCAATCGTAAAATTAAACAAAAATTCTATAAAATACATAAAAATGAATGAAACATATAATACAGGCTCATTTGATTATACGATATTAAAAGTATATTCAACTATATCTAAATCATTTGCCACCGAATTAGTTGACGAAGAATATATCCAGCCTGTAATGAATCAGCTTAATCTATATAGGGGAATTTATGATGAAAACGGCAATCTATTTTATGAGGGACATAGATTTTTCTGGATAAAGGTTCATATTAAATATTTAGGAGAAACAACTTCAAAATTTCAATTTACATCAACAATTATAGCTGAATATCCTGACGGGACAACATATGAATTAGGAGGTATAAATTTTATAGACAGGTCTTTAGCTGAAAACAACGAGCAACACCTGACTTTGAACCCTGGCGATGAATTTGATAGCTGGTTTTTATATGAAGCATACCGTTATTCTGATACAAATAAATATTATATTCAAGGTTCGTTTCAGAAACTTCTTGGCGGAAACCATTACAGTGGTTACCTTGTCGAACTTAACGACATTGAAGAAGTCGAATAAATCCATGTTTTCATAACTATACTAATAAAATATGTAACTTGCGTCGTTAAACATGCATCTTACGACAAACCGCAGAATAACCGTCTTGTACTTTAAGTACAGGGCTGTTATTCTGTTTTTAAAAGATAAGTACTTATTCAAAATAATTTAACAGGAGGATAAGAAATGGTTCACAAACATTTTATTAAAAATACTGTTATATTTACAGCAATGCTATTAATTGTCGGGGTTAACTCAGCACCTATAATGTCTAAAGCTGGCAATGACTTTGGTGTGGCATTTAGTGTGGATGGTGAAACTAAATTTACAGGTCGCCAAAATAAATATACCTCTTCTTCAGTTCAGATGTCATGCACTGATAAGGACATAGACGGTTCATACTACTATGGTAAAGTATACGCAATTGATGGCAATAACAATCCGGTCGATGTATCACATGGCTATGAATATTATTATGATGTCAATGAAACTCATAACATGCTTAACTGGGTAAATGAAGAAGGCTATACACGCGCTGCTATAAGATGTGAAGCATATTCTGTAGATGATTACCATGGTGCATGGTTTGGCGGTTACTGGTATCCGGATATCTAGGAGGCTTAATAATTGAAACTGAAAAAAGCAACTTTCTTTTTACTATTATTAACTGTGTTGTGCGGCTGCACAGCACAGCCTTCTAATGATACCAATAACATGTTAGAAACCAAAACATATCTATACAGCTATTATTATGAAACAGAACCTAATGGAGAGTTAAGCACAGCTTATCATGAGGAAAAGCCATCCGTTGATTTGAATGAATCCAGAAATGTTGAAAAAGGAACTGTCAATTTCAAAAATAAAAACGCTATTATATACATAAAAATGAATGAAACATTTTCAAAAGGAAATTATGAATGTACCGTAACAGAAGCTTATAAAACAATATCTTCTGATTTTTTCTATACATTAGTTGATGAACAATATTACGAAGCTCTGGAAAAAGAAATATTCAAAAGACGATATATTTCAAAAGATACAGGAAAATTAATTAATGAGAAAAATTCTTTTTTCTGTGTAAAAATTCATTTGAAATATACTGGTTCTCAACCAACTAATATGACCTTTTATACAACTGGATACTCAAGACAGACTGATAATTTAATGTATGATCCAGGTTTACTTGAATTCATAGATAAAGCTTTAGCAAATGAAGAAAAAGATGTTTTATATCTTGAACCTGGAAAAGAGTACGATTTATGGTTTTTCTATCATGTATTAGGAACATATTCCAATGACAACACTTATTATATTCAGGGTGATTTTCAAAATTATAATGACCATGACAGTTATAATGGTTACTTAATTGAACTAAATAATTTAATTGAACTTGATTAAACATTTTTATAACTAACATCACTACACTTACTTTTATGGGGAGGATTATGCACGATATTTTAATTCTGTTAAGAATAGAACTTAAACGATTATTTAAAAGCAAATTATTTTATGTAAGTCTTTTATAGGACTTGCCTTATCTGTTGGAGGATTTATTGAGTGTGCGAAGCCGACATCTTAATATTACTAACGGCTTTAATGGGGAGTGGAAACATATCCGTTCTCTGTATTTAATTCGTGGATGGGAATGTTTATGGGGCTTAAGCCTATATCTACATCTTATCTGTATATATTTATATGCTTTGCAGCTTCCGTATTGTGGATTCTTCTGCAGAGATAACAAGAACCAGTACATTCTGCAATATTACAGCAGAATGTCAAAGAATAAGATTCATCTGCCAGATTCATTGCAACATTTATCTCAGGAGGACTTGTAACTATGCTTCCTCTTTACTGAATCTATGCGCAACTATGATGTTTATTCCTGCATTGAAGCCATCCGGCAACGGCTTATTTATTCATTCAGGTGCGTATATAATGGGAAATCTTTCTGTGAACATCCGCTTATCTATGTATTGATATATGTATTACAGTTCTTTATATATGGCGGTTCATTTGCACTTGTTTCACTTGCGGTTTCATTCTTTATCGACAATACATTTTTAGTAATAATATCTCCATTCGTTACCTATTACGGACTTGGTATTATCTCTACTTTATGTAAAAGCGTAATGAATATTTATTCATTCAATCCTATGGCTCTGCTTTCACCTGCAACCAAGCTACAGGACGGAATGTTATTTGCCTACATATGTGAACCAATTATCATCTGTGTTATATGTGGAATTATATTTTTATGAAAGGAAAGAATAATGAAGCGTTATAGAATAATAATTATTGGAGCAATAACTCTGCTTATTGCAATATTTATAGGATTCACCGTGAGAATCAATATGATTTTTCCTAATGCCAAAGATGTAACTTACATCTGATAATCCTCCTATTATTGACGGTTTAAAGATTACTCCTGTTGATTATAATGTATATACAATCGACGAATACCGCGAGAAATCAGGTCAGCAGAATATGCGTGAGGAAACTGCCCGTAAGAGCCGTATTGTGGTTATGACTATAGAATTAGAAAATGTATCCGATAAGGTTGTTAATTTCTCACCATCAATATTCGTTTTTTGTCTGACGAGCTTAATGCACACAACGGAGTAACTATGTATTCATCAAAAGATTCACGTATTGTAGTTGTTCCCGGTGAAAGAAAGAAGTGCGCCTGCAATGCACATTAGGAAGTTCCATGGTTAAAGAAAGTAAACTTGACAAGATAGATTCTTCTGATATCAGTCTTGTATATTCTTTCTATCCAAAAAGGCTGCGCATTGTATTTGACCGTCATTGATAAGAGGCTTGCCTATGATTAAAGAACGACATAAACATTATATTAAAATATTAATTATATATACAATTGTAATTGCAATATTAATCAGGACTCTGCCATACACAAGCAGATATTTTGATAACGCAGTACCTTGTGTTTCGGATTTCTTTTTTTTTATGATTTTCCAAACAACATTTTCTATGCAATCTCGAACTTGTTGTTGCAGCTTTCATGATTATATCCATTGTCAGATATGAAATGTCTGATTTCAGGGTTGTACTGTATTCTTCAATGTCGAAGCTGTGGCTTAACTGTGTAAAAATGTACATGGATAAGTATTGTATTTCCTCTGATTAATTCAGTGGTACTGACAGGCTGTGCATTATCTTATCCTTCAGTTATTAACTGTAACTGGCTGGAAGAGGGCAGTGTTGCAAGAAATTTTATACCTAATGGAAATATTACGACTGAGAACACATTTGTAATAATTCTTATCTGCTTCCTGCTTGATATTCTGCGTGTTCAGATAACAATTCTTACAATCTGTGCGCGCACTGGATTATAAGAAATCCGGTTGCTGATTTTATTATCACTTACGCATGTATATTTACTACTTATGTATCTGTTCTGCCTTTTGAGAACTTCTATAGAAAGATGTGTCTTAACCAGTCAGATGTGTACATATCCGGTATCTATTATGCTGATGATGTTATAACTCCGTTTATTATATGGATTGATATGATTCTGATAAGCTGGGCTGTAATTAAATTCTATAGAAAGGACATGCTTAAGAATTAATGAATACTTTCTTATGTATTTTAAAGGCTGATATCAGACGCTTCTGGTCGATGTGCTGGAAATTCTATATGGTTTTCTATATATATTGCGTATTTCAGGCTGTATCGTATTTTCAAATGTATACAGATGTATTAAGAATTCCAGAATCAGCAGTATTTCTCTTGGAGATTCCTGCTGTATGTATTCAGAGGTGCAAAGAATTCTCTCCCGGCATGCAGATTGACATTCCGCTGTTTGAGATTCTTATAGTGCTGTATATCACATTTATAATAACTTATTACATAACTACTGACCAGAAGCTGTCGGAAAGAATATTCTTGTTATCTCAGGTTCAGCTTCCGGCTGGTGGCTCAGCAAATATATCACTATGTTACTGGCTGTAATTATATATATGGCAGGTATGCTAACACAATTGTTGGTCTGCTTATGACTGGCAGCAGATTTTCAATGTCACTTAACATTACAGGCACTGAGGCAGTAAGAATATTTTTACAGACTAAGCTTGAACTTGATTTCAATATGCCTCTGGTTATTATACTGTGTTTTGTGTGTCTCGTAACTATGACGGGCATAAGCCTTCTGCTTGCTTATATCAGCAATGCGGTATTCGGATTCGTTGTTAATCTGTTCTTCTTTATTGTGAGCATATGCAGTATGAAATGGTTCTTTTCTATAATTATTTCATGACTATCCGCATACCTCATGTATACAGCAGATGGCCGTACGGTCTGTGCTTAATGCTTGCAATCAATATATTACTGGTTGCAGCCGGTATTATTTATTCAAAGAAAAAGACTTTATCTAAGGGGATTAATATGTATATTCAGCTTACAAATGTTTCAAAGAAAATTAAGAGCAATGATATCCTTAAAGATATCAATCTGCGCATGGAATCAGGCAAAATATATGGTTTCAAGGGAAAGAACGGCTGTGGTAAAACTATGCTTATGAGAGCTATATCAGGTCTTATCAAGGTTAAGGGTACTGTTGATATTAATGGACAGATTATCGGAAAAGATATTATGTTTCCGCCAAGTATCGGATTATTAATTGAAAATCCGTCTTTTATTAATAATTACACTGCATTTGAGAATCTTAAAACACTTGCATATCCGCAGACGTATTGATGATAACCGCATACGCGAGACTCTTACCGAGATTGGTCTTGATCCTGATGATAAGAGAACTTTCCATAAGTTCTCACTTGGTATGAAACAGAGACTTGGAATTGCTGCTGCCATCATGGAGAATCCCGATATTATTATCCTTGATGAACCAATCAATGCACTTGATGACACAGGTACAGAGCAGATTCGTGACATACTTATCAGACACAGGGAAAGAGGTGCTTTAATTATAATTGCCTGCCACGACGCAGACGAGCTTAATTTCTTATCTGATGAAATTATCGAAATCGTTCAGGGGCAGATTAAGCCATCGAAAGATGATAAAAATCTGCTTAAAATATTGACATATCATCACTATACATATAAGGTTGTCCTTAAAGGGACAGCCTTATTTATTATAATGGCTATTACAATGAAAAGTACGGAAACAAGGTGATTATTATGAATACAGATATTAAACTTGTGGCTCTTGATTTAGACAGGACAACTCTTAATTCAGAAAGCCATCTGTCAGAAGTAAACAGACAGGCATTAATTGATGCCATAAGCAACGGAGTACATGTATGTATCGCAAGCGGACGTGCATTTGACACACTGCCTGAGGATGTCATATCAGTTCCCGAATTGAATATGCAATAACAAGCAATGGTGTCGCGCCATATACCGTATTGCAGGCAAAGAGTGCCTTAAATCCTATGTTCTTACACCGGAATCAGTAAAGACAATACTTAAACTCACAGAGAATGATATTGTGACATATGAAGCATTTATAAAAGGACAGGCCTTCGCTTCAACAGAATATACTGCACATCCTGAAAAATACGGTGCTACAGAACACTCACTTAACTATGTAAAGAAAACAAGAATTCTTAAAGACGACATTGTATCCTTCATACTTGAACACTGCCATGAATTAGACAGTATTGACATAGTAGTCGGCGACGATGAATTAAAGAAAACATAATGGACAGAATAAGAAAAGCCACAGACGAAGTCTACATGACAAGTTCAATAAGCCAGCTTCTTGAGATATCATATAAAGACGCAGGCAAGAAATCAGGCGTCAAGTTCTTAACAGAATACCTCGGTCTGTCCCGTGAAAATGTAGCAGCCTTCGGAGACGCAGACAACGACACAGACATGATAGAATACGCCGGCGTAGGAATAGCAATGGAAAACGCCGCACCACACCTGAAACAAATAGCCGACCACATAACCCTCCACCACGATAAAGACGGCGTAGCATACGCATTCCGCAATATACTTAATATATGTTAATCTTGGGCTTTTCAATATAGTTATATGCATATATGCCTGTCTATAGCTCACAAGCGACTATTGATGAGCTGTGTATGAGTTAATACCGCTATATACAAAAGTTCGGTGTGTGAAGTCTCGTTCAAGCGAAGCGCGTTTGACTTCGCACACCGTAATAAACTATGTAGATATCGGTATTTACTCATACTAAGCGAAAATCGGAGCTTGTGAGCTATATGAAACATATATATTTTCTAATAAAAGCCCAGAATTAACACAGATTAATATTCAAGGTTGAAATGCGTCTGCAAAATGTGTAAAATATTATGAGATTTATTTAGCAATATAAGGAGATTAATAATGAACGAACAGGATTGTAAGAAATTAGCAGAACTCTTATTCCCTGATGTGGATAAGACACCTGATTATTATGAGGAGAAATACCCATATAGAAAACTTCCTAATAAGGCAGAAGTAACAAGATTAGGTCCAAGCCCTACAGGCTTTATCCATCTTGGCAATCTCTACAGTGCTTTGGCTGATGAGAGAATTGCACATAAGAACGGCGGTGTATTCTACTTAAGAATTGAAGATACTGATGCCAAGAGAACTGTTGAAGGTGCTGTTGACCTTGTAATCAATTCTTTAAGATACTTTGATATTGAATTTGATGAAGGTGCAGGCTTCCCGGATTCTGACCCGGTTAATGCATACGGACCATATTATCAGACACAGAGAGTTGATATCTATCATACATTTGCAAAGGAACTTGTACTTAAAGGTCTTGCCCCTTGCTTCTGTACAGAGGAAGAGCTTGAGGCTGTAAGATTACAGCAGGAGACTGATAAGGTTCTTACTGGATATTATGGCAAATATGCTGTATGCCGTGACCTTTCTTTAGAGACTATCGAGGAAAATCTTAAGGCAGGAAAGCCTTATGTATTAAGACTTCGTTCACAGGGAAGTCCTGAGAATGAAATCACATTTACAGACAGCATTAAGGGAGAGATTAAGCTTCCAGAGAATATCCATGATGTAGTTCTTCTTAAGAAAGATGGTATCCCAACATATCATTTTGCACACGCAATTGATGACCACTTTATGAGAACTACTACAGTTGTCCGTGGTGGTGAATGGCTTGCTTCTGTTCCAATCCACTATGAATTATTCCATGTATTAGGCTTTAAGATGCCAAAATACGCACATACAGCACATCTTATGAAGTTTGATGAGGAAACAGGCGGAAAGAGAAAACTTTCTAAGAGAAAAGATCCAGAGCTTTCACTTGATTACTATAGAAAAGACGGCTATCATCCATACACAATGAAGGTTTATCTTCTTACACTCCTTAACTCTAACTTTGAGGAATGGCATGAGAAGTTCCCTGACAAGGATATCAATGAATTCCCATTCTCTGTAGATAAGATGAGTGTTTCAGGTGCTTTATTTGATAAGGAAAAGCTTCATAACATCTGTAAGAATGAGCTTTCTAAGTTATCAGAGGATGATTTATACGAATTCCTTCACAACTGGGCATTAGAGAATGAACCTGAGATGGAAAAGGTATGGTTTGCTGACAAAGAGAAGTTACTTGCTATATTAAGACTTTACATGGGTGTTGGTGCCAAGAGAAGAAGAAAAGACTTCATGTATGCTAAGCAGATATTTGAACTTATCAGTTTCTTCTTTGATGGCGAATCAGGTGAAAGAGATGAATTCAGATTAGCTGATGACGAGGTTAAGGTTATTCTTAACGATTACCTTGCACTTATGACCATAATGATGATAACAGCATGTGGTTTAACAAGCTTAAGGAAATAGCTGACAAGAACGGCTATGCTTCTGATATGAAGGCTTACAAGGCTAATCCTGAGAACTTCAAGGGTAATGTATCAGATGTTGCAGAGGTGGTAAGAATAGCTGTAACCGGCAGAGCTAATACTCCTGATCTGTGGACTATTGTTCATATCATGGGTGAAGAGCAGATGAAAGAGCGTATAAGCCGTTTCCTTTAATTAATACTAGTTTATAAGTCAACATAATAAGGAGGCTATGTAATATGTATGACCTTATGATAATCGGCAGCGGACCTGCGGGAATATCTGCTGCACTCACTGCTAAAGCAAGAAATCTTAACTTTATATGGTTTGGTTCAAGAGCACTAAGCACTAAGATAGAGAAAGCCGAGAAAATCATGAATTATCCTGGACTTCCTGCTGTTACAGGAAGCGAAATGCAGTCTGTGTTCTTAAAGCAGATTGACGACTGTGGCATTACTATAACAGAGTCACAGGTTAATTCCATATATGACTGCGGCGGTTATTTTGCAGCCGGTGCTGATAATGAGATATATGAAGCCAAAGCTGTCATAATGACTGTTGGTATGACAACAACAAGAGATTGAAGGTGAAGCAAGGCTTTTAGGTTGTGGCGTAAGTTATTGTGCTACATGTGATGGAGCATTATATAAGAATAAGGATATTGCTGTTATATGTGCATCACCTAAATTCGAGGATGAAGTAACATTTTAGCAGGACTTGCTAATCATATATATCTTTTCACACCTTATAAGGAAACCACGTTACAATATGATAACATAACGCATTTTAACGGACTTCCTGCAAGTGTTGACGGAGATAAGAAAGTAGCTTCAGTAACTTTCAAGGGAGAAGCTATCCCTGTAAGCGGAGTTTTCTTCTTAAAGGATTCTATCAATCCGGGTGTATTATTATCAGGACTTGATATGGCTGGTGGACATATTATTGTTGACAGAACTCAGAAGACTAACATTGATGGTGTATATGCAAGGTGACTGTACAGGCAGACCTTATCAGTATGCCAAGGCTGTTGGTGAAGGAAATGTTGCTGTACACAGCGTACTTGACTATCTGAAAAACATAAAGATAATTAGTTTAACAGGAGACGATTAATAATGGGCGAGATATGGGATATCTATGATGTCGATAAACAACTTACAGGCCGTACTATGAAACGTAATGACTGGAACATGAAAGATGGGGACTATCACCTGACTGTTCTTGGCATAATCAAAGACCTGATAATACATTTTAATAACACAGAGAGTCTTAACTAAAGCATGGGCACCAGGGCACTGGGAAGTCTCAGGCGGTGCATGCCAGGCTGGAGAGACATCTTTTCAGGCTGTCTGCCGTGAAGTATTAGAAGAAACCGGTGTTGATGTATCACAGGCTGATGGCGGCTTTGAATTTTCTTACAGAAGAGATAATCCTGAAGAAAAGGATAATTATTTTGTTGATATCTATAAGTTTAACATGGATATTACAGAAGCAGATATACATTTACAGACAGAAGAGACTGCCGGTTTCAGATTTGCTACAGCAGAAGAAATCAAGGCTATCGCTGACAGAGGAGAATTTCTTCATTACGACAGCATAAGGAAGGTTTTGAATAATTAATTTAAAGACAGGGAGTTTTATATGCTGAAATATCTTAAAAATACTGGCTTTTGCCATTCTTGCACCTTTATTCATGGTGGGCGAGGTTCTTGCGGACCTCGTTCAGCCTCGTTTAATGAGCACCATCGTGGATGAAGGTGTTTTAGGTTTATCAAATAACGGTGTTGGGAATCTGAATCTTGTACTTACCGAAGGACTTAAGATGATAATATTCGTAATTCTTGGCGGATTATCTGGTATCTTATGTGGTGTGTGTTCTAATATTGCATCACAGAATTTCGGTAATGATCTAAGAAAAGACGCATTCAAAAGATTATGTCATTCTCATTCGAACAGACTGACAAATTCTCTACAGGTTCGCTTATCACGCGAATTACCAACGATATAACACAGCTTCAGAATTTCATACAGATGAGCATGCGTGGTTTTATAAGGACATTTATGCTTTTGCTGGCGGCATAATATGCATGTTATCCCTTAACCTAAGCTTTGGTGCAGTAATCGCGTGCGCCCTGCCGCTTGTAATTATATGTGTTATATATTTTCTTTCTAAAGCTAATCCACTTTTTCCAGGCTTCAGCAGAAGCTCGACAATGTTAATAATGTGATGCAGGAAAATGTATCAGGCTTCCGTGTTGTCAAAGCATATGTTAAAGAAGATTACGAAAAGAGCGGTTCGGAAAATCCAATGACGACCTTGTAAATACTCAGCTTAATGTGCTGATGATTTTCTCATATATGCAGCCAATTATGAATATTATTCTCAACCTGTCTGTAGTTGCAGTTATCAAGGTCGGTGGTATTCAGGTTTCCAGCGGTTCTGTTACACCAGGTAATGTCATGGCGCAATTACATATGTCACGCAGTCACTTAATGCGGTTATGAGAATGACTAATATGTTCCAGACTGCTTCAAGAGGTATTGCTTCAGGCAGACGAATTAATGAGGTGCTTGCCTGCGAGCCTTCTATCAAAACGGTTCATTTGACGGAAAACCTTCAGTTAAGGGTAAGATTGAATTTAAAATGTAACATTTGCATATCCATTAACTGGCGATAAGAAGATTCTTGATAATATTAATCTTGTTATCAATCCCAGCGAAACTATCGGTATTCTTGGTGAAACCGGCTGTGGTAAAACAAGCCTTATTAACCTGATTCCAAGATTCTATGATGTATGCGAAGGAAGCGTGCTTGTTGATGATATTGATGTCAGGAATATAACCTTAAGAATCTGCGTGAGCGTATATCTGTTGCACTCCAGAAAAGTGAAATATTCCAAAGCACTATTAAAGAGAACATCCGGTGGGGTCGTGAAAATGCAACTGATACCGATATTGCAAATGCAGCTTCTATCGCACAGGCTATGGAATTCATCAGTACTTCAACAGACGGATTTGATACTCTTGTGACACAACAGGGAACGAGTCTTTCCGGCGGTCAGAAGCAGAGAGTTGCCATAAGCCGTACAATTCTTAAACATGCAGAGATTATTATATTTGATGATGCAACAAGTGCACTTGACTTAAAGACAGAAGCTAATCTGTATTCAATGCTTAAAATGCATATCCGGACACTACTAAGATTATTATTGCACAGCGAATTGCCTCTGTTAAAGATGCTGACAGAATTGTAATTCTTGATGACGGACATATAAGTGCTGTCGGCACTCATGACGAACTGCTCAAAACAGTGCAATATATCAGGATATATATAATTCACAGTTGAATAAGAAATAGCAAGGAGACAGAAATATTATGGCTGAGGATAAGAATATATCACAGATTAATATGAGAATTCCCGGCATGAAGGGAGGACCTAGAAACAGGGGCGCAGCTGTCGAAAAGCCTGTCAACGGCAAGGAAACATTTATGCGCCTTATGCAGTATTTTGCTAAAGAAATACCTGTGATTATCGCTCTTTTCATCGCTGTAGTTGTAATGGTTGTATGCTCTGTCTATGCTCCAAAGCTTCAGAGTCAGGCAATTGATTATATTTCTTTAAGAAAATTTAATAATTTAAACCATATACTTATCTTCATGTTGGTGGTATACATAATATACAGTATATGTACATTTATACAGACAAGACTAAGTGCCATATTAAGCCAGAGAATTGTAAAGCATATGAGACAGGATCTTTTTGATAAGATTGTCGGCATGTCTGTCAAGTATCTTGACCAGCATTCACATGGCGACATTATGAGCCGGATGACTAATGATGTTGAGAATATCTCCAACACTGTATCACAGTCCATGAGTTCGTTATTCTCAGGTGTTCTCACTATTATTGGAACTGTCATTATGATGGTTGCTTTATCCCCGCCTTGCATTATGTTCTTGCACAACAGTAATTCTTACTATATTTGCGACTAAGAATTTATCTAAAGCCATGAGGAAATTCTATTCCAGACGGCAGGTTCTTTTGGGACAGCTTAATGGTACTGTTGAGGAGATGGTCACTGGCATCAAGACTGTTACAGCATTTGACAGACAAGAAAATGTATGCAGTGATTTTAATAATACATCTGATGAACTTACCAAGGTTGGTATTAAAGCCGAGATTCTTGGTGGTTCTATGGGACCTGTTATGAATGTCATTAACAATATCGGCTTCGTCATTATTGCAGGGGCTGGAGGATATTTTGCTATTAAAGGATATGTATCCATCGGTGTAATATCAGCATTTATCGTATATGCCAAGCAGTTTGGCAGACCTATTGACGAGCTTGCCAATATATGGGGTCAGATTCAGACTGCCATAGCCGGAGCTGAAAGAGTATTTGCTGTTCTTGATGAACCTTCCGAGGACAAATCAGGTGAATTTACAATGGATAATTCTACTGGCAACATTGAATTTAATCATGTTGATTTCTCTTATATTCAGGGAAACAAGTATTACATGATTTCAACCTTAAGGTTAAAGCAGGACAGAAGGTTGCACTTGTAGGAAGCACCGGAAGCGGCAAGACTACTGTTGTCAATCTTCTTATGAGATTCTACGATATTGACAACGGCAGTATAACCATTGATGGTGTTAATATTAAAGATATCGACTGTGAGAATCTTAGGAAGAATACTGCAATTGTTTTACAGGATACTGTTCTTTTGCCGACACTGTAAAGAATAATCTTCTATATTCAAGACAGGATGCAACGGATACTGAAATCATTGCTGCGCAAAGAAGGCTAACTGCCATAATATGATTATGCATCTTCCTGATGGATATGATTCCATGCTCGCCAAAGATGGACAGAATCTGTCACAGGGACAACGCCAGTTACTATCAATTGCAAGAGCATTTGTTGCCAGTCCTAAGATTCTTATACTCGATGAAGCAACCTCAAGTGTTGATACGCGAACAGAAAAAGATTCAGGATGCAATGACTAATCTTATGAAGAACAGAACAAGCCTTATTATTGCACACCGTCTGTCAACTATTCAGGACGCTGATGTCATAGTTGTTATGGATAATGGAAGAGTTGTCGAGACAGGTAATCATGAGTCTCTGCTTGCGCTAAAGGCAGATATTATGAGCTGTATATGACACAGTTTGCTGGAAAGGCAATCTGATTAATAGGACAAGGAGATAAGAAAATTATGGATAATCGCAAGCATATGAGAACCGAAAAGAAAACAGCCGTAAAACAGTTTTGGACGGCTTCTGGCTACAGGTATATTTGTACTTATCCAGGTTGCGTGGCTGGCTTATCTTTTATTATATTTTTACAGGGACTACGCATGGATTTCATTATTAAGCACATTTATTGCAATTATTCTTGTGCTTAAGATATACGGAACATCTACTAATTCAGCCATGAAAATGCCATGGATAATTGTGATTCTTGCATTTCCTATACTTGGTATACTTATTTATCTGCTTTTTGGACGTTCCATTGTTACAAGAAATGTAAAGAAAAGATTTAATTCAATAGAAGAATCCTATAAAAATCTCTTTCTCAGGATGAAAACATTCTTAATGAGGTTAAAGATAAGGATATCTATATATATAACCAGTTCCATTATCTGAGTAATCATGAAGGATATCCTGTATATAAGAATACGGATATTGAATTCTATTCCATAGGTGAGGAAGGTCTTGAAGCACAGCTTAAAGAACTTGAAAAAGCTGAAAAGTTCATATTTATGGAATATCATGCTATTGAAGAAGCTTCAAGCTTTGACAGAATTAAAGATGTACTTATAAGAAAAGCTGCCGCAGGCGTTGAAGTCAGATTATTCTATGATGATGTAGGAAGTATCTTCTTCCTTAACAAGGATTTCATCAAAGAAATGCGTGCCAATGGTATTGACTGCCGCGTATTCAATCCTATTAAGCTTGCATTTAATATGTTCATGAATAACCGTGATCACAGAAAAATTACCGTAATTGACGGTAAGGTCGGTTTCACAGGCGGTTATAATCTTGCTGACGAGTACTTTAACATAACACATCCATATGGTGAGTGGAAAGATACCGGTCTTAAACTGACCGGCGATGCCGTTAAGACTCTTACAATGCTGTTTCTTTCTATGTGGAACTCTATTAAGAAAACAGACGAGCCTCAGGATGATTATGTCAAATATATTAAAGCCTCTGACTATGGCTACAAGGCTGTTAATAATAATCAGTATGTTGTTCCTTACGCTGACAGTCCACTTAATAACAACAGGGTTGCTGAAAATGTTTATCTTAATATTATTAAGAGTGCCAAGCATTATCTTTACATTACAACACCATATCTGCTTATTACAGAAGAGATGTCCAGAGAGCTTGCAATGGCGCAATGAGAGGTGTTGATGTTAGAATTGTAACACCTGGTATTCCTGATAAGAAGCTTACTTACAGCCTCACAAGATCATATTATGCAGATCTCGTAAGATACGGCGTAAGAATATACGAATACACACCGGGCTTCATTCATGCAAAACAGTGGGTAAGCGATGGAGAAGTATCTGTTGTCGGCACAATCAACATGGACTTCAGAAGTCTTTACCTTCACTTTGAAAATGCGCATATGTATACGGCAGGGAACTGCCGACATACTTAATGATTTCTACAACATTTTCAGAAGAAGTGAGGAAGTAACCGACAAGTACATCAATAAGCCGAGAATCCTGAGAATCGGACAATGTATATTAAGACTGGTTGCACCTTTGTTCTAATTGGTGTATATTCATATTTGTATATCAAATTAATAAACATTTAACAAGGAGATATAATGAGAGAAGAAACTGTAACCGTGAAAATCGACCACCCATTAGGTAGCACTGATGAAGATAACCCCTCGGTGGTCTATCCTATTAATTGTGGCTATGTAGATGTCGAAAGAACAGCCGGATTTTCTGAGCTTGATAAGCAGAGAGTTTATCTGTTAGGTGTAGATGTTGCCGTTGATGAATATATCGGCGAGCTTATTGCTGTAGCAAGACGCCGTGATGATCCTGAAACAGTCTGGATAATAGCACCTGAAAATATATCTTACACAATCCAGCAGATTGAAGAAATGATATATTTCGAAGAGCAGTATTACGACAGTTTTGTTGAAATAGTTGACGAAGAATTATGGATGCCTATGATGAGAATGAAAAGCTGCTAGGTTTCGATTTAAAAGAAGCCAGGCAAAATCTTTACCTGATGGGGTGTATCATGTCATTGTCAATGTATATACTATGACTAAGGATGGTAAGCTTCTTACGACAGAACGTTCACGAAATAAAACATACCCTCTTAAGTGGGAAGTTACAGGTGGTTCTATACTTAAAGGCGAAACAGCGGCTGAAGGTGCAATTCGTGAGTTATATGAAGAGACTGGTATTAAGATTTCTACTGATGACCTTATTCCGCTCTACAGCTATGTGGATAAGCCTAAGCATGCCATATATCACAGTTACCTTAATTTAATAGAAAAAGAAGTCCATGTTACCCTTCAGGAAGGAGAAACCATGGACTACATGTATGTTCCGTATAAGGAATTTGATGAGCTTGTTAATTCTGACAGATTCGTTCCATCAGAACAGCGACGCTATAAGAATCAGGCCGTCTTTACGATGCTTTCACGATTCATTCCTGATTCAGCAGCTTCTACATAAGCAATTCCGTATGTACCTGGACCTACATGGGTTCCAACAGAACATCCAATAGAGCTTACACCAACATTTCCATTAACATCAGATATGTAAATAAGACTCTTATTAATAAATGTTTCTAAGGATTCAGAGCAGTTGATATGACCAAACATGAAATCTCTTGTAAGACTTAATCCGTCTTTGGTGAGCTTATCATGCATAAGTTTTTCAGCTGCTTTTTTTCCTCTTGTTTTTCCAATCACAACAACTTTTCCATCTTCAATACTTACAACCGGTGTTATATGAAGCATTGTTCCTGCAAATGCAGCAGCTCCTGAAAGTCTGCCACCCATTTTAAGATATTTAAGTGAACCAACAACTGCTGTAAGCTTGATGTATTTTGACATCTCTGTACATGCAGCAGCGATATCAGCCGCATTTACACCAGCGTCTCTTAACTTTACTGCCTCTCTGATTAAAAGGGCTGTTCCAATTGATGCACTTCTTGAATCTACCATGTATAATTTCTTTCCTGTTTCTTCTTCAACGTCTAAAGCAGCAAGGCAGGCACTCTGATATGTTCCTGATAAATCAGAAGATATGAATATTCCAAGTACATCATCCCCGGCAGCAACAGCTTCATTAAATACTTTCATGAATGTATCAGGGCTTGGCTGTGAAGTCTTAGGTAATTCATCACATTCAGCAAGTCTTGTATAGAATTCCTCGTGTGTTATCTCAACTCCATCTAAGAATTCTTCATCCCCAAACCTTACAGATATTGGAACAATCTGAATCCCCATCTTTCTTGCATCTTCTTTAGATATATCACATGTGCTGTCAGCAATAATTCTTAACATAATCATACTCCTTTAAAGATTTTAATATACTTTGATATTCAAAGTTTCTTTATGTGATAGTATCATGAGATAATGTGGTTGTCAATAGTGATTTGATAATCAAAGTTTTAGCAGGAAATTCTTGAATAGAAATATGTTATTTAAATATCATCATGTGTTTTTTTCGTATTTATATATACACAGAATTGATATAATCAATATAAATATATTCTAATTAAAAATGGGGTGTGTAAAGAATTATGAATATTACAAAACTAGTATTGGGTGCATGCAGCACAAATGTATATATTGTTTCTTCAAATAAGAAAAATGCAATTCTGATTGACCCAGCAGATAATGCTGCTGAAATTATTAAAACAATAGAAGAAAATGGATTATGTCTTAAATACATTTTTATAACACATGGTCATACAGATCATATTTTAGCATTAAAAGAAGTGAAAGAATATTTTAATGTACCTGTTATTATATCTAAAATTGATGCCGGACGACTTGAAGACGAAGAACTTATTAATGAAAGACCTTATGTTAAAATACCTTATAAAGCTGTAAAAGCCGATATATTAATTTGTGAAGACGATATAATTAATCTTGATGAGTTATCATTTTCTTTCTTAGGTATGCCAGGACATACAGACGGTTCAATGGCAATCATTGTTAATGATAATATTTTCTCTGGTGACACCATTATGTTTGAAAAACATGGTAAAACTTCTTTACCTGGCGGAAATGAGAAATTACTTATTTCATCAATAGAAAAAATGATGAACACTTTAATTGGCGATTATAAAATATACCCTGGTCACAGACAAGAGACATCTCTTGATTATGAACGTAAGTGCAGACTAAGTACTGTTATTACAGGTTATTAATTTTTTATCTTAATTTGCGGCTTGTAATTGTAAATAACATATTTCTTGACATATTTAAAAATAAGCATTAAAATCAAGCACTTGGACGGTATCATTTACGAAATTCACACAAGAGGTTTCATCAATTATGGCAAAAGATTTAACTCAGGGCAGAATTATGCCTATGTTAATTAAATTCACAATTCCACTTATACTGGGAAATATATTTCAGCTTACTTATAATGCGGTTGACTCCATTATTGTCGGAAGATTTGTTGGAAAAGAGGCACTGGCTGCTGTTGGAATATGCAATCCAATAACTACACTCATTATTCTTTTCCTTAACGGATTATGTATGGGTGCAAGTATTCTTATGGGTAATTATTTCGGCGGCAAGAAAATGGATACGCTTTCCCGCCAGATAAGCACAACAATGATATCAGGTATGATATTCTCACTGGCACTTACATTGCTGGCAATAGTATTTACAAGACCCATTCTTATGCTTGTTCAGGTTGACAGATCAATTATGACACTTACAACCCAGTACTTAAGAATAATCATGTTAGGACTCATCTTCACATTCCTTTATAACTTTTTCTCAAGCACTTTAAGGGCATTGGGAGATAGCGCAACACCACTGTATTTCCTTATCATAAGTGCAGTTTTAAATGTATTTGGTGACCTTTTCTTTGTTGTTGTCCTGAAAGCCGGCAGCAATGGATGTGCAGTTGCAACTGTAGTGAGCGAGGCTCTCTGCTGTGTATTCTGCATGATATATATTAAATTCAAAGTACCGATTCTGTGTCTTGGCAAGAAGTGGCTTGTATTTGACCGTTCACTGCTTAAGAAAACTATAAGCTACGGCTGGGCATCTGCTATGCAGCAGGCTACTGTACAGCTTGGTAAGATTGGTATACAGGCTATTATTAATACAATGGGCGTTTCGGTTTCAGCCGCATTTGCAGTAGTAAACAGAATTGATGACTATGCATATACACCTGAGCAGAACATTGCACACGGAATGACAGCAATGATGGCACAGAACAAAGGTGCTGGAAGAGATGACAGAGTAATCAAAGGCTTTAAAGCCGGTATTATTCTTGAGATAATATATGGAATCTTCATATTCTTTGTATGTTTCGTATTTGCAGGACCACTTATGAAGCTATTTACTTCTGATACCGAAGTTATAAGACATGGTGTGATATATCTTAAACTTATCTCTGTCATGTACATATTGCCTGCATTGACTAATGGTATTCAGGGATATTTCAGAGGAATCGGCGACTTAAAGATTACCCTGCTTTCAAGCTTTATCAATATGGGTGTCCGTGTACTTGCCGCCATACCACTTGTATTTGCATTAGGCATGGGAATAGAAGCACTTCCTTTCTCTTATCTTGCTGGCTGGATTGGCATGCTTATTGCGGAAATACCTCTGCTTGTTAAGAATTACAGGGCATATATTAAAAGTATAAGATAGTTATAATCCCCTCACAAAGCATCAGCCTTGTGAGGGGATTATTATTATCTCATCTTCTGAACATTTTTCTTTCTCATAAGCAACGCACCAATACCTATAAGTACCAAGCCTATTGCACAGCCAGACATTAAAGTAATAAAAAATATATTTCCATTAATACTAAGAGCCGTGCTCCAATCAGACAGATTCATATGACTTATTGTAAGCACCTTCCTTTTGTAGAGAATAAACTCAAGAAAATCATCGGCAAAAACAACCCATAATACAGATATTATCGTACTAATTCCGGCTCTCATCAGTCCATGGACAGGAAGATATCTGATCACAAGAAATACAAGCCATACACCAAGCATAAGTACAACAGCTACTGTATATCCGTCTTTCATACCTGTAAAACCAGAATGATAATACACTATAAACATTGTAAGGAATAGCCACAATGTATCCCATGTCATTGTTATAAGTGCTTTCTTGTCACTAAGTACCGGTGGAAGTGACACAAGACATATCACTATCGGAAACAGCACTATTGATATACCAAATACTGTAGGTATAGCCCAAAAAAGGAAGTTTCCTCCGCCATTCATCCGGTCAACGAAAAACAATATAAGCATAAGTGATGCAACGCCTGCAAGAATACATTTTAACAGACGGTTATTCGTAGACATAAGCGGAACTACCGTAAGTGCTGCAACAAGCATCATAGAAGCAGTAACAACCGAAAATACGCCTAAACCCATACCAGTTGCAAGCTGTACTATAAATGTAATGACAATTGGCAGTAGAAGTATTGCTGCAATCACAACTCCTGCCTTGTATGCTGCATTACGCTCTTTTTTTGCATGTCTTTCAAGTACTCCTTTTGATTCCTTTGCAAGCACTTCATCAACGTTGTTTTCCTGTAATTCATTATATATCTTCTGGCAGTCACTACAACCTGCCATATGCTTTTCAACAAAGCTGCAGCTTGCCTCACTGCAGGCTTTGTCATAATAAAGGGGCAGTAAGTCCTGCACGATATCACATTCTTTATTACTCATATCTAATCAATCCTTTCTTTTATTTTTAATCTGGCCCTATGATAAGTTACTCTGGCCCAGTTCTCAGTTTTTCCAAATACCATTCCAATCTGTGCAAATGTGAGTTCTCCAAAAACTCTCAACTGAAATACCTCTTTATACGGCTCCGGTAGTTCATGAAGAACCATATGAATCTGCAAAGCAGAATCTGTATCCGAAACTTTATCCGCCAGATCAGCCGTCTGCTGCGGTAAAGTCTCATCAAGCTCAGAAAACTTCTTATTTTTCCTGCATTCATCAATTGCGAGATTCTTAGCAATACTGCAAAGCCATGTGAGCTCACCCGCCTTGCCCTCATACGGACGTTTGGCAGTCATGGCTTTGTAAAAAGTATTTTGTGTGATTTCTTCAGCAAGAGACTGATTCTTTACTATAGTAACCACATAAGAATACACCTGCATATAATAGGAATTGTACAATTTCTCGTAATTCAGAACTGGTCACCTCCTTCCGTCTTACATAGGTTAGACGCACGAAATGGATTTTCGTTACAACATTTTTCAGAATATTTTATAGAATTTTTTAAAATGTGTCAAAAAATGTATGCCAAAGGTACAGGCAGATGTGTTATTATACATATTGAATTTCATTCAGGAGAATTAATTATGATTAGAAAAGAACAGCTGCGTCTATACGCAATCACAGATACAAGCTGGCTTAACGGAGCCAGTCTCATTGATGTTGTTGAAAATGTATTAAAAAACGGAGCAACATTTTTACAATTAAGAGAAAAGAATGCAACACATGAAGAAATTGTTGCAAAAGCAAAAGCAATTAAGCCAATTGCACGAAAATATGGAATACCATTCGTTATTGATGATGATGTGCAGGCGGCACTTGAAGCTGACGCTGACGGAGTACATATCGGACAGAGTGACACTGACTATATGACTGCAAGAAGTATTCTTGGAGATAATAAGATTATCGGCATGACCGCCAAGACAGTAGAACAAGCGAAAGAAGCTGAAAGACTTGGTGCAGATTATATCGGAACTGGTGCTGTATTTGGCTCAAGTACCAAAAAGGATGCTGTATACATGCCTCGTGAGCGACTGATTGAGGTTGCAGGTTCAGTTAATATCCCTGTCGTTGCAATCGGCGGTATTGATTACGACAACTGCGGTGAGCTTGCATGCACTGGTGTTGACGGGATTGCTGTTGTTTCAGCTATATTTGCCGCTGATGATCCTGGACTTGCTACGAAAGAGCTTTACTTAAAGACTGGCCGTGTATTTAATTATCACAGGGATTTCATATTTGACATGGACGGAACTATTCTTGATTCTATGCCTTACTGGAGAAATGTTTCCAAGGAATACGCCATGCAGTATGTTGATAAGTTACCTGATGACTTTGACGAGCGTACTTATGTAATGGACCTTGATGAATGTTCTGCTTATTTCCGTGATGAATTAGGCATAAACACTGATGCAGCAACTATGCGACAGACTGCTGTGGATATTATGACAAGACACTACAGCACAGATATTCCGGCTAAAGACGGAATGCTTGAATTAATCAGACGTGAGCATGAAGCCGGTTCTTGCATGTGCATATTTACAAGCTCTGACAGAGGCTGCGTTGACGCTGCACTTAACCATCTTGGAATAACTGACTGTTTTAACAACATTTTTACAGTATATGACATTCCATATAATAAAAAGAATCCGGAAAGCTACAAGCTTATCGCTGAAAAAATGCATTTTAAACCGGAAGATACATGGGTATATGAAGATGTTCTTCACGGCATTGAATCTGCCAGACAGGGTGGATTTAAGATATGTGCTGTATATGATGAGGATTCTAAGAAGCATTGGAACGAAATCTGCGCATTTGCAGACGAAATAAGAGATATAAGAAATGATTGAGGATTAGTAATGAAGAAAAAAGTTGTTGTCGGCATGTCAGGGGGCGTTGATTCCTCTGTTGCCGCTTATCTATTAAAGGAACAGGGCTATGATGTAATAGGTGTGACTATGCAGATATGGCAGGACGATGCAACAGAAGCCGCTGAGAACGGCTGCTGCGGTATCAGTGCTGTTGATGATGCAAGACGTGTTGCAGGTCAGCTTGACATCCCATATTATGTAATGAATTTTAAGAATGAGTTCAAATGTAATGTAATCGACTATTTTGTTGACGAATATAAAAAAGGCCGTACACCTAATCCATGTATCGCCTGCAACCGTTATGTAAAGTGGGAATCTCTTCTTAAGAGAAGTCTTGAAATAGGAGCAGATTACATTGCAACAGGACACTATGCAAGAATCCACCAGCTTCCTAATGGCAGATACACTATATGCAATTCAGTAACTGCCAGGAAAGACCAGACTTACGCACTTTATAATCTTACACAGGAACAGTTATCACACACACTTCTTCCTATTGGTGATTATACTAAGGATCAGGTCCGTGAAATTGCATCTAAGATTGGTATTACTGTTGCCAAAAAGCCTGACAGTATGGAAATATGCTTCATTCCTGATAATGACTATGCAGGCTTTATAACACGTGAAACAGGCTATACTTCTGTTCCCGGTAATTTCATTGACGTCAATGGCAATGTAATTGGAAGACATCAGGGTATCATACACTACACAGTTGGTCAGAGAAAAGGTCTTGGACTTGCTCTTGGAAAGCCGGCATTTGTTGTTGCTATACGCCCTGAAACCAACGAGGTTGTAATCGGTGATAATTCAGATGTGTTCTCACCTAAGCTTTACGCCAACAACCTTAATTTCATGTCGATACCTTCACTTGAAGGTGAAATGCGTGCCAAAGGTAAAATCCGTTACAGCCATGAGGGTGCTATGTGTACTATAAGAATGTTTGATGAGAATACTCTTGAATGTACATTTGACGAACCTGTTCGTGCCGTAACACCAGGTCAGGCGCTTGTATTATATGACGGGGACAATGTACTTGGCGGCGGAACTATTATTTAATTATTTTTAAAATTAATAAGGACAATATTATGGAAAAACTTATATATATGGATAACGCAGCAACTACATCAACCGCACCAGAGGTTGTATCTGCAATGCTTCCATTCTTTACTGAATATTACGGCAATCCTTCTTCTGTATATAATTTTGCCCAGAAAAGCAAGATGGCTATTGAAGATGCAAGGGAAATTATAGCTGACAGTATTGGAGCTGCTAAAAGCAATGAAATATATTTTACAGGCGGTGGAAGCGAGTCTGATAACTGGGCTTTAAAGTCTGCTGCATTCGGCCTTAGAGATAAAGGAAACCACATAATAACAACTAAGATAGAGCATCATGCAATTCTTAATACATGTGCATATCTTGAAAAGAACGGATTCGAGATAACTTACCTTGATGTTGACAGCGAAGGATTTGTTTCATTAGAAGATGTCGAGAATTCAATCACTGACAAAACAATTCTTATAAGTGTTATGCTTGCCAACAATGAAATCGGAACAATTGAACCTGTCCGAGAAATAGGTGAGATTGCACATAAGCATGGCATTCTTTTTCACACTGATGCAGTTCAGGCTATGTGTCATGTCCCAATTAATGTCACGAAGATGAATATTGACCTGTTAAGTGCAAGCGCACACAAGTTCCACGGTCCTAAAGGCGTCGGTTTCATGTACATGAAGAATACCGCTAAGTTAGAGCCTTTCATCCATGGCGGGGCACAGGAGCGTGCAAGACGCGCCGGAACAAGCAATGTTCCAGGAATTGTCGGCATGGGACAGGCTGTAAAGCTTGCCTTAGGTACACTTGATAAAGATACACATACAATTATTAATATGCGTAATTATATTGTTGACAGGATTCTTGGTGAGATTCCTGACGTTACTTTTGATGGACCTTGCATTGATGCTAATGACGATGTCAATGCTGTTTCAGCAGGTTTGCCCATGTGCAGCCTGAAGCGTCTTCCGTCTAATATGCATTTCTGCTTTAAAGATGTTTCGGGTGATTCTTTACTTATTATGCTTGATATGAACGGTATATGTGCATCCAGCGGTTCAGCATGTGCTGCAGGCTCAATCGACCCTTCACATGTGCTTCTTGCTATCGGACGAAGCAAAGGTGAAACTAAAGGTGCTTTAAGATTAAGCATAGATAAGGATTTAACCAAGGAAGATGCTGACTATGCAATAGATGCACTGAAAGCCGCTGTTGCAAGGCTGCGTAGGTAGACTTTGCGGATAACCTGCCAGAGTATACTTCGCTAGTAATCTGCACTGATGATGGATAACAACTTAGTTAGCATGAATTATTTGGAATACCTACTAACCAACTATGAATTCTTAATTGAGTAGGTTTTTATTACAGCTGATGTTTCTATTGAATAGCATAAAGACCCACTCATACAACTTTTCTATATATTTTAGTGGGTCTTTTTTGCTATCTAAGCTATTTTATCAGCACATTTGCAACACTTTTTCTTCAAAATAACCCACGAAACATATATTAACTTCCCTTCTAGTAGGTTTCTGCAGATAATCAAAGATTAATTCATGAAATAAAAGCCTACTATTTTATTATCTTATCAGAGTATAGTAGGTCTCCGGCAAAATTCATACAATAATACAGCCAATTCTAAAACACCTCCCAATACACACTGCAAAACAAATCCAAATACACATTTCCAAAATATTTTCAAAAAATATCATACAAACCTATTGACATAGTAGGGATAAGGGTTTATATTATCATCAACATCAAGAAAGCAATACATTTTTGAAATAAATTAAAAAGGATGGTAATTAATTATGGCAAAGAAATCTTACTCTGAAAGAAATTTAAAGTTTGAAACATTACAGCTTCATGTAGGACAGGAACAGCCTGATCCGGTAACAGATGCTAGAGCAGTACCTATTTACCTTACATCATCATATGTATTCCATAACAGCCAGCATGCTGCTGACAGATTTGGTCTTAAGGATGCAGGTAACATCTACGGACGTCTTACTAATCCAACAGAAGATGTATTCGAAAAGAGAATCGCAGCACTTGAAAGTGGTGTAGCAGCACTTGCTGTTGGTTCTGGTGCAGCAGCTTTAGCTTATGCTTTCCAGGCACTTGCTCATGCAGGAGATCACATCGTAGCAGCTAAGAATATCTACGGCGGAACATATAACCTTCTTGCACATACACTTCCAGATTACGGAATTGAAGCTACATTCGTAGATCCTTTTGATTATGATGCTATTGAAGCAGCAATCAAGCCTAATACTAAGGCTGTTCAGATTGAAACACTCGGAAATCCTAATTCAGAAGTTGTTGATATTGAAAGAATTGCTAAGATTGCACATGCACACAACATCCCACTTGTTGTTGATAACACATTTGCAACACCTTACCTTGTAAGACCTATCGAATACGGTGCAGATATCGTTATCCATTCAGCTACTAAGTTCATCGGTGGACACGGTACAACACTTGGCGGTGTAATCGTTGATAGTGGTAAATTTGACTGGGTAGGGGCTGCTGATAAATTCCCATGGCTTGTTGAGCCAAATGTATCATACCACGGTGTTAGCTTTGCAAAGGATACAGCACCTGCTGCATTCGTTACATATATCAGAGCTATCCTTCTTCGTGATACAGGAGCTACAATTTCTCCAGTTCATTCATTCATCTTCCTTCAGGGACTTGAAACATTATCACTCAGAGTTGAGAGACATGTAGAGAACGCATTAAAGGTTGTTCAGTACTTAAAGGAGCAGCCATTAGTTGAGAAGGTAAATCATCCTTCAATCTCTACTAACGAAGAACAGCAGGCTCTTTATAAGAAGTACTTCCCTAACGGCGGTGGTTCAATCTTTACATTTGAAATCAAGGGCGGTGCTGCTGAGGCTCAGAAGTTCATTGATAACCTTGAGTTATTCTCACTTCTTGCTAATGTTGCCGATGTTAAGTCATTAGCAATCCACCCGGCAAGCACAACTCATTCAGAGTGCAACGAAGCTGAGCTTCTTGATCAGGGAATCAAGCCTAACACAATCAGACTTTCAATTGGTACAGAGAATATTGATGATATCATTGAAGATCTTGATGAAGCATTCAAGGCTTTACAATAATTTGTATCGACACATTCTTTACATATCCGACTAATGCTGATAAAATATATTTAATTAATAAATCGTGAATGTTTAGGAGGATATGTAATGTTTTGTCAATTATTTGGTAAATTTCTTATCGAAAAAGAGGTTATAGATAAGAATAAGTACAATTCTATAATGGAAAAGCTTGCTGAATCAAGAGCAAAGCTTGGTGTAATTGCTGTAGCTGATGGCATTATTACTGAGAAACAGGCGAATGAAATTAATCATTTACAGACAACTAAGGATGCAAGATTTGGTGAAATTGCTGTTGGAGAGGGTTATATTACTGAAGAGCAGTTAGATGTTCTTCTTAAAAAGCAGGGAAGCGCCTATGCAATATTCCTTTCTGTTCTTTCAGAAGCAGCAGATATATCGGTATCGAAGGTTGATGAGCTTCTTAAGGAATTCCAGAAGGAGCATGGTTTTACTGATGAGGATATGGATGGTCTTAAGAATGATGATTTAGAACAGATTGTTCCGATATTTGCCTTTTCATCAAAGTCATATGTAACTGATATATGCAGGCTTGCACTTTCTAATATAGAAAGATTTGTAACCTCTGATTTCTATATAGACAGAATTAAGCATATTTCACAACTTGAATACAGATGTCTTGCTGGTCAGAAATTAGAAGGTGACCTTGATATTATTGTTGGTTTTGCAAGTGTTGGTGAACAGACAGCTATAGTTGATATAGCTAATGGATTCTCTCATAGTAATATAGCTAATCTTGGAATAGAAGTGTACGATGCTATAGGTGAATTTACTAACTGTATAAGCGGATTATTTGCAACAGCACTTTCTAAGAAGGGCAGCATGTTGGAGATTACTCCACAGTTTGCTTATGAAAACCAGTTTGCCAAAGGAGATGCTTATGTACTCCCTATTCATATCCATGACAGTGAAGTTCTGCTTTTCATATCTGCCTCTGATGAAACCAAAGCTGGAGATATGCCTGTTGTAAGAAAGATTATGGCAAAAGCAGGTGGAGAAGTGACATTAGACAGCAAAGGAACAGTAGTTATCGTTGATGATTCTGGAATGTCAAGAAAGATTCTGCGTGATATTCTTGAAGAAGCCGGTTACGCTGTATTAGCTGAAGCAACTGACGGATTAGAGGGCGTACTTGCTTATAAGACATATTACCCTGATATAATTACACTTGATATTACAATGCCTAACATGGATGGAACAGAAGCTCTTAAAGAAATTAAGGCTTATGACTCTAATGCCAAAGTAATTATGATAACTGCTGCCGGACAGCAGCATAAAGTAATTGAGGCTCTTAAGCTTGGTGCTGAACGATTTATTACCAAACCATTTGATAAAGAAGAGATTCTTAAGAATATTGAAGAAGTTCTAGAGAGTTAATAAAAAATAATGGGATGATATCACTAAAGGTATCATCCCATTATTTTTATTTATTCTTTCTAAAATGCACTTCTGGAACTGCCAGACTGTCATATGTGACATGTGGCTTATCTCTATTATCATCCGGAACAATATCTGATGATATATCCGCATCATCTTCTTCACTTCCTGAATCTTTCTTGTGTATCTCAGGAATAGCAAGATTATCATACGACAGACTATAATCCTTTTCAGATGTATTCACTTTATTTTTTACCTTTTTGAATATATTAAACATATTTAACTCCTCTATAATTATAATATATTGATAAAAAAAGTTATAACCAGACTATTCAGGAAATCTGCAAAAAGACTTCCTATAAGTGGTATTAACAGATAAGCCTTAACTGATGGAACATATTTGTCACATACTGCCTGCATATTTGCCATGGCATTAGGCGTTGCTCCCATTCCAAATCCACATGTACCTGCAACAAGAACTGCTGCATCGTAATCTTTTCCCATAATATTGAATACAATAAAATATGTAAATAAAACAATAACAATTATCTGTGCACCAAGAAGTATAACAAGCGGAAGAGCTAGTGATGCAAGCTGCCATAACTTAAGTGTAATCATAGCCATTCCAAGAAATAATGATAAACTTATACCTCCAAGGTCGTTAATTTCTCCCATATGAATAACAAGCTTTCCATTTCCTGCATATTCTGCAATGTTACGCATAAGCCACTGCAATCATGGCCCCGATGTATATAGGAAAAGTGAGTCCTGTCTTCGTAAGAGCCCATGAAAAATAGTTCCTATACCAATAGCAATAATAAGCTGGAATACGGCTGATGCATACATTCTGGAATGTCTTTCATGCTTCTTTTCGTCTTCAATAAGAAGACTGTCATCCTCTGGAATTGCTGTATCTAAAAGGTTTTTCTTCTCAATAAGTCTCTTGCCTAATGGTCCTCCTACAAGACTTCCAAATATAAGACCAAATGTAGTGCAGCAGTACATATTGTCGTTGCACCCTTAACATTAAAATCTTCAAGTACCGGTCCAAATGCACCCGCAGTACCATGTCCGCCAACCATAGGTATTGAGCCTGTACACATTCCTATAAGTGAATCAAGCCCAATAACCTTAGATAAACCTACTGCAACACCATTCTGTATAAATATAAGTACTATAACTAATCCTAAAAATATCACCATAGACTTTCCGCCCTTTTAAGTACTTTAAGATTAGCCTGAAATCCTACGGATGTAAAAGAATACCATGCATACTTCTTTAAGTGTGTCATCAAATGAAAACTCTAGTATATGAGTAACATAACATATACATGTAAATATAGCAAACAACAGTCCTCCTACAACAGGTGCCGGTATACAGAACCTTTCAAGGAATTTAATTTTCTTTCGTAAATAGCTGCCTAGAAGCAGTACAAGTACCGCAATAGCCAGCGTCTGATACATATCTAACTGAACCTTCATTAAATTTCTCCATTCTTTATAGCATTAACCTGATATACAGAATTAATTATTCTGTCAAAACATTGATGCCACGCTCTGTATAATAAGCTGCTGCACCTGAATGGAACGGAATATCTACTCCATCAGCCGCCGTATTTATATCAAATGTAATATCAAGAGATGTAGCATACTTAAAATCATCAGCATGCTCATATATTGTCTTAGTCACATTCTTAATAACATCGTCTGAAAGTGACTGCTTTGCAATCAGAACTGCCTTAACACCAATAGTTGTCACATCAGAATCCTGACCATTATAAGTTCCTGCCGGAATAGTATATTTTTCACAGAGAGAATACGCTGATAACATCTTGTCTATGCATTTGTCATCAAGACTTATAAGATGTATGTCACATTCCTTAGATAACTGTCCAATAACTTCTGTTCTTGTTCCTGCTGTACAGAAAAATGCATCAATTTCTCCAGCTTTAAGTTTTCAGCAGCTTCTGTATAATCCATATTGACCTTATTAATAAGCTCGTCAGTAATTCCACTCATCTTTAATATCTGCTCTGCATTCTTTTCAGATCCTGACTCTGATGCACCGACACTTACAGTTTTATTAATCAGGTCATCAATACCTGTGATTCCAGAATCTTTCCTTACAACAATCTGGCGCATTCTGTATAAAGGGAAGCAACCGCTTTGTAACCCTTCTGGTATTTTTATCAGCAAATGTACCAGTTGCATTATATGCATCACTTAACAGATCTGCCTGGGCAATAGCAAGGTCTATATACCCATCAGATATAAGCCTTAAATTAGCAACCAGAACCAGCAGTGGTCTTTGTTTCAAATGTATATCCATCAATCTCTTTATCTGCCAGCTGTGTAAACGTGCTTGCAAATGAATAATACACTCCGCCTATATCTCGCCAAATTTCAAATTCTTACTATGCCCGCTACATCCTGCCATCACAAACAATAAACAGGACATTAATACACATAATATTTTCTTCATCCATTTATCCTCTTAACAATAATTCTTTTCATAAACTTTGCCATCCTTTATGTACATTCTAGGGACACGCTTACTTACTGCACATGTAAGCTCATAAGGAATTGTTCCTGCAAGCTGTGCCATATGCTCAATAGGATTAGCCTTACCAAATATCTCTACTTCACTACCAACGTCAACATTCATTTTATCTGTAAGATCAATCATGCACATATCCATACATATCTTGCCTCTCTGTGGAGCAGGACCTTCTTCTGTCATAAGCTCATATCTGTTAGAAAGACATCTGAAATATCCATCAGCATATCCATAAGGAACAACTCCCATTCTTGTCTTTCTGTCAGTCTTGTATATTCCTCCATAGCTTATTGCTGTTCCGGCAGGGTAAGTCTTGATTGTGCTTACTGTTGTCTTAAGTGACATAACAGGCTTAAGTCCAAGTTCCTGTGCAAAATCTCCATATCCATAGAGCAGAAGTCCTGGTCTTACCATGTCAAGCCATGTTTCAGGATATCTTGCAACAGCACCTGTATTGGCACAGTGTCTTATCTTGAATTTCTTTCCAAGTTTTTCTCAACTTCATCAATCACACTGGTAAACAATTCAAACTGATGCTTAGTATAGCTTTCATATTCTTCTCCAAATTCATCAGATACTGCAAAATGTGTGAATATTCCCTCAGCATCAAGACCTGGAAGAGTACAGCCTTCACATATTCCTTCAACACCACTTTCAAAATAATCTCCGTCACACAGATATCCAAGTCTTGACATTCCTGTATCAACTTTAATATGAATCTTTAATGTACCACCACATTTAACAGCTTCCTCACTGTATTCAAGTGCCTTAGCCCTGCATGTTACAGCCTGTGTTATATTATTCTTAATAAGCTCAGATACTTCTTCCTTAGGTGTATGTCCAAGTATAAGAACCGGCATTGTAATACCATTGTGTCTTAATTCTACAGCTTCATCTATACTGCTTACTGCAAGATAATCTGCTCGGACTCCTGTAAAGTCTGCTTACCTGTACAGAACCATGTCCGTAAGCATCCGCTTTACAACGCCTAAAACTTAACATTTTCTCCAATTCTTTTCCGTAATGTTTCATAATTATGTGCAAGTGCATCCATATCTATTTCAGCCCATGTTCTTCTTAATGTTGAATCCATAATAATCTGCCTCCATTATCTAAACATATTTTAATATTTTACCATTTTATTGATGATTAGTGAATATTTTTAAATTAATTTTAGGTTGATATTTTATATTAATGTCAGAACAAAGATAAAAGATATCAGATTGGAGAAATTCATATGAAAAGAACCTTTTGCTTTATTAAATATATGTACTATATTATTAAGCCTGTTCTTAACAGGATGTTCTGGAAAAGAATCTAAGATAACATTAAACAGCTCTCAGCCCGAATGCATTTTATCTAATAACAATAATATTGTTCTTGAGTCTTACACTAATGAATCAGTATTAGATGATGAAATCCCTGAACGCAATAACATGCTGGGGTGATAGTATGATGCAGGGAGCTGGATGTAACGAAGCATATATATACTCTGATAATGGTATTGAAGACATATCTTACTTTACAACTCCATCTGCTCTGCAATATTTTACATCAATCAATACCTACAACTTTGGTGTAGGTGGTGAGAATTCATTTCAGATTTCTTTACGCGCGGGCGGAATTCCAATATACACTGACCGTGATATCTATATAACCGACCACTCATTAGCTTATGTAAAATTTGTTGATGAAAATGAAGAAACAATCACTATGGATGACTACAGCGGATATGGATATGAAGATAACACATATCCAGACACAGTATATATTAATGATGTTTTATGTTGTGTCGAAAGAGCTGATGAAGGCTTATATATTTCTATATGTTCTGATGCAGACTGTGATTCTGTAACTGAAATGTATATTAACGCATGGACAAGGGTTATTCCTAAAGCAGCTTATGACCATCGCAATGATATTCTTATTCTTGAGATTGGAAGTAATGGTGGCTGGGAGAATGATTATGATAAACTTATAAAACAATATCAGAATATAATTGATAACAGCTATTATGCTGATTATATAATTGTTGGTGATACTGATAATCCGGGAGAATCAGCTGACATATATCAGGATGTATACGATAATAATGGTAATTATGCAGGACTTCATGCAACATTATGGGAACAAGCTCTGTATGATGCATTTGGAGAACATTTCCTTAACACAAGACTTTATCTTATGGAAAATGCACTATCTGACTGTGGAATTACACCAACCGAAAATGATATAATTGATATACAGACAGGCAATCTTCCTGAACAGATTCGTGCTGATTTCACACATTTTAACTCTTATGGATATTATTCCAAAGCCAAAGCTATATACTTAAAGGGTATAGAACTTGGCTACTGGAATTAATATTATTCGACTGGAGGATTATATATGAGAATATTATTAGTTGAAGATGACCGCTCATTATCAAGGGCCGTATCAACTATATTACAGAAGAATAATTATTCTGTTGACTGCGTTGAAAATGGTCAGATGGCCCTTGATTATCTAGAAAAAGATATATATGATGCTGTAATTATGGATATTATGATGCCGGTAATGGATGGAATTACAGCTTTAAAGAATTTAAGAAAACGCGGCAGCAACATTCCGGTTCTTATGCTTACTGCAAAGACTGAAATAGATGATAAAGTAGAAGGGCTTGATAATGGTGCTAACGATTATCTTACCAAACCATTTGACACAAGGGAACTGCTTGCAAGAATCCGTGTACTTACACGCTCTGAAAAACAACAAGATAATGTTATTACACTTGGAAATATTTCGCTCAACACAACTACATGTGAATTATCTTCTCCTTCAGGTTCATTTCTTCTTACCAATAAGGAATATCAGATGATGCTGATGTTCATGAATAATAAAACCCAGGTTATTTCGGCTGAACATTTTATGGAGAAAATCTGGGACAGTGAATCTGATTCTGATATCAGCACCGTATGGACTTATATATCTTATCTCAGGAGAAAACTTGAAGCTTTAAAGTCTGATTATTCTATTGCTACAAGAAGAAATATGGGATATTATTTAAAAAATAACAACTAATATAAAGAAGGTATATAATGTCAAAATAATAAAAGCATCTAATTATAATGAGAAAATGCTTACCCGCTTAAGAATACAATTTATTGTTCTTTCAATGGCAGTTGTAATAATTATGCAGGGATTTATAGTGTATACAAGTGTCATAAACACATACAATAAGATGGTCGCTAAATCCGACCATCTTGTTTCGTCTATATATATTAATATTTTAGATAAGAAGCCAATTAAAGCAGATGCCAGGTATTTCTATATTACATTTGGTAAAGATAACCGCCCCAGAACCATTAATATCGATAACATATCTGATATTTCTGAAGATGAGGCTTTGGCAATATATTATGAGGCATATGAGACAGGCGAACTTGATGGATTTTACAATGGTTACAGATATTGCATATATGAAAAGAGAAACGTACAATTGCTGTATTCGTACTTCGAAGTAATATGATAGATGATGTTAAGAAAACAGCTGTTTCGCTTATAGAATCATCATGTGCGGGTATTGCGGTTATGCTCCTGATTCTTATATTTACTTCAAAGCTTATCGTCATGCCTATTGCAAAAGCACACCGCAAGCAGAAAGAATTCATAACATCTGCAAGTCATGAGCTTAAGACTCCGATTACAGTAATAAGAGCTGATGCTGATATATTACAGATGGATAATCCTGATAATGAATGGATTGAAGATATAAAGAAACAGGCAGAAAATCTTACAGCTATGACTAACAGTCTTGTATCACTTGCAAGAATGGATGAGCGCAACGGTCATATAAAACGTGTGGTTTTCCTGTTTCTGACCTTGCAGAAGAAGCTGTGCACTCTTATAATGCACTTGCACTTGATTTAGGTAAACATTTTACTTACGATATTACACCTGACCTTACATGCGCGGTGACGCATCATCAGTACGGCAGCTATTTACAATTCTTCTTGATAACGCATTTAAATATTCATCAGGTAAAGGTAACATAGACTTTAAATTATATTCTTCAGGAAGCTATATTGTTTTAATCGTAAGCAATGATGTTGATAATATTGATAAGAATCTTACTGACAGAATGTTTGACAGATTCTACAGGGCTGATTCAACATCTGCTAAGATAACCGGATATGGTCTTGGTCTTTCAATTGCAAAGGCTATTGTTTCCGAGCATAACGGAAGTATTAAAGCCAAAATGGATGGTTCTCAAAGAATTATTATTAAAGCACAGCTTCATATTAAATAACACATATTGACCCAATATGTTATAATGAAAAGAATTTAGTGTAATGCTGAATTCTTTTTGTAGAGTGGAAAATTAACATGAGGGGAGAAATATTCTATGGAACCAGATTACAATAACAACTATCATAACAGCTATCAAAGCGAGTTTAAGCCCAATGGATTTGATGACCTTCATCTTGATGATGAAGTATACGAGATTAAATCTGACAGAATTAATCCTGAAGATTTTTATCAACACAGTCAAAAGAAACGATATTCAGAAGTCAGTCTTAGGAACATGCCTGTTGTGCTTATTATAATCCTTGCCAATCTGCTTGCAGGCATTATGTGCATAATAGCAGGCAGTGATCATTTTGAAACAGGTGGACTTAATTACCAGTATATTCATAATAATAAAGAATATATAAGGCTTCTGACTTATATGTTTCTGCATGCTAATTTGCCACATTTTATTAATAATATGGTTGCTCTGTATCTGTTCGGTTCAAGACTTGAACCCCGTGTCGGTTCTCTTCGTACTGCAATTATATATTTCGGTTCAGGACTTGCATCAGGCCTTGTATCTGTATATGTATCACACCTTATCAATCCCGATGTAATCCGCTTCTTGCATCAGGTGCAATCAGGTGTAATGTGTGCAACACTTTTACTAATTTCAGTTCAAAACTGATTCCAATAAGACAACTGTAATCGTATCTATTGCGTTAATTGTTGTATATGCTCTTATATCTAATGGTGCAAATGTAGATATTCTCGGTCATCTCGGTGGTGGGATAGCAGGTGGTATTCTTGTGTTCATTCTGTACCATGACAGTTTAGATGGTGCATTTTCAGGAACAGTTTCAACACTTCTTGCTGTCATACTCACATTAATAATATGTTTTATTGGTGTGACACGCGCAGGCATTGGTACTAAAGCCAGCGCAATGCAAGATTCAAGAATCGATACAGTAAAAGAACAGCAGATATTTCAGGATGAATCTATAACCTTTGGTCAATGTCTGGATAACAAATGTACAGACCCCGAATGGACTATTTTCAGTTCTACTGATAATAAAAAGGTTGTAGAATTCAACGGTAAAGTAGTATATAATAACACTAATTCTTCATTGAAGATTCAATTCACATATGATGAATCCATTAGTTACTGGACAATTAACTATATGGGACTAAATGGTACTGCAATGGATAGTAATGGTGCAGCTCTGCTTCTTAATTATCTGTGCAGCGATTATTTAAATTAGGAGGCGATGTACATGTCTAAGCTGTTTAATTCTGATGACGATGATTTTGGATATCTTGATGATTCTATTCATATTAACTGGAAGAAATTACTGCCTGCAATCATAATTGTTGCAGCAGCAGTAATTGCATTAATAATTGTACTTATTGTTTCTTTCGGTCATAGAGGGAAAAAAGTACCTGCAAATGCATCTTCAACCGAAGAAACTTCGTCTGTCAGTGAAACAGATACCGACGGCAATAATACTTTAAGCGATAAAGATGAGAAAGAACAGGATCCGCAGTATTCCGACAATGATGGAGCGATGAATCAGTCAGCCGGTAATGGTGCTTCTGTAATTCTTTCTAACAGCACTAATGAAACATCAGATATAACTATTGGCGTAGACGTTTCTAAATTTCAGGGAACTATCGACTGGGCACAGGCTGCTTCATCAGGTGTTGATTTTGCAATGATAAGAGTTGGCTACAGAGCGCAGAAAACAGGTGTTATCTATGCTGACACCAATGCAAAATACAACATGCAGCAGGCTGCAGCCAACGGAATTAAAGTTGGTGTATACTTCTTCTCATCAGCAGTTAATGAAGCTGAAGCTATTGAAGAAGCAGACTGGGTTGCTGATTTCATAGCAGACTACAGTATAACTTACCCTGTAGCATTTGACTGTGAAGGCTTCAACACATCTGAAAGCAGGCAGAAGAGCATGACTAAGGCTGAAAGAACTGACGTAGCTGTTGCATTTTTACAGGAAATATATGATAAAGGCTATACACCTATGTTCTATGCCGCTTGCTCTGAACTTACCAATAACAGCCAGTGGAACATTGCAAGTCTTGAAAAATCATTTAAGATATGGGTTGCACAATATCCGTCAACGCCTTATCCAGAGACTCCATCCACATCATATACAGGAACATACAGCATGTGGCAGTATACTAATCAGGGCAGGGTAGCAGGAATTGGTACAAATGTTGATATTAACGTTGCTTATTTCGGTTATTCAGAAGTAACGGCTCTCTAAGCGGTGAAACTGTGCCGCATCCCCAGATGTAGAAGCAGGCATGGTATTCACCTCTGTTAATGACACCGTTACTGCCAAAGATGAAGTAAGGCTTCGTGACAAGCCTAGTCAGGATACAGACGCAACAGTAATTGCAACACTTATCAATGGTGAAACAATTACACGGACTGGAACAAGCAGCAGTGGCTGGTCAAGACTTGTATACAATGGACAAACTGTATACGCTGTTACAAGTTACTTAACAACAGACCTTACACCTAAAGCAACAGAAAGTCCTGCAACCGGATTTAACACGAAATTCACAGACTGTAACGATACTGTAACTCCTAAGGAAGAGGTTAATCTTAGGAATAAGCCTAGTGTGACTGATGCAGATTCTGTTGTTGTTGCAACTGCTAAAAGGCGAGTTTTTACGAGAACCGGTTATAATACAGAGGTTGGCTGGTCAAGGGTTGTATATAACGGTCAGACACTTTACTGTGTTACAAGCCTGCTTTCTATCCAATAAATTTAAAATGTCAGGAGAATTATTGTGAGTATTATAATCACTGATTTATGCAAAACCTTTGATGACAATGAAGTTCTTAAAATGTTAATATTACCCTTAAAGATAATTCTATATACTGTCTTATGGGATCATCAGGTATAGGAAAAACTACACTTTTAAGAATTCTAATAGGACTCGAACGTGCTGATTCCGGCAGTGTATCCGGTATAGATACTAAAAGCATATCTTGTATGTTTCAGGAGGACAGGCTTATTCCTTACCTTTCTGCAATAGACAATGTCAGAATAGTGCTTCATGGAAAAGCAATAGGGAAGAAGTCCGTAATAATCTGTTATCAATTCTTCCAGATGATAGTCTTGATATTCCTGTAAGTTCATTATCCGGTGGAATGAAAAGAAGAGTTGCACTTGCAAGAGCATTATCATATCCCGGAAACTTATAATACTTGATGAACCATTCACAGGTTTAGATAAGGATACTAAGTTAAATGTAATAGACTATATCTTAAAATGCGTAATAACCGTACTTTGCTTATTGCAACTCATGGAACTGATGATGCCAATCTGTTAGGGGCTGAAATAATAAAGCTTAATAAAAATATTAATTAAACTATTAAAGGGAGACTGTCTTATGGCAATCTCCTTATATTAATATTATGTGACTACATTTCTTCAATAATCTTTCTTGCAACATATACGCCACTGGCAGAAGCATGTGATAATGAATGTGTAACGCCGCTTCCGTCGCCAATTATGTATAAGCCCTTATATCTTGTCTCAAGATTGTTGTCAATCTCAACTTCCATGTTGTAGAACTTAACCTCAACGCCATACAGAAGTGTATCATCATTGGCAGTTCCGTGCAATCTTATCAAGTGCGTAAATCATCTCAATAATTCCATCAAGAATTCTCTTAGGAAGTACAAGACTTAAATCCCAGGTAGCGCAGAGTAGGCTTTACAAGCCCCTCCTCAATTCGCTTTTCTGTACTTCTTCTTCCTCTCATAAGGTCGCCAAATCTCTGGACAATAACACCTCCACCAAGCATGTTGGAAAGTCTTGCAATACTTTCACCGTATCCGTTACTGTCCTTGAATGGCTCTGAAAAATGCTTTGCAACAAGAAGCGCAAAGTTGGTGTTCTCTGTCTGCTTCTCAGCACCTTCATAGCTGTGTCCGTTAACTGTTACAATGCCGTTAGTGTTCTCATTAACTACGATTCCATTAGGATTCATACAGAATGTTCTTACAAGATCTTCGAATTTCTCTGTTCTGTATACAATCTTGCTTTCGTACAACTCATCTGTAAGATGTGCAAATATAACAGCCGGAAGCTCAACTCGCACACCGATATCAACACGGTTAGACTTGGTTGGAATCTCAAGCTTCTGACAGACATTTTCAATCCATTTGCTTCCGCTTCGACCAACGGAAACAATACATTTGTCACAATCCATGTACTCATCCTTATAGAATACTCTGTAACCACCATCAATCACCTCAATATTGCTTACAGGAGTATTAAAGTAGAAGTCTATATGGTCCTTCATCTCATTGTACATATTTTCAAGAACAACATAGTTAATGTCTGTTCCAAGATGTCTTACTGACGCATCAAGGAGCTTTAACTTGTTCTGCATGCATAAAGTCTTGAACTTAGTGCCTGCTGTAGAATACATGTGAGTCTCTTCGCCACCATGTGATGTATTGATTGTATCAACATACTTCATCAGATTGATTGCCTGATCCCTGCCGATATACTCATAAAGAGTTCCGCCGAAATCATTAGTTATATTATATTTACCATCTGAAAATGCACCAGCACCACCAAATCCGTTCATAATCGCACATGTTGGACATTTAATACACGATTTAACCTTCTTGCCGTCTATAGGACATTTTCTCTTCTCTAATGTGTTGCCTTCTTCAAACACAGCCACTCTGGTTTCGGGTGACTTTTCATAAGCTCGAACGCAGAAAAGATTCCGCCCGGTCCGGCTCCAATAATAATAACATCGTATTCCATACTTTATCCTCCTCGGAGAAATTTCTTAGGATATTATATCATAGAATCGGGGTTATGTGGTATAGTGTAGGTATTAATTAGAGTATTTAGCATCAGACTACTTATTGATGAGCAGGGTATTATCATCAAGGCTAATGAAAAGGGAAGCCCCAGCGGTAATACCCAATGATGGGAAACAGACTCCGATGAAAGGGCATTCTGTATTTATTGCACAGCATGCAACAGCTACCTGCTGCAGGGAATGCATAAGAAAGTGGCATAAGATGAAGCCTGGTGTAGAGCTAACGCAGATTCAGCAGGATTATCTTGTTGATGTAATAATGAAATGGATAAAAAAGGAATACAACGATTTTAAAAATCAGTAATTCATTAGGCAATTTGAGAAAACTTAAGCGTAAAATTCCCTTGTGAAGATAACCATGAGTATTTAATTGACAATCTGTGAATCATTTGATATCATTGCACGGTAAATAAATAAGACAGTTCGTTTGTACCATCCTGTCTCTAAATAAAACCAGGACTATTATTTTTATAATTCATAATTGGAAATTTTAGGGAAATAATCTTATAAGGCACGGGTACAGATGTATCCGTGTTTTTTTATGCAATATAAGCAAATGGAGAAAAGATTTATGTATATTTTAAAAACAGAGGCTAGTTTTGATTCGGCACATTTTCTTGCAGGATACAATGGAAAATGCAGCAATCTTCATGGACATAGATGGAAGATTGTTCTTGAAGTTCAAACTGAGGAACTAAAGGAAGATGTTCAGCATAAGGGTATGTATGTTGATTTTGGAGAACTGAAAAAAGATTTAAGAAACATAGCAGATTCAATGGATCATGCATTAATTATAGAAAGAAATTCATTGAAGGAAACTACATTTGAAGCTTTAAAAAGCGAGAATTTCAAAATTATTGAACTTGATTTCCGACCGACAGCGGAGAATATGGCCAAATATTTTTATGAAAAAATAAAAATACTTGGATACAACATGAGAGCTGTAACTGTATATGAAACTCCTGCTAATAGTGCAACTTATATGGAATGATTTTAAATAATTTTAATCTGAAAGGATTTATATATGAGTAAATACGAAGTAGTGGAAAAGTTTGTAAGTATTAATGGTGAAGGAACTAAAGCCGGGCAGCTAGCGGTTTTTATACGCTTTAAGGGCTGTAATCTTAACTGTAAATACTGCGATACCAAATGGGCTAATGAGCAGGGGACACCTTCTCAACCAATGACAGAAAAAGAAATTCTTGATTATGTTTTATCAACAGGAGTAAAAAATGTCACTCTTACTGGTGGTGAACCACTGTTAAGAGAGGGTATTGAAAATGTTATAACAGTTCTTGCAGAAAACAATCTGAACATTGAAATAGAGACTAACGGCAGTGTTTATCTTGATAAAATCCGTAAGCTTCACAAAGAGAATGTAACTTTTACAATGGATTATAAGCTTTCATGCAGTGGTATGGAAGCTGCCATGAATCTGGATAATTTTGATATTTTAAATAGCAATGATACTGTCAAATTTGTAGCTGGTTGTCGAGAGGATCTTATAAAGGCAAAACAGATTATAGAAAAATACAATCTGTATGGAAAATGTAACCTTTATATAAGTCCGGTATTTGGAATGATAGAACCTGAGGAAATTGTTAATTTTATGAAAGAAAATGTAATGAATGATGTTAATATGCAGATTCAGTTACATAAAATTATATGGTCACCAGACAAAAAAGGAGTCTGACATGGAAAAACATAAGAAAATAGACACTAAGGCAATTGAATATCATATAGCTGGTATTCTTAAGGCTCTGGGTGATAACCCTGAACGGGAGGGCTTAAAAGATACACCTAAAAGAGTTGCAAAAATGTATGAAGAAGTTTTTGATGGAATGAATTATACAAATGAAGAAATTGCAGATATGTTTAACAAAACATTTGCACTGGATATGGATGAAGAAGAGTCTGGACAAATAGAATGTAATGGTCAGAGCGGAACTTCCAATATGGTAGTGGTAAAAGATATAGATATTTTCAGTTATTGTGAGCATCATCTTGCTCTTATGTATGATATGAAGGTAACAGTAGCTTATATTCCAAATGGAAGAGTAATAGGTCTTAGTAAGATAGCAAGAATAGCAGATATGGTATCTAAAAGACTGCAGCTTCAGGAAAGAATAGGAAGTGATATTGCTGATATTATGCATATGGTTACTGGTGCCAAAGATATAGCAGTATTTATTGAAGGATGTCATAGCTGCATGACCGCAAGAGGAATTAAAAAAGCTAACACAAAAACATATACACAAACATTAAGAGGGAGATTTAACAATGAAAGCAATGGTTTTGTTCAGTGGTGGAATAGATAGTACAACATGCCTTGGTATGGCGGTAGAAAAATATGGTCCAGAAAATGTTATTGCATTATCAATATCATATGGACAGAAACATACAAAAGAGATAGAAGCATCAGATAAAATAGTAAAATACTATAATGTAGAACATATTTATCTTGACCTTGCAAAAATATTTCAATATAGTGATTGTTCATTATTATCACATTCTGATAAGGAAATACCTAAAGAATCATATGATGAGCAGATTAAGAGCACAAATGGTTCTCCTGTTTCAACATATGTTCCATTTAGAAATGGGTTATTTTTATCAAGTGCTGCCAGTATAGCAATTTCAAAAGGCTGCAGTGAGATATATTATGGGGCACATGCGGATGATGCGGCTGGAAGTGCATATCCTGACTGCAGCAGTGATTTTAATAATGCAATAAATGAGGCTATATATCTTGGAAGTGGAAAGCAGATTAAGGTTGTAGCACCATTTATCAATGCAACAAAGGATCAGGTTGTAAAAAAGGGGCTTGAGCTAAATGTACCTTATAAGTACACATGGAGTTGCTATGAAGGCAGCGAAAAACCTTGTGGAAAGTGTGGAACATGTATAGATAGAGCCAGAGCATTTGAGTTAAACGGAATTAATGATCCAGCTATGGAATAAAAAGGAGAAAATTATGACTGGAAGAAGTAAAGAAGAAACAGCAGACATAACATTATTGGGGAATCAGAAAACACAGTATCCAAGTGATTATGCACCGGAGATGTTAGAGACTTTTGAGAATAAACATCAGGGTAATGATTATTTTGTAAAATTTAATTGCCCAGAATTTACAAGTTTGTGTCCTATAACAGGGCAGCCAGATTTTGCAACTGTTACAATATCATATGTACCAAACATTAAAATGGTGGAAAGTAAATCATTAAAATTATATTTATTCAGTTTCAGAAATCATGGTGATTTTCATGAAGACTGTATGAATATTATCATGAAAGATTTGATAAAACTTATGGATCCCAAATACATAGAGGTATGGGGAAAATTTACTCCTAGAGGTGGAATATCAATAGATCCTTACTGTAATTATGGAAAACCTGGAACAAAATGGGAGGAGATAGCATTCAACAGAATGGCAAACCATGATATGTATCCAGAAAAGGTCGATAATAGATAATAATAGATAAAATAACGCCGATAAATCCTAATTTATCGGCGTTTTACAGTTATTCAAATAAGTGCCTAAATAGGTCTTTAATTTCGTCTGGAAAATCCTTGAAATCATCTTCTTTCACTTAAAAATTGCTCGTTACAGTAGTAAAGTACACATTTTAATCGCTTCGCTAAATTACTGTTTAACGAAGTGAGTACCACATGACTCAAAATAGTTGGTTCTTATAATAACATCCACTCAGACATAACTATTCTTCGTCATATCCGAGTGGATTCCCAATCATACATAATTATATAATTATATCAACATGCATGTCAGCCGCCTCAAAACCTTTCTTAAGCTTTCGGCTGACTTTCTTAATTTCTGTACTGTATTCTTTCTTGCGATTATCTTTTTCATATGTTTTCTCAGATGCTTTTGTATCCATAGTATCCGGATTTTTAATATCAGAAACCTGATTATTATTATCATCAGTTACATTATCTGCTTTATCCTGTGTATTTTCGGAAGCGTCAGTAAGTTCAGCATTATCAGCTTTCTCGCTGTCTGTTATCTCATCTGATATATCATTATCTGCTGCATCCTGTTCTTTCTTTTCTTCATCAGTTGGCATACTCTGATAATCTGCGGATTTGACAAACTCAAGATGTGCAGCCTCAATGTTGTTAGTCTTTGCAAGTATTTCCTGGGCTTTCGCTAACTTGGCACTTTTAGGTATTGCCGGGTCATTGACGATACTGCTTAATGAACTCTCCAGTTCTCCAAGCTTCTGCAGCTTTACACGGTCAACCTCTTCCTTAGTCTTGCATTGTCTCAGTTTTTCCTTATAACTTTCTTTTTCTTCTTTAGTTTCACGATATTTCTTTAAAGCAACAGGATCATTCTTTTCAAGATAAGATATTTCCTCTGGCGAAAGACTCCCACCTGACATAATCTTATTATCTATTTTCTGGCGCTTCTCTGCTTCACGATTATGTTCTAACTGGTCCTGAAAATCAGCAATCATAAACTGTTCAGATGTCCATGTAGAGCGTTCATTTAACTCCTGCTTAGATAAAACATTGCCAGATTCCTTTTTCTGCATCCACTTGTTATTAAGCATCTGCAGTTGTACGGTACTTGCTATTGTTCCTGATAATATCACTAGGCACACCCCCTGACATTATACAGAAAAATCAACATTCTGCCCCACATTCTTCTCCTGTGGAGTTCTTACTGTATCACTTAAGAAAAGCTGCTCCTGATTTTTTACCTTTTCAAGAAGCTCTTCTATTGATGAAGCTGTCACTGTTACAGTCTCCGTATCGTCAGTATCATCGACATCTCCGGTTTCTTTGCGTTTCTTTTCCAGCCGCTCCTCATTCTTTTTCTTTTCTGCCTTCTTCTCGGCTGTCTTCTTAGCTTCTTTCTTTTCTGCAGCCTTTTTCTCAATACGCTCCTTCTGTGCAACACTTGACTTTTCAAGCACAGCAAAATATGATGCTGTACCATTATCATTAACCTGCATTCCAAAGCCCTTTACATTAGTTCCTGTTGCTGAAAGACTGCTTGCAAGCTGTGAAATTCCACTTGCAGCATTTGCAATAATTCCTTCATACTGTTTTCTGTAATTCTCATCAGAAGCCATTCTTTCAATCTTATCCTCATCAATAAGGACAACCATATTATTGGAATTAGCATAACCTGCCGCATTAGCCTTGGCATTCTCTTTCTGATCCTCACTTACAAGAATAAAGTTCATATTAGAGTACTTTTTCTTTAATTGTTCATAATATTTGCTTGCTTTCTCGCTTAACTGGGGATTACCGATAGTCTGACCACTGACTTTTTTCTTTCCGCTTGTCTCATCGGTCTTAGTTGTCTCTGACTTAGAATAAACAGCCACTGTATCTGCATACGAACCGGCTATCTGGGAAAAATTCCCTGAATATACACTACTCATAATTCATTCCTCCTTGAACAAAAATTTATTGGATAAAGTCCTCCTTGACTTTTCTAATTATTATATCGACACATTTACAAAAAAAATAATCGCATCACATAAAAAATGATACGATTACTTTCATTTTAATTAATTTCTTTCTTCTCTCTTCTTATAAAAAGACAGACACATATAACAACAAAAACAACAGTTGCAGCTATTAGTATTGGCCATACCGGAATCGGACAGACAGATGCCCTTATAAGTTTAAGTCCCTGATAAAATGTAAATACACCGAATATCGAGAATATTGCGAATGCAAGTGTATTAAGCAGTCCGTCCGGAGTCTTGCTCTTTAACAGATATCCGACTAACATACCAAGAATGTCAGCCGCAAAAAGTCCGAGCGAACATCCTATCCATACAACAAGAGCTGCACTCATACCTTCATTAGCACCAAATGTTATAGCTGTAAGCTGTGTCTTATCACCAAGCTCTGCAATGAAAAATGTACAGAAAACTGCAAGTGGTGCAAACTTAATCTTTGATTTGCCGCTGCGGCCTTCTTCTTCGTCATCATCATCCCCGGCAATTGTTGATGCAGCAAAATAAAGAAATGCAAGTGCTGCAATAGTCTTTATAAGCCAGTCAGGAATGAATTCACTGACAAGCCCACCTGCTAAAACAGCTAGTCCGTTAAGTACAAGAATTGCTGCAGCAGTTCCTAATATAATATCTCTTAACTTATATTTAGAAGTAAGAGCAATAAGCATGAGCTGGGTTTTATCGCCCATCTCAGCTATGAATTCAGTAAAAAACACTTTTAAAAACAACAGCATTTGTATGTTACCTCATTTATCTTATTATGATATAAACTGCATATATCACATAAAGTGCAACCATTGAAAAACCTTCGATTCTTCCGATTTTCTTCTTTGTTCCAGCAAATATCCATACACATATTGTAAATACAATAAGCACACACAAATCAATAATATTCTCAGTAATTATGCTGATTGGGCTGATTGCTGATGCAATACCAAGTACCATAAGTATGTTAAATACATTTGAACCAATTGCATTACCAAGTGCCATATCAACTTCATTCTTTCTGGCTGCAACAATTGATGTTACAAGTTCCGGAAGAGATGTTCCTATTGAAACAATTGTAAGTCCTATAAGTGTCTGGCTCATTCCAAGGTCACTGGCTATTCTTGAAGCAGCATCTACGGTAATATCTCCGCCTACTGCAATCGCAGCCGCACCTCCAACAATGAACAAAATACTAAGCGGAACTGAAATCAACTTAATATCTTCATCAGAACCGCCTTCAATCTCAACTTTTTTACCTTCTTTGCTTGCCTTTAGTGCAATCTTAATCATATATAAAATGTATCCTGCAAATGCACCAATAAATATTACACCATCAAAATGTCCAAGTGTCATACCTGACTTATCACCAACCCCAAGTATTCCTAAAAGCAATAAAAGTCCTGCACAGATAAGTGAAAATGGGATATCTCTTTTTATTGTTTCTTTTGCAACATTTACTGTTGCTATCATTGCACACACACCAATAACAACCATCAGGTTAAATATATTAGAACCGACTACATTACTTACTGCAAGCTCATTGTTGCCTGTAATTGATGCAGATACACTGACCGCTGTTTCTGGAAGCGATGTTCCCATTGCAACAATTGTAAGTCCAATAATAATAGACGGAACATGTAGTCTCTTTGCTACACTTGAGCTTCCTTCCACGAAAAAGTCTGCACCTTTAATCAGCAGCACAAATCCAATAATCAGTAACACAATTACAAGCGCAAATGGCGCGTTATTAATAAAATTCCCCATATAAATCTCCTTATTTTTCTGCTTTTTCTTTTTCCGAGGGGTATAAAAAAAACTCATGTATATCAACCAGATTCAGTGATATTGCACACTGAAAATAATTGATATACATGAGTCTCATTATTTAAGATTTGCCAGATTATACTCTCTATTATAATCAGAATGTTGACAAATCACACTTACGCGCTAACTACTCCCTCATGGAATATTAAGTTACTTGATAAATAATATCAAATATAATTATGTGTGTCAACGATTTTTACAAGCAAGAACCTTCCTTTCGGAGAATTTCTCTTCTTGGCGATGTCATACAGATATTATGTGTTTTCCTGTTATCAATGCAGGACATTAGCATTGTTTCTTTAAGAACATATTTCTATGTTTTGGATTGCTTAATAATTAGTCCTCTTTTGATGATGCAGATGCAGTTATCGCACCTTCTGTAACTTTTTCCTTATACTTCATAAAGCCCTCAAGTTCTTTATCTGTTCTTGTCGGATGCTCCCTTACAATACGGCCTCTGAATTTTCTCATTTTCTCGTCGCATACTGTTACTTCAACAGTGTAAACATGTCCTACAATGACCTTATTAACCCCACTTGTATTCTCATGCCCCTCATCTCTTAACCAAGGCTTGAAGCACAGAATATGTAACCTGTCAAATCCATCTATCTGCATAAAGCACATGTTTCCTTCCATTTTGACAAGCTTGGCAATTACAGATGTGCCTACAGGGAAATTAGCAGACAAACCTTCGTATGGATCACTATATGAACGTCTTACACACTTGTATGCTCCCGTATTTACTTTATCCAGCTGTCCATCTTTCTTTTCGATTCTGCTGGTTCTTCCAGTTACCTTAACCATTACTTCTAATCTTGGCTTAATTGTATCCATCATAACCTCTGTCATTGGTGAATCAGACCAGTCAATCATACGGCATACGCCTTTAATTCCAAGACCTCCAATATCAAGAAGAACTGTCCTGCTTCCCTTATCCACACGAATGACAACCGCCCTGAGTGGAGTCAGGTCATGTCTTGACAGCATATCAGCCAAAGCAGCCTTTCCAGCTTCTTTTTTCATGTCCTTTATTTTAGTGCAGCTTGCATATACAACTGGCACTGTTCCATGAAGACTGCTTCCAATAATCATAACATCAACACCCTTTACAAGCATCTTAAGGGTATCCACAGGACCATTTGCAACCCTCTGTTTTAACTCATTCGACATCAGAGGATATCGCAATACAATCTTTACACCGTCCTCCATAGCAAATGCATTATTTTTATTCGATATTGCTGTAAACTTTATATTTACCTTTTCTTTCTTATCCTGCACTCTTTTATATTTTTCAAGAGTTGCAAGTGTAACCTCATTAAGCTCTCCTGATTCACTAATACTTCCGGTACTTATTTCTTCTTCAACCTCTACGGACTCAATATGTCCGAATATTCCCTCATAATCAACCATAATACTTTTCAGAGACTTATCCCTACCCCCTTCTGCATTGCTGCTATTTTAAATAAATATTCTGCCTATAACCTCAACACCTACGGAACCATATGAGGCAAGTTTTACTTACCACTAATTTCTGACATCATCTTCTTGAAATTACCATCGTGAAGCTTCTTCTGGGCGAGTTTCTTCTCTTCGTCAACAAGCTCAAATTCTCCATTGCTGTACTTATACAGGCAATATCCCCTATGTCTTATTGAAACATTCCTGATATTCTTATCGTTGTCAGTTATCCATTTTTTCGCCTCTTCCAGAGTTTCAAAATTCTTCTTCTTTTCCTCCAGCTCATACTCATAAGCAACCCTGTACAGCCCGTAAAGGTATTCAATACATATCCAACGCTCTTCGTTAGAAATTGTAAAGGTATTCACCGGATTGCCAATTGCAACTATGCCTGATGTAACACACTTTACATGCACCTTATCTGTTATTGCTTCCTCATTGGCCACTATCTGCTCTTTAGTTAAGACATTATAGTATAATTCAACATCTTCGTTTCTGAATCTTCTCTCACTGTATTTCTCATAGGCTGCTTCTATATCCTTCTTTCTCAGACGGATTCTGATTAATTTTTCCCTGACTGAAAATTCGTACATTTTTGCATTTCTATCCAGTGTTTCTCTTTCTATCTGGCTGAGTCTTAATACCGTTCCCGGGCACACATACGGCTTTCCCTCTGAACTTATGACAACTGGTATCTTATCATACACAGAGAGACGCTTAACAGCAGCAAATGATATATTGTTGTGTCTTGCAAATCGTGCAAATGAATCGTATCCCAATGCATCGAGCTCCCTGTTTGTATATCTGACTATTTCTTTTTCCTTAACTTCTCTTTTTTCTTTCATAATTATCCCCTTGCTGCCTTTCTTTCTGTATTTTTGTAATCAATTTTCAGGACGAAACTTATTATCTCATTTCGGTTTCCTAATCCATACTCTTTAGCTAACCCATAACTACTGTACAGGAAGATTAATTGTGGAATTCTGTCCTATTAATTACAAAATATATGATATTTTATAATTTTTCAAGGAGCAGACTGCACAAAGATAGATATCCCAGTATTCGATACATATAACAAGATACAGCCAGCCGTATTAGGATGACTGTATATAAGTATGTCAATTTTAAATTGCATTTGCATCTACAAAAGCTGCATCTTCGTAAAAATCATCCTGTTTTGAAATAAATTCAAGAATATCAGAAGACAATGCAAATGGATTATTATTCATAAAGCTATCCACTGCTTTTAATCTAGAATCTTTCTTATTTACATAGGTCAAAACAGCAATTACAAATCCATAATATGAATCTGTAACATTGTTTAATTTTATTGCGAAATCTTCCATTGCTCACACCTGCCTAATGATTATCAACTATTCTTAAACCACAAATAGACACTATTTTAGCAAAAATCTCATTAATGTTATTGGTAGAAGCAACTAACTTTCTTTGTTTCCCTTTTCTAACAATTTCAAAAACATACAGGGTTCACACACTTTAACTGGAGATTTTGCATAATCTTTTACATTTCTAGTCACTATACAATCCATTTCTGTACGAATAGCCGTCTCAACCGTAACAGCATCTTCATAATCCCTAATCTCAGAAGACACTGCCTTTCGACAATCCAATGAGCCTGTATCTAATATATGAAACAATGAGAAAAGCTTACTCAAAATTTTTCGTGTTTCTTTATCATCATGTGTTAATTGATGCGTCAGAGAATATATATCCGTTACAAACTTTGCTGTAATAAACCACTCGAACTGTTCATTTGCAGAGTAAACAAAAATCTTTTGTGCTGCCTCCGCAAATGGAATACGAGACTGTAATGCATCAATAATAACACAAGTATCAACCAAAACTCTTATATTCCATTCAGCCTTTCTTCCTTTGCCTCTTCCAAAGTCATATCATTTGGAAGAATTCCAAACAATGATTTAGCTATATCCACTCTATCCTGATATGGATTAGTCAACTTTGCAACAACCTTTCCATTTCGCGTTATATATATATCTTCAGTTTCTGCAAGCATAAGATACTTGCTAAGATTAATTTTTAATTCCGTCGCAGTAATAGACATAACATCATCCCCTTTCTGAACTAAAAACCACCATACCAATGCTTTATGCTTTGATTATAGTATATCAAAATCGGCTAAATTATCAATGTAATTGTACGATTTTATATCATTGTGACAGACTCATCCCACACAGTTATCCATTGATCTTATAAGAGCAACAATAAACACTATAAGAATCACCACCGCCAAAATTATAGCAAAAACCATAATCAGCCACCTCTTCCATTAGACAATATGTAAAAACTGCCGGAATACACATATGTATATCCTGACAGTCTCTAGCTAAACCGCAATAACATACTCTTCTTCGGAAACCAGAGTACATCTTACTCTAAGCACTCCTGGCAAGAAGTCGGAGTAGTTCACGTGTATTGACAAGTAATTGTCTCTTAAAGAGAATACTGTCATTAAAAAATCGAAGTAAATTATGCAAGAACAAGGAATATACTATATATATAAATTTTTATCTCAAAACCTTGATAAACTCCCATCTTTGACACTTTTTAGGTTAAAAATCGCCGCAAATGTAGACAGTTACTGCGTTTACGGCTTTTATACATTTTTCGTGAAAAGCGTAATGTTTTGCGTAATTCTTATAATCCTTTGGAACGCCTGATTATCCCAGCCATTGCCTTTGGTGTTGTAAGTTCATTATCGGTTCTGAATCCTGCATTATCATGCAATGCATCTGTAAGTTCTGTTCTTGTATAGTTAGGTATATAGCCATATTCACCAACTTCCCTGACATTCATTTTGTGCAGGGTGTTTATGATTTCTTCACATGTAAAGCTGTTATCCAACTGTTTTTCAAGTATCCTGTAAATCATAAGTGATATGAAGCATGTGAGAAAATGTGCTTTTATGCGGTCATCGCGGTGAAGATATACAGGTCTTGCATCAAATTCAGATTTCATGATTCTGAAGGATTCTTCTATTTCCCATCTGTCATGATTTATCCTGGCTATTTCGGCAGGGTCATCATCAAGATTTGTACACACGGCATAAAAACCATCATACTTTGCTTCTTCTTCAATGGCATTTATATTTAGCTCATAGGCAGCTTTTTCTGCGATTTCACCATCATTAGTGACAGGAGTTTTTTTGATAAATCTTTTTGCATCTGTAACAGAGTGTTTATCATACTGTGCCGGATGCTGCAGGTATTTCTTTGCTCTTTCAATCTGGCGCTCACGTATAGTCTGCTGGTACAGTTTGTATTTGAGAGAGTATGTGACAATAAGTGTCTGGTCAAATGCTATATCCCTTTCTTCATCATAGCCTTCAACAAGCATCTGTTTGTAAAAAATCCTGTTTCTGTTTTCAGGAGTGTCTTCGATTTCAGAAATATCAGAAGCATGTCCAAGATTTTCAATTATTTCAGTACTTCTTTTTCCATCACGTTTAACATCCTGTATTACATGATAAGTTGGATCAGTAGCTTTGCTTTTCATGATTCTCATAAATCAAAACCTCCTGCAAAAAACTATATCTATTATATTATATATACGATTATACGCAGGAGAAAATTTACAAAAATAAGACCATTACTGGTCTGAGAGGGTTTTGGGGTGTCAAACTTCCGAGCCCTGGTTATCCCCGGTCTTATAATCTGCAGCTGTTGTCTTAACGATTATCGTCTTATCATCAACGAATACCATATCGAAGTCCTGTGATGGAACATCTCCATAGCCTAATACCTTTGAAGCATTTACTTTCTTTGTCTCAAATGTGTTTCCGTATCCGATTGGAGAATAATCTTCTCTGACCTCATATACATATCCAATAGGAAGATCATATGCTGATGATACAGCTCCGTTCTCCCCTGTTGTCATTGTTTCTATAAGGTCGCCTTTCTTTACAAGGACAGCTCCGTCGCGTGATTTAATATCTGATGTTGCATAGATGTCAAACTTTGCTCCGGCGAGTGGCTTTGAATCTTCCTTGTCCTGCTTATGTGCTGTTACATTTACTTTCTGTCTTGAGTCTGTTCTCACTACATCTGTAAATCCGACCACATTGTCGCCATCAGTTGTAACTTCTATCTTATGTACCGTGGTGTCAAGCATGTAGCCGTCTGCCGCCTTAGCCTCTCTTATATAATATGTTCCGGCTTTATACTCATAAGCTGATTCTGCATATCCTCCATCCTTCGATGTGATCTGCTCTATAAAGCCTGCGTCTGAACAATCTTCATCTGCGTATACCTGGTAAGAGCATCCGCCGATGTATCGCTCTTCATAAACAAATCCTGTGTCTTTATTGTATCCGGTTAATACTTCACCCTTCTTATAAAGTCGGAGTTTGTTTAATTTCTGTATATCAGTTGCGCTTACCTCATAGGTCTTTGCGTTCTCACTGATTGATACTTCCATGTCCTCCATAAATGTGCAGTTTGGTGCGCCGCTTATCTGATGAATGACATAGTTGCCATACGGAAGGTCTTTCGATGTTGCTTTTCCATCTGCCCCTGTTCTTAAGATATCCCTCTGGGCTTCTGTCGCATTGTCATAACTTCCAGCTCCCTTATAGTATATCTGGAATTCTGCACCTTCCTCCGGTATATTCTCTGTTAATGATGATTTCTGTGCTGTCTTTACATAGCTTCCACCATCTTTGATTGCTGTCATCTTCTTGGTAAGTGATACCTTTCCTTTGACTTCCTGCTCAAGATGGATTACTGTACTGTCCGCCTCTTGGTAAGAGGTTGCATTGGTCTGCTTTACGCCATTAACGTAAATACTATCTTTAAATATATTATTTACAAAAACGGTTTCATCAAGCAGATATCCCTCTGGTGCTTCATACTCCTGAATAGTTAAAGTACCAAGTGGAAATACTACTGTTCCATTATTTCTTTTAAATAATGTATCTCCACCTATGTAGCTTTCACTATTTCTAAGATTAATCCTGCCATCTGCTCCTGTCTGAGCATAGTAGGTATACTTAGGTGTCTTTCCTGAAGTCGCAGGGTCGGTAGTCATATCTGTATCATAATACTTAATGACATATTTTGCTCCCTTAAGAGTACCTGCTCCGTTAGATACGGAACCTGTCTCTTTGTTTACTTTCCTTAAGAGAATTGTTACAGGGTCAGTCTCTGGTGTATCCGATATATCACATGTTACTGTGTCAGAACCGGTAATTGTCACTGACTCAACTGAATCATTAATTAGGAATCCTTTAGGTGCTCCGGTTTCCTTATAGTAATAAGTCCTGCTTTCGCCTTCAAGAATATCACCTGTCGTGTAGGTATCCGTATAACCATCACTGTTAGTTGTGAGCCTTGTTACAAGGTCCGTACATTCAGCGTCGTTATATACTGAGATTTCTGCACCCTGCAGACTATAACAATTGTTGTTATTACTGATACTGTCATTGGATGAGTATTTCCTGAATCGGAAATTTCCATTGTAATAAACCGGTGCCGGTTCATCCCAGAAGATACACAGACTCTGGTTTACACCATCATCGTTTGACAAGAACTTGGCATAACAGTCGTAATCATCACTGCTTAAGTTGTAAGCATATGAATACAGCTCCATGCATAAGTCATATCCTGCACTACCCGGACCGCCAAGGAATGTACCGCCAATAGCCGGCTCATTCCATGAAGGATCATCCAGTGCATAAGCGACAGTATGATGTGCAATAATCCATCTTAAGTCATAATCATAATCACTTAACGGACCTCGTGATGCTCCGCTTCCGACTGAGAAGAAAAATACCCTTGCTACTGTATCATTGACATATGTACCGCCATCTGTAAATGTCGAACCTATACTCGGCTGCGTCTTGTGTGGCTCTGCACACATAGCCTTAACAACATCCCCATCAGGTTCCTCAACACTGAATTCCCAGCTCTTCCAGTCACCCATTCCATTATCAATACCGCTGAATACATCAGCATATGATACACCGTTATCATAATCGACAAGCGTATATCCATCTGCTTTCGCAACCAGAGGTTCCATGTTCGAGATGACTGTAACAACAGCCATTAAAGCTGCTGTGGCACCTGCACTAATCCTCTTAAGAAAATCTTTTCCTTTCTTAATCGTGTTTTCATTCTTTCTCCTTTCCCATAAATTTGCCAGACTGGAAAGCCTGCACGAGTGGTGTTGTTAAGAACTGGTAACTCTTAACTTTTCGTGTTTTTAGCTTTCTAGTCATTAAGGCTTAGGGTTATAGTAGTACAGGTCAATCTAAATGTCTAGTAGTTTTTACCCACTTCTAACAATTTTTACATATTTCTACATCAGTATAAGAATAGTTTTAACATAAAAGAACTGCTGGAAAATCCCTTTCCAACAGCTCTTATGTCACTTATTATTTAATTGTATTCAGTGGTTATTACTTGGTTTCTCCACAGTCACATTCATAGTGGTCTATTACCGGTTCGTCCCATGCTTCTTTGTCTACTATGGTTACTGTTTCGTAGTGACCTTCTTCGTCGTGGTGGATATAAGTTACATCTTCTCTATAAGTAGAACTGAAACAACTTCCTCCCTCATCTAAGCATTCATACTGATGCCTATCTAACTCCTCAACTGTATCATACTCAAATTTCGTTATTCCCAACTTAGCACATCTCTCGCCTTCCTGAACGACAATGTTTACAAATCTCAATATACTTCACCTGCTTCTCTTCCCAAGCAGGTTTATCAACAACCCACCTATCCTCGTCATGAGTTACAGCCTTGTGGTGTATTGGAGAGCCATACACAGGCTTCCAGTTGTGAGTGTGAGAAGGAGTGTCGGGAGTTGTTGTGTTGCCGTTGTTGCCCGAACTGCGCCACTGTTATTGCCACCATTGTTATTATTATTGTTATTATTACCGCCATTGTTGTCACTGCCGTTGTTGCCCGAACTGCCGCCATTACTGCTGCTTCCACCGTTATTGCTACCAGATGAAGAGCCGTTGCCGTCAGAATTTCCAGAGCTTCCATTACCACTGTCATTACCACTGCCATTATTGTTATTTCCATTATCAGGAATTTCAATAATTTCATCAGCCTTTGGTACCTTATTCTCTGCCGCGCGGATGAAATGGCTTCTGAGGCTTTCTCATCTGTTACTGTTACGGTTTTATTTTCTTCTGTTGTGAATCCTCCGGCACTAATCTCTGTTCTGTTTCCTTCGCTGTCGGTTACTACAACAACCTTTTCTCCATTATCTTTAGTTTCCACGATACCGGCAACCTCTACCGTGTTACCATCAGCATCCTTTACTGCTACCGTTACCTGCTCCTGATTAGAAGCAACCTTTTTCTTATCGTCCTTACTGTCACCTGCCCTGCTCTCCTGCTGAATACTTGTATCAACAGTCACTTTCTTCCTGCCGCATCCGGCAAATACCATTGTACATAACACAATAAGTGTCATGGTTTTAAATAAATTCTTTTTGATCATAGTGTATACCCTCGCCCTCGTATCTCTATCTATCTCAAGTCTATTAAGTACAATTAATCAACTTGATTTATTATAAAATATACGATATTTGCTTATTTTTCAAGGAGCAGACTGCACAAAAATATTACAGAAATATTTTTGAGGTTACATTTTCAAATCAGACATACTTTATTGGGAAGATATAGCCGAACAGCCAAGAAAGGAAAGAAATCAATCCATTGACAATTTTATTCTAATGTTTTACTGTTAACTTGAAAGATCCGTAAAACAAGACGGTTGCTCTGAAATTTTGTTAATTACAAAAGTAATCGTCATTCCGTTGCAATGGGACGATTACTTTTTGCTTTATGTATATCTCTGCCGAGCATATATCCGGCACCACCGCATAATGCGATTAGTGCGAATTAAGTTCTTTGATCTGCCATATGATTTTCTTAACAAAACCAATTATGCAGCGACTGTTATAATCAATAACAACAACCTCTTGTAATATTTTTTTGCGGCATTTACTAAATATTCAATGCGAGCAGATGTTTCATCTAAAAATAGCCTCACCACAAACCCGGCATTCATAACAAGGAACATTTTTATAACAATAATGCACCCTTATATTCAACAGTAAATGTAGTCGTAGTTTTGATTTTTCTCTAGAGAAGCATGAATTACACATAATTATTCCTCCTCGTATAATATCTTTCAATACCCAAAGCTTTCCTATTCCTCACAATATTATCAATGGCGTTGAGTTTACCACTATCTTACGCATTGTCGAGTTCCTCCATGAATTCTGCCTTATCGTTAAAATGAAAAACAGAAATGCCGTTCTCTCCTAAGTATTTAATAAAGTCCTCCTTATTCATTCCGGCAATCTGCGCACAATAACCAACTGACACTCCACTATTCTGATAATAACTCACTGCAACTGCTAACCTGGCAAACTGGCTCGCCTGTTCGTGATTCATTTGGGTATCGTACAAAACCTCTTCTGGAATATCAAGTATTATGTGATACATAATCTCTCCAATCTGCATATATATTTTCTAGTTCTACTACTTTATTATCTTATAAGCTTGTTACCAAAGGATATCGTAAAGCCCCTTTCTTCAATCCATATTCTCCATAACTTCAGAAAATCTATCATATCTTTTTTCTCTAGTGTCTTTACTAATTCATCTTGCTTCCTCCATAGCTTCTACCACCTCTGGCTTATACTGAGGCAATTCAACACTAAACGGAAGACCACCTCTTAATACACATTGTCTCAAAATATTACCTCCATTTTAAAATCATACACATCTCTAATATTCTATTGTAAAAGATATTTTTATTGACTTTATTAAGAAAGCATGCCATTGTTTTCTTCGCTATTAACTCTCATAATTGCTCTTAAGAGGAAATACGCACACATTAAATATATATCGTCATTGTCAAAATTATCTACAATCAGTTTGTATACCACTAAAATTGCATTGATTAACGATGGGTCAGAGACAATCATTGCATAAGCGCCATCTACTCCTCTGAGCTCATCAATTTCATTAATGAGTGCCGTCATCTCATCAGTTCTAATCTTATTCCACACCTTTAACATCTGTGTTATCTGCTTATCTTCTCCTGATTCTGATGCTTCGAATATTTCATCATATGTATTTTTATCTAATCCTCTGTTATTTATAGCTTTTAATCCTTCAAGCAAATTAACTGCTAATTCTGCTGCTTTTTTTAATTCTTCATCACTCATGACATTTACAAAATTAATATTCTTGAGTACTACTTCATACCTATATAACTCAGTACCATCTTCTCTTATGGTTTTTTCTTTTCTAAATGACTCAACAATAGCTATTACTAATGCTTCTTCAATCCCTTTTCTAGAATTTTCTGAAATTTTCTGAAATTTCGCCATGGATTATTTATCCTCCTTCTTATTCTCCAATTTTTGTCATCATCTTCCTTCTGAACTACAAGCCTATCATCATATCAGTCTCTTATCCTTTGATTATTTTATACCAAAATCAAGCTATTTTATCAATATAATCACCATTTTTTTCTCATCACATCGCCTTTAAGATACAGATTTCCCCTCACTTCTTCTCTGACAGTTGTAAGCTGTTTCTGTGCAATCATATAAGCAATATTCTGCCTTGAACACTCAAGAAGATTGCAAGCATCACCTGTATCAAGTACATTTTTACTTATAAATGTTTTAATATCATTAAGACTCAATCCAGCCTCTTCCCCAGAATCATAAAGTATTTCAGCCGGAATATCTATGGAATCATTAAATGTAGCAAAATATCCATCTGTTCCAACCATCCCGGATTCATACAAATTCTTGTTCTTAAGTATCTTATCTATACCCTTTACATATTCCAATGTCCGAAGATTAATTTTTTTAGTACATTCATCAGCAAAAAAACATAATAAAACATTATTGTCCAATGTTGTACAATCTATGAGGTTTCTTTTCTTTCTCTCTATTACATAAGATGGCAAAGCATTAATTGGCCTGATGTATAATGAATCCTGTGAACATCTTCCCTCTGATATTTCGAGAAAACGCATTTCATCATATGATTTCATTCTGTGATTATTCAGAATATCTTTAATATTCTGCCTTCCACTTGGAATAACTCTTTCTCTTACCCACATAAAACTGATATCTCTTGGCATTGTATAAATGTGTTTCTTAACATACGAAGTAAATAATAATGGTGCTGACCATTCATCAAGGAAATCCTGTAGTTCTATGATACATGTTTTTTCTTTTTCATAATACTGAAGTATTCCTATCGAAAGATTATTTTCTTCATCAACAATTTCAAAGATTTTCATAAATTTTATACCTTTCATAAATCATGTTCCAGATTTTATCAATAAACACATCTGAAATTACATTCTCCAGTCCATAAAAAATGTATTCTTTGTCAGATGGCTTCAGCTTTGCATTAAATACTTTTTTACCTTTTATAAGCTTCAGATTATCAGAGCATGAATAAGTACCTATAAAATTCTGACAACGCTTATCTTCAAATATATCAAAAGATTCAACATCTTTGGCATCCATACATGAATACATCAACGACAATCCATGATCAAATAATGGTGCAATTCTTAAAGTATGTGTTCTTGCATTCCTAAGAACCTCTATATTCGCACCATGCCTGTCTCTGTTAAGTATTATATAATCTACTGCAATCATAGTATCTATATAATCCTTCCATCCACACCTCACACAAAAATCATAATGTGACTCTTTATCCAAAGCATTTGCACGATAATAATCATCCAGCGCAATCTTGCTTTCTCCACGATTCTTGAAATCTTCTGATGCACATAAAAATGTATTATAAACATTACCTTCTATTTCTATATCAGCATTAATCAGCTCATAATCCAAATGTTCAACCCCAAGTAATGTCAGTAGTCTGTCAACAATAATCTCATTCACGCATTCATGGCCTGCTACACCTCTCACTGTGTCAAAATTAGACAATTTGTAATACTTCTTAACACCATTTAACACAGATTCTGATTTCAAAAAAGTTCCTGCTGTTCCACTTGAACTTCTTATATGCGACCATTTAAGATATGTCAAATCCTGCTTTTCTAATATGACTTTATTATCCATAGCATAACCTCCCTTTTATTTGTCGTGCGTCAAATTTCCTTATTGCATTATAAGTTATTATTTGTCGTGTGTCAAATAATAACGCTTTAAATCATTATACAAATACAAAAACCTACTAACGCACTTATATTGCAAATCGTTAGTAGGTCTTATACTATTTTTATTCAAATGTATTCATAATTCATAATGTTCTTTATTATTAGTTGCGCCTGTTGTAAGACTAACTTGTGTATAATTAGCTTTCTTTTGCACTGGCTCGGAGTTTTGGACTTCAGATTGCTTTATTACTGACTTTGCAGAACTTCAAAGTCCAATCTTTCATGTCTAGCCGAGACTTTTGGACTTCTACATGCCTTTCCACCGCCTCAACGTCCAATCTGGCAGGCTTCGGCTTCCTATCATGTTTCTCTAACAAATACAAAGACCTACTAACGCGCTCATATAAAATTCGTTAGTAGGTCGTTTATCTGAATAACGCTAAAATTATAATACATTACTTAATTCTTATGAAATCTCTTCTCTTCCTCATATGCAGGCTCACATGTAAGATTCATGCCCAGTCTCTTAAATGTATCCTTGTCTACCGCTGAAAGAATAACTGTTGAATGAACATCACATGCATAAAGCTTAGGCATCTGCTTTAATGCCTTGTCAGCTAACGGATTGGCTACAACTGAAGATGAAAGTGCAATAAGAATTTCATCTGTATGAAGTCTTGGATTCCTGCTGCCAAGATAGTTAGTCTTTAAGGTCTGGATTGGACTGATTGACTCAGGTGATAGCAGGTCAACTGAATCATCTATTCCTGCAAGCTGCTTTAATGCATTAAGCAATGCTGATGACGCAGCACCTAACAGATCACCTGTTTTTCCAGTAACAATAGTTCCGTCTTCTAACTCAATTGCAACCGCCGGTTTATCACCGCTTTTTGCTGACTTTTCAAGTGCAGCATTAACAACAGGTCTTGAAGATGGTGTGATTCCTGCCTGATTCATTAAAAGCTCAATCTTATAAATTTCCTGACTGTTTACACCAGTTCTCTTCTGGTCGCATAAATATTTGTAATATCTTCTGATAATCTCCATATTAGAAGCATAACGGCATGCTTCATCATCAACAATACAGTTACCAGCCATATTAACACCCATATCTGTTGGTGACTTATATGGACTCTCACCGGCAATGAGCTCGAACATAGCATTAAGCACAGGGAATATCTCGATATCTCTGTTATAATTAACCGTTGTTTTACCATATGCTTCCAAATGGAAAGGATCAATCATATTAACATCATTAAGGTCTGCTGTCGCTGCCTCATAAGCAAGATTAACAGGGTGCTTAAGTGGAATATTCCAGATTGGGAATGTCTCAAACTTCGCATATCCAGCCTTAACACCATGCTTATATTCATGGTAAAGCTGTGAAAGACATGTAGCCATCTTTCCGCTTCCAGGACCAGGAGCAGTAACAACTACAAGTGGTCTGGTAGTCTTAATAAATTCATTCTTTCCGTAACCATCATCACTTACAATCTTGGCAACATCATTAGGATATCCGGCAATCTTGTAATGCTTGAAATTCTTGATTCCATGTGCATCTAACACCTTGATGAAATTATCAACCTCTGGCTGCTGGAAATACTTTGTGATGCAGACACTACCTACAAAAGTCCATATTCTGTAAATTCATCTATAAGTCTTAATACTTCCTGATCGTATGTAATTCCGTAATCGCCACGAATCTTATTACTTGCAATATCTTCTGCACTTATTGCAATAACAACCTCAGCCTGGTCCTTTAACTGTAAAAGCATCTGAAGCTTTGAGTCCGGCTTAAATCCTGGAAGAACCCTTGAAGCATGATAATCATCGAACAGCTTTCCACCAAATTCAAGATATAACTTATTGTCAAACTTGGCAATTCTCTCCTTAATATGCTCAGACTGCATTTTAAATATTTGTCGTTATCAAATCCTATCTTCATAATCTTATTCCTTTAAGTAAAATTCTTTAATAAAATTAACATAAATCGCAAAATTTATCCAGTTCTTTAGTGACAATATTTTTCGTTTTAAACTTTGGATTATTGTACAATCTGCCTCGCGCCATGATTAAATCCACATTACGCAACCCTGAGGTCATCTAACGGATTATTCTTAGTCACAATCAGGTCAGCACATTTGCCAGCTTCAACAGAACCTGTCTCATTGCCAATACCCGCCATTACTGCACTGTTAAGCGTAGCTGTGTATAGTGCAAATGCATTGCTTACGCCGACATATTTGTGGAAATAATACAATTCTCTCCAGAAATCATACTGTGTAATCCATGGACATCCAACATCATTACCAAGAACAACCGGAATATCATTCGCAATAGCGCCTTAGCACATTCTTTGATTCCCTCAAACACGATATTACCATTATACTGTTCAACCTCTGACGCATTAGAAACACTTCTGTCAAAGTGCATACGGCAGAGCCGGTGATAATGTCGTGCATAAAATGCATTATTCTCCTTAAACAAATGTATTATCTCATCATCAGGCTTTGCTCCATGCTCGATTGAATCAACGCCATTTTCTAGTGCAACCCTTACGCCCTCCGGCGACTCAACATGAGCAGAACCTTATATCCAAGCGCATGTGCCTTGTCACATACAGCCTTAACCATCTCAGGCTTCATCTTAAGCTCACCAGGAACGCCCTTAGCTTTTGCGTCAAGCACGCCGCCTGTAATCATAAGCTTAATAAGGTCAACATTCTGGCTCTTTGCAATATCAACCTGAACAAGCGCCTCATCTATATTATGTGCGCTACTGCAACAGAACCAGCCATATGTCCACCCGGCACAGAAATTCCTTCATTAGCTGCAAGAATTCTTGGTCCGTCAGCCTTGCCGTTTCTGATATCATCTCTTACTCTTGTATCAAAATCCGCCAAACCACCGACAGTTCTTATAGTAGTAACACCACTCATAAGTTCAGTCTTTGCAAAATCCTTTACAACCTTATATGTCACAGCTCTTGAAAGTGCTGTTCCCATAAGCATCTTAACAGTCTTTTCATTATCTCTCTGTTTCTTCTGTGGCTTCCCATTGCCTGCAAGATGAACATGCATATTAATAAGCCCCGGCATAAGGTATCTGCCTTCAAGATTAATCTCCTTAAATCCGTCTGGTACAGTGTTACCCATCACAATACCGGTAATCTTATCATCTTCAACAAGCACAGAATGACCATCTAAAACTTTCATATTCTTAGTTCCATCAAGGATATGTCCATTAGTAAAATGTATTTCATAACCATCCGCTCCTTGCTTTCAGCATAATCTTAGATTATTTTACCACATTTTCACCAGTAATGTCACATAAAATAAATGCTTTCTAGAATAGCATCACAACAGCATGCACAACAAATGCCATCACCCACGCAATCAGGCATTGCCATACAACCATTATAACAGCCCACTTTCCACCAAGCTCACGCTTTACCGAGGCAATTGTCGCGCGATACAAGGTGTATACAGAAGACTGAATACAAGCATTGCGTGCGCCGGCTGTTGAAAGTGCGCCTGTATGCCAGTTCCGAAAAGTATCTGCATTGTTGACACGACGCTTTTGCCATAACGCCACACAGAAGGGATGTACATATTCTCCAGTCACCAAGTCCCAAAGGTGCAAATACAGGAGCTATTATTCCAGCAATAAGCGCAAGTATGCTGTCCTTTGAATCTGTAACAAGATTAAGGTGCAGATTGAAGCTTTGTAAAACCAGACAATTACAGTCGCAACAAATATAACTGTAAATGCTCTCTGCAAGAAATCCCTGGCCTTTTCCCATAATAACTGCAAAACATTTTTCATGCCTGGAAGTCTGTAATTAGGAAGCTCCATAACAAAAGGAACAGCTTCGCCCTTGAATAATGTTCCTTTATAAAGCAATGCCACAAGAATTCCCATAATAATTCCAAAGAAATATAATGCACCCATTATAAATGCACCCTTTCCCGGAAAATGCACTTACAAAGAATGAATATATTGGCACTTGGCTGAACAGCTCATAAATGGGGTAAGAAGAATTGTCATCTTCCTGTCTCTCTCACTTGGGAGTGTTCTTGTTGCCATAACCGCAGGAACAGTACATCCGAATCCAATCAGCATAGGAACGATACTTCTTCCTGACAGACCAATCTTTCTTAACAGCTTATCCATAAAATGCAACTCTTGCAATATAACCACTGTCCTCCATAAGTGATAAGAAAAAACAGTGTAACAATAATCGGCAGGAATGAAAGTACAGAGCCGACACCTGCAAATATTCCATCTATTACAAGGCTGTGAATAACCTTATTCACACCTGCCGCGCAAGTGCATTGTCAACAACGCCAGTAAGTGCATCAATACCCATCTGCAGAACATTCTGTAAAATGCACCTATCACATTGAATGTAAGGAAGAATATTGCAAGCATAATCGCCACAAAGCAGGAATTGCCGTATATTTACCAGTAAGAATCTTATCAATCTTCTGGCTTCGTATTCTTTCTTTACTTGCCTTAGGCTTAACAACATTAGCTTCACATATCTTCTATAAATGTAAATCTCATATCTGCAATTGCCGCACTTCTGTCAAGACCTCTCTCAGTCTCCATCTGAAGAACAATATGCTCAAGCATCTCTTTTTCATTCTCATCAAGCTGCAGCAGCTTTAATATAAGAGGATCACCCTCAATAATCTTACTTGCTGCAAATCTTACCGGAATATCAGCTCTCTTTGCATGATCCTCTATAAGATGAATTACTGCATGTATACATCTGTGTACTGCTCCTCCGAAATCATTCTCATCACAGTAATCAGTTCTTTCCGGCTTTTCCTGATATTCTGCAATATGAAGTGCATGCCTTATAAGCTCATCAACGCCTTCATTCTTGGCAGAGATATAGGAATAACCGGGATTCCAAGCATATTTTCCATGCCATTAATATCAATAGAACCTGAATTGCCTACTACCTCGTCCATCATATTAAGTGCAAGAACCATAGGCACATCCATCTCTAAAAGCTGCATTGTAAGATACATATTTCTCTCAATATTAGTTGCATCAACAATATTAATAATCGCCTTTGGCTTCTCATTAAGCACAAAATTTCTCGAAACAATCTCCTCACTGCTGTACGGAGACATAGAATATATTCCCGGTAAATCCGTAACTGATGTATTCTCATGTCCCTTAATCATACCGCTCTTGCAGTCAACCGTAACTCCCGGAAAATTTCCGACATGCTGGTTAGAACCGGTAAGCTGATTAAACAGAGTTGTCTTTCCACAATTCTGGTTACCAACCAGTGCAAATGTAAGCTTTGTTCCTTCAGGAAGCTTTTCTCCATCTCCCTTAGCATGGTATTTACCAGTCTCACCAAGTCCCGGATGGTCAGACTTATATATTCGGTCTGGTCTTTCGTGTTTTCTTGTACGCTCATCTATAGGATCAATAGTAATCTCTCCTGCATCGGCAACTCGAAGTGTAAGTTCATAGCCATGTATCTGTAATTCCATTGGATCACCCATAGGTGCGAGTTTTACAAGCGTAACCTCCGCCCCGGGAATTACGCCCATATCAAGAAAATGCTGTCTTAATGCGCCTTCACCGCCAACTGAGGTAATTCTTGCACATTGTCCAATCTTAAGTTCATTTAACTTCATGTGTGTCTTCCTTTTCTAAATAATCTGCCCAAATCATTATTGATAATTCTTCTCAATAATCATTGTAGCACACATGACAAGTGCAGGACACCCCTTAATTGGCATCCTGCACATTTTTCTTAATATTCGGCTTCACTTCTGCGGGGAATAAATCACTTAGTAGTCGCAATCATATCCGCAATCGCCCATCTGCCCTCATATTTCACGAAATAGAATGTCGAATCAATAACATCTTTTCTCGCGCCGCCTGAGGTAAGTGTCATATTCTTTGTAAATGCAATATGACATGAATAACAGTCATCATTATATTCAATATAATTATCAACTGTCACTCCTGTATACGGATTTCCTGACAATGTGTGGTCACTGATAAATGTTATATCTGCACTTGAAGCATAATCTTTTGCAAGATTCCAGTAATACGAATCCTCAATAAGATACTGCTGCACTGTTGCAAGTCCATGACCTGAACCGCTTAAATCATTAGTAAGGAAATTATCCCATATTTTTGCCATATTAAGAGCTTCTTCTTTTCTTTCTGATGGCATATCGGCAGAATTGCCACTTGCAGCTACAGATACATTCCCCTTAGCATCTACATTTGCAGTAACTTCACTGCCTGATGCATTATATATCTTAATCTCCGGCTTGTTGACAAATCCTGTCAGCTTATATTCTACTGATTTTGGCATCGTAGCATATTTAGAGACATTCACAAAATCAGGATTATCTATAACCTTACCAGTCTTGTAATCATCTGACACAGTTATTCCATTAACTGTAAATGTATACCCTTCCGGAATTGATACAGTATAATCGTTAGTCTTTGCTGAAAATACAGGCTCAATTGATTTAACCTTCCAGTCAAACACTGTGAGTATCCCAAGAACAACATGCTGATCTTTAGCTTCCAGAGTCATTCTGGCAACCTTCTTGTCATCAGCATATATGTCATACATAGGCTCTTCTGTATTATAACTGCCCTCTGATTTCTTATATGTATAGTCAGTTGTACCATCTAATTCGGACATGTACATATTGACAAATGTATCTTTTCCCTCAAATTCACTGCTGGCTGGAAGCTCAATATTATCAGCCAATGTCTTATCAGCAGCCATCTTTGTAAAGTCATTAAGGAAATCATTCATTACCTTGTCCGACTGTGAATTCTCATATTTCTTAAGGCATGAACCTGTATATGCAATCATACAGATTGCAAGAATAAGAAGAATCACTGCATATACGGCAAGCCCTGTCCAGTAATTTAATGGTATATTGATTTTGCCTATATTTATAGACTTCTTAGTATTATTTTTCATATCTACACAGTTCTCCTTCCAATTACTTAGGCATTACAACAAATGCTGTTGGCAGCTTCCATGATGAATTCTGATAATAAAATGTTACGCTTGTCATCTCATAGCCACCGTTATATACCATTGTTGAAGAACTTCCGCCATCAAGGTTGGCTGCATTGACTGCTCCATATTCCTGCATGACTGATATCAGGTCTGACGCAGTTGCACCAAGATGTCCTGAAGCACCTCTTCCATCTGTAACTAAAGAAGTATTGCGCCGTCAGCTCTCTGTCCGATTGCTGTTCTAGGGTTAGCCCGCTTCCCTGACCTTTTAATACTCTTGCTTCATTGTTAATAATAAGCGGAACAAAATGATTATTAGAATCAGAGCTTTCCTCCTGGAAAGCAACAGCATCCCTGATTCCGGCTTCATTTACATAGCTTTCAAAATCTGCGCCGACATACCATCTATATCTTTAACAACTAAAAGGTTATCCTTATTAAGTCCAATTAAGTAAAGACCTGAAAGTGCTGAAGGACTGTTATATGTAATCTTACCGTCCTGCACTACAATTCCAAGTGGTGAGCCGCCTCTGTTTCCTGATGAAACATACAGACCTCCGTTAACTCCTGCAACAGCTCCTGCTCCGCTTACAATCTCATGAAGCTCCTTACCGTAATCCCCATGGGTATGTAGTTCCGACCTTAACCTGTGACGGATCTTTTATAATCAGCATTTTTCCAAAGAATGACCTTCCTGAAATCTCAACCATTCTTATTCCATTCCCATCAAACTGCTCTACTCTCCGTTATTGTCAACCGTCTGTGTATCTGTGTCTGACGATATATTAATAAGAGATGTATCAATATCTGAATCCATCGACTCCATCTTATTAGCATTAATTACCTCATTAATCTGTGCATCTGTACAGAACCACGAAGCAAGAAACTTCATCTGACCTGATTCAAGAACTGTTGATATAAAAGATTTCTGGTGCAGGTGCTGAATCGCATATTCTCTTAATCATAATGAATAAAGTTCCCACCAGCATTACTATAGTAACAAGTACCACCAGTAATACTCTGCCTATAATTCTGGCAATTTTCTTTCCCATAATTTTCTCCCTATTCTATGTTATATATTATTCCAGTCTCATTGCCTTAGATATCACTGAACCTGAAATACTGAAAATATTAATTATTATATCACTAATATGGCGGTGTTTGCCATATATAATTTGAAATACTCATCGCTGCCACTTTTTCTTATCTATTCTCATCGCTGTCCGCACGGACAGCTCATATGCCAGAACTGCGTTCTGGCATTGTCGACGCTCCTCGAATATACAAGAAGAAGTCCCAGCCCATGCAAACATGGCTGTCACTTCTTCTTGTACATTCTCATCGCTGTCCGCGCAAAAGAGCGACGGCAAATTAACTCTGCCATCGCTCTTTTTAAAAATATGAGGGAGAAAAATGTTTTCTTTACTCCATCATAATACAACATACTTTGTGATATGTTAATATATATTGTATAAAGCATTTATAAAAAATATAAACTGGCATTCATCTTATTCCGGTCGTCCAAGATAAAATCCCTGCACTAAATCAATACCATTATCCCTTAAGAATTCATACTCTTCTCTTGATTCAATACCCTCAGCAAGCACTTTGATGCCTCTTTTATGGAAGCTGTCTCTATAATAATAGTAATACTCCTGCTTATCAACATCATTCTCAATATCTGTTATCAGACTTCTGTCCAGCTTTACAATATGCGGTGCAAATATATCCACTGCCATCATATTATTATTGCCTGTTCCAAAATCATCAAGTGCAATATTGAATCTGCTTCTGTTAATTGAATTCTTCTTAGACTGCCATTTGTCAATGTCCAGTGCTGTGTATTCCAGAATCTCTATTATCCCCTTATCTCCCAGAACATCGGCATAGAATTCATCAAAACAGCCTGCTCCTCTGCAGTAAATGATTCCGCAGGAAATGAATTAATTGCTATATATGAATGGTATCCTCGCTTTGCATAACACTGTACTGCTCCAAATATAGTTGCTACCTCAAGTGTATGCAAATCATTCTTTATCCTGAACTCTTCAATTAAATCCATAACACCAATATTCTTAGGTCTCATTAAAGCCTCATATGCATATATATCCATGCCATTCGGATAAAATATAGGTTGAAATGCATAACTTATTTCCAGCTTTGCAAGCTTGTCTTTAATCTCTTCATCGAGCGGAAAAATGCTGTAGTCTACCATACTTTTGTCAATACCCTCTCACATTATTTACAAATCATATAAACAGATTTTACCGCTTTATTACATTCTTTGCAACTGTTATATTCATTCACAATCAATCATAAATAATCATCATAAAGGTGTAAGTTCTGACATTTTACTGCAAGCACTTCTGAAGTTTTCTATCTTCATATCAGAATAACTGATAACAAAGCTGTGGCTGTATTCATCTGTATTATTATGATAATACTCCGATAACGCATTTATATGGATGCCTTCTGCCTCAAGTTTTCTTTTTACCTCATTATCAGAAAGTAATGTATTAAGTTCAAGAATAAAATGCACCCTGAATCAGCCTCTCTTACTCTTCCAACACATTTGAACGGATCCTCTTTAAGTACCGAAAGAACAGCCTCTCTGTTTCGTATAATACAGTCTCATTCTGTTTAAATGTTTCTCAAAATATCCTTCTTCTATGAATGCGCAAGTGCATACTGCTCGAAATTAGATACAGTACATGCATAAAATCAAGTTTTTCCTGATATGTTGCGCAAGGTGTGGTGGCAGAACCATATAACTGATTCGGATTGTCGGTGTCAGTGTTCTTGAAAATGTATTCATATATATAACCTTTTCACTTATATCTATGCTTTTCATAGTCGGAATTGTCTTTCCTGTCATACGAAATTCTGAATCATAATCATCTTCTATTATATATCTGTCCGGCTTTTCATTAGCCCATGCAAGCAATTCAAAACGCCGGCTTACCGGCATTGTTATACCTGTCGGATAATGATGTGTAGGACTTATATGAACAATATCTGCCATACATTCTCTTACCGCTTCCGGTTTCATTCCTTCATCATCCATACCGGCATAACAGAATTTCACATTATTACTTGCATATATCCTTGCTATCTTAGAATATCCCGGATCTTCAACACAATACACTTTATCTCTTCCCAAAGCTGTATAAGAAGACTATACATATATTCAGTTCCGGCGCCAATGATTATCTGTCCTGGTGTTACCTGCATATCACGAAATGAAGCCAGATGCATAGCAATTGCTTTTCTTAACTCCCATGTTCCTTCTCCCGAGATATCTTCATAAGATCATCCTGCCTGTCTGTTATAACACGTCTCATAAGCTTAGCCCATGTTGCAAATGGAAAGCTTCCAGGATCTGTCCTGTTTGATGATAAATCCGATTTATATCCAGTCTTCTTTGCGGTTATTTCTGGAACTTCATATTTTACTGGCTTTATCCTTGCAACACCTGAAATATCTGATACATAATAGCCCTTCTTAGGAACAGAATATATATATCCTTCACTCATAAGCTGTCCATATGAATTCTCTACTGTTATGGTGCTTATTCCAAGATTGACAGCAAGCGTTCTCTTTGAAGGAAGATGCTCACCCTTAACAAGTCTGCCTTCTATTATATCTTTTTGATACATTTGTATAAATATTCATATATTGATTCTTTTCCAATGTTTTCAAACGAGTATGTTAACATAATCTGACCTTGTTTCTTTTGCAGAAATCTTCCTTTATATTAATGTCAGTTATTATAACATACATTATATTTCGTGACAATCTGTCAACATGCATATATCAAGTGTAAGTTATCTGATAAATGTATAGTTACAGACTCCAGTTAGCAGCTGTAAGCTGTGTGTTTACCATACCTGCGTATATTCCGGATTTTGCCATAAGTTCTGATGGTTTACCGCTTTCTGCTACTTTACCATTTTAATACTACTATTTTGTCGGCGTCTGCTACTGTTCTCATTCTATGAGCTATTATCATTACTGTCTTATTCTTTATAAGCTGTGATAATGATTCCTGTATCATTGTTTCATTATCAACATCTAAGGAAGCTGTTGCCTCGTCAAGAAGTATTACTGGTGCATCTTTTAAGAACGCTCTTGCTATGGATATTCTCTGTCTTTCACCACCTGAAAGCTCACAGCCATTCTCTCAATCATTGTGTTCCAGCCGTTTGATAATTTTTCAGCAAATTCATCACAATGTGCAAGTTTTGCTGTGCGATAACTTCTTCGTCCGTTGCATCCATTTTTCCTATCCTGATGTTCTCGATAACTGTATTATTAAACAGTGTAACATCCTGAAATACTATAGAGTAAAGCGACATTAGTGTCTCTGGGTCAATCATTGATATGTCCATTCCACCAACTGTTATCTTTCCCTTATCAGCGTCCCAGAAACGGGCTGCAAGTCGTGAAACTGTTGTCTTTCCTCCGCCTGACGGACCGATAAGAGCTGTTACCTCCCCTGATTTGCAGTAAAAGATACATCATTTAATACAACATCACCTGTATCATATGAGAATCCTACATTAGAAAACTCTATGTCATACCCTTGTTATCAAGCTTCTCCGAACCTTCCTGCACATCATGTGAAAGTATCTCGTCTAATCTTGCACTCTGTACATCTGATGCGATAATTGCCGCAAGATTCTGTAAAGATACCTGCATTGGATCATATATTCTTGATACAACCATTAGGAACATAAAAATGTGATGACATCCAGCTTTCCACTGGCTAATAATGCTCCGCCTACCAAAGCAACTGTTGCAATACCAAGCTTGAGAATCATCTGTGCACTTCCAACAAACACAGCAGTTCCAAGTTCTGTAGCTACAGCATGCTTCTCAACTGCCTTAATCTTCTCATCAAGTCCCTTCATATACTCTTCCTGAGTATTATATGCCCGAATATCTCTGACACTTTCAAGGCACTCCTGAATACCATCTGCACACGTCATTTTCAGTGCCACCTGCTTTTCGTTAAGCTTTCTCTGAACCTTTCCAGAGCAGACTGACTATAATGAATGATATCGGAAGTACCCACAGTGCTGCTATTGCCATTCTCCAGTCAAAGAAGAATAGTCCTATTGCTACAAATGCTGTAGATATGCACGCTCCGACAAGCTCCGGTATAAAATGTGATGATGCAGTCTCCATCTGTGCGCAGTCAGCCATGATAGTACTTGTAAGGTCAGACAAATCCTTCTTTCCAAAGAATGAAAGCGGAATCTTTCTTAACTTCTCTGCAAGTGTAATTCGTCTTACACCACTCTCTACATATGTTGATAAAAATGTTGCATTATACTGGATATATGTTGATACCGCAATCAATGCAAGTGTGATAATAACTCCGGCAATATAGAATCCGCCTCTTCCTGCCAGATTTCCTTCCGTATAATCTTTAACAAGAAAATACAATAAAGACACAGGTATCATCAGTATCAAATCAGATATTGTAACTGATATGAATGCCTTAATCATATCCTGAGCGCCCTGACTTGAAAGGGCATATTTATGCATAAGCTTTTCTTTCATATTACACACCCACTTTCCAGTTTACTGATTTATTATATTCCTCCCACATATGTGCATACAATCCGCCTGACTCTGCCAGTTCATTATGCTTTCCACTCTGGTTAATCTGACCATTCTTTAATACATATACACGATCAACTCCAGTAACTGACGACAATCTGTGGGCAATCATAATAACTGTCTTTCCCTGTGAAAGCCTTTCAAATGCTGCCTGAACCTTTGCCTCGTTATCAGGGTCAGCAAATGCAGTTGCTTCATCAAGTATAAGCATAGGAGAATTCTTTAACATTGCCCTTGCAATAGTAATTCTCTGGGCTTCGCCGCCTGACAGGTAAGTTCCTTTAGAACCGATTACAGTGTCTATTCCGTCCGGAAGCTTCTCGATAATATCATCGCACTGTGCATTCTTTAACGCTTCCATAACCTCCTGTCTTGTAGCATTTTTATTACCCATACGGACATTATCCAGTATAGACATCTTAAGCAGGTGGCTGTCCTGAAATACGAAAGATACTGTATCCATAAGCTCTTTCTCATCAATGTTCTTAACATTTACACCGCCGATTAATATATTGCCCTCTGTGACATCTGCAAATCTTGCGATAAGCCTTGCAAGCGTTGTCTTTCCACCACCGGAAGGTCCGACAAATGCGACCTGCTCACCCGCATTTATCTTAAGACTGACATCATGCAGTGCATCATTTACCGCACCCGGATATCTGAATGAAACATTTTCAAATGTGATAGATGTATCTGCAGGGTGCTTCTTATCAGCGGTCTGCTCTAACGGCTTTCTTTCTATAATACTGTTAATTCGCGAAAGTGCGTCCTCAACAACCATTGTATTCTCGCCTGCATACATCATCTTTGTAAGTGTGACTGTAATAATAGGCGTAATAATTATATAAAACATCAGATTCAGTAAAAATGTGTTGTTTACCGTGCCGCTCTTAACTCCGCCGAAAGGAATGTTCCCGCAATAAGTATTGCAAATACTGCATTAATGGCTGAGTATAACCCATCATCGGGATTCTTAAATCCTTTGTGTAAGATACAGTCCACTTCTCATATTTCTTGATAGAATCCCTGAATCTCTTGAACGAAAATACTGACTGTCCAAATGTCTTGACAACAGGAATTCCTCTCACATACTCAACCGCCTCGCTCGACATTTCCTCCAATGCATTCTGGTACTCTGCCATTTTCTTTTCATGTTGTCGCCCATCATGCAGCTCATTACTACAAATGCGATTACAACCGGAATAAGGCACAGAAGTCCAAGTCGCCAGTCAAACACTAAAAGAAGAAGCGCAAGCCCGACTGGTGTGGCTGTTGCAACACATTTGTCAGGAAGCTGGTGTGCAATATAGGTTTCTGTCGCAGCGCTTGATTCATTGACAATCTTTCTTACCTTACCGCTTCCCTCTTCATCCATAAAGCCAAGTGGAAGTGTAAGTATATGCCTCATAAGCTTAGAGCGCATATTGGCCTGAATCCTGAATGCTGACAGATGCGAACACATCAATGCACCTATGTATATAAGCATTGCTCCTATTGCAAATGCAACGGCACTCCAGCCATATACAGACAGGTTCTGCGCATTGCCATAATCAGGTGCAACACGAAGCACCTCTTTAATTAATCTCCATATAAAATAAAATGGTACAAGTGCAACGAAAGCACTTATCGTAGCAAGTACCCATGACGCAATTGTCAGATACCTGTAATTACCGGCATATCCAAACAACTGCTTAATTGTATCTGGCTTTTCCTCTTTCTTTGCCATAATTATCCTCCTTGCTTTACTGCTTCGTTATATAACACTATTCAGAGTAAGATATTGCTAACCAGTGCCTTTAAATAAAGGCTGCCATTACTGACAGCCATATATTATTATTTACATTCATCGTATATTACGCTCCAGCCTGCACTGTGATACTTTTCAAGCAGATCAATATACTCCATTGCCTCTTCCTTAGACATATTGTGTCTTACTACCTCGAAAAAACTCTCAAAAAGTGCGGTATTCATAATATGCATGAAATCCTTTGTCAAAGGTCTGCCCTCCTTGAACTTAAGTCCGACCGCTTCCATATATTTGTATGTATAATCTGTCTCAATATCAACTAGATGTTCAACAAAATTCTGAAACTTCGTACCATAAGAACAATTCACCAGAAGATTAAACTCCTCAAAATGGTTATACATATACTCAACAAGCTGTATCATCCCATTTCTTGAATATTCATCAAGGCTTTCTGTCTGCATCTCACTCTCCATCGCATGGAATTTCTTCTGGACATCTTCAAAGATTTCTGTAAATTCCCTTGCTGCCGGCTCAACCAATGCTGAAAAAAGACCTTCTTTTCCACCATATCGTGAATATATTGAACCAGTTGTAGTTCCAGCTTCCATCGCAATTGTTCTTAACGAAGCATCAACATAACCTTTACTCTTAAATTCTTTTCGGGCATATTCTTCTATCTTTTCAGTAACACCTTCAACCGCCTTAGACACTTACTCCTCCCATCTATAACAATGTTATATAACATCGTTATTAGTATATTATCTTTATATTTTCATGTCAATATTTCACATCACAAAACTCATTTATTGATATATTTTTATCATTAACCATCATGCTTTGCCTTATCTTTTCTGTCACACCAGATATAGAATACCACATTTAACACAATTCCAAAAATAGTTGCAACCGGAGCAGCCAGACCAATCTTAGTAAGACTCGCATCAGGCTGGATACTCATATAATATGCAAACGGCAGACGGACAAGCAGTGTCTGTGTAAGGCCCTGAATCATTACCCATACCGTCTTGTCATGACCGTTAAAATATCCAATCATACTGAATAATATTGCTGTAACAATCGTCTCTAATGCAAATCCCTTAAGGTAGTCATAACCATTCTGAATAACTGCCTCATCGGTTGTAAATATTGCTGTGAGAAGGTCACCCTTAAACATCACGAATAAGAATACTATGCATCCTATAACCAGTCCGACTCCAATACCGACAAACATCGTCTTCTTTGCTCTCTTTTCATTGCCTGCACCGACATTCTGTGAAACAAATGACGCCATTGACTGCATAAGTGAGCTTGGTATGAGCATTGCAAAATTAACTATTTTACATGCAACACCATATCCTGACGATGCCTGTAATCCCAGTCTGTTAACGAATGCACATAAAGCAAGGAATGAAATCTGTGTAAGAAATTCCTGTAATGCAAGTGGAAGTCCGACCTTTAATGCTCTCCTGCAATGTCTGTTAATTGAGAAATCTTTCTTAGTTATCTTAAACGGAAGTTTTCTCTTAAAAAGTAATACAAGTGCAAATACAACACTTACCGCCTGTGCTGCGACTGTCACAATAGCAGCTCCGGCAGCATTCATGTTAAACCCTGCAACAAGAACAAGGTCACCTACAATATTAATAACACATGCAACTGCAACGAATATAAGAGGTGATTTGCTGTCTCCAAGTCCCCTGAATATTGCTGAAAGAAGATTATATGCAACTATAAAGAATATTCCTGAGCCACATATTTTTACATATACAGATGTAAGACCTACTGCTTCTTTAGGTGCCTGCATTATAACTGCAATCTGTCTTGAAAAGACAATCATAACAATGAAAAGCACCACTGAAATCATTGTAAACACAACAATAGCTCCGCCAATCAAAGCTCCTATCTGTTCCGGCTTCTTCTCACCAATATATCTTGCAATAAGCACTGTAACACCCATTGCAAACTGTGTTATAACAAATGTAACTAAATTAAGTACCTGGCTTCCTGTCGATACTGCTGAAAGGCCTTCAGTAGTTCCAAATCTTCCAACAACAAGCAAGTCAACTGCACCATATGCTGCCTGTAATATTAATGCCCCAAGTATTGGCATCATAAAGGGAATCAGCTTCCCTAATATACTTCCCTGTGTAAAATCTGATTTTGAATTATTCAATGTCAACTTTCCTTTCGCTCATCACCTTGTAGAATTTGTTAATAGTCTCAATCATAGAATCAGCCTCTTCATCACTAATATCCGTCAGATGTCCGCTAAGACGGCTGTAATAATCCGCATCATACTTCTTAGACAACTCTTCTCCCTTATCCGTAACCGTAATATAAGTTATCCTTGCATCTTCCTGTGAAGTAGTCTTCTTAAGATATCCCTTAACTTCCATATCCTTGACAGTACGTGTAACACCCGGTCTTGGAAGATTAAGCCAGTCACTGATGTCCGAAACCTTAACACAATCATTAGTCTCCAACAGATGATGAATTACATCAATATACTGGATATAAGCAGGTGCAACCCCATATGGCAGCTCTGGCAGCAGTTCCCTAATCCTTTTAGCCAGATAACAGGCATCCAGCATTCTCTTAATCTTGTCTGGTTTCATAACACATTCGTCTCCTTAAATTATATGCTTATGGAATTAATTATCTTTGTTAATTATCATAGGTAATTATATATGTATATTCTTGTGGCGTCAACATGATTTCTATATAGAGATTCCTGCTTATCATTGTGAAATAAGCTTAATTTTGCTTATAACCTCTTGGTTTATGCCGCTTTTATTTTCATGCGGATTCTTTTATGTGATTTTTATTTTCGTATAGATTTATTCATGTGGAATTGCCATTCCTATAAATATCATTTTTCATAAACATATATAGGTACTTTTTCACTCATTCCAAAAATTTCCAGCAAAAAACACCTATAAGACGATTCATAATGAACCATCTTATAGGTGTTTTCAGAATAATTATCAAAATAATACAAGATTTTTTCTTATTTCTACCTATAAATCCGCCGATAATACGACTACCTATAGGTATCACATCAAAAATCATACATAAGCCACTATCAGCTTATAACTTTTCATTATATTATTTTACTCCAAGCCCCTTTTCAAGATCCTTAAGCATCATATCAAGTGCCTGAATTCCACCCTCTGCTGTATACCATACATTAGGATTTTCAAGATAAACAATATGATTATTCTTATATGCAGGAGTTGATTTTACAAGATCATTTTCAACTATTTCCTTAGCAGATGCTGCACCTGCTTTTCCTATAGCCTTATCTCTGTCCATAACAAATATATATTCTGGATTCTTTGCAACTACTGTTTCAAAAGAAGCCTCATTTCCATGTGTTGAAGTATTTCCTGTTGCTCCAAGATTGTTAAAGCCAATTTCATTTCCTATAATCGAGCATCTTCCATCATTACCAAGAATATTAAAGCTTCCGCTTGTTGTCATTCCTACAAGAGCATTCTTTCCAGACGCAATATTCTTTAAGTTGTTAATTCTGTCATTATACTGATTAACCTTATCTTCAACTTCATTCTCTTTGCCAAATATAGATGCTATTGTTGTTGCTTTTTTCAAAGTACTTTCAACAAGACCTATACTGCTGTCTGTTGCAAGATATACAACAGGAGCTATTTCACTTAACTTATCATATGAAGCTGACAGTCTTCCACCGATAAATATTATATCCGGCTCGCATTCCATAACTGCTTCAATATCAGCTTCTTTTATTGTACCAAGATTCTTTATGCTCTTGTTTTCTGAATAATGAGAAAGATAATCAATGCTTGTCTGTGCCATTCCAACAACTTTGTCACCAACACCAATACTATCTATTATATCAAGAGCAGCAAGGTCAAGAATTGCAATTCTTTCAGGATTATATGGAACCTCAAGCTGTGTCTGCTCTTTCTGTCCATTTAATGTTGTTATTGTTACGCTTGTTGGTTCTGTACTTCCCTCTGAACCATTATTATCCTTACCTGTCTGGTTACCACACGCAGTAAGTGAAAGAACCATAAGTGCCATTAATAATATAGCTGTGATTTTTTTCATTATATGTTATCCTCTTCTATTTTTATTTTTCTGTACAATGCTTCGCGACTGACATCATACATATATGCTAAAGCCCGCATGCAAGGCCTGAAGCCATAATAAATTAATAATATATTGACAATGGTCTGCCCTGTATATTCATTATTTCAAAATCGACATTATATATCTCTGATAATACTTCTTTGGTCATAACCTCATCAACTGTACCAAATTTGGCAACCCTGCCATCTTTAAATGCACATATATAATCAGAATAAAATGCCGCATAATTAATTTCATGTAAAACTGTGACAACCGTTTTTCCAAGTTCATCACTTAGTTTTCTTATAATTTTCATAAGATTAGTTGCATGATATATGTCAAGATTATTCGTAGGCTCATCAAGAAGAATAAATTCTGTATCCTGTGCTATAACCATCGCAATATATGCACGCTGTCTCTGTCCTCCAGACAGCTCATCTATAAATCTGTTTCTGAATTCATTAAGTTCCATGTATTCAATTGACTTATTAATTATATCTTTATCCTTATCAGTAAGCCTTCCACCTGAATGAGGAAACCTTCCAAACGCCACAAGTTCTTCAACTGTAAGCTTCATTTGTATGTTATTACTCTGGGTAAGTATTGCCAGATGCTTTGCAAGCTCCTTGCTTTTCCAGTCATGCATTGACTTTCCCTGAAATTCAATAATACCTGCATCATTAGCAATAAGCCTTGATATCATTCCCATAACTGTAGATTTTCCCGCTCCATTAGGTCCAATAAATGATGTAACCTTACCTTTTGGTATAGAAAAGCTTACTGAATCTACAACTACTTTTTGTCATATTTTTCAACAATTTATCTACAACCATTATTGTTCTCCTTCTAAGTATTAAGCTCTCTTTCCTGCAAGCAGAGATACAGGAAATATATTCCTCCTCCAACCGTAATAAACACACTTACAGGAATTGCATAGACAAATATTCTTTCAACTATAAGCTGTCCAAATATAAGTCCTATCATCCCAAATAATGCAGAACCAAGTATCAGCTGTGTATGACGGTATGTTTTAACATCTGTCTTGACAGATTAGCAATTATCAGACCAAGAAATGATATTGGTCCAACCATTGCTGTAGCAACCGATATACATAATGTCACAGCTAGCAGAAGTCTTCTTATACATCTGTCATAATCAACTCCAAGATTAACAGCCTGCTCTTTTCCAAGTGTAAGTACATCAAGCATTGCAAGTTCTTTTCGGAATATCACAATAATTGCTGCAATTATAATCAATGAAAAATTATTATCTCAGAATTAACATTACTGAAGCTTGCTACTAACGAAGTAAGAAGTGTGTCATATTCATTAGGATCCATTATTCTTGTCAGTGTGCTTTGTATGCTCGAAAAGAATGATGTAAGAACTGTTCCAATAAGTAAAACATAAAGCACATTATGATTAGTCACCTTAAACAGATAACTATATATAAATGTTGCTACAACTCCCATTATTACAAGGTCAAGTGCAAAGCTCATATTTGAATTAATAACAAGCATGCTGCCCGATCCTAAGAAAAACACTACTGCTGTATGTATTAATGTATAAAGCGAATTCATTCCTAAAAGACACGGTGTAACAATAGTATTATTTATAACTGACTGAAACACTATCGATGCCCCACCTATCGTAAATGCAGTTATTACCATTGCAATAAGCTTGGGATATCTTATTTTGAATGCAAATCTCATAAGTCTTTCATTATGAAATTTAACACCAATTGTCATATAAGCTGCCATTGCAAGCAGAACGATAACAGCAAGGATTATCAGTTTATATATATTTCTTTTCCTGTTCATTATTCACCTCTTTCTGCTCATTAAATAATTTAATATTCACAATTTTTCTTCCATGCTTAAGTCTGTATATTAACAGTGCTACAAATATCAGACTTCCAAGTATTCCAACTATAAGTTCAATTGGAAGCTCATACGGCATAATAATAACTCTTCCGATAATATCACATACCAGAACAAACAAAGCTCCAAAAAGCGCAGTGTCAACAAGAGTTCCTCTTATCTTGTCGCCCTTGAACATTGCAACCACATTAGGAACAATCAGTCCTATATAAGAAATCGAACCAACAACCACTATTATTGATGCTGTAATCATCGCTGCTATTGTAAGTCCTGCAAAAGGACCAAATTATATGGAACTCCAAGATTCTTTGAGAAATCTTTTCCCATACCCACAATGTTAAAATGATTAGCAAATATGAATGCCAGTATTACTAGTGGCACGGTCAGATAAACTATTTCGTATCTTCCCTTTAATACCATTGAAAATGTCCTACCAGCCATGTTGACAATGCCTGTGTAACTTCATACTTGTAAGCAAGGAAGTTCGTAACTCCCCGATAACATTTCCAAACATTATTCCGACAAGCGGAACCATGACAATGTCCTTATACTGTATTCGCTGTATAAACCAGACAAAATCCATGTACCAAGTATTGCGCTGATAAATGCAAATATCGCCCTGCCCCATATTGTGGCATCCGGCACAAATATAAGTGCCAGAAGAATTCCAAACTGAGCTGATGAAATTGTTGCTCCGGTTGTTGGCGAAACAAATTTATTCATGCACAGCCTGCATTATAAGTCCTGCTACACTCATTCCTACTCCTGTACACAAAATTGCCAGAAGTCTTGGAAGTCTTGATATCACAAAGACTTCCATTGACTGTGAATCCAAAAAAATTTTTATATTAATATCAATTACCCCTATAAAAGCGACACAACAGACAACACAAGTAGAAGTATCGCTAGAGTCAATGTAATTATATTTTTCTTAATAAATATCTTTATCATAATTACCATTATTCTCCTTTTTCGCTTACTATTGTTAGAATACACTAACTCGCATCCTTTAAAACAGCATTAGTAAATGCTGTGAACAACGGTGATTATAAATAAGCTAATCTTTATTGACAAGAACTTACTTTTTGTAAGTATGTCAATATTATTCTTAGTGCCATACATTCTGGAAAATGAATGGGCAATATTAACTATTTCACATATACCTGAATATTCAGGTTTATCTCATAAACAACAACTTTAGGTGGTGTACTTACTAATACATGTTTTAATATCAGACCACTTTCTTCCATTTCATTAAGCTGTGACATTAAAACCTTTGGCGTTATACTGTCAATAGTTTTTCGAGCATAGAAAATCTGTTATCTCCATTCATAATATGCCATAAAATTCTTAATTTCCATTTTCCACCAATAAGATCATTCATCATAACAAGATTGCAGTCGTACTGTTTTTCAGTTTCATTGTTACCTCCTTTTCCTACTGCAATGGTGTTTTGCATAAAATACAGTGAGTCCCATTACAGTCGGATTTATGCTGTAATGCTACTCACTGTTTGTTAGTATATTATTAAATTATTTTTGTATTGTCAAGAAGTAAATTTTGGTTTTATTCTATGGTTTTACTCTACATTTTCAATGCATCCGTCTTAGGAATCTTAGAAATCTTCACAAGCTGAAGCACAGCAACAACCGCATAGCATACAATTCCAAGAATAACCATCTCAACAAAGCAGCTTCTTCTAACCATGTATGGAATATATCCTGTCATCATAGTGTAAAGATATGATGAGAATGCCCATTTAAGCATAGCATTTACTATAGGTACAGAAACAACCAGTGATATAACTACCATAATTGAAGTTGCGCTATATACAGTCCTCCATCTCTCCATTCTTGAAGCCAAGAATCTTAGTCATTGAAATTGACTGTGCATTCTTTTCAATAATCTGTTTAGATAACAGATACATAAGAAGCACGAACATTATAATTCCAAAATACTTCAGTATATACATCATCTCGCCCATTGAAACCTTCATCTGGTTAGACACTTTGATAAGGTCTTCATATGTAACTATTGAAGCAACATATTTATCATCAATATCTGTGAGCTTCTTGTCTGTGAAGTATCCAGTGAAGTAATCATCAGCCTTGTCAAATGTATCAATAAAGTTTTTCTTGTCATGAATACTGCAAGTATCATATTTATAACTTCCTGCTATTGTGAATTCGTACTCTTCATCAGAATAAGGATCCTTCAATTTAAATGTATCACCTTTTTAAGTCCGTATTTGACCATTACACCATTAGATACAATTATCTCATCATCCTTGATATCCACATCAACATACCTGCTGTTATCCTGAATACCATATATCATAATATCATCTGTCATATATTTTTCATCAGTTGTATCAAGCGATGTCACACAGTACTTTTCTGCACCAGAAGCATCAGTTTCTGCCTGACTTTTAACACATACTGATAATCACATATCTGTGACTTCTTAACAACATCAGCATAATCATCAATAAGCGGCTCGAACATGATACTGAATACAACAAGTGCACCTGCAATCAGAATTCCTAAAAACAATGTCAGATAATTAGGTATATTCTGGAACATTATCCTTAATCTGAATCTTGTCATGAAAGGCTTGTGGCTTAACTTTATAAGCTTCTTTCTCTTTCTGTTAGTAAGCTCATGTCTTAAGAACTTAAGCGGAAAGCCGGAGCTTCTTTTCAAGCACAATAAGATTAACAACAAACATAATAATAATCGGAACAACTGTTGTATCAACAAATGCTTCTGCATTAAGCAGTGTCGTGTAAGTACACAGGCTGTAGCTGTTATAATACACATTTACAAAAACTTTTCCAGAAGAGTGTAGCCAAGTAGTTACCAACAACAGCACCATTGTTACAGCAACAGGAAGGACCATGTAATGTCTTACAATCTCACTCCTCTTATAGCCTGATGTTCCGATAACCCCTGCCTCCTGACTGATTGTGTTAGATGTTGTAACAGCGAAGACAAATGCAATTACAACAACTACAATATAGTCAAAAGCATAATTGTTGCCTTATCTGAACCCATATCATCTCCTGTGAAATTAACAGCCTTGTTAGTGTATCTTGGAAGATAATCAGATATGTTCATAATCTCATTATTGCCACTCATTATAAGCTTTGTATCATATTCTTTGATAACATCGCCAAGATTTTAAGAAAATCTTCAGAAGCCTCTTTTCAGCCTTATCTCCTATAACCTCTTTGTTATATTTCCATGCATAATTATATTTGACATGATTACTTGAAACATTTTCAAAGCCCTTATCAGTCATAACAGCAATAGAAAATTAGTTGCGTCAAACATCATGTCTGAATTATTCTCAAAAGGCACTGTAATCAGGAACTGCAACAAAACCGGTAACCTTTAATTCCTTTCCTGCGAGCTTAATTGTGTCGCCTATCTTAATCTTCGCATTCTGTGCATACATACGGTCAAGTGCTATTTCATTATCGGCAAGGGCATTTCGCCTTTCATAACGCACTCAAGATTAACCTCTGTCCTGTCTTTATACACTCTGATTGTATCACCGCTGTCAGCCTCATCTTCCTCAAAATATCTTAAGTCGTAAAGCTTGCTGTCAGTCTTATTCTCAATATCATTAATAAGTGAGCTGTCAGGCTCTTTATCTAATGCAAAATGTCCATCTTCAAGATTATATTTTTCAAAGCCCTCATCATATGAGTGCTTAACGCTGTTGTCTGCAACAAGGAATCCGCTGACTAACGAAATCATCATAACCATAAACAAGAATATCACAAGATATTTACCAAAATCATGCTTTAATTCTCTTGGCAGACGCTTATTTAAAGGATTTCTCATAATCATTTCCTCCTACCATTCAAGGTCTGCTGCCGTTATCTTGTTATCATTAACATAGTTCTTACGGATTCTGCCATCTCTTAATGTAATAACTCTGTCTGCCATATTCTTGATAGCGTCATTATGTGTAACTATTATTATAGCATTACCGTACTTCTTATTAACATCTTCAATAAGCTTTAATATATCCTTAGATGTGTTGTAATCAAGCGCTCCTGTAGGTTCATCACACAACAGGATATCAGGATTCTTGATAAGTGCTCTTCCTATTGAAGTTCTCTGCTGACCACCCGATAACTGGTTAGGCTTCTTGTCAGCATGGTCTGAAAGTCCTAATGTGTTAAGAATCTCATCTGTATTAAGTGCCTTATCACTTAAGTAAGCACCAACCTCAATATTTTCCCTTACAGTAAGGTTAGGTATAAGATTATACATCTGAAAACATATCCAAGATGCTTTCTTCTGTACTGTGTAAGACGCTTTTCATTCATATCCGCTGTCTTCTCACCATCTATAGATATGTAACCCTCGTCTGCATCATCAATACCACCGATAATATTAAGCAGTGTTGATTTACCAGAACCTGATGGACCAAGCAATACAACGATTTCCCCTTTATTAACCTCTATGTCTATTCCATTCAGTACTTCCACCCGGCTTTCGCCTTCTCCATAATGCTTTTGATTCCCTTAATCTCTAAAAACATATTTACCTCCTTCGGGCACGCCCTCTCATATCATTATATGAACAATCGTTCATATATTCATTATATTAGCACTTATTAATTTTGTGTCAATAGGTGAAAATTTATCATCAACAGGCACAAAAGTAAGCGTAGGTTAGAATGCCCTAACCCCGCTTACTTTATCACATTTCACTATATAATTCACTATATCTTATTGATAAATATTATCAATAAACAAACTGCATTTTACTTGTCTTTACCTGTCAACTCATCAATAAGCCTTATTGATTCCATAATCATACTGTCACAATGAGCCTTCTTCTCACCACCCTTTAAAGCATTGTCTCTTAAAAGGTCAGCACAGTTAGTCATTCCATTGTGATTGTCCCTTATTGTTCTCTGAAATGCTCCGACAGCACCCGGACTGCTTACACCAAGTGCGCCGAGTACCATAAGTCCCCTGTGATTGCACCGCATGTTCCACCACATTTCATGCCGCCACCAAAATTACAGCCAAGACATTCTGCCTGTGACTCACTCAATCCCAGATCATCAGCATAAGCCATCATAATAGTTTCTGCACAGTTATAACATTTTCAGGTGAACGGAGTTCTTTAGCTTTTCTATATGTCTGTTCATATCTTATCCTCATCTTTCTGAATTATATCCGTTACTGTTCCATAAATGCGAACTTCTTCTTTCTTACCCTGATAAAGAAGAATACACTTAACGCGACTGAAGCAAGCTCTGCAATAGGCCATGCCCACCATACAAGATTAACATTCCCTGTTTTCGAAAAATATAAGCACATGGCACAAGGAATATAATCTGTCTTACAAATGATACAAGCATGCTGTATATGTGCTTCCAAGTGCCTGAAAGAACGAACTGCATATAATACATATTCCTGCAAATATAAAACTTATTGATATAGTCCTTAAAGCAGGAACTCCCATTCGTATCATATCTGACGATGCACTAAATATTGACAGCATTGGAACCGGGAATATCTGAACTGCAATCATAAAAGTATCATTATTATCTCTGCATACATTACTGCAAGCTTAAGTGTCTGTATAACTCTGTCTCTCTCTTGGCCCCATAATTAAAAGCTATTATAGGAACCATTCCACTGTTCATACCAAATATTGGCATAAATGCAAAGCTCTGCTTAAAATACACACCAAATACAGCAACCGCTGTTGATGTAAATACAACCAGAATCTTATTCATGCAGAATGTCATAACAGAACCAATTGCCATCATAATAACTGATGGAATTCCTATGAATAAGATATTGCAAATTCTTTTTCCTGATGGTCTGAATCCCTTAAAAGTAATATGTATCTCTTTATTAACCTTAATATTAAATATCACTGCCATAACGGCTGCAACAATCTGGCCCGCAACCGTAGCTACTGCTGCACCTACAATACCAAGCTTTGGTGCACCAAACAGACCAAATATAAGTATCGGGTCAAGAATAATATTAATTATTGCACCTGTACCCTGTGTAATCATGCTGTAAAATGTTCTTCCTGTAGCCTGTAATAACCTCTCAAATATCATCTGGAACAGACAACCAAAGCTGACTATAAGAATAACTGAAAGATAATCATAACCATAGTCAGCTATCACTTCATTAGCACCCTGAATAACAAAAAACTCTCTGGCAAAGAAAAGCCCTATGGCAAGAAATATTATATAGCTACAGGCTGTTATGAATATACCCTGCACAGCCATCTTATCAGCTTCTTCATGCCTTCCTTCTCCTAATGCCCTTGAAAGCAGCGCATTAGTACCTACACCCACGCCACCCGCAACACCAATCATAAGATTCTGCATTGGAAATGCCATTGAAACCGCTGTAAGCGCTTCCTCACTTATTCTTGCAACAAATATACTGTCAACAATATTATACAATGCCTGTACAAGCATTGATATCATCATTGGCAGAGCCATATTAATAAGCAGTTTATTAACAGGCATTGTACCCATTTTATTTTCTTTCATTGTATTACTCATAAAATTCTTCTCCCTTATTCTCCTCGTCAAAATATTCGTATTCTCTCATATTATCTTTGGTTTTATTCTGCTCGTCAATGGCATTGCCAAGACCCTTCAATGCTGAGAAAGGCAGGAATATCTTAGCCCTGCTTTCCATATCCATTCTTGGTCTTTTACTCGGTACTGGCCATTTCATATTAATTATATCATCATATTTTCCCATAAGCTATGCCCTGTGACCTCCAATCTGACCGTTTCTTTCAATTGCGGTTGCCTTGCTCTGCAGGTTATTAGCTTTCATTACCGCATTCTTACCATATTTTTTCTTAATATCAAGCATTGCGTGCTGCATCTTTTTTTCGCGTTCAAGCTGAGTCTGGTCTGTAAACATGTCAAACTGCTGAAAGCCCTCATTAGTAAGATTGGCAACTGTAAGATTTAACTTTCTGATATACAGCTTTCTGTCAGTGTATTTATCATATATATCAAGAAAAGCTTCTCTTAACTGTTTTGATGAAGATGTACATGTCGTAAGTGAAACAGATTTGTTAAGTCCCTGTGGAACTTCTCTTCCATATCTGTCTACATGGATTTCACCCTTGTAGGTTCCTTTATCAACATTTACCCTGTCATAAGTTACATTTAACGCAATCGAATCCGTCACAAAGCCTTTATCTACTAAATCAAGTGCAAGCTCATCTGCCATCTCTCCAACTACAATCCTTGCATCTTCAAATGTGTATGGTTCTTTTAACACCTGTCCTGAACACAGGCTGCTCGCCTTGGGCTTATATTTCTTAATATCTGCAATTGTACATGGTTCATATCCCCATGCGTGATCTATAAGAATCTCCGCATCTACACCAAACTGCTTATACAGCCAGTCCTCATCTTCAAGGGACATTCTCGCAATATCCCCCATAGTCTTTATTCCGTGTTTTCAAGCTGTCTTGATATTCCTGGTCCAACTCTCCAGAAGTCTGTAAGAGGCGTATGACTCCATAACATTTTTCTGTAATCATTAACACTTAATTCTGCGATACGCACACCCTTGCTGTCTGCCTGTATATGCTTTGCAACTATATCCATTGCAATCTTGCACAGATACAGATTCGGTGCAATTCCTGCAGTAGCCGTTATTCCTGTCGTATAATACACATCCTCAATAACTTTTGCGGTAAGCTGTCTTGCCGTCATATTATACAGCTTCATATAATCCGTTGCATCAATAAACACTTCATCAATACTGTATACAGTTATGTCATCCTTACTGAAATATTTAAGATATATAGAATATATCTTTGACGAATATTCTATATAAAGTCCCATTCTTGGAACTGCTACTATATATTCAAGCTTCTTTCCTGTGCGTTCCTCTATTTCTTTTGCCTTCTGTTCTACCTCAAAAGCCTGCTTCGTCCGGAAAGTCCATATTTCTTAAGAGAAGGAGTAACTGCAAGACATATTGTTTTGGCTGTTCTTGATTCATCAGCTACAACAAGATTAGTGGTAAGCGGGTCTGATTCTCTTTCAACGCACTCAACACTTGCATAGAATGATTTAAGATCAATTGCAATATATACTCTTTCCATCACATTCTCCTTCCCGAATTTCAGAAAGACACACCAGCTGTTACCATACCAGTGTGTCTTTAAAATATACATTTTATTCTTTTATTACATTGTTATAAGTGCTTCATTATATCAACCGGAACATAATAACTTACTCCTAAAGGATTAATAACTATTCCTGAAGCACCCAATTCTTTTACTGTCTTAAGAAGTTCAATATATGTATAAAGCATATCCTCATGCTTACCTGCATAGCATTTTTCCATCTCTAAACCATCTGTAAATACTGGAAGTGCAAGAACTTTCTCACCTTCTTTGTGGCTTACTTTATCAGTAATATCAACATATGGATGTGAAATTGATACCTCTTCATCTGTCTCTTCCTTAGTACAAGGAACCATGTAATCTGCATTACGGATAGCTTTCTTAAGTTCTGCTTCTTTATCTCTTAAAATCGCCCTTAGCTGTTGAATCCCTGACTTTCTGTACTCCTGGAAGAACTTGATAAGTGCGTTCTGAAGTCCTGGATTAGTCACAAAATCTTCTCTTATATACTGGTCATATGCTCCAATCTCTTCTCTTGAAACAATAAGCTCATTATCCTTGCCATCTGTAAATCTGATATTTCTGCATCCGTTACGATATAAATGTGCTATCTCATACTGCATTGAATCCTTATCCTCAATACCATATGAAATTTCATATCCATATTTTCCAAGCTGTTCTTCTACTCTGGCATGATTAGTATAATCATATAATACAACTATATCATCATCAACCATATATGGATAACCTGTACTGTCACAATATATTGTCCATAAGTGGTCAGCATTAAGAAGCTTATCAACAATAATCCTTCTGTACACATTAGCTATTTCATTAAAATATCCTTCATCATTGACATTATTCTTTTCCTGAGCTTTCTTGATAAGCTCTGGAAGAACTTTAGTAAGAACTTCTACTCCGTCTGTAATTGAAAGTCCGGTTACATACGCAACACCCTTGTCTTCATCCTTAAAAATGTGTCTTATTATGTCCTGTGCTTTAATTGAATCCATTAAACTCTCCTCCTGGTAAAAGCATTTTTAAATGTGCCCGAATCACTTTTATTATCTAACAATAATACCAGCATAATTCTCGCTTTAGTAGGCGACATGTCTGTATAGAAGATATTATCTCCACAGTCTGCAAAATCACCCTTCATATATACATCTTCACTACATGATACTACTACAATACCAGCATTCTTTCCTGATACAGCTTCTGAAAGTTCTTCCGAAAGTTCTCCATCGGCAGTTGAAGAAACTATAACTATAGCATCATTAAGATACATATTCTTGTATAATGCATCTGCATCAATTCCAACATAATCATATACAATATCTATATTGTCTAATTTCTTAGTGTCCGCAATGTCAAATATCATATAATCATTAACATTAACAAAAAATCCTTCTGGTAACTGATTATTGGCATTATCTGTCTTATCAAAGTCTTTATTAATATACTCCTTCGCCTGTGTTACCTTATAATCCGGACTGCCGTTGTTATAATCATATGGTATTATTACAAGAGGTTTATCATCCTTAACTGTAAGTGACAGAAAATATCTGACATCTTCTGAGTATTTCTTATTAAGAACAAGAACAACTCCTTTAACATCTTTATTATTCATATCTGAATTAATGTCTTTAGCTATTGCCAGCATTCCATTAATGGAATAATCTGTATTATCTTCTGTTCCATATACACGTATATCAGGCTCACTGTTACTGTCATCTTTGTTATCATCTGCAGATTCTGATGCTGCTTCATTATCTTTATCTGAATTATCCTGTCTGGTTTCGTCCTGAGAAAGAATATATTTCATCGGATTCTTTAACATAGTGCTGCATCCGGTCAGTGTCAGAATTGATATAAGTGTAACCATTGCGATTATACAACATTTTTACTAATCATACAAAAACCCTCTTGTTAACCTCTGACGTAATATCTTACATATCAGATTATAGTAAGAATTCCAAGTGATTTAAGAAGAAGAAGGAATAAAAGAATTGGAGCAACCCACTTTACCATAACTGTATAAAGGCCCTTTCTTCCCATCTTAATTCCTGATTTCTCAACTTCATCTATAACAGTCTTTGGCTTAAGTATCCATCCAATAAGTATACATGTTCCTATAGAAACTATTGGCATAAGTACATTATTGCTGACATAATCCATAATATCAAGCACCTGTGCATGTACTCCGTTAGGAAGCTTAATATCAAAGAGCAGCTTATTATATCCTAAGCATACGATAACTGCAACAGCTATACCAATTACAGTTTCTATTGCTGTAGCCTTGTTTCTGTTTAACTTAAATTCATCCATAAAGCTTGAAACAATAGCTTCCATAATTGAAACTGCACTTGTAATGCAAAGAATACCATTGCAAAGAATATTGCACCAATTACATTTCCTGCAAATCCCATAGAATCAAATACTTTAGGAAGCGAAACAAACATAAGACTTGGACCTGATGCTGTCATTCCGTCTCTTCCCATGAATACAAATACAGCAGGAATAATCATTACACCTGCAAGAAATGCAACCATTGTGTCAAATATCTCAATCTGATTAATTGACTTTCCAAGATTAGCATCATCACTTACATATGAACCATATGCAATCATAATACCCATAGCAACACTTAAACTGTAGAAAAGCTGTCCCATTGCATCCATAAGAACTGTACAGAACTGCTTAACAGTAATTCCTTTCATGTTAGGAATTACATATGCTCCTAATCCCTGTAAACCTGTTCTTGTTGTGCCATCAATATCTGTATATGAAATTGTAAGTGAATATACAGATACACCAAGAACAAGCACAATAAGTAATGGCATGATTATCTTTGATGATGATTCAATACCGCTGTTAACACCACGGAATATAATAAATGCAACAATTATTGTAAACACAAGCATCATTATGATTGGTTCTGCTGTCTGACCGATAAATCCTGAGAAATATCCGTCCTGTGGCTGCATGTCCATTACCTGTAATATAAACAAGAAGATACTTAAGTACCCATCCACCGATTGTTACATAGTATGGAAATATCATTATAGGTACAATACACGCAATAATACCCAGTGGCTTCCACTTACTCTTTAACTTGCTGTAAGCTGTAAGCGGACTCTGCTTTGTCTTTCGTCCAATAGCAATTTCTGTTGTGAGTAGAGTAAAACCAAATGTTAATGCTAAAACAATGTAAATAACGAGGAATAATCCTCCTCCATCCTTAGCGCCAAGTAAGGAAATCTCCATATGTTACCAAGTCCCACTACCACGCTGCAAGGACGAACCCTATAGAGCCCTTGAATGAATTACGATTTTCGTTCATTTCATAACCTTCCCTTTTTAAAATATACTTATAAATTATACCTAATAATCTATATAAGGTCAAGGAAAGCGTTACATCATATTAGTCTCTCTACATACAATACATACATTGGAATAACATTATTTTGATAATATACTTAGCCTCAAATGCTTGTAAAGTGCTCTTTTGCAAACTGCATATCCTGTACCACTTCTACAGTTCCAAGATAAATACCTTTTTGTCTCTCACTGCATAATAAGTTACTAAAATGGTTTTCCTTGCTTTTCCATCCAGACCGGAACGCTATCCCTAGTATGATTTTTAAAACTTTCTATAATGGAACGAACCATTGGCTCTATCTTAGGCGGATGACAAGAGAATACTTCTCTGTCAATTGCCATACCAGGTCGTTTGAACACTTTCGCTCCTTCGTTAAAGAAACGATTTATATTATTATCATCGATAAATGTAATCTCTATTGGCAATGTATTAAGCATAGCTTCCAGCTGTGCTACACTCATATGTCCACCTCCCATTACTATTTCACCTTCATTAATAGCCGCCTTATGACGATTCTTTTTATCCTGCACATATTTTTCTGCTTCTTCCCATCTATTCTCAATGCCATACACTAATGCATAGTCTTTGGCATCTTCATAGATTCCATACCATTCTTCGACTGTAAAATTCACTGCGCAGATAGGGAACAATATATTATTTTCTTTATAAATCATTTCATCCGCTCTTGTTAAAACAGCCTGTACTCTATTAATCCATTCTTCGTCATGATTGCTTTCTTTATCTATTGCTGCTAATTCATCTCTGATTTCATCATCAACAGTCCACATAACATCCGATGGCCCTGAAATTTCATAGCGAACTTTAAGGAGTGGATAAATCAAATCACCCTTTTTGCATAGTGTATTGCTATTTGTCTAAAATCTGATATTTTTTGCTTACATCTTCGCCCTTTTCTAGTGCACCTCTAATATCTGATATTTCTTTACTAAACTTCTCATTTTCTTCTGTAAAAGAATAAAGAGGATGCCCTTTGTTTTTCTGAGTGCTTTTGCAAGCTCATGTTTTCTGACATACGCATCCGGCATAATTTTCATTTCGGATCTTTCTTCTTTTTTAAAGATTCTTCGACTGCCTTTTCAGCATTTGCTATTTTTCTTCTTTAGTTAAGCCATGAAACAATGCACTATGCACATCACACAGTTTCTGCACCTCTGTAATAGGTGTTCCCTCTTTATAAGTTCCTGCTCTGCCTTCATGATTTCAGAAGCTTCTACATCAGAAAAATTTTGAACAAAATCTTTTTAACACTTTCTAAATCTTCTCCATTTCCAAGTCTCTTTAAATAATCCTTCAGCAATTCTGTATTGCTAGTCTCTTTGACTTGAAATTCTTTGCTTCTCATAGAAGAAATATCTGGCATATTACCAGTAATTTCATCCACCGACCAGTTTAAATTCATTTTTTATTCATAATATTTTACCACCTTTCACCTATTTTGTTTGGTTCCCTCATGATTATTTATTTAATAACTTTTTATATCCTCTTCAGGTGTACTAATTGGAGAAAGCCCATAATTCTCTACCAGGAAATTCAGCACATTTGGCGAAATGAATGTTGGTAATGTTGGTCCTATGTGAATGTTCTTTATTCCAAGATAAAGAAGCGTAAGTAAAATACATACAGCCTTCTGCTCGTACCATGAAAGTACCATCGATAGCGGAAGTTCATTCACATCACATTCAAATGCTTCTGCTAAAGCGATTGCGACCTTGATTGCACTATAAGCATCATTACACTGTCCCATATCCATGATTCTTGGAAGTCCTCCGATTGTTCCTAAATCTAAATCATTGAATCTGTATTTTCCACATGCAAGCGTCAAAATAATGCTGTCTGCAGGAGACTGTTTTACAAACTCTGTGTAGTAATTTCTTCCTACTCTGGCTCCATCACATCCACCAACCAAGAAGAAATGTTTAATATCTCCATTCTTTACCGCTTCAATCACCTGATCTGCTACAGATAATACAGTTCCATGTGAGAAACCAGTTGTTACCTGTATTCCACCATTAATTCCAGTCATATGCTGATCTTTGGTATATCCACCTAAGGCGAGTGCCTTTTCAATAACTGGTGTAAAATCCTTTTCTTCTCCTATGTGTACAATTTCTGGATAAGATACAACTTCTGTTGTAAATACTCTGTCTGCATAGCTTGGTTTTACAGGCATAAGACAGTTCGTTGTATACAGAATTGCTCCAGGAATATTATCAAACTCTTTCTGCTGATTCTGCCATGCTGTACCAAAGTTTCCCTTTAGATGAGAGTACTTCTTGAGTTCTGGATATGCATGTGCTGGAAGCATTTCACCATGTGTATAGATATTGATTCCCTTATCTTTTGTCTGCTCTAATAAAAGTTGTAAATCTTTTAAATCATGACCTGTAATAATAATAAATGGTCCTTTTTCAATTGTAAGAGGTACCGTTGTTGGTACAGGAGTTCCATAAGTTGTAGTATTTGCTTGATCTAAAAGCTCCATACATCTTAAATTAACTTTTCCAACCTCTAATACGATAGGAAGTAGTTTATCCATTCCCCAATCTTTCATTCCGATTGCAAAAAGTGCCTTATAGAAGAATTTGCTGATTGTTTCATCGGTATATCCAAGCACACTTGCATGATATGCATATGCAGCCATTCCACGAATTCCAAAAAGTATTAAGGATTTTAATGAACGAATATCTTCATCAGTAGTCCAGAGAGTACTCATATCAAAATTATTGTTTCTTCCACATGAGTCAGAGCATGTAAAGCAATTTGGTACTAATTTCTTTTTTGTATCTTCTATCTTATCAATTAAAAGCTTTAATGTTTCATCATTAAAGTTTACATTTGTAATAGTTGTAAATAATCCCTCAAGAACTAATTGATTCATCTCTTCAGTTACAAGCTGCTCATTACCCTCAGTTGCACGAGCAAGTCCAATTAATGCTCCTGTAAGCTCATCCTGTAATCTTGCAGTATTGGCAGACTTTCCGCATACTCCTGTATTTCCGGTACATCCTGTGCATCCTGCTGTCTGTTCACATTGATAACAAAACATCTTATTTTCCATGTTCTTCTCCTTTTCTATTGCTTTATTCATCATCTTTTGTTGCTTAATGGAACTATATCAAACTTACATTAATCATTCTGTTGTCTAGGCAACATTTTCGTATTATTTTCAACTTTTGTGATATACTAAGGAAAAGATAAAAAGAAGGATGAAAAATCTCATGGAAAAATATATTAACATTTTAAAGAATACACCTTTGTTTCAAGGAATTTCAGAAGCAGAAATTCTTCCAATGCTTAAATGTCTATCTGTCAGCATTAAAAATTATTCAAAAGGCGAATATCTGTTAAGAAGTGTAGATAAGATACAAACTATCGGCATGATTCTATCTGGTCAGGCTCTCATAATAAATGATGATGTTTGGGGAAATCGCAATATTATTACAGAGCTATCATCAGGAATGCTCTATGGCGAAAGCTATGCCTGCATCAGCAGTGTTCCTGCTCAAATCAGTGTTATTGCTAATGAAAATCTCACTGTCATGCTTTTCAATATAAATCATATTGTTACAACCTGTTCTTCATCTTGTAGTTTCCATACAAGATTGATTCATAACCTTTTAGAGATAATAGCACGAAAAAATGTAAGATTGATGAACAAAATAGATCATGTTTCTAAGAAAATTTACGTGACAAGATACTTAATTACTTGTCTAGCGAATCTATGCACGCTGGCTCTAACACATTTACAATCCCTTACGATAGACAAGGGCTGGCAGATTATCTGAATGCAGACCGAAGTGCTCTATCTAGTGAATTGAGTAAATTACAAAAGAAGGTGTACTCTCTTACAAGAAAACACCTTCTCTTTGAGGGTATAAAACCCTTCTGGGAAAGGGAATGGATGTGGATTGGTCAAAACAAATCAGGGGCGCAAATACTATAACAGACAGTCGGCTGTGGATTTTGTGGCGGCGGGGATTTCGCATGTAAGAATCCGTATTGCGGACAAAGTGGACCAAGAACTGTTGGAGGGACTTGACCGGCAGATTCGGGACTGCCTTGATAATGGGATTATTCCCATTATAGCTTATCAGGCGGATGCATTCAAAAATGACCCAAGTGATAAAAATATAGAAAATGTTGTTACGTGGTCGGAAGTGGCCGAACACTATCAGGATAAATCTCTGATACCATCTCCAGCCACAATAAAATGAAGAGCGCCAATATTATACCGATAACTATCAATATAATTCCATACGATTGAGCTGGGTAGATGCCACCCAGCTCTTATAGAGTCTCCTGTACATACATATTTTTAGTCACTATAATGCCTTCTTAGGACATGCTTTGACGCATTCCATACACAGAATACACTCTGTTCCATTTTCTCTTTTACAGGAATTATCTGTTACATCAACATTCATCGGACATACTCGCTTGCACTTTCCACAGGAAACACATCTTTCCTTATCACACTTCACACGAAGTAGGCTAAAATAACTCATAGGCTTTAAGAATACGGTAATTGGGCAGATATATTTACAGAATGCCCTATTATCCCGAAACGCAAATGCCAGAATGATTCCAATGGCATAATACAGGATATTGCCAACAAGAAATGCCCAGAACATAATTTGCTCGATATTCTCCACGTGGCATAAAAACAGTGCTCCCACAAAAACAAGTGATGCGGTAAAGGTGATATATCGAATAAAACCGATTCTTCTGGCATGTCTATAGTTTAACTGAAAAGTAACAGCCCTAACGCTATTGCCGAGCCTATATAACTGAAATTCAGAAGATAAAACAGATTATCCTTGGTCAACCATAATGTAACTGCAACAATTTCAAATACAAGCCACATTCCAAGTGGAATCAGTCATTTTTCTTTGTATTCAATTTCTGTTTCCTCCGTAACTTTATACTTCAAAAATTTTTCTTCCCCTTATTGCTCCTGTTCTATCCTTCGCAATTATCTTATCCAGTAATCAACCATGTTTTTATTTTACAGTTTTTCTTTCAAATATATATTCTCTATCCGATGATATATCATCTCTGAACACATATCCAAGATGGTCAAATTCCTTAATGTCATCTGGATTTTCAATATGATTTTCTGCCATATATCGTACCATTTCACCACGAGCCATCTTGGCATATGTGCCTTTGTGATAAGCCTGCCACCAGACTGCTCACAAAATGAAATAGTTATATACCTGTCATCAGGTGTCAGATATTTTTCAATACATTTAGAGTATTCTTTGAAGCCAGATTAATAATAATCCTGCTGTCATCTATAACTTCCCAATACAAATTATCTCCCCAGAAATCATACAGATTCGTGGAATCACCTATCGCTGCCTTTGCCTGCATTTCAAGCCTATATGGTGTGATACCATCCATAGGTTTTAATACTCCATAAAATGCTGATAATATCCTCAGGTGTTCCTGCACATAATCAAAATGCCCATCTTCAAATACAGCTGGTGCCATATATTGATAAGCAATCCCTTCATATGCCAATACTGCCGGAGTAAGCCTTTTGAAAATTCATTGTCTTAATCCGTTCAATATTCTCTGTCGTAATTTTATCATTGCATTTCCACAATTTCTTTAATTCTTCTTCCGTTCTTCCCTGCATCCACCCAAGAATTTCTTCTGTTTTCTCTAAAAATACCGGACTACTCATGGTATCTATGCTGTCAGTATCCACTTTCATCTTCTTTGCAGGTGATAATATTATCTTCATCAGCTTAATTCCTGTAACATTTTTCCGGATCATCTGCACTTTTACTTTGTCATTTGCCTTTATTATGATACCATTCTCATCAATAAGATATGTTGTTCTGACAACTCCCATTGACACTTTTCCATAATTCTTCTTTTCTTTCCATACATCATAAGCCTCAATCACTTTGCGCTCAGTGTCAGATAAAAGTGTAAATGCAAGTCCATATTTTCCTCAAACTCTTGTGGATGCAACAGAATCCTTGCTCACCCCGAGTACAACAGCTCCCTTTTCGCAAATCTGCGGATATCTTTCTGAGAAACCACAAGCCTGCTTTGTACATCCAGATGTATTATCCTTTGGATAAAAATACAGAATTACCTTCTTTCCAAGATATTCGCTTAATTTATGCAATTCTCCATTCTGATCTGGTAATTCAAAATCCGGTGCCTTTGTTCCTACTTCTAACATAACGTTTCCTCCAATCTACACATAAGCTGGTATATTAACTACTCTTACTACAGCTCTAATGTTTCAATTATATTCTTTAATGCGTCTGCTGATTCTTTTAGCTTCAATGCTTCTTCTCCACTAAGATTAATCGGTATATCAGATTCAATTCCGTCTGCACCAACAATAACAGGCATACTTAATACAACATCATCAATCTCATATACTCCATGTATCATGTGCGATACAGGAAGTATTGATTTTTCGTCACGCATAATTACTTCACAGATACGTTTTACTGACATTGCAATTCCATAATATGTCGCATGCTTCTTATTGATAATCTCATAGGCACTGTTTTGACAGCATCTGCGATTTCCTTCGTGTTTTCCTTATGGTTATAATGTCCTCTCATCTCACACATGTCACTAAGCGGAACACCGGATACATTGGCAGATGACCATGCCACAACTTCACTGTCTCCATGCTCTCCTACTATAAATGCATGCACACTTCGGCTGTCCACTGATAAATGCTGTCCAAGCTTGCTTCTAAGTCTTGCACTGTCAAGAACTGTTCCTGAGCCGATAACTCTTTCCTCCGGAAGTCCTGACAGTTTGATTGCAACCTGTGTCAGAATATCCACAGGATTTGCTACAACCAGAAGGATTCCTCCAAATTCTCTTTTGGTAATTTCCGGAATAATGGACTTAAATATTGCCACATTCTTATTTACCAGATCAAGTCTTGTTTCTCCTGGCTTTTGTCCTGCACCTGCTGATATAATTACAATTGCAGCATCTGCCACATCATCATAATCACCAGCATATATTTTCATTGGGCTGGCAAATGGTATTCCATGACTGATATCCATAGCCTCTCCCTCTGCCTTATTCTTATCCGCATCTATCAAGGCAATTTCAGTGAATAATCCACTCTGCATAAGCGCAAATACAGATGCTGAGCCTACGAATCCAGCCTATCATAACTGCCTTTTGAATTTGATTTTTCTTATTCATTCACTCATCCCTTCCTTTTGTTATTCTACAATTCTTTCAAATATGTATTCATTACCTGACGAAATTTCGTCTCTGAATACATAACCAAAACAGTAGGTGTAAGTAGTTTATACAGATTCATAGAATTAATTCTCGCTATGTTCTGTGCTGGTGATACTATAATTTTCATCAATAATGAAATATCTTTTAAGTTAAAGATTATTGATTGCCCCAGCCAGTTATTTTGTCTGACTGGGGCATACTTTATTAAAATATAATTGCGTAACAAACAGTTCTATAATCTTTCAGGATTATCATATATATTTATATATTCAGCTACAGATCTGTCAAATGTCTTGATATGACCAAACAGCCAGTCAATAACATTGATTTTACCTGCTCCATAAACTTTTCATCTGGTCCCTCATTTTCATCCAGATAATCATAGAGTTCCTTAATAGTATGCCTGAACTCCTCATGCTTCTTTATATGTTCCTCCAAGCCTGGGTAATCAACGTCTTTCTGCAGTTTTTCTTCTTCTTTGAAATGAAATTCTGTATATTCATCAAGATAATCAAGCATTTTAATTGCCTTTACTCTTGCATCTTCTGATTCACATGCACTCACAAACTGCTGAATACGATCAATCAGCTCCTTATGCTGCTCGTCTATTGTCTTATTGCCTGTTATTAAATTATCATCAAATGTAATTACTGTCATAAAACCTCCTTACAATCCACCTCATATATGTTAAAATAAATGTTACTATAATAGAAAGCTGGTACTTATATGCAAATCAAAGACCTGTCTATTTTCCATAATCTGGATGACGCTGAATTTAAGAAAAGTCTCGTTTGTACTCAGTCCGTCATTCATGAATATAAGAAAACGATTATATATTCTTTCAGGGTGATGTCCCAATAAGCTCTACCTCATTCTCAATGGTGAAGTAGAACTTGGCTCCATCAATGTTAATGGTAAAGTTCTTCGTATTACCAACATTTCCGAAGGGAAGATTTTGGCGAAGTTGAACTTTTTCTTAATAAAGACCGCTATAGCGGATATGCAAAAGCAAAACTGATGTAAAGCTTCTTGAGATTGCAAAGGACTTCTTTGGTGGCAGGTGTGAAAAAACTGCTCTCATCACAGCAAAGTAGTTTTAATATGCTGGAACTCTTTGCCAAAAGAACTGATGAAAATAACCAACAGCTTGAAGTCCTTACCAGCGGTAATCTCAAACAGCGCATTGCCACATACCTATTAGAGCATGCAGATAACAACAATCTTGTATCATTATCCATGAATAGAGAAGAACTGGCTCTGTATCTGAATACAACCAGACCTTCCTTTCAAGGACGCTTTTATCACTTCAGGAGGACGGATTTATTCATCTGTCTTCAAGGAAATCAATCAAAATTCTTGATGCTGAGGCTTTACTCTATATCGAATAAACTAGTCTTCTTATTCGCTTAGTTCTTCAAAAACATCTTTACCCAATCCACAGATTGGACATACCCAATCATCTGGAATATCTTCAAATGGTGTTCCAGGTGCAATTCTCCATCTGGATCTCCTACCTCTGGATCGTACACATAACCACATGGTCCACATACATATTTCTTCATAATAAAAATCTCCTTTCAGATTCTGTTTTATTTATCTTATGTATGTATTATAGTATTTAGGCAAACCATATTCCGTAACATATGTTACCAAATTGCATAAATATTCTAATTTTTTTCTACTTCTTCACTTTTCTTAACTGCACCTTTGACCGAAATATACATGCTAATGCACCCACTGCCCAATATTTATGAGTTTCACCTTCAAATTCATTCTTATCTCTTATATCTGTGACGCATGATATACTTCGTGCTGTCCTTGGCAAACTCAGTATTTAATTGGTCTTGTATGTTTTGTAAATCCATATATATGCTCCTAATCCAATTTGTGCAGACGGTCTGCATAAATTCATTTTATTTAATCTAGTGATTACGAATGTCCGATAGGTGGTCACTAATCGGACACTTATCGGATACTATTGGTCATTTACTGGTCACTACTGGTCACTTATCATATATTAGTGACCACCTACTGGTCACTTTTAAATAAAATGACCAGCACTGACCACTATCTCTATTCCAATATTGTATAAATGGTATTTGTATTCTCTCCAACTTTTCAATCTTGCCGGATTTTATTAATTTCTCTAATAAATTTCTTGCACCTGTTCTAGACTTGTAATTGCACAAATCCATAACCTTCTGCGTTGAAATATTTCCATTCTGTCTGATATACTCTAATATTCTTTCTTCTTTCGACATTGACTTTAGTTCCGCTTGGTCTGTATTTTCATTTCTAATATCTGCCGCACCCGGAATATAAACAACCTATCCAACTTCCAGTTTTAATGTCACTCTATCTGAACGCTCTGAAAAATCAAACTCCGGTTCTTTCCAGTTACCTGCCATACTTACCAGTCCTCATCAAGCTCTTCCATCGCATCATCTACACCATCAGCATAGTCCTTATCTTTCTGATATCTGTCCCAGTCATAATCTCCATCATCATAGATAGAATCATATCCGCTATCATAAGAAGCATATGGATTGCTCTTATTGCTAGAAGAATGACTCTTTGTCGAATAACTGGCCAGATGCTTGTTTGTTGTCACATTCTGCTTTAATACACTTTGGTTCACTTGCTTCACCGATTGCACCAATGATGTAAAGGACAAAAAGGACGCAGGATTTTCTCCCACATCCTCACATCTATCTGGCTTTATCTGTCTTTCTCTTTATGTTATGACTTTACTTTATCTGTGTAATTCCAGAATAATATATGTTTTATAATTATATTCACCCAGCTTTTTCCTATATAGATATCTCTTTTCAAACTCGTTAACATCAATAGCTTTAGAAAAATAATACCCTGAAATACATCACATCCCAGCTTTGTCAGATTATCAACCTGCTCTTCTGTTTCAACCCCTCTGTAATAATCAAAGATTAAGCTCCTTTGCCATTTTATCACAGAAGCAAGTATTATGCGGCTTTTCTTAACATTCTTAGTCTCTTTTATAAAGCCCATATCAACCTTTAATACATCAACATTAATATCCTTTAATGTATTAAGCGATGAATAACCGCTTCCAAAATCATCCATTTCAAGTGTGAATCCTGCTTTTCTTAGTTCTTCCAGCTCTCCCATCAGATTAGGTACATCTGACATAATCGTAGTTTCTGTGATTTCAATTTTTAGATTAGATGGTTCTATATCATATTTTTTATAAGACCTGCAAATGTGTTAAATATATCAATATAATAAAAATCCTTAGGAGATATATTTACCGATATGCTCATATTGATACCAGCTTTCTTCCACTCTCCTAACTTAGCTGCCTGCTCCCAGATATATCTGTCAAGTCTGCTTATGAGCCCAGACTTCTCATATACAGGTATAAAGTCTATTGGTGAAATAATCGTTCCATCTGGCTTTATTCTTCTTACTAAAGCTTCTGCACCTGTAAGCCTCCTTGTTTTGCAGAAATCTGTGGCTGAAGATACATCTTGAACTCACCGGCTTTTATAGCATCATCAAATTCATCAACTATTGTCTTATATTTAATAGCAGCTTCAAGCATTGTGTCATCATAATAAGCAATAAAGCTATGTGTATCATCCTTAATCGAGGCTACTGCAAATGAAGCCTTGTCACACATAAATGATAATGATTCATTCATATTATCAGTCCTGTATATCCCAAAACAGACTCTGACATTATATACTGAATCAGAAAGCACATTCTGTAATGTCTCCCTGCATTCATAAAGATATTCTTCATTAAATGTATCTTCATCTGCAATCACTACGAAATGATCTTCACCAACTCTTCCGTATAAATATCCATCTACCGCATGTTTTTATTATATCTGCCTGCTTAAGCAATATTTCATTACCTTTTTCTATTCCAAATATTTCATTAATAAGCTTGAATTCTGCTATATCTGAATAAATGATAAGTCTGTTCTTTTTCTTATCTGGCAGTTCTTTCATTTTCTGCATAAGATGCTCGGGATTGCATAATCCAGTAAGCTTATCATGTCCGGCCTCATGTCTTTTATCCTTGTCTATTTTATAGTCATATACTGAAACACTATTACTGCTAATAATAATGCTACTACAATTCCTGTTATCATACGTTTAACCTTCTGCCATCCAATCTTTTTCCTTCATTAACCGCTTGTTTTCGTACATGCGGCTGTCTGCACGCTTAGTAAGCTCTTCCATAAGATAATAATGCTCTCTTGTGCTTATTTCACATCCCTTGGCATATGAAATCTTAATATTGTTTTTCATTGTAAACATTTATTTTTCTTTCAAGACTATCCAGAATCTGGTGTATCTCTACTGCTTTTGTCTTCTCAGAATAACGCAGAATTCATCACCACCTATACGGTACGCACTAATACGTTCATTCTGCATGCCTGCAAGTATAGCTGAAAAGCTCTCAATATATCTGTCCCCATCTCGTGTCCAAGAGTATCATTAACTCTTTTCAGATTATTAAGATCAAGCATTATAACTCCCACTAAAAAAGTATCATCTGCATTATTAAGTCTGTTTATATGATTCTGGTATGCCAGCTTGTTATTAATCCCTGTTACATCTGTATAAGCCATACTGTCAACATCTGCGTTTATCCTTGAACTGACAAAGAATACAGCAAGTATGATTATATCAAGAATCAGTGCTGTACACGAAAGAATCCTCGGAAGCATTTCGTTATGTTTTAGCACATAAACAGTAATATATATCTGTATAGCTATCAATATAGTCATCATGACACTCATTCCAAGGAGTAAGCTTTTAATATATTTCCTATTAGACATAATTCTCTCCTTTACATCAGGCAACTATAATACGCTTAACATACTCCTTAGCAAGCCCTATTTTAATATCCTTAATAACTACTACATAATTTCCATTGATTTCAGATAGTACACTTATCTTACTACCCACAACAAATCCAAGACTTTGAAGCCTGTGTACCATATCTTTGTTTCCAACAATTCTCTGAATTATATATATTTTGTTTTTATCTGCAAGATTTAGTGGCATAATCAAAAATCTCCTGTTTAATGTGTCAATAGGTTAGCATCTGCTAACTTCGCAGATAGAATTATATCATCCTCTTTTTATCTGTCAATAAAAACACCATACCTTTTTCCTACGTTTTTATTAAAATACACCTGTTTGATTCACTTATCCTGTTGTTGAAATATCTTTGTAAAGTAAGAGCATGATAACAGATAACTCTGCAACTAATGCAAATAACATGCTATATTATTCCCATAAAAAATAAGAGATATCATATCAAAATGATATGATACCCCTTATTTTCATTACATTATTTAATTATTATCAGATTAGTTATTACCACGATTATCAATCTTGGCAATATCAACTATAGATAATTCCTGATTATTGAATGCATGCTCAAGACTTGATATAAGTGCATGAGCTGTATCAAGACTTGTAAGGCAGTGAACGCCTGTCTCGATAGCATATCTTCTGATAAGGAATCCGTCCTTGGCTCTCTCAATTCCATTCTCTGGTGTATCAATTACAAGGTCAATCTTATGCTCTAAGATAAGGTCAAGAAGTGTAGGTGCTTCCTGTCCAATCTTATTAACCTGAATTGCATGTACGCCATTTTCCTTAAGAACCTTGGCTGTTCCTCTTGAAGCATATATCTTATAACCTAATGCTTCGAATCTTTGTGCGATATCAATACCATCCTGCTTATCCTTATCTGCCAGAGTCATGATAATCTGTTTATGCTTTGGAAGTCTGATTCCAGCTCCCTCGAATGCCTTATAAAGTGCCTCATCAAAGCTCTTAGATATACCAAGACACTCACCAGTAGACTTCATCTCTGGTCCAAGACTGATATCGGCTCCTCTGATCTTCTCAAATGAAAATACAGGCATCTTAATTGCATAGTAATCTGCTGCCTTCTGAAGTCCCGGCTCATATCCTAATTCCTTAATTGTCTTACCGATAATAACCTGTGTTGCAAGCTTAACAATAGGAATACCTGTAACCTTACTGATGTATGGTACTGTACGGCTTGAACGAGGGTTAACCTCTATTACATATACCTGGTCATTATATACGATAAACTGAATGTTAATCATGCCCTTTACATGAAGAGCTCTTGCAAGTCTTCCTGTATAATCTTCAATCATGTCTACAATCTTAGGTGATATAGACTTAGCTGGATATACTGAAATACTGTCTCCTGAGTGGATACCGGCTCTCTCAATATGCTCCATGATACCAGGAATAAGAATATCCTGACCATCGCATACAGCATCAACTTCGATTTCCTTACCCATAAGGTACTTATCAACAAGGATTGGGTGATCCTGCTTAATTCTGTTGATGATGTTCATGAATTCAACTACATCTTCATCAGATACAGCAATCTGCATACCCTGTCCACCAAGTACATATGAAGGTCTTACAAGTACAGGATATCCAAGCTCATTGGCTGCCTTAAGAGCTTCATCAACTGTGAATACAGTCTGTCCCTTAGCTCTTGGAATCTGTGTCTGCTCAAGAATCTCATCGAAAAGTTCTCTATCCTCAGCAGCATCAACATCTTCTGCCTTAGTTCCAAGAATAGGAACCCCCATCTTCATAAGTGCTTCTGTAAGCTTGATAGCTGTCTGTCCACCAAACTGTACAACTGCACCATCCGGTTTCTCAAAATCTACGATTGATTCAACATCTTCTGCTGTAAGTGGCTCAAAGTAAAGCTTATCAGCAATATCAAAGTCAGTAGAAACTGTCTCTGGGTTATTATTTATAATAACTGTCTCGAAACCTTCTTTTTTGAATGCCCATGTACAATGAACTGAACAGAAGTCGAACTCGATACCCTGTCCGATTCTGATTGGACCAGAACCAAGTACAAGAACCTTCTTCTTATTCTTAGTCTCTACAGCTTCGTTCTCACTGCCATATACTGAATAATAGTATGGTGTTGTAGCTGCGAACTCTGCAGCACATGTATCAACCATCTTAAATGCTGCATGTATATTATACTTGTCTCTTAATTCCTTGATTTCTCTTTCTGTGTGACCTGTTAAATCGCCGATAACATTGTCAGGGAATTCAATTCTCTTAGCTTCTCTTAAAAGGCTCTCTGTAAGAGGTCCTCTCTTAAGAGCATTCTCCATATCAACAATAATCTGGAGCTTATCAATAAACCATAAGTCTATCTTAGTAATATCATGCATCTTGGCTGCAGAAATGTGTCTTCTTAAACCTTCAGCTATCTTCCAGATTCTTCTATCATCTACAATTGCAAGCTCTTCAAGAAGCTCTTCATCTGTAAGTCCTGTAAAGTCATATGACATAAGGCTGTCAACATGCTGTTCAAGAGAACGTATAGCCTTCATAAGACCACCCTCGAAGTTATCAGAAATACTCATAACCTCACCTGTAGCCTTCATCTGTGTTGTAAGTGTTCTCTTAGCTGAGATAAACTTATCAAATGGAAGTCTAGGAATCTTAACTACGCAGTAATCTAGTGCTGGCTCGAAACTTGCATATGTCTTTCCTGTAACTGCATTCTTAATCTCATCAAGTGTATAACCAAGTGCAATCTTAGCTGCAACCTTAGCAATAGGATAACCTGTAGCCTTAGAAGCTAATGCTGATGAACGGCTTACACGAGGGTTAACCTCAATTACGCAGTACTCAAAGCTGTCTGGATGAAGTGCATACTGTACATTACATCCACCTGTAATGCCTAATTCATCAATAATTCTTAATGCAGATGTTCTTAACATCTGGTATTCCTTATCAGAAAGTGTCTGTGAAGGAGCTACTACAATACTGTCACCTGTATGAACACCAACTGGGTCGATATTCTCCATGTTACAGATAGTAATACATGTTCCATTGCTGTCACGCATTACTTCGTATTCAATTTCTTTCCAGCCGGCGATACAACGCTCAACTAAAACTTCGCCAACTCTTGAAAGTCTTAATCCATTCTCAAGAATTTCTCTTAATTCCTGCACATTGTTAGCGATACCACCGCCGCTTCCACCAAGTGTGTAAGCAGGACGCAGAACTACCGGATAACCAATCTTAGCGGCAAATGCTTCGCCATCCTCAACGTTGTTAACAACAAGTGATGGTGCACATGGCTCACCAATCTTTTCCATAGTTTCCTTGAACATAAGGCGGTCTTCTGCCTTCTTGATTGTAAGTGCAGTTGTACCGATAAGCTTTACATTATGCTCCTCAAGGAAGCCTGTCTCTGCGATTTCCATTGCAAGGTTAAGTCCAGCCTGTCCACCAAGTGTAGGTAAGATGCTGTCTGGCTTTTCCTTTAAGATAATCTGCTTTAATGCTTCAACTGTAAGAGGCTCAATATATACCTCATCAGCAATATCTTTATCTGTCATGATAGTAGCAGGGTTCGAGTTAACCAGTACTACCTCAATTCCTTCCTCTTTAAGAGAACGGCATGCCTGTGTTCCGGCATAGTCAAATTCTGCTGCCTGACCAATAACGATTGGACCAGAACCTATAACTAATACTTTCTTAATACTCTCAATCTTTGGCATGTTCTTAGTCCTCCTTCTTCATCATATCCATAAATCTGTCAAACAGGTACGCTGTATCCTGTGGACCTGCGCAGGCTTCTGGATGGAACTGTACTGTGAATATATTCTTACCAACATATTCAAGTCCCTCATTAGTCTTATCATTAACATTCTCAAATGCAGGTACTGCAACCTTACTGTCTAATGTGCTTTCATCTACAACATAACCATGGTTCTGTGATGATATATAACATTTGCCAGTCTTTAAATCCTTAACAGGATGGTTAGCACCCCTGTGTCCGTACTTAAGTCTGTGAGTATCAGCTCCTGTAGCAAGTGCCATAAGCTGATGTCCAAGACAGATTGCAAATATTGGTACATTGCTGTTATACAGCTTCTTAATCTCTTCAATTATCTCTACACATTCCTTAGGATCTCCAGGACCGTTAGATAACATAATTCCATCAGGATTAGATTCAAGAATCTCTTCTGCCTTAGTATATGCAGGATATACTGTAACTTCACAGCCTCTGTTATTAAGTGATCTTGCAATATTCTTCTTTGCACCAAAGTCCATAAGAGCAACCTTAGGTCCTTTTCCTGGAAGAACATACTTTTCTGAACATGTAACCTTTCTTACAACGCCCTTAACACTGTACTCCTTAATCTTAGGAAGTACCTCATCAAGATTATAATTCTCATTAGTTGTAATCATACCGTTCATAGTACCCTTTTCTCTTAATATCTTAGTAAGGGCTCTTGTGTCAATCCCACAAATACCTGGGATATCATTATCAAGAAGGAATTTCTGGATAGGATCTTCATTTCTGAAGTTGCTTGCCATTCTGGAAAGCTCACGTACAATATATCCATCTGGCCATGCTTTCTGGGATTCCATATCCTTATAGCACACTCCGTAATTACCGATAAGAGGATATGTCATTGTTACTGCCTGTCCTGCGTATGAAGGATCAGTCAGCACCTCCAGATATCCTGTCATAGATGTGTTAAAGACAATCTCACTAATAACTTCACGGGTCGAACCTATGCTGGTTCCTTCAAAGACCGTTCCATCTTCAAGTATCAAAAATGCTTTCATGAATGCCACCTTAATTCCTTTCGTTTATTTAATTTAATCATATGCCAAGAGGCGCTAAAATGACTTTTGCGCAAAAAAGACACAAAATGCCTTTTTCTCTCAAACTTTACAATATGTTACCATAATTAAATGTAATTTTCAAGCAAATATTTATCTATATATTGCATAAAAATACATACCTTAAAACAGCCCCCAAAACAGGAGGCTGTCATCTATAATCTTCTGTTATATCATCTCGTTCTTGAGATTCCTTCTCTGCTTACTGACCACACCTGAACACAGTCTTTATCAGACTTATTCATCATATTTTCCACCAATGTATTATTATTCTTTCCAAACCAGTTCTTTGCAAGAGCTTCTGCTGCAGGATTAATCAATGATTTAAGATATGAATTAGAAGAAACTTTAAGACACAACTTTTTCTTCTTCTTCCATTGAGCATATATTGTCATATTACCGCCATCATCTTCAACAAGCTTCGAAACTACATCTTTATTTTCGTACTTTGTCCCTTTTCCATCTTCTTCAGTGTTCCATGAATCAAAATCATATCCAGGTCTTAGTGGCGGATCCGGAAGTTCATTCTCTTTCTCATATCCTGTGATAATTGTAGAACCGGCATCATATCCACCATTAGAATCAATATTAATATTGTATATATTCTCTTTCCACACAGCTGACATATCAACAACTGCACCAAGCTTATCAGCCAGATTAAGCTTTCCATGCACGCCGCCTTCAACATATGTGCCGTCTTCTGTCTCCCAGCCTAAACCTGTCCAACCGGTAAGACTATATAGCCGATACACACGGAAGTTCATCTTCTTCATCATATGTATAGAATCTGCTGTAATAACCTTCATCCTCATACCAGTCCCAGTCTGAATTATCAATAATCTTCATCATCTCACTTGATTCTTCCGGCTTATTGCAATACAGATGTACTTCATAAAAATCGGCTGCCATATCGCATACAGAACAGCCTTTCCGCTATCATCAGGCGTCAGGTCAACAACAGACATAGTTGAATAAAACTTTCCTGTATCATCACTTTTCGTATTCCAGCCAGACAAATAATACCCTTTTCTTGACAGACTGCTTCCTTTAAGTCTGATTCTGGCCAAGCTTTGATGTAATATTCTCCATATAACCGGTAACCTCTGCGTCTGTGTTATTATCAAATGTAATTATATAATCCCATATAGCATAGACAGTCACATCTTTGTTATAATCACTCAGATCTTCCGGTTCTAATATGCCAGAGTCACCATATCTGTCAAAGGACCATCCGGTAAATATAAGTCCATTATCAGCAGATGCACCCTCAGTAAAACCTGTCAGTTCATCCCCTCTTCCATAATAAGCATCCTCATCATCTGGAAGATAAGCTTTAATGCCTCTGTCAGCTGCAACTCCTGCGCTATAATGAACTGTAAATGTCTGTCTTTCCCATATTGCTTTGATAACAATATCTTCTTCCGTATAAGCCCCTATTTCAACCCGAATACCATTCTTTCCATAATCAGTATGCCATCCTTTGTCTCCTGAAACTTCCCAGCCTTTCAGAATATATCCATCCCTGCTTACCGCACCAATTCTTACATATGGTGTAACTCCTACACAGTCATAATAATTAGATGTTACCGCATCTGCTTTGGGCACAGATGCCTTATAATCAATAATAGTATGGTATTCTCCATAACGGTCAGCAAGATATTCCCAATTCTCAGATCATCATTCCATTGTCCGGCATTATCTCCATTATCAATCTGCGACTGATAATATATCTTATCACATGTTCCTCCACCAAGATCAATAGTAATATTATGATGAACCTTATACTCGTCTTCTGCTGATATGATATCACCGCCCAGCCAATAACCAGTATACCTAATAGTACAGCTGCTGCTATCAGGCGCTTTTTCTTTCCATGTCTGCTTTTCATATTACAATCTCCTTATGAATAACCCTCATTCACGTCCAGCGTCCATAAGAAAATGCATATAAAAACATGCGTGGTATTATAATTCCTTTGCTATAATTATAATACCACGCATGTTTATATTGTTCAAATAGTTTTACACTTTAATAAATATTTAATCTTTTATCTCAACCTGGCCAATATATTTCCATGTACTTCCTTTATCAGATGACTGATATTTTGCCGCTGTTTTTCCATCATTGTAAACAGCATTTTGCCCTGGGTAAGATATATTGTTATAATTCCGGTAGAATCAACAACCGGTGTAAGAGCTTCCTTATATACATCGCCCCATCTTAACTGTTCTGAAGAATCTGCACCGTTTTTCCGGAATCAGTTTTAGTTTCAGTCTCCTGCCCTGTGGATTCGCCTGAACTGTCAAGTTCCTGCTCCTCAAGCATTACCTTTGCAAATGTTTTACCACCATCATCTGTCTTATAAAGATTACTATCCATACCTTCAACATAATCATAACAGAAAAGCCGACATCTGATGACACATACACGACACCCTTAATTATATTAGTAGCAGGTCCGCTTCCAACTATGTCCCAGCTTTCCCCACCATTACTTGTGCTGTATATCCTTGATGATTCATTAGTATCATTACTCTTTGCATATCCGCAAACAATCACCCCATTGTCAGAATCAAAGAATTTTACATAATAATAATCAGCCGTATATATCTTATCAAGTTCACATGTTGTCCAGTTTTCACCTTTATCATCCGAATAAACAACAGTAACCGGAATTTTAGTGTTATTAACTGTCTTTCCTCCATACACAAAAGCAGTTTTTTCTGTGGTTATCATATAACTGCCTTCTTTAAGTGTTGTTGAACTGTTAGGCTCATACAACAGATAAGAATAAGATACAGGAACCGAAATATATTTTTCTCTATCATAAGTGACAAGAAGTGAATTATCCTTTATTGAATAATTAGCAAGCTGATCCTTGTTAGAATTACTTGTAATCTCTGTATCTCCGCCTGAATCAATTCCCTGCTGTGCATAATACTGTTTCAGTCCATAGTCTTCTGAACTCATGACTGAAGTAACATAAAGCTTCGCAGTATTATCATAGTTGTTATCAAGATAAAATGAAACCACCCACTCACATTTTATTCTTCCGTCATCCTGAATACCTTCCCATGAAGAAAAATAATCCGAATTAAGATTCTGCGGAATAACCCAGAAGGACAGCAGAACAGTATTGCTTGAAAGGTCAAGCACGCTTACTGAATCAATACCTGATTTTACAATATACTTTGAATATGGAACATATTTCTGTCTGTACTGTGAGATATATTTTTCGAGCCATTTAGTTCCAAGCCCCACCATATCCGGATTAGTAAAATTAGACACATTATCATTATCATAATCAGATACATAATCATCAGATACAACATTCCACTGATCATCAATTCTTATTGAAAATGTATAACGTGATTTAATATCCAGCTTATTTTCCTGATATTTAGATACATAGCTGTATACAAACACCCCTATGACAAGAAGACTGAATATAACCAGAACTGCATATGTAATTATTTTTGTCTGAAATCTTCTGCTTTTCTGATACATAATCGTCCTCCTGCTTTAATTAAAATTCTCTTTTATTATGCATTGCCTCTCTTATTATCACACGATAATACTTATACCACCACAGAAAATACATTGCGCCTGCTCCAACAAGAAACATAACACAGACAACAAACGGATGTATTGCATATATCCAGCTTGCTGCAATTCTGCCATTAAGCACAGGCAGTCCATATGCAAGTATTACACATATAGCCATTATTGTGCCATTAAGGACACTTCTGTTTTCGTACACACCTCTGAAATGGTCAAATGTTATAATTGCCATCATCTCACCCACAGGTCTTGCACATGCTGTAACAATGCACAACATAAGTGCATTAAATACCGGTTCTCCAAGTATTATAAGTATAATAAAATAGAATACAAATTCTGTTACTATCTTATATATAAATTTCCCCAGAAAATTCATATACGGACTAACAAGCATTACACGAATCATAAGATAATCCCTGTCACCCATTGCAAATATTGTTGTATTAGCAAGACTTCCACATATAGTTGAAAGCATTATAAACAGATATATTATAGAAATATCCTGATGAATCCTTATTAGTGGGAAGAAATATGCAAGTATTGTATAGGGAACATATATAAGAAGAATTACATACATGAACTTTCTTATAAATTCCCATGCAAGCATAAATATCTGTGCCATAGTTCCAACGATAGCCCTGCTTTTTGATTTTTCACCAAAAGCATCATCCTTCACCAGTTTCCTTATTACAGGAAAACTCTTTATCATCTTAATTCCTGCCTCTGTTCCCTCATAATATCGTAATATTTTCTCAGCAAACAGCTTTCTAAATAATTTCATTGTCTGCCTCCCCAAGTATGTCTAATACAGCTTCTTTTATCTCTGGAATCTGCATAGTTTCATGTGATATAGGATTGAGTTCACCATTGTTAAGAACCAGCACATCCTTTGATATTCTATGTGCAATATCCAACAAACCTGTTGATATAAGAATTATATGGTCATTCTTATATTCATTAAGAACTGAAAGCATATCATCAATATATTCATCAGTACAATAATCAAGTGCCTCATCAAACATCATTACATATGGTTTCTGAATAAGAAAAGCTGCTAACTGAAGCCTCTTCTTCTCCTCAAAACTGTAATCTGCAATATGTCTGTCTCTTATCAGCCCTGTAAGCTTCACTTTATCAAGATAATATTCAGGCTTTTCGCTGTTCTTATTCATATCACAGAGCATACTGATAAACTGATATCCTGTAATAAGCATAGGCAGAACACTCTGCTTTGCAGCAAAGAAAAGCGTGCACCTCTCCTTAGTCTCAACAGTGCCTGAGTCTACAGGAATATCTCCTGCGATACACTCAAACAGAGTTGTTCTTCCTGCTCCTGCACCGCCAAGAACCGGATATATATTTCCTTCTTCAAATGTATATTCAATATCAGTAAGAATTTCGTTCTTACCAAAACTTTTCTTCAAATGATTCAAATGTAACATTTATAAATCTCCTGCATCCAATGTGTCATATCATTATATTACATATTTATTTGGTTTGTAAACCTTCAAAACCTTATTATATTGCATTTATTCAGCAACAATGATATAATCTTGAAATATTTTGCTAATAATATAAAAAAATGTAGAGGTGTACAGTATTGAAAGATTTTTTTAAAAGAAAAGGCTGGAGAATATGCTTTGCAGTATATATATTTATATACCTTCCATGGTTTTCAACTCTTGAAAAAGTAATTAACAGTGATTATCCCGGGCTTCATATCATCAATATTCCTTTTGATAATATGATACCTTTCTGTGAATACTTTATAATTCCATATGTATTATGGTTTTTATATGTGGTTGCAGCTTGCATATATATGTATTTTAAGGCAGATAATAAAGAATTCATACAGTTTGCGTTATCACTCATAATCGGTATGTCACTCTCTCTTACTATATGCATGATATATCCTAATGGTCTTACATTAAGACCTGATTATATCCCTGATAACTTCTGTGGAAAGATAATCAATGCACTATATACAATAGATACTTCAACAAATGTATTCCCAAGTATACATGTATACAACTCACTGGCAGTTAATTTTGCATTACTGCGTTGCAAAGCTTTAAAAGGACATATAATAACAAAGACATTATCTTCCATTCTTTGCATCCTTATATGCCTTGCAACCGTATTTTTAAAGCAGCATTCTGTAGTCGATGTAATCGGAGCAATAATTCTTTATATCGTTCTTTACATTTTCATATATGTTATTGACTACAGCTGTTTAAAGAAAGCTTAGTGGATTCTCTTTAAACATTTTGAAAGAAGTTCTATAAGAAGAACTACAACAAACAATACAATAAGAATTGAGCCAACGGCGTCCCATCTGTAATTGTTCATGTAGACAATCAGTGGGGCGCCGATTCCGCCTGCTCCAACAAGTCCTAATGTACTTGCCGACCGCACATTCACATCCAGTCTGTACATCACAGCATCCTTAAACTGGAACTTAAGTTCAGGCACCGCCACATGCCGTAATCTTGCTATAAATCCCGTTCCTGCACATTTGCACGCATTCCATGCCGCCATGTTCCAGTTGTCTACTGCAACTGTGAATCTCTTTGTCAGAAGTCCGATACTGCACATCATCATTGTAAGCACTCCGGCAAAGCTGCCAGGTCCCGTAACCCTTATAAATATAAGCCCATACACATACACAGGTACAGTTCTTATTGCCATAACAACAAGCCTGCCAATAAAAGCCATAGGTGCTGGAATGAATTTTCTCGAATTAATCAATGTAAGTATTACTGCAAACACTGCTCCGGCACATGTTCCCGCAACTGCGATTGCAATAGTTTCAAGCATAAGATACATAACGCCACTCTTTCCGGTCATAAACATGTATTCCCAGTCCGGATGTGTAATTCCGTGCATAATCGCACCAACAACCTTAATACCAAGCTTTGATGTTGATACATCTTTAACTGCACTGAGACTGTATACAAAAAATACCATGATACATACACTTATAATCACATTTGCAGTTGTATTTCTCTTAATACGTCCATCAAGATATGCTTTCAGGAATATACTTATTCCCTCAATCACAAGCACTGCGACAAAAAGCATAACAAGAATCATTCCAACCCTGCTGTATTCACGCCAGCTTATCTTTTCATTAAGCAGTAGTCCTATTCCACCTGCACCTACATAGCCAAGTATTGCCGCATGTCTTATATTAGCTTCCAGTACATAAAGCGAATTGCTAAGATATCCCGGCAGCAGTTCAATAATAACTGTCCGTGAAAATGCTTTAAATTTTCCTGCTCCTATAGCTGTAACTGCTTCATATGGCTTTAGTGTCAGGTCTTCAATATCCTCACCACCAATTCTTGCCATTACAGCCCATGTCGATACAGCTATTGCAATAGTTCCTGCTGCCGCACCAAGCCCCCATATAAATGTTGCTACAAGTGCAAGTATAAGCACAGGTATTGTTCTTACACACTGTACAATAACTCTCACCACAATCCTTACATATGATTTCTTAATAAGATTGCCTGCATATAAAAATGCAGTAAAAAGTCCAAACACAGCACCTATAAATGTACCAGCAATTGACATCTGCACAGTCTTAATAAGTGGTTCAATAATCTTACCACAATATCCTGTATCCGGTGGAAACATTCTTTTTATGAATAATACAGCCTGACTGCCTCTCTTTATAATTACATTCATATCAAAGCCTGTTACAGCAAAACAGAATATTATTATAAAAAGCATTACCAGTGTAGTAATTCTTCTTATAGCCTTCATTCTATTCATACTTTTCATACGCACCACCATATATGAATTCAATATTCTCATCTGTTACCTCTGACGACTTTTTATCAAGTACAAGTCTGCCGTCAGCAATTCCTATAATTCTGTCCGATTTCTTCAATGCAAGCTCTACCGAATGACTGTTCATAATAACCGTTATATTGTACTGCCTGTTAAGCTGTACAAGAATATCAGTAATCTGTTCTGCACTATATGGGTCTAGAGAAGCAACCGGTTCATCCGCAAGAATAATATCAGGCTTCTGCATTAGTGCCCTTGCAATTGCAACTCTCTGTTTCTGTCCTCCCGAAAGTTTTCCCGCATATGAATACATTTTTTCAGATAATCCCACTGCTTCAAGCTGCTTTCTTGCATATTCCTTCTGTTCCTTAGTGAATATACCAAAAAGTGCCTGAAAAGCATTTCTATCTGCCAATGCCCCATTAAGCACATTGTCTAAGCAGGTAATTGTATCAACAAGGCAAAAATCCTGATATATAGTGCCTATTGTTTTCTGAATATCTCTTTTCTTTCTTCCCTTAAGCTTTGTAAAATCCTGGTTATTAATAATAATACGGCCTGCAGTTGGCTTAATCATTCCATTAAGCAAGCGAAAAAGAGTGGTCTTTCCAGCACCACTCTTTCCAATTACTGATATGAATTCGCCCTGTTCTACTGAAAAACTAATGTTATCAAGGGCTTTATCTCCACCTTTATATAATTTACTCACACTGTCTATCTGTAACATGTATATTGTCCTCCCAGACAGCTTAAAGGTGAATTATTTCTTTAACATATTCTGCGCCGCACGCTCTGCATCATAATCAGAGCTTTGGGCATACTGATATCCAATATGGCTTAATACATTCAAAACTTTAAGTCCGTCTTCACTTTTTCCTATATTAATACAAGCATCTGCAAATGCTTTCTTAAAGCCTTCTGACATAATATCTGAATTCTTACTAACACATATTGTATCATCCATTATCTGATCTGTCACTGCCAAAACTGCAGTCTGTTTATAACAATCATCTGTACCACCGAATTTGCTCATCCAGTTAGTGCATATTTTGCTCTCATATGTGCAAATCCAACGATAACATCAACCTGTCCTGCTGCAAGTCTTGACATAGATGTTGTATATGAATCAGACTGTACGACATTGGCAAGGTCACTTATCTGCTTCCCATAATTATTGTAAAGCCACAAACTTGGGTATATATAACCTGATGCTGATGAAGCACCCATTACAGCCCATGTTGCACCATTCAAATCATCCCATGTAAGCTTCTGTCCTGCATTGACCTTTGCAGCAAGCTCCTGTCCCTTAGTACTTGGTCCTGCAAGAATTATTGAACGGTAATATGTTGTAAGATTATCTGTAAATGCTTCCTCCGTTCCGTCATTCCAGTCCTTGGCATTAAGAGAATCCTTGTTAATAGCTTTTCTCTGTGCAGTAAGCAGAACATCACAGTCATCATCATATGTAACATAAGTTCCGCCAGAAATAAATCCTGCATCTGCTGTTCCGGCACTTAAAGCTTCTCCTACTGCACTGTAAGAAGTTCCTACTGTAATCTCAACGTTGCCTACATTATACCCCTGTGTAGCAAGTTCATCTTTAATCATGCCGCCAAGAGGCTCAAGTCCTGTAAGCAGCGTATCAGCATCCTGATACGGTGCAATCATTATTCTGAATGTATCAATATCCTTAGAATCTTCTTTAGTTGTATCTTTCCACAGCCTGTCAGTCCTGCTGATAATCCCATGCAAAATGTCGCTGTAAGTAACACAGTCATTCCTTTTTCAAATATTTTGTTAATTTCATTATTTTGTCTCTCTTCCAATTTCCTTTAACATATTCTTATCGCTTCTAATTGTAGCACATGCAACAGTAGTAAGCATATTACCTGTAATAGTAGCAGACGCACCAGACTGAAATGCCTTGATTCCGTCTCCTGTAAGAAGTGCTCTTCCTGCACCAAGTCTTATATCAGCCTCCGGGTTAATATATCTAAAGAATGCTATTGTTCTTAATATCTCAGGCTCAGTAAGTCTTCTCTCATTCTCAAGAGGTGTACCCTTAATTGGCATAAGTGCATTAAGAGGAATAGAGTCAACTCCGACTTCCGCAAGACTTATTGCCATATCAAGTCTGTCTTCCCAGTCTTCGCCCATTCCTATTATACCACCTGAACATGCCCACATACCTTCTGCTTTTACAAGCTTTAAAGTCTCAATCTTCATATCGTATGTATGTGTAGTGCATATATTAGGGAAATTTCTTCTTGAAGTCTCAATATTATGGTGATAACTTGTAACACCTGCTTCATGAAGTCTGTGAAGCTGCTCAGCATTAAGAAATCCCATAGATGCACACAGCTCAATATCACATTCTTTATTCATAGTCTCATAAGCATGAACAGCCTTTTCAAATTCCTCACCGGAAAGAGCTTTTCCAGCTGTAACAATCGAAAACGGTCAACACCTTCTGACTCATTCAGCTTACACGCCTTTACAATATCCTCTTCTGGAAGAAAATCATATACATCACAGTCAGTGTGATTGTGTGCAGACTGTGCACAGTACTTACAATCCTCTGGACATTTGCCGCTTCTTCCATTAATTATAGAACATAAGTCAACCTTATCTCCAACAAAATGTTTTCTTATCCTGTCTGCCCTTCACAAAGTTCATCCAAATCGCAATTCAGAAAAATGTCAAATCATCCTGTCTTTTAATTCTTCTTCCGTTAATAATCTCTTCTGCCAGTTCTAATGGTGTCATATATACATACCTCTTTTGAAAAATATTTATTAGATTATAGAACTGAAAAAGGCGAATGTCAACAAATTGTGCCTTGCAGTTGACATTCGCCATATGTAATTACCCGCTGGTATTCTTTATCTCTTACCTATATCTGCCATATCATGTATAACATCAGATATATTCTCTACAGTTGAGGTTATTCTGTTATTAAGATCTGTACAGCTCTTAGCAAGCTTTCCTACCTCTAATGCTACAACTGAAAAGCCTTTTCCCGCCTCACCGGCTCTTGCAGCCTCAATAGATGCATTAAGTGCAAGAATATTCTGCTTTCTCTGTATGCCATCAAGCTGCTTGGTATTCTCCTTGATATCTCTCACATACTCTTCACAGCTCTTAACACCACCTGTAAGCTTTGTAATCAATTGTCCATTGTACTTAGAATTATATTCTGAATTAATAAAATTATTAAGTACTGCTCCTAGCAGGTTAGCTGCCGCATTAATCTCTGCCTCTGTTCTTACTGTAACTTTTCCTAACGCCTCAATATACTCATCCTCATTAATACCCAGTTCTCTTGCAACACCTCTGAATTTCTCTTCATCCGGATGCTCAGGTAAAACCTGACCTCCGATTACAGAGCCAAGCACTGTACCATCGCTTAACTTAAGCGGAATACCAAAATCCACAAGTCCAGCATGACAATGATATACACCTTGTCCCTCAGCGTCACATTTCTCACATCTTCTGCATCCTTCCTTACTTCCTCTGGTAAGCTTTATACAGAAATCTGTAAAGTTGTAACATTCGGAAATATACTTTCCATCAGCTCCAACTGCAACCGTGGCTAATCCTGTTGCCACAGCCCAGTCAGACATAATTGATTCAAATTTCTCCATATCAGCAAAATCTTGAATCTTCATGCTTAAACCACCTCTTTTTCAATTGTCACATGTATTGATTGAGTAAATTTTAACAAATAAGACCTCTAAAGTCAATGAATATGAGTAATTATCAACATTTTTATGTACTGGCTCTGTATTAATGATGGAACAATCTCATTCCTGTAAAGCACATAGCCATTCCTCGCTTATTGGCTGTTTCTATAACCTGATCATCTCTTACAGAACCACCAGGCTGTGCTACATACTTAACACCAGACTTATAAGCTCTTTCTATATTATCTCCGAATGGGAAGAATGCATCTGAACCGATTGTTACATCAGTATTGCCTGCAAGCCATTCCTTCTTTTCCTCTGTTGTAAATACAGATGGTTTCTCTGTGAATACTCTCTCCCAGTCATTGAGAATATCTTCATACTCATCACCAATATAAAGGTCAATTGCATTGTCTCTGTCAGCACGGCCTACGCCTTCCTTAAATGGAAGATTAAGGACCTTTGGATTCTGGCGGAGATACCAGTTATCAGCCTTCTGACCTGCAAGTCTTGTACAATGGATTCTTGACTGCTGTCCTGCTCCGATACCGATTGCCTGTCCATTCTTTACATAGCATACAGAATTAGACTGTGTATACTTAAGTGTTATAAGTGCAATAATCATATCAATCTTAGCAGACTCTGGAATATCCTTATTCTCTGTTACAACATTTGATAAAAGTTCCTTATCAATAACAAACTCATTTCTTCCCTGTTCAAATGTTACACCAAACACCTGCTTTCTCTCGATTGGTTCAGGCTTATACTCAGGGTCAATCTTAATGATATTGTAGTTACCCTTCTTCTTAGCCTTTAATATCTCAAATGCCTCCGGCTCATAGCCAGGTGCAACAATACCATCTGAAACCTCATGCTGGATAAGCTTTGCTGTAGCAACATCACATACATCTGATAATGATATGAAATCACCGAAAGATGACATTCTGTCTGCACCTCTTGCTCTTGCATATGCACATGCGATTGGGCTTAATTCTCCGATTGCTTCGTCAACCCAGTAAATCTTCTTTTCAACATCTGTAAGAGGAAGTCCTACTGCAGCACCTGCTGGAGATACATGCTTGAAAGATGTAGTGCTGGAAGTCCTGTAGCTTTCTTTAACTCCTTAACAAGCTGGTATCCGTTAAATGCATCAAGAAAATTAATATATCCTGGTCTGCCGTTAAGAATCTCTACAGGAAGGTCACTTCCGTCTTCCATAAATATTCTTGAAGGCTTCTGATTAGGGTTGCATCCGTATTTTAACTGAAATTCGTTCATATTCTTTCTCCTTAATTATTTTACATTCTTGTTAATAATTCTTGTTTCGTATTCACCTGTAGCAATATCAATATATCTTACAAAAGTGAAACCTTATTATCTGCATTAAGATTATCCCAGATCATCTGTGTGAATTCTTCAATATCGCCAGATATCTTAACCCAAGTAGGTTCTCCCTCATAGCTTGGAAGTGGATTGCCATCACCCATATATGTATGGATATAATGCCCTCTCCTGCAAATCTGCATCATATGTATATGTGTGTCTTTCACATATGTCAGGATTACCATTATGGCTCTTTAATATAGACATTGCATATGAATATTCATTATTCTCAATATGAAGCACACTTGAAATTCTTGGTGTATAGTTAGGTGCATCATGCTCATATTTTCTTACTCTTAAAGATTCTTCAAATGTTTTTCCTTCTGAAAGGCCATCATAAACCGTATCAGTCTGATCCCCATTAGTAACTATAGTATTATTGCCAAGTACTCTTACAGGGGCATAGATAATAAGCTCTGGTGCAACTAAAAGTGTTGATGGGTCAAAAGCTTCTGTTCTGATACCCTCTCCGTCCTGTACAAATACACGGTTACGGCTGCTCTCGCTTCTTCCCATAATAAAGTAAGCTGAAACTGCCTTCTTACCATCCTCTGACATACCGGCAACAATTCCTCTGCCCGGATAAGCACATCCTGATAATTCCTCTGAAAGGTTCTTAATTGTCATAACTGACCTCCTGTTAAATGTGATGACTGCGTTCACTCCTCATGGTTCTTTTTCGCGAGTAGAAGATGCCAGAATTTCATTCTGGCATTGTCGCGGTGCTCCTCGAATATCCGTGAAAAATCCCCAATCCATGCAAGCATGATTGTGAATTTTCACTCCTATCCTCATCGCTACTCGCGCAAAACCGACTATCTGGGAACGCAGCTTATAGCTTAACGTTGCCCAGGCGGTCGGCTTTTCTTAATATAAACTGTACTCCTGTGGGTTATCCCACAATGCCTATAAGGCATCTTCCGCCAGTTGTACAGCGCTTATTAATAACATACAACAAAATATGTTAAATTGCAACACCATTCTTCTTAAGAAGTTCTCTTGCTGATTCAACCGAATCAATACCTGTTGCATTCTTAATTGGTGCAAATTCTTTTCTCTTACTACCTCGAATGGCAGACAGCTGTCAAGCTCATGAATCATATCAAGAACAAGACCCTCAAACTTATATCCATTAGGCTTTTCAGGCTTAACAAGATTACCATTCTCGTCAATATATGGAATCTTCTTCTCAACAATATGTAATGGAAGATTCTTTCCAACAATCCTTTCAAGATCAGAAACCCTGAACAGATAATTAAGAATAACTCCAAAATTATATGCAGAGTCGCCCTTTGCATTCTTAGCATCCATCATCTCTTTAGTAAGTTCATAATACTCAACAATGGAAGGCTTTCCATCTTCAAGACACATAACGCCAACCTTCTCATCAGAGCTGCTTTCTTACAACCTTAGAACCAACTGCACAGTGCTTTTCAATTGTAGCACCGATAAATACAGGGTCTGCAATTCTCTGAAGGACATTGTCAACAGCGAATACATTCAGCCACTCAATTCCGTTCTTCTCAAGAACCTCTGTTAATCCAGCCTTCTTTAAAGAGATATACCATCCACCATTACCATTAGGTGATGTTGCCATCCTTCCCTTCTCTTCAAGGTATATCTTACCATTATAATCAGTAGCTGCTGCCATCTCCTGTTTGAAGAAATGTACATATTCACTCTTATATCCGAAGAAATTCTTCTCTTCAAAGAAAGAAACTGTAGCATCATTATTCTTCTCACTAGTCATAACGAATAAATGTATATATGTTCCTGTCTCTTTAACAACATCCATAAGATTATTAATAAGGCACTCGAATATATAAAGTTCCTTGTTAACACCTACATTATACATTCCCTTAGGATTATCCGAGCCAAGTCTTGTTCCCATTCCGCCTGCAAGAAGAATTGCTCCAACCTTGCCAGCCTTAATTGCCTCTACACCTGTATTCTTAAATGTATCATAGTCAGCTTCTATCTCATCAAGTTCCATTGCACCAAGAGGTGTAATTTCACCTTTCTTAACAAGCTCAGACTTATGTTCAATTGCCGATAAAACTTCCATATCAGTCTTATCGATCTGTTCAAGAAGTGCCTTCTCATCATCTGATAATTCATCATAATATCTTAATATCTGTTCCTGACAGTACTTTGAAAGCTTAAGCTTTGCTTCTTCTAAATTCACTCTAATTTCCTCACTTATCTAATGGCTTATTGTCTGACGACATCTTTATAATTCTAACACATTAATAGTTTCCAAGCAACTTAATAGATTCAGCTTCTTCTTCAATACCTCTTAATGCGTTCATAACTCTTGGATCATCAATGTTACCAGCAAAATCAACAAAGAACCGGAAATTCCATCTCTTTCCTTCAACATTCCCTTCAATAGGTCTTGATTCAATCTTATTCATATTAAGTCCATTATATATAATATGACTTAAAAGATTATATAGAGTGCCTGCTTCATTAGCTGTTTCAAACACAATACTCATCTTCTGTGCATTCTTAACAAACTTTCTTGTATTAGTAACAATAACAAATCTTGTTGTATTGCCTTCCTGGTCTGTAATTCCAGACTTTAAGATATCAAGACCATAAAGCTCTGCAGCTTCCTTACTTGCAATGGCAACATGAGTCTTATTATGCTCCTGAAAAATCATCTTTGCCGCAAGTGCTGTATTAGCCTGACTGATTCTCTGCCAGTCCTTGTGAGTATCTAAGAATCTGTCACACTGCATAAGTCCCTGTGGATGTGAATATACAGCAGTTACGTTTTCAAGGTCAGTTCCTGGAAGTCCAAGTAACAAATGTTCAATCTTAACATAAGTTTCTGCTATTATGTAATTATTATATTCCTGTAACAGATCATACACATCAGCAACAATTCCAGCATTGGAATTTTCTATAGGAAGTACAGCATAATCAGCCTTCCCTGCTTAACTGCCTCCATGCACTCTCTCCATGTAGGAACATTGAAATTATCAACATCCTTGCCAAAGAAATTAATCATGGCAGATATGAATATGCCCCGGTACCCCTGATATACAACCTTACAGTTCTTTTATTAATCTCATCAATTGCCTCATATGGTTCTCTCAAAGTCTGTCCCATTTTTCAAGCAGATATACTGGTTTTTCTTGAGTTAGCCATAATCTGTGCAAACAAATCATCAATAGCATGCACATTATCAGGATTCTTGACAAGCTTCTTTACAGATTCTAACTTAGCTTTCTCTCTTGCTGGATCAAGAACTTTCTTTCCTGTCTCAATCTTATATTCTGCAACCTCAGTTGTCAGTTTCATTCTCTCTTCAAACAGTTCTACAAGCTGACTGTCAATTTTATCAATATTATTTCGTATCTCATTAAGATCTAACATATACTTCTCCTCTTTAAAGCGATGTATTGTTCTTATTGTATCACATTTTTAATGATATGCAATAAATGTACTTTATGTTATACTTAAGAAAACGTTCTTAAATAATGTTCATAAGGGAGTAGTGATAACATATGAAAAAAGCCATCACAATAAGTGTAATAACTATAATAGGATTATTACTCGCAGTATTAATATTTTTATCTATACGAAGCAGCCGAATCGTATACAACAACGATAATGCTATTGGCAATTCGGCAGGTAACCTCAATAACGGAGGTTTGTTCTGCGAATACAATGACAAAATATATTTTGCCAATCCATACGATTATAACAAATTATATGTAATGAATTCAGACTGCACTAATGCCATGAAATTAAATGATGACAGTGTTGCATCCATCAATGTCTGTGGCAGTTACATATATTATGTCAAGAATAATTTCAAGCAGGAAACAATTGGAACAATATTCAGGGGACAGCTATTCGGTGTTTACCGCTGTAACTTAAACGGCGAGTCATTGAAAGCATTATACGACAGTCTTTCCGGAACAATAGCCTTATCTGGTAACTCGATATATTACCAGCATTATAGTGATACAACGCCTCTGGCTTTCCATAAAGTAGACATTGCAGGAAAGAAGGATACCAAAATTTCCGACACACCTTACTCACCTGCGTGCGTCCATAACGGAACAATATATTTTTCTGATCCTGTCGGAAAACACAACATATTAAGTTACGATACCAAAACTGATAAAACCTCTGTATTATATGATTGCAATTCATATCTTGCAGATGTTGAGAACGGCTATGCATATTATATTGACTTAAGTAAGAACTATTCACTTGTAAGACTTAATACATCTAACAAAACTCTTGAATTATTGTATGGAGAAAAAGGAAACAAAGTCGTTAATTATAATGTGTATGGAAACAAAATATTTTTCCAGGTAGAAAGCACAGATGGAATGACAGGCCTTTACAGGATGAATATTGACGGAACACAGATTGAAACTATTGCTATAGGCAATATTACCAACATTCACTGCACATCAAAATACACATTTTTCCAGTATTATGAAGATCAGGAGTCCTTTACAGAGTAAGCACAAGTGGTGCTGATACATCTGTTGAACAGATTACTATCAAATAACATTTTTATAAATATCATATAAAATAATGCCCCGCACTTTCAAATCAGTGCAGGGCATTTATTATATCTTACTCTTCAGTTTTCTTCTTCAATCTTAATTGAAAGCTCATCAAGCTGCTAGCATCTACAACATCAGGTGCATTAGTAAGGAGACAAGATGCATCCTTTACCTTAGGGAAGGCAATAACATCTCTGATTGAATCTCTTTAGCCATAAGCATTACAAGTCTATCAAGACCATAAGCAAGTCCTGCATGTGGAGGAACACCATACTTGAATGCGTCAAGCAGGAATCCAAACTTTTCATTAGCAACTTCATCTGTAAGTCCAAGTGCCTTGAACATTCTGCTCTGAACATCAGCCTGATGGATTCTTACTGAACCACCACCGATTTCTGTTCCGTTAAGAACAATATCATAAGCCTTTGCACGAACTGCACCAGGATTAGTCTCAAGCATATCAAGATCCTCATCCATAGGCATTGTGAATGGGTGATGCATTGCAACATATCTTTCTTCTTCATCTGACCATTCAAACTGTGGAAACTCTGTTACCCATAAAAACTTATAATCAGACTTATCAAGAAGTCCCATCTGATCAGCAAGTTCTACTCTTAAAGCACCTAGTACATTCCATACAATCTTATTTCTGTCAGCAGCGAATAAAAGAAGATCCCCTGCTTCACCATCCATAGCCTTAACAAGGGCATTCATCTGATCCTCTGTCATAAACTTTGCAAATGATGACTTATATGAACCATCTTCGTGAATTGCAATATAAGCAAGACCTTTTGCACCATATCCCTTAGCAAAATCAACAAGTGCATCAATCTTCTTACGAGGCATGCTTCCCTGTCCCTTTGCGTTGATTCCTCTTACAGAACCGCCATTCTCAAGTGCTCCCGTAAATACTCCAAATCCACAATCCTTAACAATATCTGATACATTCTGTAATTCCATACCAAATCTTAAATCAGGCTTATCAGAACCAAATCTGTCCATAGCTTCCTGCCATGTCATTCTCTGGATTGGAAGCTTTACATCAACATCAAGAACTTCCTTAAAAGGTATGCAAGAAGTCTTTCATTAACATCGATTACATCATCAACATCAACGAATGATAATTCCATATCAATCTGTGTAAATTCAGGCTGTCTGTCTGCTCTTAAATCCTCATCTCTGAAGCATCTTGCAATCTGCATATATCTGTCATAGCCAGAACACATAAGCATCTGCTTAAAGAGCTGTGGTGACTGTGGAAGCGCATAAAACTTACCTGGATGAATACGGCTTGGTACAAGATAATCTCTTGCTCCCTCTGGTGTAGACTTGGTAAGCATAGGTGTTTCAATCTCTAAAAGCCTTCATTTGCAAGAAATGCTCTTGTAAGAGTTGCAACCTTGCTTCTCATAATAATATTAGACTGGATATCAGGTCTTCTAAGATCAAGACATCTGTACTTAAGTCTGATATCTTCCTTAGTCTGGATATTTTCCTCTATTGGGAATGGAGGTGTCTCTGACTCTGAAAGAATTCTTAAAGTCTTTGCAGCAATCTCAATGTCACCTGTCTTTAAATTCTCATTAACAGCACCACTTCTCTTAATAACTTCACCCTCAACAGCGATTACAAATTCATTACGCAGTGTATATGCCTTGTCGAAACCTTCCTTGCCAATTATATTTTCATCAAAAGAATCTGGAGAATTCCACTCCTGTCTCTTAAATCAACAAAATAAGTGAACCAAGATTTCTTCTCTTGGCAACCCAACCCATTACAGTAACCTTCTTACCAATATCAGCCGATGAAACCTCTGTACATCTGTGCGATCTCTTTAAGCCAACCATTGACTCTGCCATCTTACTTTACCTCTTTCCTGTAATTAAATACTAATCTGCGAAGGATAGAATATCTTCAAGACTAAGACTATCTAAATCTATCTTACTATTTCTTATTATCTCAAATGTTTCTTCCTCGTGAATCATTCGCTGAAACTCAATAAATACTCTCATATCAAGATTCTTAATCTCTTCAATAAGAATATTCACAGCCGTATCAATGTCAAATGCTTTCCTATACGGCCGGTCAGATATCAGCGAAATTCATCTGTCACCTTAAGAATTCTTGCACCCAATGGAATATCTGTTCCTTTAAGATTATCAGGATAACCACTTCCATCGAAACACTCATGGTGATAGAGAACAACTTTCATTATATTATCTGAATAATCATAATTTTTCAATACATCAAAGCTGATTTTAGAGTGCATTCTCATATATTTCATCTCTTCGACTGATAATTCGCCCGAATTTCTGCCATATAAGTATTCTGATAATTTAAGTTTTCCAATATCATGCATCATTCCGGCAATCTTGAGTTCATAACATTCCCGTTCATCAAGCTTAAGTCTCTTAGCAAGCTCATATGTAAGGTTAGCAACAAGAATCCCATGTTCTATACCACTCTTATAATCATTAAAATATATTGCAAATGTTCATTCTCATTAATGTCCGTACTATGTCCCATAAGTAATCTCCCTGCTGCCAGTATAATATTTATCAACAAATTCATTAGCAGGAAGTGGTCTGTCAAAATAAAATCCCTGTATAACATCACAACCATAAGAAACAACTGTATCGAGCTCCTCTTTAGTCTCAACTCCCTCAAATACAAGTTCATATTCTACCATCTTAAGCATCTCAATCAGTGACTTTATAACCTGTCTTCCTTTATTGTTCTTTAATGACCTGCTCGCAAATACTCTGTCAAATTTAATAATATCAGCAGGAATATTGGCAATCTGGTTAAGTGATGAATATCCCGAGCCAAAATCATCAACATTAATCTTAAATCCCTTTACCCTTAATGCATTAATAACATCAATCATAGCATCCAGTGCATCAATAAATGTCGTTTCAAGTATCTCAAGTTCAATAAGTGCTGAATCAATCTGATACTTATCCTGCAACTGAAGCATATATTTTAACAAATCTTCACTTGTAAATCTCTGCCTTGATATATTAACCGAGACAGGAACAGGCTTAATTCCCTTATCAATGCATTGTCTCTGGAAAGCAAAGGTTTTATCAAGCATAATATCATCAAGCTTTCCAATCATTCCTGTATGTTCAAGCACCGGAACAAATCTGGCTGGTGAAACAAGCTCACCTGCTCTTGTCTTCATTCTTACAAGTGCCTCTGCACCTGCAACACAATTATGCGATACTGATATCTTAGGCTGAAGGAAAATTTCTATTCTTTCTTCCTCACACGCTCTCACAAATTCATTAGACATATCCATATGTTCAAGATATTCATTGCAATTATCCGCTGAATATACACAACACGGAATATCAAATCTTCCTTTTGTTGATTTCTTTGCAAGATTAGCACGGTCAACTGCCATACGTACATCAAGTGACGGATCGTCATAAAAATACAATCCAACATAAACATGCTGATACACAAGCGGATATCTTTCTGACAATTCTTTCTCAAAAATGCGATTCTTTCTTGCAATATATCCCACCACATCTTCATTCGTCATATTATCAACTTTATAAGCACCCTGAACTGGTCAAACCCGATTCCGTGTGAAGCAAGGCACAATGGTTCATTAATAAAATAAAAGTCTGCAATATCCTGCATAACCTTGTCGCCTTCATCCATGCCGTAAAAATCATTAATATACTTAAAATTACTTATATCCAGAGCTAATAGAACAACTCTGTGTTCATTAGTGTTCACAATCTCACGCACTTTATTGTTAAACACATCATGCCCTGCCATTCCAAGATAACAGCCTCCCATAACGATTCCACTCCTCATATACATCCGTACTTTCAATATAATAGAATTATATCACAATACCAATAGCAAATCCACCTGTTATTAATATATATAATTCAAATCACTTTAAAATCAATTATTAACGCCATGATGTGACATTGGTGTGGTTGATGTCATAGGTAAAATGTATACCCTTCCGATAACCCCCACTGTATTATCTGCTCAACTGCATCAACACTGAAATTCTTTATATCATGCTGTAAAACTACTGATACATTATTACTTTTAATTCCTTCTATAACATTAGCCACAACCTGTGATGTGCTTGTTGTTCCACCTGCATCTCCACTAGAAACATTCCAGTCACAATATCTGAATCCACGTTCCTCAACAGCACATACAAGCTGGCTCATTATGCCATAGCAGTATTTCTTACTTATTGTGTTACTAGAACCACCTGGAAATCTTACAAGATCTGCCTTTTCCAGTCTGTGCAGTTATAATACTATTCATCTCGTCAAAATCTGCAAAATATGCATCTACACTCTGATATATCTTTGCATAATCATGTGATGCTGAATGTATTGCAACAGTATGTCCCCGCTGTGCTTCTTGTGCAATAAGATTCTGATAATCCGGTTTTCCATTAGTAACAAAAATGTTGCCTTAACATTATATCTGTCAAGAATATCAAGCAGCTTTTCTGTATATGGTCCGGGACCATCATCAAAAGTCAGATAAACAACCTTATCACCCGGATTAACTGCATCATCTGACATTGGTGCAACTACCTTCACAGTTCTTTGCACTTCAGATTCATTACCACAATTATCAGATACATTGTATGTTACTGTATATTTTCCTGCATTAGCTGTATCAACATTCCCAGATACTGATACCTTATCAGTTACATCTCCATCACATATATCCACAGCTGTATACCCCGGTTCATTATATGTATCTCCCATCCTGATATAATACACCTCACCGCCGGTAAGTGATATCTGTGGAGCTGTAGTATCTTCTACATGTATAACACGTTCTGTAAATGCTTCATTACCAGAAGAATCTTTAACTGAATATACAATTGTAGTATCACCTTTTGTATATGTATCAACCTCCGCAGAAGTCTCCACTTTATCTGTAATATCACCATCATAATTATCAACTGCAGAAAATCCTGCTTCTTCATAATTACTTCCGGCTTCTATGGTAATCTCTGTATCTCCTGAAAGACTAATAACAGGTGCCTGGGTATCCACAACTTTTACTGCTACTTTTCTAGAAATATGTTTCTTCTTTTTGACGCAACAATCTTAATGTCATACTTTCCAAGCTTTGTGACATCAACATTTCCCTCAATCTCTATATCTGTCTTATTATCTTTCTTTCCAAGCACATTCTTCTTAATAGTTTCATTAATATCCGCTTCATCATCAGTACTTCCATACTCAACAACTAAAGTATCAGGGCATGACACCACAAGACTGTTCTCCTTAACAGACCTGATGATAAATATTATCACCAGCACCATAAGAACTGTAACAGAACCTGCCATTAAATATTTAACCCATCTATTATTCATAAAACATACCAACTTTCTCATTTGAACATAATATTGTATGGGTATTATACTTCTTAATGCATAATAAGCCAGTAAAACATTAAGAAAATCAAGCTATTTCGATAATTCTTCCAGTTCTCGCATTGGTTCTGTGTGAAATTGATATAACAGTCCTGTTCTTGCTTACCCTGTTTAATGCATCAAGCACATTTTTCTCAGTATCAGCATCAAGATTAGCTGTTATCTCATCTAGCAGAAGCAGTTCAGGCTTTGCTGCTGCACCTTGCAATTGACAATAACTGCCACTGTCCCTGTGAGAAATCTTCTGGCTTGCATATAGTATCATATCCATTGTCAAGTTCCATAATTGCATCATGAATACCTGCTGCCTTAGCTGCTTCAATTACATCTTCATCAGTAATTGATACATCATACAGTGTTATCTGGTCTTTGACAGTTCCTGGAACCATATGAAAAGTCTGCTCAACATATCCATATATTCTCCTCTTTTCACTATCCGGAATAGCCGTAGCCTTCTGACCTGCAATTGATACGCTTCCTTTATCCGGCTCGTAAAGCCCAAGAAGGAGCTTGAATATTGTACTCTTTCCTGTACCTGTTCTTCCCGACAGAGTAACCTGCTCGCCCTCATTAACAGAAAAACTTAAGTTCTCCACAACATTTTTATCATCATATGCAAATGTTACATTATTGAAATCGACAATCACATCACTGTCAGCTTCCGTGGCTGTATTCTCTGCAATGTATGAATCCTTCTTAACTGATAATTCATCCATCTCGAAAAATTCATTTATTCTATGTACTCCGGCTATTGCTGACTGTATAGTCTGAATCTCCATACCAAGGCTCTCAACAGGAGCAAATATCTGTGAAATATAATTAATTACCGCAACTGCTGTACCTGCTGACATGCCAAAAAATGCAAGCACTGTCTGGTTACCTGATGCTGAAAAAAGCATTACCACAGCAACAACAATTGCATTGAGAGTAAGAATTACAGGTGAATATACTGCATCATAGAAATTAGTTTTCTCAACTGCTGCATAACTTTCACATATATATTCATCGTATCTTTCTGCCATATAATTTTCCTTGCCAAGTGTATGTATTGTTCTTATGTTGTGAAGAGTTTCCGGCACATGTCCTGATGCTCTTCCTACAGCTCTTCTGTTCTCAATCTGTGCTGCCAGCATATTCTTCTGTACAATTCTTGTGAATACGAACAGGAATGGAAGAATAACAAGAAGCACAATGGCAAGTCCCTTATTCTTAAACCATATAACAGCAACTATACTTATTATCTTACAGGCATCAGCAAACATACTGACAATTCCTGATGTAAACAGATTCTCAACTGTATCAGCATCACCAACAAATCTTGAAACAACAGTTCCAGGTTCCTGACTTGTAAGACCACTTGTTGTAAGACAGCTGTACTTATACATCAACGCACTTCTTAATGAGTGTGTAATCTTTTGTCCGAATACTGTAAGAAAAGTCTCTCTTGCGCTCTCCATTAGACCTGTTATAAGAAGAAATCCGAAATACATAATAATCATATAAAATGCCGGTATTGTATCTGATGTAATTGTATCAATAATCTTTGCAAGAATAAGTGGTGGAAACAGTGCCATTACAATTGCGCCAACAACAGTAATTACAATCCCTGCTGTAAGCAGCCACTTTTCTTTTATTGTGTTCAATATAACTCTGCCAACACTTTTATTCTTCATCAGATGCGCCTCCCTTCTGTTCATTATAAAGAACCGCATACTGTGGGCATTTATTCATAATCTCATCATGTGTACCGGCTATGGTTTTTCCGTTCTCTATCCATATAACCTTATCCATCTGTGGGAACAGATATAATCTGTGTGAAATAAGAATCACAATACAATCCTTGGTGTATTCTTTAAGATTAGCAAATATCTCTCTTTCAGTGTCCTTATCAAGTGCTGAAAATGGATCATCTAATATAATTAACGGCTTCTTATGGCAGAGTGTTCTTGCAAGTGCAAGTCTCTGTGCCTGTCCTCCTGACAGTCTCACACCTGTATTCCCAACATAAGTGTCCTGTCCGTTTTCCATATCATTTACTTCTTTGTCAAAGCACACTGCCTTAAGAAGCTTAGCCACATCCTCATCATCACCCATAAGAATATTGTTTCTAATTGTATCATTAAACAATTCCGGATCATGTCCCAGATATGCTGCAAGTCCTGCCTTTTTCGCATCATCAAGTTCTGAAAGTTCATTGCCTGCAATCTTAATGCTCCCCTTATATGGATATTCACATAAAAACACCTTTCCAAGAGTTGACTTGCCACATGCAACAGAACCCGTTACTCCGATTATGTCACCTTTTTCTGCTTCAAATGTTACATTTTCGAATATATCATGGCCTCCCGGATAAGCAAATGTAAGTCCTTTTACTTCAAGTGAGTCACACTTTACACTGTTATCCGCATCTTCATAATTTTCATGCTTCATAAGCGGTTTAATTCTCTTCCATGACACCTGTGCCTTATGTACTGCATTAAACAGCTTTGCTGCATGTGAGGACTTCTTAGAAAGCTTTGCAAAGCATGATACATATGTAGCTAAAATAGCAATATCCCATTCTTTCCAGCCTGTTCCCAGAACATTTCTGCTTCCAAAATATAATATAAATATAACTCCGGCAAGTGCTATAACCTTGTATATCGGAGGAAATGCTGTTCCCCATATATTAGCTCTTACTGCCGACTTTTCATAGGCTGTAAGATTATCTTCATACGCCTGTTTTCTTTCCTGCTCACAGCCATATACACGATATGTAACCGCATTTTCTGCTCTTTCAAGCGTTGCTTCACTAAGCCTTCCTGACTGTACCTTATATTCTGCACCTGTCTTTTGTACAACAGCCTTCATCTTCTCTGCAATGATATAAGATATTGGCGGGAATATCATACATATAAGCCCAAGTCTCCAGTCATAGAAAAGAAGCATTCCTGCATATGCTGCAAGTGCAACACCCGTATCAAATATCTCAGTCGTGAACTTTCTCATCCCTTCAGCACAATCATCAACATCCAGGATAGCTTTAGTAAGAATATCTCCTGCGCCTTCCTCCTGTAACTGTGGTCTGCTCTTATGTACAAGGCTGTTATACAGAACCTCTTTCATGTTCTTATTAACATTATTAGCGAATCTTCTTACATAAAATCTCTTGATATACCTTGATATCTGCACTACTGCAATGGCAATTACATAACATAACACAAGAATAAGCATATCTGTAAATGTTGATTTACCGCCAAGTATATTAACAAGACAGCCTGTCATTCTTCCTTCAAACCACGGACCTGCAAGGAGTCCGAGATTGTATATAAGACCAGATATCGTTATTATCAGAAGTATATTCCACTGGGATTTAAAATAATATGACACCCTGTCGGTCATAATATTATTCCTTCCTGTGTTACTCATCTTCATCATCCTCTGTTTATCTTCGTTATCTTTCTTTTAAAGTCAATTACATTAACACATTATTGTGACAGTCCGTTACTAATATATATATTTTTTACATTTTCAAGTGCTTCCTTAAACAGCACATTATTAAACTGTGCATTATCTATATCTTTAACCACCTGTTCTGCTTTCTCATTTTCTCCATTATTCACATACACCCTGTAATCAACAGCTTTTTTATATGCAATGGCAAATGTATAGTAGTCCTGCGTATCTTTATCAATATCTTTGCCTATGCCTGTGTTATATTCTGTCTTTTCAAGAAGCCCTTCATAATTATTCTCTATAAAATCATTATAAAGACTGTCTTCTTCATAGCCCGACATTCTTCCTTTACTCCTGAATACATCACCTGATATATCTGAAACACATGGGATTATAATAATAATCATAATTGCACACAGTACATAAGCCAGAAGTGATATATTAAATTTTTTCTTTTTTCTCATTCAAAGCTCCTCCTTGTAATGAGTGTAAGTATATCTGCCTGTGACATATCAGGAAGTCCGGCTATGTCCTCATCTGTCAGATTGCAGTATGCCTTTAACAGTTCATGTGATTTTTCATATATATCATTTATATACTTAATACTTTCTTTCGATACACTATGATATGATAAATTTAAACGTCTGCTGACAATATCTTCCATGTCCGCAACAGCCCTTGAAATCGTATTCATATATTCGTCGCCATAATATGATGAATTATTCCTTTCCATCATACTTATTATACCTTTTCTTATATACACATAATCACCTGCGACATTGTAAAAATCATTCCATGCGTATTTATCATCATTATCCTTTATTGAACAATCTCCCACATAATCCATACTGTACAGAGTTGCATAGTCTCCTGCTTCTAACAGAAGCTTTAGTTTTGTCTGGATTTCATCACTATGGGATGAATAATATTTCTGCTGATTTTTTCTTGCTATATCATATCCAATCATTGAATTTTTACCAATAATAGCCAATGTAAGTGCAGTCATTGTTATAACAAGAGCTGTTATTGGTGCAATATAATTCACAAACCATTTGCTGTTACCAATTACTTTGGAACGTGTGCTGTTAAACTTTTTATTATATTGTTCCATATCATCAATATGCTTCTTAAATTCCACATTTGGCGAGCCGCAATTAGGACAGAACTTCTGATTCATCTGTATAGGTGCGCCGCAATTATTACATTTCATCAGTTGTTCCCTCCCTCATTATATTTTTTATAAAATGACTCTTCGTAGCTCTTTCCAAGCTTGTAATCATAATAGCCATTCTGATACAATTCATTAAGCATATCATTAATTTCTTTGTCCGTCGCCTTTGCAACATTCTTAAGATAATTCTGTGCTTCTGCAACCCAGCCGTCCACAGTTTCTTTTTCTTCTGCCGTACAGCCCTCATACCTACGGTAATTATATCCGTTTTTATTATTAATGAAATATATCATGTCAAGTGACTCTTCAAAGCCTGTTCCAAACTGATAATCACTCAGTTTTTCGCCTTTTTGAACCATAATGTAGATGTCTGCCACCCTTTTATAATAATAATCATAAATATTAATAAAATTGTAATGACTCCACTTTTCCAAAACACTTGAACTACCCTTATAACTATCTGTCAGTTCTGAAATGCCTGCATAGTCCCGCTTTTCATATAATGAATTAAGTTCACCTATATTGTTATTGTACCAATCTAATGACTGGTGTATCTCTTTCCTGTTGTGTGAAGAATTATACATACTCTTATATGAACCATATCCAAACATACTTCCGGCAAGAACTGCTGCCGCTATTGCCGCACATACTATACCTACACTTTTCATTGTACTTTTTATGATGTATTTTCTGCTATTCTTATCCAGCTTCTCCATTCCTTCATTCAGATTGTACAGGTCTTTCATGTACTTCTGTTCAGAATTCTCATACTGCATAGCACCACAATATGGGCATGCTGTCTCGTTATCTCCTATATCTGCTCCACAATTACTACATATCATAGCTATCCCCTTTTATCAGTTATTGTATTATGCAGAGGCTCCTTTATCCTGCATAATTATCTTTTATAATACTCTGCAATTGTACCAACTACAACATCCATCTGTAAAGGCTTCGACAGATGTGCATTCATTCCGGCTTCAACGCATTTTCTGGCATCCTCCTCAAATGCATTGGCTGTCATTGCAATTATCGGAATCTCCACAGCATCAGGTCTTTCCATAGCTCTTATAGCTTTGGTCGCTGCAATTCCGTCAAGCTTTGGCATCATAATATCCATAAGAATCACATCATATGTATGTGGTGCACACCTTGTAAATTCCCTGACAGCCTGCTCACCATCACTGACAACAGTAACATTAGCGCCTTCATCCACCAGAAGAGTCTGTGCAATCTCAGCATTAAGTTCATTATCCTCTGCTAACAGAATCTTAATTCCCGAAATATCATTACTGCTTTTTTCCTTATCATCCGTTATTTCTTCAACTTTGCTTGCAATCTCGAAAGGAATTCTGATTACAAATGTTGAGCCTTCCCCTTCCTTGCTTGTGACACTAATTGTTCCATTCATTTTGTCAACCAGACTCTTAACAATAGCCATACCAAGTCCTGTTCCCTGATAAACACTTCTGGCATCTGTCTTTTCCTGTACAAATGGTTCAAATATATGTTCAAGAAATTCTTCACTCATGCCAATTCCCGTATCAGTAATAGTCCATTCATATGTAACAATTCCATCCTGTGTTCCAATACATTTAAAATATGTTGAAACCATTCCTCCTGCTTTATTATATTTGATGCAGTTAGCGTATATATTTAGAAATAACTGGCGTAAATGCAGAGGACTTCCGTATACATATGGATACATAACTTTTCCTGCCACCTTGTCATACTTAAGATTGACACCTGAATCTGAGGCACGCTGTTCAACTATAGTAATAATATCCTTTGCAAGCTTGTTAAGATCCACAATCTCTCTTGAAAGCTCAATCTGGCCATCCTCTAACTTACTCATCTGGAGAATGTCATTAATAAGTGATAAAAGATGATTAGCAGCTATTGACATTTTCTTTCTGTTAGTATTAATCATATCTGTATCTTCTTTATGGCTCTCATCAATTCTTAACAGTCCGATTATACCATTAAGCGGCGTCCTTATATCATGTGTCATTCTTGATAAGAAATCAGTCTTGGCAGCATTAGCCTTTTCCTCTCGGCGTACTGCCTCCTGCAGCTGTTCATTTTTTTCCTGCAGTGTCTTTGCATACTGCTGCTGCATTTCATACTGTTCACGCTCATATCCCTGAACCGTTTTCCAGCGCATCATATTAAGTACAAGTACAGCAAACATATAGGCAACAAATGTATACTGCATATTTCTTGGTGTTGTCTTAAAAACATTTCTTTCCGGCATATAAACATACACATAATAATCTCTCCCACGTTCCATAAGACCATAATTATGTGAACCCCACCTTCTGTTACTATCAGCATGTACTATTTTGCCACTTGCACCAGTCTCCTTTATCTTCTTAATAACATTATATTTATCAATATCTTCACCAACCATACTGTCATCATTAGACGCTATTATCTGATTTCCCTTTGTAACAACAATCTTTCCATCTTCCCTGTCATCATAACCTGATAATATATGTGTAAATGAAAGATTGTAATTATTAACATACTCTGCCGGTGTGTGGTAATAAACAACAACTATCCCACTTGAATCCGCCATACCACATGCTGCAAGGTCAACATATGAACCATCTTCACAGTCAATTCTTATTGCGTATGTTTTTTCAGTATTATCAACAACATCAATAAGTGAAGTACTGTCAAGATATTCGTTAAGCTCATCTGCACCATATTCATCTGTATATTCCTGTGCTATAAGATTACCTTTTGAATCCATGATTATAACTGCCGTCAGATAACATTCCTGCATATTCTTTTTGATAAATTCTTCTGTAAATATATCTTTATCTGAAAGGCTGCGCTCATATGTGATATTATGTTTTATCTGCTGCGCACTTTCAATTACCCTGAGCAGGCTCTTGGTTTCTGACGCAAGATTAAGTCTTGTAAAGCTGTTGCACTGTTCATTAATATAATGCGCAGTATCTGAAAGTGTTTCCTGTGTAGTTTTTATATCAACATTTACAGCAATAAAAAACACAATCATCATTATAAACAGGCCTGCTATAATCTCAATCGGCCATATTCTTTTTCTTTTCTTTCTGGTAATGGTATTATTTTCCATAACTGTCCACCTCCAGATATTTATCAGCATCAGAAATATATCTGCTGATTATCTTCTTCTCTGTACCATCATTCCTCATCTGGTTAAGAATTTCTGTAAGCTGCTTCTCTATCCCACGGTCATCATTTTTGTCAAATGCTACTCCCAGTCCTACTGTCTCTAATGGTTCGTCAAGAATCCTGAACTTAATATTATAATCTTCCATGTACTGGCATATTGCAATTTCATGAGCTGCCAGAGCATCTGCATAGCCTTTGCTTAAAAAAGGATATATAAGTTCTCTCTTCTGCAAAGCTATTAATGACCTTATAGCCGGAATACGCTCATCTGTCTTGTTAAGAAATATCTTCTCAGGTCTCGTAGTAGTCTGTACTGCAATTGTCTTTCCTTCTAGATCTTCAAGAGAATATATATCACTTTCCATATCCACAGCAACAACCTGACGGCTGGTCATATAAGGTCCTGCCCATCTGTATTCATTCTCCCTGCCGTCCATGCTAAAGCTTCCCCATGCACAATCAATTGTTCTGTCAGCAAGAAGATTCTTCTTATCCTCCCAGTCAATATATATGAATCTGGCCTTATAGCCCATTCTTTTAAATGCTTCCGTAGCAAGCTCAACATCAATTCCGGTAGCATTGCCATCTGTATCAACATAATTATATGGCGGATAGTTGTCACTTCCTATGACTATTTCCGGCAATCCAGCCTCATTATTGTGGCTGTCTGACCATTCTTTTTTCCCACAGCCATAAAAAGAAGCTGCATATATGCTTAGCATACATATTATAATCAAAAAGCTTTTAATCCTACGCACTTACTTTCCATCTCCTACATATTTATAAAATATGTTCTATTATAATACAAAAAGCTGCTGATTACTAATCAGACTGACAGTTTTCGTTCGACATAATTCGACAATTTTTTATGGTCAGTTTTCATCTGACCATATTCCTGATTTATTCTGACCTTATTCTGGCATGTGACATTTTTATTAAATTGGATATTTCTTTATGACCAGTTGTGCAATATTATATGTAAAAATCAATTCATAAAATTCATTTTCAAGGAGGTCAGCTATGACAACAAATTCACAATATGAATTAAACAAAGGACTTGCACAGATGTTAAAGGGTGGCGTAATCATGGATGTTACTACTCCTGAGCAGGCTAAGATTGCAGAGGCCGCTGGTGCATGTGCTGTTATGGCACTTGAGAGAATCCCTGCCGATATCAGGGCTGCAGGTGGTGTTTCGCGTATGAGCGACCCTAAGATGATTAAAGGTATTCAGGATGCTGTAAGTATTCCTGTTATGGCAAAATGCCGTATCGGTCATTTCGTTGAAGCACAGATTTTACAGGCAGTTGAGATCGACTATATTGATGAATCTGAAGTATTATCTCCTGCTGATGATATATATCATATTGATAAAACCCAGTTCAAAGTACCTTTCGTATGTGGTGCAAGAGATTTAGGAGAAGCATTAAGAAGAATCAATGAGGGTGCTTCCATGATAAGAACAAAGGGTGAACCAGGTACCGGGGATGTTGTTCAGGCTGTACGACACATGAGAAAGATGAATTCTGAAATCAGAAAAATAACATCTATGCAAAAGGACGAGCTTTTCGAGGAAGCTAAACAGTTACAGGTTCCATATGACCTTGTCCTCTATGTACATGATAACGGAAAGCTTCCTGTAGTAAACTTTGCTGCCGGAGGTGTTGCTACTCCTGCAGATGCCGCACTTATGATGCAGTTAGGTGCTGAAGGTGTATTTGTAGGTTCTGGTATATTCAAGTCTGGAAATCCTGCTAAGAGAGCTTCCGCTATCGTTCAGGCTGTTACTAACTACACAGATGCTTCACTTATTGCTAAATTATCAGAAGATTTAGGTGAAGCCATGGTTGGTATTAATCCTAGTGAAATCCAGATAATCATGGAAGAAAGAGGCAGATAATATGAAAATAGGCGTACTTGCTGTGCAGGGTGCATTCATTGAGCATGAACATATCATTGAAAAAATCGGACATGAAGTAGTTGAAATACGTCAAAGAAAAGACCTTGATGGCATTGACGGAATTATCTTTCCGGGCGGTGAAAGCAGTGTTCAGGGACAGCTTCTAAGAAAGCTGGATATGCTTGCTACAATTAAGTCTTTAATAACAGATGGTCTTCCTACACTTGCAACCTGTGCCGGTCTGATTCTTTTAGCCGGACACATTGACAATGACGACAGTATACATATTGGGACTCTGCCTGTCACTGTAAAAAGAAATGCATATGGAAGACAGTTAGGAAGCTTTGTAAGAACTGCTCCTATGAAAGGCTTTGATAAATTTCCAATGACATTTATCCGTGCGCCATACATTTCATCAATCAAGGATAATGTTGATGTTCTTGCAGCTGTTGATGACAGAATCGTTGCTGTTCAATATAATAACCAGATTGGTCTTGCATTTCACCCTGAGCTTTCAGGTGACACAAGAATTCATGAGTATTTTATATCACTCTGTGAAAAATAATCTGAATCATAATATTTAATTGACACATTTACACATATATATTAGTATAATGTTAATAAGAGGGAGTAGTTAGCATCGTATCCGATGCAATAGTAATCGTCATCACGCTGAACAGCCGGTTATTATTACAATTAACGAGACTTTTATCAATTCATTTTTGATGCGATAAAGGTCTCTTTTTATATTATTCCATTCCTTTATCGCAAGAAAGGAGCTTATTATGGAATATTTGTTGCTACTCATCGGTTTCGTGCTATTAATAAAAGGCGCGGATTTCTTCGTGGAGGGAAGTTCTTCCCTTGCCAAAATCCTTAAAGTACCAAGCGTTATCATCGGACTTACCATTGTTGCAATGGGAACCAGTGCCCCTGAGGCATCTGTTAGTATTAACGCTGCCCTATCTGGCAGTAATGACATTGCAATCAGCAATGTTGTTGGTTCTAACATATTTAATGGTCTTGTCGTTGTAGGTATCTGTGCATTTATCGCAGGATTTTCTACTAACCGTGACATTCTCAAGCGTGATATGCCTGTTAATATCATAATAACCGCTATCCTGTGCTTTATGTTTATTGATGGCAGACTTTCAAGAATTGAAGGCATTATTCTCCTTGCCGGAATGGCAGCTTACATCACATGCATGATAATATCAGCACTTAAAAACAGGGAAGAAGCTGAGGATTGTAAAATAATGCCTCTGCCTAAGAGTCTTCTTTATATTGCCGGTGGTCTTATAGCAGTAATATTCGGTGGTAATCTTGTTGTAGATAAAGCCTGTATCATAGCTGCCAACTTTGGTGTAAGCCAGAATTTCATAGGTCTTACAATAGTCGCAATCGGAACATCCCTGCCTGAGCTTGTAACTTCTATAGTTGCCACAAGGAAAGGTGACAGCGGACTCGCGCTTGGCAATGCAATCGGCTCTAACATATTTAATATATTATTTATCTTAGGTATGTCTGCTGCGATACAACCTCTTCACGTTCTTTCCGAATCACTTATTGACTGTATCATACTTCTTGCCAGTGGAATTGTATTATTTCTCTTCGCATTTACCAAGAAGACTATGAGCAGATTGGAAGGTGCTGCATGTATCCTTTTGTATGTGGGATATACGGCTTATCTTTTCATAAGGTAAGGTTTTTTCTTGTAAATAATAGCAGCCAGTGAGTATGTAAATGCATGCTCACTGGCTGTTTTAAATATTATGTTCTTTTCTTCTTTTTAACAATCAGCCACACAACCATTAACATAACTCCCACCATTGCAAACTTTTTTCTTATATACAATGTCTGAGCAGAACTTGTCAGCCTGTCGTTCCTATAAATCTATCATCAATACGACTACCTATAGGTATCACGTCAAATCCTGCCTTATACAAACAGTTTATTGATGACCAGCGGTTTATCTCAGACAGACAGCTTAATGATGACCGGCAGTTTATCAACCATGAAGTCCAGCTGACTGACGAATCATATCCTCAACAACAATATCGTATATCTCCCCGATAGTACTGCAATACTCAAGTACCTTCCAAGGCTCATTAGTATGGAAATGAATCTTGATAAGATCCTCATCGCCTGCTGCAATCAGGCAGTTTCCTTCAAAATGTTCTGTAATATAATCAGCAATAACATCCTCATCTAAATCTTCATCTCTTCTGTCAATAAGAAGCTGTGTATCATAACGATATGCAAACTGATCATCTTCAACATCTACGCTATGTATATCTGACATAAAACAATCCTCCATAATCTGTCTTTATGTGTGGTCAGCCGCATGTTCTGTCCGACTAACCCAGCACATTATCTCACATATCAGCCATAACTTCAAGTATCAGAATATTCTTCTGATAAAATTATATAAACCATTATTCCAGACACTTACCTCATGTGCTCCCGGTCTTATATAAAAAATGTGGTTAATTTCATGACTTGTCATATAATCCGAATAGTTAATAGCAGATTCCTTGCAGTAAGGATCACTGTCGCCAGTTACAATAAGAGTAACCAAAGGCTGCTGCCCTCCATCCTTAACAAGTTCAGGCAGAAGAAATCCTCTGTTTCCATAAACTCTTTCTCCACTTCCTGTATCAACCACTCCTCCTACCGGGGCAAATGCACCTACATATCCAAACACATCAGGATGTGCAAAACACAGGAAAAGCGATTCTCTTCCGCCAAGTGAATATCCTGCTATTGCAGTATTCTCCCTTCCCGTTCTGGTAGAATAATGCTCGTTAATATATGGAATCAATGCATTAATAACATCATACTCACACGCATCATATTTTGCTGTAAGTTCAGAGAAATCATAGTCTGACTCCTGACCACCATCAGCATCTGTGAATACAGTAAAGCTCACCATAATCACAGGATTCCTGTTATAATCATCAACTGCATTCTGTGCAACATACAAAGCCCCAATTCTGTTATATTCAGAATAACTTCCGCTCATTCCATGCAAAAGATACACAACCGGATAACGCTGTGACTCATCATAATCTCTCGGAAGATATACACAAGCCTTGCGTTCAATTCTGGTTGTCGGTGAATAATAGCTTATCTCATCAACATTTCCATATGTTACACCCACTCTTTCATCATTATAATCATCTGGTGTGTCATACTCTGTCGTCACTTCATTAGACACCGTTCTGCTCTTACATCCCGACAATCCTGTCACTGTAAATGCTGTCACCAGTGCCATTAACACAGCTGCCATCTTGTATATATTTCTTGAAATCATAATCCGGTACCTCTTACAAACCTTCTTACAATCTCTAATCCACCAACCGGTGCACAAAACTTCTGATTATGCTTTCTGCACTCATCATAGACATATTCAAGGTTGAACCACTCAACGCCGTCCAATTCTTCCTTCTGCAATGTAAGTTCATCTATATTGACTGGCTTTGTGTATACATAGACAAATGCAATCTCACTATCCTTAAACATCTTGCCATAAAATTCTTTTTCATATTGGATTACAAATGTATCAACAAACTGCAAATCATCAACAGAAGCCTTAATTCCAAGTTCCTCATGCAGTTCTCTTATAGCAGATTCCTCCGGTTCGTCACCAGCCTGAATATGTCCCGCCGAAGAAGTATCATATCTTCCAGGAAATGAGTCCTTATTCATAGCCCTTTTCTGCAACAGTACCTCTGCTCCCTCATCAGACTTTCTTACAATCCACACATGCGCCGTTCTATGCCTGATTCCCTCACTATGTGCAGTCTTTCGCTCAACAGTCTCACCTGTCGGCTTTCCATTCTCATCAACGATATCAAGTAATTCCATGTTAAATCTGTACTCCATAATAATAAAAAAGCCACCAGCTATCGCGAGTTCTACGGGAAAAATAAAGTGATTGAACCTAGACTCCGATAGTACCGCTTTCGCACACCCTCCCAGGACTGGTGGCTTACATATTATATTACTATATGATGGAAAATTCCATAGGGATATTCTATTTATTATCACATACCTCATCAGTCCATGTATTATACTTTCCATCGTTGCTTTTCCTGATATCCTTCTCATTGTAATTATTTCAGCTGCTCTTTAAGCAGTTCAAGGTAAAAATCCGCATAAACATATATAATTCTTTCCCCATTCATTTACATTCACCTCTTTTTCTTACCCTCTTTTGTACATGCAAATCCAAATCCTGCAGTTTTCTTCCCAGTTCATCATCCTTAGCTACTAATAATAAATCTTTATCCATGTAATTCAATGCATGTAAAACTGGCATAACACCCCATAGCAACTGAAGGTGATCCCTTCTCTATAGCACATAATGTTGCCCTGCTTATCCCAGCTCGCTCAGCAACAATTTCTGCTGATATTTTTCTTCTTAATCTTGCATATTTTATTTGTAATCCCATCTGTTCTAGTATGTTCAATGTTTCAGGTAATAACACTATAGATTTTTGGCATAACATCATCTCCTTATATCAATAATATTATGCATAAATGTCAATTTTGTCAATTTTATTTACTTTATTCTTATTTATTATATAAAAATCAGGCTTTGGATTTCTCCGCCGCCTGATTACAACTCTATTAATTCAATTCAATTTTATCGCTAAACCCACTAATCAGCCTTTTCTCTTGCCACCTCAAACTCCTGCTTTATCTGCGCAAGAAACTCAGGATTAACAAGAACATCACATATTGAATCAGCCATTATCTTTCTGCGTATACTATAGCATTATGCGCGGCATCACTCTTTCCAGCTTTAAGGTAGGCTTCTGAATGTGGCTGTGCATCCTTGTCTGTGAATGCAATTCTTATACATGAGCCTGGAACTTCATATAACACATTGCCGAAATCTGTTGAGCCAGTCCTTTCGCGTGGTGGTGCGATTGATGGGGCATTTTCATATCTGCATTTGCCATAAGCAGATCATTGACCTTATGGCACACAACCTTGCTCTTGAATGGCAGGTCTCTCTGAACCTCATATGTTGTTCCAGTCATAAGCGCAGCACCTTTTAAAATGTTGTAGAATCTCTACAACTTCATCAAGGTATTTCGTGCTGTATGAGCGGAGTGTATATTCTGCAACAGTAAGGTCCGGAACTACATTTGAGGACCACCTGCATTACGGATTGTGTAATGCATTCTTGTGTCATCTTTAACATGCTCTCTTAACATCTCAATTGCATGGAATGATAATAAAGCTGCATCAAGTGCGCTTCGTCCTTCTTCTGGACTTATTGCAGCATGGCTTTTACTCCGTGGAATGTTACCACAAAATTCTCGAGTGCCATACATTTTCATCTACTGATGTATTAGGCGAACCATGCGACATAAATGCAAGGTCAAGCTCTTTCATATAACCTTTTTCTAGCATAATTATCTTACCGCCAAGAGTTTCCTCTGCCGGAGTTCCATACACAACAAGCCTGCATGGATAATCCTCAAGGCAGTTCTTTACTGCAATTGCTGCCCCTATCCCGGCAGGTCCCTGAAGATGATGTCCACACGCATGTCCGATTTTTCAAGAGCGTCATATTCAACAAGAATTCCAATCACCGGGCCGTCACTTCCATTATCCCATGTTGCCCTGAATGCTGTTTCAAGTCCTGTTCCACGCTCTACCACAAATCCCTCTTTTCAAGATAACTGCACAATATATCAGATGTCTTGTACTCTTCCCCGCTAATCTCCGCAAGGTCGAATATCTCATCTGACATCTGACATAAATCTTCTTTATAGCTGTCGATAACCGCTCCAAGCTGCTTCTTAATATCGTCTGACATAATATCTGCTCCTAATCAATTCTAATATCCAATCATTAATGCGCCCAGCATAAACAGACATCCAAGTGCTGTCCATATAAGGAACAGAGGCATCATGAACTTAAGCCATTTGCTATAAGGAATCTTTGATACAGCAAGATATCCCATAAGTGATGATGACATTGGAAGTACTGAGTTAGAGAATCCGTCTCCTAACTGGAATGCAAGTACTGATGTCTGTCTTGATATTCCTACAAGATCTGAAACCGGTACCATAAGTGGCATTGTAACTGCTGCCTGACCTGTTCCTGACACGATTACGCAGTTAATAAGTGACTGGCATAAGAACATGCCGACAGCCTTAATTGAATCTGGCATAACATTTACAATATTAACAATTCCATACACGATAGTATCAAGAATATTGGCATCACTTAAGATTACCTCAACTGTACGGGCAATTCCGATAATAAGACATCCAACTATGATGCCCTTTGCACCTTCTCCTAATTCCCTTGCAATTCTGCTAGGGCCGTAACCGCTGATAAATCCGCATATTACACCCATAAATATGAACAGCCCTGACATTTCTTCAAAGTACCAGCCCTTCTTTGAAAGGCCATATATAAGTATTCCAAAGCCGAGTGCCATAACAACAAGAACTGCAATCTGTCTTACCGTAATTGAGTCTGTTGCATTGTCAAATGTGTACTCCTGGTCTTCAGGAATTCCATATATTACGCTCTTTTCAGGATGTGCTGCAACCTTTCTTGCATAACAGATTATGTATGCGCTTGTAGCAGCAAGAAGCACAACAAGAATGAATACTCTGTAAGCCATTCCTGAGAACAACTGCAATTCTGCTATATCCTGTGCAACTCCTACATTGAACGGATTAAGTAATCCGGCTGTGAATCCAACCGCTGCACCGAGTGCAATCATCGCTGTTCCTGTAACCTTATCAAGACCTAAGAATAACGCAAGTGTAATTCCGATAGGAACGAATATCATAACCTCTGATGACATTCCCATTGTGAATCCGAATATAGAAAACAATGTTAAAACACAGGAATTACAACATATTTGTGCTTAGAAAATGTCTTAGATAACTTCTTGCATAACGCTGTAAGTGCACCTGTTGATGTAATTACCTGAAAAGCTCCACCGATTATCAGCATAAATGTGATTGTTGACGCTGATTTAACAATTCCAGTATAGATTGCTGAAGAAATCTTTAACGGATTAAGCGGACTAGATGCTATTCTGTGATAACTTCCAGCTTCAACCAAAGTCTTGCCTGTTGCTGATCTTTAAATCTTGTGAATTCACCTGCTGGCACAATATATGTTGCCGCAGCAATAAGAATAATTACCACAAGTATTACAAATGTATGTGGCGTTTTCCATTTTTCTTTGCTTTTGTTTCCATGAACTTTTCTCCCATAACAAATTTATATTTTTATACATTTTAATATAAATCATACTAAAAATAAAATTGTATGTTTTATCGAAAGTATAAATCTAATTTATAGTTTTGATTGATTGATACATTTTAATTATGTATAATTATTGTATTATGATTGCAACATGCACTATTTTAGAAAGGGAATTCATATGATTACTGAAAAGATATGCAATATGTTCTTACAATTGCTAATTACGGAAATCTTACCAAAGCCGCCAATGCTCTGTTCTTGTCGCACCGGCTTTGAGCATACATCTTAAGCACTTGAAACTTCACTTGGCATACAGCTTTTGAAAGAAAAGGCCGCCGCATGATTCTTACATTTGCAGGCGAGGAATTCGTGAAATCTGCCAGAGATATTACAATGAAATGCTTTGAGCTTGAAGACCGCATGATTGATATTGGCAAAATGTAGCTGTTAAACTCCGCATTGGTTACATGGTACGTCAGGTTGAGTCTCTCTTTCCTTCTGTTATGACTGCATTTAACAGACTGTATCCACAGTCAGTTGTATATGCCGTTGACGGACATCTCTCAGATCATGAAGAACAGCTTATTGCCGGAGACCTTGATATGTTCTTTGGATATAACAGTGTGAGCAACACCAGACTTTCCTATGAAACTATATATGAAGACTGTCTTGTTGCCATTCTTCCCAAAAGCCACCCTGCTGTCTCTTTTGCAGAGTCTAAAGAATCATGCATCTATCCATGGCTTGATCTTGCGCATGTAAGAAAAGAAAGATTCATCCTGCAGACAGCAACCAGAGTATAAGACAGCTTGAAGAAGACGCCCTTTTCTATGCTGATGTCCTGCCAGAGCTTACCTATAAGATAAGCAGTATTGACGCAGGAATCCGACTTGCTGAACAGGGATATGGAATTGCATTTACACTAAACAGTTATCTTACTTCAATGAAGCTTTCACCTGATTCAGTTGTATTACAGGTTGGCGACCCAGACATGCGTATACCATTCTCCGCGCCTTCAGAAAAGAAGATGAAAACCGGAAAGAACTGAAAGAATGGATACGGCTGACTAAGGAGCTTGTTTCCAGGCAATAATGCTCATGTACGGTAAAGAAGCAAGCAACCGAAAACAAGAGATAGACAGCCAGTTATACACATTCCCACAATGCCGACTACTACGGAATCCCTCTCATACCTATCTACAAAACACGATAAGGATTCAATACCTTAATTTGGAAATATTTGTTGGCAGAAAAATACTTGCGTGCGCACGCATATTGATGTACAATACGTTCTGATTGGAGGTATGTATCTATGCAACTATTAAAATGGCTTTCCGTAACAGACCGATTTTACAAAATCTATTTGGACAAGCAACTTGCCCCCTATGGAATCAACAACAGTCAATATATGTTCTTAATCAAAATCTGTCGTTCGCCCGGTATTCTACAAGATTCTTTGTTGAATATGTTCTATGTTCATCCAAGCAATATTGTACGGACGGTTGCGACATTGGAAAAGCAGGGAATGATTACACGTTCTCCCAATGATAAGGATAAGCGGACATGTAAATTGTATCCTACAGAAAGAGCATTGTCTATTATTGACGAGATACAGATGATATGCGAAAAGACAGAAGCTCTTTTATTGCAGGGTATGAGCGAATCCGAGCAGAACCTTTTTATGGATTTCTTAATACAGGCGGGCAGAAATATCACATCGGAACTCCATATAGAGAGAAAGGGGGAGGAGTTCAATGACTGAAAATCCTCTGGGCTATGAAAAAATTTCAAAGCTGTTGAAAAATTTTGCTGTTCCCAGTATTGTGGCGTCTCTTGTCGGCTCAATCTACAATATTGTGGATCAGATTTTTATTGGTCAAGGGGTCGGTTATTTGGGAAATGCAGCAACCAATGTTGCCTACCCATTTTCTACCATCTGCCTTGCCATTGCACTACTGGTTGGAATTGGCAGTGCTTCCCGTGTTTCCCTCTGTCTTGGACGCAAAGAGCCGAAAGCTGCCGCCAAAGCAGCGGGAAATGGTATTGTTCTGATGGGAATTTTCGGAATTATTTATTTGCTGGTTGGAGAAACTTTTCTGTCTTTGCTCCTAAAGGCATTTGGGGCAACGACAGATGTATTTCCATATGCAAAGCAGTATGCCAGCATAACATTGATTGGAATGCCGTTTCTCATTGTAACGAATGGTATGAGCAATTTGATTCGAGCAGATGGAAAACCAAAGTATTCAATGGTCTGCATGGTTGTGGGAGCTATTATCAATACCATTCTTGACCCCATTTTTATTTTTGTTTGCGATTGGGGAATTGCCGGCGCAGCTTGGGCAACAGTTATTGGGCAAATTTTTTCTTTCATACTCGCACTCCGTTATCTATGGCGTTTCCAAACAATCCATTTTAAAAAAGAGTCGTTTTTATTGGACATCAAAGAAAGCATGAAAATTTGCAGCATGGGAATCAGCAGCAGCTCAAATCAGATTGCAGTTACCGTGATTCAAATCATTCAGTACAATTCGTTGACTTATTACGGCGCATTAACAAAATATGGAACGGATATTCCCTTGGCAGCTTGCGGAATTGTTATGAAAACAAATGCCATAATCCTTGCGATTGTTGTAGGAATCTCGCAAGGGACACAGCCGATTATCGGTTTCAACTATGGAGCAAGGCAATATCATCGGGTACGGGAGGCTTACATGCTTGCAATAAAGTGGAATCTTGTTGTTTCCACTATTGCTTTTATCGCATTTCAATTTTTCCCGCAATCTATCATTTCACTATTCGGAGACGGAGACGAGCTGTATTTTGAATTTGCTGTTTTGTTCATGCGTACCTATCTTTTCATGGTGTTGGTAAATGGTGTGCAGTTGCTTTCTTCCAGCTTTTTTACCGCAATAGGAAAATCGTTAAAAGGTGCTCTGTTGGCATTAACAAGGCAGACCTTTTTGTTGATTCCGCTTACCCTGCTGCTCCCGCTTCGTTTCGGAATTATGGGAGTATTGCTAGCGGGGCCTGTTGCTGATTTTTCAGCGTTTGTGCTATCTATTGTGTTAGTGGGAACAGAATTAAGAAAGCAAAAAAATGAAAGTGCCGCAGCATGAAATCGGCAGACGGTACGGGCGCAGCCGCAGCACAGCGGGCTATCATATCCGAAAAGCCCTGCGGCAGCTACAAGCGGAAATGGAGGGAATGGCGTATGAGGAATAGCAGACTTCTCCCCTATGAAACAATCGTACAAGCCGCCAGCGCATTGATATTTATTACAGCTTTGTAGGCAAGATTGACTTGCCCGAAGAATAAAGCCCGACCTATCCGACACCCTGCGCAAGTGCCGGATAGAAACGGCAAAATTTTTTACACTTCTATTACTTCTTTATCACACATAAGAAAAAACAACCGGCTGATACTGCATTTAGCTGTACCAGCCGGTATCTTAATATTATTAAATTATAATACTTCAACAAGCTCAATCCTGAAATTCAGTTCTTTTCCTGCCATCTCATGATTAGCGTCAAATGTGATATCTGTATCAGTTAAAGCAGCAACCCTAGCTGGGAATGGCTGTCCATACATATTCTGAAGATACACTTTATCATCAACTTTAAGTTCTTCTGCACCCGAAAGCTCACTTATAGGCAGTGTTATGAAAGCTCTTGGATCGGCTTCTCCATACGCCTCCTCTGGCATAAGATGAACATCAATAACGTCTCCGACATTCATTGTTGCAACAGCCTTGTCAAAGCCCTGAATCATCATTCCTGCTCCACAAGTAAATTCAAGCGGTTCACCTCTGTCGTAAGAAGAATCAAACTGTGTTCCATCATTAAGAGTTCCTTTATAATGAACCTTTACCTTCTTTCCCACATTAGGTCCTTCAAATGATGGTGTAAATGTACCACAACCACCGCCGCAGCCGCCACAACCACTACCACAGTCTGATTCACCTTCATCACTTCCACAGTGTCCGCAGCCTGACTCTTCATCTTCATGGCTTCCACAGTGTCCGCAGCCATGACCTTCTTCATGATCGTGATGATGGTCGCAATTAACTCCTGCTGATGTTAAATCGCCATTAAGATATGCCTCAACTGCTGCATCTGCTTCTCCATCTGCTCCTGAATATACATCAATTCCAGCTTCTGAAAGTGCTGTGACTGCACCGTTACCAATTCCGCCACATATAAGAACATCTATACCTTTATCCTTAAGAACAGCTGCCAATGCGCTATGACCAGCTCCATCAGTGCCAATTACCTCTGCACAGACAATATTCTTTCCTTCTGCCTCATAAATCTTAAAGCTCTCAGAATGTCCGAAATGCTGAAAAATCTGACCATTCTCGTATGTTACTGCTATTTTCATTAATAATCCTCCTGATTAATATTTATTCTCATACAACGTATGAAAAATCATTTCAAAATCTCAAACAACTAAAATTCAATATTCACCGAACCATTTGCATATTTCATATAATCAAAAAGCTTAGACGCCGTAAGAAGTTCAAGCGGATCTCTTTCTATATCATCTTCCTCAAATATCTTTGCCACTTCCTGTATTTCCGGATTAGAAAGAGAATTCATATATTCTCTCAGTTCAACTATCGGCATATTAAAAAGTTCTTCTTTGCTCTTCATAAATTAAAATCTCCCTCCAATATCTATTCCGAACGGCCTGTGAATATTACCTTGCCGCTATTCCACAATTCTGCTGTTCTTTTAGCTGCATCAAGCCTGTCTTCATCATTTTCAAAACTAAATGATGCTGACTGGCAGCCGCAATCCATACACATCACATAATAAGAGTGATTTTCCTCTTCTAATATAGAAGGTCCAAAACATCTTGGACAATCCTGCAGATCAATCATTTCATAAATTTCCATGCTGCAACTCCTTGTAATAATAATCTGATTATCATTTAATTTTACATTCTATTAGGGATAGAAATCAAGTGGAAATCATTATATATCTTACATATTTACACATATTTTATGAATTATACACCTTCAGCAGATTCATTAAATCATTAATCTCCTCCGCAATCTGCTTTCCGTTATCAGTATCCTTTACAAACACCCGCTGCTTTTCCACATAAACAACCTGTGATTCAGACTCAATGTCCCTGTTACTATTAATTGCCATATTAATACTCATAAACGGATGATGTTCTTTAATCTTCATTCCATGCGAATTATAAATAAGTGTATAACCGGCTATTCCTGTGGCAGCATGATATCCTTCGCAAAAACCGCCATCTATAACAATAAGTTTTCCACCAGCCCTTACAGGGTGCTGCCCCTCTTTTGTCCTGACAGGAGTATGTCCATTAATAATGTGTGCATTCTCATTATAAAGATTAAACTCCCTTAAAATCATTTTACAGATTCTTTCATTTTCATACTGAACATAGTATGGATTCTTATCCTCTTCGATTGCCTTCTTATAGTCAGCATTTCTATCCTTGTCGAGGAACGTTCGTTCAAATGTTTTGATACACCTTCCAGTCACTGGTGATAATATATTACTCCACAGAAACCACATAAAATCAACTGCATCTGAATCACCGTTTCTTGCCTGCCTTACCATTGACTCGCAATAATCAAGATACTCACGACCTGAATACGACTTGCAATCCACAACAATTCCATCAAACACCCCTTGTTCGTCAAGTGGCACACAACCATGAAACAGAAGATTTCCATTATGAATCTTATAAATGCTGCCTTTTTCATATAGAAAATTGATATGTCTCTCAAGCGCCATACTGTTAATGAAATCTGCCCTGAATCTTCCCATCAGAAACATTTCTTCCATAGTAAGCTCATAAGGATTATTCATGTCAACAGTTGGAAATTCATTAGTATTAAGAAAATAATCCTTATCCCCTATTCTTACTGTTCCTTTATCCAGATTCATCTTATCCAGCAGAAGTCTTCCTTCCATTCTGTATTCCGGGTGTCTCTTAATAAGTTGCCCTTCAAGCTTGAATAGAATCACAGAAATAGCTTTATAGACTGCGTCATCAACATTTTTATCTGAATATGTATTAACTGCGAACTGTAGAAGAAACCTTAGGCTTATTCCATAACCATTCTCAAGAATTGACATAGTTTTGTACTTAATATTATTTCTGACTACAAGTGCCATACACACCGGATTGCCGCAAAAAGCTCCCATCCACAATATGTCATGATTTCCCCACTGGATATCAACGCTGTGATGTTCCATCAGGAGGTCTAATATCTTATCTGCATGTGGTCCTCTGTCATATATATCCCCAAGTATATGAAGATGGTCCACAGCCAGTCTTTAATCAGATCAGTAAGAGCAACAAGAAATTCATCGCCATTATGAAGGCTCAGAATTGTTTCCATAATCTGTCTGTGGTACACACTCCTGTTGTCATCTTCATCCTTCTGCGCATGAATAAGTTCATCAATGATATATGCAAAATCCACAGGCATTGCTTTTCGCACCTTAGATCTTGTGTACTTAGAGACAGAAGCTTTGCAATCTGAATCAGCTGGTTAAGTACATTTCTGTACCATTCATCATTCACCTTATTCTCATCCATAAGTACAGAAAGCTTCTCTCTAGGATAATATATAAGAGTGCACAGCTCCTCTCTGCTCATATACAGTAAGTTCATCTCCATACAGCATCGCTACCTTCTCCCTAATTACTCCCGAACAATTATTAATTATATGGTAAAATGCATCATATTCCCCATGAAGGTCACTCATAAAATGTTCTGTTCCCTTTGGCAGATTCATAATTGCATTCAGGTTAATAAGTTCGCGGTAAACTGACTGTTTTGTGGGATATTTTTCCTTTAAAAGCTTCAGATATTTGTCATACTCCTTCATATATATTCCTCTTATCTTCTGGTTTATTCACTACTTTTAATATTTCCTGACAACCTTGCCCCTTTTATTATCAAAACTCATTCTCCCCAAAGAACTTCCGCTTTCTCTCAATCATCTCATCAATTCTCTCGACATAGCTTCTGACATCTTTGACATTCTCGATTCGCTCAATACGCACAGAATGGTTTTCATCTCCTTCATTATGGAACACAACCTTAGTTGAAGCACCTGCGCCACGCAATTATCGTCTGCTTTTCTTCCATAATAAGAATATTATATATGCATTCAAGTCCAGCAACTGCATAACCTACATTCTCAAAATTACCAGCCATATTCTTCTGGCGGTACATATAATAAGGCATGTTAAGATCTCTTGCTGTCTGCTCAGTCATTGCGATAATGCTGTCTGTGTTCTTAATTGAAGCTCTGTGTACTGTTGACGCAATATGTTAAGTCTTGAAGCTCTCTTGATTGCAAGTGAATGAACGGTAAGACTCTCCGGCCGCATCTCCTTAATTTCATTAAGTGTATGGTAAACCTCGTCTACACCCTCTCCCGGAGTCCAAGAATCATATCCATGTTGATATTATCAAGTCCTGCTTCTCTTGCCATTGCATAAGCATTCTTAATATCTTCAACCGTATGCTTTCTTCCGATTAAATCAAGTGTTTTCTGATTCATTGTCTGCGGATTAATAGATATTCTTCCCACATTATGAGCTTTAAGAACCTTAAATTTATCTGGTGTCACGCTGTCCGGTCTGCCGGCTTCTACAGTAAGTTCACGGCATCTGCTCAAGTCAAATGCTTCTTCAACCACTGTCAGTACTTTATCTCTAACTTGCTTAAAGTTGTAGGTGTTCCGCCACCCATGTACACTGTATCAAGTCTTCTGCCTTTCATTGATTCAGCGACGAATCTTATCTCCTTAATAAGCGCATCCACATAATTATCTACATAATCTTTGTATGCACCAAGTGCATATGATGAAAAGGAACAGTACAGGCAGATACTTGGGCAGAACGGAATTCCAATATACAGGCTGTAGCCTGTCTTATAATCCATATCTGTAAGTATATCCAGTTCTTTCCTTGCTACTGTGAGCGCAAGTTCAGCCTTTTCTTCACTTGCATAATGCTTGTCCATAAAATGTTTCTTAATCTGTTCCTTGGTTGCACCCTCTTCAAGCATTGTATACGCAATCTTACTTGGTCTTACTCCTGTAAGATATCCCCACGGCAGCTTCTTTCCTGTCTTTTCTGAAAGCTTCTTATATAAGCTGTCCTTAAACACTTCATGGGCATTCTTCTTATCAAGTCCTGTGATATCAGGCACTTCTATTGAAAGAATCTCATCTTTCTCTTCAGGCTTGGAATCTGCCTTTAGTGCCATAACCTCAGTTCTTGGATAAAATGAACGGACAAGCACAACCGCATCATCATAAAATACATCATTATCAATCTTAATATATATCATCGTTGCTTCCTTTTCGCGTCAGTTTCTTTTCGCCTGCTGATTCCATACTCGCAAACCCGCACTATCGTGCTTCTCCGCCTGCTTCGCAGGCTGTTTGCTCGTTGATGCCCCGCGAAAAGTAAATAACGCTTCGCGTTGCTTCCTTTTCTCTTGCGGGCATCACATAAACGGATTGTTCTGCTTTTCATATCCAATCGTTGTGAACTCTCCATGTCCAGGATATACATCTGTATCATCAGGAAGCTTGCAGAGCTTGTCATGAAGTGACTCCATCATTGCAGCAGAGCTTGCTGTAGGGTAATCTGCTGTATCTGACATCCATATGCATTCCGACGGTGTATTCTTGTCTGAAGTCATGAAGCAAAAGACTCATGTTTCCTCGTCACATGATGCATATATCTTAATTCCATAATGCTCACGCACCTCATTAGCCGCACCTATATGGTCAAAATGTCCATGTGTAAGAAGTATTGCCTGTGGCCTGCTTGCTGAACGCACAACCATATCATATATAGACTCTGGTGAATCTGCCGGGTCAACAATAATGCTCTCGTTGTTATCTAAGTTAATTATAAGATAGCAGTTAGTAGCTACCGGTCCCAATACTCTTGATTCTATCTTAATCATAATCTGCAAACCTTTCTTAGCCGGCAGTTCTTGTTATATCAGTAACTCCGTCTATCTTTCTTAATTTATCTATAATTCTGTTAAGCTCTTCCTTGCCATGAATATCAAAACCAACACTTATGGTAGCGAATTCTTTCTTATTAAGACGGCAGTTCATAGACTTTACATCAATCTCTGCTTCTGTGAACATCCTTGATATATCAACAATAAGTCCGGTTCTGTTGTTGGCAAATATATTGATTTCAACCTCATAGGTATCGCCTGCTGTCTGTCCCTGCTCCCATTCAGCCTCTATAAGACGAGCACGCTCATTAGCCGGGAAGTTGATTATATTAACACAGTCTGTTCTGTGAATTGATATACCTCTTCCTCGTGTAACGAATCCGACAATCTCATCACCAGGTACCGGATTACAGCACTTTGAAAATCTCACAGCAACATCATGGATTCCCTTAACGACAATTCCACCTTTGCCTTCCTTCTTCTTTGACTTTTCCTTAGACTCAGCGGCAACGATTTCCTCAAGCACATCTTTGTCTGTAACTTCTGCCTTCTTGGTCTTTAAATGCTCCTCATTAAGCCTGTTTACTATCTGACTCTCTTTAAGTGCACCATGTCCAACGGCTGCAAGAATAGAATCCCAGTCTTTAAAGCCATATTTATTAAGACATTTTTCAACATATTCAGGCTTGGTAATATCAGAAAGAACAATTCCTTTAGTCTTACAGTAGTTAGCAACCATTTCCTTGCCCTTAATGATATTATCTTCCTTTAACTCCTGCTTAAACCACTGGTTAATCTTATTCTTTGCCTGTGTGCTCTTTACAATTGAAAGCCAGTCACGGCTTGGTCCTTTTGAATTCTGCGATGTTATAATCTCGATTCTGTCACCATTCTTAATAACATAATCAATAGTAACAAGCTTTCCATTAACTCTCGCTCCTACCATCTTATTACCTACAGCACTGTGAATGCTGTACGCAAAATCTATAGGGCATGAGCCTGCCGGAAGGTTCTTGACATCACCCGTAGGTGTAAAGCAGTATACGCTGTCTGAGAAAAGGTTAAGGTCATTCTTGATTGATGATAAGAATTCCTTGTTATCAGACATTTCCTTCTGCCATTCAAGAATCTGTCTTAACCAGCTAAGCTTTGCTTCCTCACTCTGGTTGTCCTTCTCGCCTGTCTTTCCCTCTTTATATTTCCAGTGGGCTGCAATACCATACTCAGCAATCTTATGCATTTCGTAAGTTCTTATCTGTATCTCAAACGGCTGTCCGTTAGATGCAATAAGTGTTGTATGGAGCGACTGGTAATTATTGGGCTTAGGCATGGCGATATAATCCTTGAAACGTCCTGGAATAGGCTTATACATTTCGTGTATTACACCAAGTGCCGCATAACAGTCTTTTACTGTGTCAACCTTGATTCTTACTGCAAATATGTCATATATCTGGTCAAGTGTCTTGTTCTGGTTGACCATTTTTCTGTAGATTGAGAAGAAATGCTTAACTCTTCCGTCTATCTCAGCCTCAATACCGGCATTGCTTATATGCATGCCAACTTCTTTAATTATGCTCTTTATAAATGCTTCCCTGCCTGGTCTGTTTAAGTTGACCTGTTCAACAAGATCATTATATACATCAGGCATAAGATATTTCATTGATAAATCATCAAGCTCTACCTTAATCTTGGAAATACCTAACCTGTGGGCTATTGGAGCATATATTTCCATTGTCTCTCTTGATTTCTCAATCTGCTTTGCCGGCGACTGATACTGCATTGTACGCATATTATGCAGTCTGTCGGCAAGCTTTATAAGGATAACTCTTATATCCTTTGCCATTGCAAGGAACATTTTTCTAAGGTTTTCTGCCTGGACCTCAATCTTATCATGCTGGTAATTGAGCTGTGTCAGCTTTGTTACACCATCTACTAACAGTGCTACCTCATCACCAAATTCTTTTGCAACATCTTCAGTTGTCATAACTGTATCTTCAACAACATCATGAAGAAGACCTGCAATAATTGACTCCTTATCAAGCTCTAATTCAGCCAGAATAATAGCAACACATAAAGGGTGGATTATATATGGCTCACCCGATTTTCTGAACTGTCCCTCATGTGCCTTTCTTGCGGTCTCGTATGCCTTCTCGATATCAGACAGATCTGTAGATGGGTGGTATTTCTTTATAGCTGCAATAAGATCCTTATATAATTCCTCAGGACTTGTAAAATCTGCTGGTGTATCCACCGCTCTTTCAACCTGATTAGTTTTGTTATGGCTTGCGCCTGGTAACTCTATATTCTCTGGCATACGTGCCTCCATTCTCTGGTAATTGTCCAGCGTTATAGTTTTCTTAAGCCCATTATTTATACACTGGCATATGTTCTTTCCATAAATTCTCTTGTAGCCACTGCATTCTCAGGAACAGTATTTTCCAATGTACAGTGTACATATGGCTTATGCTCCTTAATCTTCTTTAACAGAAGTGGATAATTAAGACCTCCTCCGGTCACCGGATTACCCTTTCCTGTACCTGCTGCCACTGACTTAAGCTCACTGCCTTCAACAATATAATCCTTGCAGTGAACAACAGCAATATCCTTTAATAACAGTTCAAATGCTTTCTCAATAATCTCATCCTGCTGTGCAAGATTATTAACACATAACAGGTTAACCGGGTCGAATATAATCTGAAGATTAGGTGAATCAATAGCGTCAAGCACCTTTCTTGCACGTTCGACAGTGTATACAATGTGCTTCCATACAGGCTCAATTGCTACAATGACACCAAACTGTTCAGCATATTTAACTATTGGTCTTAAATTATCAATAAAGCACTGAAGTGCCTCCTCACTGTGATTAGCCGGCTCATACTTATACTCCTCATTAACCGCACCAGTCTCAGTACCAACAACTCCACAGCCAAGAATACTTGCAAATCTTATATGTGCCTTATACTTCTCAACAATCTCCTTATGCTTCTCAGGATTAGGATTGCAAAGGTTAAGATAACAGCCAAGTACTGCAACATCAACCTTATTCTCTGTACATAATTCCTTAATATACATAGCGAGTCCCGGAGTCATAGTCTCCACGCCCGGCTTAAACTCCTTAATAGACTTACTGAGTGCAATATGCATACAGTGAAAACCCTGTGCATGTATATTAGGTATAAGCTCCTCTAATGGAGCGTATGCAACATCATGTGCTCTTATTCCGATTCTCATAAAAAACCACCTTTCCGTCAATTACAAACACTTTTGAAAGATTATACTATATATTACATAAAAAAACCAGTAAATATCTGCGACTTTTCCAAGCTGTGAGAGCGTTAATGCTGCTATATACAAAAGAACGGTGAGAGAAAGCCCGCCCAAGCGAAACGCGTTTGCTTTCTCTCACCGTATTAAACTCTGTATACACCTTTATCTCAATTATGAATACAGCTTTACATTATTAATTAATCCTGTATCTCCAAGTGCCTTATAATATGTAACGAGCGGTATAAAACTCTGTGCAAATCCTTTCGTACTGTCACCAGAAACAATAACAGCATCATCTATAACCTTTTTAGAACCAACTCCTGCCCTGCCTGTGTTATTAATATTAGTTTCAAATGTTTTGAAACCATACTCAAGATACTTCTTATCACCTGTCAGTTCATAGGCAATTGCCAGTGATTCCAGAAGAAGTGTGTTATTTCCATTTCTTGAAAGTGAAGGAAGCTCCTTATAATAGAACAAACCATTGTCAAGAGTACAATTCTCTACAATATCATCAATTGCTCTTATAAGCATCTGCTTAATATCTTCTCTTGGGAATACCCTGTAATATCTCATTACGCTTCCTGCAGCTACTGATATCATAAATCCTACTCTTATAAGAGTATTGTCCGTATATGGAGCAAGCCAGTTGCCATACTCCTCTTCCCATATCTTAAAGCTGTCAATAATCCACTCACATTTTGCAAGCCATTTTTCATCTCTTGTCTCCACATATAATGCAACAAGTGCACGTAAAGCCCAGCCAGTTTCTCTCGCATTGGCTTCTCCCGGTTTTGCATACATTGGTGTATCCAGAAGTCTTAATATGTTATCACCTATACTTATAGCTGTCTCAAGACCTCTCTCATCACCTGTAAAATGATAGTAATCAATCACTCCTTCAACCCATTCATGTGAGCATACCATTATTCCATTCTTACAATGACCTGCTGTATGTTCCCACTGTCCACCTATTCTTAATGGATTCTTGCTGTAATGGCATACATCAACATCCATCTGATGCTTTGCTGAAACTATTAAATAGTCAAGGAATCTTCTGATTCCAGTTCTTGCATACATAAGAGCGCATGAATGCGGATAATCATATTCATTATTACTCCATACAGGTTTTCCGCCACCTCTTCCCTGTAAAGTATATCCCATATCAATAGAATCGCCCCAATTCAGCATGCCGTAACATCTTGAATGATTATCAGCCCTTGCAATAAGTGCGATTTCAACTTCATTCACAAGATGTTCAGGGAATACATCCATACACACTTCTGCCTTCTTGAATTCCTCTGGTGCTATGCATGGTCTGTCAGGCATCTGGTATATTGTACTTCTGTTATCAAGCTCCCACATCTGCATATCCGGTTCATGGAAATGCATCAGGAATCTCTGTTCCTTTGCCATACCAGACTGCATAACAACATTTCCAATATCCTCTGGAACAAGCATAACAGCTACTCCGCCGTCATATGCCTTAACTGCCTTCGGATAATTCTGCTGTGCCTGATATACAGTTATACACAATCCATCATTTCCATCAGTATAATCTGCAAGAAATGTACCATAGAATACCTCTGCAAAATGTTCATTTGCTTCCTTTACAAGATATGCATCATCGATAATCTTATTAACCTGCACTCCATCTCTTCCAATATAGAAATCAGTCTTATAATTAGAGCTTCCAACAAGTGTTCTTACATTGGAAACAGGTGCTTTGCCAGATATCATCTCTAATTCCCCGGTTCCTCTTGTGTGATACACAGGTCCATTCTCTTTAGAATTATCCGTAAGTACATCTCCACATCCGGTAGAATCATTACCCATATTAATGTGCATATCAAACAAATCATCACTTGCAGTGACTGTCTCATCAGGCTTTGCATAAAATACCAGTGATTTGATATGAAGTTCATCATAAGTCGTATTAATAATTCTGTATGAAACATCAATCCATGACTTAGCTGCATATGATGTAAGTGTTATCTCAAAATCAACTTTTTTATTATTAAGAATGTTACTTCCTTTAGCTCTGATTACACATTTTACAGGACCTGCATCTATAATCTTCCACTCACCAATATTAATGTCGTATAATCCCATATCATCTTTCAAGTATGGTCCTTCAAAATTCTGAGCGGTATAATGTTTTCTTCCATCATCAAGTGTTTCAAATATATTCTGGGAATTATTCTTTACTGTAAATGTAACACAGCCTGTGTCAACGCACAGTCCCTGTCCAGTCTGAGTAACAGATACTCCTTTTTCTTCGCACTTTCCATCAGACTCTTTTTCAAACTCAAGCACTGCGCCCTTATTAGCCGGAATATCAGCAAGAAAATCCACATACAGGTATCTTATGCTTCCATCTGCATGTTTCGATGTAACCTTCGGCTGAACCATGCATTTTCTGCCATTCTGTGTAATGGCTATCCTGTCAGCAGTCTTTAACTCTCCTTCCTTAAAAGGAAGTGCTATGCCTGCCGGTTCCTGTAATCTGTCATACCTGTAAAGCTTGTCAAAATAAATTTTCATTATATGTACCCTCCATTGTTTGTCACGAGCAAATCTGCTATAATTGTACAACAGATTTAAATCATTTGCTATAGTCTTAATATAGCATTCATAATTCTGTAATTCATGTGATAAGATGTCATTATTTACCAATAATACAGATTTATTGCAACTTTTAGAAAGAAGGTTTATATTATGCATTATGCCGAGATAAAAACCTGTGATATTGCTAACGGACCAGGGGTGCGTACATCTCTTTTTGTAAGTGGATGCACACACCGATGCAAAGGTTGTTTTAACGAAATTGCATGGGACTTTAATTATGGCAGGGACTTCACAGACGATACAATCAAAGAAATCATTGATTCCCTTGCCCCAGACTATGTTACAGGGCTCACACTTCTAGGAGGTGAACCATTTGAACACAGCAACCAGCAGGGACTCCTTCCATTGCTGAGGGAAGTACGCAGAATATATCCTAACCTGAGTATATGGTGCTTTACAGGATATCTGTTTGACAAGGATATTGTTGGAAGAATGTGCAATGAATGGAAAGAAACTAAAGAAATGCTTGAATACATTGACGTCATAGTTGACGGCAAATATGAAGAAGACAAGAAGGATATGATGCTTCAGTTCAAGGGTTCATCTAATCAGAGGACAATCCTTGTAAAAGAATCTCTCGAATCAGGTAATATCGTACTTCTGTACGATTAATAATAAAAAGGAGTTTACACAATGTCACAGAAAGTTAATATTAAAAAATTAAATCCTAACGCCTGTATCCCAACATACGGAACAGAATTCTCAGCCGGAGCAGACCTCTACTCAGGAATGTCCGAAGCCGTAACAGTTATGCCAGGCACAACTGAATTCATCAAAACAGGAATAGCAATGGAGATACCAACAGGACTAGTAGGTCTAATCTATGCAAGAAGCGGAATGGCATGCAAAAAAGGTCTTGCCCCAGCCAACAAAGTAGGTGTAATAGATTCTGACTACAGAGGTGAGATCATAGTAGCTCTCCACAACCATTCAGATAAACCTGTAACCATAGAACCAAAAGACAGAATCGCTCAGATAGTCTTAGCACCATACATCACAGCATCATTCAACGAAGTAGAAGAGCTTGACGACACAGAAAGAGGCGAAGGCGGCTTCGGCTCAACAGGCACAAAGTAAAAATCCATCTTGCAACATGCCAAAGGTATAAGCAAGATGGATTTTTATCCACCACATTTCATAGCCACCCCGGTCACACATCAACAATCCGCCTTGCAATATGCCGAAGGCATAAGCAAGGTGGATTTTTTCCACCACATTTCATAGCCACCCCAGTCACATATCAACAGCCCGCCTTGCAACATGCCGAAGGCATAAGCAAGAGAATTAACGTAGATTGGAACCGGCAGCATATTGTGCGAGTCCGATTTAAGGCGCGAACCATGTGGGAGTTATGCCGCTCTATACAAAGAGCGGTGAGAAAACTCGTTCAAGCGAAGCGCGTTTGTTTCTCTCACCGTAATAAACTCTGTATAGAGCGGCATTTACTCTAGGTGCACCGCCATAAGGACTCGCACAATAATATGCTACACAACCTAAATTCTTTCTTACCTTACTTATACGCAATATTGGCATGCTCAATAACATAATCCTGTGCCTTCTGCACAAGCATAGCCTTAACTACACTATCTTTTCCGATTTCTCAACAAATGCATTCTCATCAGAATATCCATTGTCTCCTGCGAATTCATCAAGATCGCCCTTGTAATCATATTCTCTCATAGAGAACTTCTGATCTTTCACGATTGCTTCCATAATAAGCGCTGTCTATGCTGATTTCTTGATGAAATCATCATATGACATTCCATATAACTGCTGGCAATACTCTTCCTTTGACTGGTTAGTAAAATCAGCATAGAATCCGACAGACTGGTCATATCTGTCTCGTAATGTACTGAGCAGTGTATCTGGATAACCACTTACCTTACATGTATCCTGAAGTGTTGAAAGAACCTGTTTCTGAATCTCATCATCAACCTTAGAATCGATTGTAGATGCTAATGAATCTTTAACAGAAGCTCTATATTCTTCGATTGTATCATATCCAAATGTTTCCTTAACATATGCATTAGTAAGCATTGGCACATTAGGCTGTGAAACCGTCTGCACTGTAAGCTCAAACACTACTTTAGTTCCTGCATATACGGTATTGCTATATGTTTCCGGCAAGTCGATTACCATAACCTTAGTCTCTCCAGCCTTCATTCCATAGAGTGCTTCATCAAGCTCTTCTATATCAAGTCCAAGTTTATCTTTGCCAAGTATCATTGTAACACCATCTGTATTAGACAGCCCTGTTGACTGTGAACCCGAACTTGTAGCAACATAAGTAACCAGTATCTGATCTCCATCAACAGCACCTCTGCTGACTTCTGAATAAGTAGTATTATTCTCTATATCTTCAGCAATCTTATCATCAACAAGCTGATTCTCTATAGATGTTTTATCAACAGTTACAGCTATATCCTCATATTTCCCAAGCTGTACATAATCATTAACATTATAATCGTATTTTACTTCAATCTCTTTATTACATGCAGTTGCCATAAGCATTGTTGCTGATAATAAAACTATTGATGCTTTTCTTAAAAACTTTTTCTCACAATAAACCTCCGCTCTTACTTCTTTATATAGAAGTAAAAATTGACTTTCATACTATATCACATAAAAGAGATTTTATCCATATCTGTTCATATTAGTTCACAGAAATATCATACATTTTAAAGAAAAGACTGCCGCTTTCGACAGCCTATTATCTCTGATATATAATATATAATCAATTATGCAAGCTTAGACTTAGCAACCTCTGCGAGCTTAGCAAATCCTTCTGCATCGTTAACAGCCATCTCAGATAATACCTTTCTGTTAAGATCGATATTAGCTAACTTAAGACCATACATGAACTTGCTGTATGAAAGTCCGTTAATTCTTGCAGCAGCATTGATTCTGGCAATCCATAACTGTCTGAACTGTCTCTTCTTCTGCTTTCTGCCCTTATAACTCTCTGTAAGATCTCATAACTGACTGCTTAGCAACTCTGTACTGCTTAGATCTTGCTCCTCTATAACCCTTAGCGAGCTTTAATACTCTGTTATGCTTCTTCTTTGCGTTTAATCCGCCTTTAATTCTTGCCATTTTATAAATTCCTCCTTAAACTATATCTCTAAATAAATGTTGTTATACCATTAATCTTAGAGATAAGGCATAATCTTCTTCATTGTCTTAACATTAGTTGCGTCAGTCATAGCTGCCTGTCTAAGATTTCTCTTTCTCTTAGCTGACTTCTTTGTAAGAATATGGCTCTTGTATGCCTTCATTCTCTTTAACTTACCTGTTCCAGTTACTTTAAAACGCTTTGCAGCTGCTCTTTTGTCTTTACCTTTGGCATAATAATCCTCCTAAAATGTCTGTTAGTTGTTATTTATTTTAACGTTTTTCAGTTAAAAACATCATCATGCTCCTGCCTTCCATCTTAGGAGCCTTCTCAATTACAGCTATATCGCTAAGCTTTTCTGCAAAATCCTCTAATATATGCTTAGTAGAGTCGATATGAGCCATTTCTCTTCCTCTGAATCTTAATGATACTTTAACCTTGTTACCTTTCTCAATGAACTTTCTTGCTGAGTTACACTTAGTATTAAGGTCATTGACATCGATGTTAGGTGATAAACGAACTTCCTTAACTTCTACTGTCTTCTGTTTCTTCTTAGCTTCCTTTTCTGCGGAGCTGTTCGTACTTGAACTTGCCATAATCTACAATTCTGCATACAGGTGGATTAGCTGATGGCGAAACCATTACCAAATCTACTCCTGCATCCTTAGCCATGTTTAAAGCATCTCTTAATGCCATAACTCCAAGCTGCTGTCCTTCTTCTCCAATAACACGAACCTCTTTGCATCTGATCTGTTCGTTAATCATTAACTCGTTAATAGCGGTACACCCCATAAAAAATTAAAGTGAATAGCTCAGCTATCCACTTTCTTTAATCAAAACACAATCCTATATTATGTGTAATTCTTAAATATCAACCCGAGTCGCCCTATGCGCTGAGGTGAGAGTGGATACTCTGCTTTGCTTTGCAACCATTGTATGATATCATCCTAAACAATATATGTCAACCCCATTTTTAAAATTCATTCACAAAATTTATTACAATGCAATTAATCTTATATCTTGGAATATCACTTCATTAATGATATTATAATACAGAAAATAAATCAAGAAAGGATCTGACATTTATGAAAGATTTTCTTATATCAACTGACACAACTGCCGATTTACCTGCAAGTTATGTTAAAGAAAACAACATTGATATCCACACTCTTTTTTATGCATTTGGTGAAGTAATCTACGGAACAGATAACATTATGCCTGAGAAGGAATTCTTTGACCGCATGCGTAACGGCGAGATGCCAACAACTATGGCATGTAATCCGCAGGATTGTAAGACAATATTTGAAAAGCGTATCAATGAGGGCTTTGATATTCTTCACATTGCATTTTCATCTGCACTTTCAAGCAGTTACAATAACGCCTGCATAGCAGCCAATGAAGTTATGGAAGAACATCCGGGAGCTAGAATCGTTGTAGTAGATTCATTAGCTGCTTCAATGGGTGAAGGTCTTATCGTGTATAAAGCTGTTGAGATGAAGAAATCAGGAAAATCTATGGACGAAATAATAGATTTTGTCAACAATCATAAGCTTAATGTAGTACATAATTTTACGGTTGATGACCTTAACCACTTATACAGAGGAGGTCGTGTTTCTAAGACTACTGCCATTATCGGTACGCTTGCCAACATCAAGCCAATCCTTCATGTAGATAATGAAGGCAGACTTATTAATATAGGAAAAGTCCGTGGCAGAAAGAAATCACTTATTGCTTTAGTTGACCGTATGGAGGAACATATTGGTTCATACAGGGATAAGAATGATGTTGTATTCATCAGTCACGGTGACTGCTTACAAGATGCACAGTTCGTAGCAGGTCTTGTTAAAGAAAGATTCGGCATAGATAACATATGGATTAATTATATATGTCCTACAATCGGAACACATTCTGGTCCTGGAACAGTTGCACTTTTCTTTATGGGTGAATCAAGATAATATACACGCAAAACTGGCAGAGTGTTTACCACCCTGCCAGTTTTGTTATATGTTCTACCAATGTATTCACATCCACAGGCTTAGATATAAGTCCGTTCATGCCTGCCTTTTGCAGCATACCTATATCTGTTTCAAAACCATCTGCTGTCATTGCAATTATTGGCACTTCCATACATTTTCCATTCTTAGTCCTTATAATCTTAGTGGTCTCTATGCCATCCATTCCCGGCATTCTCATGTCCATAAGAACTACATCTATGTCGTCCGCCTGTTCACTTTCAAGCAGTTCAATTGCCGAACTGCCATCTTCTGCCTCATAAACTGTTATATCCTCGTCTTCAAGAATATCTTTTACAAGTTCCCTGTTAAAATCGTTATCATCAACTATCAGGACACATTTATCCATTCTGTTCTCTCCTAATTTAACACTTACTAAAGTACGTTATTCTCTCTTATTTCTGAAACAAGCTTTCTTCTGTATGCCCTGCAGCCATTCTCATTCCAATATTTTCTCTTTTCAACTTTAATAACTTCAAATGTTGTATGGAATATATCTGTCTTATAGCTTGTATAAGGCTCTCTGCCCGGATAAAATACTGTAATTGAATCAGCACATTCATCTATCTTAAGACCATAATCCTTAGCAAATTTTCGTGATTCATAAGGGCTTCTTATCATCTTGATATGCGCATAATAACCCACAAGATAAGCAAAATAGTTCATATCAAATTTATCAAGCCATCTGCCATCACTTGCCATAAATACTATAACAGGAAATGTTCTTTCTTCCTCTGCAATCAGTGTTGTAAGATCATCGTAATCCTTGCTGTCCTCAACGTATCTTACAGACTCCCTCATTCTTTCCACATCAACAATTCCAATATTATCTGCAATCTCTCCAAAGAAATTAGGTCTTGAAAACAGAACATTTTCATTATCTCTGTATCTGTCTGCCGGCTCTGCATATCTGTTAGATACCGTGAATTTCAGTCTGTCACCTTCCCTGCATATAACCGCTTCAGATATCCATACTCTTGTTGGTATCTTAGTATCAAGATGTGTAGTTTTTTCAGAAAAATACACATTTTCTGCATCATACGAAAGATTAACTGAATATCCAGGCTCTGCATTAACATAAGTTTCTGCACTCTCAGGTAAATCTGTGAATACATCCTCATATCTTGACTTAACCCATGAATATATGTACCCTGTGGCTTTTCTGAAAGCATCAGGCATTGCAAGATTGCTCAGGTCTATATATGTATCAGCCTTGAATACCATAAAAGAGCCAAGCTGTTTAAACGGCTCAAATCTTCTTCTCTTGGCAACGCTTTCTGTCTCCTGCTTCTTCTCATGTTCTATCTTTACAAATGCTTCTTTGAGTCTCTCATCCTCAGGTCCTATCTGATTAACTATCTTAACAATATTGTTAACAGTAATCTCCGGGCCTTTATCTCCTGTATTATCCCATAGCTGTCTTAGTAACGGTTCTCTTTTAAATTTATAAAACTTCTTGGCAAGCTCTGTATCTTCATCAAATATCTCTTCAATATATGGATGCAGCGGTTCTCTTGTAAACTTCAGTCTGTAATGACATCTTAACATATAGTTCCATTTTCTGTCTTTGTAATGCTGATGTCCTAAATCTTCAATCAGACCCACAACTGAATCATCACATAACTCCAGTGTCGCAAGAATACTGTTCATCTTTCTTGCAAGTGCTTCATTACCCGTGCCAAAGGCTGAACCTTTATATCTCATATCATGTTCAATCTCATGCCAGCCCTCAAAAGAATTAGTTCTTACCTGTATCTCAAATGTATCATCCACATAATCTCCAAGCTCTGGATTAACAATGGTCTTGCTAAGATATCCCGGCAGCTTGAATATGCCGTTAATCTTCATTGCCCTGAACTCATATTCATTAGCCTCTGTTGTATTCCACACGCCCGGCATAGAGAATATTGTATCAAGAAAACTCTTAACAATTTCAACATCATCCGCATAATACAGAATAATTCTTATTCCTATAAGATCCTGCATCTTTTTATCCTGATTCTCTGTCCCCGGTCTTCTGTAATCCTTTAATATAAGTTTATCAAGCATTGAATCAGGAGCTTTCACCCTGTATGCAACCCTGTAATAGAATCCTGCTTTCTTAAGCTTTTCTTCTATAATACTTAGCAGATCATCCTTAACAATATCCGGAACATATATCTTTTCTACATTTTCTTTAGTAAATAATTCATTAACTTCATTCATACCCTAACCTCTGATTCCAGCTACTTTGGCAAACTGTGTCTCCACTCTTGCCCTTAAGCGGTTTTTTATTCCCTCTGTTGTAAATGCAGCTTCAACACCATTCATTATCAGCTTCTTAACATCTTTCTTCTCCATATTGAATGTATCTGCAACCAATGCAAGTTCCCTCGCCTCTGTTGTGTTAGAAACCATCATATTATCCGTATTAACAGTAACTTTTATCCCCTTATTCATAAGCTGCAGTATCGGATAATTCTCTATTGTCTCGTATATTTTAGTATTCAGATTGCTTGTCGGACATAATTCCAATGCAGTCTCTCTGTCTGCAAGCTCCTGCATAATTAAAGGATTCTCTGTACTTCTTACGCCATGTCCTATTCTTACAGCCTGAAAATTCAATGCACATTCAACACTTTCTGCTCCGGCCGCCTCACCTGCGTGAATAGTAAACGGAACGCCTCTCTGAACGGCATCTCTGAATACATCTGCAAATGTATCTGTTGCATAAAGTCCTTCTGCCCCTGCAAGGTCTGCCGCCACAACACCTCTTCCCCTTTCGGCATATAATGCAGCAAGTCTTACTGTCTCCATATTAGCATCCTTATTATCATCCGAACGCATGCAACATAATATCAGATTGTGACAGGAATATGACTTCCAGTACTTTCTTGATTCTTCAAGTCCCTCACATGCTGCTTCAACAATCTCCTGCTGTGACAATCCTTTTCTTGTATGAAGCTGTGGTGCAAATCTTATCTCGCTGTATATTACTCCCTGTTCTTCCTGCTCTTTAACAAGCTGACACACACTATATTTAACAGCCTCACGCGTCTGCAAAAGCTGAAGCGGAAACTCGAATTTTTCAAGGTATTCATTAAGATTCTTACAATCTGATGATACGCTCAGCTTTTCTGACAATTCTATCTCATCACCTGTTTCTATATTCTGCATATCACAAAGATGTCTTACAGATTCAAGCGACAGTGAACCATCAAGATGTACATGCAGGTCTGTAAGGCAATCCAGTTTTTCTATCCATTCTATATTGCTGATATTCAAAAAAACACCCTCTAACATAATAATATCTTACATACACTTCTTTACATTTTAAACTGCATTCAGTATATTTGCAACACCGATAAGCTTTTGTCTCCATATTTTACCAAGTATTTTGATAAATTTTATGATTAATTTATATTCAGCACATTTGCATTAAATATGTATGCGTGTTATAATCTATGTATCAATATCGTTATAAGTAATCGGGGGATATAATTATGTCAGTTATTCATGAATCAGCAGAAAACTATCTTGAATCAATATTAATGTTAAGCAAAAAGCTTCCTGTGGTTCGTTCAATAGATGTTGCCAATGAGTTAGGTTTCAAGAAATCAAGTGTCAGTATTGCGATGAAGAATTTGAGGGAATCTAATCATATAACGGTAACTAAAGAGGGGTACATATATCTTACAGAATCAGGTAAAGAGATTGCTGAGATGATATATGAGCGTCACCAGCTCCTTACATCATGGCTCATAAGGCTTGGTGTTGATCCTAAAGTTGCTGAAGAAGATGCCTGCCGTATCGAACATGATATAAGCAAGGAATCATTCAACGCTATTAAGAAAGCTATATCTTAATTTTTCTCATATAATTTCCTTCTCGGAAAGAGCCATACCGGATTATCCGGCATGGCTCTTTCTATTTTACATATTCTTTTTATCCAGCAAATTCCTGTGCCCAGTAATGACTGTACCTTCCTGCTCCACAGCCTGAATTACTATAACCCAGCCCCATTTTTGTATACTCCGGGCTCAATATATTAGCCTTGTGTCCTGCTGAACTAAGCCATGATTTCATAACATCTTCAGGAGTTGCCTGACCTGCCGCAATATTCTCACCACATGCATTCTGGCATTCAACATTACATATGTCATACACTTCAAAGCAGCTATGATCATTAGGTCTTTTATGTCCAAACACACCTGTACAATCCATCTCTATAGCTCTCATATTAGGCATTACACAATGCTTCGTCTAATACAAGTGGAGCTACACCAACATTAGTTCTCTCAATATTAACAAGTCTTAAAACTTCATTGGCATATGCGCTATATGTAACTGTGTTAATCTGTGCACGCGCAAGCAGGTTATAATCAGAATTAACATCTTCACTTGCAGACGGAATATCTGTTTCTTCGCTATTATCCGATGAATCTCCGTCACCATATGATTCCCCATCACTATTCTGGTAATCATCTCCCGAATCACTGTCTTCCCATGATTCCTGTCCGGAATTATTCTCATAACCACCTGCCTGTGACAAATCATCAAAAGCCTGTTGTTCTGATGTCTCTGTATTACCCGCAATATCATTATCTGTCAGGTTATTCTCTTCACTGGTTACTTCCTGTGTAAAATCCCCGGTTTCTTTATCAGCTGTCTTAACATTATTGCCATCAGTTTTGGTTTCTCCATTGACAACAGTTCTTAATGTAGTCTGTGTCTCTACAGTATTGTCAGAATTCTTCCCATTAGCATTATTGTATGCACTGCCACAGCTTGTAAGCAGTCCTCCAATAATGACTGCTGTCATTAATACAGTGCATTTTTCTTCTCATAATTGTATACCCCTGTTTCCTCTCTACAACAGCAATGTCTGCTATTTAGAATAATAACACAATATCATATATTTTACCATATATCTTTTTACCCTTTATTACCATATCAACCTATATAATTACCATATTTTACCATTCTCACCACTAATATCAGGCTTATAAAATGTTATTTTTCTTATAGTGGATTTGCAATCAGATAAACTATGGAGGAATACCAGATGCAGGAATATCATAACAGAATCCGTGAATTACGCGAGGAAAACATATAACACAGGTAAGATTAAGCACTGAGCTTGAGTTGCCCAGGAAACAATAAGTGCATACGAACAAGGAAGGCATCTTCCAAGTGTCTCATCTCTTATGAAATTAAGCAGTATATTAGATGAAGCATGGATTACATAATGATGAAATCTGATGTCAGAAATATGATTCAGGTTCAGTCTTTATCCGACAACGAGACAAGATTATTAGGCTACTATAAGAAGCTTAATGCTTCAGGAAAGGAAAAGGCTCTTTCATATATTGAAGGCCTTAATGACGGTTTAAGGTCAGGCTGCAAATAATTTCATTAAACACATTAAGCCCCCGGACGCAATCTTGTCCGAGGGCTTATTATTTCTGTTCCAATATCTTATTTTTCAAGATATCCTGTGTATTCTGCTGTTCTTAATATATCATTAGCTCTTGCTATCTGTTCCTTATCAGGTGGCATTACATCAGAAAGTGTATACGGAATTCCTAATTCCTCCCACTTAAATACTCCAAGTGTATGATATGGAAGCACTTCAAATCTCTTAACAGTCTTTAAACTGGCAACAAAATCCCTTAACTGTTCAAGGTCTTCCTGTGCGTCTGTCACTCCTGGAACAAGAACATTTCTTATCCACATATCCTTATCATGATCAGAAAGATACTTTGCAAGATCAAGGATGTTCTTATTAGTCCAACCTGTAAGGTCCTTGTGCTTCTCATCATTAATCTCCTTAATATCAAGAAGAAAAGGTCTGTAACAGCCATCAGCCTGTCAAACTTTTCCAGATATTCCGGCTCCATCTTAAAAGGATTACCTGACGTATCAAGAGTTGTATGCACACCATTCTTTTCGCAATTTCAAAGAGTTCTGTCACAATTCCATCTGAAGAAGCGCCTCTCCACCACTTACAGTGATTCCGCCACCATTCTTCCAGTAATTTCTGTAACGGTAAGCTTTATCGAACACTTCCTGTGCTGTTTCTAATGTTCCGCCTTCTTCTTTCCATGTCTCAGGATTATGACAATATCTGCATCTCATATGGCACCCTTAAGAAATACAATATATCTTACCCCTGGTCCATCAACTGAACCAAAGCTTTCTACCTGATGAATTCTACCTTTAATACTTTCACTCATAGCATTTTCCTCTTCCAATAATTATTACTTTATAATGTATTATCACTTAATAACGATAATTTACTCCAAAAATGTCTACATTTTATAAAACATATATTTGGTGCATTAAATATAACATATCCCTATATATTGTCAGTTCGAATTGCTTATGTTCGCATAAAAAGCAAAATGTAGACCTTTTTATCTCCATTTATCTGCTTTATAGCGCATTCTTTCCAGCTTATTTATCTCGTAACATTTTTCACACATGCCAAATCTATGATTCCATTCCAGTCTCTTCCCACAGCGTTTACATTTGTTGAAGAATTCACCATTAGTAAGTTCTCTTACTATGCGTTCTGATATCTCCTCTTTAAGCATTCTGATACGCTCATCATATTCTGATATATTAAGAGCATTACAGTATGAATTAAGCAGATCCATCTTCTTATACAACTGTTCAAGGTCATCCAGCTTCATGGCTTCTATATCTTCAGATTCAGTATCTACATAATACCACATCCTGCTTACCGGTTCACCGTCAGCAGTCATATCAACAAGATCCTGCCACAAATATTTAAGTTTCGCTATTCTCATCAAATGGAATGTTAATAAGACTGTATTCAAGATCTTTATTAATCTTCTCACCATGTTTTTCTCAATGTATTCAGCAAGTTTAATCCTGTTCTTTAAGTCAGCAACTGAAAAGCATTTCTTTTCAATCGTCTTTAACCATATCTTAAATATCTCTGAAAGGCTGTATGGCATATCCAGAACTTTTCTTGGCGGCTGTATAACGCAGCTTGTTATCTGCTCATATCTTCCATGAAGCAGTTCACCTATCTGGTCCCTGTCCTCTATTGAGTTGACATACCCTGGTCATACATCCCCTTTCTTCCTGCTCTTCCGGCAATCTGCTTAACCTCACTCATGTTAAGAAATCTTTTGATTTGCCATCGAATTTTTCGACTCAGTAAATATTATTCTTTTTATAGGAAGATTTACTCCCATTCCAATAGCATCTGTACATACTACAATTCTGCTCTCTCCATTTAAGAATCTGGCAACCTCTGCTTTTCTAACACTGTATGGAAGTGAACCGTATATAACACTTACTTTATACCCTTCCTTCTTTAGAAGGGTTGCGAGCATAAGAACTTTTCTACGTGAAAATGCTACTAAAGCATCTCCATCCCGTATATCATCTGGAAATATGAAATCATGGTCTTCAACTATTAGTCTTGAATTCCTTTTATGTCTTATATCCGTATATGTATCTCCACACATTTTATAAGCATTTTAACAATATGTATTGCATTCGGCGACATACATACATGTACAACATCAGCATTAACGCCAAGAATTGCCTCTGTCCACGCCCAGCCTCTGTCTGAGTCGGCTACCATCTGTGCCTCATCTATTACACAGACATCAAAATGTCTGCTCATATCCATTTTCTCAACTGTACAGGATAAATGCTTTGCACCATCTCTTATATCCTTCTCCTCACCTGTCGTCAACGAACAGTTAATTCCTCTTGCAAGACTCATCTCCTGAATCTCAAGTGCAAGAAGTCTCAGGGTGCAAGATACATTCCTGAACCGGCATTATAAAAATCTTCTAGTGCATCATGTGTCTTTCCTGTATTAGTCTCCCTATATGAAGTATAAAATGTCTCTTTATATTTCTGGCTTCAGGATACAGCTGTGTTATATCCTCAGGAATACTCTCCATTAATGCAGTCTTTATCTTAAGTTCTTTAAGACTTGCTAAATCTTTAGGTACGAATTTCTTCTTTTTTTTTATAGTAATATCTAGCCATTTATTTTCCTATTGTTTTATGAATATAAACAAGAAGCATGACAATACATAAAACATTACATATTGTCACGCTTCTTTCTGTAAGGTCAGTCTGATTATTTAGCTGCAGGATTATTCTTCTTAGTAGCAATCTCATCTTTAAGCATTGCAACAAATTCGTCCTTAGATACTGTAGTTGACTTCTGCTCTCCGTGGAGTCTGTAGCTTACAGTTCCTTCTGCTGCTTCATTCTTACCAAGTACAATAAGGTAAGGAATCTTCTTAACCTGAGCTTCTCTTACTCTGTATCCAAGCTTTTCTGCTCTCTCATCAATCTCAACCCTGATTCCATTATCTGCAAGATAATCATAGAGCCCATGAGCATAAGCATTTAACTCTTCATCTTCATTCTTAACCGGAAGAATTGTAGCCTGTACAGGAGCAAGCCATAATGGAAGGTTACCCTTTGTCTCCTCAAGTATATAAGCCATGAATCTGTCAAGAGAACCAAGGATAGCTCTGTGAAGAACTACAGGAGTCTTTCTCTGTCCATCTTTATCAATGTATGTTAAGTTGAACTTAGATGGAAGACAGAAATCAAGCTGGCATGTTGATAATGTATATTCATTACCGATAGCAGGCTTAACATTTACATCAAGCTTAGGTCCGTAGAATGCACCTCTCCGATTTCCTCTGTGTACTCAATTCCGATATCATTAAGAACCTTTCTTAATGCGTTCTCAGCATTGTTCCACATTTCATCATCATCATGATACTTTACCTTATCCTCTGGATCTCTTAATGAGAGAACACAGCGGTAATCTGTAATATTGAAATCCTTGTATGTCTCAAATATAAGGTCTACAACCTTGGCAAATTCTGACTCAATCTGCTCTGGTGTTACGAAAAGATGGGCATCATTCTGGCAGAAATGTCTTCCTCTCTCAATACCCTTTAATGTTCCACTTGCCTCAAATCTGAAGTCATGTGCAATCTCACCGATTCTTATAGGAAGATCCTTGTAAGAATGCATTTTGTTAGCATATATCATCATGTGGTGAGGGCAGTTCATTGGTCTTAAGACAAATGATTCACCTTCAACTTCCATAGCTGGGAACATGTTTTCCTTGTAGTGATCCCAGTGGCCTGATGTCTTGTAAAGATTAACTGTACCAACACATGGTGTCATTACATGAAGGTATCCAAGCTTTCTTTCCTTGTCCTTAATGTAATTCTCAAGCTCCTGCCATACTGTATATCCCTTTGGTAAGAACATTGGAAGTCCACGGCCGATTAAGTCATCTGACATGAAAAGTTCCATTTCTTTGCCAATCTTTCTGTGGTCACGTTCCTTTGCTTCCTCAAGAAGCTTAAGATGTTCTTCAAGCTCCTCAGCTGTTGGGAAACATACACCATAGATTCTCTGCATTACATGATTGTTAGCATCGCCCTTCCAGTATACACCAGAATATTTAACAAGCTTGAAATTCTTGCAGAGCTTAGTATTATCAACATGAGGGCCACGGCAGAGGTCTGTGAAATCGCCCTGGTCATATACTGTAATGTTGCCATCTTCAAGACCGCTTATAAGGTCAAGCTTATACATATCATCCTTGAACATCTCAAGGGCTTCTTGCTTAGAAACTTCTCTTCTGTATATCTTCTTGCCTTCCTTGCAGATTTTCTTCATTTCTTTTCGATAGCTTCAATAGCTTCGTCATTGATTACATTATCTCCAAGGTCTATATCATAATAGAATCCCTCTTTTACTACTGGTCCAACCCAGAACTTAGCATGTGGATATAAATGCTTAACTGCCTGTGCCATAACATGTGCACATGAATGATTAAGAGTATTCAGTCTTTCATCTTCCTTAAAATTAACCATGATAAATCTCCTTTTGTGTTAATATTTTTGTTGCTATTCTCATCGCTACTGCGCTCGTAGCTCATGTTCCAGAGCTTCGCTCTGTCACTGTCGCGGTGTCCTCGAATATCCATGCAAAGTCCACACCCTGTGCAAGCACAGTTGTTGACTTTCCTGTATATTCTCATCGCTACTGCAAAAAAGCCCCTTATACAGTGGCTTTCCAGCTTGCTGTATAAGGGGCGAATATTCAACTATGGTTCCACCCTTATTATTCTCTCAATCAGGAGAACATCTCATTATGATTATAACGGAATCACCGTGCCGTATTGAGGCCGCTCGGAGGTGGTTTTCCCATATCCGTATTCTAAAGCACTTCCACCATATATGCTTCTCTCTGTAGAACCGTAACATAGTACTCTTCTCGTCAACGCTTTAGTTAGAAGTATATTTCAAATTTAACATAATGTCAACCTGTTAATCATTGATTTTGTATTTAAAATGCTATTATTTTTATATTAATTTTCGAACAATTTAATATTATTTTTAGGGAGGAACTAATGGATAAATTACATTCACACAACTATCTTATTGTTTTAGTTGGAACAATTGCATTATCAGTTATGACATTTTTTCAGAAGGGATTAATATCCGTGCATTTATCGGAATTGGCATAATGCTTGCCAGTCTTATTGCTGCCGGTATTGGTAAGTTCTTAATTCAGAATCATTTTATTAAAGCTTTGCTCATTAATCTTACGCCTTCAATTGCTACATTTGTATATGCTTTTGTTTTAGGCGGCAACTCAGTTGCATTTCTTGCCAATTTTGTATTTCTATCAATGATGGCATTATATTTTGATAAGAAGTACATTATATATTACTCTGTTCCTGTTGCTAATATTGCACTTATATGTGCCATATTTTTCCCATTCGTTATTGATGGGGCTAATTACGACAGAGTAGATGCCTTTACAAAGGTACTCCTTTTTGACCTTGTTGCTGTTGTTTTATTCAAAGCTGTTGACAGAGGTCGTGAGCTTCTTTCCCAGAGTGAAGAAACAATCTCGACAATTAACAGCAATTCACATGCAGCCAATGATATAGCCATCAATCTTAATTCAGCTATCGAAAATTGTAAGAACGGTCTTGATAACTTATCTGAACAGGCAACTAAGGTAAATGAAGCTGCTTCTCAGATGAATACCGTTATTGACGATACAACCAATGCAACTATATCTGTAACTGAGAGAATTCAGGATGCCACCGATGAAATCAATAAGAATTATGAGCTTTCCAAAGAGCTTGATGCTGGCTTTGAAAAAGTTGATACATCAGTCAGAGCCGGTAATAACGAGGTAAATGTTGTTAAAAACACTCTTTCGGAGATGGCAGAAACTGTTGGCTCTGCCAGAGGAGCTATGTCTGAGCTTATGAACGAGATGTCTAAGATTACTTCAATTCTTGAAGAAATCAACGCAATTGCAGCCCAGACTAATCTTCTTTCCCTTAATGCCTCAATTGAAGCCGCAAGAGCCGGTGAACATGGTAAAGGATTTGCTGTAGTTGCAGATGAAATCCGTCATCTTTCTGAACAGAGTTCAGAAGCTGCAGACAATATACACAAAATCATTAACGGTCTTTCAGGTATGACAGATGAAGTTTCTAACCGCGTGAATGCAGGTGCTGAATCAGCTAATGATGTTGTTTCCAAGATGGACACTCTTGTCAATGTCCTCACCGGAATTAATGATTCAACAGAAGTTGCACACAATCTTGTAAGGGAACAGTATAAGGTAATCGAATCTGTCAGGACAGCTTTTGACAACGTTAACTCAGACATTCAGACGCTTGTTGCTACCTCTGAAGAGAACGCTGCAATGATATCTAATATTTCAGAGAGCATCCGCCAGCAGGAAGAAGCCGTTTCGAATGTTGACGATGGCATCGAGCATGTCTTAAAGCTTTCTGGTGAATTGAAAGAACATTTTAATTAATATGCATATAAAAAGTGGCAGTCTTCAGAAATACCTGAAGTACTGCCACTATTTTTAACATAAACCTATCTTTTTATCCAATCTAGTTTCTCCAATTAAGTTCCCCTAATCAAGAAAGCTTCATATCTCCATCTTTAACCCAGCCAATCTTTTTAAGAAGCATATTAATAAGCGGACATATCACTGCCGGAAGAATGAATGATATAAGTATCAATCCAGCCCAGTCAAATCCTGTAATTGCAGTCTTTGTTCCATTAGCAATATCAGCTACCCAACCAGAATATACACCAATCTGTCCAACAAATCCGCAAGTTCCCATACCAGATGATACCGGAGTGCCATTCATCTGCAGCTTAAACAGGCATGTTGCCATAGGACCTGTAATTGCAGACGTAACTATCGGTGCTATCCATATTCTCGGATTCTTAATTATATTTCCCATCTGAAGCATAGATGTACCAATTCCCTGAGAAACAAGTCCTCCCCATCGGTTCTCCTTAAATGACATAACTGCAAATCCAACCATCTGCGCACAGCAGCCTGCAACTGCTGCTCCGCCTGCAAGCCCAGTAAGTCCAAATGCAGCACATATCGCGGCTGATGATATAGGAAGTGTAAGTGCAATTCCAACAAGAACTGATACTGCAATTCCCATAAGGAAAGGCTGAAGATTAGTTGCAAGCATAATAAGTTCGCCAATCTTCATTGCCGCTTTTCCCAAAGCCGGTGCAATAAGAGCCGCTACTCCTGTTCCAACACCTATAGTAACAAGCGGTGTAACAAGAATATCTATCTTAGTTTCTTTAGAAATCATCTTACCTGCTTCTGCTGCAATAATGGCAACAAAATATACTGCAAGCGGACCACCTGCACCACCAAGCGCATTAGATGCAAATCCAACAGTTATAAGTGAAAACAGTACAAGTGGAGGGCATTTCAGTGCATAACCGATTGCCACTGCCATTGCCGGTCCGCTCATTGCTGACGCAAGCCCTCCAACTGTATAATTGACACCGCTCACTGTTGCCACAGTATTAGTAAGAAAACCAATATGCAGCTGTGTTCCCAATGTATTAAGAATTGTTCCTATAAGAAGTGAGCAGAACAATCCCTGCGCCATTGCACCCAGTGCATCAATTCCATACCTTTTAACTGAAACTTCAATATCCTTGCGTTTCAGAAATGTCTTAAATTTCTCCCACATAATAAACCTCACTTTGTAAATTTTCATTATGATAGCATATTATGGGGGGATTGTGAATATAGCAATTTTTACTCACCCTATATCATCCAAATTTCTTTTAATATAACTCATACGTCAGCTTCCTTTCGGCTAATTTCTATTTTTATTATATTTTAGCCGAAGCATAATTGTTTTATTCCAAGAGCCATCATTATATGAAAAATTTTATAGCATTATTATTCAAAGCATTATAATTCTAATTAATCTGGTATTAAACAGACTGAATATAGCAAATCCGAAAGCATCAAACTTTTTAAGGTATGTGTGATTTACATATCTTTGTTTATCGGCTAATAATGTGTAATCTTTGTTTACATCTAATTTTTCCATAATTCCAACCTTAATTCTTCTATTGTTTTTTGAATCATCAAAGTTTGACTTATCACTGCCGGAAGAACGAATGATATAAGAATCATTTCAGCCCAGTCAAATCCAGTAATTACAGACATAACTATAAACAGCAAACAGAACAATCCCTGTGCCATCGCTCCCAGTGCATCAATTCCATACCTTTTAACTGAAACTTCAATATCCTTGCATTTCAGAAATGCCTAAAATTTTTCCAACATAATAAATCACTTTTGTAAATTTTCATCATGATAGCATATTATGGGGAATTGTAAATTGTCCATGGCGGATTAGAAATTAATGTTTATCAGAAAGTAATGGTGCCTATTATCCCATCCATTTTCCCAAGAGCTGATTTTCTTTCTCTTATAGCCCTCTCTAATGACATTTTTTCATAAGATGTACCTTTAAGTTCTTCAATAGTCCATTCATCTCCTAAATCTGCCATCTCATCAATAAAAATTTCTTTTTCATTTTCTTTCATAACCATATATCCTCCTTAATGTGACCTCAAATTTTCCAATAATTGTTCTGCCATCTCAATAAGTTCTGCCGTTTCTGACTGATTATCATACATATTATTAATCTTTTCTTTAAGAATCATTACCTGCTCATCTACTGTCATGTATTCAAGCTTTGCTATTTCTGATAATCTGTATCCAAACCGTTGATACAATCTTATCTTTTTAATCTTTTTTACTGCAGCATCATCATATAGCAGGTAACCATACTTATTCTTTGTAGTTGCTTTAACCAAGCCATAGTTTTCATATGTCTGCACAATCTTTCTCGTCACTCCTGTTTCCTTGCATACTTCTTTAAGTGTCATTAAATCATTCCTCATAGGCCCTCCTTTAACCTATGACTGCTCCAACGGAGCAGTCAAATGGTTTTTACAAAAAATTTGATTTTCATAAAAGGCCATGTAAATTTCGCGAAAAATGATTGTGATGATGCAGGTGAATGTAAGAAAAAAGCGCCCTAGTCAATTGACTAGAGCGCTACTCTTAATATTCAACCCCCAATTACATGTAAATAATTGTATAATCTTCATATCCCGACAAAAATCCTTTTATAATATTTTTTATATTTTCAGACGCTTTATCATAAATGCCCTTAGATTCAACATCTTCAAGTCCCATTCGTTCAATTTCATCTACTATTTCCTCATACTGCGAAAACTCAATAGGATTCAAAATATTATTTGATTCTGAACATGTTACTGTGTCCCATATTACATAATTATCATTCAACTGTATTTCAGGCAACTTAATATATATTTTACTACTATCATTATCAACATTAATAACCATTTTGCTCATATCATATCCGACTTTAACAACACCACTTGCTTTTATTTCAATAGAATTCGTTGTTCCGAAAATTTTGATGTTATCAAGCCAATATCTTGCAGTATCTTTACCATAAGTTACAGTATACTCACCACTATAACTTGATAATTCAGCTATTCCTTTCAGCTTTGCCTCTACTTCTTCAACAGTAACTATACTTTTTTCATTTTCTCCTGGTAATTTAAGGTCTATGCCACTTTGATTATTCTTTTGCTCTAATTTCCATTTGCCTTCATTTCTTAAATTAGCAGTTTGAAAACCAGCAACAAATGTAAGTACCAAAACAAAAATACTCAAAATTATCTTAAAACATTTTTTCATATCTGGTCTCCTATGTCCATGCCGTTACAATCACTAATAAATAAAACGCCACAATAAGACCTATAATTGTTAATAAAATACCTAAAGCTTTTTTCATTGGTATTACCTCCTAAATTTATCTTTCAGTTAACTGATTAATTATTCTAATTATTATATAATTATATAACACCATTATCAGATAAAAATTTCCTATACATATCTTCAACTCTTTTCAAATCATCTTTATGAAAATCTCCTATCTTAAATATAAAACTATCTTTTGTCAGAAGAGTTACTTTTGATACTCTTGCGGTAGATGCCAATCTCAACCCAGCTTCATCCCAATAAATAATAGGTATATCATATGGATCTTCAATTTTCGCCTTGTGTTTTGTAATCTTAACAGATAATACACCCAATAAATTTTCATCAAGAACAATTACTGGTCTATTTAAGATTCTGTCAGGATCCTCCTCTAATGGAAATTCAACAAACCATACCTCACCCTTTTCATTAAATGTTACCTCTTTCTTTTTCATCTGCTCAAATATATCATCCCATTCTGTTTCATCATTCCATTCATCCGCAGATGATACAGTTGCTTTTCCTGTATTGTTATAATTCGTATTCTTCATAGCCAGCTTATACGCCTGCATTCCATATATACCACTATTCATATCTGGGTGAAATGGCAACGCCTGTTCCCTTACGGCCTGTTTTGCTGCCATTGTAAAAATGTGGTCATATCCAACCCTAGATTAGACATAAGTTCCTGTAACTGACTTTTCAATGTTTCATCAATTCTCATAGTAACATTTGTATTTGCCATTATCATCACTCCTTTCATCTTCTATTTTATTATATTCTTTCGCATATTTTGCCAATGCATTGTTATAACAGTGCACATATTATATCATAATATGAAATAACATATCAATTCTATTCCCTTAAATCTCTCCTATTTTAAGGGAATAAGCAATATAATAAGCGAATATCTCCTTAGAGTTCTATCCATGCTCAGTTCTCAATATACTAATCATCTATATTCTGTCACACAAATATAATACAATCTAACACCTGATACCTATCAATAGTCGCATTTTACAACTTCTTATGGGTAATTTTCCCATCAAATCATCATATTCAAGCCAATACTGCATCAAAAAGCCTATAAAATGTTCAAGCAAAACAATCTTATAGGCTTTTCAACTCTAAGTATTCAATTTACCTGCCAAAACTACCTATCAGTCAACATAAAAATGTTTCTTATAGGAAGACGACAATTCCACACTATATTTTATACATTAGCGGCTGAATTTCCTCATGCGAAATCGCCAAAGCGCCAGATCTCGTCGATGCAGTGATGCGCCAACACCAACGCCGCAGCAAGCAAGCCCCTAAGAAATCCTCGTCTCACGAATCACCTTCCTCACAGCCAGCACCTTGCCTGCTGAAACTGAAAGCTCATCGACACCCATCTTAAGAAATTCTTCTGTGAGTGTTGTGTCTGCACCGAGTTCACCACAGATACCTGCCCAGATGCCCTCTGCATGTGCATTCTCAACAACCATTCTTATCATGGCAAGAATGGCTGGATGATGAGCATCATAGAAATCATCAAGCTTTGTATTCTGACGGTCAATCGCAAGCGTGTACTGTGTCAGGTCATTAGTTCCGATACTGAAGAAATCCACCTTCTTAGCAAGCTGACGGCTCATAATTACTGCTGCCGGAGTCTCAATCATAATTCCACTCTTAGGATTACCGAATTCAATTCCCTGCTCTGTAAGCTCAGCCTTAACTTCATTCTCAATAACCTTAATCTTATCAACTTCCTGTTCACTGATTATCATAGGATACATGATAGATATGTTTCCATACGCACTTGCTCTGTAAAGGGCGCGTAACTGTGTTTTGAATATCTCAGGTCTTGTAAGACATATTCTTATTGCACGAAGACCAAGAGCAGGATTATCCTCTTTATCGAGCCCGAAATAATCACACTGCTTATCAGCACCGATATCAAGAGTTCTTATAATTACCGGTTTTCCAGCCATGCTTTCAGCTACAGTACGGTATATGTTGAACTGTTCTTCTTCTGTTGGAAATGTATCAGATTCAAGATATATGAATTCACTTCGAAACAGTCCGATTCCTGCTGCATCATTGGCAATAACATTTGCAAGATCCTTAATGTTACCAATATTAGAGTAAAGCTTAATCTTCTTGCCATCTAAAGTCACATCTTCCTTGCCTTTAAGTTCCTGCAAAAGAGCTTTCTTCTCATTGTCTTTGCGCTGTTCCTCCTGCATTGCTGACAGGGTTGCCTCATCAGGTTCAATATATACGACACCGTTAGTTCCATCGACAACGCCAAGCTTGCCATTAAGAGATTCATCAATAACAATATCTGAACCAATTAAAGCCGGAATTCCCATTGTTCTTGCAAGAATCGCAGTATGTGAATTAACTGAACCCTTCTGTGTAACAAATGATAATATCTTGCTCTTATCCATCTGGACTGTCTCTGATGGTGCCAGATCCTCTGCCACCATAATAACAGGCTCGTCTACATCTACACCGCTTCCTGTATTGCCAGAAAGTATTCCTAACAGTCTTTCTGTAATATCTTTGACATCTGCTGCTCTTCCACGCATATATTCATCGTCCATGGCTGCAAACATCTGTGAAAAATTATCCCTGTCTGGGCTATGGCATATTCTGCATTCACCATCTGACTCTCGATAATATGCTCAACAGATTCCTTATAATCGTCATCCTCAAGCATCATCTGATGAATCTCAAATATTGCCGCATTAGCCTCGCCAACTTCGCGAAGTGCTTTATCATGAAGTTCCCCAGTTGTTTAAAGGCTATTTCTACAGCTTCATAATAACGGTTCTTCTCTGCTTCTGCATCAGTAATCTTTACACGCTTAACCTGATGTTCACCTTTCTCATACACCATTATCTTACCTATAGCAATGCCTCCAAATACACTTTTTCCAGTATATTTATTCATGTGCACCTCCTGACTGCTACATATTGCTCTTCATGAATTCTTCAATCTTAGCTCTGCAGCCTCTTCATCTTCACCTTCTACAGTAATTGTAACTTCATTTCCACATTTTACTGCAAGTGCCATAACACCGAAGATTTTCTTGCAGTCTCCTGACTTGCCATCCTTAGTAATTGTAATCTTACTGCTAAATTCCTTAGCACTTTACAAGCTCTCCTGCTGGACGAGCATGTATGCCTTCTGCATCTGTAATAACGTACTTAAATTCCTTCATAATTAAAACCACCTTTCTTAGGCTGCTTCTTAAAGAGCCCTAAACATATTGTTGAGATGATAGTTCCTGCCACAAGTGCAATCACATAATATATTGCATTGCCTACTACAGGGAATACGAAAATGCCGCCATGTGGTGCCATTAAAGTACATTTGAAAACATACTGACAGCACCTGCTGCCTGAACCTATGATACATGCTGGTATTACATGTAAAGGATCTGCGCCGCATATGGTATTGCACCTTCTGTTATAAATGCAAGTCCCATAATAAAATTAGTTGGACCAGCATCTCTTTCTTCCTTAGTAAACTTATTCTTAAAAGTATTGTTGCAAGAGCAATCGCACATGGTGGAACCATACCACCTATCATTACTGCTGCCATTATATCATAATTACCTCTTTGCAATGGAAGCAGTTCCAAAACATATGGCTTTATTGAACGGACCACCCATATCAATTGCCATCATGGCTGCAAGTATGAATCCAAGAAGAACCCTGCTTGTACTTCCCATTCCTGCAAGGAAGCTGTTAAGTCCTGTGTTAATCCCACCCATTACAGGCTCTACAATAAATGTCATTCCAAGTCCTATTACCAGAATACCCACTACCGGATATATAAGTACAGGTGCTATCTTTTCCAATGCCTCTGGTAACTTATCACATATCTTTCTTAAAAGAACTATAATATATCCTGCTGCAAAACCTGCTACCAGAGCGCCTAAGAATCCAGACTTTCCATTAGCTGCGATATAACCACCAACAAAACCAAGTGCAAGTGCCGGTCTGTCACCAATGGCCATTGCAATAAATCCTGCCAGAACAGGGAGCATGAAGCCAAATGCTGCTCCACCGATAGACTTAAACAGTGCCGCAACAGGTGTTATCGTACCAAAGTTGCTTCGTTCTGCCTCTGACAGTGCATTCATATCAACATTAAGTCCATCAATAAGAAATGCTATGGCAATCAGAATACCTCCGCCTACAACGAAAGGTAACATATGTGATACACCATTCATAAGCTGTGTATATATCTTATGTCCAATTCCGCCGCCTTTCTTTGCTGATGTGCTTTCCTTCTTTTCAGAAGTTCCTGCCTTATATACAGGTGCATCTCCTGCAAGAGCTTTCTTTAAAAGTTCATCTGCTTTATTAATTCCATCTGAAACCTGACACTCAATTACTTTCTTTCCATCAAATCTCTCCATTGGAACCTGTGCATCTGCCGCAACAATAATACACTCTGCCGATTCAATATCTGCATCTGTCAGTACATTCTTAGCTCCGCCAGAACCTCTTGTCTCAATCTTAATTGCACATCCAGCCTTAGCTGCTGCCTTCTCAAGTCCTTCTGCTGCCATGTAAGTATGTGCAATACCTGTAGGGCAGGAAGTAACTGCAAGAATCTTAGCCGGCTTATTGTCTTCCTTTTCAAGTCTTTCATCTATACTCTTGGCTTCTTCGTCAGCCCCATCTATGATTTCAATGAATTCCTCAGGGCTTCCAGCTTTCATAAGCTTTGCTACGAAATTCTCATCCATAAGAAGCACTGATAACTTACTTAATACATCAAGATGTACGTTATCCTTAGTATCCGGCGCTGCAATAAGGAAAAGAACCTTTACCGGCTCATCATCAAGCGATTCAAAATCAACTCCATCCTTAATAATCATTGCTGCAAGTCCTGGTGCATTAACAGCACTGCATTTGCCATGAGGAATTGCTATTCCTTCTCCTACACCTGTTGTACTTTCTTCTTCTCTTGCATATACTTTAGCCCTGTAGCTTTCAATATCATCAATCTTTCCGCTCTTTGCCATAAGTTCTACAGCCATATCAAGAGCCTCACTCTTTGTCTTAGGAGCAGCATTAAGATTAATGCTTCTCTTATCAAGTAAATCTGTAATTCTCATAAAATACCTCCTTTACATTATCTCTTGCAGGTAACCTCTACCCGCTTTAATACCTCTGAAATCTCTCTTTTTGTTGCAAGATTTTCTGAAAATGCACTGGCACTTCCTGTTGCAACGCCCATTCTGAATGCATCTTCATAATTACATGTCTGAAGATATCCCGCCATAAATCCTGCAACCATTGAATCACCTGCACCTACTGAATTCTTAAGCTCGCCCTTTGGTGCATCTGCTTCATATACGTTTCCATGTTCATCAATAAGAACTGCGCCTTTTCCACCCATCGATATAAGAACATTGACAGCTCCCATATCCTTCAGCTTCCTTGCATATGGAATAACCTCTTCCTTAGATTCAAGCTTAACACCAAATATATCTCCAAGTTCATGCTGATTAGGCTTGATAAGAAATGGGTGATATTCAAGGACATTAAGTAAAAGCCTGCTTGTCGCATCAACTATAATCTTAACATCTCTTCCCTGTAGTCTTCCCATTATTCTTCTGTATATATCGTCTGATATACATGAGGGAATACTTCCTGCAAGCACAAGAACATCTCCACTTGAAAGTCTGTCAATCTTACTTACAAGAGAATGGAGATTATCTTCTGATATCTGAGGTCCCATTCCGTTAATCTCTGTTCCATCTATGTTCTTAATCTTCATGTTTATTCTTGAAAAACCATTATCAACCTGAATAAAATCTGTATTAATGCCATACTCTGATACCATGTCACATATCTGTTTTCCGGTAAACCCGGCTACAAAACCAAATGCTGTTGTATCAAATTCAAGATTATTAAGAACTATTGAAACATTAATTCCTTTACCCCCTGGAAGCATATGCTCATATGATGTTCTGTTCGTCATCCCCAGTTCAAAACTCTTAACTTCCACTATATAATCCAGTGACGGATTAAATGTTACTGTATATACCATTGTCTCTCCTTTCTGGCTTCACGACCTTTTTGTTATAATTATAATACAATCGCATTCGTTCAAAATCAATCACATTCATTCACAAACTTTTAGATTATTTTTGTGCATTTTTCACAAATTATCATCAAAATATTTTCTCTAAATATGCATTGTGTATCAACTTCATAACTTTCAGTATCGGTCAAAAACAAAAAAATATGCCAGAACTTCAGACTCAGCCAAAGTTCCGGCATATTAGTATTATATATTATTATATTAATGTTTTCCCTTAAGAAGTGGTGATAATGGCTTATATATAAGCATTGATATTCCTACATCTATAAGACCTTTAACTATTGTAAAAGGAAGATTAAAGCATATCAGACACTGCATGATTGATTTCATAGATGGAATTATAGCCTGATACAGACTTAATATTACCACCTCTGGCATTGCCAGTTTATAATACACAGGATACACTATTAAATAATTCGAGAACACACTGAATACACCCATTGCCATGGCACCGCATAAACCGCCAAGCAATGCTCCTGTCTTAGACTTTTTCTTCTTATAAACAATTCCTGCTGTAAACACGAATACGGAACCGAGTATAAAGTTAGAAAGTTCGCCAACAAGCATACTCTGTGAAGCTGCCAGATGTACAACATTCTTAATGAGACATATTATAATGCCTGCCACTGGTCCGAGTGCATAAGCACCAAGTAACGCCGGAAGATCCGAAAAATCAAACTTAATAAATCCTGGCATAATAGGAATCGGTATCTCCAGATACATAAGAACTACTGCTACTGCTGAAAGCATACCCGTCACCGCTATCGTTCTCACATTATTCTTAGTATTAACATTACTCATTGCTTTTATTCTCCCTTATATTCTGTAATATTATTCTGCCTCCTTAAGGTGCATCTTTTTTGATGCATGCTCCATAGCTTCAACAAGAGTTCTCATATCACTAAGTATCTGTGTAGTTCTTTCTTCACCAAGTTCAGCAATAACATTACCATAATATTCTCTGTTATTGTCCTCTCTTTTTTTCAAGAAATCCCTTCCGGCATCAGTGAATACGAGATATGTACCATCTGTTCCTTTGCCATCATGTTTCCATAAAGCATAGCCCATATCCTTAAGACTGCTTGCGATTGCCGATGTCTGTGGAATTGATATTCTCATAAATGAAGACAAATCCTTAAGATATGTCTTATCCTTGCCATCAATACAATCTTTCTCCATTACCTTGAGCGCAATATAATCTGCCAGCTCAAGACCATTGTAAAAATTCTTTCTTCTCTCCTTATCCATCAGGAACCTCTGAAATATAAGTTCTGTAGATAATTCGAAGCTTTCAAAACTATTGTTCATGCCCCTATCTCCTCTCTGTTTTAAAATAATGATTCGATAGATTTATATTATCAGAAAAATCCTTATATGTCTGTATAACAATCATGAACAATTATTAAAAAGTTATAAACTATGGATTACAGCATTCCGCTGCCGTATATCCCGCTCCAATAAGTTCTTCTCTTTCAGCATAAGAATATATCTTATTCTTAGTCCCTATTCTTGATGCCTTTTCGCATTCCGGTTTATGAAATGTCATTGTTTTACTGTTAAGAATATAATTATAATCCATTGAAGAATCCTTCATCTGTACAGCTATATCAAGGAATTCTCCTGTATATTCAGACTCTCCTGTTGAATATATGTAATTAATACCCGGCTGTACATTATATAAAAATATATTAAAGCATATTCCTTCTCCACTGTCCTCAACAGAATAAGCCTCCATAAGAATCCCCCGGCACATAAGCTCTTCGCCAACAAATACCGGAGTAGTCCTGTACATAACGTGATTAGAAGTTTTCTCAAGATATCTTGCAATCTTTACCACATATGCATTCATATAGTTCTTCATATATGGAGTTGCTGTTATATAATTCTTCTTATCAGTATCAGAACCTCCAAGGCACCACGCAATGCTCTGTACTCTGCTCTGGCAGTATCCATCTCCCGCAATACTGTCATACTTGATATTATTCCATCCTGTAGGACAGATACTTTTTGATTCACCTTTCTTATCATCTTCAGATGGCATTGAATCATAATCTAAACATGCCATTGCAGAAGTAACCCTTTTGATACTGTCAAGCGGTCCATATTTTATATATGAATCCTTAACTATCTCAGAGCTTGTAAAATATGGCTTATTAGCATTAACTACAACATATGGATTATCTCCATTATATGCCGGAATATCCTCATAGGAAAACTGTATACTGTTTGAATTAACATTATTAGCAGACACATTTGCAAAAAGTTTATATCCGCCAAACACAATCAACACAAGTAATATTATCCCTATTATTTTCTTTCTCATTTCGTATCACCCTTCTTCATTCCTGGTATCTGTGCCAGAATAACCGCTGTAAACACAAGTACACACCCCATTATCTCTTTTGGTTTTAACAATTCCCCAAGTACAATCCAGCCAGCAAGCACCGCAAACACTGATTCAAGGCTCATGACAATAGACGCAACCGAAGGCTGTGCATATTTCTGGCCAACCATCTGAAGAGTATATGCTATACCGCTTGACAATACACCTGCATAAAGTATCGGAACAATCGCAGCTTTAATTCCTGCAAATGTAACATTTTCCGTAAATATCATAACAAATGTTGAAATAATTGCAATAACCATAAACTGTATGCAGGACATTTTCATGCTGTCAGCACTTGAAAATTTATCAATAACCAGAATGTGTATTGTAAAGCATATTGCACCCAGGAACACAAGGACATCTCCAAGATATATTCCTGATACACCACCAGACATACATAAAAGATACATTCCGGCAACACATCCTGCAACAGAAACGCCTATTATCCAGTGCATTTTCTTACCCATAAAAACCGAAACCACTGAAACCATAACAACATATGTCGCTGTTATAAATCCAGACCTTCCTGATGCTGCAACGCCTTGTGGATATACACTTATTCCATACTGCTGGAAAGTCATTGCTGCAAATAAAACAATTCCACATATTATGCCCGCACCCAGTGGCCATGTCTGTAAATGGCTTTCATTCTCTGTATTAATCACTTTTCCAGAATTATTTCTTTTATCCAATACATTTTTAATTACAATTACAACTGCCAGAAACAGCGCTCCGACTATAGACCTTGCAGATTAAATGTAAATGTCCCAACTGCTCCTGCACCACTTGCCTGTGCAACAAATGCCGTCCCCAGATAAATGCAGCAGAAGCAGTATCAGGCTTCCTTTATATTATTCATTACTCTTACCCTTATTAATATATTTTATACCAATAAATGCACCTACAAGAATAACTAAACCTATAATAAGAGGAACAACAGGATTCTGTACAAATCCTGCAATAACATATGTCACACAAGAAATAACTGCAACTACAATTACATATGGAAGCTGTGTAGACACATGATTCATATGATTACACTGTGCTCCTGCCGAAGCCATAATTGTCGTGTCAGATATTGGTGAACAATGGTCTCCACAGACAGCTCCAGCCATACATGCTGAGATTGATATAATCATCATTGTATGGTTCGTTCCTGAAAATGTATTTACAACAATAGGAATAAGAATTCCAAATGTTCCCCACGATGTTCCTGTTGCAAAGCAAGGAATACCGCAACCAGAAATATAACTGCCGGCAGAATATTTAACCAGCCGCCCGATACTCCTTTTACAAGTCCGGCAACAAACTCCTTAGCGCCCAGACTGTCTGTCATTGCTTTGAGTGTCCATGCAAATGTAAGAATAAGGATTGCTGGTACCATTGCCTTGAATCCTTCCGGTATGCATGAGCATGATTCATTGAATGAAAGTACCCTTCTTACTGCATAGAACACAATTGTTATTATAAGTGCAAAGAAACTTCCAAGCATAAGTCCTACCGAAGCATCACTTCCTGAAAATGCATCAACAAAACCTACTCCCTTGAAAAATCTCCTGAATATAGCATTCCAATTATGCAGCAAACTATAAGTGTAATAATTGGAAACAGCAGATCTAACACTCTTCCGCGTCCCTTAATTACATCTTCTGTTGCGTTAGCATATGGCCTGTCAGGAGTTGTATACAAGTCTCCCTTAGTGCATTTGCTTCATGAACTGCCATTGAACCAAAGTCAACCTTTAACGCTACAATAAGAATCATTGCTGCAATAGTAAATAACGCATAATAATTGTAAGGAATAGCCTTAATAAATATTCCAAAACCATCTTCGCCCTCAACAAAACCTGTTACCGCGCTGCCCATGAAGATATAGGCGCAATAATACAGATTGGTGCCGCTGTTGCATCAATAAGATATGCAAGCTTTGCTCTCGAAACATTATGCTTGTCTGTTACTGGACGCATAACGCTTCCAACAGTAAGACAGTTAAAATAATCATCAATAAATATAAGAATTCCAAGAAGCACCGTAACAAGCTGTGCTCCAACTCTTGTCTTAATATGTCTTCCAGCCCATTCTCCAAATGCTGCAGAACCACCTGCTTTATTCATCATGCACACCATGATTCCCAGTACAACAAGGAACACCAGAATTCCTACATTGTAAGGATCTGACAATACTCCTACAAGACCATCTTCAAATATATGAAGAACTGATTTTTCAAAACTGAACCCGCTCTGGAATATATTTCCATAGAACAGTCCTCCTATTACAATTCCTACAAAAAGTGAACTGTAAACCTCTTTAGTAATTAATGCTAATATTATAGCAACCAGCGGTGGTATAAGTGCCCAGAAGGTTGCATACAGATTAGGTACATACTGAATAACTTCTTCCATTGTATCTCTCCTTAATAAATGTATATCCTACACTAATTGTGTATTCTGCTTTCACTGCAAGTAAAATATATAACCTGATAATTCTTTGCAATCTCGTCGAGAAGCTTCATAGCCCCCTAATATTATTATCATCAAGATTGACAAATGGGTCATCAAATATAAGAAATGGTTTCTCTTCTTTATACATTGCCTCAACAAGCGCCATTCGCATGCATACGCCAACCAGATCCTGCTTTCCTGCACTAAGATATCCAATATCTCTTGGCATATTCTGCTCCATGACAGTAAGCTTTGTATCTGCATCAAGATTGTATGCATCAGGCTCACATCCGGTAAGTATAGTATAATACTTCCTAAAGCCCGACATAACAGGTCCCATATATTCAGAAGTAAAAGACTGCTTTGAATCCTCCATAATCTGTTTTGTAAGCTTCAGCAATCTCTTTATTCTTTTCGCTTTCCTGAATATCTGTAAGCCGGTTAAGTTCCTGCCTGCAGTTTTCACACTCATCAGCCTGAATCTGAAGATTCTCTAACTGCTTATTGCACTGAGATATCTGTTGTGCATATTCTTCAATCATGTTGTCAATCCGTGTCATATCTGACGCTATCTCTTCCAGTGAAATCTTATCAGCATCATTTTGTGCCGCAAACATACTGATATCATTCTCTGACTCAAAATCAGCTTTAATCATCATTGCATTATCATACTCACTTTTAGCACAATAATATCCATCAAGCTTTTGTCAAGGTTTCTAAGTGTTTCTCCAATACTTTCCTCGCCATTAAAGCTTTTAATATATTTTCCAGAAAGCATTTAATACCTGACATATTCTGCTCGTACTGGTTTCTATAGATATCTTGTTTAGACATTTCTTGATTAATTCTTTTATAGTCAGCAATGTCATTTCTTATGCGTTCAATTGCCAGACTATAATTATTACCATTAGCGGCACAGTTATACCGTTTCAGAAATACATCCAGCCTGTTCTCAAGCTGTTTTATCTGTTCAGATAATTCGTTGTCCTGACCAGCCGCCCGTTTCTCAAGTTCACGATAATCTTCTATATCATGACATAAACCCGAAAGCTCCCATGCAATATTATCTCTGCTAAATGTAATCTCATATTCTTCACAGAACTGCCTTACAACATTCTCCGTTCCGCTGATAAAATTCTTATCATCATTAATATCCGCTTCAATTGCCTTAATCTTATTATCAGATTCAGCACTTATATTCATAAATTCACTATCATGCTGTTTCTTCTTCACAGTTCCAATCACTGAAAATACTACTGCCATACACAAGCCGACAATAATCATGGCAATTCCAACTTCCATTACAGGCACAACAAGCACACCGCCTATTACAGCCATTACGATTCCTGCTATAATTCCAGGCACACATGAATTTTTATATAACTTAGCTCTTTCAAGTCTTGCTTGTTCATTCTCTCTTGCAAGATCCAGCTTCATTTCCTTGCCAACAATAGAATTCTGCTTGTTCTGTGCTGAAATCCAGATATCATGAATCTTCCCGACTTTGTTTTCATCGGGAATTGCTCTTGCAAACCTTTTCTTATACCCTTCAAGCTTTTCCAGTTCATCATCAGACAAACGGTTCTTCGCAGCAGCTTCTTTAAGTTCATCTAATTGTCTGGCAGTATTCTGCCATTCATCAATAGTTTCACTATCAGGAACCCCTGTTCAAACATACCTCTAAGTTGTTCAAGCCTTTTACTGTCATCATCATCAATGTGTGTGAATTTTCCACTTAATCTTCCTGCTTCATCAAAGATTTCAATCTGCTTGTGCACATCTTCCTTTTCAGGCAGTTCACCATTAAAGTAATGTTCATATTGTTCAAATGCGTTCTTCTTATTATTACATTCCTTATCAAGCAGCTGATACTTCTCTTTCAATGCCTGTATATCCTTCTGCACACTTAAATGCTTCTGCTGTTCCTGCATTTTCTTTCTGTCAGCTCTAAGTTCTTCTCTCTTAGCACACAGATTATCTCTTATATCTGTCTGCTCTTCAATAATTCTGTCTGTCTGTGAATAATTGTTAATCCTGGCAAGCTCTGTTATTCTTGATTTCCTCTTAGATATAGATCCTGTAGACCTCGTACTTGTTATATTATTAAGCACCGCGGTCAGTCTTCCCACAGCAGTTTCAAAATTATTAATATCATCTGTATTATCTGCAAGATTTCCAATCTTAGCATTTATGCTGTCAGTAGTTGCCGTAACACAATCACTCTGACCTATAAACACAGTTCTCTCAAAAGACTGTGCATCTATCTTGAACAATTCTTCTCCAATATCACACGAAAAATCATCACATTCAACATTAGTATCTTTTCTTACAAGCAGGAATTCATCATCCACCTGCTTTTTCCAAAGGTTCTTCTAAGTGAATAAACCACTCCACCAGTTTCAAATACTATCTCACCACCATAAACACCCTTCTGCCACGGCATAAGACGATTTCTTTCCTTATCGACTAATTTCTTCTTGCTTTCATTCTTAAATCCATAAAACATAACACGGATAAAGGATGCAAGTGTACTCTTTCCCAGCCATTATCCTCACATATCGTATTACATTCACCAGAGAAATCATATGTAACATTATTCAGTTTTCCAAAATTTTCGATTGTACAACTGATAAGTTTCATCAGACTATCTCCTCCCCCTGCAATGCCTGTAATCCATATCGTATAATTACAGCTTTATCTTGTTCATTGATATCGTCTCTCCCCATAACATTTCTAATAAACTCTCCCTTAAGTGAAACATCATGCTCATAAGACATATAATCAACCCTATAATCGGTGCAGTCCTTTATCTTAAATGCATAAAACCTGTTCTCAAACTGCTTACACAGATAGTCCGTATCTTTCTCACATTCAACATCCAATTCACCTGTAAGTTCAAGCTTAACCAGACTATCTTTCGTAAAACCTGCATTGTTAAGAAAACTGCTTAATTTCTGTTCAATTTCAAATGTGCTTTCACACCCTGTAACATCAACCTGTGCAACATAAATATTTCTTCTTGCAAATGTAACAAAATATGTATCATAACTTCCAGAAGTTTCATCAATATCAAGCACTACAAAGCCATGCTCTCCAGCCTCATCAAAGCCCCTTCCCTCAAGACATCCCGGATAACAATACACTCCTCTGGCATCCAGCCTGTCACTTGAATATTCATGCACATGTCCAAGTGCAAGATAATCAATTCCACGGTTTCTTAAATCCTTAAGACTTATTATCTGTGCGTTATTCTTAGAAACATGAGAAGCCTCCTGCCCATGCAGTACAACAATATTATAATTGCCTGCATTGAGAGAAAGGCTTCCATATATCTTACCCGCATTATCACTGTCAAGTTCCACGCCGGTAATAACAATATCCTTTGTAATACTGCCATTATTGATTATACCGGCGTTATAACTTGTCCATTCTTTTCCAAACATACGAAGATTAGCAGGAATCTCATCCAGATACGACACAAAGCTTCCATTGTCATGATTACCCTGCAGATAATAAAATGTAATACCTGGATTGTTAATTATTATATTATATACTTCTTTCTTTGCTCCGACTGATATGTTCCTTGTATCAAACAAATCCCCGCAATTATAATAACCCCGATACACTCCTTCACAGCATATCCAACCATATCTTTAAAAGATGCCAGCTCACTCCTGCGTTCTCTTGCCTTATCTTTATCAAGATTAGCCGTCATCGCTGAATCCAGATGAATATCTGCACAATGCAAAATCTTCATATCTTCTCAACCTCAACTAATACATACTAATTAATATGTAGAATACGCTCCTTCAACATGAACACTCTCTGTTGTTTCATTCTGGATATATATTCTGTATGATCCGCTCATTGTCAGCTCAAATACGTGTGAATCATTGCCATTGGCAATAATATATCTTTTCGAACCATCAGGCTGTATAATTCCTGCTCTGATACTATGAAATGGTTCCACCGAAAATACACTTAAAACTATCCTCTGTCCAGAAGATGCATGAAAGCTTGATGTTGACCTCCTTACCCCGGCATACACATCCCATGAGATTGTACCATTTGAAGCGCATGGCATTATTTCATTAGGATTAACATCTTCTTCATACATGTCTGTAACAGCTGAATCTTCATAATCAGCAGCCTCATAATATTCTGTTTCTAATACCTGTAGCTCTCTTTTTCATCAGCAGTTACCTCCGCAACCTTAACTGATGTTTCAGTTACGGTTGTAGCTGCTCCCGCCACCATAACAGAACTCATAGCAACAAATAAAGTCAGTATAGCTGCAACAGCCATTGGTCTTTTCTTAACATTATAACTCTTCATAACATGCTCCATTCTTTCTCTTAAACTGTTTTATTTTCATACAGACTTGCAGACAGCATGTCATAAAGATTATTATTTCTCACAGCAAGATTAAATATTGTTTCATAATATTCATGTAGTCCATTCTCTGACATACATACAGAATAGTCACATGCATACTCAGCATATTTAATAAATCTTCTGTAAAAATCCATATAACCGGATTAAAGAAATTAAGTATACTTGCCACCGCAAGAAGATATCTGAACCATATATCATTATGAACCACATGTGTAAGTTCATGTGCAAATACAACTCTCATCTCTTTCTCAGAAAAATGATCTGCATTAACAACAACACACGGTCTGTGTATTCCTGTCACATATGCAGTAGTTGTTCTGTATGACTGCCTTAATGTAATTTTACATTTTCCAAGTCCCATCTGTTCTTTTATCTCATAGAAAATCCTGTTCATCTCCTTATTACAGGCAAATGATTCTTTCCTTATTGATAAAATTCTGAATCTCTTAAACACATAAATCATTATTGCAACAGCCAGACCTGTTATCCACACAATAGCAACAGCTCTTGTCACATTAATAATAAGCGGGGATGTATCAAATGCGTAACCATTCCACACGAACCTTAAGCGGTCAATCATTCTTATCGCGTAATACATTACCGGAATTATCCAGAACAATACAACAACTTTTCCAAGTCTGTATGACATATTAAGATATCCTGTCTTATCAAGTAAATATGAAGTTATAAGCCATGCAACAGTAAGTACGCTACCTGTAAATGTAGTTATGACAATCATGTAAAATAAATCTGTCCATAGCATAATCTGCTGCACTCCTAAGTTAAATATATTAATCCGACATATAAATAAATATATCACATTTTATATAAAACATAGAACTTCTTTGTATAAAATGGTATACTTAATTCATATTTATTGTTCGTATTAATCATATACACAGAAGGAGTATTTATGCAATATAATGTGAAAAAAGGGGCTTCTCCCCGATGGTACAATGTGTCATATTATTCAGCTTTCATATAATGACATATCGCTTTATGTTTCAGACTATGGTGCAACATTCCAGTCAATGTTCGTGACTGATTCATCCGGTGCACAACACGACATAATCCTTGGTTATGATACCCCGGAAGAATATTATTATGACCAGCAAAACTTCGGTGGAACAATGGGCCGATTTGCCAACAGAATTGCAGGGCATGCATAACTCTTAATGGTAAAGACTGGCATCTTCCTGCCAACGAAGGTAAAACACTCTTCACAGCGGACACGGCTTCAACAAATGTATGTGGCAGTTTGATGTTAATCCTGAGGCTCTCATCCTCACACTTAACAGCCCGCATCTTGAGAATGGATTCCTGGAAATCTTAAAGTTACCCAGACAATTACTATTACTGACAGGAATTCAATACTTGTGCATTATGACGCAGTATCAGATATGGATACAGTATGTAGCTTCACCAATCATAGTTACTTTAATTTTTCCGGAGTAAAGAATGTCTGTAATTATATAGTATCTATAGGAGCAGATTGCTACACCTGTAGACAGCAGAATATCCCCACAGGTGACATTCTGCCTGTTGAAGGAACAATGTATGATTTTCGTAATCCAAGAAGAGTTGGAACAGATTATATTGATATCAATTACGTTCTCTCTGATGCATATGAATATGCCGCTAAAGTAACCGACCCAGAAGCAGGCATAAGCATGTCTGTAAAGACCAGTTTCCCAGGATTGCAGCTGTATAACGGTAATTATATAGGTAACTGTACCGGTAAATACAATATGCCATACAACGATCAGCATGGCATATGTTTTGAGCCTCAGTTTTTCCCTGACTCAATGCATCATAATAACTTTCCGTCCCCTGTTCTTAAAGCCGGAGAGCATCTTGACAGATATATAGAATACATTTTCTAAACAGAAACTGCATTACCAAAACGCACGACGCAAAAGAACCGACCCTGAAATCAGGGCGGTTCTTTTAATCTAAAAGCATATCTAACCTTTAACACCACCAAGTGTAACACCTCTTACAATGAACTTTGAAAGACAGATATATACTATAATTACCGGAACAATAGCAAATGCTATCATCATATATACCTGACCCATATCAAACTTCAGGAAATCTGCACTACGAAGCTGTGCTATTAACAAAGGAAGTGTTTTCTTACTTGCCTTGTTAATAAGGAGTGAAGGTATAAAATAATTATTCCATGATGATACGAAAGTAAATATCAACTGAACAGCCAGAGCTGGCTTCATAAGAGGCAGAACAATCTGGTTAAATATTCTAAACTCTCTTGCGCCATCAATTCTTGCCGCCTCTATAAGTTCCATTGGAAGCACACTGTCCATATACTGCTTAATAAAGAAGAATACTACAGGCGCGCGATTGAAGGAACAATAAGAGGTATATATGAATTCAGAAGTTTCCAGTCTCCGATCATCTTAACAAATCCAAGTGCTGACACCTGTGTTGGCACCATCATTACAAGAAGAATGAATGTAAATGCAAACTTCTTTAATTTAAAGTTATATGCATGAATAGCAAATGCTGTGAGTGCTGAGAAATACACTGACAGAACTGCTGAACATGCGCAACAAATAAACTGTTAAACATACCCTTGATAACAGGAATATTCTCATTAGCAAGAACATTCTTCATATTGACTATAAACGACTTTCCCGGAAGGAATGAGAATCCTTTCTGGATATCGGGGTGTGATCTTGTTGTATTAATAATAAGTACATAGAACGAGAAAAGGCACAAGAATGTTATAAGAATAAGTACAATATAACATAACACTCTCTCCGTTGTAAGTATTATCCTGTCTTTCACTCCAGCATTAGTGCCTTTAATATCGGCACTTGCAGAGGCTTTACCTGAATTATTCATATTACTTCGCCTCCTTTGCTTTTTCTTCTTAGCTTTTCTTATTCCCGCCGCTTCCATATCCTTTGTTATATAATTAAATACAACTATACTAAGTACTGCTGTTACAATAAACAGAATAACTGAAAGTGCACCTGCCATACCATAATTCTTACTATAAAGATGCTTATTAAGATACATAATAACCGTCATACTTGTTCTATCCGGATTACCATTACCATTAGTAAGTATCTGAGGAACATCGAACATCTGGATACCACCGATTAATGATGTAATAAGTGTGTATGCCAGAATAGGCTTAATAAGTGGAAGTGTAATCTTTCCAAATATCTGTCTTGAATTAGCACCATCAATTCTTGGCTTCAAAAGACAAGGGTCAACGCCCATGATGGCGCCATAAGAATAATTGTTGTATTACCAAACCACATAAGGAAGTTCATAAGAGCAATCAGTCCTCTCGCTCCTGCTACCTCCGCAAGGAATCTATATGTAGGCAATCCCATACTGTTAAGCATGTTATTGATTGGTCCCTGATCCGCAAATATTGCGTAGAATAACATGGCAAATGCAGATGCCATAATTAAATTAGGCATATAGATTATAGTTTTGAAAAATCCTGTACATTTTAATCTTAATCTAAGATCTGTAAACCATGACGCCAGAAGCAATGATATAAGAATCTGCGGAATAAATCCCATCAGCCACATTATCATTGTATTCTTCAGATAGAGCAATGTATCACCGTTAAACAGTATGGCCTTGTAATTGTCAAATCCAACGAACTTAGGTCCGACCTGCATAAGTCCAACCATATAGTTCTCAAAAACTATTATAAAATGTAGATATCAGTGGTATTAATGAAAACACAATATATACTGCAAAGAACGGTATAAGAAATATGTATCCCCATTTTGCATAGCTTACAAACTTTTTCTTCTTTATTCATACATATCTCCATTCCTGCCATATAAAAGGCACAGCCATATAACATACTTATTATAATGACTGTGCCTTAATGACTAGCAATTACTAATTACTTTGAAAGGTTTGGATATTTCTCAATAGCTGCTTTATAGAAGTTATCAAGAGCCTTATCCTTAGTTACATTGCCATCGAAGTAATCCTTCATAGCCTTCTGGAATTCTTCGTTAAGACCCTGGTCATAAGAAGAAATATTCTTCATGCTGATCTTAGGAGCTGACTTAGCAAATAACTTGATATGATTCTGACCACCAAGGAAATCTGACTTGAAGTTACTGCTAGCGATTTCATTCATACCTGATGTTGTATTAGTGTAATCCTGAGTATCTTCTGTAATCTTCTTCATTGTAGCCTTATCACAGCAAAGTGTCTTCATAACATCTTTTACAAGGTTAGCGTTATCTGTTCCTGCTGCTGCACAGATCCATGTACCACCCCAGTAGTAGCTCTGTGGACCTTCACATACTGCATAGTCGCCGTAGATACCGTTACCAACTTCTTCCTTACCACCTTCTTTAACAGGAGTAGCAAGTGAGTTACCTAAAAGTGTAAAGTTAATTCCCCATGTTGAGTAGAAGAATCCGAATACCTTACCAGAAGGTCCCTGATCTGCTGCCCATGTTGAATCCCAAAGAGATGACTTATTATTATAGCCCTTATCTGTATATTTCTTAGTCTGATCAACCCACTTCATAATGTTATCATCAATAACAATCTTGTTATTAGAATCAACCCAAGGAGCTGATACATTGTTAGAGAATACTCTGTATGAATCATCATAACCTGAAAGCATCTTGTAACCCTTAGCAGCAGCCTGTTCAGCTACCTTATCAAACTTATCCCATGTTGAAAGTGCTTCCTGAACCTTATCCGGATCATCTGTTCCAAGAACATCCTTAGCAATAGAACGTCTGTAAGCAAAGAGTCCTGGAGTTGCCTGCCATGTTGTAGCCTTAAGTTTTCCTTTGCTGTCAGTTGCGATATCCTTTGTGTACTGATACATGTCCTTAAGATCATCATCTGTAAGACCTACATCTTTTACATCAAGTGTGTAATCACTGTTAACATACTTTAAAGCATAATCAGCTTCGATAAGGAACATATCAATCTTATCATCTGCTGCTGCATCCTTCTGCTTTAATAATGCAAAGATCAAGAGCATTCTGATAAGCGTTGTTTTCGTTAGGAGTAATTACCCAGTTTACCTTAACATCTGAAGGAACATTCTTATAATATCCTTCAAATCTGCTCTTAAACTCATCGTTCCAGCAGTAAATGTTAAGTACCTTACCCTGTTCCTCAGGCTTAGTATTAACTGCTGCCGAACCACCATCCTTTGATCCACAACCTGCTAATGTGGAAAGCACCATCATTGTACCAAGTGCCAGACTTAATAATCTCTTTTTCATAAAACCCTCCATAAATCTTAGACGACACCTTTAGTTTCCTATTCTTTTAATTGTTTCCCCTTCGATTAGTTCCGCATCTACAACAACCCTCTTTACTATCGTTGCCCTGGGATTCTCTATAGCACTTATAAGCTCATCTGCGGCAATCCTGCCGATTTCCTGGTGTTCTGACGAATTGTTGTAATCTTAGGATTTAACATCTGCGAGAATCTTGTTCCATCGTAACCTGCAACAGACACATTCTTCGGACTATGCAATTTCATATTCTTAATAGCATTCTTGCCTCCAACAACAGATAAATCATCTGGATAAAAATACATGTTGGCGGTTCCTTTAATTTTAACAGCTCATATGTAAGCTTCTCAGCTTTTATCGAATCAAGATAGGTTGATTCTTTAATGTATTCATCTGGAACTTCTACCCTAATTCACCCATTGTCTTATAAAGAGCCAGACGTTCTTTCGTAACCTCTGATTCAACGTTTCCATAAATATAAGCTATCTTTCTGTGTCCCCTGCTGTACGCGTAACGTACTAATTCACTCATCCCTTTCACGTTGTTAGAATTGACCGATGTACTGCCATTGAAAATGTAGTCGATGGTCACAACTGGTAATCTCCGTTAACCATTTCATAGATTTCAGGATTGCTGAAATCCTCACAAGCTACAAGCACGCCATCAAAATTCCTGTATAAACAGTGTTCGTAGAAAGTCATCTTCTTAGAGTGATTGCTTACAAATGTAATATCATACCCCTTCTTCTCTGCTTCATTCTTAAAACTCTCAAGAACCTCGGCAAAATACTCATGTGCAAGACCATTATTAAGAAGAACTCCTATGTTATATGAACGGTTCGTCTTAAGTGCTCTGGCTGCTGAATTCGGATAATATCCAAGTCTGTTAGTGCCTCTTTAACTTTCCTGCGTGTCTCTTCACTGATGTCACTATGGTCATTGAGAGCTTTACTTACTGTAGCAATTGAAACCCCATTCTACAGCAACATCTTTCATAGATACCATAGATTCATTCCTTTCATGCATTACTTAATCGTTTTCGTAGCTTTACTATAACTCATATCAGATATAAATGCAAGTACTTTTGTAAATTTTACTTATTTTCCTGTATATTATCGTATTTTTTGTGCATTTCTACCAATTCTTATTCAAATTCAAAATAATCATTGATTTAATCCAAGCCTTAAAATATACTTATTACTATAAAATCAATATTAGAACTTGTACCTTAATGCACTTAATCGTTTTCTATATATTATATGTGTACAGGAGGTATAATATGCAATTCGGTTTTTTTGATGACATCAATAAAGAATATGTCATAACCACACCAGAAACTCCATTGCCATGGATTAATTACTTAGGCCGAGAATTTTTCAGTCTTAAGAGCAATACCGGCGGAGGATACTGTTTCTATAAGGATGCCAAGCTGCTCCGACTCACAAGATATCGCTATAATAATTCTCCTTTAGATAACAACGGCCACTACATTTATATTAAAGATGAGGATACCATATGGAATCCTGGATGGCAGCCATCCCAGACACCAGTTGAGGATTATACATGTCGTCACGGACTTGGATATACAGTGATTTCTTCATCCAAGAATGACATTAAAGCTACACAGACTGCTCTCGTTCCTATTGGAGATAATTGTGAACTTGATAAACTTACTATTAAGAACACAGGAAATTCTGTTAAACATTTATCTGTATATTCTTATATAGAATTCTGTTTATGGAATGCAGTTGATGACTGCAACAACTTCCAGCGTAACTTCAGCACAGGCGAAGTTGAAGTTCAGCCAGAGATTAATATTGGCACCGCTGCCATGTCAGCAATATATCACAAGACAGAATACCGTGAGCGGCGTAACCATTATGCTGTTCATGCCGTCAGCACTGGCCAACGGTTTCGATACAAGCAGAGAAAGTTTCATCGGTACATACGGAAGTCCTGCAATGCCTAAAGCTGTTAAAGAAGGTACATCTTATAATTCTATTGCAAGCGGATGGTCACCTGTTGGATCTTTCAGAATCGATATCGACCTTGAGCCGGGCGAAGAGAATATGTATTCATTATAGGATATGCAGAGAACCCTGATGATAAGAAGTGGGAATCATTCGGAATCATTAACAAAGAACCTGCATATACCCTTCTTGAAAATACAACACTCCGGCAAAATTTGATACAGCTCTTGCTGCTTTAAAAATTACTGGACTCATCTTCTCTCGTCTTATATTGTTGACACAGAGACAAGAAGCTCTGCCGTATGGTTAATATATGGAATCAGTATCAGTGCATGGTAACATTTAACATGTCAAGATCTGCTTCCTATTATGAGTCTGGAACCGGACGTGGTATGGGATTTAGAGATTCCTGCCAGGATTTACTTGGCTTCGTACATCTTATTCCTGATTCAGCAAGACAGAGAATTCTTGATATTGCGCTACTCAATTTGAAGATGGAAGTGCTTATCACCAGTATCAGCCATTAACTAAGAAAGGTAATTCTGATATTGGTTCAGGCTTTAATGATGATCCCCTCTGGCTTATTGCAGGAACAGCTGCTTATCTTAAAGAAACCGGTGATTTCAGCATTCTTGATGAAAAGGTAGCATTTGACTGCGATACAAGTAAGGCACAGCCACTTATGGAACATTTAAGAAGATCATTCAATTATACAACTACTCATCTTGGACCGCATAAGCTACCACTTATCGGAAGAGCTGACTGGAATGACTGTCTCAACTTAAACTGCTTCTCTTCTGCTCCGGGTGAATCTTTCCAGACTACCGGACCATCAGAAGGACCTGTTGCTGAATCGGTATTTATCGCTGGAATGTATGTAAAATATGGCAATGAATATGCAGACATATGCCACATATCAGGTCTTACAGAGGAAGAAAATGCTGTACGTTCCCATGTTGATGACATGTATAAAGCTGTTCTTGATGCAGGCTGGGATGGTGAATGGTTCCTTCGTGCATATGATGCCGAAAGCCGTAAGGTTGGTTCACATGAATGTGAAGATGGACAGATATACATTGAACCACAGGGCTTCTGTGTTATGGCAGGTATAGGTGTCAAAGAAGGACTCGCACAGAAAGCTATGGATTCAGTAGAAAAAATTCTTGATACAAAGTACGGAATTATGATTTTACAACCAGCTTACAGGTCATATCATCTTGAACTAGGTGAGGTATCTTCTTATCCACCTGGATACAAAGAAAATGCTGGAATATTCTGTCATAATAATCCGTGGGTATCTATTGCCGAAACCGTTATTGATGATAAAACAGAGCATTCGAAACATACAAGAAAATATGTCCGGCATATCTTGAAGAGATAAGTGAGATACACAGGACCGAACCATATGTATATTCACAGATGATTGCCGGCAAAGATGCCGCTAGATTTGGTGAAGCCAAAACAGCTGGCTTACAGGCACCGCTGCATGGACATTTACAAGTATTTCTCAGTATATACTTGGTGTAAGAGCTTCATTTGAAGGACTCACCATTGACCCTTGTCTGCCTGATTCCATTAAGAATCTGACAATTACAAGAAAATTCAGAGATGCTGTATATAACATTACTATCAGCAATGAAAAGCACGAAAGAGTTTCTTCTCTTATCGTCAATGGTAATGAAATTACCGGAAACACTGTTCCTTATAATAAAGACACCAAAGTATATAATGTAACTGTTAACATCTGACAACTATACAGAAAGGAATTATTATGTTTGATAAGAACTTTTATGGGGTACCGCCTCTAGTTCCTATCAGATAGAGGGAGCCTTTACCGAAGATGGCAAAGGTCTTTCTATCTGGGACACATTCTCTAATAAACCGGGTAATATTGCACATGATGAGAATGGCAATAAAGCATGTGACCACTATCACCGCTATCGCGAGGATATTGCACTTATGAAAATCTTGGTATTCAGGCATACCGCTTTTCAATTTCATGGTCACGAATATTTCCTGATGGAATTGTTAAGGATTCTGACGGCAATATCCGCTACAACAAAGCCGGACTTGATTTCTATGATAAGATTGTAAACTTATGCCTTGAAAATAATATCAAACCATTCATAACGATTTATCACTGGGATTTACCTCAGGCACTTGAAGATAAAGGTGGATGGCTCAACCGTGAGACTGCCTTCATATTTGCTGATTACGCTGAATTCATATGCGAACATTTTTCAGACCGTGTAACTAATATCGCCACCATCAATGAGCCACAGATTATATCCGGACTCGGATACATGCTTGGACTTCATGCTCCAGGTAAGAAGCTTGACGCAGTATCTGTCCTGTCTGTAATCCACCATCTTGCACTCGCTCATGGTCTTGCTGTCACTAAGATGCGTGCCGTTGCAAAACAGCCTGTAAAACAGGTTTTCAAGTACTGGCAACCTGTGCTATCCTGCAGAGAATGTGATGAAGACATTGATGCTGGAGCTGAATGTTTCAATATAGTTAAAGGCAACATGACTTTTAACCATACTATATTCTGCGACATGACATGTCTTGGCAGATATCCTGACATTGCTGGTACAGAATTACATCTTGAACCTGGTCTTGAAAAATCGGACATTATGAAGAACTGCCATTCGTAAAGATGGTGATATTGAACTGATACATCAGCCAATTGACTATCTTGGCATAAATGTATATAACGGACATGAAATAAATGCAGACCGGCCATATTAACAAAAACCAGGCAGTCCACGAACAGCTCTTGGCTGGCCTGTAACTCCCGGTGTTATGAATTATGGTATAAGATATCTGTATGAAAGATATAATCTTCCAATATATATATTTGAGGATGGACTTGCCTGCAACGATATCATAAGTCTTGATGGCAAAGTCCACGACAGCAACCGTATCGACTTTCTGACAAGATATCTCACAGAGCTTGAGAAAGCCTACAAAGCCGGTGTTCCAATACTCGGCTACTTCCACTGGTCATTCACAGATAATTTCGAATGGCACAGCGGCTACGACCCAAGATTTGGCTTAATCTATGTCGATTACGAAACCCAGCAGAGAATTCCAAAAGATTCTGCGTACTGGTATTCTGATTTAATTAAGAAGTCATCCAACTAAATATTGGTATTCATAAGTGTATGACGCCGTGGCATCTGTATATATGACATGTTCTCATGGATTCCTGCATCTAGTGTGAGTAAATGCCGCCATCTATAGAGTTTATTACAGTGCTGGAAATCAAACGCGCTTCGCTTGAACGAGATTTCCAGCACTGAACTTTATAAATAGCGGCATTAACTCACACACGATTCGGAATAAATCGAACATATCATATATACAGACGCCACGGCTGTTATTCACTTTATATACGGCAATTCATTAGGATATGCACTATATAGAAGTACCTCGGCGGTTGTACGCCCTCATGCCCATAACCCAATTTAATCATTCCTACGATTATTAAAGTACACAAAATTATCAATTGCATCGAATATATCATCAAAATTCTCCCTTGGAGCTGCGTCTATGTACGCTCTTAATATTGCATTTTCTTTCTCACCCTTGTAACGTCCGTAGAATATGTCATATAGGTTGTGTCCTCTGACATATTTTCTGATATTCTCCATGTTGTCTATGATGTCCTGTCTTGTCTCAATTGCTATGTTCAGTTTTTCTAACATTTTCTTAGTGCTGACAAGGCGGTACAGGTATTCTTTATATTTGGCATATAATATATCATAGAACTGGTCTACACTTTTACGACGCCTATTTTAGTCATTATCTCAGGGTCAAGAAAATAATTCTCAAATGAATAATATTTTAATATAAGCACATTACGGTCTGTTACTCTTGGCAGATTGCCATAATCCTGCTTTGCACGCTTATAGTAATTGGTAAGCTGGTCTCTTAAACGGTCAGCATCCTTACCATCTCCATCTCTTATCATAAGGAACTCATCCTTAAGATATAATGTATTGATATATTTCAGATTGGCATAAGTCTTGATGTTTGTACAGCTGTTAGTTGCAATTATTGCTATACGATTGAGGTTGCCATTCTCATCTATAACTTCTGAATAATATTTCTCAAGAAGTAGCGGCAGACGGCTTCTGTCCTGTTTTCCTTCCACTATGAATACAAAGCTCACATTCATAAGGTCGTTGGCAATATCCCAGATCATCTAATATATCATCAATATCTGCCTCCGATGTGACAACTGTATTATTATCTCTGTCGTTAACCACCTGACGAATCTGTTTTGTAGTAAAGTTAAATAACATCTGCGGTGAATGCGTGCAGAATATAACCTGATTCTTTCTTGAAAGCTTGTAAAGAATTTCGCTTGCAACCTTCTGTAACTGAGGATGAAGATATATTTCCGGGTCTTCAATCAGAATAATGTATGGCACAGTACTTCCATATTCCGCATAGGTTTCAAGCAGTGACAGAATGTAGATACTGTTCAGGCCATCAGAAAGGTCATTGACATCCCCATCAGTGTCACGCATTTCATTGTGAACAATTGTATCAACATGCATAAGTTTTTCTGCATCAAATGTAATCTGATAATGAATCCTTTCTCCAATGCCACCATTGTTCTTAAATTTTTCATTAAGTTTGTTCTCAAAATTAGCCAGATTAAAATTAAACAGTTTATACTGCATAAGTCTCGCTGTTTCTAATAAAGATAACTGTTCCGGTTTCTTGCGGTTAATGATTCCTATGCAATTAAAGCACTGATTACACATCCTATGCTTATCAAATATACACACGTTATCTTTAAGATCTGCATATTCCGTTCCACCCTGCAGCATGATAAGATCTTCCTGAATTGATGACTTACGTCTCTCATGGTCAACATAGAATATTCTGGGAAGGACTGTTTTATATAAATATTGTTCTTCTTAACTCCGTCCCTGTACTTAATCTTACCATCACGGCTATATACATATTCAAATTCAAGAATACCATCCTTTAACGATGGAAGTTTATTGCAAAATCCTTATACCACAAGTCATAATGCTTAAAAGAGCTGACCTGTCCCTTCTGATACAATACAGCCAGATCCTCATCTTCTATACTGATGCGTACTGTAATGCTTATATTGCCTTCGTTATCATTGAAATCTCTTAACGAAACTTCATAATCTCCGGTAACTGCCCTTATTGCATCAAGAACCACACTCTTTCCTGCATTATTTCTGCCAACAAGAATCAGTACATCTTCAATATCATTAATCTCAAGTTCTCTGATTGATTTAAAATTTCTGATTAAAAATATTCTATCCTCATACCTGTCCTCTGCCCCTGATACATTTCTGCCAGCATATATTCTGGTGTATTATCATTAAATGTTGATATTCCTTTACCCGTATTAGGATTCTTTTGGAATATACCATATCCACAATGAATGCAACTATCAATGCCGCACACACTGCACCAACAACCCTCAGTTTAATCTTTCTGAAGAAATTATCAAGAAGCGGTGCAATAATATATACGATTGCAACTCCTCCAAGTCCAAATACTAAAAGACCTTCAGCACATATTCTTCCATTAAGGTTAAGAAAATAGCCGTTATAATTCCACCATCTTCTTCCGCCTGATTTCCAGATACAGTGATGTAAAATATTCAACAAATCCGCATAAAACTACTGATGCAAAGAATTCCACAACAGGCTTATTTCTTAATTTTTAAGACATATCAGTATGAGTATCCCACCTGAACCATATATAGGAAGCCATGGCCCATGAAGAACACCTCTGTTTACAAATGTATGTGACGATATCAGATGAAGCGTAACCTCCCATATCCATCCCACAAAACATAATGAAAAGAATATCAGTATAAGCGATGGTATTGAATAATTACGCATATACACTGTATTTTCAAGGTCAACTCTGTGTTCCTTAAGATTGAAAAGGCGGGCAGGATAGGCTTTCCCAACTGCTTCAGCTTTATTCTTACTCATACGAAGCATTTCCTTCTTTTTTCTTCAAATTCCAGCTCTGCCTTGCTGTTAATAAGTATTATGCCAAATGTGTTGGCTAAAAATACTCTTAATTTCTTCAATCTTCCTATTCTCGAATTGTGGTAATCATCAAAATCAATCTGTGGCCGGACTATCTATAAGTTCATATACATCTGCGTATGCATTTTAAGCTGCTCTTCTGACGGTCTTTCATACAGATATGAATCATTAAGCCACTTAACCGCCTCTGGTTCTTTTCAAGATATCTGCTCTTACATTTGCATAGAATTCTGCATAAAATGCAGCTTTATAAGGATTCACAAACAGCACTCCCGCAACTCCTAATGTTGCCATTCCAATCACTGTCCAGCCAACGAATGATAATCCATACAGAAATGCCCGCCATTTATACCCTTTCATCATCTTTCTTGATAAGGTTATAGCCTCATTTGCCTTCATATCAGGATTCTCCGCGATAATGTATGGCACCAGCATGTATGAAAATGCTTCACAAATATACCCACAATTGTAAGTGACCATAATATTTCATATACATTATTGACAATAAGCACCCACGATGCCTTCATCCATCTTTTTACCCGGAGAAGAAACATGAACTTTCCAGATGGAACAGCATCATATGTGCGCGTTTCAAGCACTATTCTTCTTGATATAACAAGATAAGTTTTCTTGATAAAAAATGTTATAAACACATATACCATAAGTGCCGCTATAAGAAGTATAAGCACTACTGCTCTTCTTGAACTTATGACTGATGATAGTGAATCCACAAATGTAAATATAATTCCACCTGATGTTATAGCATTAACTAAAGATGCAAATACTCCTCTTGTTCTTCCCAATACCTTGGTTGCATTGTCTTTGGCCTCTGAAACCTTCGCATCAGACTGCGTCCTTCCAAAATCATCGTCACCCGTGATTACTGCGCCCATTGCCTGAACCACAGAACTTACAACCGAACTGTTAGCGACAGTATCAACATTTGCTTCAACCGATGGCACCTGAATTTCATTGTTAACTGTTCCTAAACTTTTAGGCTTCCATTGTCTCTGTAAATTCAGAGCCAATGAAAGCCGCAAAAGGCAGACTGCTACTAACAGCCAGTAATGTTTTTAAGTTCTTCTTAGCATTTTTAGCAAGTTCTTTTCTCTTAAAATCCATATTCCAACAATCTTCTTTACTTATTAAGTACAGTCTTGCGTACTACTCCAAGCGGATCTTTAACCATAAGCATGACAATCCATATGATAAGTCCGAAAGCTACCACTGATAAGCCCAAAATGCATCATTAAGCATATCTGATGATGCCGGAGTAAAATACTCTGCCCCAGTTCAATATATTCCACAACTGCATCTACCATCCACATAAGTGATGCCCCAGTACATAAGCGCAAGTGTTCCAAGCTTTAACTGCGAACGCTTGTCATTAGTATACCATATGATAGTAGTTATAACCGCGCGAATACAGCTATAAGTAATGTCATAATTATCTCTCAATCCTTTAACTTCTGCTTCCTTAGCTGCTTTTCTACTCCGGAAGCTATTGCTACCATGCCGACCCACACAGCTGTAACAACCACTGCCATGCCAACACCAGCAGTTGCCATCTCATGTAACATCTGTACAGCATCCTGAGCATTGCCTGCGCTGTTAAGAATGGAAAGAAAGGAGTAACTTCTCCATGCCATACATGCTCGAATGCAAGTAAAGCTGTTCCTCCCAAAGCATATTGTTAAGCCACTTTAACTTTCTAGAAAATGGAAGTGCCTTTTCTTCCTTAACTGCTTCTACAGCACCTTCTGTCTCACACGAACATATTTCCTTCTTCTCTTTCTTCTCAACAATCTTAGTTATCGCTGTTGTAACGATAGCTTCAGTACCTGGTACTATAAAACATGCCATATTAAATTCCTCCTGATTCACAATGCATTTTTATGTTCAAAATGCATATATTTATATGTATTTTACCTATTTCACATTGGATTGTCAAACAATGTATAATATACATTTTCATATATATTTTCTCTTTATTCCCTCTGCTGAATATGATATAGTAAAGCAGATAGGATTCACTTTAGAGAGGAGATGTTCTTATGAAGAAAAGCTTTAAAAGACTGTTAAGTGCATATTTATAATAACTTTCTTCCTTGTTGGCATGTGCCTTGACAGAGCCAATGTATCTGTTCCTGAAGTGGACTCTTTTTCTGTATCAGAAGCTAAGGTATTCGCTACACCAAAGCCTCTGTCAGTGATACCATGCCATGTACAACTGAAATGCTTGGACTTGTGAGAACATCAATCACCAATCTTACAGCAGACAGAAGCAGTTCCCGCAATGTATTACGCATATTCCAATTCTTACTTTGCGGTCTGTGTGCGCTATCGGTATCAGTATCTATTTCAAATCGACAGGCGTAATGCATGATTCTATTACATGCGCACCACTGTCACTCTTAATTATATCCACCAGACTGACGGCAAAAAATAACAGATTATCATTAAATCAGAACATTCTCTGGTAATACATTATTTTTATATATTATTAGTAATATTAAACAACTATGTGAAGAGGCAATAAATATGAATATTTTAATGATAATCGGTATTATTCTGGGTGGAGGTGTATCTGTTGCATCCACCGTTGGAATAACTGTGGGTATTTTCGGAACCATTGTATATAAATTTTACAGAAAGCTTCGTTTCGGAATATCTATGTTTGACTAAGTTTGAAAGGATGATTAATAATATGTTAGGTAATATAACAGTAGGTATCGTCATTGTTCTTGCTGTTGCTGCCTGTGGACTTGGTGTGTGGCTTGACAGAGCCAAGTCAGACAGCCAGGACAACAACACTGACGCACAGTCTAAGAATTAAATGATAAAGGCGGTCACATCAGATTCTGTTCTGATATGACCGCTTTTCTTACCACTTTTACTTGCTTTCATGGTAGCTGTTAAGCAAATCTTCAATTCTCATATTAATATTTTCAGGAAATGTTGCATCATTTCTGATTTTAACCCACAAATCAATGTTCTTATATTTCTTCTCTCCCATTGTATTATGTCTGTCCTGCTTCGAAGATACTTCTATCTTTACCATTGCACGCTTCTGCTCAAGTATCGGAATAAGCACATAATATAATCTGTCATCTTTAAATGATATGTATCCCGCTTCTTTTCCCGAACGAGTCATTAAATACAGTCTATGCTTTTTTATTCCTGCCGGAAACAGCTTCATTCCAGCTTTGATAAATCCAGATTCAGGTGACATTTCAAGCATTGCTCCGACATAAAATACATTTGCAGATCATCAATTGATGTAAGAATATTTCCCAATGTATCTGATGTTGCAGTAAACTGCTGTGCTAACAGATATGCAAGTTCTGCCTGATATATGATTTTGTATTCTGAATCATGCACTCTTCCTGTTTCTTCATCAATTCTGTTAAGAAGTTCCTCACTACATTCATATATACTGCGCAGAAACAACTTAAAATCCTCATCTGGCATCCACATATATCTGCCTCGTGCAACCTTAAATCTTCCAATGTTGTTGCCATTGTAATCTTCAGCATAATGATACACATTGCGTTGGCAAAAAGCATGTTCATTCTCTGGAGCTGTAAAATCATATTCTTCATTTTCCTGATCAGTGCCATAATATTTCTCATCATATTTGGAATATTTATAATCATATTTATAGTTACTCTTCAATGATTCCTGTCCGGTCTGATTGAAAAGAACAGTATATGCTTCATTAATTTCATATGCACTGTATCTATATACATTTTCTTTGTTTGATTTATCTCTGTTTAGCACAGCATCCGGATGCACCATATGCATAAGCCGTCTGTACCGCTTCTTCAATTCCATCTTAGTAATATCTGATCTGACATCAAATATTTTATATGCCTGCTGAACCGTCATAAATACTGTATTCCTTCTACATTTTTTCTAAGTTATCATACACCATTTTTAAAAATTTTACTATTTTTATTATTCCTGTTGACAGTTATATTGTTATAGTGTACTATTGTGCTAGTACACAGGTACGCGTCATGTGTACATTACCTATTACAGGAGGAGGGATTATGGACTATAAGGCTAATATACCAATTTATCTTCAGGTAATCGATGATATTAAAAAAAGAATTCTTACCGGTGAGATTAAGCTTGGCGACAAGCTTCCATCAACCAGGGAACTTGCCGTACAGTACACGGTCAATCCTAACACTGCTGCAAGAATATACAATGAACTTGAACAGTGTGGTCTGTGCTATACCAAAAGAGGTCTTGGCACATTTGTATCAGAGGATGTGAATCTGATTGATACATTAAAGGCAGAACTTTCCAGTGAAATGATTGAGACTTTCGTTTCCGGAATGACAAGCCTTGGTTTTTCTAAAGATGAGATTATTAATCTCATTAAGAATTATCACGAATAAAATATGGAGGGATTTAATTATGCTGCAATGTAAAAATGTTACTAAAAAGTATATGAAGATGACTGCCGTTAATGGTGTTTCCATTGACTTCATGCCGGGCAGAATATACGCTCTGCTCGGCTCTAACGGAAGCGGTAAAACAACTTTAATGAAGATGATAGCAGGTCTGGTAAAACCTACTTCCGGGGACATCACTCTTTCAGGTGTTCCAATAGGAGTAGAAACTAAGAAACACATAGCTTATATGCCTACTGAAAGTTATTTTTATAACTATATGAGCTGTGCTGATATTGGAAAATATTATGCTGATTTCTTTGAGGATTTCTCACTTGACCAGTACTACAACTATCTTAATGAGATGAAGCTTACGCCTGACATGAAAGCCAGCAAGATGTCATCAGGAATGATGGCTAAACTTAAGCTTGCTGTTAATCTTTCAAGAAATGCATCTGTTATTATGCTTGATGAACCACTTAACGGTGTTGATATTGTTGCAAGAGAGCAGGTTATCAATGCGGTAATCAGCAAGGCTTCACCTGATAAGATTATCATCATGTCGAGCCACCTTGTTGATGAGCTTGAAGCTGTTATTGACTACGCAGTATTTATCAAAGACGGTGTGATTGTTTCACAGGGAGATGCTGAAAATTTACGAACAGCTTCGGGCATGTCAATCGTTGACCAGTACAAACGCATTTATGCATATTAAAAGGGGGAATCTTCAATGTTAAAATTAACAAAATACGAATTGAGAAAGAATCTTCTCGGTATAGGAATCGTGGCAGGTATTATCTGTGTACTTCAGGCTCTGTTTATGTTTTTCTGCCTGACTGAAAATATTAACTATACAAGCCTTTTCGGAGGACTTTTAATAATAGCTGCCTCTGTAAGTTATTTTATTGTATTTATATTTGGAGTTGTAACATATTATAGAGAACTTTCAAGCAAAAGCAGTTACCTGATATTCATGACACCTAATTCATCTCTTAGCATAATTACATCAAAGCTGCTCTATACACTGATTATTGGAATAGGAATTTCAGCAATATTCATCGGCTTTGGAGTTCTTGATATATTCATGATGGCTGGTGTCTTTGGTGATCTGGCTGACGCACTCAAGAATTTCTCAGAAATGTTAAAGATTATGGGTATTGATGTTGTCAATATAATTATTAATATTGTAGCTGGAATAATATCATTCCTTATAGCTTTCTTCTTCCTTATATCACTTGCATACTTTGCCATAACACTATCTTCAACTGCCTTGCAGAACAATAAGATTAAAGGATTTATCTCAGTTATATTATTCTGTGTCCTTGCATATGCAACAATTAAGATTTCTTCTTTGTTGCCTGAACTTTATAAGAATCCAGACAGCTTATCCCAGGCATTAATGTCAAGCCTTCCAGCTACCATATTCCAGTTATTAATGGTGGTTGCATGCACATTCGGAAGTGCCGTGCTTCTTGATAAGAAGGTAAGTCTGTAATCATATTCTTATTGAATGAAATGTTGACTGTTTACATTTTGGGGCATATTCCCCTGTCTCTGGATAAGTGGCAAAACCTACTAAAAGCTTCATGGTATTTAATTGTGTAGGTTTAATTCTTACAATTACATATGAATTTTGTTTAAAAGACCTACTAACTTGATGTTCTCATCAAATATAGTAGGTCTTTTTATAGTTATTCTGTTGTTCAAAGACAGATTTCATCTCCAAAACACCTACTAAACGTCAGATATCATTCTATCTAGTAGGTTTCCGGCTCTTAGTTGCCATGCATCTCACATCCAATGGACCTACTAATATCCTAATATCTCTATCTAGTAGGTTTCCTGCCTGTAATTCCAGTATTTTACTTACGCTTCCACATAATCAAAAGCAACAGCTTCCATTCGCTCCTTGAACAGCTTGTTAAACACTGCAATTACACGACCAACGCCAATCATCGAAAGAATTGTTCCAAGTCCAAGACCAAGAAGTATATGTCCGGTAAAGAGTCCTATTAAAAATGTTGTGCAGACATTGAATATATCAAAACAGTTCTTGCAGAAGCCCACACCCTTGCCGGTTCTGCCTTTAAGCCTTGTAGTATCACTTATTGCCTGTACAATTCCATCTCCCGGATTAGGTATAATTCTCATATTCAGTGACATTGCTGCTCCTATTCCTGTCAATAATACAGCAAGCGCAATACTATAATCTGTAATACAATGTTGTTATGTACAGATGGAATAAGTGCTGAGAACACATTCAAGAAGCGGGTAAATACTATACTTACCGGTATCTGTAAAGCATCTCTTATAATATACATTCCAATATACTTAGCTTCTTTTCTGTCTGTAAGATACCACACAGTGTGCATTATCATCTCAATTAAAACAAAGATAAAATATACAATCATCGTCATATTGGCGAAGTTAAATCCTATGATATGAGATATCGAATATGGTACTGAAATTATTGGTGAAACACCAAGATTAGCTTTCGTATTAAGCATAATTCCAAGTGCAAGTATCAGTAATCCCAGAAGATAAAACACCCATCTGATAATAAGTTTATTTCTGCTCTTCATTCTTAATTGCCTCCCAGAGGTTTTTCTCAACTTTGTCTGCCATAACAGATAGTGTCTGCACCTCTTCTTCACTGAATCCATTATATATATATAACATTATCAATTCTGTTAAATATCCTGATAACTTCATCAGCTTTCTGTGCGCCATAATCAGTAAGCGACACATTCCACGACCTTCTGCTTGCCGGATTATTTTCTCTCTTTAACAGACCATCCTTTTCCATTCTGTCTAATGTTCTTGACATTGTAGTTACATCCATAAGACAAGCATCTGCAAGCTCTTTCTGGTTCATAATCCCATGTTCTCTTAATTCCTTAAGAATCCTTGGCTGCCCTTGGCCAACTGTAAGCCCAAGCTCTATAAAATATGGTCTTATCAGTCTTCTTCTTAACATTTCTATATCAAAAAATACATTCTTCTTGTCCATATTTTATTCCTTTCTCTTACTCAAGCTCAAATTGTCCTGTATACAACTGGTAATATCTTCCTTTCTGCTCCAACAGTTCATCGTGGCTGCCTCGTTCAATGACTTCACCCTTTTCAAGAACCATTATGGCATTGGAATTTCGTACTGTCGAAAGCCTGTGTGCAATAACAAATACAGTTCTTCCCTCCATTATTGCATCCATTCCCTTCTCTATAAGCCGCTCTGTTCTTGTATCGATCGAACTTGTCGCCTCATCAAGAATAAGCACCGGCGGCTTGGCAATTGCTGCTCTCGCAATTGCGATAAGCTGTCTCTGTCCCTGCGAAAGATTGCTGCCATCAGCAGTAAGCATTGTATCATACCCCTGTGGAAGTCTTGTTATAAATGAATCAGCATTGGCAATCTTAGCGCTTCCCTGATTTCCTCGTCAGTTGCATCAAGCTTTCCATATCTTATATTATCTGCAATAGTTCCTGTGAACAAATGTGTATCCTGGATTACCATTGCAAGTGAACGCCTCAGGTCGTCTTTCTCAATATTCATTACATCAATGCCGTCATAAGTAATCGTACCTGACTGAATATCATAGAATCTGTTTATAAGATTAACAATAGTAGTCTTCCCTGCTCCTGTTGAACCAACAAATGCTATCTTCTGCCCCGGCTTTGCAAACAACGAAATCTTGTTAAGCACCTTCTTTTCAGGCACATATCCGAACACAACATCATTAAATCTTACATCACCCTTAAGCTCAATAAGCTCCTGCCGGCAGCTTCCATGCAAAAATCCTGTCTTATCAGAAGTTTCTGTAAGGGTATTATCCGCATTTTAATGACATTGCACAGAGTTACCTTTCCTTCATCAAGCTCCTCCGCCTCGTCCATCATGTCAAATATTCTCTCAGCTCCGAAAGTGCTGAAAGTATGAAATTAATCTGCTGTGTGAACTGATTTAACGGCATGGCACTCTGTCTTACATACACAAGATATGCCGATATACTTCCAAGGTCCATAATTCCCTTGATTACAAATATGCCTCCAACACAGGCAGATAGTGCATAATTAAAATATGACAGACTTACAATTACAGGAATAAGCATTCCCGAATATGCAAGTGCATTAGTTGATTCCTTCCTGAAACTCTCATTCATCTCACAGAATTTTTCAAAATTCTTCTGCTCGTGGTTAAAGACCTTCTACCTTCTGTCCTGCCATCATTTCCTGAACGAAGCCGTTGATATTACCAAGCTCCTTCTGCTGTCTGTGATAATATTTCTTGCGCGTTTACCATTGTATTTGATAAAGATGAACATAAGAATAAGAAAAACAACAACAATAATAGTCAGCCTTACACTTAATACCAGCATCATTGTTATGGTTCCAAAGTGTAAGAGAGCTCTGGATTACCATCGCAAAGCTGTTGTTCATCGCTTCCTGCACCGTATCAACATCATTAGTGAAATGGCTCATAATCTCGCCATGTGTATTATTGTCAAAATATTTCAACGGAAGCTTCTGTGTATGCTTAAACAGATCCATTCGAATCTCACTTACTACCTTCTGTGAAGTGTGAACCATAAGCCTGTTATAGCCAAGCGTTGACAGCGCACCACACGCATACATTACACCCATTCCACACACAGCCATAATAAGGCCTTTCATATTGCCCGGCACGATAAAATTATTAACTACAGGTTTTATTAAAATGTTCCCATAATTCCTGCACCTGCACTTATAAATACAAGAATTGCTATAAGCAGGAATGCCCATTTGTAATGACCCAGATATGTAAGGAGATGCTTAACAGTCTTTTTAGTGTCCTTTGGTCTTTTATATCCAACATACTTAGCCATTAAAGATCAGCTCCTTCCTTCTGTGATTCATATATTTCCTGATATATCTTATTAGTCCTTAACAGGCTTTCGTGTGTTCCGATTGCGTCCACACGACCGCCGTCCATAATAATTATCTGGTCTGCATGACACACTGACGATATTCTCTGTGCAATTATAATCTTAGTCATATCAGGCGCTTCTTTGCAAGTGCATTTCTTATCTTTCCTTCTGTTGCAGTATCAACCGCACTCGTTGAATCATCAAGAATAAGAACCTTCGGCTTCTTTAATATTGCCCTTGCAATACATATTCTCTGCTTCTGTCCGCCTGATACATTAACACCTTCCTGTCCCATCTCTGCATCAAGTCCTCCAGGGAGCCTGTCTATGAATTCATCAACACACGCTATGCGCATGCCTCTTTAATCTCATCCAGAGTCGCATTTTCATCGCCCCATCTTAAGTTATCAATAAGCGAGCCTGAAAACAACGTATTCTTCTGCAATACAACTGAGATTGCATCTCTTAAATGTCTTACCGGGTATTCCTTAACATTTATTCCATCTATCTTAATCTCACCCTTACTTGCATCATAAAGTCTTGGAATAAGCTGGATAAGCGTCGTCTTTGATGAACCTGTCTGACCGATTATTCCGACTGTCTGTCCTGCATTAATGTGAAATGAAACATCTGACAGCACGTATTCTTTAGCGGTTTCATTATATTTAAACCACACATGGTTAAATTCTATCTCACCCTTCTTAACTTCAATGTCCTTTGCATTCTCATCAGTTATATCAATCGGCTCATCAATTACCTTCATGATTCTTTCTGCAGAAGCAAGTGACCTTGTCATAAGAAGGAACACATTTGACATCATCATAAGAGAATTAAGTATCAGAAGAACATAGCTCAAGAAAGAAGTAAGCTGTCCAATCATCATCTGTCCTGAATTAATCAGTCTTCCGCCAATAAGTAGAATACCAAGAATTGTAGAATACATAACGAACTGCATAGCAGGCATGTTAAGTACAGCTATTCCAAATGCTTTCTCTGATTCGTTTTTCAGATTATCATTAACATTCCTAAATTTTTCAATCTCGTAGTCACCACGCACATATGATTTAACAACTCTTACTGCTGTAAGATTCTCCTCTATACACCTGTTTACAAGGTCGACTGCTCCCTGCATTCTTCCATATCGTGGACCAACATTAATGATTATTATGATGAGCAGGACTGCCAGAACTGGCAGTGCTACAAGAAAGACCAGCGCCAGTGTTGAATTAATCTGGAATGCCAGAGTCGTTGCAAATATCAGCATTACCAGACTTCGTCCAAATGGACGCATTCCTGTCGATACAGCATTCTGAATATTAGTTACATCACTTGTGAGTCGTGTAACCAATGACGAAACACTGAAATGGTCTATATTAGAAAATGAATAAGACTGAAGTTTCTCGTACTCAGCCTTTCTTATATTAGCACCCAGTCCCTGACCTGCAAGTGCAAAAATCTTGCACTTCCCACACCTAATATAAGGCTGAACTGCACATACAGCCATCTGATACCTTTGTTTATTATATATGGAACATCTGAATTGGTCACACCTATATCAATCAGGTCAGCCATCAGCTTAGGTACCATAATCTCAAGCACAACTTCAACACCTATACATATAAGCGCCAGCCATGCGTATTTCTTATATTCTTTCATATAAGAAAAAATTTCTCAACATTACTTGCACCTCCAATTGTTGCATATGCAACTATTGTATTTTCAAGTTCAAGCAATGTCAAGAAGACATTTTATAATTATTTTACATTTTTCTTATATACTATATAAGAAATTACTGATGTAATCGCTTCGGTAATCCAAAAGCATGCCATACACCAACTGCACCTGTTATCCTTGACATAACAAATGCAACCGGAATTATTACCGCAACATATCTGCATACAGATATGATAAGTGATGGAAATCCTTTCCAAGTCCTTCAAGTGCCCCCGCCGAAGTAACTGATACAGTTGATACAATAAATCCGGCACTTATGATTCTTAATGCTGTCTCTCCTTCATTTATTGTGTCAGGATTGCTTGTAAACAGACCGATAAGTGAACCCGGTATTTCAAGACAGAGAATTGTACCTGCTGCCATAATAGCAAATATAAGTACCATTGATGTCTTATATATCTTTCTTACTCTCTCATGCTCCCTGCTCCGTAATTATAGCCCATAAGCGGTCTCATACCCTGTACAACCCGTTGGCTGGCAGATAAAGGAATGTCTGCAGCTTGTAATACACGCCAAGCACGAATACATACACAGCCGAGTAAGCCGCAAGTATTACATTAAGCACTGATATAAGAATAGATGGAAGTGCTAGGCTTAAGCTTGCCGGCATACCGATAGAATAAAGTCTCTTTGCCATTGAACCTTCTATCCTCATCTCTGATTTTCTGAATTTAACCGGAATAGGCTTAACAATATATATTATGATATATAGCACAGCTGCCGAAGTCTGACCTATTCCTGTCGCAAGCCCTCAATTCCCATTGAAGGAAATGGGCCTATTCCGAATATCATCATCGGGTCAAGCACAATATTAACTATACAGCCTGTCATAAGACAGACCATAGAAGCATTCATTCTTCCAACTGCCTGAAACACCTTCTCAAACATAAGCTCAATTCCAAGCATTATTGAAAATGCAAATGCAATATTGGAATATTTAAGTCCCAGTGAAACTATCTCTGCGTCCTTTGTAAACATTTTTAAAAATACCGGCATGCCTGCTATGCATATCACAGTAAGCACAACAGCGTGTATGCACTTAAGAGCATGCCCTGACTGGTGCCTTGTCTGCCTGCTTCTGATTCTGTGCACCCATAAAAATGATATGACTGCATTAATTCCTATTGCAAATCCTATCATAACCGAGCTTATAAGATTCTGTACCGGAAATACAAGTGACAAGGCTGTCATCGCATTTTCACTTATCTTAGCAACAAAGAAGCTGTCAACAATGTTGTACAATGAATTAACCATCATTGATATTACCATTGGAAGCGACATTTTTAATAACAATGGGAGTATCTTCTGCTCCTTCATATATGTCTGATTCATATTATCTACCTGTCCTTTTCCCATCGAGTGGCTCTTTTTAATGATACACGATAATATTTAATTATTCAACCAGATTCTTTCTCGTATACATAAGCAGTTCCATTATAAGTATCAGTGGCATTGTGAATATGCACCATACTGATTCTCTTAATGCTTCAAGCATACAGATTCTTACTATCGTTCCCCTTCTCATCCCCAGACCATGAAGCATTATATCTTTCTTTTCTGCGTTCAATCCTGTTTCTTACAATGATTGCCATTATAAGAAGCTGGATTACAACTGCCGCTGCTATTGTTATTCCATATTGAAGAATATTGTTGATAAGCTGTGTTCTGTATATATTCTTTGCGTCAACATTAGAACCATATGCAAGGTCATTATTCTCGAAGTACACTGACAGCTTGTTATTAGTTGCTGAAAATGCTGATGATAAATCATACTGTACACTCAACTGGTTATAATGCAGGCTGAAATCAAGGTCACCCGTCATCTCATCACCTGTCATTCTCTCCATAAGGTTTCGCTGGTTATCAACTGCCTGCTCTGCCAGTGACATTCCGGCAAGTGCTGTGTAATAACCATAATCGACCATTATTCCGTTGAAATCCTCTCTTACATCATTGGTTACTTTTATAACTGCTGCAACAGTTGGTGATACACATGCGTCAAATAATACTTCGTATCCGTCCAGAATCTGTTTATCATTAGTTTTATCATAACCACCTATACTGCTTCCCCATGACCATCATAATCAACATACAGATTGATTTTACCGGAATTATTATATTTTTCATAAAATGCCTTATCATACGGATATACGTAATTTCCTGATGTCATATCGCTCTCAAGATGTATGTTTGATCTACCGGCACTGATAATAATTATAATTAAGGGTATCACCTGCTTTTAGTGTGTCATCATATGTTCCGTCAGGGCGTCCTGCAGGAATACTACAACCTGTCTGCCATTAACGAAATCATCATAATTTCTGTACTTTTATCAATATATTTCTCAAGCTTATTATACAGTTCTTTAGTAGGATTAACATACTCTGTAGAATATATATAACGATACCCATAATCTGTAATTGGTGTATCTCTTCCGTAACCATTATCTGGTGAAATAGTATCCAGTCCCATCTTGTGGTAGTCCTGATTATCCCAGAACCATGTCCTTTCTGATTCAAATGCAGAATATGATATTGATTGTATTCCTCCGATATTATCAAGCTCTGCAAGGAATTCTTCGGTAAATCCATCAAGCAGATTGGTATTACCCCTTTACAATATCTGTTAAGATAATTTACTAATAAAGGTTCCAGCATTATCAAATCTTCATCATTATATTTTATAGAATAGACAGGTCCTCCGTCATCTTTAAGTTTATTCTTTAATTCACCAAAACTTATATTGAATCTGTTTCGTTCTTTCCACGGATTATTTAAAAGCTCACTTCTTTCCTGGCTATAATCATCACCTTCCGGTATATTATAAAACCCTTTTACATACGCATAATAATATATATACATTTCATACACTGAATCTGTCGGGTCTAGATATCCATATATATCAGGAAGCGCATTGTTAGCCTTATATGCTGTATATGATTTTCTTATCATTAACGCTGAGAACACGAGTATTCCGCATATACATAATGCAAATGCCCTGAGTCCCACAGCCATAAATATGCCATCTCTTCTCATTAATCTCGAGCTTATTGTCCTGACAAGATTAGCTGGCTTAATGCGAGATGGCTTTCCTGCGACACTGACAGATTCATGTGTCCTGCTCTTAACTTTTTCTTACCGCCTTTATGTTTTCTTAACCTGTTAGCGATAAGTCCCGCAAGTTCTTCTACCACAATTGCAGCAATTACTGAGCACACGCTCTTTATTATTATACCTGCAGTAATTTTATAGAAATGGAATCCATTATGAATCTCAAGTCCCTTTCCTATCGCAAATCCTGTGAGCAGTGCCAGAAGAAGCCCCACAATACCTGCTGGTATAATTATAAGTGCATTCTCGGTGATATACATTTTACGCATCATGGACTTGTCCATGCCAAGTCTTCTGAATCTCTGGTATGCTGTCTGCCTTCTGCCGCGGTACTCTATTAACTGGTATGAAAGTGCAAGAATTCCAATTACCATGACAACTATGTACATATAAGCATATACAAGTTCCGAACTCCATGGCTGGTAATCATATACTGCCGAATTATACTCTGTCTCCGTCTTTGCGTCTTCTTTAATCTTCTTATACACAGTATTGTAATCTGATGTTCTGACCGATTCTTTCAACGAATACAAATATGAATTTCTACACTTTGTGTTAAATACTGAAAGTGCATTTTCAGTTACGACAGCACCTGGCATCTTCCTGCCATATTTCCATATGCTTGTGTAATTGGCAATATGCCACACAGACGGAACTGTCTTTCCTGTCTTGCTGACGCATTATACACACTGTTTTCTTCACAATATCTGATTGTGATTGTCTCCCTATCTCACCCACATAGCCAAGCGACAATAGTGTGTTCCAATCCATTGCTATCTCGTCATCATTCTCCGGAAGATGTCCCTCATCAAGCTTAAGTCTTCCCTGTTTTACAAATGCTTCATCAAAGCTTCCTAGTATGTACCCTGTCATCTTCCAGTCCTGATTGAACATATCAACACATGTAACTGCCTTAACAGGCGGATTAAGATATGCATGTTCACTTAAAGACTTATTAGGTTCTTTAGATGTAACTTCACATAAAACCAGTCCCCAAATCTTGATTTATTAGACGACATCTGCCACTGGTACATATTCTCCTGAAATATAAGAACCGCTGTTACAAAAACACGGCTGCAAGCGTAGTACACGCGCTTTGATAATCTGCGGCATACGCCTTTTATACTCAACAGAGTAATCCCAAATACCGACATACGCAATCCCCTTTCGTATGTACTTCTATGCTACTGGCACACACCATCTACAATAGTAATTATCTTATCCGCATAATCTGCCATCTGTCTGTCATGCGTAACCATAATTATCGTCTGATTGTGCTTCTGGCTTGCCTTGGATAACATCTGTGCAACTGTTCCCGCACTTCCTGCGTCAAGATTACCAGTCGGCTCATCAGCAAGGATTACAGCCGGATGAGTAATCAGCGCTCTTGCTATCGCAACTCTCTGCTGTTCACCACCTGACATCTGCGATGGAAACTTATTCTTACAATGCGATATTCCCACCTCTAACAAATCATCAACTTCATTCTCATCAGGCTTCTTGCCATCTATAAGAATCGGCATAACAACATTTTCATATGCTGTGAATTCTGGAAAAGGCTGTAATCCTGATATATATATCCTATATTTCTTCTTCTGAACTCTGACAATTCCTTGTCCTTCATTCCTGTTATCTTCTTTCCGGCAATAATAACACTTCCGGTATCCGGCTCGTCAACACTTCCAAGAATCCTCAAAAGTGTTGATTTACCTGAACCACTCTTTCCTATTATTGCTGTAAATTCTGTCCAAACTCAAGTGTGCAGTTCTTGAGTGCCGGAACATCAACGCTTCCGGCATGATAAGTTCTTTCAATGTTCTCCGCTCTTAACATAATCTCGTTCATAATATACCCATCCCTTCTATCCATATTTTTATAGTTTCCTCACAAATCCAGTAAACATCAGCAGTTCCATTAACAATAACAATGGCATTGTAATCACGCACCATACCGATTCCCGAAATGCCTCAAGCATACATACTGAAACAATCTTTCCACGCCTCATTCCCAGACTGTGCAAAAGCATCATTTTTTTTTCTTCTGTTAATACGGTTTCTTATAACAATTGCCATAATTAACAGCTGCATAACTATCATTGCAATAATAGTGATTCCATACTGCAGTATACTGTTGATAAGCTGTGTTCTGTATGTATTCTTGATATCAACATTACTGCTATAAGAGATATCGTTATTGTTGAAATACACACCTATCTTATTATTGGTTGCTGAAAATGTTGATGTCAGGTCATACTTTTATGCTTATCTGGTTGTAACACAGTTCAAAATCCATATCACCGCTTAACTCTTCTCCAATAAGTCTCTCCATAATATCTTTCTGTCTGTCAACCGCCTGCTGTGCCATGTTAATACTTGCAATTGCGGTATAATAACCAAATGTCGGAATTATTCCATTGAAATCCTCCATAACCTCGTCAGTAACTTTGACAACAGCAAAGAACCTGTGGAGCAACGCATGCATCATAAGCTGCTTGAGCTTTTCCATAAGCTTATAATCAGGATTAAAATCATGTGTATTGTTGTAATCTAATAAATACCTGTTATATGCTTTATCATAAGGAAATATTGAAAATATGAAGAATCAATTATATTACTCTCATCACCATACGTATTCTCATCTACTCTGTAATAATTATAATAAAGTGTATCTCCGGCATTAATAGTGTCATCATATCCACCCTCTGGCAGATCTCTTAAGAATAAAACCACCTGTTTTCCTTCCTTAAATGCTTCATAATCAACATACTCTTTATCTATATATTTCTCCAGTTTGCTGTATAGTTCTTTGGTTGGCTGTGCATATTCTGTAGAAAACAAATACCTGTCTCCATAATCAGGAAGATGCTCTTTATGATATGAACTTTTTCAGGATGAAATGTAAATGTCTGCATCTTTTCATAATCCTGTGAATCCCAGAACCAGCTTCTTTCTGATTCAAATACAGAATATGACACGGAATTTATTCCATTAATCTCCATCAGCTCGTCAATAAATTCCTTAGAAAATCCTTCCAGAATATTATTATTAGGATCTTTTAAATATTTACTCTGCCCCATATTAATAAAGCCAAGTGACCTTCCTATGCTGTCACTGTCATTAACCTTGATTGCATCATTCCAGTCCCACATATTTCCGGCTTCAACTAATTCCTTTATCTTATCAAAATGTATGTTATATCGTATTCTCTGCTTACTGACATACTCACTCATGTCATTCCTGCTTGTGATTTCACCAGTATAATTCATTGACTTCAGCGGCAGATTATTATAGTCCTTAAGATAATACCAGTAGTTCATAAATAATGCCGTTTTATCCTGATTAACATCAATATATCCATATATATCCGGCACACTGTCATTGCTCTTATATTCTTTAAAAGCATTTTGAATCTTCAAAGCAGAAAATATAATAACTCCACATATACATAATGCAAAAGCCTTATTCCGACAGCCATCAAAGCCCCATCTTTCTTATAAATCTTGAACTTACAGACCTTACAAGATTATGCCTGTTCATACGGCTTTTCTTATAACGCATATGTACCGGTCTGCTTACCCATTTCTTGGACACTGCTTTCTTTCTATAGAAATGTATGTTGGATATTATTCCGCTAAGTTCCTCAACTATAACTGCAATCACCACCGAACTGGCACTTTTAATAATAACCTCCATATTCACCCTGTAGAATTCATAACCAGACTTGGCTTCAAGTGCCTGTCCTGTAAAGTGTCCTACTGCCAGTGCAAGCAGAATGCCAATAATTCCTGCCGGAATCAGTATAAATGCGTTCTCTGTTATATACATTTTACGGATGCCTGCTTTAGTCATTCCCATCTGGCTGAACATATTATACGACTTGCGTCTTGTATTCCTGTATTCAATAAGCTGGTATGACAATGCGAGAATTCCAATAACCATGACTACAACATACATATACATGTAAACTGTTGCTGACTTCCATGGTGAATAATCATATACTGCCGCATTATATACTGTCTCGCACCTTATGTCTTCCTTTATCTTCTTATAAACATTTGCATATTCACTTGTTCTTATCGAATCCTTGAATCCATACAGATACAGATTATCAATTTTATAATCAAAATCGTTTAACTTCTCATCTGTAACTAATGCTCCTGGAATCATTTTCCCGTTCTGCCATATATTGGTATAATTCTGAAATATTCCTACTAATGTATATGTTTCTGATTCTTTGATCTGACTCATAATTAATATTATCTGCACGATAATAATATATTGTTATCTTCTGTCCTAACTCCCCTGCATATCCAAGCTTTAACAATGTATTCCAATCCATTGCAATCTCATCATTATTCTGTGGCATACGGCCTTCGTCAAGTTTTAATCTGCCCTGCTTAATGAAATCGTCTGTCATGCTTCCTATATGCAACTTCGTCTCATTCCATTCACTGTCATATAACTCCACACTGCTTTTCGCGCTGACCGGCTCACACAGATAATTATGTGTGCTTAATATTTCGTTAGCTTCTTTCTTACTTCTCTCACATATGAACCAGTCTCCGAATCTTGACTTATTGGATGACATCTGCCACTGGTACATATTCTCCTGAAATATAAGAACCGCTGTCACAAAAACACCGCCACAAGTGTTGTAAGCGCCGCCTTCCATATCTGCGAGAACCGTCTCCTTATACTTTTGAAAGTAATCTTTAAAACATTCATTCAAGTACCCTGTAAGATTTATGTATATACCTTATTACCATGCTTATACATTATCATGCGAACCTTACAAAACCTTACAGCCAAATATTTTATATGACTTCGCAGTTCTTTGTCCATTTTATATGTGTAATGCTGGTATGAGTGTCTATAGCACAAAATTTGAATATGACGAGCTGTGCAGGAGTTAATGCCGCTATATACATAAGGTCAGTTCACAAAGCTCGTTCAAACGAAGTGCGTTTGCTTTTGTGGACTGTAATAAACTTTGTAGATAGCGGCATTTACTCCTGCTAAGCGATGTCATCCTGAAAGTTTTGTGCTATAAACACTCATACTGACAGGGGATATATATGATATGGACAAACAACTGCGAAGTCTCTCTTAATTAATCTTCCACCGGTAGCCGATTCCGCGGATTGTCTCTATATAAGCTCTGCCGTCCCTCACGGTTTCCAAGCTTTGTCTTTAGCCTGCTCACAGTAACTGTCAGCGTATTATCCTCTACAAATGTTCCGTATCTGTCCCACATTTTCTGAAAAAATGTATCTCTTCTTACAATAAGTCCCTTGTTGTTTATAAGTATCTCTAATACATGAAATTCTGTCGGAGACACACATATCTGTTTATCTGCATGAATAATTGACTTATTCTTAAAGTCTACTGTAAGAGTTCCATCTTTATAAATGTCTGTGCCACCTGATATTCTTCTAACATTAGCCATTATTCTTGATACAAGCTCCGCAACCCTGAACGGCTTCACAACATAGTCATCACCGCCGCAGTCAAGTCCTTTAATAATACTGTCTTCATCATCACACGATGTTAAAAATATTATTATCTGACTTCCGTGTTCTCTTATCTTCCTGCAGACATCAAATCCATTGCCATCAGGCAGATATACATCTAACAAGAATACATCTATTACAGCTTCTTCCTGTTCATATATATTATTAAACTGTCCTACGCTTGCCGCTTCCACAACTAAATATCCTTTTTCCTGTAATATTCCTGCAAGCTGCTGCCTTATAAAATCATCATCTTCCAATATAAGTATCTTGGTCATATTCCTCCCAGACAGTACATTTTCTATATTGTAATGCACTAACCTTACACATATCTTACAATTCAGCCTTTCTCTTAAGAAAATATCTTGGTATCTGTACCCTTATAACAGCACCCTTTCCGTCCTCGTTATTACGCACATCTACGGTTCCATGATGTGCTTCAATAATGAGCCGGGACAGGTTAAGTCCTATACCGGCATGCCCTGCGGCAGCACTTCCCGTTGTCTCAAACCTGTCAAATACATACGGTATCCGGTCCTCTTCAAATCCACTTCCATTATCCTTAATATTGACTATACATTTGTCATCACGGCATGTAGCTTTAACTTCAACCTTATCGCACAACTCGCTGCTGTTCTGTATTATATTGATAAATGCTTCTCTTATCCATTCTTCATCAGCATTGATGCAATAGTCTTTGTCATCACATTCCACCGTTATATTGCAGTCATTCTTAGGAAGCTGGTTCACAACATCACAAAGCATGCTGTTCACATTAATGTCCTGCTCTGTCATGATTATCTTGCCTGCTTCCATTCTGCTTATTGTCATCAGCTTACTTATAAATGACCTGATTCTTTCAATCTGTTCAAAACATCTTTCAAGAAGCTCCCTGTTCTCACCGCTCTCCTCTAATCTGTCTAATGCAAGACTGAGTGCAGTAAGAGGTGTCTTAATCTGATGTGCAATATTCTCTGTAAAATTCTGCAGTTTCTCATTACGCTCAACAAGAAATCTTTCATCTGCTTTCTGTTTTTCTTTAATTGCTGGTTCTCTGTATCTAGATTAATAACATATGAATAGATATCATTATGTCCGATTTTACAATCATCCTTATACATGCGCCATTACAACTGTAATTATAATTATTCCTGCCACTGCAATTATCCACTGACCACTTCTATAATACATATATGATGCACCATTCTCTGTATAGCCGCACTCCTTGACTACGTTCTTATACTTTGATACATCACTCAATGAATACCTGTTATAAAACATCATATCTATCAGATATTCTCCTGATTTTTCATCTATGTTATACAAGTCTGCTGCCAGTGCCCTGAATTTTAATTCATAAAATCCAGTCGTAACAGCAATTATAAGTATAGCAATTCCTGCCATAACACAAAAGCCCATCATCTTTTTCTGATGACGGCTACTTTCCTTGTTGCTATATGTTCTATATCTTTTCTTCCTCTATTAATACTGTATCTGACATAAATCCCCTTAACTACATGCATTAGTTTCTGGAAGTATTATATCATTTTATTCTGTTAAAGCATATCTGTTAATTAAAATGAATTGATTGATGGCCTGTTGGCAACAGTTTGTTGACCAAAGTCCACTAAACTCCTGTGAATTCTCGATTTCGTAGGTATATTTTCCAACTTAATACGTTGATTTCAACCATTAAACCCACTCATTCATTATCCAGATACATTTTAGTAGGCTTTTCCCATCAATTATTCTCTGAAAGAGCCACATCTCAACTGAAAAGCATACTAAACTTGATATATTTGCCCACTTAGTAGGTTTCTGCCTCAAAAGCCAGAAATCCAACTCACATCACGGCAAGCTCATATCTTACTTCTTCCTTCTGTGTCAGCAGAACTGACATTATCAATGAAGTTATCGGCACTGTAAGTATTATGCCCATTGTTCCTGATATTCCACGCATTATCTCAATTGCAACCGAGTACATGTTAAGAATCTGGTGCATCTGGTATGAATATGCGTATATTATCATGACAAGTCCCAGACTTCCTCCTGCATAAGCAAGAATAAGTGTGTTAGACATTGTTCCTATCATATCACGTCCAATATTAATTCCTGCATGGAATATTTCCTTTGCTGATATGTCAGGTCTGTTTTCTTTAATCTCATGTAATGATGATGAAACTGACATTGCAACATCCATTACTGCTCCTAACGATGCAATCAGTATTCCTGAAAACAGCATACCGCCTATGTCAAGCTTTGAATTCTGACCTACATATATTAGATTCTCTATATCATCAACATTATATCCTGTTACATGTCCAAAATGTCCGAAAACAAGTGCTATAAGACCTGATACAACCACTCCGGCTATTGTACCAAGCATAGCGCCAATTGATTTCTTCTGAAAATCTGCCAGCAGGATAAATGTTATCAGCGTAATTATGACAACTGATAATGTAGCTGCAATAAATGGTGAAACACCTATATACATCATCGGAATATACATCATTACTACAACTGCAAATGTGAATATAAGCGCGAGTACTGAATTGAAACCTTTCTTTCCGCCAACCAGCCACATAAGTCCGAAAATGCTGCTAATAGCGCAATTATCTCCGGTTCACGGTCATAATTATATACATTGGCTGAGAGGTTTCCATTATATTCACTTATATTAGCTATTACCCTTGTTCCAACCTTACAGTTGGCTCCGTACAGATATCCGTTAAGACTGTACGCTTTTACTTCTTCTCCCTTGTGGCTTCCTGATTTAATACGTAAAACAACCTCCTGGCTGTCGCCGCTTTCTAAGTCAGCGGCAGCCTGAAGGTCTTCATTATCATTCTGTATAACCACTGCCTTAACAAACTTAGTATTGTCTTTGGCAAGCAGTGGTTTTCTTTACACTTGTGTAGAATAGAAACATCGCAATCATAATAAGTGCCACAACAAGGTATTTACCAAATGTGTCTATTATCTTCGCAAATGTCTTCCTTCTTCTGATTCCAACTATAACAGCACCGATGCCTGCTGCTGCCCATACAAGCATATACTCTTGCAAGCATGTTATCTCCTGTCTGTGGAGCTTTGCCATTATCTGTAGAAGAATTATTGGTTGATGAGTTATCTGCTGATGAACCTTCTGCCGGTGCAGATGGTTCTGTTACAGTATTGTTATCTTCCTGTACAGTAAGTGCATTAATTGCATTAACAACTGCAGTTTTGCATCCTCTAATGCCCTGGCATCAATCTTAGGTGCATTCTCAGACTTATAATCCGCAAGCTGTGCCTGTGCACCTTCCTGTGTCTGAATGTATATAGTCTTGTCCAGAAGTGTTGATACACCCTTCTTAAATCTATTAACACTCTTTCCGCTTTCAGATGTTGACTTGTCTGCCGTGATTCTTTACAGAACCATATCCTGACACTCTGTCAGTATCCTTGCCATAATTATTTACGATATCTGCAAGCATTGGGTCCTTGTCTGTTGTATATTCTGCCTTAATCTTCTTTAATGCTGAAAGAACATCTTTAAGAGAATTCATGCTGTCTTCTGTATAATTAACCTCTGTGCCGTTAATTAAAGCTTCTGCATTATTAATAACCTCATCCACTGACATATCTGTATTAGTCTTATTGATTGTAAAATCATCAGCATATTTATTACCATTGTAGTCATATGTCTTGATGGTAAGTGAGCCGCTTGAAAAATCAATTGTTGAGAATGATGGGAGACATGCATTAGTTCTCTGCAATGTAGTATGGTGTATAGTTAAGCAGATTGTAGTACTTAGAACCTGAGCCTGAACCTGTTGTTATATAAAGAGTTCCATCCGGATTAGTTACTGAACCGCTGCTTATATCATAGTCAACTACATTTCCATCAAGAATCTGATAACTTCTTGAAAATGTGTGGTCATGTCCTGTAAGACAAATATCAATGTTAAATTCATCCATTAATGGTGCAAATACAATTCTGTTAGTAGCAGATCTGTATCTGCATGTGGCTGTCCTGAACCATAGATATCACTATGGAATATTACAACCTTCCACTTTGCATCAGGGTTGCTTGCAACAGCCCTTTTCATAAATGTTCTGTGTTCCTCCTGATTACGGTTGTTGCTGTTTAATGAAATGAATAATACATCTCCATAGTTGAAATAGAAATCACTTCCTGCTGCTGTGCTTCCTAACTTATCCTCTGAATTAGGATTGTTAAAATGTGCTGAATAATCTGAACCAGCCATATCATGATTACCGATTGTTGCAGCGATTGGAAGACTTCTGAATACTGATGGATAAAGATATCCTGCATACTCGCTCTCTCTTGTCTTTTTATCATCATCCTTAGTTGCACCAGACTGGTTAATCTGATCACCTGCTGACAAAAGGAATGATGCATCAGGACATGTCTTTAATGCCTGCTGCATTGTCTTATTCCAGTTATATGCATCTCTTGCAACACTGGCATCATTAGCTGATTTATCTGAGCTGCTTCCTGAAGCACCAACCTGTGGGTCACCGGTAAGAATAACTGAAAACTTATCCGTTGCCTTAGTTGTGTAATCATATTCAGCAGACCATACACTGTCATCTCCTGTGTAATTGTCTGTGTACTGATAATGATACTGAGTGTTCTCTTCAAAGTAATCAGCTATGTTTACCTTATTGGCACTATATAACTTCCCTGCCAGTTCTCTGCACTGATAGCCTCTGCATTACCTGTTACAACCTTGGCTGATGACTTTGAACCATCCTTCCATACCTTTACTGCCGGTGTTCCTTTTCCATCTGAATACCATGAAAATTAAGATCTGCCGCATCTGAACCTGGAGTTAAAGCTACATTTTCAGTCTGTGCATAAGCTTTTTCTCCTCCCTGCCATACATTAGAAAGCCAGTTCTGGAAATCAGCTGAATTATCTGTATCCTGCTTGAATGTACTCTGACTTACATCCGCCTCACCATATGCAAATGCATTAATAAGTGGTGCCTGACTTACAAGAACTGTTGACATTGCGCAAGTCGACCTTTCTTAATAAATTCTTACTTCTCTTCATTTTTCCTCCACATAATGAGATATATTTATTCGTATACTGTTGTGCAACGAATTGTCATTACTATATCCCTATGTGGTAAACTTACAATAATTGTCTTGTAAATCTTGTGTAAAATTCTTGTTTTAAGAAAACAGACACAGATGTTAATGTCTGTGTCCGATTTTTCAATTTATTTATTTTCAAGCTTTGTAATACATTTATCCAGAGATGTTGCAAACCAGTCAATATCGTTCTCTGAAAATACCATTGGTGGACGAAGCTTTAAGATATTTCCGTAATGGCCTATAACTGATGTAAGAATATGCTCATCTCTTAACATCTCTATTACATTCAACGCCATATCCTTATCAGGTGTCTTATTACCATCATTCTTTACGAATTCAAATCCTAAAACAAACCTGCACCTCTTACATCACCTACTGATTCAGGGTGTCTCTCCTGTACCTCTTTAAGTGCCTTAAGAAGTGCCGCTCCTGCTTTCTTACAGTGTTCCTGAAGATTCTCATCCTTAATATATTTAAGAACAGCCTGAGCTGCGCTATTGATACAGGATTACCACCAAATGTATTAAAGTAAGGAAGCTTGTCGCTGAAGGTGCAAGCACATCCTCCTTTGCAGCAAGTCCTGAGATTGGAATTCCGTTACCCATAGGCTTACCCATTGTTATCATATCAGGGACAATTCCGTGTCTCGCAAATCCAAAGAATGCCTGTCCGGTTCTTGCAAATCCCGGCTGAACCTCATCTGCTATAAATACTCCGCCATTCTTATGTACAACATCTACTGTTGCTTTTAAGAATCCTACAGGGTCAGGATATATACCATCAGATGAGAATATTGAATCAGCAAGGAAACAAGAAAACTTATATCCTGCCTCATTTAATTCATCTATAGTCTTTGCATCTCTGACGCATACCATGCTGTGAATTCTTCTGGTGTTCCACCATGACGGTAATAATCTGGTGCTGTTATAAGCCTTACATTAGGAAGTAATGGCTGACCGGCTCCAAGTGAAGGTGAACAGCCTGATGTTAATGCACTTGTTCCGTGGTAGGCTTCCTGTGTGATAATTATACCGGTACCACCCGTATAGGCTTCTGCCACACGAAGTGCAAGGTCATTAGCTTCTGAACCTGTACACATATACATTATCTTATTAATCTCATCAGGCATAAGTGCAAGCAGTTCTTCACTGTAATCAAGAATTTTTCATGAAGATATCTTGTATGTGTATTAAGCGTTTTCATCTGTTCTGTAACTGCATTTACAACAGCAGGGTTACAATGTCCTACACCAGCTACATTGTTATACATATCAAGATATTTGTTACCTTCATCATCCCACAGATAATCTCCTTCTCCACGGACAATGTTAAGTGGCTTTCTATAAAAAGTCTGTAAGCACCTCCAAGGTATTTTTCTCTCTTACTAATCATTTCCCTTGTTTTAGGACTTAACATAGATGCATATTCTTCCTTAAAACTGTTAGAGTCCATAATACTTGATTCTGTTGCCATAATTTCCTCCATTCTGCAAAAAGAAAAAGCACAGAACCTCTGATTTCTCAGAAATTCTGTGCTCCTTTGCACTGTCATACAGATTCATTCTGTCTGACATATATAATAGCAACATTTGGTTATTTGTCAATTTATAATCAAATGCTTATTAAGCATATTTCTTATTTATCTTAAGTTTTACAGATAATGCTATTAAAGCCACGACAATAATACCTGCAAGAACCCATACCCACACAGGAACATTCTTAATGTTATAACATCTTACATTAATCCACATCTGATTAATTCTTGTTGTCTCTTCAGCATCAAAATACTGCATAATAGCACTTCTATCCATAACCTCCTGCGTAGGATACTGTGCTGATAACTGTCTGTATGTCTGTTCTTCTGGAACTTTAAGTATATATCTTTCATCATCAGAATCCCCAGAAAAGAAATATCCCAGAGGATAATCTACAACATCTGTATCACTTTCATCTGCTCCGTAGTTCCACTTTACATAGTCGAATACAACATCACTGTCACCACCTGATATAACTGATGTATATCCAATATAGCTCATGTTTCTTACAGCATTTTCAGGTTTTGACAGAAAGTTAATAAAGCTCTGTGCTGCCTGCTTTTTCTCTGAATTGCCATTAATTCCAGACTTTAACATTACCCAGCCGTCAAAATAAAGGTTAGTACATTCTTCAGGTACTGCAAAATTAAGCTGAAAATCATCCTCGTCAGCCTGGTCCATAGTATATACAGCATCTCCAGACCACTGATAACCTGCGACTACCTTTCCTGTTATCATATCAGTCTTGGCACTGTCAGTCTCGAATGAATAGGCATTATTCTTAACTGACTGAAGATACTCCTGAATCCTGTCCACATTTGCCTCAGAAGTATCATTCATCTCCTCGGCAAGTTTTTCACGATAATCAGGACTGTTTATAAATGACGCTGACTTTAACTTGTCTGACTTAATTGCACCAACAGCTGCAAACATGGAATCTCTTACATTATCCTTAATCGTTATCTGACGTCTGAATTTGCTGTTATCAATTATCGTCCATGTAGATGCTTCTTTTTCTGTCACCTTATCAGGATTGTACACGATTCCTGTTATACCCCACATATATCCTGCAGCATAGCGGCTCCATGACTCACCATTAATCTTATTCTCGTCAAATGTTTTCTTGATAAATGGAGATACACCCTTAGCATAGTAATTATTAGCAATCGAAGTATCATAGAAATCATCTGAAAATGGCTCCAGTCCTCTGCCATAAGCTTCATTATCATATATTCTGAAGGACAGATTACATCGTAATCATCACCCAGAGTAAGCATGTTGTACAGTTCCTCGTTAGTTCCAAGACAACTGTACTGTACCTTAACTTTCTTGCCATAATTCTCATAATACCAGTTCTCAAAATCAGTAATTATCGAATTCTCACCCTTTATGCTTCCGCTCTCAAGGTCAATTATATCATCATCACTCCAGTCTCCGGTATCAATATATTCTTCCCAGTTGCACACACGGAGTATGATTGTATCGTCTGTGCCACCGCTGTAAGACGGTTTGTATTAAACACTCCTGTTACTGCGCTGTACCGCTTACTATCATTAAAGCTGAAAGTATTAACGCATTTATCTTTCCAATAATCTTATTCATCAGCTCCAGCCTCCTCTCGTACAGCTTTTCTTGCTGGTGCAAGATTAATTGCTATCTCAACTACAATAACAATAAGGAATATTATTGTAGATAAAGCCCACAAAGCAGTCTTGATATCAGTCTGTGAACCCTTGGTTGCATTAACAACATAAGTACTTATTGTGTCAAATGTTGCAGGCTTAGTGTATGTTGCAACGAAATAATCATCCAGTGATAATGTAACTGCCATAACAAATCCTGATGCTATACCGGAAACAATCTGAGGTATTATTATCTTAAAAGTGCATACACAGGTGTTGCACCAAGGTCAAGTGGCTTCATACAGACTTGGATCCATCTGTTTTAATTTAGGAACAACAGCCAGATATACGAACGGTGCACTCAGTATAACATGTCCCACAACAAGAGGAATATACGTATCCTTACTGACACCTAATACAACTACAAGAAGAATACAGATAGAAAAACCTGTAACTACATCTGCATTGACAACAGGAACCTGATTAAGAACTGACATTGCTCCTTTTACTTTTCCCTTTGAATAAAATGCACCTATAGCACCTGTTGTTCCAAGTATTGTTGCAAGTACAGCACTTCCAACAGCAAGCAGCACAGAACCGATTATCATATTAATAAGCTCCGAGTCGTAAAAGTGTTACATAATTATGCATTGAAAATGCATGTATTGCTCCTATATTAGCGGCATCCGTAAAACTGTATACTGCAAGCACAAGAATTGGAATATACATGAACAAAAGGACAATGCATATAATCATATATTTCAGAAATTTCTTCATTATACAAGTCCTCCTCTTCCAGCATTTTCTGATTCTTTATCACCCGAAACCAGAGTGACAATACATATAATAACAAGAAGTATCAGTGCTATCATTGAGCCATTGTGCCAGTCATATGCACTGAAATAACTTCCAATCAGACTACCCATAATATATGTGCTGTTATAAAGCATATCAAGAACTACATAGTTAGTCATTGCCGGAAGGAATACCATTGACACACCACTGACAATTCCCGGAACAGACAATGGCAGTATAACCTTGATAAATGTCTGGAAATTATCCGCACCAAGATCCGATGCGCTTCAATAACACTCTTATCAAGCTTTGAAAGCGTTGTATATAACGGAAGTATCATGAATGGAAGAAAATCGTATGTCATTCCTATTATCGTATTGATAAACGGATAATACGCAAGATTTCCCTCAATCATTGATAATATCTCTTTAAGTGCGGTAATTCTTAATGTGAAATTAATCCACATAGGCATAACAAAAGCAGAAGTATTACCGCTTTTCTCTTTAACTTACTCTGTGAAAGTATATACGCTACAGGATAAGCAATTATAAGACAGACTGCAGTTGCAACAAATGCAAGTACAAGACTGTAACACAGAGTTCCAAGTGTATTAGGGTCTGTAAAAAATTCTGCAGATTAACCATGCTGAATTGTCCCTGTCCGTTAGTAAATGCATAATATACAAGGACAAACAGTGGTGCTGCAACAAATAATATAAGAAACAACCCATAAGGGATTCCTAGATATTTGCGTGAAAAGACATATTTCTATCCCCCCTACTTCTTCAACTGGAATTTCATCTTCTCTTCAGGCATGATAAGACCAACATGATCATCCATATTCCAGAGATATTCATCATCTACAATAAGATCATGACCATACTCAGTTCTTATTACATAACTGTAATGGTCACCCTTATAGATAAGGTTAATAATCTTACCTGATACAAGACCTGCTGTTACATCATCGCTCATTTCAATATCATCAGGCTGGATTGAAACAACAACCCTGAACTTTGAAACATCTACATTTTCACCATTTTCATCAACAAGCACTCCATCTGACATCTTAGTCTTAGGAATAACCTGTGTTAAATCACAGCTTATTATCTTGCCATTAAAGTCGAGCGTATAATCTCCATTAATTGTTGTAACAAAACTTGTGGTATGGTCCTCTGCAATCATTACATGAATTCCATCAGGCTCAAGCTGCATTCCTACTGTATCACCGACATGATAACACCTGGTAGTTCTTATTATCATCTCATACTTTCCGGATTCAACAGCAACCTCGTAATGCATTCCCTTGAATATAACTGAAGTAACCTCACCAACAACAGTTCCATCCTCCGGCTTTGTAATAATTACATCTTCCGGTCTTATAACAACGTCAACTAAAGTTCCCTCTGGAACATCATCCATTCCGACAAACTCTCCGCCACAGAATCTTACTTTCATGTGTCCTGTCATAATACCTTTGAAAATATTGCTCTCTCCAATAAAGTCAGCAACAAAAGCATTCTTAGGCTCATTATATATATCCTCAGGAGTTCCTATCTGCTGAATCTTACCCTCTGATAAGACAACAATCTTATCAGACATTGTAAGTGCCTCTTCCTGGTCATGTGTTACATATATAAATGTAATTCCAAGCTGGTCATGCATATTCTTAAGCTCAATCTGCATCTCCTTACGCATCTTTAAATCAAGTGCCCCCAGAGGTTCATCAAGCATAAGAATTTCTGGCTCATTGACAAGTGCTCTTGCAATTGCAATTCTTTCTGCTGTCCGCCTGACAACGTAGATATCTTTCTGTCCTCAAATCCTTCAAGGTCAACCATATCAAGAACATGCTTAACCTTTTTCTTATTTCTTCTTTAGGAAGCTTCTTTAACTTAAGTCCAAATGCAATATTTTCATATATATTCATATGTGGAAACAGCGCATAACGCTGAAACACTGTATTAATCGGTCTTTTATTAGCTGGAAGCTGTGATATATCTTCTCCGTTAAGAAGTATCTGTCCGTCTGTAGGAAGTTCGAATCCTGCTATCATTCTTAGTGTGGTTGTCTTTCCACATCCTGATGGTCCTAAAATGTTACGAATTCCCCACGCTTTACTTCAAGATTAAAGTCATCAACCGCCTTAAATCCATTATCACTATATACCTTACTGATATGTTTAAGCTCTATTATATTTTCTGATTTACCAGACATATCCAACCTCCGCAATTAACATCCTTCATTACACCGTCTAACAACTATGCAACCACTTCCTATTTAATATCAAAACGGGTACAAATCAAGTGATTTCTTGATTTGTACCCATTATTTCAATGCTTTTGATTATGTAAAAACGATAAAATATGAGTTTTATGGTCTGTGATGAAGTTCCTGGACTGTCTTGCTTAATTCCTCTCTTATAGCTTTTCTCTCTTCTGGAATCTTTCCCATACGCTCAAGTAAATCCGCTGTATCATGCTCAGAACCAACTTTTCTTAACGACTCACATGCTGCAAATACAACATCATCATCTGTATCATCAATAAATCTTAACAACAAGTCCACACTGGTCTGATCATCACTTGCACCAAGAGCCTTAGCTGCTGCAATCTTTTCTTCTTTACTTCCTGTAATTACTTCCTGTATAGCATACCAGTCATGGTGCTTTACATATTTCTCCATTTTTCATCTAATGTCTTTTTCTTAAATAACATACCGATGCCTTCTTTCATCTTTTTCTATATTATAGTATTGCATTTTCGATATGTAAAATGTATATTTAATATGTCACTTATATCATAATTATATATTGGAGAATTACTATGACCTTAGATTATTACAGAATATTTTACTATGTTGCAAAATATAAGAGTTTTTCAAAAGCAGCCGCATGCTCGATAATAACCAGCCTAACATAACCCGCGCATGAATATATTAGAAAGCGAACTTGACTGTAAGCTTTAACCGTTCTCACAAAGGCATCACTCTTACACCTGAAGGAAATACATTGTATTCTCATGTATCAATTGCAATGAAACAGCTTGAAGATGCTGAGAACGCCATTATCAAAAGCAAAAGTCTGTCCGGTGGCACAATATGTATAGGAGTAAGTGAGATTGCTCTTAGAATATTTCTTCTTAAAAACTTGAGAAATTCACACAACTTTTTCCTGATGTCAAGATAAAGCTTACCAACCACTCTACTAATCAGGCTGTTAATGCTCTAAAAGCCGGTCTGGTAGACTTTGCTGTCGTAACCACACCTGTTAATTTAACTGGCGATATGAAATCTGAAAGCCTATGCTCATTCCATGATATACTTATTGCAGGTCCAAAATACAGTCAGCCGGATAACAAAATAATTCATCTGGAAGAATTGCAGGATTATCCTTTCATAAGTCTGGCAGAAGGTACCGGTACACATGACCACTACACCAAATTCTTCTATGACAATAATCTTCACTTTAACCTTGATATGGAGGCTTCAACTACAGATCAGGTTCTTGCAATGGTTCAGGCAAACTTAGGGCTTGGCTTCTACCCAGAGGAGCTTGCCTCTGAATATATAATGCGTGGTGAAATATTCCTGTAAATCTATACGAATCCGCACCTGACAGAGATATTGTTCTTATTCGTGAATCAAGACATACCGAAAGCATTAAAAAACTTATTAATTTCTTAAAGCATACAACTGATTAAAATGTCTTAGTTACGCATTCAAGTGTCGCACAGTAGCCTGTATTATTCTTGCTCTTATACATGGCACTGTCGGCATGTCTGTACAGTTCATCAAAATCAATATCCTTTTCCCCTTTATAAAACGCTTCACCCATGCTTACATATATCTTCTCATCTCCCATCTCTGGGATTCTTATGTCCTTAAGCTTTGCAAATACTCTCATCGTGAAGCTTTCAGCATCTTTAGTTTCTGTTATTCCCGGATGAACATTGCAAATTCATCACCTCCCAGGCGCATGCATATATCATGTTCCCTGCATACACTCTGAAGACTTCTTGCAACCGCTATAATTACTGCATCCCCGACAACATGTCCATATGTATCGTTAACATTCTTGAACTTATCACAATCAAGAAGGCACATAAGCCCCTTAGTTTCTTCCTTAATAAGGTCTGCAATTGCTTTCTCTCCGCTTCCTCTATTTCTTATTCCCGTCATAAGGTCTGTTTCTGAAAGATATAAAGCCTGTTCTCCTTACGTTTCTCTGCATCGATAACTTCAACGGCATATACAACATGCCACAGTTCTCCGTTGCTATCCTCATCTACCCTTATGAATCTTTCACGACACCATCCAGAGTAATTTCCAAGGAATTCATGAACAATCGTAGTCTTGTTCTTCATTCTCTCCGGAAGTGTTGATATATCAACAAATTCAAGTACACTTTCTACATACTTTCTGGAAGGAAGAATCTTCATTACACTATTTATCTGTTCTGCAAAAGTATGCTCGCCTTTTATCATATTATCCCTTATGAAATCTGTTGACTTTATTTCATGAAATTCCCTGTCTTTAAATTGATAATATGCATTGACAGATATATTCCGGCAAGTGCTGAATATGCACTGAACATAGCCTCACGCTTGGATTTTTAAATACATTTCTCTGTTTTAATAGCAGTACTAAAATGTGCCTATCATATCAAGAAGCGAAATCTCGTCCATCTCACTTTCTGGTGGATTGTCAACACCAAAGAAGCCATATATCTCGTCCTTATATCTGAATGGACTTACTGCCAGGCTCTTTACATTCTGAACTTTGAGCAGTTCATATGCTGCAGGATATTCATCCTTAATCTCCTCAATATCCTTAGTACTAATATTTCTTCCATCATTAAATGATGTATACCACCAGTCTATAATTGACATATCTACATTCTGAAGAAACTTTATCTGAGGCTCAATCCCATCCGCACACCACTCATAAGTATTATTAGTAACCTTTTTCTAATATTATCTTCAAATATGTATATTCTTTCAGACCCGATATGTTCTCCAAAATCTGATAAATTCATTAATCTGATCATCTGGATTTTCATAATTCATTGCTGCCTTCATTGCTTTATTCATAATTGATTCGTACTTTTCGTCTTCATATGCATCTCCAATTCAATACATTTATAACTAGCAACATAGTAACATATATTGACAAAACGCACCCTTTTCACACATTAAAATTGTGAAAAGTGCGTTCTGATATTAAACAAACCGCATTCGCCGCTAATAATTCTCTACATAGCCTTAATTGCATTCACTGTTATATTGTACTGTTTCTCAACTTCTTCAAATGCTTCCTCAGCTCCTGCAAGTTCTCCTGCACGAAAATCTCTGTAATAGCTGAACTCGCCTTATAAAGATTATCAAACCCAAGATTTAAGCATACTCCCTTAAGTGTATGTGCTGCCCTGAATGCTTCTTCTACATTTCCAGCAGCTATAGCCTCTTTAAGATTGGCGTAGCTGTTGTCATCTAAAAATTTCAATACAAATTTTTAATAAAAGCCTCATTTGGAAATCTATTCAAAGTATTCTGATAATCTGCTCCCATCGCATCATAGCATTCTTTAATTGTCATGTGCCTACCTGCCTATATATTGTTAAATTATAACTATGCATATAATGATAAATGATATCACGATTAATATAGTATTGTCAAAGAATGATTTAATAATAAAATATAATTTCAGATAATTATTTTACATATTCGCAAATATACTGTATATTAAATATATTGCTGTCTGGCAAAATATATGCGGGGAATTGTTTTATGAAAAACGAGATTCTTTTAACAACAAATGGGGATTCATCCTTGCCTGTATCGGCTCTGCCGTTGGTATGGGTAATATCTGGATGTTCCCAACAAGAGTATCAATGTATGGCGGTGGATCATACCTGATACCATATTTCATATTCGTTGCACTTATTGGTTTCACTGGTGTTATCGGAGAAATGAGTTTTGGTCGTGCTACTAAGTCAGGACCTGTTGATGCATTTGGATATGCAAACTAAGAATAAGAGAAAGCTTGGTGAGGCTATCGGCTTTATTCCAGTACTTGGCGCACTTGCAATGGCAATTGGTTACACTGTTGTAATGGGCTGGATTCTTAAGTACATGATTGGAGCTTTTACAGGAAAGACACTTGCATCTGCTGACACAGAAGGCTTTGCTGCTTCATTTGGAAGTATGGCAAGCGCATTTGGTAATAATGTATGGCAGATTGTAGCTCTTGTTATTGGTATTATTATCCTTATGTTCGGTGTCGGACGCGGAATTGAAAAGGCCAATAAAATCATGATGCCTGTTTTCTTTATTCTTTTGCTGTACTTGGAATATATGTTGCTTTCCAGCCTGGTGCAATAGAAGGCTACAAATACATTTTCAGAGTTGACCCTAAGGCATTTGCTGACCCTAAGACATGGATATTCGCTCTTGGCCAGGCATTCTTCTCTCTTTCTGTTGCTGGTAATGGTACTCTTATATATGGTTCTTATCTTTCAGATAATGAAGATATCCCTGCTGCTGCCGGACGCGTTGCTCTGTTCGATACTATAGCGCCTTGCTCGCACTCTTGTTATCATTCCTGCAATGGCAACAACCGGTGCCCAGCTTAATCAGGGTGGTCCCGGACTTATGTTTATCTTCCTCCCGGCACTTTTTAAATCAATGCCAGGCGGATACATAGTCGCAATTATATTCTTCGTTGCTGTATTTATGGCAGGACTTTCTTCTTTAATCAACCTGTATGAAGCACCTATTGCAACTATTCAGGAAAAGCTTCATCTTGGAAGAAAGGCATCTTGTGCCATAATCGCTGTAATAGCACTTGTAGTTTCAATATGTATTCAGGGAATTGTCTCTGGATGGATGGATATACTTTCTATCTACATCTGCCCACTTGGTGCAGGTCTTGCCGGAATTATGTTCTTCTGGGTATGTGGTAAGAAATATGTTGAAACTCAGGTTAATACCGGTCGCGATAAGAAATTAACTGATAAATTCTATCCTATATGCAAATATATTTTCTGCCCTATATGTTTCCTTGTTCTTATACTTGGAATTGTTCTTGGCGGAATCGGCTGATTAAGATATTATAATAAAAGGAATCCTGTGAGCAGGGAGGTATTGCCTTTCTGCTTATGGGATTCCTTTTCATATATTTAATTATGCTATTCATGCTTTGCATCACATTTTCACAGGAATATTTCCTCAAAAGCAATTACAAGCTTAAGAGTTGCTTCGTCCATATCCGAATAATGAATTACAAGTATTCCGTGGTACTTATCCGCATCAGCGAAACAATACTCTGAAAGGCAGTTAATCAGAATCCCCTTCTGCCTGACTGCCCATTTAATCTCAACATCACTTAAGGAAGTCTTCACATGCAAGGGAAATGTGTTCCCGCATCGTCCTGATATATTGTACTGATTTCATTAAGCCTTGATTCACGAAACATCCTGCAAATCTTTTCACGGCGTCCCCTGTAATCATTGACAAGCCTCTTAATGTGGCGCTCAAAGTATCCCTTCTCAATAAATGCCGCCATCGCATACTGTTCAAAGCCCGACACCGTACACGAATAAAAATTCATTGTTGAGATATATTTTTCCATCAGCTTTTCTGGCAGCACCATATATCCTATTCTAAGCGAAGGAACCATTGTCTTTGAAAATGTATTCATGTATATTACCCTGTGACTTCTGTCTCTCGACTGAATGGACGGAATTGGTTTGCCCTGCATACGGAATTCACAGTCAAAATCATCCTCTATTATATATCTGCCTGGCTCCTCCGCCGCCCAATTAAGCAGTTCCTGTCTTCTTGCAACCGGCATAACAAGGCCAATTGGAAAATGATGTTCAGGACTTACATGTGCTACATTTATGTCTTTCATTCTAAGTTCATCGACTTTCATACCCTTATCATCAATATTAACATAATCCCAGTCCACACCATTTTCATCATATATCTTGGTAATCTTACGGTATCCGATTCTCAACACCAAACTTCACATCTGGACCTAAGAGTTGTAACAACCTGTTATACAGATATTCCGTTCCGGCTCCTATAATAATATGGTCTGCTGAAACCTGCATTCCACGGTATCTGTTAAGATGGTCTGCAATTGCTTCACGAAGCTGCAGACACCGTTAAAAGGTACAATCTTAAGAAGAGAAGTGTTATAATCGGTCAGGGTTTCCCTCATAACCTTTGCCCATGTAGCAAATGGAAATCTATCATACCGGATATTATTTGCCGTCAAATCAGCAAGATAAGTCTCCTCCTGGAATCTTTTCACAGGAGCAGATACCCTGGTGCACCACCTGTAACCACGGCAATCTTATTAACATAATACCCTCTTTTTCCTCAGATCGGATATAACCTTCCAGAAGAAGCTGCTCATATGCGTTCTCCACCGTCTTGACACTTATCTGCAAATGCTGTGAAAACCCTCGCTTTGATGGCGCTTCTCATCAGCCTTAAGCTTCCCGTCAGATATATCTTCCTTAATCAGTTCATACAGATATTCGTACATTGTTTTGTTTCCGCGTTTATCTAAATCATATGTAAGCAAATCTGGTCTCCTATTATATATGTGTTTTGGATATTTAAAAATATCAGTTCTAATTATAATAAGCTCATAAGCAAAAACAAGGAGGAAAATCCCTCTCCTCACCTGAAGGGTTCGGATTTTCTTCGAAAACAAGGAGGAATAGAAATACTATGGGAATCTATGCTATTACTGGTGCTTCAAGCGGTATCGGTGCGAAAACTAAAGAATTGTTAATACAGCAGGGACATAAGGTAATTAATATTGATCTTAAAGACGGTGACATCTGCGTAAACCTTGCATCGCAGGAAGGCAGACAGTCTGCTGTTGATCAGTTACATACTATGTGCCCTGACGGACTTGACGGAATGATATGCAACGCTGGTGTTTCAGGCGCATGCGGTAATCTCGGACTCATTATCTCTCTAACTACTTCGGAACAGTAGCCATTGCAAATGGTGTATATGATCTTTTAAATAAGAAGCACGGAAGCTGTGTTGTAACTGTTTCTAACACAATTTCACAGGGTGCAGGCCGTAAGGATATCGTTGATCTTCTTAATAACATCGGTGATGAAAAGCGTGTATTAAGCCTTATTTCTTCTATGGACAGCACTAACCTTTCAGTAGGAAACAGTCTTTATGTTTCTACTAAATACGCACTTGCAAGATGGGTACGCCGTGTATCTGCAACATGGGCGCCAATGGTGTCCGTATAAATGCTGTTGCTCCTGGTAATGTACACACAGCCATGACTGCAACAATGAGCACTACAGCAAAGATGGCTCTTAATGCCCTTCCTATCCCAACCAAGTACGGTCAGGAGTGCCTCATGGCTCCAGAGGAAATTGCTGAGGTTATGGTATTCCTTGCTTCAGATTCAGCAAGAGGCGTCAATGGAAATATCATGTTCGTTGATGGTGGAACAGACGCATTATTAAACACAGAGAAAGTATATTAATTAAGGAGGGCATTAAACATGACAGCAATTGAAAATATGTAGAAGCAATGGAAAACAAAGATTACGCAGGACTTGCCAATCTCTTTTCTCCAGACGGAATAATCAATGATTATTGTACTAACTCAGCAGCCCAGAACGAATATCATATATATGGACGTGAAGCTATCAACATGTTCTTCCGTAACAAGTTCGGCTTCCGCAAATACTCTATCTTAGATGGTGAAGTTGTGAATTCTACCCAGGCAGAATTCATCGCTAACTTCGGCGGTTACAACATCATGGCCATCGCTACAGTCCGTGAAGTAACAGAAGATGGGCTTATCAAGAGACTTACTGTAAGACCTAAGTAATTAAATATTAAAAATCGTGTATAACCAATCAGGGCATTTGAATTGCAAGTTAATCCCTTGCAATCCAAATGCCCTCATTTTTTTAACATAAACAATAAACTTTTCAAGAGATGCCTTTTCTCTATCTCGATGTCCAATCTGCCACTTTCTCGCAGTCGATTTGGACTTTCACTTACCTTCTATTCGCTTCTAGGTCCAATCGGTTATACCTGCGCGGACTTTTGGACATCCACTTGGCTCTTGAATATATTCAAACCTGTATTTTAATACAGATTGACCTGTTTTTCCATAAGTCTGCTGCCTTCATACTTAAGCTTTATCGAGAAAAATCTCTCCTCCCCGAAAGAAGAATGTTAAGAAATACCCTGTCGCCCTCCCATGTCGGAAGCTCGGGAACTTCTTCTTTATCAACCCAAGCCAGTTCTCCTTCATCACATTCAATAAGCTCACCTGTAAAGCCATCTGCCGTAAATACACACATAAGCTCTGGCTCACATTCATTACTTATAAATGTTACAAGCCCGCGGAATCTGTATGAAGTAAGCGTAAGACCTGTTTCTTCCTTTACCTCACGCACAAGACATTCCTCAGGAGTCTCCTGATTCTCAGCATGTCCGCCTACTCCAATCCATTTACCTTCATTAATATCATTATGCTTTTCACTCTGTGAAGCATAAGATACTTCCCATCCTTCTCTATATAACATAAAGTTGTAGTTATCATCAATTCTACCTTTCATGTCCGATTTTTCAATTTCATAATTTCTGCATACAACATTAATACCTTCAGTCTTACCCCAGTCAAGACTTACATACACTTTCTTCTTATTAACATCCCACTTAAGCTCATCTATCGTAATCCCACATCTTGTACGAAGTCCCTTAACCATGCCACTTCCAAGCTTTTCTGACCACGCCGGAAGCAGTTCAATTGTATGTTCATCCGAATATACAAGCATTTCATTAATAATTCCAACCAGTCCAAATGCGGTATCTGTACAAAACACGCCTTTGCTCCTGTCAGTATTGTGGTCTGTAAATAAAGTTGTGTAAAATATGTCACTGTGTACAAGCAGATTAAGCGTATCATATACAGCATCTGCATTTTAAGACGAGCCTCTACTAACGCCTTATGTATCCAGCCATGTGAAGCGGTATCATCTTTTCCTTTATTCTCATGGTTTCTGTTAATGATTGCCTGACGACACGCAGATGCTAACTTACTGTCATGCTGAGTCTGCAAGCCGGCCATGCCGGATAAAGATGGCTTATATGCCTGTGAGCATTATTCTCGCCATACTCCTTCATAGACCATTCCTTAACTGCGCCCGACTCATCATACATAAAATCAGGTAACATTCTTAAGAGTGCTTCCGCCTCTGATACAGCCTGCATTGCTGCAGTCCTATTCTCTTCAGCCATCTCTTTATTAATCATCTCAATATACATATTAATTACATCTTTAGCCGCAGAGATATCCATTGCTTGCATTGGCAGTAATCGCACTATGATATCCAAGAGGCTTATTCTCCGGTGAAAATGATGGAATAATAAGATAATGCTCCCCGCATTAAGGTGCATTTTCCCTTCTCATACCTTGCATTACCGTCTGTATCTGTATAATACTCAGGATTTCCTATCTGTTTCCAGAAATTATAGGCTTTTTAGAAGTGGCTCATATACATCTTTTCTTACATCAAATGTATCTTTGCCGTACATCTTAATCAGCGACGCATCAAAGTTGTTATCACAGCGTCGCCGTAAGTCTGTAAGAATTCATAAATAGGAATAAGCATCCAGCCAGCACCGGCATTCCAGTACTGGAATGGATAATTAATATCGTACTCTACCATCATTGCCCTGTGTCCATCAGTATTAACCGGAACAAGCACTGCATCCTTCATTCCATACACCATTGCCGCATTGTTAACCCAGTCAGGTATCTGTCGAAGTATAAACCACATATAACCAGTACCTGCTTCATACAACCCTGAGCTGTTCATTCCCGAAACCTGAATATTAACATTGGCATCCATTGTGTACGCACTTCTCCACAACAGATTCCACTCACCAACCCACAAGCCGCTGAGTCTTGGTGCTGTCGTTCCTGCGCATGCCTGCATTCCATACAGACCGTTATAATATAATTTCTCCAGCAGATGAGGCATAATGTCATATTCATTTTTCTGCAAGTCAAGCAGTTCTTCATTAGTAGACTCGCCAAAATATCCGCCGTCAAGCTTAAGCTCTATATTCTTATGTTCTAAGCTTACCGGTTCTTCCGTTATATCGACACTGTTAACTTTGTTAATACATTTGTCTACCAGTGCAAATGTATCTTTGCCATTAACTCTGTCCCTGAACTCACAATATTCCCCCAAATCATCTGTCCAGTCTGTGTAAGTTATAAGTGTTATGCTCTCTGCATGTGATATATTAATAACCGGCGCAGTCTCATCAATGCAAGTGTACGCCCGGCTGTCTTTAGGCTTTGATGAAACCCTCATATCCCCATCTGTCAATATCCTTGTAACACCTGCAAATCCACCCTTTGCAAGCTCACTTCCCTCATATTCAGGATAATGCACAACCGTACCTATTATGTTACCTCTTACAAATCTTGAATACAGCATATTTCTTTCAGGTGCAGGAATATTGTTCTTCTGAACTCCGAATTTCGGCATAGACTCAAAATCATCTATTGATATCGACATATTCACAGACTTTTCAGATATTATTTTAGTTATAATCACATTCTGTTTTCTCGATACATATGTACTTTTTGAAACAGAAGCTCCGTCTGATTTAAATTTAGTATTTATTGTACCAGTCTTATAATCTGTCCATCTTCTGTAACCAGAAATATCCGGCTCTCCTTCAAGTGTCAGTCTTATCATATGGCCTGGATGATAACAGTACATATTCGTTCTTTTTCTATCATGTATATTCCATGTATCATCAAAATTAATAACTGACTGTCTGGCTTCATCTAACTGTGCTGTAACATCGTAAGGCACATGTCTTGGCTCTTCCGATGGCATGACAAATTCAACATTCTGATATATAAGACTGTCCTCTATAGGCGCACATGATTCAAGCACGCCAAGCCTTCCATTACCTGCCACCATAGCCTCATGCCATGGTACATCTGTGACATTATAATTATCGTAAGGTTTAATCTGCCTAAACTTCTTTGAAAATGAACTATACATTTTTAGACTTCCTTTTCTACTTATCTTGTTTTTCTTCTTTCTCTTCAGTTCCAAATGATTTAGCGTAAAGATACTTATGTGTTGCAAATAATCCCGCAATTGCAGCCACCCCAGCAAGTACCTCAAAACCTGATACATGTCCTACTATCATCTGTCTTGAAATAGCAAAAAGCAGAACTTCAATAACCGTACCCGGAGTGTGAGTGCAAAGCATCTTTACAAACTCAACTCCAATTGCAAATGTCATAACATTCTCAAGGAAATACTCAAGCGTGGCATTATCACAGCCTATTCCCAGCACGCTTTCCACAATAAATTTCCCTGCAAGAAACATTATAACTATCAGTAAAAATGCAGATAATACAATCTCAACATATGAGGCAGCCTGCTGCATTAATTTTCTTAATTTCATTTTCATAGGGTAAACTATCCTTTCAATTAATTTTATATATAGTGCCTTATTTAAGCATTAATTATATCTTATTCTTAATAATTAAGCAATTGTGCCCCCTATCGCTTTCATTAAATAATTTAATATAATTATATAGTGAATGTGCATAATTTCATTTGACTTTCATAATGTTTTTTAGTAAACTTTAACAAGTTGGTGTTTTGAAGTATGATAATAAATGACGCCACATTTATTATCTCTACAGGCACTCGTAACGGACATAATTTTTTAACGAGGAGAAAAACATGGAAGCTTTATTAATTCTAGTCATCGTTGCAGCCCTGCTTGCGCTCGGTTATGCAGCATTCAACTTCATCGGTGTTAAGAAACTTGATGAAGGAACAGACCGTATGAAAGAAATCTCAGCAGCCATAAGAGTTGGTGCTAACGCATTTATTACATACGAGTATAAGATTATTGCAGTAGTAGTTGTTATTATTGCAATCGCATTTGCAGCTATATTCACTGTCCAGTATGGAGAATTCAGCTGGGAGCCATCTGTATGTTTCATGATTGGTGTTATCATGAGTGCATCAGCAGGCTGGGTAGGTATGAAGATTGCTACTTACGCTAATGTAAGAGTTTCTAATACAGCCCGCAACACTAAGAACATTGGTTCAACACTTAAGGTAGCTTTAAAAGGTGGCTCAGTTATGGGTCTCTGCGTTGGCGGTTTCGCACTTTTAGGACTTTTCCTTGTATACATCATATTTGGATTTGGTCTTAACATGCTTGACATTGAGGCGCTCCGTGGTGCTCATGTATTCACACAGTGTCTTTCATGCTACGCACTTGGCTGCTCTATTGTTGCTATGTTTAACCGTGTCGGTGGCGGTATATATACTAAGGCAGCTGATATGGGAGCTGACCTTGTTGGTAAGACAGAAGCACACATTCCTGAAGATGATCCAAGAAATCCTGCCACTATCGCAGATAACGTTGGTGATAATGTAGGTGATGTTGCCGGACTTGGTTCTGACCTTCTTGAATCATTTGTTGGAGCTATATCTTCAGCAATTATTCTTGCAGTAAGTCTTTACCTTTCAAATGTAGCTAATAACCTTGAAGTTTCAGACGAAATGCTCTCTAAGATGATGTATTTCCCACTTGTATTCGCTGCAATCGGACTTATCGCATCTATTCTTGGTATCGCTTATGTTCTCTTAAAGAATGGTTCTGATAATCCTCACAGAGATCTTAATATCTCAACATGGAGTGCTGCCGGAATTACAATTATCGGCGGATTCGTTGCTACATATCTGTTATTCAATGGCGAGAATGCAGATATTCTTAAGGTTGCAGGATTTAACATTGGTTTCATATCACCTTGGATTGCTGCTTCACTTGGCGTAGTGAGTGGTGTTATCATCGGTGGTATCGCAGAATACTATACAAGTTATGATTACAAGCCAACACAGACAATTGCACAGGCTTCTAAGGAAGGTGCAGCTTTAACTATTACACAGGGGCTTTCAGTTGGTATGAAGTCTTGTATGTACCCACTTATTGTTTTAGGTATTACAACTTATGTTTCATACGCAGTTTCAGGCATGTTCGGTATTGCTATGGCTGCCGTAGGTATGCTTTCATTCGTATCAGCAACTGTTTCTGTTGATACTTATGGACCAATCTCTGATAATGCCGGTGGTATTGCAGAGATGTCAGAGCTCGAACCTGAGGTAAGAGAAATTACTGATAAGCTTGATTCCGTTGGTAACACAACTGCTGCCATCGGTAAAGGCTTTGCTATCGGTTCAGCTTCACTTGCAGCACTTTCACTTATGGTTAGTTTCCTTTATGCATTCCAGCCAGAGGGAAGCAGCCTCGACCTTAACTTCACTAACCCACTTATTCTTGCCGGTGCTTTAGTTGGTGGTGCTCTTCCATATCTGTTCTCAGGTATGCTTATTGAAGCCGTTGCCAATGCTGCCCGTAAAATGGTTGAAGAAGTAAGAAGACAGTTCAGAGACATTCCTGGTATCCTTGAAGGAAAGGCTAAACCAGACTATAAGACATGTATTGAGATATCTTCTCAGGGTGCATTAAAAGAAATGCGTATGCCAGCTATCATCTCAATCATCTTCCCTGTAATTGCCGGATTCCTTTTCGGACCTTACTTCGTAGGCGGTCTTCTTATAGGTGCTACTCTTTCAGCTATCATGCTTGCTATCTTTACAGGTAACGCTGGTGGTGCATGGGATAACGGTAAAAAGTACATTGAATCAGGTGCTATCGAAGGACAGGGCAAAGGCTCTCCAGCACATGATGCAGCCGTTGTTGGTGATACTGTAGGTGATCCATTAAAGGATACTGTAGGACCATCTCTTGATATCCTTATCAAGATTATGTCTACTGTTTCACTCGTTGCAGCAGTAATGTTCTATAACTACAATTTACTGTACCTTATCTTTGGTATAAGATAATATTCCGTATAAAGGAGTTGGGGCGACAGACCATAAAGGTCTGCCGCCCCTGTTTTTATGTATATTTATTTTATGAATTTGACATTAGGATATATTGCCTTCTTGGCTTCTTCTTTTCTTTCATTGAATGTAACCTTATTCTGTTCAAATAGGTTGTCACCATTAGCATCTATTGATACTATAAGCGGTCCAAATTCCTTAACCTTACAGCACCATAATGTTTCTGGCATACCAAGCTCATCCCAGTGATGCTCAGCAATTCTTTCAACCTCTGTTGCTGCTACTACAGCACATCCGGCAGGGAATACGCAGTGGATAGCACCAAATTCCTTACATGCTCTCTCTGTATTAGGACCCATTCCACCTTTTCCTACAATTACTCTTACACCTGTCTGCTTAGTAAATTCGTATTCGAATTTCTCCATACGCATTGATGTTGTTGGTCCTACAGATACCATCTCATAATCATTCTCTGTTCCTTCAATCTTTCTTACGATAGGACCTGCATGGAATATTGCCTTGTCCTTAATATCATAAGGAAGCTCTCTTCCATATTCTACAAGTCTTCTGTGTGCAACATCACGGCATGTCATTAAATCTCCGTCAAGCCATACAATGTCACCAATCTTAATATCCTTTAAGTCCTCTGCACTTACTGGTGTAACAAGAACCTTTTTATCGCCTCTGATTTCTACCATTTTCTAATCCTCCTATGCGTTCAGGTCTATTGTTGAATGTGTATCACATACTGCATTTAAGTCTTTATCAAATATTACATGACCTCTTCTGTGTGACCAGCAACCTACATTTACAGCTACACCAATTGTTGATGGATGTCTTGCTGTATTTTCAATATTAACTCCCATAACGGAGAATTTACCGCCCATACCCTGAGGTCCAAGTCCGATAGCATTGATTCCGTCTTCAAGTAACTTCTCCATCTTAGCTGCATTTTCATTCTCATTATGTGAACCGATTGGTCTCATAAGTGCCTTCTTAGAAAGAAGTGCTGCTGTCTCAACAGATGTTGCAACGCCTACGCCTACGAGAAGTGGAGGACATGCATTAAGTCCATAGCTTGTCATCTGGTCAAGTACGAAATCTGTTATTCCTTCATAACCTGCACCTGGCATAAGAACCATTGCCTTACCTGGAAGTGTACAGCCGCCGCCTGCCATGTATGAATATATCTCGCAGTGGTCGTCATTAGGAACGATATCCCAGAATACTGTTGGAGTTCCCTTACCAACATTTCTCTTAGTGTTGTACTCGTCAAATGTTTCAACAGAGTTATGTCTTAATGGTGTTGCAAATGTTGCCTGTACAACAGCTTCCTTTAACAATCCCTCCAGCTCATTAATAAGCGGGAAGTTAGTTCCACATTTAACCCAGAACTGTAATACACCTGTATCCTGACAGCTAGGTCTGTCGAGTGATACTGCAAGTCCCTGATTCTTAGTCATTGTCTCATATAAAACCTTAGGAAGTGGTGCTGTTTCCTGGGCTGCAAGCTCCTCAAGCTTTGCAATTACATCATCTGGTAACTTTTTACCGATATGGCCAACAAATTTAGCCATCTTGTCTGTCATCAGCTTTACGCTCTCTTCTTTGTTCATATAAATACCTGTTCCTTTCTTCTACCTGCATGCTTTATAATGCAGACATATATTTACTTTTGCTGACCCATTCTTCTCCTATGGATAGAACGGATATAATATTGGTAACAAAATCATACACAGCACAAACGATACGAGTATAAGCGGAAGTCCTGATTTTACATAATCCTTGAACTTATATCCGCCAACGCCAACTACCATTGTGTTAGCCGGCATTCCGATTGGTGTTGCGTATGCACATGATCCTGCAATAACTGTAGCAATTACTACCGCTCTTGGATCTGCGTTAAGGCTCTCTGCCAGTGATACGGCAATTGGAACCATAAGCGCTGTTGTTGCTGTATTGGACATGAAGTTCGTAAGTACACATGTGACTACGAATATCACAAGCAAAAGAACTATAGGACTTGGATTAGAACCCATAATTCCAACAATCTTATCTGCTATAAGTGTTCCTGCTCCTGTTTTTTCAAGAGCACTTGCAAGTGCAAGTGAACCACCGAATAACAGTACAACCTTTAAATCAATTGACTTCAGCGCTTCCTTCTCAGATATAACACCTGCAAGAACAAGTATTACTGCTCCGAGACATGCTGAAACCTGTATCTTAATTCCTATCTTATCCTCAAATATCATGGCAAGAATAACAAGAATTAACACAATAAGTGACATTGCCTGTTTCCATTTTGGAACATTGCTGAAATCTTTTGTATGCTCTGGGGCATCCTCTGTAATAACCTTCTTATCTGGAAGAAGCCTGCAGCCTATTACAATGAAATAGATAATTCCACATATAAGCATTGGTATTCCAATCGGTGCATACATGAAGAAGCTTGTTGAAAGCCCTAATTCTTCAAGAGCATTTACACCCATAAGATTTCCCGGTGCTCCAATTATTGAAAGGTTTCCCCCAAGTGCTGCTGCGAATACCAGAGGCATTAACAGACGGCTTCTTGAATATCCTGATTCATCTGCTATTCCACAGACAACAGGGATAAGTACTGCTGCTGTTCCCGTATTAGAAAGGAACCCTGACATAATTCCTACGATTAACATTATCGCAATAATAAGTATCTTTTCAGATTTGGCAAATTTAGTAACAATACCTCCGATTTTATTAGCCATACCTGTTTCAAATAGTGCCTGTCCGACTACGAACATTCCGACACACAGTATTACATTGCTGTTTACATATCCTGCAAATGTTTCCTTTACCGTAAGTACGTTGGTAAGATTCAGACCAAGTGCAACTATTGTAGCTGTAAGCCCCAGCGGAATCTTTTCAAGTATGAAACTGACTACAGCAAACAATAAAAACAGTAATGTTATTGTGGTTTGAGACATAACGTTCCCCCTTTCACATATTATTAATTAACTTTCTGTCCGGACTCATCTTTAATGTAACTAAAGTATAATTCTGTTCTCGCAAAAAAACAATTTAACGATTTTTATGTTTCAATAAAAAATTTTTATGCTAAAATATATGTATAAAATGCACTGATTTTTGCAACATTTAACAGGAGGAAGCGCGCTATGACACTTAATCAGTTAAAATATTTCTGCACTGCATGCCGCACCCGCAGCATAACCAAAGCCTCAGAAGAGCTTTTTGTGACGCAGCCTACAATCTCGATTGCCATTAAAGACCTCGAGGCTGAATTTAATATTATTCTTTTTGCAAGAAATGGTAATCATCTGGAACTAACAAGTGCCGGTGAGACATTTTATGAAAAAGCTAAAGACCTGCTAAAACACAGTACAGAAATGCAGAATGAATTCTTAGAATTAGGCAACCGTGTTCCAGTTCTTAAGATAGGAATACCACCTATGTTCAGTACAATCTTTTTCCCTGAAGTACTTAATGCATTTGAACAGAATCATCCTGATATCCAGACAGAGCTCGATGAATTCGGCTCTGTGCGTGCATGTGATCTCGTACAGGATGAAAAGCTTGACCTTGCAATTGTTAATATGGAGCAATTTAATATAGATAAATTCGAAAGCTGTATTCTTGCTAAAGAACAGCTTATGTACGTTGTCTCTAAGAAACATCCTATGGCTAAGAAAAATGTATGACAATTGAAGACTTCAGAGATGAGAATCTGCTTATGTTTAATGTGGACTCTGTGCAGAATGAGCTTTTGAAAACAGATTTGACCAGCTAAAGCTTAACCCGAGAATTATTATGCGAAGCAGCCAGTTATATACTACATTGAAATTCATTGACAACGGAAGCCGGTTGTTTCCTTTTCTCAGATATGCTGCCTCATTTCAAGCAATATAAAGGAATTCCCCTTGAACCACCGATTGATGTTAATATCGGAATCGTATGGAAGAAGGGGAATTTCTTGAGCCACAGTGCCCAGTTATTTATAGATTTTGCGATGCAGTACTGCTCAGAAAACATTACTACTTAACAAGTGCTTCCCAGCGCTCCTTTGGAATTGAACTGCTCGTCACAATACATTCAGGGTCTGGTGCAATGACATGCCTTACAACTTCAAACACCGCCTGTGCATCACACAGCAGGCTCTCTGCGTCACCAAATGTCACTTCACGCACAGCCTTACAGTCAAGAAATGCCTGATTAAGCTTAACGAAATCCTCTGATATGTGAGGCTGGTCTGCGTTGTAATGCTTTCTCATATATGAATCCTTAATGCTGCCATCAGGCATTACAATCTGTAACTTCATCGGCTTATCTGATAATCTGTGTGGTACATTAAGTACCTCTTCAACACTATGGATAAATGTATTGCGCTCATGTCCTACTCCAACAAGCAAAACTTTCCCTCCACAGCTTCTTAATCTGTCATAACAGCCGCCTGGTGTACATGGTGTATTGTTGTTTTCCTCGCCTGCAAGATATCCTGCCGCTTTCTTTCCAATCCCTGCCATGCTGTGTGTAGGATGAAGCGACCTTATTACTCCATCTCTTTTAAGAAACATATTAGTAAGCAGTCCGACACATGATGGTGTTTCTTTAGGATTATATACAGGTGAGTCCGAATTTATATTCTTCCATGTATGTGTAGGAAGAAGTAAAAGTCCATGTCCGAAATATTCAATCCATGCATCAAGCACTGTATCTGCCCCGCCTGCAACTTCGCCGATAGATTTCATAGATGAATGAATAAGAATTGTCTCATTTCCTGTTAACCCCATATTCTCTAACTGCTTCTTTAACTGTTCTTTGGTATACATATTAGTCCTCGCTTTTCACATATCAATATAGTAAACATATTATCACATTTATCCTTGAAATATCCAGTAAACAATGCAATAATTACTTTTGAATAATTTAATTGAAAGGAATTAATTCATCATGACTAAAAGACGATTGACTCGCAGACAGCGTCAGGTAAGAAGAAACCGTATTATTCTCGCCTGTGCAGCGGCTGCTTTACTTATCATTATTATTGTAATAATATCAGTTTCTATGAAAGGCTGTTCTAAGTCTAAGAACGCAGATAAGAATGGAAAATCTACAACTGCTAAGGTTGAAGAATCAACACCGACAAAAGAAAATGAAAATACAAGTGAAGGAGCTGATTCAACCAACGCCGATAATTCATCTGCCACCATGTCAGACATTACATCTACTACTGCTTCTTCTAACAGTTCTGAATATCCTGCGCCAGAGATACCATCTGGAAATGTGGTTTCCAAAGGCACTACATCTAAAGGCTTCAAGATTCAGGAAATCAATGGAGCAACTTATATTGATGGTGTTCTTATTGCCAATAAGACATATGCCCTTCCTCAGGATTTTATTCCAACTAATCCTGACCAGCCGGTCAACGCAGACAGGAGTTCAACATGTCTTGACAAAACTCTTATGAGTGCATGGAACACTATGTTAAAAGATGCCACAGCCAAGGGGCTCAACATCTACATTGCCAGCGGTTACCGCTCATATAATTATCAGGTAAATGTGTACAACAGATATGTTAAAAGTGATGGTGCTGCCGTAGCTGACACATATTCATCAAGACCTGGCAACTCTGAACATCAGACTGGTTTATGCTTTGACCTTAACACTATTGAGGACAGCTTCCAGTACACTAACGAAGGCAAGTGGGTTAATGATAACTGCTACAAATACGGCTTCTGTATCCGCTTCCCTAAAGGCAAAGATTCTGCTACCGGATATCAGTATGAATCATGGCATCTTCGTTATGTAGGTGTCGACCTCGCTACTAAGTTATATAACAATGGCGACTGGTTATCACTTGAAGAATACTTTGGAATTACCAGTGAGTATCCTAACTAAGATTAAAAAAGGAGTGTTACGCTGATTAGTTTTAACACTCCTTTTTTGCATATATTTAGTTTATTGCGGATTTGATACGATTAAATTATCAGAAACCTACTAATTCACAACATCCCATTTGTTTCGTATGTCAATTAAACAACATATTTTATTAAATTGATTTCCAAAACCCACTAACTGAATTAACAGCATCAATTTAGTAGGCATTTCTTCAACGAAATGCTTCCAAGATAGTGTGTAATATCCAAAAACAACCCACTAAAACGCATTGACTTGCTGTTTTAGTGGGTTGTTAATCAATTTGCAATTCTACAGAAGTTGGAATATACCTACACAATTGAATAAAAGCAACACATTTGTAGGTTTATGCCTTTTCTTATCACCATCTTAATTCATATTAATAAATCACATCCTATTAACAAACCTTCTTACAATCACCAGACATATCAGAAGCTCTAATGGCATCAACACTATAAACCACAATGATTCCCTAATACATTCATACATGCATATCTTTACAAGCTGCTCTTTCTCTGCACCTGTGTCAGAAAGCAGTTTCAGCCTGCTTCTGTACTTTTCAAGGCGGTTCTTTACAATTATCATGCTGACTATCATATATATTATAATTGCTGCAAATGCTGTTACACCATATGACATAAGACTTTCTATTGTACGCTGTCTTAACAGATTCTTTTCTTCAGAATATGATATGGTATCAAAGCCCGCTGTTTTCAGATATGAACAGACCACATTATCTGTTGCTGCAAATGAAGACTTAAGATTATATCTTATGTTAAACTGATTCGGTCTTAACTTCAAAGTAACATAATCTGGAAGTTCATCAAGAAACAGATACTTTTTAATAACATTATTCTGATTATCCAATGCTTTCTGTAAAAGCTGTGTAGAACCTATTATCGTATACTGTCCAAACTCCGGTACATAATACTTAAGTCTATCCTTTATCTCATCAGTTAACATTATAACCCTGGCAACATTAGTACTGGCTGCCGGCTCTAATAATGAATAATATGCATACTTTCTATACCATAAACCTTGTACTGCAGCTTTCCATGAAAGGTCACCATCAAATAATTCTTCTTTTGATACTTCACCCCTTTTATATGACATATATAAATTATATTTGGCTTTCATGTATTCATAAAGCTCTTTTCTGTACTCATAATACTCCGGATCAGAAGTATCTTCATAAAGTTCCTTTTCGTAATAATCTCTTGGATCATCATATGTACATTGAAGATATTCATCAACTATTTCTATAATCTGCTCCCTTGAAATATTATCACTTATGTATTCATACATATCTTTACTGTCTATTGTATATCTATATTCTGATATAAGGTCAGTGAAAAATTTATTACATGCTACAGTGTATTTATCCATGTAGAAGGATTTTATATTATAAAATGGATTTCCCATATAATAATTATTAAGGTTAAGTGTAACACCATCTTTCATAGTATCATCATATTCACCATTATTATCTGCATCAAGAAAGACAACACTCTGTGTTCCTTCTTTTAATGCATTGAAATCCAGCTTACCGCCAGCATACTCATTAAGTATATCGAATATTTCTTTATCTATGTCAACATACTCGCCTGCAAACACATATTTTCTGTTTTCACTGGAGCCGCCTTCTGTCTCCCTTCCTTCACCATTCACGGTAATATTAATGTTCATATTATCCCATGTAAATGATCTTGTAGTTTCATAATATCCATATGAGATATTATCTATTCCTTCAATCCGCTTCAAATTATTAATAATATCATCATTAGCAGAATTATATAATCCGCTCCTGCCTGATTTAACTCCTGAAAAATAATAAGGACGTGCACTATGACCATCTGCTATATTAAATTCATTACAACCAGGAATTACTCTACTGTCCTCAGTATATCTCATTCCATTTTCAATCTTTATTAATTTATGTAAAGAATCATAATATATACACGGAACAGTTGACACATTATCAACCATGTAATTAACACTATCCGATGTGCTGCATTGCTCTTTATAATTACCATATGATGTAACTATTCCTATGCCACACAATACTGTTATAACCGCCATGACAAATGAAAATACCCTTACCAGAATATTAACAATAATTCCATCAGTTCTCATTAATCTTGTTGCTGTGCTGGTTATAAAATTCTTTTTCATAAGATTACTGGTAACCTTAATTGTACGGTTACTGCCGTATTTTTTCTTATGACAGCCAGACAGCAATATGCTGATTATACTTACCACTACTGAGATAACCAGCATTATTATTACTTTTATGTATATATCTTTATCTATTCTGAAAAATGTAACTCCTTTTGTATGTTCAAGTACAAGACATATTACTTTTCCTGCTCCCAGCGCAATGCAGCTTCCCGCTATTGCTGATATTCCAAGAATCACTACATTTTCAAGAAAAGTAATAATTATCGTCTGTACATTTGACGCACCAAGAGATTTTTGAATAAATCGGACATTGTTTCTAGACCTGTTATATATAATAATCTGATATGTAACTGCTACAATTCCAATAATCATAATGAGCATATACATGTATCTGTTTACTCGTTCATTATCCCATGACTGATAATCATATACACCGCTGTTATAAGCTATGTTGTTCCTTATGCCACTTTCACTGGCAATAGACTGATACATTGTATTATAGTCAGTCTCACTAATGAAATCACGCAGCCTGTATGCATATATATATGTTATCTCATCTGCTATTACATCAGCCTGCGTATCTGTCACTATAACACCTGGTAAGCGGTAACCATTCTGCCATACATTAGTATAGCTTTTTATAATTCCGCAAAGTGTATAGTCTGTATCATTAATAGTCAGAATATCACCTATATCTGTCCCCTGTCCCAGCTGTATCAGCGAATTCTGGTCAACAGCCACTTCATTGTCAGCCTCAGGCATATGTCCCTGTTCCATTATAATACTGCCCATTTTTATGAATTCATCTGACATTGTACCAACCATAATCTTATCAGTTGCAGAAATAGCTTCTATTGCGTTGTCAGAATCTACAGAAAGCGGTTCTATACTTCTGACAGTTACTGCTGTCACTGCCTGTTCAAGATATGGGTGATTCTTAATCACATCATTCTCACTCTTATTGGTGCTATTATAAAACATAACAAACCAGTTGCCAAAATGCTGTTTATTAATAGCTGTCTGCCACTTCTTCATATTACCCGAATATAACAGAACTCCTGTGACAAACATAAATGATATCATTACCACAGCAATAACACGCACCGCTTCTTTCCAGCGTCTGCGAAGTCCCTTAAATGTCAATGCAATCAATTCACTGTTCATACACCCACACCCCCTGTCACACTTCCATCTGTGATTGTGAGTATACGGTCTGCATATTCTGCCATCTGTCTGTCATGTGTAACCATAACAATAGTCTGCTGATACTTGGATGCCGCAAATGTAAGCATTTTGGCAACTGTTTCTGCACTCGCCGCGTCAAGATTTCCCGTCGGCTCATCAGCGAATATAACTGACGGATGTGTAATTAATGCCCTTGCAATTGCAACTCTCTGCTGCTCACCGCCTGACATCTGTGCAGGGAATTTATCCTTACAGTAGTCTATGCCAAGTGATTCCAATAATTCAGTCACTGCTTCCTCGTCAGCATCTTCCCCATCAAGAATTAACGGAAGTATTATGTTCTCATATGCAGTGTATTCAGGAATCAGCTTATAATCCTGATATATGAACCCAATATGCGTGCGTCTGAATTTTGCCATTTCTGAATTCTTAAGATTACTTATATCTTTTCCTGCTATGTACACCTTTCCTTCGTCTGGCTTGTCCATTGTTCCAAGAATTCTTAACAGAGTTGACTTGCCTGAACCACTTTTGCCGACAATCGCGGTAAATTCTCCCTTTCTTACCTCAATATCACACCGGTTCAACGCATTAATCTTCACCTGTCCTGCTGTGTAAGTTTTAGATATACCTTTTGCGCTTAATATTATGTCCATACGTCTCCCCCTCTCATCCCCGATTTCTATCTGGGATAATTATATCTTACAAAACTTACATCCAACTTACATCGGCTGATATTTCGTCTTTAATCTGTACATTGGGAGTGTCACAACGAATTCAGCTCCGCCATACTTTTCACTGTTTCCTGCCTTTATGCTTCCATGATGTGCCTCAATAACAAGCTTTGACAGGTTAAGTCCGATACCTGCCTTAAAATCCGCCGCACTACCATTAGTCTCAAATCTATTAAATATACTGTTAAACTGCTGTGTACTTAATCCTTTACCATTATCTGCAATCGTAACTACACAGTCATCATTCTTTCTTGTTACATCAACGTATACCTTAGTATTGTCATCAGCTAAATATTCCGCACAATTATCGAGAAGATTAATGAAACACTCGACAATCCAGCCTTCATCTGCATACATACACAATTTTTCGTCACCATAATCTGTGGTAATTCTATTTCTGTCTACAACACTGCTGTTAATGCTTTCCTGAAGTATTGCCGCAACATCAACCTCATCACTTGTCATGACAACCTTTCCTGCCTCAAATCGGCTTATATCAAGCAGCTTCTTTATAAATGTTTTGATTCTGAACGCATTACCTGTGCAATCAGCTATTTCCTTACGCTGCGAACTGTCATCACATTTTTCCTCGAGCATTTCCAGCTTCATAGTTATAATTGCCAGCGGCGTCTTAATCTGATGTGCTATATTTTCAATAAAATCCTGCATCTTCTGATGCTGCTCTTTATTGTAAATGTGTTCGTTATCTAACTGCTTAGAAAGCCTCTCGTTATCTGCATATACATCGCACACTTTCTTTACAAAGCCCTTATGTCCAAGTCTGTAACAGTTATATAATCCTGAACCGAGTGCAATTAAAAGAACCACTATTATTGCAATTAAAGCATACATTTCCCCATTAAGTCTGCTCATATACGAAAAGCCATGGCTGCCGTATCCGGCACTTTCCATGGCTGTCCTACCCGCTCTGATATTGTTATCTGTTATCCCTGATGAAAACATTTTTCGTACAAATGCTTCACCGTATGCATTATCCTGTAAATACAATGCACCTGCCAGTGCCTGTTCTTTAAGCCGGTAATAAGCTATAATTCCAGCTATAACAGCCACATTAATCAATCCATATATAATAACGAAAACAGTCTGCCTTTTTCTGAATACAGACAGTTTCTTCTTAACCGTGTTATCCATACATCCCCCTGAAAGTTATTAGTCAATCCACCTATAGCCCACATTTCTAATAGTCTCTATGTATTGCTGATGTTTCTCTCCATATGTTCCAAGTTTTGCTTTTATTCTGCTCATTGCAACAGTCAGCGTGTTATATTCCACAAAATTACCGTGAATATCCCATATCTTCTCGTATATGACTTCACGCCTTACGACTTTTCCTTTATTCTCTATAAGTATTCTTACAATATCGAATTCGTTAGTTGATACATTTAATTCTTCACCACAGCGGCTAATCTTATATCTATCAAAATCGACAACAATATCACCCTTCTTATAGATATTTCCTGCATTGAACATGCTTCTTCTTAAGTTGGCACTTATTCTTGAAAGCAGTTCCTTCGTATAAAACGGCTTTGTTATATAATCATCTGCACCTATATCAAGCCCCGTGACTATCTCATCCTCATTATCACATGAAGTTAAGAAAATAACTGGCACTTCGCTTGATTTTCTTATCTTCCTGCATATATCAAATCCACTTCCATCAGGCAGCTTGACATCTAACAGAAACATATCAATCTGTGGATTGCCAATATATTTATCCGCTTCATCGCAGCTTCTGGCAGTAACTATCTCATACCCCTTCTCAGTCAGCAGCATTTTAAGGCTTTCACATAATTCCTTCTCATCTTCAACAACAGCTATCATAACTTCCGTTCCTTTTCACATATCCTGTCATACTGCTTATACATTTTCTGCACCTCGTTTTCAAGCAGATAGTAATGCTTGATGTATGGAACAAGAAGGATAAGTATTGCAATTGCAAGGACAAGCAGAGGCATGCTTAATGCAGAGTCTATCGCCCCAACTATCACATATGCGCACACTGTCAGCAGCTCCAATATTGCAAATGTTATGGTTACAATCAAATGCACAAGCCTTTCATGCTGAAAGAATGCCACCTGTGTAAGATGCTCCTGTTTGATGTATTTCCAGTCGCAGTCTTCTTCTGACTGTAATAATGAATCTATGTATTTTCTGTATGTTAAAATACGGTTTTTCATGGTTAGCCTTCTTCCTTTAAAATGTCTATCTTATATTTCATCATCTACACTATTTAGTAAACGATCAAAATCACTCTGATATAAAGAATCCTGAATAACCCTGTATTTCTCAAATTCACTCTCTGCAAATTCTTTTGCTATCGCAGCTGTCACCTTTCCTTTATCTTGCAACACATCGGCATCATTGAATCTAAGAAATGCATCCAGCTTAGTTTTCCAGTCTTCCATAGTCATTGGAATATGTCTTCGTGCCTGTCTTGTAGCATAATCTAAATACATTGTTACTATTTCATTCAATTCTGTTATCTCTTCTTTTGCCAAATAGTTCTTGGCAATCGTAACATCCGTCTTTACAATCTTTCCGTCTGGTGCGTTTTTCCAAGATGTAAGCCCCATATGTTCTTTATTATGATCGGCCCTTGCAACTATCACTTCTGCTGCCGTATTTCCATGTACGGCATAGTGCATCTTATTCTGAACTGTCGCATAAAACTCCTTTGTTACTACAGAATTTTTATCATAATCAACAGCAGTTGCATATATATCTGTAATCTTTTGATAAAACCTCCGTTCACTTGCTCTGATTTCTTGAATTTCAGCTATTAAATGTTCAAAATAATCTTCATCAAAAATCTGACCATTAATCAACCTGCTTTTGTCTAACACATATCCCTGTTTTGTAAATGCTTCCAAAACCTTTGTCGCCCAAACTCTAAACTGTGTCGCCCTTTCAGAATTAGTTCGATATCCAACAGCTATGATTGCAGCCAATGAATAAAACTTATACTTGTATTCTTTTCCATCATCTGCAGTTTGTGCAAATTTTGCACAAACTGAATTTTCATCAAGCTCTCCATCTTTAAATATGTTACTTAAATGCTTTGAAACGACACTTCTATCAACATCAAAAAGTTGTGCTATCGCCTTCTGAGTAAGCCATACATCATTATTCTGCACTCTTACTTCAATTCCATCATCTCCTGCATCTCGGGTAAATACCAGAAAATCCACTGTACTATTTCTTATTTGTATTTTTTCGCTCATTCAGACATACCTTTCTTTTCTATATTGCACTAATAAGAAGCATATTTAAACTACCTTCCCGATATCGCACTCTTAAACCATCTTCCCGTCTCAGACAAATCACCATCACTCCAGCCGCTCTTAGCACTGCAGCCTGATGAAATAAGTGCTGAAGTTTCTGCTTTATTGCTAAGACTCCATGCAATAAAACTCAGCTGGTTACTGTTCATAAAGTCAAGCCACTCGTTGGCAGATGCATAATCTATTCCACCATTGCCTGATGCGTCACATATACTACATTCGCTGATAAACACTGGAACTCCAGCATTAAGTGCTGTGCTTATCTTATTTCTTATATTTTCTTTATGTGTTCCTGCATAAAAATGTGCCACATACATAACATTTCCATCATCAAGCGTATTGCCGACAACGCTGTCAACATCCTGTGACCATGTATTAGTTCCTACAAGTATAAGTGAATGATCGTCGAATTGTCTTATTGTGCCTATTACAGTCTCTGCATACGGCTTAATGTCTGAATTCCAGTCAGCACCAACAGGTTCGTTACATATTTCATATATTACATTGTCATGGCCTGAATACTTAGATGCCATTTCTGCAAAGAAATCGCACGCCTCCTGAGTGTGTCTTGATGGTGCATAATTAAGCACATGCCAGTCTATAATTACATACATTCCAAGCTCTGTTGCATAATTAACTCCATTATCAATTATCTGCTTTAATGAATCTTTGTCCCCACCTGAAAGATATCCATTATATTCTTCAGGGTACATAGCAATTCTCACTACATTTGCACCCCAATCGTCCCTTAACGTTGCAAATGCATCATAATTAACATAGTCTGGAAACCATGATATTCCGTGTGTACTTACCCCTCTTAGCTGGATAATGTTACCTGATTCGTCAGTTAATTTCGTGCCAGATACCTGAAGTCTTCCTGTTGGAACTGTTGTGACTATGCCTGCATTGCTTCCTGTATCAGAGTTATTTCCTGAATCATTTCCAGAATCACTTCCACCCGGCTGTGCTGTATTTCCATCTGACGGCTTCGTATCTTCTGGCTGTGCTGCTGTTGACTCTTCACTTGAATCAGCAATTTCTTCTCCTGCTTTATATGCCTTTCCATCATTAGCAAGCACAATCTCCACACCTGATTCAAGCTTGAAATCAAGTGTATATTTCGTAAGTCCCTCCTTAGACGCAGAACTTATAATGAATCCGACACTATTCATCTGAGCCTGACTCTCAATTATCTTATTATAATCGACAGGCACAACTCTCCACTCTGAATCAGATGTATCAACTGTACAGTTCCAGCTCTGCTCTAAAGTTATACCACTTATTGTATTAAGCTTAAATGTCCAGTCCGATATCTTTGCCGTCTCTTTATTATCAATAACAAGGTCGTACTGTGCATAGAATCTGCCATTGCCCTCCCACGAATTAGACTGCTTAAACTGCATTGTTACAGATGTCTGTACCTGTTCTCCCGCATCTTCCTTAGCTGTCTCTGTCACAGAACCAGTCTGTTTCTCATTATTCACCGTACTTTTTGCATTAACATTTTCCTTATGTTTCCCTGATTTTGATAATACTGCAAATGTAACAGCTAATCCTGTTACAATTATAGCTATAACTATTATTATACATAATTTCTTTTTATTCATCATATGTTTTTCCACCCCCATTTTTTTATTATAGCAAAATATACAAAAATACACCATATCCTGCATTATAATCAGAATATGGTGTTAAAATTATCTTTTTTCTCTGTCAATATATTCTTTTTTAGTTACAAGACTCTTATATGCAGGACGTATTATCTTATCTGTAGTTATTAATTCTTCCAGTCTGTGTGCACTCCAGCCAACTATTCGGGCTATAGCAAATAAAGGTGTATATAACTCTCTTGGTATATTAAGCATATCATATACAAATCCACTATAGAAATCTATATTAGGACTTACTCCCTTATATATTTTTCTCTGTTCTGCAATAAGCCTTGGTGCAATTTTTTCAATATTATTATATAAAAGCATATCTTCATTGCGTCCCTTATCTGTTGCAAGCTGCTCCACGAATCCCTTAAACACTTTCTCTCTTGGATCTGAGATAGAATATACTGCATGTCCCATACCATATATAAGACCTTTTTTATCAAATGCCTGCTTGTTAAGCAATTTATCCAGATATGCAGCTATTTCTTCTTCATCTGCATAATCTTTAACATGCTCCTTAATATCATCCATCATATTCATAACCATAAGATTAGCGCCACCATGTTTCTTTCCTTTTAACGATGACATAGCTGCAGCAATAACAGAATATGTATCAGAACCAGAGGATGTTACAACTCTTGTAGTAAATGTAGAGTTATTACCACCACCATGTTCCATATGCAACAGTAATGCGATATCAAGAACCCTTGCTTCCAAATCCGTAAAACATGTATCTGGTCTAAGCATTCTGAGGAAATTCTCAGCTATAGATAATTCCTTTTCTGGTCTGTGAATATACATGCTCTGATCCTTCTCATAATGATTATAAGCATGATATGCATATGCTGCAATCATCGGAAATGTTGCAATAAGCTGCATACTCTGTCTTAACACATTAGGTATATCCAAGTTATCTTTTTTCTTATCATATGAACCAAGAGTCAGAATACTCCTAGTCATTGAGCCCATTATATCCGCTGTAGGAGCCTTCATTATAACATCTCTTGTAAAATTAGTTGGCAGCTTCATACACTCTGACAACTCGTCACGGAATTCCTTTAACTGGTCATTGTCAGGAAGTTCTCCAAACAAGAGCAGATATGCACCTTCTTCAAAAACATATTTTTTCCCCTTGCTTCCTGCAACAAAATCTCTTATATTGTATCCTCTGTATGACAATTCTCCATCACATGGACGCTTTTGACCATCACGGTATTCAAAAGCCTTTATGTCAGATATATTAGTAAGCCCTGTCAATACTCCCTGACCATTTTCATCTCGTAATCCACGCTTTACGCCATACTCCGAATACAGGTTCTTGTTAATACTATCATTGTTTTCACAAAGAACCGCCATCTGCTCCATGTAATTATCAATACTGTTCATTCCCATTACCCCTTTCCTGCTACTCATTAAAACTTTTTATATTATTCATTTTCAGATAATATATTATTAAACTTAAACATAAATACTATCGTTGTTACAATAGCCGCAATAATATCACTTACCGGCTCTGCAAGAAATACAGCAAATACTTTATCTTGAAAAATCAATGGTAATATGAATATAAGCGGTATCAACAATATAAGTTTCCTTAAACATGCCAGTATAAGACTGACTTTTGCCTGTCCCAACGCCATAAAACTCTGCTGGCAGCTTACCTGAAATCCCATGGCAAATATTCCTGCCATATATATTCTCAATGCCCATGCTGTATAATTCACAAGTACTTTGTCACTTGTAAATATACCGGCAAACAGCTGTGGTGTGAGCATCATAATTGCCCAGCTTATACATGTGAATATTACACATGCTTTAAACTGCGTAATAAATGCTTTCTTAACCCTGTCATTATTCTTTGCTCCATAGTTGTAACTGATAACCGGCTGTCCACCCTGACATATTCCCTGTAACGGCATAACAATAAGCTGATTAGTGCTTGTTATAATTGTCATTGCTCCTACCGCAAGGTCTCCGCCGTATCTGGAAAGACTTGATGTAAAGCTGATTGACAAAATACTCTCTGTAGATAACATTACAAATGTTGATATTCCGAGTGCAAGACACGGTCCGATTATCTTCGCATCAAGTCTTAGGTTAGCTTTCTTAAGACGAAGGATTGTCTTGTTACCAGTCAGGAAATGCAGAATCCACACAGCTCCGACAGCTTGACTAAGCACTGTTGCCAGTGCTTTGCTCCTCTTACTCCCATATTAAATACAAATATAAATATAGGATCCAGAACAATATTAATCACTGCACCAATTACTGTAGTCAGCATGCTGATCTTAGCAAACCCTGTGTTGTGATAAACATGTTCATTGCCATAACAATCAGGACAAATACGCTTCCGAGAATATATATTCTTGCATATGACAGAGCATATGGAAGCGTTGCATCACTTGCGCCAAACCATCTTAAAAGCTGTGGTGCTGATACATAAAACACCGCCGTCAATACAACCGCACATATCATTATAAATGTAAAACAATTTCCTATAATTCTCTCAGCTGTATCATTGTCCTTCTTTCCCATAAATATTGCCCTTGGTGCTCCTCCTGAACCGGCAAGCATTGCGAAAGCATTAATAAGCATAAGTATGGGAGTGAAAAGTCCGACCCTGTAAGAGCATTAGCCCCAATACCCGGAATATGTCCTATATATACACGGTCAACTATGTTATACAACAGATTAACAACCTGTGCTACAACTGCGGAATTGCAAGCGAAGCAAGAAGCTTTGTTATATTTCCTCTCCCAGATTTCTTGTCATATTATTATTCTTCATAATAAACCTCTTAGTTCTGTTTAATTGCCAGATGTCTTTCTCACATATACTGACCATTAATTTATTTAACTATAATATCATTAATCATTTACATAGTATATAGATTTTATCTGTTTACGAAATTTTCATAAATATATTACAAAAGCTGCCACTCATTTACTATAAAGTGGCAGTTTGTATGACATTTTTATTATAATAATTTATTTTGTCTTATAACCAAATTCAGGAATTGCACTCCATCTGTTACGGAAGTAATGAGCAACCATCTTTGGTTTTCTGTCTCTTGTGAACAGTCCCTTCTTATTACCTTGTACTCTTAACAGGCTCTGGCTTGTTGCAAAGTCTGCGAAGTTCCATGCCTGTTCACCTACAACAAAGTCGAATTCATCAAATACTTTATTATTCATCTCATAATATTCTACCTGATATTCTTCTGTATACATAACAGATGTTGTATCATGAAGTCCGCTCACTGTATCAGCTCCATATTCTGTGAACATAACAGGCTTTCCAAGTTTGCCCCAGTCTGAGAGTTCTTTACGAAGTCCAGTCTCTGACACCTCAAGATCAGGACCACCAAAATACCATCCATAATATCTGTTAAGACAGATTACATCACTTAATTGAGATGAGCAGTCTGTATCAGCAGTTGTTCCCTGAACACTTACTAATGTACATGGTCGTTTCTGAGGATCTAATTCTCTTGCAAGATCATATAAAGGCTTAAAGTAGTCATATGCACCTTCTGCTGCTGAATCAGGTTCGTTAGCTATGCTCCACATAACAACACATGCATGATTCTTATCTCTTGATATCAAATCACGGATAACATCCTTATGATGTTCCTGTGTCTGCACTCCATGCTCCTTATCAAATGTTCCTATTCTCTCTCCACCAAAATTAGCTCCTCCGCCGAACTGAAGATTGACTCCTACTGCTGTTGTTTCATCAATAACAACAATACCTTCTTCATCACAAAGTCTCATCATCTCCTCGCTATAAGGATAATGGCTTGTTCTGAAGCTGTTAGCATGCTGCCACTTCATAATTGATATATCCTTTGTATTCATAGGAAGATTTATTCCACGTCCATTAGGAAATGTATCTTCGTGCTTTCCGTAACCTTTAAAGTAAAATGGCTTTTCATTAATTAAAAACTTTGTGCCATCTACTCTTACACTTCTTACACCATATGGAAGTGTATACACATCCTGTCCTGCTGTAACCTTTATCTTATAAAGATAAGCATTTAATGGCTGCCATAATCTTACATTACTTATCTCAAATGTGCCTTCTGACCCTTCTGTTTCTGAAAGCTTTGTGCCTTCTTCATCAAATAATTCAACTTTACATGTTATGTTGTTGTAATCTTTTCCTTTAATTTCAACATTATAATTAAGTACTGCCGATGGTTCTTCTTTTGTGAAATCAATATCAGCTGTAACTGTAATATCATTGATATATGTCTCAGGTGTTGTGTAGATTTTTACAGGTCTTGTAATTCCACAATAATTAAAGAAGTCAAAGTTAGGATTGTTCTGTGGTTTGTCAGATGCACCTGCACCCATGCCCCCCATCATTCCACTCATCATGTTAGCCTTACCACCAACTGGCAGAGTTGTATAATCAATAACATTATTAACCGCAATGGTAAGGAGATTATCTCCATCCTGTAAATGATCATTTAATTCTACTTCAAATGGAAGAAATCCTCCTTTATGCTCACATATCAGTTTGCCATTGAGATAGATCATGGCATAATGTGTAACTGCTGCACAACGCAGTACAATTCTCTGGCTCTTTACATATTCTGGAACTGATATATTTCTCTGATAAAATACCCATCCATAATGATCTCTGAAATCTGTCCCCTCCTTAAGATCATTATAAGAAGCTGGCACAGGCATTGTATCTGCATCTTTCAAAGGTTTCTCATACCATTTTTCTTCAAAACCTTTTCCGTTATCTAACTTAAAATTCCAAACCCCGCTTAAATCGCTTAATAATCTTGACTGTGTTAAAACTGGATATAACATAATTAATTCCTCCTGATTTATATTTATAATATTTTTACTGCTGTTCCTTAGCTGCTCTAATTTCTCTTAACTTAGCTGCATTTGCTTCTACTCTCTTTTTATTCAAAGGATATAAGAATATTAATGCAAGCAATAATAATGTCATTCCGGCTGCCGGCATAAGACATGTCACATTGTAGATTCCGTCAATAACCTTAGGATCAAATGCTGTAGCTGTTGTATAACCAACAATCGAAAGAAGTACGCCCGCTAAACCTGATGAACATGCCTGTCCTAACTTTCTTGCAAATGAATATACTGAGTAAATTGTACCATCCTGACGTACACCATTCTGAACTTCTGATTCATCGATAACATCCGTAATCATCGCCCATATAACCATGTTAAACATTGAAGTACCGATTGTTGCTATAATTATTAAAGCTATCCAGATCCATACATTATGAGTGTGAATTATAAATAATGTTATAAATGAAGCTGCACTGATAATACATCCTATAACTGACAATTCTTTCTTTCCAATTTTTGATGCAAGCTTTGTAATAAATGTTGAAAGTAAAAGTATTACTATTGTTCCTGAAAGACTTGCAATCGACATTGCTTTTATATTGCCAAAATAATTTGGATAAATATATGCGTTCATGTTACTTAATGATAACTGTGCAAGTAAAAATACCAGTGCACAAACTATAATGCCTATTAATGATCTGTTATGGGCAAGTTCCTTTATAAGCTCTCCAAACGAAAATTTCTGTGTATTCTGTCCAACCTTAACTCTTTCCGTTGTCATTTTATAGCAAAGCATATAGCAGATCACTGCTCCTATTGAACATACCAAAGCACCAAGCATCATTTTCTGACCGGATAATACTGAATTTCCTGCTTCGTCTGTATAATATACTACAAGTGGTAATACAACACCTATCGCTGTCTGAGCAAGTGTAGCTCCTATTGTTCTCCAGTTAGAAAGAGAAGTTCTGTCTGTCGGATTGTCTGAAATCGCTGATGCCATTGAACCATAAGGAATATTAATTCCTGTGTAGCATATACTTCCCCAAAGAAGGTAAGTGAAAAACATCCAGAAAATCTTAAATCCCATCGGCATATCTTTAAACCATGTCGCATACATCAGAAATGATGCTAATGCAACAGGACCGCACATTCGTCTGAGCCATGGTGCAAATTTGCCTTTCTTTCCCGGCCTGCTCCTGTCAACTATCTGTCCCATTGTTACATCAGTTATAGCATCAACAAATCTTGCCGCCATCATCATAAGACCGACCAGTGCTGCTGAAACCCCATAACATCAGTGTAAAACTTCAACAAAACATAGCTGATAACAAAAGTAAAATCGTTACCGAAATCACCAAACATATAACCAAGCTTGTCTTTTATACCAAATGGCCTCACCTTTCCATTGTTATCTGTCATAATAAAACCTCCATCACTTTATTAAATATTATAGATATTTTTCTTTAAAGACCGTCCTTAAATATTATGTGCACTATTATGTGCTCTCTTTCTATGTCTTTATATTAACCTATAAATAACATACCCGTTATTACAGATTTTAGTATATCTAGTATTATTTTTACCCATACATTTTTATAGCAAAATTGTACTATAAAAATCAAATCATTACTAACATGTCAGTATCAGTTTTATAACATGTTAGTATCAGTCAGTGTGACATGTCAGTTTATTTTTATGCTTTGAATTTTTGTTTTCTTCTGTTATTATAATATAGTAATAAAACTGATAGAGATTGGAGGTTTATATGGACTATAAAGTATATCTGACTACACCATGGAACTATTATCTAAGATAAAATACCATCTTATATAATTGACACACCATTTCTCTGGGATGACAGATATGATGGTGAATTAAGAAAAACTATCCTCAGTGATGCATTTTTAATTAATCATAAAGAAACATTTCAGAACTTTATTAACTGTTCTGGCAAAATAATACAATTCTTCTGATTCATGACAGTTTTGCCTGTGATTATATATATATTAAATTGCCCGACTCAAAAAGCTTTCTTTGCCGGACCTTTTCATTTGAAAAGTTTACCAATCAAAGAATTGATGATTTATGTTCATACAATTCAATACCACCAAAATTTACTGATTTTATGCAGCTTTATTATGCCGCACTCCGGTATTTGCAGATGAACGATGTATAGAAGCAATTATAAACTGTTTATGTAGTAAATTATGGAGCAGTTACACATTGAGAAAAACATTTTCTTAATAAAAATACTTCTGAATACATGTACAATGATTATTCTCCCGAGCCAACAAAGCAATCCATTGAGGTTCTTGAACAACGCTATAATGATGAATCTCTTCTGATGGAATATGTTGCTCATGGTGATTTTGCATCAATTGACAAGCTTGCTCATCTTAATTCATCTGGAATTAAGCCGCGCCTTTCGGATTCAATACGCGATAGAAAGAATTTCATGATAATTCTTAATACCCTTTGCAGGAAAGCTGCCCAATCAGCATATGTTCATCCTATTCATCTTGATGAAATATCACGCAAATTTGCTATCCGTATAGAATCCTGTACCACAATTGCCCAGCTTGAAACCCTGGAAAATGAAATCACGCGTAAATACTGTCTGCTTGTTCAATCTTATTCTTTAAGAAAATATAGCAAACCTGTTCAAAATATTATTAATTATATCTCATTTAACCTTACTGACGATCTCAGCCTTAATGCAATTTCTGCTGAGTTTGCTTTAAACAGCAGTTATGTATCTTCTCTATTTAAACGTGAAACCGGCTCAACGCTCACTAATTTTGTTAATAATAAACGTATTGAACACGCTATCTATCTGCTCAATACAACCAAGCTTCCTATACAGGACATTGCTGTACAATGTGGAATTACAGATGTTAATTATTTCACCAAGCTTTTCAAAATCAAAACATGACTCCTTCTCAATATAGAGAAATGATTCAATAAAAAAACAACCATCTGGATACCTGTTGATTTCCGGTATCCAGATGGTTGTTTTAATTGTTTTCAAAATAATCAGGATAAATTATTCTTAACTTATCAATCTCATTAAAAATTCTGTTAATATGTCCTTTAATAACACGAAGATACATTCTTTTATCTTTTTCCTTATTGCATCTATAAGCATCCTCATGTTCCTCATTAGTTTTAACACTAATAGAACTATTAAGTTCTGCTAAGAAACGTATTCTGTTATAATGACTCATCTGCATTTTAATTATATTAGCGCGGCTGTTCTCCAGAGCTTTATATATAAGTTCATGAAAGCATTATCGATTTCAATCCTTGGAACTTTTCATTAGATTTATCATAATTAATGAGACGGCTGTTTAATTCTTCCATCTTATCAAGCATCCATTGCTGACATGCTCAAAACCGGGTCTACCATCCCCACTTCAAGACTTTTCTGACAAACCATTCCTGTTCAAAACGTCTGCAATTAATACTTGCAACATATGTGCCTGACTGAGGTATTATTTTGAGAAGCCCCTCCTTTCAAGATTAACAATTGCCTCTCTTGCCGGTGTTCTCGAAACATTATACCTTACAGCTATCTTCTGTGCACTTATTGAATCCCGGTACAAGCTTGAAATTCATGATATCGTATTTTAATTTTTCGTATGTGTCTTCGTTTAATGATTTTTCCATAACCCTGCGGCCTTTCTTATACTATGAGCCTGCTTGTTATATATATTAAAGGGTATTTTTTAAGTGTATTTCTTACAGCACCCTTTCCTGCTATCTCTTCAACAAACATCTCTTCTATTTTATCGCCAATTCCTGCTTCATATAAATTTATACCAAATATATTAGCATTTGACAATAAATTCTTAAGCTGTCCTGTATAAGATGATATGTCACCTATTTTTATACCTGATAAATGCTTCTTTAATTCATCTGCCATCGGATCTGGAGACAATTCGAAGCTTTCGCCATTATCATCAATTCCAAGAAGATATCTGCACCATCCTGCAATTGCCAATGGAATCGCTATTAATTCTTTGGCACTTCCGTCCTTTGCAACATATGACTTAATTGTTTCACCATACCGTATTCCTACCTTCTGTGAAGTATCTGTCGCTATTCTTTGCGGTGTATCAGGCATAAAAGGATTAGGTATTCTTACATTAAGAACTTCATCCACAAACTTCTGTGGTGAAATTATCTCCGGATTAATTACCACAGGCATTCCCTCAGATAACCCAATTCGTCTCACAAGCTCTGAAAGTTCCTTGTCTTTCATTTCATCAGCAATCAGATTATATCCTAATAAGCAGCCATATACTGCTAAGGCTGTGTGTAACGGATTAAGGCAGGTTGTTACTTTCATACGCTCAACCTTATTAACTGTCTGTCTGTCAGTCATAAACACACCTGCTTTTTCAAGCTGAGGTCTGCCATTAGGGAACCTGTCTTCTATTACAAGATACTGTGGTCCTTCAGCATTTACAAATGGAGCAATATATGTCTTCTTAGATGTTATCACCGGACTCATATCCTCAACACCTGCTTCCTCTAATGCTTTAGCAACACTATCTGCTGGTCTTGGTGTAATTTTATCAATCATAGACCATGGAAATGATACAAGCTCTTCATTATTCACATAATCAACAAAATCATTACCAACAAATCCTTTTTTATTCCACTCAGTTACCATCTCGGTTATCGAATTTCTAAGTTTCTCTCCGTTATGTGAGCAGTTATCCATTGATACAACTGCAATCGGTGCCTTACAGGCTTTAAAACGTTCATACAAAGTGCTGCTGTTACTGCCATTGCTGATGTTGCTTTTCTGGTCCATTATCAATGTCTTCCCTGATAAAAAAAAACTCTCCTTTAGAATCCTTCAACGCATAACCTTTTTCTGTAATAGTAAATGACACCATCTGAAGCCCAGGGTCAGCAAATATCTCCTTTAATCTTTCTTCCTTCTGCGAATATGATTGTGCCTTATGTAAATACCTTTTTTCTGTTTTCCATCCTCCTTCAATGTAACAGCCATAACAAGATTATCAAATGGCTTATATATTTTATCTACTACATCGAAGTCAAATGTTTCAACACATGTAATGCCTTTATCTGAAACTCCTTGTTCTAATAATGAATCTGCAATTCCACCAATGAATATCCTGAAAATATTGCCAATACCAAAATGTACCCATACAGGTGACTTTTTGTATCCTCTGCAACCTTTTCAACATCATATGAAGGCAGCTTTATGCCAGCCTTTTCCCAATCTGTCGTATTCTTAATACCATTTATTGAAAGTTTCATAATATCCTCCATTATGTCATAAAACCCAATGTTAATAATTACTTTGATGATTTATCAATAGCTTCCCATAAGCCATTAAGGTATGTTGCACCTAAAGCCCTGTCATATAAACCATAACCTGGCATAGCCACCTCATCCCATATCATTCTTCCATGGTCAGGTCTTATAATGCCGTCAAAACCTGTATCATATAATGTTTTCATAATCTTATACATATCCATAGAACCATCAGATGATAAATGTCTGCTTCTTCAAAATCCCTAGGTGAATTATATTTAAGGTTTCTCACATGTGCAAATGGTATTCTTCCTCGGCACGCCTTGATAATCTCACAAATATCATTATTCTGGTTAGAGCCAAATGAACCCGTACAAAGTGTTATTCCGTTATATGGTTTATTTACAGCATCAAGAAGTTTTGTAACAGAATCCTTACCTGTCATAATTCTTGGAAGCCCAAATATAGGCCATGCAGGATCATCTGGATGAATCCCCATCTTTATATCATACTTCTCACATACCGGACCAATTGCTTCCAGAAAATATACCAGATTATTAAACAGTTTCTCTGCGTCAACATCTTTATACATTTCAAAAAGTTCTTTTAATCTGTCAAGACGCTCTGGTTCCCATCCTGGCATTACGAATCCATTAGACATCTTTGCAACTGATTCCTTCATATGCTCCGGATCAATCATATCAACTGTATCCTGATTATATGCAAGCACCGTTGAACCATCAGCTCTTTCTCTTGCAAGTTCTGATCGTGTCCAGTCAAATACAGGCATAAAATTGTAACATACCACATGAATATCCGCTTCTCCAAGAGCCTGCAGAGTCTTTATATAATTGTCAATGTGCTCATCTGCCTTAGCTGTGCCAATCTTAATATCATCTGACACATTAACAGATTCAATACCAGCGATTCCCAACCCGGCATCTTCAACAATCCTTTTAAGCTCCGCTATTTCCTCTGGAAGCCACCGCTCCCCAGCCTGCTTACCAAAAAGCGTTGTAATAACATTCTTTACACCTGGAATCTGTCTGATCTGCTTAAGTGTTACGCTGTCGTATCCTGGTCCATACCATCTCAATGTCATATCCATAACAAAAATCCTCCTTTTACATAACAACATTATTATTCTGTACTATATTTGCATAATTATTTGCTATGTGTATACTAACATGTCAGTTCTAACATGTCAATGTATTTTTTAAGTTTATTTTGTTATGTTTTTCAATTTATTTTGATATCTTTTCCTTCTGCTTCACCATATTGACATGAGTAATTCCCATCACCCTGTCATAGAACATCTGCCGTGTGCTGCTGAACAGACATAATATGAAATCTATCGCAAAATATGCCGTAACCATAAGGCACAATAGACATACTGCTATACTGACAGAGAATCTCCAACCATCAGCCTTAAGTGCCACATGATAAAGATTATATGCATATACAGGAGAAGGCAGGCTTAAAACATACAGAATAAAATATCTTCCCATAAGCCTGAAAACATTCACTCTCCTGTGAGTATCAGCCTCAATATTCTCAGCTTCGTAATCAGCAGTCTTGTTATCAGTTTTCTTACTATCTGCCCTCACTAGTCTTATATTAACAAGTGCCTTGCCTATAGTTCTTCCCTTAGTAACTGCTGTAACTATTGTAAATGCAATAACTATATATACAGCTATGACAACCAGATATCTTACATCGTACACAGCATTCATAAACTTTTCTTTATCTATTGCAAAAAATACGGCAACCGGAGCCATTATCACAAGCATATCCAACGCCCATGCTATTATTCTTCTGAATTCCGACACAATCTGTCCTCTGTTGTAAGCAACCTCATCCATTCTGTCACGCTTTGGAAGCATGAAAACAACCGCCGGCGCAACCCAGAAGCCCACCATTCCTCCAAGTGTGTTACATATCAGATCGTCCACTTCAAAGAATCTGTATGGATAAGGATATATTCCATACAAGCCTGACAACTGCGTAAGCTCAAAAAACAGGCTGTAGCAGAATGACATTATAAGCACCTGCCACCATTTTCTCTTAAAATAGTATCTCAGATACACACCAAATGGCACTAACAGCAGAATATTGAAAGCAATCTGCCAGAAGTCACCACATTTGAACAGATTAATATATGTTGCCGGATTCGATAAAGTAATATTCACAGTAGCAACAACTCTTCTTACTGCGTCAAATGGCACTAACAGCATACATGCCGAATCCGGTGTCACTGAATCAATCGGAGGCAGCGGAAGCACTGTCATAAAATATGAGGTAAGCATGTAGAATATAAATGTGTACACAACCCCTGTTCTTATTACAAGTATCGAGCCATATTTATGATATTCGTATATTATGTATGGCAGTGTGAAAAGCACGGCAAGAACCGGGAACACATAACATGCCGAAATTATCGGTTTCAAATATACTTCCATTTTTTATCTCCAATCAACATCTGTGGCATTCATTGCCTTTTCTTTAAGTGTCGCAAGTCTCTTAATTGCTTCATTAAGTGTATCGTCCTGTTTTGCGAAATGAAATCTCACAAGATTATGCACATCTTCCCTGAAAAAGCTTGAACCCGGCACTGCCGCCACTCCAACATACTGTGCCATCCATTCACAGAATTTCACATCATCTTTAACGCCGAATTCACTCACATCAACAAGCACATAATATGCGCCCTGTGGGTCTGTGTATTTTAATCCCAGCTTCTTAAGGCCGCCTACAAATACCTCTTTCATATGTGCATAATGTGCTGCAAGCTTCTCATAATAACCATCACCAAACTCTAATCCCACAACTGCTGCCTCCATCAATGGTGCGGCTGCACCAACTGTAAGGAAATCATGTACCTTCTTAACTCTGTCAATTATCTGTGGGTTAGCAATAACATAACCTAATCTCCAGCCTGTTATTGAGTATGTCTTAGACAGTGAATTGCACACAATTGTTCTTTCTCTCATGCCCTCAAGCGCCTGCATATAAATATGCTTATTAGGTGCATATACAATATGCTCATACACTTCATCTGTAACAACATATGCGTCATATTTCTTCGCAAGTTCAGCAATTGTCTGCATTTCCTCCATTGTAAACACCTTACCGCATGGGTTGGAAGGATTACACAGAATTAATGCCTTAGCACCCTGTCTGAATGCATCTTCTAACTTTTCCTTATCAAAATGAAATTCTGGTGGAACTAATGGAACATATATCGGCTCTGCACCTGAAAGAATTGTATCTGCGCCATAATTCTCATAGAAAGGCGAGAATATTACAACCTTGTCACCAGGATTAGTAATACTAAGCATTGTAGCCATCATTGCCTCTGTACTTCCGCATGTGACAACAATCTCTGTCTCAGGGTCAATCTTAACACCAGAAAAATGTTCATATTTCTTAGCAACTGCATCTCTGAAATTCTTAGCTCCCCATGTCAATGCATACTGATGAGGTCCTTCGCCTGCAACTCTTGCAAGCCTGTCTGTTATAGCCTTTGGCGGGTCAAAATCAGGAAATCCCTGCGATAAATTAACTGCACCATATTTATTAGCAACTCTTGTCATTCTTCTGATGACAGAGTCTGTAAAATTTGCTGATCTGTTACTTAACTCTTTCATGTAAATGTGTCCTCCTTATTCTATACGATATTTTAATTGTAGTTGATACTACATTGTTATTAATTTTTTTAATTCATCTGAAAAGAACTCTTTCTCTGTTTGAAACAAGTCTTTCTTTATTTCATAAAATAATTTATTATATGTACTCTCTCCCTCATATTTCTGCAGAATAAACATTATTTTCTGTGGTCTTGTACAATAAGCTGTAATAGGATTATTCAATAATGTAGTTGGAATCGGGGCTTTGGTATTGTCCACAATCTGCGTTCCTTTTTTCTTTATCCTTGAATCATACCCGATTACTCCACATTCATTACCTGTAGCCATTTCAAAATCATTATCCCGCGTCACCAAATCTTTTGCGCCTATCTTATAACACTTGCTGTTTCGCAAATTCAACATCTGTTCCATAACAGCTGCTTTTGCATACATAGTATTTGAATCTCTTCTTGGTTTACAATCTTCTCTTTTTATTATTTGCTTTTCACAAGCCTCATAAAATGCTGTCGCACTCAATGTTTCGCTTTTAATTCCTGCCAGATGCATAAAATTATTTTTTCCATATCTTACTTCATAATAATCATATACATCTGACTTTTTTTCTCTAAATATAAATAATAAAGTAGTATCTGCATACTCTGAATACAATTTTGCACTTTTATACAATATCGTTAATAATTCTGTTGGACTCAGCATTCTTGTATTCTGTATTTTATACTTCATAATTCTCCTTAATGTAAAAGAGGAACCTTCCCACCGAAGGTTCCTCAATAACTCAAATCTTTAAAAACTGGTTTCATTATGGTGCTTTGCCACCAAAATCACAGGCTTCTCACCCGTCTGGCTTGATTATCCTCTATGCTTAAGAGTAAATGCAAAGTTTTTACGTTGCCAGTGCAACGGAAGCAAACACCTTATGCTTCATGTCCTGTCATCAGGAAGAGATTTCTCTCTTGGTACTATTATTATACTCAGAGTTTGGAAAATTATCAACTTGTTTTTTACAATTTTTATTATTTTTATCAAATAATATCACTGTTCACAAAATTCTCACAAACTTTCCAACTCATTTTCACATTTTCCATTTAATATAAACAATGTCGAAAGACAACAGACAAACTTTTTCATAAAAAAGATGGCTGTCTAATCTCCCAATGCAGCAGCCATCGGATGTTTGAAAAACATTTTTCCCCCTCATAAAGAGAGCCGGTATATACGAACTTCAACCCCATTGTCAGTCCGTATATCCTGGCTCTCTTATTTAATCTGCTATATATTCTTTCAGCTTTTTCTCGCTGTCTAATCTGCATGCAACAATAGTAGACATTATCATGTATTTTACCACGCCTTTTGCAATATGCTCCTCGTAACGGCATTTCATGTCGACAGGATATCCCGATACAAGAAAATGAATCTGGTACTTATCCTGATTTCTTGATATAAATGCACTTACATACAGCCCATTAAGCACTGCCGTAACTATTTCATCATCAGTAACAGGAATGTTTATCTTATAACCCAGTGATGAAAATGAGACTGCTCCGTCTCTGTTATGGAATCTTCCGTCTGCAATCTCTGCTATTGAATATCCGCCAACATGATTCATCATTGCACCAAGCACTGGCATTTCAAGGTCATTCTCAATTATATAATTGTAACAATCTGTTGGAGTATTAAACATTTTCCTTCTCCATCTCTTCATTAATAGTGTCTTCTGAGGCTGCCATTGCTACAAGAGTCTTCGTCAGAAGTTCATCAAGTTCCCAGCCAAGCTGCTCTGCTCCACGCTCAATTACTTCTCTTGAACATCCTGCAGCAAAGCCCTTGCTCTTATATTTCTTCTTTAATGACTTAAGCTCCATGTCCTTAGTACTCTTTGATGGACGCATAAGTGCTGCTGCCCATATAAGTCCTGTAAGCTCGTCCGCTGCAAAAAGCACTTTTTCCATCTCATGCTCAGGTGCAACATCAACTGTAATTCCATAGCCATGAGAAACTACTCCATGAATTATATCCTCTGATACGCCGCCCTCTCTTAAAAGTTCTGGTGCTTTGATACAATGCTGTTCAGGATAAAGCTCGAAATCAATATCATGAAGAAGCCCTACAATTCCCCAGTACTCTGCATCTTCTCCATAACCAAGTTCATTAGCATACCATTTCATAACAGCTTCAACTGTTAATGCATGCTGGATGTGAAAAGGGTCTATATTGTACTTTTTAAGTAATTCAAATGCATCATTTCTTGAAATATGTTCCATTGTTAGTTCCTCCAATATTGCTGTTAGTTAATTACTATATTTCGTAATCCATGCATGACCTTACTGCTGTGTAAGGTCTTACCTTGCTGTCTGCAACTGCCACATGCTTAGGATGTACGGCATAACCCTTTAAACTTTCCACGCTGTCAAATGTTGTGTCTAACATTACATCTGCTGTAGAACTTGGAAGACACTCTGTTCTTACTTTTACCTCTATAAGTCCTGGAATCTGTCCTGCAAGACCTTCAAGTCCTTCCTTAATACCTGCCTTAACCTGCTCTTTTTCTTCTCCTGCAAGCTCGTCCTTTAATTTCCATAAAATAACATGCTTTACCATAATAATTGCTCCTTATCTAAATAAATATTTGTACTTGTTCATCTGACTGTATATGATTAACTCCACCCTTTTTCTTTCTTCCGGTGGATACATATCTGCGTTATTAACTATATCGCTTACATTCTTTTTAGTAAATAGAAATTGCAGATTCTGTCCGTATAAATTTTCGGCCACATCAAGCTGCTCATCAAAATTCTGACTTACGCTTTTGCTCTTAACTTCTGATATCATCTGATATATATCCTGTTCCATTGGATAATCCATTGTTGTATCTGACAGAAGCCCTGCACCATTATCAAACACCGGACAATATTTATAATCACCTTTTCCATTCATCAAGACAGCAATATTATGCATATGCCTGTCCTCATTTAGGAAAAATGCGTCTATTGTAAATAGTCTGCATATATACTCACCCCAATTATTAAGACCTGTTATATTCTTTATAGCATTTACAAGAAATTCAAGCCTTTCCTTCACATCACTCATATGCCACAAAACACTTGTAAGACTTTCATTATATACATTTTTAAATAGTCTCTCCAATGTAATTATCTGCCAGTCGCCATCTATAAAAGTTCTGCTCCTGACACCCTTATATATCTGTCTTTTATATTTAATCTGTTCTGGTTCATATAATACATACTCGTCTTCATTAAGATTAGTATACTTTAATAAATGTGATATAACATATTCCGCTAACCCTTCATATCCGGTATAATCAGCTTTATACCATGTACCTTCGTTTTCCCATTTTAACTGGTTTCCCTTAGATGACTGTCTGATATTGGTTCTTATATTCTGTTTAAAAAGTTCAACCATAAACATTCCTCCATCATCTACTTCTCTATTCTTATCCAGAAATCATCCTCTGCCATACGCCCCTGCGTCTTTTCTATTATCATAAATGTGTCATAAAACGGAAGTCCGATATCCTCCAGAACAAGCTTCATCTTATCTCTTGTTCTTGGAAAACATCTTGACTCAAGAAATTCCTTATAGTCATTGTAATCCGGATTTTCATTAACGCCAAATGCACGAAACATCAGCTTGTCTGTATAATTCTTTATTCTCACAAGCTGCTTTGCGTCATCAACATCTATCAGTGTACAGATGTCATCCTTATACATATAAAACATTCTGACAGGAAATTCTTTCTCCGGTATTATCAGTCTGTTCACATAATCAGGATAATCATTAATCATCTTAGAAAGTAAAACAATTGGACCTGTAATCTTAGCATTTTCTTTTTCCCATCGTTCTATTGTCGGTTTTGATGTTCCTACAAGACTGGCAAATTCTTTCTGTGTCAGTCCAAGATTCTTTCGCAGATTCTTAATATCCTCAGATGTAATATAATCTTTTAATGCAAACATTGTGTCACTTCCTTTCAGTCCTTGATAAATAATGACTTTTCATAATCCGAGTGTACCATGTACACATTTTATTGTAAACAAAAAGTCGTTAAAATGATGGTTTTTATTTATAATAATCTCATCATTTTAACGACTTTATTCATATAAAACATTTCAATTTCTTAATTATCCAGATTTATTGGTAACTTTAATTCTCTATTAGAATTATATAGCCTCCAGCGCCTGTGCAATATCCGCTATCAGATCCTTCTTATCCTCAAGACCACATGAGATACGGATAAGTCCTGCTGGAATTCCAGCGGCTTTAAGCTGCTCATCATTCATCTGTCTGTGTGTTGATGTTGCAGGGTTAAGGCAGCATGTTCTCGCATCTGCTACATGAGTTTCGATAGCTGCAAGCTTCAGATTCTTCATAAACTTCTCTGCAGCCTCTCTTCCACCCTTTAACTCGAATGAAACTACTCCGCAGCCGCCATCTGGCATGTACTTCTTAGCTGTCTCATAGTACTTGTTAGAAGGAAGTCCCGGATAATTAACGAATTCAACCTTATCCTGCTTCTCAAGAAATTCTGCAACAGCCTGTCCGTTTTCAACATGTCTTGGCATACGCACATGAAGTGATTCAAGACCAAGATTTAATATAAATGCATTCTGTGGAGACTGTATACAACCTAAATCTCTCATAAGCTGCGAAGTACATTTTGTTATAAATGCGCCTTCTTTACCGAACTTCTCGGCATATGTAATTCCATGATATGATTCATCAGGTGTGCAGAGTCCAGGGAACTTGTCTGCATGTGCCATCCAGTCAAACTTTCCGCTGTCTACAATAGCTCCACCGACTGCTGCTCCATGTCCGTCCATATATTTAGTTGTTGAATGTGTTACAATATCTGCTCCCCATTCAATTGGTCTGCAATTAACTGGTGTTGGGAATGTATTATCGACGATAAGTGGTACACCGTGTGCATGTGCTGCATTTGCAAACTTTTCAATATCTAATACTGTAAGTGCAGGATTGGCAATTGTCTCACCAAATACTGCTCTTGTGTTGTCCTTGAACGCTGCATTAAGTTCTTCCTCTGTGCAGTCAGGGTCAACAAATGTTGCTTCAATTCCCATCTTCTTCAAAGTAACATCAATAAGGTTAAATGTTCCTCCATATATAGAAGATGATGCTACTATATGGCTTCCAGCTTCGCAAATATTAAATAAAGCGAAGAAATTAGCTGCCTGTCCTGATGAAGTAAGCATTGCTGCACTTCCACCTTCAAGGGCGCAATCTTAGCCACATAATCATTAGTTGGATTCTGAAGTCTTGTGTAGAAATATCCACTTGCTTCAAGGTCAAAAGTTTTCCCATATCCTCACTTGTATCATACTTAAATGTAGTAGACTGGATTATAGGAATCTGTCTTGGTTCACCATTTCCAGGAGTATAGCCTGCCTGGACGCATTTTGTGTTAATTGAATAATTATCCATATTTCCCTCCGGCTTTATATGTTTACATGACATGAATTATATCACAAACTCAAAGCATATAACAGCACATTTTAATAATCTGGCTACACATTTATTAACATAATATGTTATGATATCAATTATGCTATTATCAGTTTTTAATAATATTGTATAATAATTAAGAGGTTTTATTATGAATAATCAGTCAGCAACTATGAACACAAAAGATAATCCGCTTGGATATAAAAAGAATCCACTCTGCTTGTTGGTTTTGCAATTCCATGCATTATTTCAATGCTTGTGACAGCGCTTTACAATATTGTCGACCAGATATTTATCGGCCAGGGAATCGGCATGCTTGGAAATGTCACTAACTATTGCATTTCCACTTTCAACAACATGTACAGCTATATCGCTTCTTCTCGGTATAGGAAGTGCGACTAATTTCTCGCTGTATCTTGGTGCCGGTGAAAAGAACGAATCTGAAAATATGCCGGCAATGGTATTGTGCTTATGGCATTGTTTGGAATATTTCTGTTCCTTGTAACCACTATATTCTTAACACCTATGCTTAAATTCTTTGGTGCAACTAAAGATGTACTTCCTTATGCAAAGGCATATACAAGAATCACTGCGTTTGGCTTCCCATTCTTAATTGCAAACACTGGTATGAGCAAGCTTATTCTCGCAGATGGAAGCCCACGATATTCCATGATATCTATGCTTGCTGGTGCCATAGTAAATACTATTCTTGACCCATTGTTTATCTTTGTCTTTAACATGGGAATGACTGGTGCTCTTGCAACAATTACAGGCCAGATAATTTCATTTTCAATCAGTCTGCGTTATATGTTTCATTTTAAGACAATAAAACTTAGCAGGGAAAGTTTTATTGTATCTGCTGCCCACTGTAAGAAAATATTTATTCTTGGAGCAAGTGCCTGCTTTAATCAGATTGCAATGACCGTTGTACAGATTGTTATGAACAATACGCTGTCACACTACGGAGCACAATCAATATACGGTGGAGACATTCCTCTTGCCTGCGCCGGAATTATAACTAAAGTTAATATGATTTTCATGTCATTTGTTATCGGAATATCTCAGGGAACACAGCCTGTTATAGGTTTTAACTATGGTGCAAAGAAGTACGCCCGTGTAAGAAAACTTATCTTCTTGCACTTGGTGCAGCTTCTGCCCTGTCTTTAATCGCATTTGCATGCTTCCAGATATTCCCAAGACAGATTATCAGCATATTTGGTAACGGAAGTGACCTGTACTTTAAATTCTCTGAAAGATATTTCAGAATATATATGTTTCTGACAATTGTTAATGGCATCCAGCCTGTAACTTCCAATTTCTTTAACTCAATTGGCAAATCACAGCTTGGTGTATTCATGTCGCTTACAAGGCAGATTATTTTCTGCTGCCGCTTATCATTATATTTCCTATATTCATGGAATTGACGGTGTTATGTATGCCGGACCTATAGCAGACGCTGCCGCTATCGTATGCGGATACTTTACTATAAGAGAATTAAAAGAATTAAAAAGCTGGAAATCGATTTAACTAAATGTTAAAATATAAGTTATGCGTGTATTCGTATATTTAACGGATTATTTTAAAAGGATTTTAACATGGATAATTTTAATGCTCGATATGAGAAAGAACTTGCCTATCAGGAAATTACCTCGAATAAATACACTCTTTACGGTATTCTGCTATTTATAGGAGTTGAATTACTGATATGGATTCTTAATATAATTGGATTTTTTGAACTTGATAACCAGATAATGTCTGCTGTTATAGGTTCATCTATTGTATTATTTATCCCCATAATCCTTATCATGGTAAAAGGCGATTTATCTAAGCCTGCCTACAAGTACATTGCCATGACTCAGATATGTATAATTACAGGAACTATAATTACATTTTTATCATATCACGCTATTCTTCTGTATGTTCTTCCGCTTTTATTTGCTGGACATTACAGAAAACGTTCTGTGCTATGGTACACATATGTATTAAGTGTATTAATGCTTTTTGTAAGTTCGATTCTTAATTATTATTACGGAATAATGGATACCAATCTGCTTATTGCCGGAACACACCAGCGCAAATGGTATCTTGACCTTATAGCAAACGGAGGAAGCTTTACATATAATGCACATCCGGTATTTATAATACTAATCTTTGCATGTATACCCGCAGTATGATACTGCTTGTATTTACATTCATGATACAGTATATAGTTACCGCCAGCCTGCATGATGCCGCAAGAATTGCCCAGCTTACATATCTTAAAGAAACTGATTCTTTAACCAGGCTTTTCAACAAGAATAAATACAACGAAATGGTATCAATGTATTATCCTAATGTAGATAATATTACTGTTATTTTCTGGGATCTTAACAACCTGAAAATTATTAATGACACTTATGGACATGAATATGGTGATAAAGCACTTTCCGCACTAGCTTCTATATTATACGCCAATTCAGATGAACAATGCCGCCGTGTTTACAGATTTGGTGGTGATGAATTTGTCATGATAATTGATAACCCACATAACGGTGAAGCTGACCGAATAATATCTGCTGTTAAAGATGAACTTGTGAAATGCAGTTATGATATTTCAATAGAAATATCAAGTGCTGTCGGTGTTGCATCCGGCAACGGAAGTGATATTATTGAAATAGTAAAAATGCTGACTCAGCAATGTACGCTGACAAACAGCTCTACCACCATCGGTGATTGTGAAATACTGTATATGCGTTGATTTATGCCGCCAGCTTAACTGCTGGCGGTTTTTCTGATTTTGGGGACGGGTGGTAAATCATGGCTTTATGAGAAAAGGCTTCCTATAAGAAAATAAATATATCTCATCTTATAGGCTGATTTTCCCTCTTACGCTGTCTAAAATGTGGTTTTGAAGTTGAATTTCCTATAAGGTTCATGATTATAGTTACTTTATAGGTGTAATTTGCGACTGATATAGTAGTTGATGTGATTTTTGACCTATAAAGGCTTTAGATTTGCGACTACTGATAGGTATCATATGTTTTCAATCAACAGTCTTAATATATCTTCTTTTGTTGTTCCAACACAAGCTAATAACTCCTTATTCACTAATTCATTTAATAGTTGTCTTGTTCTAGGACCTTTTAATCCAATCTTCTCTGCTATCTGTTCCGTACTATATTCAACGCCTATATCCATATTTGTTAAAATCTGTTTGTGTCTTGCTGATAAATCTGACCTATTCATGTTTTTGAATCTGCTGATTTTTCTGCTAATTCTTCATCAGATTCCTTTTCCATCTTCATCACAAGCATTATGAATTTAATAATGTATAGGGAAGTAAAACTTCCTCGTGTATCAACCACGAAAAGGGTGGTACCCAAAAGTACCACCCTACAGACCATAAATCTATCCTACATACTCTAAAACCGACTATTTTCTGCCAAGAATCTTAGACATTCCTGTTGCCACAAAAGATATACAACCATATTAACTACTGATTTAAGAAGAAGTCCTGGTGCTGACGCTAATCCTGCGGCAAAGCTGCCTGCTATTATTGCACCAAATACAACATATCCTAATGTCATGAAAAGTAATGTAACAACTGCACCAACAATTCCTTTTACTGAAATAACCTTACATCTGTCAAACTTACTTTTCATATTGCCAAATATTGCGCATGCTATTATTGGCATGATTGTCTTTATTATAAGTGTTGGAACTGCCCATACTGCAAATCCAGTTAATATATCTGCCATCGCAGAACCAATTCCTCCTGCGAGTGCGCCAACAACTGGTCCGAAGAAAATGCACATATAAGTATTACGCTGTCTCCCAAATGTGCATATCCCAAAGGAATAGGAATCTGTACCACCATTGTTGCAACACATGTAAGTGCCATAAATACTGCTGTTATACACATCTGTGTTACAGTAATATGAAATCCTTCTTTCTTAATACTCTGCTGTACTGATTGTGTCTGTTGTGCTTCCATTTTATCTGCCTCCCATATCAACATACTTTAATTGCACATAAGAATAACAGATAAAGTGACATGTGTACATTGTCATTTTGAGTTAAATTTATATGGTCAGATTAAGTTAATATTACCCTTTGCAAATTCATCAACAGAATTACCATTTAATTTATTATTTATATCAGCGTATTGTTTCTCTGCCACTGTTCTTTATATGCAATCTCATATCTTTAATTTCCATATATTGTTTTTGTTTTATTCAACCCATTATGTACAATTGTTTTACTAAAATTATATCTTGCTATATTTATTATCCCTCAGTTAATTTTATTCTCAAAATCCTGTAACTCATGAAAAATCCCATCTATATAAACAGTTGTATCTTCCACTCTATACAACATAAAATATCTATGGAATTTAAAGGATATCCTTCTATATCCTAAACTTCTCAATTTTTCGTTATCACATAATTTTAAACTTCCTGCGACCTCTGCTAATATATCTTTAGTATATTCAAAATCATCAAGGAGACTTCCTGCTGCCTGCTGATTCTTTTTTTCATATAATATGTATTCAATATACTTTTGCATATTTTCTTTAGCACCATTAGTAACAACCACTTTATATGCCATACTTTGTCCTCATATCTGCAACAAAATCACCTGCTTCTGAATATTCTCCATTCTTTGACTGATCTCTTGACTTTGCTAATCTGTCAAGAACTTCCTTTTCCGAAATAGCAATATAAGGATTAGCTGCCACTTTCTTTATCTCAAATGGAAATCCATTATTAGCAACTGCCTGTGTTAAAAACATTCTTATAGCCGTTGTAGTATCTGTTCCTAATTCTTTAAATAAATTATCTGATTTAATCTTCAAATCGTCATCCACTCTTACTTGAATCGTACTTGACATAAAAACACCTCCATATTCATATAGCATACTATCTTAATGCTACATCATTACAAATGTAATATATCATAATACATTATGTTTTTCAAATATTTATGCTATAATAAACAGACATATTACACACCACAAACAAGGAGTCACATTTTATGAAACCCAAATCAGATTTAAGCAGACAATTATATGAATTAATGCTGCAAAGAGGTTATGAGGAAAATTTCTGTGATATTGTCACTAAGAATCTCAATACTGATTTCACTGCCAGCCGCATGATTGGTTATCTCTATCATTACGACCACCCTCCTGTTGAGAAGATAGCTGATGAAATGATTTCCATTCTAAGCGACAGAAACCGTATCATGCAGAAAAAAGAGCTTGAAGACACTAATGCCAGATGGAATAATTTTCTGCTCCACGGCTTTAATGACGAAGAAGAGGAAGAATAGCCTGAATCTATTCTCCCTCTTCTTTCTTAATCAATTCATCCATAAGTTCTTTATAATCAGAGGCATCAAGCGGAAGTTCTACTTTTATGCCTTTGCATGCTGAATAATAAGCACTGGCACACAACATGAGAGAATTAATTCCCTCACTGCCCTTAACGGTCAGATAAGACTCATCACCTTTAAGCACCGCATTTGCAAAGTTTTCAAATAACTGTGCATATGGCTCAGATGCTTTCTCGAACTGTATAGTTTCCTCTGCAAATGTCATATTCTGCCTTGAGTTGACTTCTTCGGTCTTGATATACTCACATACATCTCTGTGTCTTGTAATGGTGAGTGTGTCGTCTTCCAGAAGAATTCTTGCCTTCGTTCCTATAATCTCAAGTCGCTCTTCGTGGCAGGCTTCGCCTGTGGATAGTATAAATGTACCTGTCTTTCCATTGTCGTATTCCATAACGATAGTAGCCTCATCATCTACTATAAAGTCGTTGTATTTTCCAAATGGAATTGCTGCAAAAAGTTTCTGTGGCATTCCAAACAGGTACTGATACATATCAAGAATATGCTGTCCCTGATTGATAAGTGCTCCACCGCCTTCACCTGCAAAGCTGCTTCTCCATGAGCCAGATTTATGATAGTATGAGGTTCTTAAATATCTTGAATTAATAAGACATACCCTCTTTATATCTCCTAATTCACCATTATCTATCATCTGCTTAATCCTGATGTATTTAGGGTAAAGCCTCTGGTGAAATATCATCCCATATATTCTGCCACTTTCACTGGCAGCCTTCTGCATTGCAAGTGCCTCACCTATATCTGCCGCAGCCGGCTTGTCACATAACACTGCTTTTCCCTTTGCAAATGCTTTCAAAGCCAGTTCTTTATGAGTTTTATGAGGAGTTGCTATAATAACTGCATCATAACATGAATCTCCTGTCTCAAATAATTCTTCTGCACTCCTGAATATCCTTGCATTATCACCATCAGTATTAACAAGTGATTCGCCCCATTCAATAAGTTCATCTCTTCTTATAACCACAGCTGATAATTTCATATTCGGAACTTCTCCCGCTGTTATCATTCTGGCATATTTCTTTCCAACACTTCCTACACCTATAAGTGCCACCTTTAACAATTCTTTCTGCATATCATGTACCCCGTTTCATTATATTAACTATGCACCATTTCTCCTGTTTCCACAGCCTTCTTCAGTAAGATGGCGGCATAAGCATCTGCAATGGCATCCTCCATACTATATGGTGCAGACGCATTTCCTCTGCTATACTCTGCCGTATTCTTCATCATCACTGCGATTGCTGTTTCATCTTCTGACAGACCACACAATCCAAATTCCGGCTCATATATAATCTTATTATTAAATGAAATTTCCTTAATTTCACGAATCTTCTCAAAATTAGGATTAGAATTTCCTGTATTAATCACATGGGAATCCGTTATGATTCTGCCAGTCTGACCTTCATTATTCTCATCAAGATAATATACACAGTCATCAATAAGTTCGCCTCTTACACCCTGAACTTTAAGCGTATTCTTTCTAATTGGTGACCTGTACTGCTCCGAATCAAAATCATACCATGCCACTTTACCACTTTCGAATTCAAATGTGGCGACGCATCTTTTCTTTCCTGCAATCCTGCCATCTGTGAACTTATCATATCTTGTAAGAGTCTGTGTTGTAGGAAACTCATATGTCTTAGCTGAAACTGTATACTTCTCTCCCGGATTAACTCCAAGAAATGCTCTTATAAGACTTATTCCATGATATTCATGCGCCAGTGACACATTTGCACAGCTGACATCACCAATAATTCCTTCATTAATAAGCTTTAATGATGCTTTAATATTAGGATACTCCCTGTACTGTTCAGCAACCACCTGTTTTTTATCACATTTGTAATAAGAATACAGTTTATTAAGTGAATCCGTATCAAGTGCCGCCGGAGTCTCTGATAAAACAGTTATTCCACGGTCAAGCCATTCCATTGAAACATCACATATGGCGTCCTTCTTAACAGCCACAACTGCAAAATCCGGTTTATATGCCACGCATTCTTCTATAGATGTAGTTGTATGTATCTGATACTGACCGGCAATTAAGTCCGCTTTCTCCTGCGTCCTGCAATACATCGCATCAAGACTGAATATTTCTGGCAGAGCCTTTGCTACGCGTACATAATATAAGGCCCGCCAGCCTGAACCGATTATAATAAAATGATATTTTGCCATGTGTGCCTCCCATTTGTTATATCTATTCCCCATATTCCGTCAGAGGCCAGCAGCCTCCATCAGTAATACGATAATAGCTATCTGTATCAGTGTCAACCATTAACACTGGTATAGAATTCTTTTCCTGTGTCCAGACATATTGCCGCAAGCCTTCCACCAGGCAGATATGCGCCACAGTCAATATCAATGTGATTATTCTTTCTGTACACATAGCCTGGTCTGGGATTGTCCTCAATATATCTTGTTGGTGTATGCCCTGTGACAGTTATTACATCATCAAAATATCTGACATCATAATCCACCCTTGACCATACAAGCTCATCAAGTGAATAATCATCAATATCCCTCTTAATATCGAAATTGCCAAGTCCTCCATGCACAAGAAGATACTTCTGCCCATTAACCGCTACCTTCTCGTACCATGAAAAATCTGCCACATAATCAAGCACATCTTTTCTTGTCTCATTATCCAGCTTACTCAGCTCATCAGTGGTTGCAATCCCGCCATTTCTCTGCCATGCATAAAGCTTCTGGAACATATCGTCACTAAACTTTTCTGCAAATTCTTTGACAGAATTCTCATCTTTTACTTCCTTAATAAGAACCGACATACATTCCAGCATCATCTGTTCATGGTTGCCTGCTATAGGTATAACATTTGGCATTTCCATCATCTTAAGGAGCGTCTTTACCGGGTTCTTTCCTCTGTCAACAACATCTCCCAGCACATACAATATATCTTCATCCGAAAAATGTATCATATCCAGCAGTTCCATAAACTTCCCATATTCACCATGAATATCCGATATCACATATGTCGCCATATATTCCCTCCGTATGCTATTTATTAAGTATTTCCTGCAATGTGCGTGGCTCATAATTCATATAAGGCATCATACAGCCTACATTGTAAGCCCTTGCAAGCTCAGGACATTTCACAGAATTCTGGATAATATTAAGATTAAGCTGTCGTAAACATTCCTGAAAAAATGTATCTTCTGGCGTGTTATGCGTATGTCCATACAAATGTATTGTTCCCCTGTGCTGCCCATTCCACATAAGAATAGGATAATGGCTCAATACCAGCTTGTACGCTTCCTGACCTATATGGTCTGTAACCTCCTTGTAAGCGCATATTTCCTCAAACAGATTCTTATACCTCAAATCGGAAACATCGTCATGATTACCCTTCACAAGAATTTTTCTGCCCTTTAACTGTGATACTAGCGCAATAAGCTGTTCCTGTGTTCCGCGCATGGCAATATCGCCAAGAATATATACATTGTCTCCATTAGTAACTTTTCTGTTCCATCTTTCCTTCATATACTCGTGCATTTCAGCCAAGGAATTAAATGGACGGTTATCAAAATTATTGCCTTCCTTTGTCACATTTTTATGGAAGAAATGCATATCACTAATATAGTAGTTCATTCGTGTTCCTCCTTTTTTATCAATCCTGTACCTGTCTTAATATAGACTCTGCTGCCTTCTTTAATTCTTTATTCAGCTCCTTATCCTTATTATCAACAATTGAAGCTATATCATAATGATGACACAGCCAGTATGCCATTCCCTTGCATGACGCATTTACACGGATATCAACTGTTGTATCCGTTTCTTTCAAAACATTTATCTCATATGAAAAATCATCTATCAGTCTTGAAAAATACTCCCTGTCTATCCTGACAATATAAGGTCTTAATTCACCTCCCATCATGTAAGGGTGATTCAGAATATATACTGCTCTCTCCAATGGTATATCAAGGTTATCAAAGCCTATTCCATCACTTTTTCTCTGTTCCTTTACTCTTAATCTGGTCATAAGGTCAACACTGTATGTATACACTTTCCTGCTGTCCCTGTATCTTACCAGACAGAAATATCTTCCATTATTGAGCATAAGTCTTATAGGAATCACCGTTCTTCTTCCCTGAAAATGCAGATAAACATTTTTATTCTTAACATCATACACATTCCAGTCAAATTCTATGTAATTGTCATTTTTAATGGCGTCAATTATAAGCTGGCAGTTTGCCAGAACATCTGTATTCTGTGCATATCTGGTCTGTCCGAAAGAAGCATTTGCATAAGGTGTTATATCCTTCAGATTCTTCCCTGATAAAGTCTGAATACGCCCGGCTAAGTCCATTGCTCTTTCATTATTAAAAATGTTACTGTACAACACAGAATCTATAAGAAATTTAAACTCTACATCGGTTATAATGTTATTATAATAATAATCTGTCTTGCGGCGCTCATTGTCATATGTCCTGTATCTGATTATCTTCTGTTCATCAGGCAGATTAAGCTCTGAGTCCGTCAAATCCTTTAACGCCTTCCTGACCTGCTTATCTGTAATACTTTTATCATATTCCCTATGCATATAAGTAACGATATCAGTAACCTTCAGCGTTATTGCTGCCTCTTTGGAACTGTGTTCCTTTAATATATTAAGCACATTATACTCAATACTCATACTTCACCTTTAATTATTCTTTCTTCTTTTGACATCTTCTTTGTATAATTCCTGTGCGTCTTTATAAAAAAGTGCCGCTGATTCCTGAAAATGTTTTAACTCCTCTTGTGATTTCATTTCTTTATCATATCTGTTTATCGTATCTGATTGTTTTAATTCCATCTGACGCCCTCCATTTTCTTATAATTACATTTTCATTAATAATTCCTGTATTTCCTTTTTTGTTCTATCTTTTTCTATTGCTGTATACACACTCATTCTCATATCCGAAATAGCACATGCCTGTTCTCTGTCAAAATTATATTGTTCCATTAGCATCTCCTGAAAACAGGCTTTATCCTTTGCACTATCCACCAGATACATAATCTGGTTATGATGTTCCTGCGCCCACATAACGGCAGACAAAATGTGGATTCGTTGTTTTATTTTTTCTTTGTGTGTAGCTGTATTATAATCTGATAAATACTGTTTATCGTATGTTTCCACAAGATAGTCGATGTAATGTTTCCTTGCATCACTTTCTGGAAGCTGGATTCTCTCAATATATATTGGATTAACATGCGAGTGTGAAAATTCTCCAAGATAATCATATCCTCTGAATATCACATCAACACATATCTGTATATCACTGTAATCACCCTTTTTGACTTTAAATTTCTCATACTCTTCATCTGTAAGCCCAAGTATTACTCCGATATTCCCTTCATGTTTCCCATCAACAACTCTTACTATATCCCCATGTCTGAAATTATGTGGAATATCAAATTTTCTATAAAAGCATTTCATACCCGATTCGTGCCAGCAATTCTCCGAATCCGGTATTTCATCAATTGCCTTATTTAAATCCGCTATCAATTCTTTATCTGATATGGTTTCTTTCAACTCTTGCACTGCCTGTTTTTTTTCTGAATTTTTTAAGCACTCATGATTAATTATTATTTCTGCCTGTTCCACATCCGAAAATGTAACACTCTTGTCTTTAAGAAACTCTCTTTCATCTTTAGATGGTACAAATCTGTCTATAAAATTTTCTATCATCAGACACCTCCCAATATTATCCTGCTCAAATCTTGGCATATTCCTTCATACACCGTTTGGCTGTTTCATCAGTATTGCGCTCTCCTTTGTAAAAACAATAATCACTAAGCGCTTCCATGGCTCTCCTATAAGCTGCATCTTCCTCTTTGTTCTCCATATGTGGCGGCAATTCCATCTGAAGATGCAATGGATTACAATGCATATGATCCCAATACTCCGACTTTATTGGATATAAAACCACAGCCTGAATATCTGAATAATCAACTTCCCATTTTCTGTCTTTAATCTCTTGAAGATAATCATTCCAGTCATCTTCTCCAAATGAAAGTATTCCATATGTTCCATCTACTATATCCTTCACTGGAGTACCTGCTGACTTATAACAAAATGGGATTTCAAAAAATGCACCTTCAAATCTTTCCGGTCTGAACGGATTTACTATGTCTGCTTCCTCTTTTGACAGTTCATCACTCCACCAATGAACTATATTCCCTTTGTTATTTAATGTATAAGTTCCCACTGGCAGACCATCATAATCCTCATATTTTTCATAATTAAATTTTGAACCGGGTCTTCCCGTACACCTTACCAGATTCTTCTCATCATCATCTGATTTCACAATTATCTGCTTACGTATTTCATATAACAATTCACTATTTATTATTTCTTTTTTATTTTCTTCCATATACTTATTGTTATACTTTTCATTTTCCGCTATATATTTAGTGATATAATGTACGGCTCTTTCATAATCACCGAAAAAACCTCTGCTGTCCCCTTCGTTGTCTTCTACAAAATATACATACCTGCCCTTAGAATTATCTTTAAATGTATCAAACAATTTATTTTCATACTCTATTCTTTCGATGATCTGCTTCTTAAGTACAATATCTTTAGTAGTGTCTCTTAATAAAGCCAATGCCTCCAGCTTCTGCTGTCTGCTTTTCATGGGGTCATTCCAGACAAGAGTTGCTGTCTGGAAATCTGTAAAGTTATAATTTTGTTCTTCTAAAAACTTCCTATAATCATCTGACATTGTTATATCAATCATTTACATTCCTCCATTGATTAATGTAAAGTTCTCCCATTACTGATTTTCTTCGTTAAGGAGGCTCTCTGGTTCTCCTTTTATACGTCTCCAAGTAATAAGATCTTTTTCGTTCAAATCTCCTTCTATGACTATCGGAAGCTTCCCAGATGTCTGTATCTTCCAATACAAAGTATCCCTCATTTTGCAATTCCCACATGTCCGAGGTCCAAGCAGCCCAAAGGAACCCATTTTAGGCGGGTAATCCCATCCCCTATTGAATGCATCTTCGTCAGTCAAAAACTCCTTCTTTCCACACACTTCACAATAGTGCCAAAACGGTCGTGTTTTCATACTCTCCAATAAAGCTTTACGTTTCCTTGATTTATCATCTTCTTTTTCTATTCTCTCTTTTTCGTCTGTAATCTGTTTTCTTGCATCTATCAGGAACTGCTCATCCAAAGGCGGATCTAATCTTAATTTGATGCCGTCTTCTGACACCTCATAAATTGAATCAAATCCTTCAATCGGATTCGGAAATTCTATCTCTGAAATATTCATCTTAAAAGAGCCACAACCCTCTTCCAAATTTCTTATTCTAATATTTTTCTGCCATCTCTCATCACTTGGGCACATAACATATATTTCCATTTCTGCATCAACAGATTCACGTATCGCATCAACATAAACAATTCGACGCTTTGCTTTAAAAAATGTCTGTTCTACGACAACATCTCTTCCACATTTCAGTTTTTCGATGATATCGTTAAGAAGCATATCATTAGCTTTCATCAAACATCTGAATTGAACTCCTATAGGCATCATTTCTCCAAATCCAGATTCTTTATATGCATTTTGTTGATAGTCAAAAATATTTAAAACATCAACATCCTTATCAGCAAAAAATTGTTTTATGAAATGTGTTTTACCAGAAGCCATCGCTCCAATCACAAAAGATACTTTTGACATAAACTCCACTTTCCTCCTATTAATCTAACTTCTTTTCACAATGAATACTTTTCATTTAATGCCTTTATCTTACTTTTAATATCTTCCCGCAGACTTTCCGGCTCAAGAACTTCCACAAGTTCACTATATTGCAATGCCCAGTGTGCCATACCATAAGGTGAACACTCCACCCTGACGATATCGTCATATGGTGGCTCTTTTCTGTTCTTATGTATGTGAATGAATCTCCGAACCAGTCATGTAAAATGTATAACCGGGGCGGACTCTCTTTTCGGATTGCCTTCACATTTTTCACTCTTAATTCTTAGCGTTACCGGAACCGGCTTATCAAACGACATATTAAGATGTTTCAACTGAAAATCTTCTGACCATTTTTCTGGAAGATTTGAAACATTTTTCTTTGGGATACGCGGTATCCCCTTAATATGAAGCCTGTCATTTCTTCCTGGAATCTCTATATCCGTCATAAGGTCAATCCGCCATATAGACATATTGGGCTTGTAACCCTCATACTCTTTAGCCGCCAGCAGATAGTATTTTCCACCACTCGCAACAATATAGTATGGGCTAAGCTCGTCCATCTCCGCCCTGACCGGCTCCAGCTTTTTCTCATAAGAATAGCCATTGAATCTGAATTGTATTCTCACATTATCATCAATTGCTTTCTGTATAATGGCAAGATTGTCCTTCAGCAGTTCCCTATCTGCAAGCTCCGGCTCCTGAACCTTACATATATGTCTCGGCGTTCTCTTATAAAATACCGTAGTCATATTGTCCTCAACCTTCCTGACAAGCTCCTGCGCCGACTTGGAATCCAGTGTCCTTGTTGCCATAATACCCTCAATAATTGAATCAACCTCTTTCTCAGAAAATGTTCTGTTATAGTAAAGGTTCTTTATTCGCATTACATTTGCAATATAAGAATCATCTTCATCAGAATCATCCCGTTCATATCTTTCCTTATCACCGTAAAACTTCTTGAAATCATCAAAATACAGCCTCCACTCAGCCTCTGGCTTATAATCACTTCCTCCATCTTCCAGATTCATAATATTTGCCATATCTTTTAAAAGCCTGTTAATAGTCTCCTTATCACCAATATACGCATTTATATTTTCATCTTTCCTCATCTTTGCAATACTGGTAGGGTGTCTTCTGTCTGTATTCTTTCTCAGATAATCCCACACCTTATACATACGCTCAAATCGGGTTGGTTTCTGAATCTTTCTCTTTGCCATATGTCACCTCGTGTTAATCATAATATATTGTATTCTCTATTATAATAACATTTTGGTCGGGTTTTCCACCATTTTTCAAAATTTATTAATTAATATAAAATTCTTTCATGTCATTTAACCTTATTGCTCCCAATGTTCCCTCTTTACCATAACATTTATAACCAGCACCACAATCTATGCGTATAGTCCGTCCTGAAGGAGACACCCATATTCTCCTGTTATCAGTTACAGTATGCCCCACAACCGATATAAACTGCTCATGTTCCTCCACACCTCTGATAAAATACTCATAATGCCCGTCTCCCATATATATCTTTCTTTTATCCAACATACGCTCAGGCGTCAGAAATGTCTGTGCATGTGCTATCTGATATTTCCTGCCATTAATGGTCAGATTAATATAATATGGCTTTTCCTGTATCCATTCAGCAAGTCTTAACATATCAACAGCTGTCAGCCGCTTCTCCATAATAGCCACTGTATTATAAGAAATATATTCTCCAGTTTTTCTATGTCCGAATTGTTCAATAATCTGCCTTGCAACCCAGACATCATGATTGCCCTGTATCACCTGTATATTGGGATATTTTAATATTTCAAAATAAAGCTCAACTGGCTTATCTCCACGGTCAAATATATCTCCATCAATAATCAGCAAATCATTCTCATTAAACTGTATCTTCTTTAACAGCCTTTTAAATCCATCTGCATAATTATGAATATCCGAAACCACATATACATTTCTATTATCATCTATTGTAATATCCATAAATATGTGCCTCTCATTACATTTTAATAAATCCTTCAGTGTATCAATCCCGCTGAACTTTCCTTCAATTTCAATAATTCTCTGTTTGTCTTCTTTGATATGTGCAGCTTTTATATCATACATATTCATCTTTTCTATGTCTGAAAAGTTATGTCTGCCTCTTTTTCACATTTATCTGCTATGTTCAAATGTATTACTCCTACTTAAAACTATCATAAAACTGTTCAAATTCGTCAATTAATTCATTTATTTTTTAAGGTCATAAAATCCCTGTACTTTCCAAGACATAAGAATACTATTCAATTCTTCTTTTATCTATAAATCCCTGCATAACTGCCCATTAAATATTGCACTGTCATCTTCAGAGCAGCTAAAACACGCCATATCTTCATGCAATCTGGAACAATCACTACAAGTAATTTCCCTTTTTCTGGAATAAAATGACAGTTATCTTCGATATTTATAGGAAACCACGAGCTTGGATATGAGCATATTGCCGAACCTGTTTCACTTGTATTTGCTATATTGGTTTTGTATTTACAATTTTACACTTCAATTTATCTGCCTCTTTTTTCATTTAGTTCCATCTTGGGTTGTCCGAAAGCACCAGCACCATTCTTTTCTTATGGTCAGAGATTCTCTCCATTCCAATGCCATACACATACATGTTGTCATATTTTTCTGGAATGTTTTCTCTGCACTTATATGATTCATCTGACCAGTCCAACTTATTAACAATATTGAACTCACCAATAACCTGTAAATATGGCTTTAAATCTTTAAATGTCAGATTATCACAAATGTTTCTCTCAATATCCCGTGGCTTATCATGTAATACAATCTCTAACGCCGGCTGTATTGTAAGATTGCTCATAGATATACTTACCTCACCATTTGGTTCTTCTGGTTCTGAATAGATATCCTTCGAAAACTCCACATCAGTCATTCCTATGCCATAAACATATAATTCATCATATTCTGAAGCCGAAATATCGGATACCAACAGATAATTATGATACTGCCCATCTAAAAGCAGATTGATAATCTTATGTTTCTTGCCAGAAATCTTCTTATATCTTTAAATTTAATTGCCATTGTGATTCTCCTTATCTATAGACATTATTTCCTACAACCAGCAATATTGCATTATCTCAATAAATAATCTGCCTGACTTAATAAAATTACCGTCATAAATTCTTCTCGATACTCCGAGCTGGCTTATATATTGATTTCTTCTTTTCATTAATAAGCTCCTTTCGTCTGGCTGTTATCCTCTCTTTTATATGGTGTTTTGTGTTCAGACAAGATGACCTCTCTTCTATTATTTATTATAATGTCGGAGAGGTCGGGGTTTTTCGCCTTTTGGGAATGTTAAATTGTACTATCTATTTGATTTTTATATCCATAATTAATGATTGAATGTCATTATCAGACAAAGGCAATTGATATTCAGTAACTATCATTTCTTTAAACATAGGAGAAACCGCTATATTTCCTAACTTAATACTTTTAGGTTCTTTTTCTCCTATAAATATCCCTATTCTGTCATATAAAACATGAATATTTTTTCCTTGGGGTCTATATCAAAACTCTGTAAAGATATAAAAACATATTTGTTTTTATATTTAGTTTCTATATACTTCCAATTAGACAAATCATATTTATTTTAAATCTATTTTTGCCATAATATGTTACACCTTTCCCACCTCTATATAAATCTGATTCATAGTTATTTCCATTTACTTTACAAAACAACGGTTTTCCTTTTTCATCTTTTGTTTTGCTATATAATCAATTATTCTTTTCTTTCTGATTCTCTTGCAATTTCATAAGTTTTTCTAATGCTCTCAAATATATCTTTATTATAATTTTCCATGTTTTAATTCCTCCATTATTTCTTCAACATCAAAATCAACCACGAGAACACAAACAACACAACTCCTATGCACGAAACTCCAAGAGCTACTATGTCTGTTGAACCGCTATTTACCAGATCAACTATCGATAATACAGACGCAACAATCGAAATCAAGCCAAATACTGCTATGACAGTTGCCACATAATTCTGCATGTCAGAAGATTTCCTCTCCTGTTCGTCTCTTATGAGTTCAACCTTCTGCTCGATTTCTTCAAGTGCTTCATCAATTCCATTAACGGCTAACAGACATCTGTATGTTTCGCAGACATTATTCCAGCGTGATACCTGCGATGGTGCAAGCGTACCTGAAGCACGAAATTCCAACGCTTCTTTTTAAGCATTTTCACTTTTCTGAAATACTCAAGACTCTGACGTTTATTGTCAATCAGAGTATTCTGAATTCCTTCATTAACCAGCATGCATGTACTTTTCTGGTGTAAAACCAGCATTGTAAGAAATACATCATCTCTTGACTGCTCTGCAACATTTGCCGCTGTCATAACATCTGTTGCGTACACATATGATATTGACTGTGATGTAATGCATGCTCCCCATCTGTATGAACACATATTAGTATCCTTCGCGCCGTATGTATATGCTACATCCTTTTCTGAAGGATCCGAAAATCACGCGAAATGTCTATTAATTTATGTTCGTTAAATGTAATTCTTTCAATAGTTTCCAACTCATTAAAACGCCTGCTTACAAGTGCCACATTAAAAAGATATGTCTCTTTCACCGCCAGTTTCATATCATCAACATACAATCTGAATATATTACTGACCCCACCTATTGAAATATTACTTACAGCTTTAATTACATTTTCTTCAAAACTGCGGTTGTAATTCTGTACATATCCAGGATTAATCAGCTTATCGATGTAATCCGCGTCAGCATTGTCATATGTAACAAGCACCGTGAAAAATGCTATTTTGTTATTAAATACATATAACTGGCTCTCATTAACTGCCAATATTTTACCATCTGAAAATGTACATCATCAATGCATGAATTTAAAATGTATCTTCTGACAAAACCGTTTTCTTTCCTACATCTCCTGGCAAGAATATCTGACATATCATATGATGAAAAATCCGCATTTTCTGCCCCATCAATAGTAAGCTCAGTAAGATTAAGACTGCTTTCATACTTTAAAGGAAATATTACATATGTTCCCCTTATCGAATCAGAATACACCTGTCTGTTGTCATTAAATTCGTTCATAATCCCCTTCCCTCAAGTCTTTATCTTTAGTTTTCACGACCTGATAATTTAGGTTGATTATATCACAAATTGTCTTTAAGGAGTATCTCTAAATGACTCTAATATTGCAATTATTTCCTCCCTGTCTTTATCTGTTAATTTTTACTTGGTATTGAATAGAACATTGTTTCTTTAGGTGTTTCAAAATAACAGCCTCTATAATTTCCCGTGCTACACACTGAAAATGTGTAGAGGATGGCATTAATGCATATCTTTCTGCGCCATCATCATATTCCCTTACATCAGGTGAAGTTCTTGAATATTCTTTATAATCCTTTGTCTTAACTATCACCAATTCTCCACCAGAATTGTACCTTGGCTTTGATACAACATCATTTTTAGCTTCTACTATAATATTACCTATAAAATCTGTTCCAAATTTATCATCTCGTGCAATATATTGAATCTGAACCCCATTATCATTTTGAATTGTAACCCTTTCTGTATCCTCATTAACTGACTCTGATACCACAGTCCAATTATCCAGATAGTCAAAATAAAATGTTGTCTGCTCTGGAAAATATTCCGCCATTCTCGTCTTATATGTATGAAGTGAGCCTGTCTGGTTTTCATTAGTTTGCCGTCGTCTTCTCCTGTGTTGGTGCTTCTGTACTTGCCTCACTTTCCTTTGGCTTATCATTTTCTGACTGCTCATTATATGTACATTCATCCACAAACTGTTTCGTGCCATCAGCAAGTATTTCATAATGAAGTGATTTACTTTTTGCAAATGATGCAAATTCACAATCCTTACTTATATTCATTGTGCAAAGTGACTTCTTATTCTTATATTTGACACTCTCATTGCCAGCTCCAAGCTTAAAACAGGGGCGTTGATATTAACATCAGAACATATCTGTCCATTTGGTCTGCCTGTTCGTTTTGCATCCGCTTCTGCACCCATATCAAGTTCTGCGTCTAACAGCGGTATGGATTTCATTGTCACAAGCATTGGCGCTGTCCTGAAATATAAGCCCATTTTTCCTTCTGCCTCAATTGATGTCTGCATAGACGAGCGAAGCCCCATTGTTCCATTCACGCCTTTGCCTTTTCATATGACACTCCGGCATGAAATGGTACTTCTACTTTAAGAGTAATTGAACCATCTATTGTTGGAACAATATATAATGCTACATTTACTGCAACAAGATGATTACCAATCGGTGCAGGTGTCTGACATAAAAGATTCCGTCTGAAAATTCCCTTGAACTCCGATTTTTCCTGAAATCTCTGAATCAATATCAACACCGACAGAGGCATATTTTAATCCGTTCTTAAGTGTGTATTTAACCTGTGCGCCTACATTTATATTATTAACATCCCATTTTATAGAGAAATTCTCACATTTTTATTAAGCTTCTGCTTAACAGGAAGCTTGTACTTTGTATGTGTGTCATTATCTGTCAATGTAACTTCAAGTTCATTATCATCATTTACCTCTGCCTCTATTGCAAATCCCTTGGAATGAATATTGCCAGACACATCTGCGCCATCGTAGTTACTGGATTTCCCGCTGACACCTCCACATTATCAAGTCCATAATAATTAATAATATCGTCAATGCCTATGCTTGCCGAATCTGAAACTATCAGTGTATCAAAGACATCTTCAATCTCAGGGTCTTCCAGTGAAAATGTGCCATTACCCATATCCTCACCGATTTTCTTTGAAACCTTGTCGCCCTTATAATCGAATACAAATGCGTCACCCTTTTGAGATTTCTGGTGCACTGTCATCTAAAGTTATAATATTGTCATCTTCCTTATAATCTTTAATGTCGAAATATTCGAGCTGTGATACATTTTCCTTATAAGAAACATTTTCAATATTATCAGGCCAGAATTCTCCATAATACAAATCATCAAATTTATCAAGAATACCATCAGCCTCTTCATCTGAAAATCCCTTATCAAGTGAATCTTCTGCTATCAGGTCTTTATCAATTGCAAGTTCTATGTTGGTATTGTCTGATATTTCATCATCAGTTCCAAGATATATCTGCATTTTGCCTTCGCCCATTGCGCGCATTGAAGTAAGTGCCATAAATCCACCAGAAGCTATGTCATCATTACTAAATTCATCGCTATCTGTAATATAACCATTTTCCTTAGCCGCTTTTCTGTAATCCTCTGCTTCAATGCCCGTCTTATTGCATAATTTCTTAAGCCAGTCATAGCATGTTATATCATCATTTTTAGTCACCACTGCCTTACACGAAACATTTATATCATTACTGCTTTTCTTCTTTGATGAAACACCCATTATAACGCCTGCACTATTGCCGCAATAACTATTACCGCCGCTGATACTCAATTATAATTTTCTTCTTCACAATGTATCCCCTTATGTTTTATCTTATTTCCACGGAATTTCCTGAACTCTTATTTCTTTTCCTGTTTTTCTCTATAAAATTTATGTTTTCCACTTTCTGCTTCTGCAAGACTACATATCTTTCTCTCTGTCATTCCGTTATGCAGTTCAACATAATCTCCCATTTCACCATGAACTTTATATAGCTTATTGCCCAATATTTCATTATAATCTGCAATATAATGATGGTTCGGGTTACTATCTTTTGATAAACTGGTGTATTAGCTGTATTTTTATCTGACTTTCTGCTTTTCATACCACCATTACCTGATACACTTGTATGTGAGGTCGAACCTCCACTGCCAGAAGATGTACTTCCTGCACCCTCCTTTGAACTACTACCAGACATTCCTACGATAACCAATATTCCTATGATTATAATTGCTCCTGCTAATGCACCAATCGCCAATATATTTTCCAATAATAAAATTAATGCCAGTATAATAAGATATGTGCTAATCCTAATCCTTCTGCAAGAAATACATAACTGCCATCACTATCTATAAGAAGCTTAAAGAAAACTATAATTGCAATAAGCGTAACAACACTATATATTAATCTCATTTCCTCACTCATTGAATTATTTTGACACGTTATCATTTTACAAAGCAAAATACAATTGCAATTAAATCTATAACAAACAGTATGCATTTCCATATTTCTTTTTCTGCAAACAATAAAATAATTGAAACTATGGTCTGTACACCAATAATTATTCCTAATATAATCCAAACCACATTATTAGATATTATATGTATTGTTCCAGTTGTAAAATTAGCGCTGGCAAAAGCTCCATTTTCTTTAATTCTGGCAACACTCAGCGAATATCCTCCATCAATAATAAATTTTATATATGCAAATACTGCCATTAATCCAATAATGATTACAAATACCCACGAAAGAGATATCGCTATTGTTTCAATCGGATTCTCCTTTAATTGTTCTTCATAAGAACTGACTGCTTCATTTATCCATCTTTTCAGTCTGTGCATTCTGTTTTCCTCCTCGTATTAAACATTTTATCTATTCCTTTGATGACGCTTTATAAACTATTTCTCCCCCCTTCCTGCTAATCTCATAATTTCTATGACCTATACTGTAATTAGCCGACATCTCTTTTATTTCCGATAAATATCTGTCAACAGTAACAAGTTTTTCTTCCATTTCAAGCTTGTTCAGGTCTGAATCTGATTCGTCAGACAATATGGTGTCTACCTTAACCCCAAACAACTCAGAAAATCTGCACAAAGTATCCACTGATGGCACACTCCTGCCACATTCTATATTTGAAATGGCAGAAGCTGTCAGCCCAATATCCCTGCCAAGCTGTTCCTGCGTAATTCCACGCTCAATTCTTAACTTTGAAATATTAATACCTATCCTATCTGTCCTCATTCCTGTTTTTCCCTATCATCATGTACCAAGTTATTATATAATCATTTCTAAATTACCAACATTTTCAAATACTCATAGTTAAACACTGTCCGTGTAATTTTTGTATCTGCTGTATCCTTGGTTTCTTTTATCATAATCATACAATTTGATATTTCCCTCAGAGGTCAATAAAACGCATTTCTAAATTTTTCTAAAAAAAAAGAATCCCTTTCGGAATTCTTTTCACCACGCTTCATTTGTTATATTATCAGCATCATTGCAAATGTCTTATACTTCAATATACACCTCTCCCTTAACCCTTCTGTCATATATCTCACCAAGCCACCTCATAATAATCCCCTTTGGCTTTTCAAAAGGTGTCCTGTGACTCAGCATGAATTTCTCCGCTTTAATGTTCTGTAATACATTTATTTCTTCTTTTAATATGCCTGCATTGTACAAGTTATGTCCGCATTTCTGCATTGCATATAATGCATCTCCAAGAAAGCACCACTCTTCGTTTACTTCCAAAGCAACACAACCCTTTGCATGGCTTGACGGCAGTGGAAATATGTGAAGTGACACATCTCCGTCCTGAATATATATGTCCTCCTGTACAACCACACCTCTTCCCGTATGTCTATAAGTGTACTTTCCCTGATATATTTCATCGCAGGCAATATCAGGCAGGCTGCCTGTATGGTCTTCGTGAAAATGTGACAATATAACATTAACATTTCTTCCATCACGGAATTGTTCTATTACCTGTGGAATATCAGGGTGGTTGCCGACATCATACAGCCACAGTGCTTCCTTCCCTGTATCATCACCACATTTGCAGATAGTGGATTCTCTGTTGGGGATATATACGATATTAAATTATTTAGTCTGATAATGTTACATTCATCCATTCTTTACTCCAAAACTCCACATGCCCGTCCTCAAGATGGTACACAGCCCCGATAACCTCAAGACCTTTTTCTTCCAGAAGCTTCATATCCGTATTCTCCTCTATCACCTTAACACTGTGTTTTACATTGAGACATGTTGCAATATACTCATCTTTCTCTTCCTTAATAGCTTCCCTTATATCGTCAGTTATATACTTGATATGTCCGTCGGGGTCATGCTTTATTGCCGCCTCAACTGCACCGCAATGGTTATGTCCAAGTACAACCACCAGCTTACAGTCAAGATGGTCTGCTGCATATTCAATACTTCCAAGCTGATGCGAATCCACTACATTTCCTGCCACGCGGATAACAAAAGTTCCCCTATTCCCGCTGAGAATATTGCCTCCGGTACCTGTCTGAATCCGAACAGCACAGAACAATCGCATATGGATGCTGACCATTCTTTAATGTATCCACGCGCCTTTCCAGCGAAACATCTCCTGGATTGCTTGTAGCATTAATAAATCTTTTATTACCCTCTATTAATCTTGACTTTGCTTCATGTGCTGGTATTGACATATTATTATCCCGCCTTTCACAACTTACTTTCCTACAGTTTATTAATCTTTAAGCAACGCAATCTCTTCCTTATAAGGAGGCTCTTTCTTATCAGTTCCCTCAACTGCTACCCATGGGGTCTCAAGAATCTTAGGAACATCTAAGAATCTTTCATCATGGACAAGTCTGTGAAGAGTCTCATATCCTATATTTCCTTTATCAATGTTGGCATGTCTGTCCTTATGCGCTCCAAGCGGATTCATGCTGTCATTGATATGAAATACTGCTATCTGGTCAAGACCAATCACTTTGTCAAATTCTGCAAATACTTCATCATAATGATTAACTAAATCATAACCAGCATCATTAACATGACATGTATCAAAGCACACTCTCAATCTGTCCTTCTTGTCAACGCCATCATAGATTGCCTTAAGCTCTTCAAATGTCCTGCCTATCTCGCTTCCCTTGCCAGCCATTGTCTCAAGTGCAATATATACATCATCATTGTTCTGGTTAAGCACTGTATTAAGTCCTTTGATAATCTGTGTTCCGGCTTCAACTCCGGCATTGACATGGCTTCCCGGAAAGCACCAAGCTCATAGTCTCCGGCTTCAATTGTATTTGCAAGATTTATTATATAAGGTGCATGTACAATAATCTCCTCAATTCCATGTTCCTTAGCATACTTCCAGCCAGCTTCTATATTAAGCTCACTTATTTCTTTTCTTCTTGTATTCTGTGGCGCACCTGTGTACAACATAAATACATTAGCCCCATAAGAAACTGCTTCCTTCGCAGATGCAAGAAACATTTCCTTACCTGCCATTCCCACATGACTTCCAAGCTTTATATTTGACATATATGATTCCTCCAATATTTAACCTGTATAAATTATTATCTGTCCGGTTAGAAATTCCAAACGAATTAATTTTAATATTGCAATACTTATGTGTCAATGCACAACATATGTATACTTGCATACTGATAAATGTCATTAATGTCATTACCACTTTCATTCATTTTCAGTCAAATTCATTCATAATTTACATTTATTGTATTGACATTTATACAGCATATTGATATAGTACTAAAGTACCGATTTTATAGTATTTATGTAACAATTATTTTATAAGGTGAGATATGAAAATACACAAACACGGAAAACATATAAAAACAATCAATACTGTTATTGAAAGCTGTCTTATCGTTATTCTTATTGTTCTTGTAGCAATAATGATGGTTCTTATAGGAAAATTACAGGGAACTGCCAGAGTTATTAACTATACCGGTCTTGTCAGAGGTGCTACTCAAAGAGAAGTCAAGCTTGAAATCACTGGTAATCCTAATGATGAGCTCATCAATTATCTTGATGGAATTCTTGAAGATCTTAAATATAAAGATGGCGATTATAATCTTATCAAACTTGATGACAATGATTATGAAAAAAAACTTGATACACAGATTGCTTTCTGGATTTTACTAAAGGACGAAATATATAAAGTCCGTGAATATGGTTATGAAAACACTGATATTGTAAATCTCAGTGAAGGATACTTCCAGCTTGCTGACCAGACTGTTTCTGCTGCTGAAAAGTATTCTGAAAGAATTGCCTGCAATATAAGATTATTTGAAATATTCACAGCAATAGATATGATCATTATAATAATATTTATAATTAATCATTCCATTCATGCAATCATAATTACCAAAAAGAATAAACAGCTTGAAAAGCAGGCTTTTCTTGACCTGCACACAGGTCTTCCTAACAAGAGTAAATGTGAAGAAATATTCAGAACTGCGCAATTTATTACTGATTCTACTGCATGTATTATGTTTGACCTCAATAATCTTAAGAAGGTCAATGATACACTTGGTCATTCCGTTGGTGACCAGTTGATTCTTAATTTTGCAAGGCTTTTAAGAAATGCTGTTCCTTCTAACGATTTTGTTGGGCGATATGGTGGCGATGAATTTATTGCCGTAATATATAACACTACTAAGGATGAAGTTACTGATATTCTCAGACAGCTTGACAAAGAAATATCCGAATTCAATGAGCTTGGAAAAGCTTTTAAGATAAGTTATGCTCATGGTTGTGCATTCTCTTCTGATTATGAGAATTGCACATTAAGGACACTCTTTGATAAAGCAGATAAAAATATGTACAATAACAAACAGGCAGAGAAAGCTGGCAGATAGCCGCTTTCTCTGCCCCTTTTTAATATTATGTATTCATCAATTTATTAATATTTCTCAAGTGATTTTATGGCAAATGTATGATAGAATATAAAAATGACTTTACTATATTAACCCAGACATTGTATACATGGAGATAAATAAAATGAATAATTATAAACGCGGACTAATAACCGGCATACCAATTGCACTCGGATATCTGTCAGTTTCTTTTACCTTTGGAATTATGGCTGTATCCTTTGGTCTTAGCTGGTGGCAGGCCGTTCTCATATCTATGACAACAGTAACCTCTGCCGGACAGTTTGCAGGAATCGGCATTATGATTCATCCAGGACAGTATATTCAGATGCTTATATCACAGATTACTATTAATATAAGGTACTCTTTCATGTCTATATCAATCGGACAGAAAGCCGACAGCCGTTTCAGTGGCATATACCGCTGGCTTCTCGGTTTCTTTATAACTGATGAAATATTTGCAGTAGCAACTAAAGAAGACGAAATCAAGCGCAGCTACTTTGCAGGACTTGCTACCCTGCCTTATCTGGGCTGGGCATTAGGCACATTTATTGGTGCTATTCTTGGAAATATCCTTCCAGACCGCCTTATGAGTGCTTTAAGTGTTGCAATCTATGGAATGTTCGTTGCCGTGGTTGTTCCAGAGATGAAGAAAGCTCGCTCCGTCCTGATTGTCGTAATCATTGCAATTATACTTAGCTGCTTATTCTACTATATACCGCTTCTTTCTAAGATTTCCAGCGGTATAACAATAACAATTGTTGCTATCACAGCTGCCATTATCGGTTCAATATTCTTTCCGGTATCTGATGAAGCTGATAACAGCAATAATTAATCTTATTGGAGGAACTTATGAAAAACAGTATTTTCTTTATATATCTGCTTATACTTGCAGGTACAACCTACCTTATAAGAGTTATACCTTTCACTGCAATTAAGGAAAAGATTAACAACCGCTTTGTCCGTTCTTTTCTTTATTACATACCTTATGCAGTTCTTACAGCAATGACAATTCCTGCAATATTCTATGCAACCAGCTGGTGGGTTGGTGCAACTGCAGGACTTTTGACAGCCGTAATATTTGCTTTGAAAGGCAAAGGTCTTACAACTGTTGCTATAGCGTCATGTGTAGCAGTATTTCTTGTTGAACTTATAAGATTTTAATAATTCATAATAGAAATGAAATGGATTTTAATTCTTCTTTCCAATATATGATTCATATAAACTGTAATCACTATTAACAATAAGTTCTTCTGGAAACTGTGTATCTTCTATAACCTTATAGGCTCTGTCAAATTCACATATTCCCTCTTTTATATGTGCATCACTTCCTATAGATATGCAGACTCCTAATTCCTTACATATGTTAAGCATCTTAACATCATTCTCAAAAGCTCCCTGTCTTGGGCCATCCGGATTCAATGATGTATTATTAAGTTCAAGAAGCACATGCTTTTCCTTAGCGGCCTTTACAAGCTTTTCATAATCGACAGGATACCTTGAATCATCAGGGTGTCCTATAATATTAACATATGGATTATCCATTGCTTTAATTAATGCATTCGTATTCTGCTCTATACTTCCGGGCTTGATACATGGAATATGAAGGCTTGCTATTACAACATCACAGCCCTTAAGTCCATATTCTTTAAGATCAATATTTCCATCATAGTCCATAATATTAGCTTCACAACCCATATATATCCTGACACCACATTTTTCTCTTGGAATTATCTTCATATTAGAAAAATATAATATACCTGCGCTTCCCGGCATCTTGGGTGCATGGTCAGTTATCGCAAGGTGCGTAACTCCTATACCTGCTGCGTAAGCTGCCATCTCATCAATTGTGTTATATGCATGACCGCTTACAAGTGTATGAGTATGTGTGTCTATTGTGTATTTCATAATTAAAGCTCCTGATTACCTGTTCTTTCTTTCACATAATTCTCCAGAACATTAACAGTTTTCTCTATTCCCAGAGGACTGCTGTTGATACACATATCATAATATGTTGCATCTCCCCATTTACCTTCTGAGTATCTGTTATGATACTGTTTTCTTGTTCTGTCGTGTCTACGCATTTTAGTATATGCCTCTGATTCGGATAAGTCAAAATGCTCCATAACTCTCTGTATCTTATGCTCCTTATCACCTGTTACAAATACGGATATAAGGCAGTCATAATCCTTAAGTACATTCTCTGAACATCTGCCAACTACTACAAATGATTCTCCGCTCTCAGCTTTCTTACGGATATAATCAAACTGAAACTGGGCAATAATCTCTTCATAAGAATTGGTGTGATTACCTACCCGCCTCGACAGGAGACGGTTTCCCGGCTTTTCATCATATTTGTGAAAATCTGACACATCAGCATTCATCTGTTCTGCAATCTCGTCCAACATGCATCTGTCATAAAATGCAAGTTCTAATCTGTCAGCCAGCTTCCTTGCTATCTCATGTCCCCCACTTCCATATTCACGACTTATAGAAATAATCAACTGTTCTCCCATAAAACCCCCATTTCTGTACACATTTTGTGCACGAAGAATTAACAATACCTTACAAATATGCACACCATAGATATAAGCACAACTATTATAGTTGCCGGAACAGCTGTGCGACAATACTTACCCCAACCAATCATATAACCATTCTTAGCTGCAACTGATGTTCCGACAACATTAGCAGATGCACCTATAGGTGTTGCACTTCCACCTACATCAGTTCCCATAGAAAGTGCCCACGCAAGAACAGAAAGGTCAACCCCTTGTGTCGCAGCCAGGCTCTTAATAACCGGTACCATAGTTGCTGCAAAAGGAATATTATCAATAAGTGCACTTGCAAATGCTGAAATAATAATAATAATTGCAACCATAAGTTTAAGATTACCTTTGCTCACACGGCCTATAAATGCAGCAATAATCTCTAATATTCCCGTCTGTTCAAGCCCACCTACAACGATAAACAGTCCTAAAAAGAACAAAAGTGTTTTATAATCAATAGACTTCAACATATGTAAAGCCTTCCTGCCTGATACAATAAGTGAAAATATTGCTATAACAAGTCCTATAAATGCAACCGTAAGTCCTGTCAGTGCATGCGTTACAAGCAATACAACGGCACAGAAGAATATAACACAGCTTAATGCAAAATCTCTTCTGTTAGTAATAGTCTCTGCCGGACTTGGCATAGATTCAGCCAGTTTATCAATATCCGGTGACGATTCCAGTTCTTTTCTATATGCTATAAGAAAATAAACCACAATAAATACCAGACTGATTACTGCAATCAGTCCTGTATGGGTAATAAATGTTGAAAATGAAAAATTAAGTGATGTACCAATAATTATATTAGGCGGATCCCCGCACATTGTTGCCGAGCCGCCCAGATTAGCACAGAATATCTCTGATAAAATCATTGGCACCGGGTTAAACTTTAGCAGCTTGGCAAGCTCAATAGATACAGCTGCAAGAAACAATATAACCGTTATACTGTCTATAAACATAGCCAGTCCAAAAGACATTATCATAAATGTAATAAACAATGCTCTTGTACGATAGTGTACAACCTTAGCCAGAAGCATACACAGCCATCTGAAAAATCCGGCGGCAGCCATAACCTCAACCATAATCATCATACCCGCAATAAATATAATGGTCGACCAGTTAATCCCTGTTACTGCCTCTTCAGCAGCTCCGGACTGATACCAGAAACTTGATGTAAAAATGCTTCTTAAATTAAGAGTACTAATAACCGCCTCTGGCGACTTCATGATAATTCCAAATACCCCAATCAGCGTCAATGCCCCACATCCAAGCGTCACATAATGCCTCTCTATCTTATCAAGAACTATCAATACAAACATAGAAATGAAAATAATTAATGCCAATACCTGCTCTGCTAACATATTAAATAACCCCCATCACATGTTAAATTAATAACAAACTTTTAACTGTATTATACAAGCATATATAACTAATAGCAACATTTTTCCATTTATTCTGTCCTTTTCCTACTAAGGATTTGAGGCAAAAAAAGCACCAGAAGAATACGTTGCATTCGCTTCTTATGGTGCTTCTGTTTTAAATATTATATTGTATCAACAAGTCAACTATTCCAATTACTTAATAAGACTTTCCTTAATCTTAACAACTGCCTTATGGATATTAACAGGCTCATCCATTGTACAATTAGGGCGGTGGATATCATTAGTAAAGTATACTGTAAATTCACCAGGATGTAATGTAACGAACTGCTCATTCTCTACTGTCTCATAAAAGATATTGTCTTTACCAGCTGGCTCTTCACCTGTAACTCCTGGAAGAAGTGGTGCATATCCCTGAACTTCTTTTCCTGTGAAAAGATACTGGATATCAATATAATTTCTGTGACTTTCTGCACGCTTATTCTCAACTGGAGCTGTTGTCTGATCCTGAATAAGAACAAAAATGTTATCTCCATCAAGTTCATATCTTCCTACTGGAAGCTCAGCTGTCTCTGGCTTTGCAAGAAATTCAAGTGCAGTATTAATAGCTGCTGGGTACTGGTAGTTACCTTTTTTTGCATTAAGTGATGCGTAAATCATTATTATTTTACCTCGAATCTGTTAAAATTTTATACACTAAATATATCATTATCGATAAAAAGTTTCAATATTTTTCTTAATATTCAGCCTTTAATGTTCAGCTTTTAATTAAGCCTTTTAATTCATATCTGATTCCACATATGCCTTGTTCAAAATACATTACACCATCTTCTCAACAGCCTTTACCCATGCGTGGTCAGGGTCATCACAAGGTGTAAGCTGTCTTGTATCAACACCTGCCATTACCCAGAGATAATATACCTGATATCCCGGTGCTGCTGCTACCGGATGATAGCCATTCTTAATCGCTACGCTGTCACCATTCTTTATTATGTAACTCTCTCTTAATGACATATCGTCACTATACATTACCTGAATACCAAAGCCCTGACCTGGATTCACCTTGAAATGATAGATTTCCTCCATATTTACCTCAAATGGAAGATTATCTGTATCATGCTTATGTGATGGATAACTTGACCACTGTCCCGGCATGCTGTAAGTCTCGCCAAGCACGATTCTGTCAACCTTTCCCTCATATTTTGAAGTTATAATATCATTAACATCTCTCTGCCAGTTAAGCTTGCCTCTGTGTTCAGTTGTAACATCACCTGCATCTATTACAAAAGCTTCATACTTCTTTCTTGCTTTAACCTTGCACACACCGATTTCAAGCATCATGCTTCCGGTTGCTGTAACTTCATACTTAGAATCTCTTGGAACATAAACAGTTGTTGGCTTGCCGTCAAACACGCTTCTTCTTGAGCCAAGCTTGTCAAATGTGACATCATCAACCTTAACACTGCATGTTCCCTGTAAAATAACAAGTCCTATTTCATATTCTCCTGATTCATAAACCGCATTTTCACCCGGCTCAAGTCTTATCAAATCAAAACCTATTAATTCCAAGCCAGCTTCTTTATCTACAACTTCCTGATAACCCTTGTTATCATTGCCTTCATAAAATCTTCTCATGTTCGTATCTCCTTATAAATAGATTTAATATTATTCTATTATCTCATTGGTGTTGTATCAACAGTTATTTTCAATTTCTATGCACTTCTGGCCAGTCCTCAAATCTTCCGTTCACAACTGCATGCATAATTCTATCCTTAGTTCCCGGATTATCTCTATTAATCTGCTCCATAAGCTGCTTGGCATATTCCCTCTTAGTTGAACCATCAACCGGACAGGTGTTCTTAACAACCTTGATTCCCTGATTAATCACAAAATTAGCCACCCCCTTTTCCGGCACATACATCATTGGCCGTATAACCGTAACCCCTGCCTCTGGCAGATATGTAACTGGTGGAAATGCGTAAAACCGCCCTTCATATATAAGAGACATTAATGCTGTTTCTATAAAATCGTCCTTATTATGTGCATATGCAATCTTATTGATTCCAAGCTCTCCAAGCCTCTTATACATTGCGCCTTTTCTAAGCTTCGCACACAGTGAACATGGTCTTTCATCTTTATTATCCTCAAAGACAATCTTCGCAATCTCTGTATCAACCTGTTCATATGGCACATTTATACTCTCACAGAACTTCCTCACTCCTGTAAAATCCATTCCCTCAAATCCAACATTACAGGTAATTGCATACAGTTCAAACTTCTTCGGATAAAATCTGTTAAGTATCTTCATTGCATGCAGCAATGCAAGCGAATCCTTGCCACCTGATACTCCAACGGCAATCTTATCGCCTTCCTCTATCATGTTGTAATCTTCTATTGCCTGTCTTATAAGGCTTAATAATTTCTGTTGTTGCATAAAATATATCCTCTGTTGTAAAAAAATAGCCACCATCTCATCTTCAGTATCAACTAAAATCCATTCTCCCTCCCCCGGTTACACTATCATATATTAAATTGTATAATATCCTTATGTGGATTAGTCTGTGACAATCCAACCCTTACTATTTTCCCTTTTATTGGAACAAAATGTGTCTGTAATACTCTCATTGCCATTATCATCTGTTCTTTTTCAAGTTTCTTTCCCAATGTTATATGTGGAAACCAGTTATATGGTTTGTAACAACGATTAATTGTTACATCTTCTCTTTCAGAAAATATATCATACACCTCATTGGAAAGATGCACTAAATATTCGTCTAGAACAGGTGTAGCATACATAACATACGGCAGAAACTGCCCGATTGAAAATATATTTATCTCTCCTGCACCTATTTTATTAAGCTTCATGAATTCTTCCTTAAGATTATCAGGTTTTCTTGTTTCAAAGCTTGAAATTGTCAGATGCGGAGGAACATTATTCTCAATCATATAAGTATTACCTGTTTCTTTTGCAATATTATCAATTAACCTCTGCAATCCCTTTGTTACATGTTCATCAAAATATGCTGATATAAGATACATATGCCGCCTCATTATTATTAATCACCTATGCCAAATTCTCTGGCAATTCTACATCTATTACTATTTTTCTTTATCTATGTGTGAAGCAATAAATTTCCCAATGATTGCAAGTATCAAAATAGAGACATAAAACCTCGGATCACGATGTTCTCCATGTAAAGCAAAGCAAATAACGATTGAAAATACTACTATAGTGTATACTGGCAAAAAGAATTTTTTCATAAGTATTGCTCCTTTATTCGGCAAATCCGAAGTTAGCGATTTCTTTTTCCGGTATTCTCTGTCCCACGGATTTCCTCATGATAGAAATAATCTACGATCACCGGATGTCCATGCGGGACTCTGCCATAAGGCATTTCATTATCCACAAAGGCACAATCATACTTCTTAGCCATTTTCTCAGCTTTTACTTCAAGTGCTTCAAAGTAGCTGCGGTTATGCTTGTTATAGATCTCGTCGTAAAGTGGTACAAGATCAGGATATTTTCCGGCGATATAATCCATAATTGTCTTTTTGAAACCGCCTCGAAGATTGAGATTTTCGAGCCAGAACAGATCGCACTGGTCCTTTACCCGCTCAAAGATTGCTTCAAAATCCGTGATTCCGGGGAATACCGGGGATACGAAACAGACTGTACGGATACCTGCCTCATATACCTGCTTCATAGCAGCGATACGGTGCTCAATGCTCGAAGCAGAATCCATATCGTTCTTGAAATTTTCATCTAGTGTGTTGATCGACCATGAAACGGTTACACGTCCAAGCTTCTTCAACAGATCAATATCCCGTACCACAAGATCCGACTTTGTGCAGATCAGAATATCTGCGTCACTGCCGATCAGCTGCTCCAGAAGTTTTCTGGTATTCCCGAATTGCTCCTCCTGTGGATTGTAGCCATCTGTCACAGAACCGATGACCACCCGCTGTCCGGCATATTTCTTCGGATTTTTAATTTCCGGCCAATGCTTCACATAAAGGAAAGTGCCCCATTCCTCCTTGTGCCCGGTAAAGCGCTTCATAAAAGAAGCATAGCAATACTTGCAGGCATGTGTACAGCCCACATAGGGATTGACCGAGTAACCGCCTACCGGCAGACTAGACTTAGTCATGATATTCTTTGTTTCCACCTCACGAATGAGGATTCCATTTATTACTTCTTCCATGATTTCTGTACCTCTAACACTTTATTAAATTCTTCCGGCATTTCCTGAATCATATTTTCATCCCCTATGATAGGGACAAGGTCTTCCTTCATAAACACCGGAATGCCAAGCTTATGTGCCTGGTCCGTCAGAGACCATGCCCATTCCGGCTCCGTATGAATCTTCCTGCTCTGCGCTCCGGTCATGGTGCCGACAACGATCCAATTGATTCCAGAAAGGTCAACTGTGCCGGGATCATCAAATAACGGCTCAAAGGTAACATGGTAATGTTTTGCTCTAACGTTTTTCCGAAGGGCGTCGATACGCCACAGTTCTGCTTTCCTCGTCACCGTAACGCCAAACCATGCGTTTTCCAGATCGGTATCAAAATCCAGCAAATCAGGTCGCTTGGTAAGGAACAGGAACTGATGCTGTGGATTTTCACGGATCTTTGCAAATACCTCGTCTCTCCATTCCGGCTTCCATCCAGAGAGATCGCTCATGCCGGTAAGAAGAAAGTTCTGCGGACGTTTCTTTTCCATCATCTTGAGCTTACCCGGAAAGAATTCAGGGTCAGCGAAATCATCAATCATATGCCAGCGTTTCACGTTGTTGCGGGCATAGCAATATGTACACCCCACTGTGCAAATGACGATATTCATGTTCTGAATCTGATCTTTGATACAAATACTCATGACTTCTGCCACTCCTCAAGATTCTTTCTGATGCGGTCGAGGCATTCCTCAAACCGGGTAATTTCTTCCTCTGAAAAACCTTTGTAGTAAATACTGCCCATCTCATCAGATACAGAATCGTACTCGCCCTTTAAGGCATGTGCTTTCTCAGTCAGAAACAGGAGCGTTTTCCTTTTGTCCGTTTCAGACTGAACACGGCTTATCAGCCCTTGATTTTCCATTCTTTCCAGCATCGTAGTAAGAGATGTTATCGCTAATCCGCATTTAGTCGAGAGTGACCTGATTGAAATACCATCCTTCTGCCACAGCACATAAAGAATACGCCCTTGGGCTCCATTAAACGCATCAATATTCTTTTCACTGAGAATCTTCTCGAAAATCCGGTCTCCAAGCTGTTTTATTTTGGTGACAAGAAATCCTCCATTCATTTCCATACAAAAGCTCCTATATAGTAGTTTATCAAAAACATACTATATAGGAGCTTTATTGTCAAGAGTTTATATGTCTTAATAGGTAAATTCCGTTTTTTTCAATTCTTCAAACTTGAATTTAGCAATTTCTAATTTTTTTGACGTTTCGGTTCATTAAATGCCTGCCAAAGTGTTTATATAAAAATGCTTTTATCGCAGACATTTCTTGATGGTGTGCTTTTAGCAAGTCATCAGGCGAATCATAGACTCCAAAATCTTGATTAATTCCTTCACTCTGAATATATGTATTATTTCTATCAAAATCTATAATTGGATTTTTGAAGTCTTTTACGGCTACACCGTAACCACAAAATGCACCTTTACAATCACTATTTTTTTCCTGTAATTTTTGTAAATACTTTTTATCAAGAATAAACGCCTCTAACTCATACCATCTATCCTCAAAGTAAACTTCAACCCAACTATGAAATACATTTTGTGGTGCATTTTTATAGACAACCCCTGTCATTGCTCCCTTTTGTAATTTTTTATCAATGGTGAATCCATGTACCCTGCAAGGAATATTGCATGCCCTTAGTATTGCCATAAACAATGTTCCTTTTGTATTACATTGTCCATAACCATCTGCCAAAACCTTTGATGCAGGAACATTATCATCAATATTATATCCAAACAATATTTCATCCCTAACAAAATCATAAATCGATTTTAAGCGTTCAAATTCATTTATATTTTTCCATCTTCTTTCCCGAATTAACTGCTGTATGTTTGCGTTGGAATAATCTAACATTTTTGTTTCTTTTAAATATTTGTCCATAATGCACCTTCACAAATTGAAGTTTCCACTTTCCTGTACTTATGATTTTTCATCAAAGCTGCTGCATCATTTCAAGAATAATGCCATCCGGGTCTCTAAAATAAAAAGCTCGACTTTCCCCAAATCCATCTGCTCTAAAGTCGAAATACTGCGGTTCAGACAAGCAATCCACATGATTTTCGATAATGGTTTTATAGACCGAATCAATATCATCCGTGTAGAAGCATACTTCTGAGATAGAGGTTGTAAACAAATCCGATTGTGCTTTATGGATTTCGCTGTCTACAAACTGAATCAATTCAATCGGTGGTGCTTCAAGAGCCTTCGAACCATTCAAATATGCAACCCTTGCTTTACAATTTTCCTTACGGAACATTTTATCTGTCTCTTCGCCTTCCATAAAGATTTCACCCTGTAATTTAAGCCCAAGAATATCTCTGTAGAAAGCAATCGAGCGATCCAAATCAGAAACGGTTAATCCAATGTGATAAATTCTCCCAACCATATATATATTCCTCCTACAATTTCTTTATTTCGTAAAACTGGAATTTACCTTCCGCTCATATAAAATATATCAATAGCTTTACTTGCAAACTCTGCTGTGCCAACTCCTCCAACATCATCAATATTTTCCGTAAGTTCTCCTCCACCGGCATACATTCTTCCAAGACCGCATAAAATCTTATCAGAACATGTATAAAAATGATCTGTAATATAATCCTGAAGTTTCCTTACCTGCAACTGCACCTGTTCATCTTCTGGGTCCATTTCTTTCATTTGTCCGAATTCAACAAATAATTGCATAAACTCATTTGCAACAGTAGCTTCATCGTCTTTCGTCCAGTTCTTTGTTTTCTCTTCAAACTCCTTATACTCAGAGGTTTGTCCCCATTGTTCTTTTGCTCGTTTAGAATACTCATCAATCTTTGTTGTATCAAATACTTTAAAATCCATATATTTCACTCCTATTCCTTTTATTCCTCGAGCGAAACTAATAAGATTTTCAAGATGCTCTTTTTTCATAGTTAGCAATTCAATCTGCTGCTCTAATGCTTTGTTCCTGTCAAAGTTAGGTGCATCAATTATCTTTTTAATCTCCTTAAGCGGAAATTCCAATTCTTTAAACAGTAAAATTTGTTGCAGCCTTTCCAAGGATGTATCGTCATACAACCTATAACCTGACTCTGTATATTCAATAGGTTTTAAGAGACCAATGGTATCATAATACTGCAGAGTGCGTATACTCACTCCTGTTAATTTACTTACCTCATTCACTGTCATCATTGTCATTTCCTCCTCTCGATAAACATATCGTAAACTATTACGTTGCGTAGGAGTCAATAGTTTTTCAAAGAAATTTTCAAAATTAACAGCTTGATAAATTCCGATTCATCATGTAAGAGTAAGGTCTATCCGGCCTTGCTCTTTTCCTTTAAAATGGCGGTCTGGTCTGACGAAATTTCCGATTGGGACACCATGCCCGCAGACAAATGTGTCAGCCAGCCTCCATTTATCTCATAGTACCATTATCAGCGTACCTGCACCGATCAGTACAATTCATATAATCAGCATCAAACAAAGCAAGATGCAGGACTTTCGCTTTTTCAATAATCTGCAGAATTTCAATAATATTTGTTACTTCTCGATCTTTTCTTCTCATAGATAAATACCTAAAGAATCGTACACGATTCCTCCTTTTTCAAATTTAAAAAATATACAATCTTGAATTTATCGTTCCTGTATTTCCTTACCGCTGAGGTGCTCCACTTCTATTTCGAAAATTTGCACAGCCTTTCCTGCGTGGGCAATTTCCTCATCAACTAACTGTTCGCTGGGATAGTATTTCATTGCAAATCGTTTTAACAGAGTTGTTGCTCTTTCACCGGATTCTACGAGGTAACATCGGCCGAACACCACAACGCTCTGCACAAACGGTGCCCAATCTTCTTCTTTAATGGTTTCATTTGCATATACCGTGAAGCATACTTTGTCACAGGCACGCAGTGCATCTACTTTATGACCTACGCGTGCTCCATGAAAATAAATTTTCTGCGCATCGTCATCGTAGACATAGTTGATAGGAATTGCATAGGGATATCCGTCATCTCCATTTACGGCAAGAACGCCACGTCGGCTGGACTGCAAAAGAGCCTTTGCCGTGTCGATGCTGATTTCATTTTTCTTTTTACGAATTGTTCTGAACATGATATTATTCTCCTTCTTATGCTGATACAACTCCCGATTTTTCAAACTCTTTATATTGGTAATACAGAAATCGCCCATATTATCTAACCTAACAATTTCTATTTTAGCAAATAAAATGTTCAAAATTCAAACCACTTTTGATATGATTGTTAATCATATTCCTTTCGCATTGACCAAATAATTCTTTTACCTTATCAATAACTTCCGTAACATCATCACTTTCAAATATTACCTCTTTTTCTTTGTTTAACAACTGCGTTTACATCCACACATATGAAGGCAATTTTTTCTTAATCGCATTATAAACAACTAATGTCGCTTTGACATCCTCTAAACTATCGTGAGCCAACTCATCAAAATTATAACCATAATAACATGCCGCATTTGTTAGCTTTTGATATGTACGGTTACCATAATAATTGTTCCATTCTTCATATATCTTAGCAAATTCTATCATTGGATCGTATATTATAGTACCGTGTTTAAACCTAATTCCTGCATTAGCTAAAAATGCATAGTCAAAATCAACATTATAGGCTATCAACTCGACACAGCCATCAAATACAGCTTATCTTACAGAAATATTAGTTATTACTCTTTTGTAATTTTCTTTTATTATATGCATCTTCATCAATAGCTCCAGAAGCCAACATTCTTTCTGACCATAACTGAAGTGTTTCAACATTTACCGATATTTTTTCTAATTCCTCCTGAATATATATGAAATCATCTAATTCGTCGTTATCAATTATACCATCAGCTGTAATCTCAATGAGGCGCTCCTGCTTCTTGTTCATCTTATTAAGAGAAGCTACCGTTTCAAGTATAATCTGAGGGAGCTCTTTCATTTTAATCTCTGGAACATATTGCTGTCCAATTGGACACTGATTTGAGCAATAGTAATTACACAATTCCGGTGATTTATACTTATCAGCCATTATGAGTACTTCTTCCGGATGTGGCAGCACCTTCTCACTGTCTATTTTTTCAATTCTCTCTGGAGGCACGCACTCTAAAAAGTTCACTTGCCTTTTCTCGGCTAAGTCCTAGCTCCTCTCTTTTTAACTAGTATACATTCTTATTCTCTTTAATTGATGCTCTTCCCATTTCTTATTCCTTCACTTAAAATCTTACTGTATCTTTGCTATAATTCCTTCTTCTGTTATAGTTTGCAGACATTCCATAGGCACATCTGAATGCATTATCTGCCTCTACATGACCACCTGGGAAAGTCGTACCAGAATAATTCTTGCCCACTTTATCCAAGGCCAGTACATTTCCTTTATTATCACTAATCATGCACATGTTCATGAATACTACTTTTTCTATCATCTGTTACTCCATTTAATATAGCTTATCAACTTCTTTTTCATATGCTGATTCTGTATCTCTGTCAAACAGAACAAAATATATTTCTTCTATTTGCTTTGGAAATTCCTGCTCAAATCTTGCCACAACATTTACAGCAATGTGTGCTGCCAGTTTAACAGGAAAACCATAAACACCTGTTGATATAGATGGAAACGCTATTCTTTTTATACCTTTTTCCATTGCAAGTTTAAGCGAATGATAATAACAGCTGGCAAGCAACTGCTCCTCATTATCCTTTCCGCCTCTCCATATAGGTCCGACTGTATGTATAACATAATCACATGGCAGATTATAGCCTTTGGTAATCTTTGCTTCTCCTGTTTCACATCCATGAAGCGTCCTACATTCTTTTAAAAGATCAGGACCTGCTACCCTGTGAATTGCTCCATCAACACCGCCACCACCTAAGAGACTGTTATTTGCTGCATTTACTATAGCATCAACGTAATCTATTTTTGTTATATCACCTAGAACTGTTTTAATCATCGTAATTTCTCCCAAATATTTTCTTTAAATAATTTCCCATTATACCGTCAATTGTACCACCGCCAATATCGCCTTCAATTACTCTTTTTCTTCCATCCTTATAAGTAATCTGCAAGGTATATCCATATCCGTCGCAAACTTGTGCTTCCATAATATTCTTATACAAACCTTTGCAGAGACTCCGTGGGAAGAGTCTCTGTTTTTTGTGCATAGCTGTATACAATATACATGATGATACTTTTAAATCACTTTCCCTTTTCCAACTCTTTGAAAAATGCCTTTGCATTATCCAAATCATTCTTATCCGGATGTCCTTTTGATATGCCTCCAATAAGTTTGAATGGTCCAAATGTGTCAAATCCCTTACAAGAAAATTCTCCCACAATTCTTCCCTGCTTTTCTTTTACAATTTCCTTTATGGAATCAAAGACCGGCTTTCCGCCATAAGTGCACATAAGAAAAACATCCTTATTCTCTGGAAGATTTACTTCTGCAAAGTTAATTACGGACTGATGCATCTTGCCAAAATAAATACCAGAAGCAAAACCTATAAGATCATACCCTGATAAGTCCTTTTCATTAATCTTAGTTGCATCAACTACATCAATATCATTTTCAGCTGCTATTGCACATACCAGCTCTTTTGTATTATTGTGATGAACCGACGCGTATATAATAACTGTTTTCATATCTGCTTCACTCCATTATTTCTTAGTTTAAAATCCAATCTCATCTGGTGCCACAGGACATTTCCATGAGTAGATTTATCAGTTATACCCTCATCAAACATAAGCCAGAAATGATTCCCAAAATATTTTATTCTTTGCTCAAATTCTTCTTTAGTTGCTGCCTCTAAGACAGGAAAACATACAGATTCAACCGATGCAATATCGTCTAAATCAGCCATTGTTGCATATCTTATATTCACAATCATTCCTTCTTTACTATTGCTTTTTACATTTAGTTCTTATTCATATATTACAATATTTTGCTTAAATACTCTGCCGGAACAGCCTTCGTAAGCCATACTCCATTTACAGATAAGAAAAACTCATATCCGTCATCTGCCATCTTTCCGGCTGCCACCCTATACACCACAGGCTTTCCGTGCCTGCTGCCTACCTTAACTGCTGTATCAGTATCCTTTGATAAATGAACATATAACCTGCTCTTTGAAAGTAATCCTTCTTTATCGATTGATGAAACAAACTTTTCTCCCGTTCCATGGTAAAGAAACTCTGGAGGAGTTTTCTTTTCAAGTTCAACATCAACAGATATTGAATGCCCCTGGTTCGCTCTGATTAATGTCTTATCTTTATTAAATGAATATCGCGCTTGCTGTCAGTTCGCACAATCTCTTCAAGCATCTTCATATCAAATGGTCTTGTTTTACTTATACCTGATATCAACTCAGATACATCTGCCCAGCCATGCTCATCAAGCTTGATTTCTATTGTTTCCGGCTTGTGCCGCAAAATAAGACTTAAAATTTGCTTGTGTCCGTTAATCCCATTGTTATCCCCTTTAGTTTTCTTTTATAGCTTCCTGTAAGGCAGATACTGCACATTATATGCGTATTTCTAATACTTTCTACTCTATCACATACTCATACATTCTAAACTGCCTGTTTCCAACTACCTCATAAAAATGTTTTCAGTACTTACATATTTAAAGCCAGCTCTGATATATAACTTGTCAGCTAGTGTGTTCTTATCTATTACATCAAGATGAATGGCTTCAATGTTTTCTAACTTAGCATATGATATTAAGTTTTTACAAATTGAGTAGCAAGACCCATACCGCGGTACTCATATCGCACTGCAAGAGCATGGATTATCCATACATTATTATCCCTTTCATTTACTTTCCACGCTACCCTTTTATACTCTTTATTAGAATTACTGTTAACTATGGCACACGCCTTAATAATTCCTTCATCTCTTAATACGAACAACTCTTTCTGAACAATACCAGCCATTAAAATCTGCTGAAGGATGTACACCCTTTTCCCAGTCAGGAAAAGAAGGTTCTTCTTTGCTTTTATCTATTAAATCCCAATAGAGATTTTCTATCTCATTAAAATCCTCCAGGCATGCTAATTCAAAATTCATATATCTGTCTCCTAATTTTTATTTAACTCCAGTTCTTCCAGACATCCGGCTGGTATCCGAGTGTTGATGCTTTTCCATTTCTTACAACAGGAGTCTTAATAACTGAAGGATTTTCCATTACCTTTTCAAGTTTATCTTCATCAGCTGTGTATTTTATAAGCGCAAGCAGATCTTTGTCTTTTCCATCCCAGTTAATCATTCCCTGTAACCCGCCATTAACCTGAGCCACAGAATTAAACTCCCCCTTGCTCATTCCTTTTTCCTTCATATCTATAAACTGGTACTTTATGCCTCTTTCCTTAAAGAAACGCTCTGCCTTCTTTGTATCATTGCATTTCTTAGTTCCAAATATCTGTATATTCACAATAGTTTCCTCCAAAATTTATTAATCTTTTCCTGCATTTTCCTGTAGCACTTTTCCACTAGTCTCTCAAAGAGACTTCAAAGTTATAATCATCCTTATCACTTCTTTTCTTGGACCTTTCATGTGGTTTTTACTGCTTGCCCGCCTTGCCTTCTTACTTATATGTCTCTCCATTAACATAAGATCAATATTTTCATTTGTATACCATTTCCCGGACTGATGAATGGCATATGCACCCTTACTTAATGCCATGGCAGCTACACCATAGTCCTGCGTAACTACTAAATCTCCTTTTTCACAAAGGCTTATTAACTTAAAATCAACCGCATCAGCACCAGCTCCCACATATACCACTTCTGAATAATCTGATGTAAGATAGTGATTAGTATCACACAGAAGCGTTACGGCAATATTATGACTCTTAGCTATTCTTTCAACTATCCCAATCACAGGGCATGCGTCAGCATCTACATATATATGCATACTATTATCTCTTTCATTTACAATCAATTGTTATATACATTTAGGAACTGTCTCTATTTCATTCCCACAGATAACTTATACCAGCGTTTTATGTATGGATCATCAAAAAGCTCAAGGTCGTTTTCTGTAAGTCTCACGAAAAGCCCTGTAAGCCCGTCATACTCATTAATGTCTCCTGTAGGATACAGTTTCCAGTTTAGCTGCTCTATTGCCCAGTTACTCTTAACTGAATTGTGAAGCATAGACGTTGTCGCATAATTAGACAGGTTATCCTCTCCTCCAATGGCAATAGGAATGATGTGGTCAATTGTTGGGACCAGCTCCCTGTAGGCACTGTGACATTCTTCCATCTTCCAATGGCTCTGATATGGAAATGCATCCGGCATGTATGAAAAGCAGACTGCTAAGATAATTCCATTCCGTAGCATTGATATTTTTGAAAATGCCGTATCAGCCGGAACCGGTAACTTCCTTGTAGACGGACCGAAAGAGACTGTACGCATAGATGAATCTATCCTGCCGGAAGATACTACTTTCGGTGTCCGCATTAGTGGTGACAGTATGGAACCTGAATTCCACGATGGTCAGATTGCATGGGTATTACAACAGGAATCTGTTGCTAATGGAGAAATCGGCATCTTCGCTCTAAACGGAGAAGCCTACATCAAGAAATTACAAAACGATAAAGACGGAATTTTCCTTATCTCGCTTAATGAAAAGTATGCACCTATCAAGGTTGGAGAAAACGACCGCTTAGACATATTTGGAAAAGTTCTTGAAAAATCTAATGCTTCTGCTATCACAGGACATTGCTGATAAAATTGCAAGTCCTTTTTATTGGACACATTATTTTGCATAATTGAAAATAAGAAAATATCTATAGAACTGAAAGAAGGGATTTTTATGGCGGTTACTAATAATATCAGAGAAATCCGGGAACAGCGTGGCATTTACCAGGATGGCCTTGCCGCTGCTATCGGATACAGCACCAAAACTGTCGGCAGGATAGAACGTGGGGACAGCACCCCATCTGCCGAATTTATGCTGCGGATATCAAAGTACTTTAATATGCTGGTCGAAGATGTATTCCATGTGGAAGATTGAGCTGGGTATTTTATCCAGCTCAATCTTCCGCTTCTAATAATGAATTTGTCCGCTCCTTTTTATATAAAATAATTCCATTTTTTCAGAACTACTAACTATTTTCTTATCCTAAATGACATTGATTATCTAATTAACTACATCATTTTCTGTCTAAAATATCCATAAATTCGTCACCTGTAATTGTTTCCTTATTCATAAATTTATCAGGAAGCATAAAACGCTCTACCGCTGACTGTGATATCCTCAGTGTATCATTCTTCAAATCTATAATATACAGATAATCATCCATACAAGGTGCAATTAAGTCAATCATACTTCCTGCTTCCCGCTCGTCAAGTATTTTATATGCATCAAAAGCCATCATCAAAATTCACCTTCCATTATATTACTCTTCAATGTCTGAGATTTTGAATTTCTCTATCATTTCACTCAGATTTTCTGATTCACTGCTCATCTGCTGGCTCGCAGCCGTCCTGTTGCTGTTGCTGAATTGGTCTGTACAACATCATTGATCTGCTCAATTCCTTCGTTAATCTGCTTGATTTCACTGGTCTGGGTCTCAAGTGTATCAGCTATATTAATCACCTCTTTTGTAATCACCTTAGAGTTCTCTGCTACTTCTTCAAGCTGTGAGGCTGTCTGCTCTGCAATATTCATGCCTTTTTCAACAGCCTGCACAGATGCCTCTATAAGCGCAGACTGATTCCTTTGCAGCCTGTGCACTTTGATCGGCAAGAATATTTACCTGATTTGCCACAACCGCAAAGCCTTTTCCTGCCTCCCCTGCCCTTGCCGCCTCAATAGAAGCATTTAATGCAAGCAGGTTGGTCTGTGATGCAATCTCATTAATAGTTGATATAATCTGATCTATCTGTTTAGAGGCTTCGTTTATTTCATGCATAGATGCAACCATCTCCTGCATCTTTCCATTGCTTTCCCAAATTGCACCTCCAAGTTCGTCCACTTTTCCACTGATTTCCTTTGCACTCTTTGAATTCTGCTCCACCTGTTCTGAAACTCCCGCAACTGTCGCTGGTTCCTCTACAACCATGACCTGATTGGTTGCACCGTCTGCAAGGTCATTTGAGCTTGCGACTACCTCTCTGCCGCACTTGAAACCTCGCTTGATACATGCTGGATTCCCTTTATGGTGACTGCCATACTTTTTTCAAATTCCATAAATGAATTTAAAATACCTACAAAATCGCCTTTCCACTCTACTTCCGGCTGTGCATCAAAATGTCCGTCCGCAAAGAGCTTCATCGACCTGTCTATATCATCCACATATGAGCCGAGAATACGGATAGACTTTCTCATGCTGTGTGCCAATCTACCGATTTCATCCTCTGAATGGTACTCAAGTTGTGCTGTGAAGATTTCCTTCTGTCAGCTCCTTTGCCACATCCTCGATTGCATGTAACGGCTCAAGGATTGTATCAAGCACGATCTTTCCTGTTCTCTTTGTCAACCGCCATGCACATGTCAGACAGATAATGATGACTATGAGTCCGACTGCAGCACATACGTATGTACTTACAACTGCCTGAAGGCTTCTTTCGTCAGTCAGCTTGTCGATTTCCTTTGCAAGCTCAACAGTTTTATTTAACTTTGGTGTACACTCATTGATAATCTGATCAACAGCCCCATCCTTCTGTCCGGCTTTAATCTTATCCATGATTGAGTATCCGGTATTCGCCCAGTCAGAAAGAGCCTTTGAATATTCATTATACTGATTCTCCGGAACAACACCTGATTTTTTTATTGTTTTTAACTGCACATCAATATCCTCGAGCAAAGTTTTTGCACCCTGCTCATAATCTTCATACGTAGACTGGTCAGGATTAAGTGCCATCTCTCTTACATTTCTTGCCGCTGCAGTTACATTTATTCTACATACCTTAACCGCCTGATCAGAAGCATTTACCTTGTTTACATAGTTTAACATATTGAAAAACAACACACCAATGACCGCAATCGAAAGCAGTCCCGAAATAAGCATCATGGTAATAACCATTTTGTAACCATAGTTGATTCTTTTACCCAAATGCATGTTTTCCAATTTCTTTTTCATCGCACCTTTTTTTGAAGACATAATTTGTTATTTCCTCCTATCTTATGATACCTTTTGACTCTTTAATCATATTATTATTTATACTCAAGTCCGAATTCATCAGACTAATTTAATATAGTACTTTTTTCTAAGGACACAATACTGTATTCTCAATAATCTTTATGTGAATCTTTCTATTAAATATGTGGATTTGCACAAAATGGTATAATTTTTCGTAATCCCCCTTAAAATACATATTTTACGAACTGTTTGTATTTTTGGTCAGTTTTGCAAACTTGAATTTGTCCGCTCCTTTATATAAAATAATTCCATTTTTCAGAACTACTAACTATTTTTCTTATCTAAATGACATTGATTATCTAATTAACTACATTATTTTCTGTCTAAAATATCCATAAATTCGTCACCTGTAATTGTTTCCTTCTCATACAGGTACATAGCCAGTTCGTCCAGTTTTTCCCTGTTTTCAGCAAGGATTTTTCTTGCTTTTTCATGCTCTGCTTTTACGAGCTGCACGACTTTTTCATCAATTTCCTTCTGCGTATCTGCAGAACAGGAGAGACGTATCGCCGCAAGATACTGGTTGGTCACGTTTTCCATTGCCACCATGTCGAATTCATCTGTCATGCCGTAGCGGGTGATCATCGCTCTTGCAATTTTTGTTGCCTGTTCGATATCATTGGAGGCTCCGGTCGTGATCTCACCAAATACGATCTCCTCTGCCGCACGTCCGCCTGTAAATGTAGCAATCTTATTCTCAAGTTCTTTTTTCGTCATCAGATATTTATCACCCTGCTCAACTTGCATAGGTGTAGCCGAGTGCACCTGAGGTACGCGGGATGATCGTAATCTTCTGGACCGGTGCTGAATGACTCTGCAATGCAGCTACCAGAGCGTGTCCTATCTCATGATATGCAACAACCTTCTTCTCCTGATCTGAAAGAACCGCATTCTTCTTCTGATATCCTGCAATAACCACTTCTATACTTTCTTCGAGATCAGATTCATTTACAACGGTCCTTCCACTACGGACAGCACGTAATCTTTGCTTCATTTATAATATTGGCAAGCTCCGCACCGGATGCACCCGATGCCATACGTGCAATCGTATGCAGGTCAACATCATCAGATGCTTTTATCTTCTTTACATGAACCTTTAAAATTGCTTCACGGCCTGCAAGATCCGGCAGTTCAACCGGCACACGTCTGTCAAAACGTCCCGGACGTGTAAGTGCCGGATCTAACGACTCGGACGGTTCGTTGCGACAAGAATGATGACACCATTATTTCCTTCAAATCCATCCATCTCTGTAAGAAGCTGGTTTAAGGTCTGCTCCCTCTCATCATTTCCGCCCATTTGTCCGTCACGCTTTTTACCAATGGCATCAATTTCATCAATAAACACGATACATGGTGCCTTTTCCTTTGCCTGTCTGAAAGATCTCGAACCTTGGAGGCTCCATACCGACAAACATCTCTACGAATTCTGATCCGGACATAGAAAAATACACATTTGATTCACCCGCAACTGCTTTTGCAAGCATTGTTTTACCAGTTCCCGGAGGTCCTACAAGAAGGACACCTTTTGGCATAGACGCACCTACATCGGTATACTTCTTCGGATTGTGAAGATAATCAACGATCTCTGAAGGTTTCTTTCGCCTCATCTTCTCCTGCAACGTCTGAAAACGGATTCCCTCACTGGATTGCACATAAATCTTCGCATTGCTTTTCCCATTCCAAAGCCATCAGAATTTTTCCTCCGGCATGCTCCATCAGTTTCTTCGCCATATAATTTCCCAGTGCGATAAAAGGATCAATGGCAAAGGCTTGCGGGAAGCTGATGGGACATCTATCGATATGCCGCCTTCATATAGCCTGTCCGTCAGGTTCGGATCGTTCATCAGACCTGTTTTATAAATATTTTTTTGATCTTTATCTGTAAAGATGATCTGATTGTCCTTAACTTCTACTTCACCGATATTCTTCTCTTCTGATCCGCTCAATTCCATAATCCGTTTCCTTTACCTGATGCTCCATAAGGTTTGGTGTGACAACCAGATTAAATACGATCAGCACTATTAACACAATCCCATAATAATATGCCAGTGGTTTTTTCGGTGTTTTAACTTCTTTCATGTTCTTTCCTCCTGTTGTTCTGCGTTATGCTTTCTCCGTGCATTTTCGTATTATTTATTCTGCCATCTGACTTCGCCCTTGGACAGAAGCGGATAACAGATCAGCTGATCTGAATCAGATTTTCCGCATGCATGTCAACCGCTGTGATCTGATGATTATCATAAGTCGTATAATAGTAAATACCTTTTGCTGTATTACAACAGGACGTGTATATCGTGATCTCATATTTGCCTTCTGTCACCTCACAGCATCACGCTTTGCTGATCTACGGATCCTAAGATATGGAAGAACTGGCTTACACTCTCATCCTCTTCTTCACCGGAGATCAGATTTAATTTTGTAAAGTCAACTTTCACAAATCTTGACTGGCTGGAAAGATCTCCAGGTATTCCCATTCCACCCATTCCTCTGCTATATGCATCAAGCTGTAATACTCCTGCAAAAGTACTCTCCGGCTGTTTTCTGGATACTCCGGCATAATTATTCAGTGCAAACATCTGACTCAGGAATGGTGGATTATTGGTAAGCACTCCTACCGGATTATCATATACATGCAGCCCATCCTTCATAGACTCAACAACGATACAGAAGTCTTTGTCTGCAATAATCCAGTGAAGCTGTGCTGTCGGCAGCTGTTCACTGAATGCTGTACCTGTCAGTCTCATTCTGCCAGCTTCTCTCTCGACTCTGCTACAGTAGCACACTTTAAGGATCCATGGGATGAACTCGAACTGTGCCACCTGGCTTTCTGTTTCATCTTCCGGCAAAGCCTCTTCATATGCCGCATTGCCGACAAAATTAAGACCTGCCATTCCAAGGCCTTTTTCATTAACAGCATCATAATAAAGCGGATAACCTTCTGCAACAAATGCCATTCCGATCAAAGCATAATGGCTTTTTATCTTCCCGGCAAACCGGAAATCAAATTCGTAATTTCTTGGCGTTATCGTGATCTGTTCCCCATAGGAAAATTCATAATCAAGCGTTCTGCCCATATAAAATCTTTTGTTTTGTAAGTTCTGCTGTACACATATAGAACACCTCTTCTTTCTGCTATAATAGTCCTGCAAACAATCTCATAAACAACTGTCCGAGCCGTAAATATGCACTCCGTCCTGTGCGGTACTTTTCGGTCACTTCCCTGCATTCATTCATGGTTGCTCCCAGATCATCTCTTATATCCAAAACTGTCTGACTATCCGCCATAAAACAACCATTTTCAAAGTGGTGATAAAGCAATGCCATTCAGTTAAGCATCATTTTAGTGGTTTTCTGTCATAGAAAGCCACTGTTTTTATGCCTAAAAACTTTAAAAATATTACAAAAAACAGTTGACAAGTAAGCCAATATATGTTGTGCAAGCCTTGATTATAAACATATTTCAAGGAGGCTCATTATGGCTGATTTTTTCTTATCTAATTTAAAATCCACACTCGACAACTGCATCACAGAACTCGATGAAATTCACTCCATGTTCTGCCGTAATCCGGAAAGTGATTTTACTAGGAACCGCAAACTTTCTTTCCGCGAGTATATTCAGTTTATGCTCCAGATGCAGAGTAAATCCGTTTCAAATGCAGTAAACATATGCATGACATATCTCAAACACGATGGTAACGAAACAGAGTCCATGCTTCTCATACAAAAGTATCTGACACCTGTCAAGTACAATCGAAAATATCCTATCCACCTCCGTCCAAAGAGAAATAGGGATTTCATGTATCGGGTTGCATAAATCTCGTTACCATTATACTGCATTATAAGGCAGATAAGCAATCTGTCTTTTTGTCATAAAAAACCTTATCTAAATGACATTGAATGATTTATTTTCTATCTAAAATTTTATTAAACCGACTAAAGACTCCATAGTTTGTGTGTTTGACTTACTGTTTATATCTATCTTCTCCTAAATATTTTTCTAGTCATTGCAATATAAAATTGCTTATACCGTCTCTCCCTTAAGAGTCCTGGTATTCTGGATAATATACAGAGCGACCGATATGACCATCATTATAGCGCACAAACCAATCAACAGATCTGATACCATCGGTGTAATTTGGAACCATATAATATGAACCGCTGCAGTTCCATATAATAAAAAGGTTACTATCTTCCCATGCCAGTCTGCACCATGTACTTTTCCTGTCTTTCGTATCACAAGACATCCACTGACTACCATATACAGTTCCTTACCTGCCATTATTACGATTAAAAGAAGCATATGCGGAAAACGAGTAAACAGACAGATTAACATCGCTGCCTGTGTCAGCTTATCAGCCACCGGATCAAGTATTTTTCCTAAATTACTAATCCTATGGAATCTTCTTGCGATATATCCATCAGCAAGATCCGTAAGACCAGACAGCAATAAGATTTCACCAGCTAACAGAGGATTTTTCTTTACACAATAACTCCATATAATTACCGGAATCAGACAAAGCCGAAAAAAAGAAAGAAGATTAGGAACCGTAATAATTCTATTCAAATTTTCTTCCTGATTCACTTCACTCTGCATGTACGATCACATCACTTTCCTTTTTTTTAGACATAAACCAATAAAATATAACACAAAATACTAAAGCAAACACAACACCAAAAACATTTTGAATCACTCTAAGACTAACCGCTCCTTGTAGTCCATAAGTCTCTGCAGCAATGGCTAAAGCACCAAATGTGTTAAATACTGCCTGCCAGCCATATTGTGCTGAAAATCCTACACCGATTCCTCCAAGAATTCCTATATATGCATAGATTGACGAAGGAAGCAGAAAATATAACACTGTAAAACATATAACACCCGCAATATTTCCGACAATCCTTTTACGGACTCTGTAGTGCATATCTTCCATAAATGGCAAAATCGCTGACATGGCCGCAATACCAGCCCACATTGCACGTGGCATATTACAAAGTTCTGCAATGCAAAGGACAATCGGCACGCATAAAATCTGACATATCTGCCATTTTGTTCTGGAAGAAGTGATATCAAATTCTTGTATCAGATCTTTCAGATTTCTTTTATAAGTTCTGTTTTTATGATTTCGATAAAATACGAAGCAGGTAAGTGCTGCACCTAAAGCCATTCCGACTAATCGCATCTGATAGCTTTTTCCCGTAACATCATAACCATATAGCAGCAGATACCCAAGAACCAATGTAGATTGATTAAACATGAATGGATTATGGCATCCGAACAGAATCAACACAGCCAGTGCCGCAATATTTAACAGCATTCCCAATACCGGTGAAAACTGATTTGCTAAATGCGGACATACAGTCATAATTACAAAGAACAAAGCCAAAAGCATCGTAGATTGTCCGGTGTGGATCCCCAGATCCGCATTCCGAAATACCATAAGGCATAATAAAACTACTACACCCACAATGCTGTTCTCATTTCCAAATAAGATACTGAAAATAGTAACAAATAAAAAACAAAATGCCATTGTAACAGCTATCTTTACCAAATATACCAGTATATGATATGATTTTTCTTTCACTGTTTCACTCTTTTGCAACAGATTTTTAGAACCTGCCTGATTTAACTGCAATTCCTGATAAAATGTCATGTAATTCCTCCTCTATCTGTTTTTCTTAAACTTATATGGCCTCATCTTTCTGTATTGGAAGCTCTACAACAAATCTGCATCCACCATATTCACGGTTTTCTGCTTTGATTGTTCCTCCGGCACTATCTACAATCCGTTTTACAAGTGCAAGACCTAGGCCATTTCCTTCTGCTTTATGAGATCCATCTACCTGATAGAACTTGTCAAATATTCTGGATTTTACATCATCCTCTATTCCTGGTCCTTCATCTTCCAGAATGAACTTAACAGAATCCTGTTCTTGTTTCAGAAACATCGTAATTGTCCCCTTTGAAGGGCTGAACTTAATCGCATTATCCAAAAGATTTATCCAGATATGCATAAAAAGTCCTTCATTCCCAGTATATTTAACTTCCTCCAACTCTACCTGAAAACCAATTTCTTTTTCTGTCCATTTTGTCTCCAGGGAAAGAAATGCCTGACGGATCTGTTCATCCAGACGATATTCTGTTTTTTTCATTGGTATGTTCTGATTCTCTAACTTGGATAACAGCAAAATATTTCCAACCAATCCGGAAAGCCTTTGGGTGTTAAATAAGATTTTTTCTACATATTCCTCTTGCTCCGGAGACAGTTCTTCTCCCTGAAGCAGCATTGTATATCCTTCAATGGCATTAATCGGGGTCTTAAACTCATGAGAAACATTAGATACAAAATCCATCTGCAGCACCTCTGTTGCACGAAGTTCTTTTGTCATCACATTAAAACTCTGATAAGATTCTCCAACTTCTGCTATACGGCTGTTCGTTTCCAAATGCTGTTCAAAATCTCCCCGAGAAACTTCCTTCATTGCTTTACTAAGTCTGGTAATTGGTTCCAGTAACTTTGCATTAATAAAGGAAGTGATCAGCCCTGCAATCAATGTATTGAAAATCAAAAGCCAGCCAAGCACAGGTATACTGCCCGGCAGATTAAAAAAATGATTCAAAATAGCAAATAATAAAGCAGATATAACTGTTGAAAATACAAGTGCCAGCCAGATTGCACCAGTCAGACAGGATCGGATCCGCAATCCTTTTTCTTTCTTTTGTTCCATTATTTTTTCACCACCTTGTATCCAATTCCACGCATTGTTACGATTTCAAAATCAGGGTTATCTTTAAAACGCTCTCTGATTCTTCCTATATGTACCTCTATCGTATGTGGGTCTGCCTCCGTCTCGTATCCCCATACTTCATCCATCAACTGTTGTTTTGTAAATGTTCTGCCTGGCGAAGCTGCAAGTTTATATAAAAGCAGGAATTCTTTTTTAGGCAAAACAAGACTTTCCTTATCAGTTGTAACCGTCATTGCATCATAATCAAACTCTGTTGAACCGATCACAATTTTGTGTTCATTCAGTATCTGTGCACGGCGAAGCAGTGCTCCGACTCTTAAAACCATTTCATTCACATTTACCGGTTTTACCATATAATCGTCACTTCCCGAAAGAAATCCCTGGCGCATATCATCAAAGGAACCTTTCGCAGTGATCATAAGCACTGGTATCTGATATCCTGCTGAGCGAAGTTCTGACACCAGTTCATAGCCATCCATAACCGGCATCATAATATCAGAAATGATCAGATCAATATATTCCTTATCCAATACTTCTAATGCCTGTGCTCCATCCGATGCACTTTTGACTTGATATCCATTCTTCTCAAGCACTTTTTGGAATAGCTGGCTTAATTCTTTATCATCTTCTACAATCAATATTTTAAACACGTTTTCCTTCCTCCTTATTAAAACAGATACCTTGCCCATCCAAGCAGATGCTGTACCAAAAATATTTTTCTCTGACGCTTCTTTGTCAATTCAATTGGCTCTACATGATACGGATCACGATAGGTTCCATCTTCCAATACCTGTCGGGACACTCTTTCATATTCCATCATGCCCTCTTCCAACTGTTTATTAATATCTTTACTGCGAATTACAAGCATCAGTTCCGTATCCAGATATGCACTTCTCATGTCCATATTAAAGGAACCGATTACAGACAGATCATCGTCAATCAGAATACTTTTTCCGTGGTATGAATAACCGCCTTCATATTCCCAGATATTAATTCCTGTACTTAAGATTCTATTTCTGTTTTTCGCATAATCGGTAGCCCCAAATGGATTCCCATTATTCGCAACTGAATTTGTCATGATAGAAAAATCTGAAACGTTCTCTGCAATCTCCTCCCATGTATTATACATCATATCATTACAGATAATATATGGCGTGTGGATCTTCACACGCTTTTTTGCATTTTTCATCAATTCTCCCAATTGATACCACACTACTGGTTCTTTGGAACCTGTGTGAATAGGATTTGACACTAATGCAATCTTTTCTGTCTCAAAAGTTTCGTCCGTGTAATCGGTATCGCAGATTCTTTCCTTATTCTCTTCAAAATATTTCTGATAGCCGTTCTGCAGCTCTAAAACTGCGTTCTTTACAGATTTTCTATTTGCCAGTTTTTTATTGTCATGAAAATAACCACTGTCTTCTTGATCCCATATAGTTTCAAAATAATCTAACAACTGGTTAACTGAATTTTCTTTCTCAGGTTCATCGCAAACCACTAACACGTCTCTGTCATAGTTCTTATGTCCCGGAAAATCACCCAGGAAATAATTATATGTATTTCTTCCGCCAAGAATATATGTCTTACCATCTGCAATCAAATATTTATCATGCATTCTACCCATCATTTTCCATGGTTTCAACGGGTTGGCTTTATTATACAGTTTAATTTCAACATTCTCATGAGAAGATAATCCATAGAAATACGGATTCCCTTCCATATCAATCCAGCTCTCCATTCCATCTACTAACAGACGAATATGCACACCTCTGTCTGCCGCATCATGCAGTGCTCCTAAGATTAATTTTCCACTTTCATCAGATTTAAATGCAAAAGTAGAAAGAATAATTTCCTCTTTTGCATTCTGGATCAAACGCACTCTTTGTAAAAGCGCTTCTGGATTCTTTTCTATAATCACTGCACGTTCCGTATTTTCACTGCATTCGTTCCACGAACCATTTTTTGTTTCTTTTTTGGTTGTATTGGACACTTCCGGCTGCTTTTTATATGCAATGCAGATTCCGAGTAATTCATAAAAAGCCACACATAATAAAAATTGCCAGTATAACAAGAAGGATTTTACATATTTTATGCTTTTTCATTGTACATCACCTGATTCCTTTTTATTTCATACTTATACAATACAAAGTCAATCTCAATTTAACCTCAACAAAATTTATTTTTCATAAAAAAATATGACAGGCTTCTTTTTAAAGAAACAGTCATATTTTTATTCTAATATATGAAGGAGCTTTTCTTACTCCGTTGTATTAATCACTATTTTATTTCTTCCATAAGCTGTCGGATTTTTCTCAATGTACACCGTGTAACTGCCAGGTCATCTTCTTGTATATTCGATATGATTTTTTCATAAGCTTCTATCATTTTTTCTTTCTGACAATTACTTAATTCAATTGCCTTGTTCGTCAAAACAAGGTACGTTCTTTCTTTTTTTTCATCTAATTTCCAGATAATATATCCTTTATTTTCAAGACTTTTTACCATCTTAGATGTTTCTGGAATCGATAATTTCATGTATTCTGCCACTTCTGAAAGATATACTCCTTCATGACAGTCTGATTTTTCAACACATTCCTTTATACTATAAAGGAACAAATAATCTGTTCTTTCGACAAATTCAAATATGCTTTCAACATTGATGCTCTTTAAAAAAAACTCCTCTGCACTGGTTCCTGCTCCCATATTATCGTTCCTCTCTTTCTATATATTCTTTTTTGCTGACTAGACTCTTATATGCCGGGCGAATGATCTTATCTGTAGTTATCAATTCTTCCAGGCGATGTGCACTCCAACCAGCAATTCTTGCTATCGCAAATAATGGCGTGTACAATTCTCTTGGAATATTCAACATGTCATACACAAAACCACTATAGAAATCTATATTAGGACTTACTCCTTTGAATATCTGACGCTGCTTTGCAATCAATTTAGGTGCAATCTTCTCAATATTGTTATAAAGGGTCATATCTTTCTCACGTCCTTTATCCCTTGCGAGTTGTTCTACAAAGCCTTTGAACACCCTTTCTCTCGGATCGGAAATAGAATATACAGCATGTCCCATTCCATAAATAAGTCCCTTCTGATCAAACGCCTCTTTCTTCAAAATCTTACTCAGATATGATGCAATTTCCTCTTCGTCTTCATAATCTTTCACATGACTTTTAATATCATCCATCATATTCATTACCATCAGATTTGCACCGCCATGTTTTTTTCCTTTTAAGGATGACATTGCTGCTGAAATAACAGAATAAGTATCTGAACCTGAAGATGTTACTACTCGTGTAGTGAATGTAGAATTGTTACCACCACCATGTTCCATATGTAACAATAATGCTATATCCAGTACTCTTGCTTCCAGTTCTGTGAATTTTGTATCTGGTCTTAATAGGCGCAGGAAATTTTCAGCAATAGATAAATCTTTTTCAGGTCTATGAATATACATACTTTCGTTTTTTTCATAATGACAATAAGCATGGTATGCATATACTGCTAACATAGGAAATACTGCGATCAACTGCATACTCTGCCTTAGCACATTCGGAATTTCAAGACTTTCTTTCTCCTTATCGTAAGAGCCCAATGTAAGAATACTTCGAGTCATAGAACCCATAATATCTGATGTAGGTGCTTTCATAATGACATCTCTGGTAAAGTTAGTCGGTAGTTCCATACAATCAGATAGTCTTCCCTGAAATTCCATTAACTGTGTATCAGTTGGCAATTCTCCGAATAAAAGAAGATATGCTCCTTCTTCAAAGACAAACCTTTTTCCTTTACTTCCTGTTACTAAATCTTTTATATTATAACCACGATAAGATAACTCGCCATCACATGGACTCTTTACTCCATCATGATATTCAAAAGCTTTTATATCAGAAATATTTGTAAGCCCCGTCAACACACCTTGGCCTTTTTCATCTCGTAAGCCTCTTTTTACACCATACTCTGAATACAGATTCTTACTAATGCTATCATTTTGTTCACAAAAAATTGCTTGCCGTTTCATATAATTTTCCAAATTGCTCATTTGAATCGCTCCTTTCATTCTGTTACGAACTTACATACTATACTCAGATATTCTTGTTTCCAGAGCATTCAGCATTGTCTGTTCTTATTCTTATTCATTAGCAATACAATACAATGGAAAACTCAATTTAACCTCAACAAGGTTTGTTTTTTCATCCATGCAAAATCTTCTTTGTACAACAGACTGTTAGATATAGCAAAAACGGCCTTTCAAAAACAGTTAACTTCTAAATCAACTGTTTTTTGAAAGGTCGTTTCATCAGATTCTTATAGCAATCCAGCAAATAATCTCATAAATAATTGTCCCAGTCGCAAATATGCACTTCGTCCGGTTTGATATTGGTCTGTCACATCACGACATTCTCCCATCGTTCTTATCAGATCATTTTTTATATCCACAACTGCCTGACAATCTGCCATAAAACAGCCGTTTTCAAAATGGTGATATAAACTTCGATAATCCAGATTAATTGTTCCACAAGTTGCCATACAGTCATCTGCCACACTCATTTTTGCATGACAGAAACCAGGAGTCCACTCATAAACACGAACACCATGTTTAACTAATCCATGATAAAAAGAACGAGTTATATTATAAATGAATTTTTTATCAGGGATACCAGGTGTGATAATTCTTACGTCTACCCCTCGCTTAGCAGCCAGACATAACGCATGCGTCATTTCATCTGTTATGATTAGATACGGAGTCATAAACCAACAATATTTTTCAGCTTTATTTATCATACTGATATAAACTTCTTCTCCTACTTGTTCATTATCTATAGGGCTGTCTGCATAAGGTTGAACAAACCCAGTTTGCTGTGCCGCATAATCATAGTGGAAAAGGTATTTACTAAAATCAGGATCATTAGCATCCTTAGCACTTACTGCATTCCACATTTCCAAAAATGTCACCGTAAGCGACTGAACAGCATCTCCTTCTAAACGAATACCTGTATCTTTCCACTGTCCATACGGGTGTGTGTAATTAAAATATTCGTTTGCTAGATTATATCCACCTGTAAATCCGACTTTTCCATCAATAACTGTTATTTTTCTATGATCACGATTGTTCAAAAACAGATTTAAACCTGGCATAAACGGATTGAATACACGGCAATGAATTCCTATTGCCTCCATCTTTTTCACAAAATCTGTGTTAATAAAGCCTATAGAACCCATATCATCGTAGAGTACTCTAACTTCCACACCTGCTTTTACTCGCTCTTCCAGAACATCTTGAATCTTATGCCATGCTTCAGCGTCTTCTATCGCATGATATTCCATAAAGATAAACTTCTGTGCTTTCTCCAAATCCTTAAGCTGTGCCTCTAATCCTTTCACTGCTTCATCAAAATACACAATATCCGTATTCTGATAGATTGGATACTGCGAATTTCTTTGTATGTAACTTGCTATATTTCCTGCTTTCGGAATTGTTTCTTTTATTCTGCTCAAACACTCCTGACTGTCCGGAAGCATTGGTAACAATTTGCTATCAATTTCTGCATATCGCTCACGCATTTTATGTGTGCCACCATTCAAACCAATCAGCAAATACAGGCCTACACCCATAATTGGGAAAATTAGAATTAAGATGACCCAAGGCATTTTCATAGAGGATGTCTTATTTGATGCGTACAATCCCAAAACCAAGATTCCACTCAAAATCCTTGTAAATAAATTTATGATTTCTGCATATTCATTCAAGCGTGTTACGATAGTAATAATAAAAATCACTTCCAGAAGAATGCAGATTATGGAAAAACACAGCCGTTTTACCCCATTTTTTGTTTTTGCTTTGCCCTCTAAAGTATCTTGTTTCATATATATTCCACCTTCCTACTTGCTCAGTTTTCTCCCTAAATTTCGTAGAACATACCAATTTTGTCTTTTATTCTCTGCATTTCATTATCTGCTTCAATGATTGCTCTTGCAGAATGAAGTAATTCTTCACTTATCTCATCATAGCCAGGCATTTCTTCAATTCCTATTTTTATAGCGAAGTTGATGTTCCAATGTTGCCCAGAAATCCATACCATTGGTTCGAATCTGTAATTCTACACGCATAGGTGTTTTACCCTTAGCAAAAAATACTGGTATTTCAACAATCATATGATAGCTTCGATAACCATTCGATTTTGGATTTTTTATATAATCTTTTATTTCAATAACTTTAATATCATCCTGTTGGGTAATCAAATCTGATATCATATAAATATCGTCAATAAACGCACAAACTATTCTAACGCCTGCTACATCATTGAGATATGTCTGTATATTTTCTGTTGTAAATTCATATCCCATCTTCTGCAGTTTATCGTAAATACTATTGGGCTGCTTAATTCTTGTTTTTATAAAAGAAATAGGATTTCGATTGTTCTCAACTGAAAATTCATCATCCAAAACCTCAAGTTTAGTTTGTATCTCCCGAATAGCACAACGATACATCATCATTAAATTATAAAATTTTGTAGCATTATTTAAAAACTGTAGTGATTCCGGACTGTTCATCCTGAGTTTTTTTACTTCATCTTTTGTCATGGAACTTTCCTTTCTACCTCATCCCTGATTTCAAAACATTATTTATTTTGATAGTTGATTCGTTCTCCTTGAATTACTGGATAACAAATCATTTTATCACTATCCAGATTTTCTATATGCATATCTACTGCACTGATCTGATGTTTTTCATAAGTATTGTAATAATACCATCCTTATGGCAGACAGTGGTTACGAAAGTTTTAATACCTTTGCACACCTGATCCGGAAGGGAATGTATTTCGTTATCCGCATGAAGGATATCAACAGTAATGGTATCCTTTCCTCTTATGATTTGCCTGACAGCGAATTTGATACTCATATAAGGACAACACTTACCAGACGCCATACGAAAGAAACACTGGGGAATCCTAACACCTATACCATACTTCAGCCTTCTACCGATTTTGATTTTCTTGATGAAAACTGCATGTATTACGATATTGAATTCCGTATTGTACGTGTTCGCCTTGATAATGGAACCTATATCTGTATTGCCACCAATCTTTCAGAAGAATTTCCTCTGGAAGAAATCAATAAACTTTACCTGATGCGCTGGAGCGAGGAAACAAGCTTCCGTGAACTCAAATACACCATCGGTCTGATCAACTGGCACAGCAGCAAATATGATGGAATCCTTCAGGAAATCAATGCCCATATGATTCTGTATAATTTCTGTGAATTAGTGACTTCTCACGCTATGGTAAAAAAATCTAAAAATGCCAAACGCGTCTATAAAATTAATTTCGCTATCGCAGTAAACATATGCAGGGCGTATCTCAAACACAGTGGTAACGAAACAGAGACCATGCTTCTCATACAAAAGTATCTGACACCTGTCAGGTACAATCGAAAATATCCTATTCCCCTCCGTCCAAAGAGAAATAGGGATTTCATGTATCGGGTTGCATAAATTTCGTTACCATTATACTGCATTATGAGGCAGATATGCAATCTGTCTTTTTGTCATACACAAAAAAATGATTTGAACTCATCATACACCTGCTTTCTACGCATTAGTGCACCAAAAAAATACAGCATTTCTTAACTGAACAGTATTTTCAATGCATGAACGCATATGATATACTGTTTTCATCATAAAAAACCTTATCTAAATACAGTTCATCACTCTCTGCCTTAACTTTCATAAGACAGTAGAGAACCACTGTACTAATAATGATTACGAACCAAATTAACACTTTGCCCATTCGACCACTCCTCTCAAATAAATAGAGGACCAAACCAGCTGATGGAATATTCCATCTCAAGTGCTAATTTAATCCTCACTAAATGTTTTAATATAAAATTGTACCTAATCTAAGCACACAGATTCACTCTCAGACTGATTGCGGACATCTGTGATACTGACTTGGATTTTCGGTTTTGATATAACAGCGCTGCCTTATCTACCGCTAAATTGGTATAAAAATAAGGACTAAATTAGGCATAACCCCTTGATTTTACTGTGTTTCATCTAACTTGGTCCTATTATAACTCAAACACCTGTTTCCCATCTAGAAACCGTTCGGCCTGAAACTTTTATCTTTTCGGCAAGCTGTTCCTGTGTAATATCCTTTTCTTTCCTAAGTTCTTTTAAGAAACGTCCAATCTTTTTCTGATCCATACTGTTTCCTCCTTTCATTGACAGAGTAATATTATTCTACTAAACATAACACGACACAAAGCGAGAAAATGCCGTATTTACGCTATTGGACAAACCTGTCTAGTATTATTTATATTGGCTTTAGCCCTAAAAACTTCGAGTTGTCTCTATCTTTATCTTTTAATTATACACAAGATTTGAATCTTTTTCTACTTATCTATAATCAAAAAATCCTCTCGAAAAATCCTCTTCCTTGTATTATAAAACCACTTTCATAAAGTTTTTCTTCTTTTTCAGAATACCTGCGTATCACCACGAATGTTCCGACTGTCATAATCACTCCAAATACGATTCCTGCCAGAATTCCATTCGTCCCCATTCCATAACTCTCATTCAGATAATAAGATGGCAGGAAAGAAAGGATTGTTCCCACAACCGATGGCGGTATAAATCTTAGAAAATTCTTATAGCAAAGGCACTTTACAATTTCCTTGTCTATCATTCCCAACATTCGCAAACTACAAACGACCCTGCTATTTTCTTCCTTCTCTGCCTGGATACGTGAATGAATTAACAGAAACTCTGCCATTATCATAAGCCCTATCACAAATGCCATCAAAAATAATAAAAATTGTCCTGATTTCTTTGCATCCTGGTATTTCTCCACTTTCGAAGACAATTCATAATATGTCTGCTCATCTTCATTCAACTGATTGCTTTCCTGCAGATATTCTTTTACTTCACATACTCCCGCATAAGAATCTTCCCAATTCTGAAACTGAAACAAGTTTGCGATACCAGCACTACCTGTTATATCTGCACTTAATTTTTCGAAATCAGAATCGTTGATGATCAGTGTTTTATCTGCAAAGGTCGGATTTTGATTAAACAGTATCTTTACATCTGTTCCAACAGACTGCAGCTTTCTGTCCCCGGAAATCGTTACAGTAGATACTGGCTGTATGTTATGTTCATACCCATCTTCCAGATTGTACTGAAACAAATTCAAAACTCGCCTTCCTGAATCTGATAATCACATCCAAAATCCCGGTTTATTTCTGTCACAGGAAGGTAATTAAAACATCATCTCTGATATAGGGAATCTGAATGACCTGTTCTACAGTAACACCATTTTTCTCCAATATATGAAGGACATCCTGTACTGAAACCTGATTCATTCCATAGATTTTTGAGTACACCATGTCATAGGAGAATAACTTTTGCATCCTGTAGAAAAGCCGGATATAAAGTCACACATACCCCGTAAGCATAACAGATACCGCTATTATGAGAGATGCTAAAACATACCTACATCCCCATTCTTTCTTGTGTCTGCGGACAAATGACCATTCCACCAGATGAAACCTCATGTAGTTGGGTGCAAGTCTGCATAAGAACGTACCGATCTTTCCTGTTTTTCTGCCCGATATTGTGCTTTTAGCAGGGTTCCAATTTTATCCAGCATAAGTCTCCCGGCATTCAGGATAAAGGCAACTGCCACCACTACTGTATATAGAACTGCTGTAAGCTTATATGCTTCCGGGCAAAACTGCCATTGCACTCCGTGAACATCTATTGCATAAATGATAACGGAAAAAAATAAAAATGACAGCACAGTTCCTGCTGCAAGTGCTATTGCTAATGCCAGCACGGATATGATCACATTTTCAAAAAGTAAGTTTCTAAACGCTTCCTTCCGGCTCATGCCAAGAGAAAACATCACGCCGTATTCCTGTTTTCTTGATGCCAGAAATGCCTGACACGAAACAGGAAGAAAAAAAAACAGAAACACTGCAGACAGAAAAAATGGAAGATAAATGTTATTGGATATTGATGAATTTACAATCGACGCATTCATAAACGTCCTGTTTGTGGAAATAACTGCAAAACAACAGAATAATGCCGTTGCAGATAAATTGCATAGAAAGTACAATCGATATTTGTAAAAACCAGCTTTCAGCATCTTTCGGGAAATATCAAAAAAGGTCATCTTTTCCACCTCCCAAACCGCACAGCGTTTTCCATATATCTTCTCTGAAATTATCGGCAGTGTTCTCTTTCTTTACTTCTTTTGCCAGATTCCCATCCTGTAGAAAAAGTACCCGGTCACAAAAGGATGCCGTATAAGCATCATGTGTTACAAGCAGAAAGCTGATGCCAGACCGTTGATTCATCTGTTTCATACATCGCATCACATCCCCGGTGGTCTTTCGGTCAAGGCTTCCTGTTGGCTCATCTCCAAAAATAATATCCGGTTCATTGATCAGCGCCCTGCCAATCGCAACTCTCTGTTTCTGACCTCCCGATATTTCCGTAATTCCTTTGTCAGCTAATTTTTCAATGCCGAGCACATACGCTATTCTTGAAAAACGCTCTTGCTGGATGTCTGCTTCTTTTCGTTCAAGAATGAGTGGTAACAATATATTTTCTTTTACTGTCAAACTCTCCAAAAGCTGGAAATCCTGAAAAATCATTCCCATATGCTTTCTGCGAAAAAATGCCTTCTCTTCTTCCGTAAGCTCTGAAAACGTTTCTCCTCCTATTACGATTTCTCCATCGTCCGGTGTGTCAACCCCGGTCAGCACATGGAGCAGAGTAGTCTTTCCACTGCCGGATGGTCCCATAATAGCAACCATTTCTCCTTTCATAACTTGCAGATTCACATTCTGCAAAATCCGCATAGTTTCTCCTGCAGTTTTATAACTTTTTGAAATATGATTTGCATTTAATACATACATCGAAGTTCCTCCTGATAATAAATTTTAAATTTGATTATCAGAAGTATTTAATCATCCATCCGAACCGATAGACTGCAAAGGGTAACTCCCGGTCTGAAAGAAAACTCACCTTGTCCGAGGTCTTTAAAGCCATCATATACCCAGAGCACCATTATTTCTATTCCACCGAAACATATACACTCATAGAAATGCAAACATATACTTTCGCTTATATCGTTTTCACTATTTGACTTTTCCAAGCATTCCATCTGCTGTATGACTATACTTTCCAAATCCCCTTCTGCATAATATCCACTCCAGATTCGGAAATTTAGCGACAAAAGTAAAATCAGCATGATGGAACTTAAAACCATAATAGCAGCAATTCTCTGTTTTTTTACTGAAATCATATGAATCAAACCCTATACTTCTGCTTTATCATCTGGAAGTTATCGCTTAATCTTTCAAATTAGTTAAATCCTCTAAATACATTTCTATATTACCACACTCTGGACAGACCGCAACTTTTACATCATCTATAATTTTTGCCTTTTGTTTTTCATCTACATGAACAACAATCCCATAGCCCCCACCATTTACTTTAAGTCTTAAATCTGACATCATAACTTTTCCGCATTTTGCACATTTTCTCATTGTTTACCACCTACAAATGTATAAATTAAATTCCGATTTGCAGGGAACAATTCCTTGTCCCCTACACCATAATTACTATGTATTTGCATCTACAAACTAGAATTTGGAACGTGCTTTATAAATTTTTTCCGATCCCCTCAAGTTCGTTCATGGAATCCTTGTTTTTTTCAAGTTCACCTCTGGCTGTTGCGTAATATGATTTTTTGAAAAGCATATCCCATGAAAGATATTTTGCCATACAGTCAAACTGCTTATCAATCAGCTCATACTGGATACTGTCTACGGGAGAACCGCCTACAACAATCGTGCCAACTTTTTTATTTTTTAACTGCAATCCACGGCAGTAGCACTTATCAATGATAAGTTTCAATTGTGCTGACATTCCCCACCAATAAACTGGTGTAGCAAAAAGAATCATATCTGCGGCAGCAATTTTATCAATTGTAGGATTTGTATCATCCTTATCGACGCATCCCTTAGAGCATTGACAGACACCACATCCCTTGCATGGTGCAATGTTGAGTTTGTCAGGTTCAATGATTTCAATTTCATTCTTTTCTGATGCTCCTTTTATAAATGCATTGATTGCTGTCAGCGTGTTTCCTTTTCTGGCACTTCCATTAATGATTACAATTTTCATGCGTGTATCCTCCAACTTCCAATTGTTTTAATTCTTCTCAGTTCCACCTTCTTGCCCTTCGGACAAGAAGTATCCCTCGCTCAAAGAGCTCGGTCAATTCCGATTGAGATTTCACCTGTTTTAGGGAATTTAATAACTGTTATATTTTGTTATTAAATTCTCTGCAAGCCCTTGAAAACACTGGATTTATCGCAGGTGAGCTTTCCCTTATTGTTTCCCTTGTGTTATATCGTCCCGTCAGTGTTTACGAACTCTGATAAGGGCAAATACAAGGGCAAGAAAAATCTATAAAACAGTATAACACAAAATAAAAGTGACATGGTGAACTGATTGAAATGCTTCTGATTTTTGTAACAAATGACTGATTGAATGATAAGGAGATTCTATACGATGAGAACAATATTTGCAGAATACAATCCACACAGAAACAGCATTGATATTTATACTTCTGCTGGTTATATGCTCCGCATTGACTGTTGGGAAGCCGAAAAGGATTTAAAAACCACACCCGGATCAGACTGTGCATTGAACGCACTTGCCATTGATAAACCGCTTGAATATGCAAAATTATATCTTGATGGAACAATGCAGATATGGGTAGATGCAGAAGATTCATTAGAACTATGGTGATTTTTTCAACAGCACTAAGGTTACTTTTTCCCAATCTCATTTATTGAGAATCGTCTTTTTACCGTGCATATATATTCAATATCTTTTTATCTATTATAATGAAATCAAGGGCTGGTCTAATGCCAGCCCTACAAAAATGAAAATTCACATAGAAAATAAATTTACAATTTTTCCGATATAAACCTGTTATCAACAAATACAAACATAATTTATATTATCGTATCTATTGATATGATATGTATTTCAAAGAGTTACCAGAAGTTTTTGAAAACTTTTCCCTTGTGATATTATCTAAAGCTCCTAATTTTATACTTTTCCCATGATGGAGCAGCTTATTTGACCGTATCTCTAGCACCAAAGATGTTGTATTCTATACTGATACATCAATAGAATTGCGAACTAACCTATTACCATTTTTGACAAGCGTAGATTCCACTGATTCTCTTGTAACGTTATCAAGAATGCTTGTATCAAACTTTTGTCCCGGCTTCCAATTTGGATTAGCCGATTTCACTCTTGCATACATAGCAGCTCTATACTGTCCTTCGTATTGCTCTAAAGTCCATGTACCACTTAAACGTTTGTCTTTACTTACGCTTAACTGATAATCCTTAAAAATATCTGAACGCTTAGTTGTATCACCATTTGAAATACCGTTTTCCTTAATAAATTCCCTCTTCACATTATCAAACATCTTTTGACGATATTCCTCGGATACACTCGTGAGCTGCTGCCATGATGTACCTTTTCCGGTAACATCCATTCCCGCCACTCCATTTGCATTCAGTAAATCGCCATCCGAATCAAATTGCTTCATCAGATTCTTAATAATGGTATCTCTTCCACCGAATGTTTCATATATCAATCTTTCTTCTGCTGACATCATGGCTTCATTTTGCATAATACCAGATAACCAGCCTTTTTCTTTCAAAGCCTTATATTGTTTGCTATTTGTATTGATGCCATTATACGTGTTACCTAATCCGCTGATATTCATTGCCATATAAAAACCTCCTTGTAAATAAATTCAAAATCCGTTTAGAATTAACTCAATGTTATATGGTATATATCGTCATAAATCTCCAAGAAATAAATTTCACCGTTAAGTGCCCTCACAATTATACAGGTAACTCACAATCCTTTAGCCAAAATCGCAGTTCCATAACAGTCACAGCAATTTTATATTTTACTTCGATTTCAACTTTTTCTGGCGGATTGGCTAAAAGCCTGTCAATATCCTGTTCCTCAACATCAGCCATTTTTGCTATCGTTAGCTTGGATATGCCATGATAGGAAACAAGCACTTCCAAAAAACCGCTTAATTGCTTATCCTTATCTTCAATCGCTCCAAAATACAGAAATCCTACTTCTATTTAAAATTCTGAATTATGAACTCAATTCCGTTACCAGTGAAGAATATCTTTTTGTCCGGTTCTTTATATCCTCCTCACTGACACCATAATAACAATATAAATCTCTGGCTATTTTCTTAAACCTTTTTATGACCGACTTATTTCCAGAGTAAGATATTCCAAATATATTCCAGGTATAATCTACCTCTATTTCCATTAAATCCTCACCAATTTTTATTTCATATAAATGAAAATCCATGGGAATTACATTATCAGGCATTTGGTCAATCAATTTATTTTTAATTTCCATTTCATTCAAAAAATTTTTAACAGATTCTTCATTATGAAAATCTGGTTTTGGAATATCCTTCCTTTGGCCCAAAAGTTCTGGTTTATCTTTGCATAATCAAACTAGCTTTTAGATTTTTCTGTCGTTCTATCCAATTTGTTGCGGCAGGATTGATTTCCACTAAATCATAATGATCCTTTGCGTATTGCACCACTTCCGCAAGGGTATGCGGGTTGGCCGCTATTCTCTTTTCTATCCTTTTTCGTCTGGATTGATAGATAGCATTTCGGATTCTAATCTTTAGAGATTGCTTTTGAGCTTCTCCAAATATAAAAACACTTGTGGGACCATCTTCACCATTTATTATGGAAACTTGATTGATACTTTTATTTTTCATAAGTGCCCTCTACTCACAAATCCCGATTATATCGGTGATTCACAATCTTTTAGCCAAAATCGCAGTTCCATAACCGTCACAGCAATTTTATACTTTACTTCGATTTCAATCTTTTCTGGTGGATTGGCTAAAAGCCTGTCAATATCATTTTCCTCAACACCAGCCATTTTTGCTATCGTTAGCTTGGATATGCCATAATAGGAAACAAGCACTTCCAACTAATGCATTGATTTGATATTTTCCTTTTACCGAACCCTCTTATGCCTTAATATCAAAACTCGATCTATCAGGTACAGAAATACTCACAGATCCTGCTACAAGGCTTTGTGTCATACTTTTTACATCAGTACCAGTTACGGATAAGGTATAATCACCCGTTTCCTTTCTTTCTGCCGATTTTTCTGCACGTTTCTTTGCAGCTTTTTCTTCCTCTGCTTTTTTAGCAGCTCTTTTCTCTTTTACTTTTTCCTCTTTTTCTCTGTTCTCTTTTGCTTTTCGTTCAGCATTCTCTTTCGCTATTTTCCCATCTGGATCATTTGTACAAGATGCTGTCTCTATAATATTTCCGTTTGCATCAATCATATAACTCTGATTTGTCACAGTGCCCAAACATCCATTAATCGTATCTTTTGTACAATCCGGAATGGCTGCTAAGTTTTCCTCCAAATACTTTGCTTTTTCCGGATCATTCATGCACTTTTGTAAAAATGCACTTGAAACAGATACCGTTGTCGGAATACCCTGCATTGAAGTCAGCCCTATATTCATATAATGGTATTTTCCTTGCAAGTATTTTGAATAATCATTTACATTACTATACCCTGTCTTAATCTGCTCTGTTTTTGTCACACCGGGACGTGATGTTTTTAATTCAACTGTACTTGTTGTCACGTTGCCATCTTTTGTATTTGTACTATCCTTTTCACTATCTGTTTTTTTTACAGTATTCTTATAATTTGAAGCATAATACGATGTGTAACTGCTGTTATTGATACCTGTAATTGCCATAATCCTACCTCCCTGTTATTGAAACTTAAAATAATTTCTATTATATTGAACGACTTGGATATTTAATTTCCGTTGATGTAAATTCATCTTCTGCCGAAACATTGATATGCCCACTGCTGTCAATAGCATACTCTTTACCATAAACGGAAAACGTATCTCCTTCTTTATATCCGATTTCTATCCAGTTTATATCATTTAACTGTTTTATCTTTGCGTCAACATTTATGGTCTTTCCTGATTCCTGCAATAAATAAGTGTGTTTTCCTGCTCCCGCATCTATAGAAAAGAATCCCGGAGAAATCCCGACTTTCTCACAGACGGACAATACCTCCTCATTGCTGTAGAGATACCCACACCACACACTCTTTCCCTGTGCCAGATCAGACAGGATATTGCCTGCCTTACACATTTCCCACTTATAATTTGTTCCTTTTTGATTTGTATTCTCTGCAAGCAACGATTCCGAGGCTGCCCAGCCTATTCTTCCATTATTGACCGTCCATGTATATTTACCGCCACTTGATGTTGTCCATGCATAATAACTTTTATTACTTAGTACCAGAGAATTATTCGCAGCACAAATGCCTGACATGGTGCTTGTATTCATTTTCGGTACTGCATAATTAGGTACTACCTGTCTGCTCCCATTAAGGTCAAAGGAAATAACCCCGTACTCCTTAAAATCAGAATTATATCCACAGGAAACATTCTCCCCAAAATTGATTGCATCCAAAATAGCACTTGAATTATTATAGTTTGCAAAATAATAAGCCAATTCACTGTTAGAAATATTCGCATTTTTATCTATCAGTGCAGCTATTGATTGCTTTGAAAAGCCTCGTGCAGCATCAGAAATACTTAAACTGTCCTGTTTTTTATTATTTCCTGCTCCAAGCAACATCTGTATTGCTTTTTGGTGTATTCCTGCCTCTGCCTGCTTTGAATATGTCAACAGCTGGTTTACTGTGTTTACATCTGTTACTGTCTTCATAGCTAGTCTCCAAACCCTTTTTCAACATTAAACGCCAAACATATGCTGCAATTTGTCCAGCATATTATTTACTCTGCCTTCAACAGCTTCTGGCTGATTCCTTAATTCATACCTGCTTCCATAGTAATCATTTAAACGGTCTTTCATCTCATTACAAAATAATTTTTGATCTGTTTTACCATTTAAAAACTGATTGCAGATACCACTTATCTCTTTCTTCTCATTTGTATAAAAAGCTGTCTCATCTGAGATTATTTCTGACTTGTACTTATAAGATTCTGTTTTGCTTCCAATTCCAACAACCATGTAATCTGGTGTCATTTTCTCCATGATAGAATTACGTGCCGAATCATTAAAATGAACATATTCGTCAATCATGTCTGAAAAACCAGCTTGAAATTGCTCTGGAACATACATTTCATTTACTTTTCTTAGCCCCACTTCACTTGCACTTAACAAAAATACAGATTCATAAGAAGTTCCTCTATATCCCTCCTGAGCATTCAAAGAATCTACATCTGCTGTCATTGCATTAATCTTCTCTTTTAAATCTTTCATTTCATCTTCTGTCAAATATTCAGAAGCATTTTCGTCCAGCCATTTTTCAAAAACCTCTGATTGATTTTCCGAACAGCCTTCAAACGCATTTTGTTCTCCAGAAATGGAAGTTGCTTTCAAATCTAATTTGAATAAATTTTCACATTTATATTCTGCTGGTATCTCTCTTATTTCTCCCATTAATAGATGAAAAATGCATTGTATGAAAATCCGATACCTTATTACGAGCAGTCTCAACTAACTTTCTTGCTGAATCACTGATTTTCACATCATCCTCCGAAATAATATTCTGAGGAACAGTTGTTTTCTTCTCAACCTTATTTTTTATCATTTCTGGATTATTAATATACCTATTTCCTTGAACTTTCATAGCAACCTCCTTAAGTTAGTCCACACTTTCTATACTTCTTTATCTATCTTGCTCGATGTCAAAGAACCTGCATCTATTTTCAGGTAATCTACATCACTGTCATTGCTCAATGAACCAATAAAACGATTTATATCTACTGACTTTCTGCCACTCTACTCTCTGGTGATGCCATCCAATGCACCAATTTGATATTTTCCTTTTATCGAATCCTCTTATGCCTTAATATCAAAACTTGATCTATCAGGTGCAGAAATACTCACAGATTCTGCTACAAGGCTCTGTGTCATACTTTTTACATCATTACCAGTTACGGATAAGGTATAATCACCCGTTTCTTTTCCTTCTGCCGATTTTTCTGCACGTTTCTTTGCAGCTTTTTCTTCCTCTGCTTTTTTAGCAGCTCTTTTTTCTTTTACTTTTTCCTCTTTTTCTCTGATCTCTTTTGCCTTTCGTTCAGCATTCTCTTTCGCTATTTTCCCATCTGGATCATTTGTACCAGATATTGCCACCGAAATATTTCCGTTTTCATCAACCTTATAACTCAGATTTGTCAAAGTGCCCAAACATCCATTCACCGCACTTTTTGCACAATCTGGAATGGCTGCTAAGTTTTCCTCCAGATACTTTGCTTTTTCTGGATCATTCATACACTTCTGTAAAAATGCACTTGAAACGGATACTGTTGTCGGAACCCCTTGCATTGAAGTCGTTCCCGTATTCATATAATGGTATTTTCCTTGCAAGTATTTTGAATAATCATTTACATTGCTATACCCTGTCTTAATCTGCTCTGTTTTTGTCACACCGGGACGTGATGTTTTTAATTCAACTGTACTTGTTGTCACGTTGCCGTCTTTTGTATTTGTACTATCCTTTTCACTATCTGTTTTTTTATTACAGTATTCTTGTAATTTGAAGCATAATACGATGTGCAACTGCTGTTATTGATACCTGTAATTGCCATAATCCTACCTCCCTGTTATTGAAACTTAAAATAATTTCTATTATATTGAACGACTTGGATATTTAATTTCTCTCAGCCTCAATATGATATGTAATTACTATTTTTATTTGTAAATCATAGTACTAACATCATCAAATCTTAATGCTCATCAATAACTGCTCTCTATTAGGCTGAATCATTGTATATTTCTCCTTAAATGAGGTAATTGCACCATACATTTTCTCAGTTAAATTTTCTGGGATTTCGTCCTTTCCCCTGGTTTTTTGCTCCTCAATGTAAGCCGATGCCAAAGTTGACCTTGTGGTAATTTTTGAAATTTTATTCATTTCTTCACCAATAATTCCACGGGCATGCTGATTGGTTGTCTCCATTGTCACAAAGTCATCCACTGTTTTTTTATATGCAGCATCTAAATTGCTTAACTCTTCATCCTTTGTAAGCTTATGAGTTCCATTTTCATCTGTCACATATATTTCCCGTGTACCAGATTCATATCCCTGAACAATTTCATCATACAACTCTGCATATGCTGCAACATAACCGTTCGCTCTGTCTGTAGTGCTTAAAGCCTTTTGCCCGGCATTAGCAGCATCTTTATTCAATTCTGCTGCTTTCTTTGAAATTTCATATCCATAATCAATATCTCTGATTTTTTCACTTTTTAACAGTTCTCTCCGCTGAAGTACATCATCATAGGTTTCCTGTCTGTTCTGCTGTATACAGTTGCGATAATACTCCATTCCCTCATTAGAAATAGAAAGCTTTACCGATTGTTCCGTTGTATGTTTTTCGTTTGTCTGCTTATTTTCTTTCTGGACTTTAACATTATTTTTTTCTACGATCAGATTCGTATTGTTCATGTAATTAGATATTTTCATATCCTATTTTTCCTCCTTAAAACCCATTATCTTAGTTCCACCTCGTAGCTCATAAATAAATCTATCTATAACTTTATATCTACTGACTTCCTACCACTTTCCACCGACTCTCTTGTAATGCCATCCAATGCACCAGCCGGTATTGGTTTACCCGCTTTCCATGTAGGATCAGCGGCTTTTGCTGCTTCTGCAAATGCCTGTCTGTATTGATGTTCATATTGTTCCATTGTCCAGCCTGCTGATAAGCGGTCATCCTTATCCATTTTTCTGTATAAATTGTTATATACACTCTCCCTTTTGGTAGTATCACCATTTAAAGTACCGTTTTCATTTAAGAATTCTTTCTTTGCCAGTTCAAACATTTCTTCCCGGCTGCTCTCTGGAATAGAAATGATATGTTTATAACTGTTTCTGTTCTCATCCGTTACAGCAAGTCCTGTTAATCCGGTATTCGGATCAATCCAGTCTCCATTTTTGTCATACTGGCTCATCAGGTTCTTAATTGCCTGAACATTTGTAAACATTGCACCGTTTCCATTCTTCATCATCTCACTCAGTGCTGCTTTATACTTTTTACTGTTTGTGTCAATCCCTGCTGCTTTTAATTGTTTTTGTACAGAACTGCTGTTCATTTTGGACAACTGAATATTGTTGACCAAATTTGTTTTTGATGTTCCAAATGTTGTTTGAAATAAAAAACCGTAGTCCGTAATTCTTGACATAAGCGAAACCTCCCATCATTAAATTTTTTATATGTATCATCCACTTTATTTTTTTCTATCGACACACCCCTTCTGATATTTTACCTTTTCTGCACCAAGTACGATTTTTTTGCACGAAGTAAGACTCTTTACAAAAAAATAGCCAAAAATGCTCTTTTATGAATTAAGGAATAACTCAGCAGCAAATTTATTTCCATCATTCTTCAATGTTAAATCTCCATCATATTTTTTTATACTGCTCTGAACATTCAGCAATCCTATTCCACCATTTTTTCCTTTATTTGATACTGGAAAACCATTTCTCCACTTTACTTCATTACAATTATTTTCAATGCTGACAACTATCATCTTATGATATGAACCAATCTTAATGCAAATATATTTCTCGCCTTTCAGCTTTTCTGTTGCTTCAATCGCATTATCTAATAAATTTCCAAAAATAGTTGTAATGTCGATTGGTTCAATGAAATTCAAATTCACATTATCTACCTTTATTGTTACTGAAATCCCCTTTTCTCTCATAACAGATTCTTTATCTGTAAGAAGTATATTCAAGATCGGATTTTCTGTGTATTGAACCGGAATAAGCGGCTTCAACAACTCTCTGATCTTTGTTGCATATTCTCCTGCCGTTTTTTCCTGCTCTGCACCATATAACCCTTCGATTGCTTTAATATGCTTATTTACATCATGTAATATCTGAATGGTTTGATCATACTTTTTTGCCTGGGTCAAATAGTATTCGTATTGTACCTTTGCCTGCTGCTCTAATGCGATCAACTGCTTTTCGTAATAGTTCTTTTCATCTGCCATTTTTACAAAATATAAAAGGTATAAATCTGCCAGAACAATACATCCCATGTTGACTGCACACAAATAATTTTCTTCTCCATTTTTAAAATTCTCTACAATTACACTCATGTTAATCAGACTGTATAGAAGTATAATTCCATACATGATGTACCGTGTCTTTGAATAAGGGACATCACTTTTTTTCACAAACCTGTTTATGAATGTGTAATACAAAAAAATAAGTATCACCTTTGAAAATGTTACCTCAAGGCAATAAAGCATCGTTTCATTCACATTTTTTATATCTGCGGCTTGCAAAATGCATTGTAAAAGAATCACTCCCAATGATTCACAGACAGACATACAAAATACTAATGCTTCACATTCAATAATACGTCTTAAGGGTTTATCTATATCCTCATAATACAGAACATATACTATAATCCCCGTCAAAACGCCCCAGACTACTAGATTTAATATGGAATGATTGAGCATATTTATACAGAATGTAAATATTACTGTGGTAGTCTCAATCACAATATATACATATCTATTTCGACTACTCTTTTTATACTTTCCATTCATAAACTGAAATAATATCGTACTTATTATAAAACATGAAAGTGCATTACATAATACCAGTAAAATCGTATTCATTTTTCCTCCTATGAATTTCTCTGCAAAAATTTATTTACTTCTTCTCTAAAATCGTTGCTTCTCCTTTGTGCAATCTGAAGTTCTTTTCCATTATCCATATAAATAATAAAGCCCTTTATTTTTTCAATATGCCTTAAATTAACCAGATTTCCTCTACAATTCACAACAAAATCATATGGTTGCAGTTCTTCAACCAGTTTTTCAAAGATACAATCATACTCATATGTAATATCAGACAATGCTATCAGTACTTTTCTGGATCTTTTTATGTATTCAAAATATAAAATATCCCTCAGTTTCAGTTTGATCGACAGATACTCTTTTCCATTGCTGTCAGTCACTTTATAAAAATTCTTTTCTACTATGGCATCCGGCAGTTGATTCAGAAGTTCCAATATCTGCAATTCCAGTTTATCATATTCCAATGGTTTACATAGAAATGAAAATGCATGAACTTCGTTAATGACCTGCATACAATATTCTTCATAACTCGTAATATACACTAATTTCACATCTGGAAATTTTTCTTTCAATTTTCTCCCCAGTTTAATACCATTCAGTTCTTCCATCGAAATATCTAAAATTCCGATATCAATACGACTGATATTTTCAAGCATTTGATTTGCAGACATAAATTTCTCTATATGATAAGCAATCTTTTGACTTGTAAAAATCTTATGCAGCATATTCACTGCACACTCAAGATCTGCTATATCGTCATCACAAACAGCAATTTCCAGCATATTACTCACCTTCTTCCTATCTTCCTACTATATCGGTAATTTTTATTTTTCCATTAAATAAATATAAAGTACTCTGCATATTATCTAAATAGGCTCTAAATAAATATCATATATATAGAAAATGTGCCATCATCTTGACGGCACATTTCCTATATTTTCCCTCCAAATTATATTGCTACAGTATAGAATACCATTGTCTGTCCATACTATCAGCTTCATACTGATATGTAATCAACTGATTCATGTCTTTTAAACCCGCCATTTCTATTAGGTTCTATCATTATATTATAGTTTTCATATTTTTATAGTATCCTGCATTATCCATAACACTATTATTGCCAGATGTACCCACAGTACTTACCTCAGAGTCCGAAATATTATACCCTGCCTTAAATGCAAGAATATCCTCCAATCCATATTGATTTTTATAATCCGTCAGCATATAGATATTATCTCGTATTTCCTCATATTTCGCATTGGCTTCCTGGGAGTTCATTATTTTACACATTTTCTCTGGAAGTCCGGTAATCTTCCCATTGTCATCTACGTTTATATCGTCAAATGAATACTGTCCATTTGTTGCTTTCTGAATGAACTGTTCCACTTCATAGTAAGCATTTACTAATCTATATTGTGTGTTAGAAATATCTGCTGTCTGAATATATTTTTCCCACATATCATCAGCAAAATTTTCCGATATCATATTTTTTATCTGTTCTTTGTTTTCTTCTGTAATGTCCCCGTTAATCGTAATAGTTCCAGATACATCTATTTCAATTTTCCATGATGTATCTGGCAGTTCAATTCCTTTTTCATTTGCTATTCTTTCTATTTCTGCATAAAAATCGTTTTTTATATAATTCGACTTCTCTGCTCTCTCATAATCAGATAAATTGGCAAATATTTTCACATATGCCATTTCCGACACACTTAACTGCTCCCCCTTTTTCATCTTATTTAATAATTCTTCTACACTATCCGTTCCCGAATATTTTTCATCTTCCGGCAACGCTTCAAATTGCATCTGATGTAATTTGTCAATTTCGCTTTGATATGTTTTTTCATATTTCTGCTTTATTGCATTTTTTTCTTCTGAATTATCTGCATTTGCTATTTCTTGTGAGTGCTGCACATTACTACTTGAAGTGTCCCTGTTTTTCGTTTCCGTAATTTTTATTCTATAGGAACCTTCCCCGGAATCCGATGTCATATTGGAATTTTCTACTCTGATCACATAATCTGATGTAACGCAGTCCCAATTAGGTACCGTAAGCTGTTTATTACCATGTCCATCATCTGTCGCTATTCCAATCTGATTGCCATATAAATCGTACAATACTAAATTATATGCCTGACTATTCTTGCTTTCCAATGAAATCGTTATCTCTGAAGATATACCCATTTTAGAGTAAAAACTTTTTTGCGGATAAGAAAAAGAATAGTAATCTACATCATATTTTGAATCGATTGTTCCCTCTAAATAACTTTCATTATTATGCAACAATGTTCCTATATCATATGTACTGTAATAGCGATCTACCTGATCATCGTATTTCGTATGCTGATGATAACTATCATTCTTATTTGTTTTGGCATTTTCTATTAACACCGTTTGCTCATTTAATTCTTTCATCGGCGATTTAAAACTTTTTGCTGCATTTCCTGTCTCATATATTTTACTATCTACTATTCCGCCACCTATATAATGTACATAGTGTCCCATCTTATCGTCACCTCTTGGAATCCACGGATTGTATAAAAATACCATCCGTAATTTATTTATCTTTCTAAATATTTAGCCCACTATTATTCCGAAAGGAACTAAATAATCCAATGTCATCTGTGTCATTGTAGTGCAACTAGCATTTACATAAGAAATACCACTTACCCAATGTACTGTAACAGATGTTGCATAGTTTCCATCAATTGATCCTGATGGTGGATTATTGTCAACCAAGTCACTCCACCAACCACCTGTTTGTGCTAGTTTTTTTGAATAACTAGCAGTTGCTGGCGTATAATAATAGTCAATGCTTGATGCGTATGTATTATTAGCAAATGCTTTTGATTTATCCGAAAATTTCACACCTGTCAATGCATACTCATCTTCACTTCCACTAGGACAATTAATGGTCAATGTTTGCGTACTTGCTGATTGGCTAGATGAGCTTCGATTCCACTTTATTGTTGTATAATGTGTAAGATCCGAAAAGGTTGTTGTTTGTGCTATTGGCAATGGTTGTCCAGCATAATATCCATAATGATAACCGGTAGTTGCTGTTGCATCTTTTACCTTAAAAACAATATAATAATTTCCATCAATAAGACCTAAACTAATTACCTTATTCGACGTTCCTGCAATCGTTTTAGTTGTTGAATAATATCTGTCAAAATAACTGGTAACTCCCGCCTCATCCGATGAACGATATATTAAATTTATATCATTGTCAAAAATAAATACATTAACATTAGATTCTAACATAAATGTAATATTATTACAGTCCTCATCCGAAACAACACATTGATAATAATGTCCCTGATTTTCATCATATGCAGAATCATTCAGATACCCCTCTCTTAATGCCGAATTATAGTTGCTCTGACCTTTTGGATTCAGTAAGAAACCAGACATTACAAACCCTTCTGATGTTTTTGCATATGTACTAAAAATTTCTGTATTCGATGTCCATTTCTGATCAGAGAAATTATATTCCATCGTGCTTGCACTCCACATATATTTATTTGACACCCTTCTTGTATCTGCATATGCACTTGCTCCATCATTTGTTGCATCCGTAAAGTCACAAGTCACTTCTTCGGTTGCAATTTTCGATTGTAATAATGTTAAATCCGTGTCGTTATCTTCTGTATTGAAATGTACTTTATTGCCATTATCAATACTTGCCGCATTCGCTACTGAGACATTTCCTAACAGCAAACATGCTGCCAATAATATTGTTGCTATTTTTCTCTTTTTCATGAATAATTCCTTTCTGTTCATAGTTCTTTATTTTATAGTTTTTTGATTTATATAGATTCATTATTAAAACGCTTTCCCTCCCTCTATTGTTTATTTTTTAATTTAAAAATTTCGAATCATATATTTTATCTAAAAAAATATATTACTATACTTGACACACTTCCCTATATTTTTTCAAAAATATTATATTTCTAAAGTACAGAATACCATTGCCTGTTTGTACTATCAGCTTCATATTGATATGTGATCAACTGATTCATGTCCTTTAAACCACTCTTTCCATATAAAATGCTTAAAGTCATATCCGGCACATTGTTCCATCCTTTAGTTGACATAGTTGAAACCAGGTCATGTATCCAATTCTTCATTTGCTGCTTGAACTCTTTCGGAACTTTTCCAGAATCTTCAACAGCCTTATCCACTAAGTCTAATATATTCTCTCCTGACTCCGTATAATATGTCCCGTTTTTTTCCTCAAGTTTATCTAATTCATATCCTGTATAACTATAAACTTGATGATATGCTTCGTATTTCATTTTTGATTCCTTTGTTATCTGAGAACTCTCACAGCCATCTTGTGTTGAACAATAATATATATGCTTATAGAGGTTTTTTCCGTTATCTCCTACATTTAAGGCATCCTGCATCAACACCTTTGTTTCTTCATCCACGCCATCTACCGTTATTTCATAACTGTATGGATCGACAGTAAAAGTACAATCTTTCGTAATAGAAGATGTATCTACACCAGCCTGCTTTAAAATATTTGAAATTTGCGAATTTATCAATGCTCTTTCAAATTGGATTTTATCCGAATCTACACTGTCACCGTCCACTTCAATTCCCCTGAACAAAGAATCCTGATAATTTACACCATTTATCTTTCCTGTCCGGCACATCTGCATCTCATAATTATATGCAATCCTACGTTCTGTATCAGTCAGATTAGTCTCGTAATACTCTGAACTCTTATCAAAATACTTGGAATGAATATAATTTTCAGGATTGGAATGCGTTTTTGCTTCTGCGGCAAGTTTAGAATACTTTTCCGTTAATGCCTCCCTAAATGCTTTACCTGTACTCATATATTCACTTGTTTTCGCATTAATCTGTGTTCCTGCATTCTCAATGATCTCCTGATTCGTTTTTTTGGCTGAAGCTATATAGGACTTTAAGTCAATGCTGCTATCAATACTTGTATTATGTGTTCTTCCACTTGTACTTTTTGTAAGTTTTTCCTTTCCTGATGCGCTTATCGTCAAAGTATCTCTTGTGCCTATACAACCATTGCTTCGACTGATTGTCGCTTTTTGTTGTTGACCAAACAGGACATTAAGCAATGACTGATTAGCATAAATTCGGCTGTTAAAAAAAATATTCATAGTATCACCCACATTTCTAATATGACTTATATCCTGTATTTGCTATATCGTACTCCCATTCCAGTGTTATTTTAACATTTTTCATTGTTGATTTTGCTGTTGCTAAAGCATTATATTTAAATTGCCATCTTTGTGCTGCCTGAAATCCATCCGAAACATCTATATTGTAATGTCCACTCGATGCACTTGCTACCGTAGATGTATACCAAGTACTTGATTCTGTTGCAGGAAGTACCATATGATGAACATTTCCCTGACTCGGTGATTGAGTACCTGATGTATTTACTGATGTAACAATGGCTTCTGGTGGAATTGTAGTATTATTTGCCAAATTCAATGTAAGAACAGAAGAATCTACACCTGATAAACTTATTGATGAATTTCCAGGATTAGATGCTGTTCCACTAAAAGAAAACACTCCTCGTCCAGTTTTAATTCTCTCATTCATCGAAAGTGAAAAATACATTGTACCCTCACAAGTTCCACGATTAACATGAATATAATATGTCTGTGATGAAGAAGTGAGATTATCACAAGCCACCGCCATAAATGGAATAACCGTGTCCATATCCAAAACATCGTCAGGGCTGTACTTTTCATCTAAAATTCTATTCCTATTTATAAACCATTATTTTAATCGCACGCTCTTTACGCTTTCATATCAAAATTGCCTTGTGACATTATATTTTCATTCATACCACCAGTTCTTTGTTCACTGTTTAATGCTTTTCTTGCATCACAAAAAGCCTCATAATATGTCGATTTTAACGCCGAATGTACCTGTGACTCTGCTTTTGTTTCCTTTTCTTGCCAGCCTACTCCCTCTGTATATGTCAGAACTTCTTCACCACATTCGTTATATACATGAGCTGCTGATCCTGTTCCCTCTCCCTGAAACTCAGCCTCATATGGTATCCCAAATAAAATACACAGCCATCTTTTGTCTGCTTCTTGTATTTTTTTCATATCCCCCATATTTCCAGAACTCATTGATTGGTTGAACTTACCTATCAGTGCCGCCCGATTTGGTGCCACTTTAGCGACCTCTGCTTTCCGCAAGTTCATAAACTCATTTCCCATATATATGTTGTTTTTCGCATCTTTCTTAGCCAATTCAACAATTTTTTCTTTTAATGAATCTGTTAATTTCCACTTGTTCTTTTCAGAAGTTTTTTTAGCACTACTGCTAGAACTTCCAGATACGCTTACCGTATTGATAGCATTTGATATATTCATCTCTATTACCTCACTTGAAAATTTGTTTTCAATATAAACATTTGGCACATATCATCAATACCCCTTGCAGAAAATGGCATAAAAAGATTAGACAACAGACACTATCTGTTATCTGGTCTTTTTACGTTTGAACTCGACAACAAACAGATTATCCTACTCATATCTTGCTTAATGTTCTTCTAAAATCTGCTGTTCATAAGCCTTTGCTACCAATGCCTTTCTGCTAAGTTCAGCATTTTGCTCTTTATTCTTAAAATACTCTTTTGTACGAAATTCCTGCATATCCTTACGAGCCTGTATGCGTTTCTCAACATATTCCTCTAAAAGCTCCTTATTTCTATCTTCTTTCTTCTTTTTACATTATTTTCATGTTTTGAAGAATTTCCTTTAATATAACTATCATTCTCTTTCATTCCTTTAGTATATCCGTAACACCCTTCCCACGTACCATCTACATGAGTATACGCTATTTGTGGAATGTTACTTCCAAAATCAACTGCCTTATTCTTCGCCAAAGCATCTAATATTTTCTGCTCATATTCCGGTTCAGTCTGCATCCTTTTATAAGCATCTGTAATATCAATAACCCAATTCATATTTCTCTGTGACGGATGAGTATATAGCGCATCCATCTTTTCATTAAAATACGCTTTGTATTCCTCAAAAGTCATATCTTCTGGGAAACCGGATTTTCTCTGTGACCTTGCCAGCAAATCCGTCATTTTTTCCCGTGCTGTTTACATTCTTGGTGTTTCTCGCTGTTGCTACATTATTATGATAATAATTCTGTCCTATTCCACTAATGCCCATTTCTTAATATCCTCCATTATTTTTGTATTGCGACTCATCTGTCGTTCAGAGTCGCCCCTGTTCCCTTGCAGTCCACAGAGGCAAAGTTTTATGTGCCTCTACGGAATAGAGTTTAAGGATTATATCTGTATATCCAGTGAACTGCCCGAAGATGGTGCTTTTTGCCCGCTGCTAGGTCAGACTGTATCTGCTGATAAGATACAGTTCCCTTTGCGTTTTCTCCATACTCCTTTTCAGTCGTGCCAGTTCATCATTATAGATAGATGTAAATACGCGTGCCCTTGCAAATTCTTCCTCTGTGCTTATGGCTTTCCAGTTCCTTGATTCAGGATTGTAAGACAATGTTTTATTTCCATTGTTGTCCCAAAACATACAAGCCGCATTCATCTTTCCGCCTGTCTTTCTCATACTTGATTCATAGATGGCTTTCCTGTCCGGGGAAACTGTCTCACCATGGCATACATAATTTTCGGTATGCCGCATCATCCCGCTTCCCGGTGGCAAATTCCTTCTGTGCAAGTTCCTTTATAGCTTTCTCGAATTCTTCCTCCGACATTGCAGGCTTATCACGTTTCGTCATAATATTATCCCAATTCGGTTTTGTGAATTGAATATCAACCGGCTTGAAACGCAGTGCGAAATTTCCATAATCACATTGAGCTAACGGATTATTGGGATTTTTCTTATTGCCAAACATCTGCTGCACCATGTTGGCATACTGTGAATAATTGCCTCTTGTTATCTGCATATTTATTCCTCCTTGATAAATAATATGAAATCCGTTTCTATTGTTCATTACCTATTTCATGCCAACAAATTTTGCAACCTCCACATCGAAATAGTCGTCCATATTACTACTGAATCCGGCGCCTTCCATGCCTGATCAAATGTTATATTTTCAATATTACTTAAAAAATAAATGTGCTATCTTTTTCTGCATTATTCATTCTTCCGGTAATCTCTAATCGGTATTGATAGGTATAATCATCCGTTTTCCATGTACCATCACTCATTTCATAATGTTTAACCATAATAACCGGCTCAGTATTCTCAAATGCCTCTTTCGAATCCGTTTTTCATAAGTCCTAACGACAGATGGTTCCTTTTGCGAACATCCACACAGACAAAACATAGTGCAGACTGTTATCATAATTGACAATACTATCTTTCTCTTTTCACATACCACTCCTCCAAGCGAAATGTGTTCTTATTTCTCATATCGACCAGATTTCTTCTCTTGCAAATCCACCTTGCACTTATCGACTATTTGTTGCACTAACTGACTATAAAATTACCACTACCCTAAACTCTTTCTCATCACAGTCAAATGCAATTCTGCCATCGTATTTTTCTAACACCGCTTCCGCATTCTTCAAACCAATGCCATGTTACATCAGCACATCCGGCAGACAGCTCTATTTCATTGTTGCAGGAACTGCCCTGCCCGTCCTCTGTGGCTTATTAGGGATAATTTTCTGCTATGCCTTGGCATCAAAGCTACTCTGCATATTATCCACATTTACCGTCTCTTCACTTGCCAGCGGAATCCCTCTCTTTGCATTCCCCATGCTTCATTGTAGATCATGCACATTTCCGTCTGTCTGGATGCCTCCGCATTGGTTGTATACATCGTCCACCCATTATTGGAATAAGTCGCGACCATCTCCCCATTCTTATCGTAAAACTCTATGTAATCGCTGTTGCCTGACGGCAATTTCTGATATTTCACTTTCCCTTCAAGCAGTGTTGCCACAAAATCTATTGGCTTCAGCACATTCTGTCTGTTCCTTGAAATAGCTTTCAGCCCGGAAGTAATAATCCCTTTTCTGTCTGGGGATACTTCTGATGTGTAGCTTTTCATCAGCCTATTAAATCCTTCGGATTTGTTTTGGAACTGCCCTTTTCAAAATCCTCATAAGCTTGTTCCCTGATCTGCTTCCGGTATTCTTTATCACTGACACCGCTTTTCTTTTTAGAAAATATATTTGTCATTGAAGTCCGGCAGATGGATGCCGCCTATACTGCCTGTTCCAGAAAAGAACCTTTGTTGTAATGAACCATTGGACGAATTAACTTGCATTATACCACCCTCTCCTGTAAATTTCCTAGTCTATTCAATATTTGATACATCTGGCTATTGCCAAACATATAACTTTGCAAAACAAGCGGTTTCTCTGCCCGTCTGTTTTCTCGGTACAGCTTCATATAGGCATCCTTAGCCTGATAAAAGCTGTCCTCCAATTCTTCCATCTCCTCTGTTGGCATTTCAGGAATATTCCCTGAATGACCTGCCCCTGGGCTGTTATTCTGGCACAGGATTTCTGCCATGCCACTTCCTGCTCAAATTGTATATCCAGCCACTCTATCTCATCTTCTTTTGTCAGCGGCGTCCCATCTACCTTATAATACTGTTCATTTTCATAGCGCTGTTCAATTTCAGAATACAGCCTTGCATAACTCAGCCCACAAGCATTCACAACATCCGAATAGCCATACTGCCCTTTTTCTTCCCTGATTTCCTTTAATATTCCAGCTCTCATATCGCTGAGTGATGCCGCCGACTGCACCACTGTATGCTTAATTTTATCCATTAAGATTTCCCTGTTTTTCGATAATTGGGAAACTTCTAAGGAATCCCTATGAAATACTTTCTGGTATTCACTTTGACTTCCCTGAGATTTCAAACATTCTCTATTAGGTTTAAAGCCATCCTGCAAATGTACAGGATAATTGGAAATACTAATTGACATACATTTTTCTCCTCGTATGATTGACCATTTACTAATCCTGCCATTTTAGACAGTCCACTGCAAAGTTGTTTTATGTAACTGCCTGCTCGAGCAGGTAAGCGTACCGCCCTTGCCAGGGTAAACTTCTTTTCAGTAAGATTGCTGTTTCTCCCTCCGTTGCTCCCCTGCAGATATCCGTCCGGCTTGTTGATAAGCGAAGTCAGGTCAATCGTCCTCCCAAAGCAGTCCACGCCTTCAGCTTTATTACTCTTTCAGTAATAATTATTGAAAACTTTTCATTTTCCTTGATAACTTTATTGAAATTCTGCTTCACGGCAAATTTCTTCGGATTCAATGGATTACTTGGTTTGATAATGATACACCATTCATTACACTATACCTCACTGCCTGTCGCGGTTTCCGTCATAACATTTGCGTCATAAGCATTGGAAGCCATCGCCATCTGCCTCTTACTGCTCCTTGCCTTTGTCAGCCTGCTCCTCTCCAATTCCTGCTTTGCAATCTTTTCTTCCAACGCCTCCTGCTGAAATTCCTTCATCTGCGCCCGCTTTTCCAAATATTCTTCCAGCAGTTCCTTCTGCCTTGCCTTTTTCTGCCGTCCGGCATCAGTTCCCTTTGCGGAGGAACTCCCGGAATAACCGTCATTCTCCTTCATGCCCTGCGTATAGCCGTAACATTTCTCATATGTGTCATCTATATGCATATATGATATTTGTGGAATATAGTTTCCAAAATTAACTGCCTTATTCTTCGCTAAAGCGTCTAATATTTTCTTCTCATATTCCGGATCAGTCTGCATTCTTTTATAAGCGGCATCCGTAATATCTATAATATCATTTCTATTCCGCTGCGATGGATGTGTATATAATGAATTCATCTTTTCATTAAAATACTCCTTGTATTCCTCCAAGGTCATATCTTCCGAGGAAACCTGACTTTTGTCTGTGACCTTTTCCGCAAATCCCGCTTGTTTTTCCTCCTTCCTCAAACCCATGTAACTCTTTGCTGTTTCATAATAACTGCCATAAACTGAACCTACATCCATTACTACATTCTCCTTCCTTTTTCATATTTTTTTATTTTATTTCCTTCTGCTGCAGCATTACTGTGACTTTAAACACATCGTTTTTTATTTTGATATCCATATCTCCAAGATAATGGTCTGCCACATTCTTTACATTTTTTAACCCTATTCCATGCTCCATCAAAATATCCGGCAGATCGCTCTGTTTCGTTGTCATCGGGACGATACCTCCATCTTCCCATATCACTTTCCCATCAAAGCTGTTTTCCACTTCAATCAGTAGGAAATGATTCTTTTTCTTTAAAGTCAGATTGATATATCGCTGTTCCTTGTTTGTAATTTATACTTTTAAAGGCTACCAAAAACTTCTCTTTAGCCTGCTCCATTATTGATACTGCGGTTTTCTGATATTTTGTATCAAACATTTGAGCCTTATCTTGTGTTTTTACTTCATTTTGAGGGCTATTTCTACGGAAATACCATGAACTGTCCGCGTTTTCAAATGCTTTATTGGTTTGTTGACAGGTAATATATCCTTCTAAATTTGCCAGACGCATTTTAAAGGCTTCGTCCAATCCGGCTAAATCTTCGTCAAGTGTCAATGACCTTTTCCCCGTAAGTTCGTAGGAAACTTCACGATCTCCATTTTCATGTTCTTTTACGATTTCATTATAACGGGTTTCATATCATTTCCCGCAGCATATTTCTTCCTGCATCAGAAATAGAAAGATTTGCCGACTGCTTCACCATCTTTGAGATTGCTTCCCTAACAGTTGCTTTTCCCCGTATATAATTTGTAGTCGTTCCGAAATAATCATAATTATGTCCGACTCCATTAATAGCCATTTCCTAATCCTCCATTGTCATCAATTTTTTATATTGCCGCCCCTGCCCCCTTGCAATAAGTCCGGGCAGTCCGCAAAAGCAAAGGTTTATGCGCCTTGCGGAATATGAACAATTTCTCCTTATGCCTTTATATCAAAACTTGCCCCTGTCGGCGCAGATGTACCAGAAACCGCAGCTAAGAGGTTCTGCGTAACACTTTTTACATCAGTGCCAGTAGCCGATATTGTAAACGTTTCATCTTCTGTCAGCTTCTCCAACTGCGCTTTTTTCTCTGCCCGTCTCTTAGCTGCCTTTTCTTCTGAGATTTTTCTTTCCTCACGCTTTTTCAATAATCTTTCTTTTTGTTTCTTTTCCGCATTCAATATAGTTGAATTTTGTTTTGAACCACTGGTTCTTGTCATACCTCCGCAAGTAACAGAAGCATTCCCATCGGCATCTATTACAGTTGTAACACCATGTATCACTGCATTATCAGCTTTGGCTTGTGCAAACATTCTATTCTGTCCCGGTACTGCACCAGTTAAATTAAACTCTACTTTCTTGGCAAATTCCGGATCATTTGCCATTTTCTTTAGACATTCGCTAGAAAGATTTATTACCACTTTATTTTCATTTCCACTCATAAGACTGCTACCCGTATTAAAAGTAATCTCCGGGAACTTTTTACACAGTTTCTCATAATATTCCTGCACTTTGTCCTTGCTGTTTGTCTTTACCTCCGTTGCTACATTAGTGTTTCACACTCTTATACTTCGAGAATTAATTGCTTTTTCATATCCTGTCATAAAACTCGCTATATTAAACAATTCCACCGTGCTTATATTGCTGTTCCCGAAGCTTATCCAACGATTTTGCTCCATCTGGGCTATACAAATCCAATAATTCCAAAAAATTACCAGACTCCTTACACCCATTCAATATCATACGCATACTATCCGCATCTTTACCGAATAACATACCCAACAGACTCATATCATACTGATTTTGACTATCACTTAATACTCCCTGCTGATGTAAATCCTCCATAAAACCATAAGAACGAACCTCGGAACCTATTCGCATCGCCACATTATATAAATCCGGATCAACAGTATGAAGATAATTTAGGTAGCGTGTCTCAATATTTCTATTGGGCGTGCCGCTCATCATCCAATTTGCTATATCTTCCAAAGATGCACCTATGGCAACATCATCAATCAAATGCATCTGCCATCTTCCGCTTTCAGTCTTTGTAAAGGTATATTTTCCATCTTCCGAATACAATGTATTTGACCATGAGTTTTTTGGAGCCGCCTGGTCTCTGACAAGCACTTCAAATGCATCCATTGCAACTCTGTCTAGGATACACTTTTTCTCATCTGTTGGTAATTCCATTTTCCCCAATGCTACTGCAGTTTGCACTAGTTCATAATCCGATATGTTTTCTCCATGATAAAAATAAGAATTTTGTTCTTTCAATTTATCAAATGATGCCGGTAGTTTTACTTCTGCCAACTGTTCTTTGGAAACCTCAGTCCAATCTTCTTTTTCTTACTACCTGCGGTCTGCATCTGCACTCTCGGACCGTTTGTAATCTTTGTACCATATTTTGCATTTACCATATGTTCTGTTATTGTCACATGTGCAAACTGAAATAAACTCCTTTGGTTTCTTGTATTTCCGTAACCTTCAACTTTCACAGCATATGGAAATGATGACTTCGTATTCAAAACAGAGTAAGTACCTATATAAAATGTATTTGCCGCTTGTATTCTCATAATATAACCTCCAATCCAAACAGAAACAGCGTCTATTTTCACATTCAATCCCTTGAAAACAGACGCCATCCTTAGCTCATAATATTTATCGACATTTATTCATTTTTCTTTACAGAATGGAACGAAACCTGAAATTTGGGCGTGCCTCTTACTATATCTGTAACCCTATAAGTTTTCGATACTCCTTTGCATTTTCACAATCTGATACAATTTCTGATTGCGCATCCAAGCAAAACGGTAACATCTGCCAATCCTCATTGCCACATGCTCCTACCAATAACAATTGTTCTAAATAAGTATTAAAATCTTTACCCAGTATATATCCATGTCCTTCACCATCGTCATGGCTAAGATATACCACAGACGGATTTATTTCACTCTCTTTCATATCAAATGCTATTACATCACCATTAGGGACATTCATAAAACCCAATTTTGTGTTTCCCATTTGACTCATAAATATTTGCTTGCTTCTCTGATACTCAATTTATCCATCTTGTCTTTATGAGTTTCAACAAAATTTCTTACCCAATCCTGATTTGTCTTAGAATAATCTCTCAGACTCCAACCGATGGCTTTGTTGATAAAGAACTCTGAACTGCCAAAGTTATTCACTAATATTTTTCAAGCAATTCCGTATTTGTTCGCTCTTTCCTACAAAGCTGGTGGTCAATAGCAATTCGGCGCATCAAAATCTTCATCTGTTGACCACTCCAACATTAGGTCATTTATTCGTTCATCTGTAAAAGCTATAATCTATGCCGAGATACCCCATCACATCGGATACACCTTCTGTCCATCTGGCATACTCCTCCTGAGAATATGCTACTGTGTGCATATTCCCACAAGCATTCCGCAACAGCGTAGACAGCGAACCCGCCATCTTCTGCGCTTTCATATATGCCTCTGTATCATAAGGATCATTACCGCCGGAAACCTCCACACCCTGTTGTTTTACCTCCAATATGTAACCGTTGTTTACAGCGATGCGCATGTCGGATGCAATATTGACGGAATTGCTCAGCCTGTTTAGAGAAGAACTATCTGCCAGCTTAATCGGCGTTTTGAGCACCTATACCAAATCCTCTATGGGATTTAACAGATTCTGCATCGAACCATTGAAGACCTCCCTGTCCTTTATTGCTGTATTTTTCACATTTGATGTGAATTGTCTGGTATTCGGATTGATATAATAAGATTGATTATTTGAAATTTCCATTGTTTTGGTTATGTTCTTCACAAGCTCTGCTTCCATCATAATATTTGCATCATAAGCATTGGAAGCCTTTGCCATCTGCCTCTCACTGTTCCATGACTGAGTCTGTCTACTTCTTTCCAGTTCCATCTTTGCAATTTTTTTATTTAACATTTCCAGCCTGTTTCTTAGCCTGCGCCCGATTTTCCAGATATTCTTCCAGCAGTTCCTTTTGCCTGTCTTTCTTTTCACTCGTCCTTTTATAGAAACTGTTCTGTGAACGCATATCAAATTCAGAGTCATAACCCACAGGCCATGAATCCGCCCTATACTCATTCAAAGTCGCACCGACTGTTATCAGCACAGAACAGTTCCTCGGTGCATAGGAATCGCCCCAATCCCTCTGGATCAGTGAAAGAACTTTCTCCCTGTATTGTGGGTCATCCTTCATTGCCTTAAATGCCTCCTCCGATATATTCACCGCCGCATTGCTCACTGTCCTGTGGTTTGTAATTTTAGAAAGGTCTTCATAGAATTCCTTTTGAATAATTCCATTTCTTCCGCTTCCGACAATTCCTGCGTTCCGCTTGTTTTTCTAATGCGAATTCTTCTGTGCTGTTTACATTTTGGTGCTTTTCATTGTTGTCACATTGTTCTGATAATAACTCTGTCCTACTCCACTAATAGCCATTTTAATCCTCCTTTATCAGCACTTTTCATAATATCCGATAGTATGCTTGTTGCTGTTCCTTGTTTGTAATTTATACTTTTAAAGGCTACCAAAACTTCTCTTTAGCCTGCTCCATTATTGATACTGCGGTTTTCTGATATTTTGTATCAAACATTTGAGCCTTATCTTGTGTTTTACTTCATTTTGAGGGCTATTTCTACGGAAATACCATGAACTGTCCGCGTTTTCAAATGCTTTATTGGTTTGTTGACAGGTAATATATCCTTCTAAATTTGCCAGACGCATTTTAAAGGCTTCGTCCAATCCGGCTAAATCTTCGTCAAGTGTCAATGACCTTTTCCCCGTAAGTTCGTAGGAAACTTCACGATCTCCTTTTCATGTTCTTTTACGATTTCATTATAACGGGTTTCATATGTATACGCTCCCCGTCTTTATTGTATATATCAAAACATTCAGCTTCATTATCGGGTACGATTCTATAATTTTCGGATTCGTACTCTGAATATTCCTGTTTCAAAGTATTTATCGTTTTTCCTGACAGTGCCAGATAAGAATCCATCACTGTACTTTTCTTAGCACGATTGATATCCGCTCTACTGCTAATATCCTCCTTATCCACCGTCTGAGCCAAAGTGTCAGCCCACTTATTCTGGTTTCGATTTGGTTTTAGGTTGTTATAACCTGTTGAATAACGGCTCTCCGCTCCTATACTTCCAATCATTTTTAAATTCCTCCCGGCATTTTATTCTCTTATTTTAGATGCCAGTACGGTATAAAATTCTTTTTCCTGTTGCAGATATGCTGCCCTTTCATCTGTAACTGCGCCAGCGGATTTTCTATTCTCTCCAATATTTTGTTGATAGCTGCCAAACAGCTTTCTTTCGTTTCTCCAAAATATTATCATTACCACCTGTCTGAAAATCCTGCTCCACAGATAGCTGCGTTAATGTACTGGATAAATCAGTCTGAAATGGATTAACCCCCGTTTCTTCTAATGTTTCCTGCCACGCCGCCTTTACACTCTCCGGTACTGTTTGAAGGTAATAATCACTAATATAAGCAATCTGTTTTTTGGTTTTTTCGTCTGCAAACTGATAGGTTCTGTTATTCGCTTTTAACTGTTCATATGCCGCCTGCGCATCACTGTTCGCTTCTGACTCATACCAGCCATCTTTATTTTTGCTATATTTCATACCATTGACCGTAAAATCTTTGGAAGTGTCTATACCCAGATAAGACATAACATCCGTAATTCCTTCTGTATACCGGGCATATTCCTCCTTTGAATGTGCTACAGTAGTCATTGTCCCACCTGCATTTCGCAGCATGGATGCCAATGCCTCTGCCATTCTCTGTGCTTTTACATATGATTGTGTATCATACGGATTATCTCCACCAGAAACCTCTACTCCATGCGCCGTAGCCGTAAGCACATGACCTCCATTAACACGGATTCTTTGCCCTTCCGCAATATTAACAGAATTATTCTGTCTGCTAAGTGACGAACTCTTCGCCAATTTTATAGGTGTTTTTAACACTTGAACCAAATCTTCTACCGGATTTAGTAAGTGCTGCGACATCGCCTCATTATAGGTTTCCTTATCTTTAATAGCTGTATTTTTGTAATTAGATGTAAGTCCTCTTGTATTAGGATTAATATAACTTGATATTGACTGCATTGTCTCAATCTCCTTCGTTTTTTCTAAATTCTCTTTCCTTCTATGTCCAAATAGCTAAGCCTTATTTGTACTTACTATTTGCACTTGTCAAATCAAGATAAGCATCCATACTTTTCGTCCAAAGCAACGATAAATCAAACCTTCCTAATTTGTTTAAATCTTCTATGCTTTTTTTGAACATTGCAATAAAATCTCTTCTGTCGTTAAGTCCCATATTACCAGCTTCAAGCGGCAGAGACGTGAAACCTCCCTGCTTTTCCACTTTGTAATGTGCCTCCAATGCACGCATTTCGACTACTGTAGCATTTGATGGATTAACATCATTGATATAAATTCTTTGCTCAAACTCTTTCCCGTTTTCATCCACACCTTTCGCTAACACCACAGGATTTTCATCCGTCGAATCATCCGCATATTTAAGACAATAAGAAAGACCTGTACCATTACCTCCTGTCCACAACATATTATCTGTTGTGAATATCTGATATACCTTCGGTGTTTCTGCCGTATAAAATGTCTTTTCCCCAGATGCAGGAGTTTTCATTTGATTACCTTTTTGTTGACCGTACAATGAAGATACGGTATTCAGACCAGAACCAATGTGCATACTTCTATTCCTCCAATCAGTTTATCTGAATTGTAAATGTACTGCTTGTATTCCACCATCGTCATATCTTTAGCAGACACAGAACCTATTTTTGAATTGCCCACTATACTTCCACTAGCTTCGCTCTTTTCTCTTACACTATCCGCAAACCTTGTATCTTCCTTCTCCTGATCTTTAGCCGCATTTTTCTGCTGGTACTGATTGAAAGCCCGTGTCATATAGTTCACATTAATTGTATTACTCATAGTAACCTCCTTTGCTTTCTTTATCGGATAAAATAACCTGTTCTCCTAGTCCCATATCATCAAACGACCATATTACGCACACAAAGACCATATTTTTACAAGATGGCCACTGCCTTAGTAGAAGCTCTGTATCTCAAACTCTTTGAAATACAATGCTTCCCTGCATTTTCTATATCGTCATATTGATATTATTGCTTTACTATCCAGCACCTCTTTGGAGTGACTGTCTCTATCAAAAAAGAAGCCAGCAGTTTATTTACTCACTACTGACTTCCTATACTACTCATTTTTTTTATTTACTTCGCTGCGTCTCAGACAAGTTTTCATTTTAAACATAACCTCTGTTTTCCCGCCAGCCTTTTACATACCACCTAATTCCAACATATACCAGTTGCACGAATAATAAGAGAAATAGCATATTGATCGGCAAGACTGTCTTTATCCAATCTCCAAAGTAGATTGCTATTTCCATGCTTATAAGTGTTGCCAGTATGGTAATCATATCCCAACAGCACTTCTTATATAACCCTGAAATGTTCTGTATGAAAGTTACGATTGGCAGGCAATGACTAAATAAAACTTTCCCTTATTTCCCTTACGATTATCTCATAAGGGTAAAAATAAGGGAAAATACATATCATTTCACTAATGAATTGGCTGAAAAGCCTGTAAAATAGGGAAAGTTAGAAAGATATTTCGGCAAACTGGAAGTTGTTTGTACAATGTTCAAGATATAACTGTTATTATGTCTTGATTAGAGTACAAACTCATATAAGAGGAACTCCCTCGGTACTCCAATATCAACATATGTGATTTCAACTTTATCCACATACTTAAATCCAAACGACATATACATTTTCTGTGGAATATCATTTCCCTCTATGCAATCAAGACGAATTGATTTAAGGTTTCTTTCCCTTGCTGTGTCTATTGCGTGTTGAACTAACTGCTTCGAGTATCCACGACCTCCATATTCCGGAAGGACACGCAAGGCATGAAGAACTACTGTCTCGTTATCATTTGCATCAATAAGCCATTTAACTGCGTGATACGCCTCATCACGATCATGATTCATAATATACGCCGCAACAATTCGACCATCTTCAATACCGATAAACTGATTTCTCTCTTTGATTGCATCTTTGATCATTTCATCTGGAGGGAAACCACCTTTATCTCCCTCCGGCAGAAAATCTTTTCCGCTCAAAACTTTACACATACCGTCATAAAACTGTCGCAATTCTATAAAATTTTTCTCTTCTGCATATCTGATAATCATAGAAATCTATCCCTCCAGGAAGTTTGGTAATTTTTACAGACAGAGTACTCTTGCAATCTGTCTATTTTTCTCATTTAATATTCATGTATAATATATGTATCTCCTTTTTCATGCAACTCCATATACGTTTTAGGTGATTTACTACCATAATTACTCTATCATTAATTGATTTCATTGTCTATATACAGACAACTAACATGCACAAAAACGGTACCAAGATGCATAATTATGAAAACTGCTTATCAAATTCTTCTGCGTCCTGCTCATCTACGAGATAGCCTTCCGGTGTTGCATACTCTCCAGTAATCTCATCAAGATAACCAAGCATGCAACTAATAATCCCTGATATCCATAGCGCAGGATGTATTTTTCGAGTCTTTCGTGTAATAATAGAAATCACGATACCAATAAACGAGCATAATGGTCCACAAAATATGACATCAATATAGGTATACGGTGCATGATTTGCGCTGTAAAAGTAAAGCACAAATGAAAATAATGAGAGTATACCAAACACAAGTACTGCTGCTTTCATGATGGTGTCTTTACTTGAAGTCCCTTTTGTTCATCTTCTTCCCACTCCAAGATCAATGTTGTCCACCCCACCTGACATACTCACATATTATACCACAAGCAAAACTTTTATCTCAATAATGAAATCATTCCCCTGTATTCTTGCACTTATATCTCCATTCATACGCTCCACAAGCTCTTTTGCAATAGATAAACCCAGTCCGGTTGAGGCTCTGCCTCTTGCCACATCTGCTTTATAAAAACGCTCGAACACATGGCTTAAGTCAATATTTTCAGGATGTTCCGTATAATTGCTGATTTTAAGCAAGGCGTAATTATCCTCACGGGTAAGCTTGATACTTATATTCTTTTCCCCATGATCAAGACCATTTTTTATGACATTCTGTATAACTCTCCTTAAGCCCTGCTTATTACCTGATATATACAGCATTTCCTCAGTAATACTAATATCTGGGCAGATGCCCTGTTTCTTCCATTCATCATAATAAGAAAATACAGCTTCTTTTAATATTCTGTTCATACAACAATCCGTAAGCTCCAGCTTATACGAATCATTTTTCAGCTTAGTGAATGTAAAAAGCTCCTCCAGCATTTCATTAAGGCTATTAAGCCTTTCTCTGATTATATCAAGATATCTCCTCTGGTCATCTATATTGTCACATTCCTCTATAAGCTGGAAATACCCATCCAGTGATGTAAGCGGTGTCCTTATATCGTGTGAAAGATTAGTATATGTATCTGCAATCAGCTCTTCTTTTTTTCTGTACTCATTTCTTTCTTTTTTACGCAGGTCAAGAAGCTCATTCAATTTATCTGAAAGCTCACCTATTCCCCCCATATCTATTTCACGTTGAATCAGCTTGTTACTGTCGTGTTCTATAAGAAACGACAACTGGCGGCAGATGTCCTTAATCTGCCGCTGGTATTTCCACATAATAAATGCCTGTATAATAATTATTACTGCTAATATTCCAATAATAATCCTCATCCTCTAAATATCCCTTTTCTGAAAAATATAACTGCTTAATGACAGCATTATAATAATAAATATAACTGCCACACACATTGAACTAACAACATCATCCCTGCCTGCATTCATAGGAAGCATTGCCATCCTTCCAGTTACTGTATACTTATAGATGCTGAAGTTATGAAGTCCCTTTCTGTTAACTACATAATCTATAAAGGCATACATAATACTCATTATATTCATGGTAAGACATACCGACAAGGTCATGCTTATGACATTATTCTTAATTATAACTGCTATTGCCATACATATTAACACAAATGCATAATGAAGCGTAAGTTCCGTTAAGAAATAAGGTATAATCTCCTTCCAGTTACCCCACACCACACATTTAAACGCAAGCATATTCGCTGCTGCCTGGAATACAAATATCCCTGCAAAGGTAATTGCTGTAAATAAGGCAAGCGCAACTGCCCTTGAAACAATAAGCATACCCCTTTGTGACACCTGTCCACCAATATTCTTAATATAACCGCTCTTAATATCTGCTGTTGCAAACATAACCGCAAATATTACAAGAAAAAGTGCATAAAATTTCCCCTGTGCATTAGAAAGAAAACATCCATTACCGTAACCTTCTTCCCTGGCTCCGTAGGTAATTCCACACTCATACCAATATTGACATTATCTGTATTCTGCTGCGAAAGCTGTTCCTTGTTGCTGTCATCTGCCTGTTGTTGCTCCCATTCCTTATTAACTGCATCATAATCTATTTTTGAAAGAAATGAGGTAAGCAGTGCCAATGCCAGCAATATAATCCATATTACATACATACTCTTTGTACGAAACATTCTGTATACATCCATCTTTATCATATTAAGCACGATTGTCACCCCCTGTAAGCCTTAAGAAATAATTCTCAAGTTCTTCACTTGTAATAGATATTCCTTTAACTGGAATTCCCGCCTTTGCAAGCTCCATGTTCAGCCTGGCACTTTCTCCCAGTCTTTCAAATATATGAATATGTTCTTTATCTATAACCTGATAGCTGCTAAAGCCCATATCATCAAGCACAGGAATAGCCTGTTTAGGATTATCAAGTGTAAGCTCTATGCGCTCACTGCATTTTTTCATAAGCTCTTCTCTTGTAAGCTCCTGCACAAGGCATCCATTATGAATAATGCCATAATCTGTAGCAATCTTTGATAATTCCTCCAGGATATGACTTGAAATACATATTGTCATACCTCGCTCCTTAGCAAGCTTCTGGATGGTTTCACGCACCTCCACTATTCCCTGCGGATCAAGTCCGTTAATCGGCTCATCAAGAATAAGCAGGTCAGGCTCACCTACAAGTGCAAGAGCAATTCCTAAGCGCTGCTTCATTCCAAGCGAATAATGCTTTGTTTTCTTTTCTCCAACAGTATCAAGGCCCACTGTTTTTAACAGCTCTTCTATATATCCTTTTTTCTTAATCCCCGTAAGCTTACATTTAATGTTCAGATTGTCATATGCCGACATATTGCCATAAAGTCCGGGAGCTTCTATAAGACACCCTACTCTTGAACGTACCTTTTGTAAGTCCTTTCCCTTATACCCAAACATTTCTATTTCGCCATAAGACGGTGTTGACAGTCCGCTAATCATCTTAAGACAGGTTGTTTTACCGGCTCCGTTTCTTCCAATAAAGCCATATATCGCACCCTTTTTAATGTGCATATTTACATCATCAACCGCCCTGTGTCTGCCATACTGCTTAGTCAGATTCCTTGTCTGCAATAATAACTCACTCAAAGCTTTTTCCTCCTTTTCTTAACTGCTCTTATCATAAAAAATAAATCCTAATCAATCGCAAATAAATAGTAAAAAAAGAGTAAATTATTCATGCAGGCGATATCCAATCCCCCATATTGTTTCTATATATTCATCAGGTGTAACGGTCTTTATTTTCTTTCTAATATTGCTTATATGCACATCCAGTGTCTTTGTTTCACCCATATATGGCTCATCCCACGCATATTCAAATATATCCTCCTTGCTAAACACCTGCTTCGGGTTTTTAAGCAGCAATTCCAGTATTGCAAATTCCTGTTTTGTAATCTTAGGAAGCACCCTGCCACCGATACTTACCTCAAAGGTAGAGCGTGTGAGCACCATATCCCTGAACTCAAGCCTTCCGCTGCCTTGTCCTTCCTGTATACCATCCTTTATTATCACTTCCGTTTCTGCTTCTGTTTCTGCTTCTGCTTCACTTTTTGTTTCTGCCTCTATATGACGAAGCTGCACCTGAATACGTGCCAATACCTCTCTAATCTCAAAGGGCTTTGTTATATAATCATCTGCTCCGTCTGTCAGCACTCCGATTTTATCATCTATACTATCCTTTGCCGTCAGCACAATCACCGGAAGCCTTCCCTGTTTTCTTATCTCTTTTAAAACCTCTTCACCACTTGCACCAGGCAGCATTAAGTCAAGCAGTACAAGCGTATAAGCCTTTTCTTTTATATCCAGAAGCAGCTTTGCCTCTGTTCCTGAAAATGCCTGTTCGCATGTATAACCTGCCTTCCTAAGTACCTCACAAAGAAGGTTATTAATATTTATATCATCCTCTACAATTAGTATATTAGGCATAATTTTTACTCCTGTCCGATATTGTTTTATCACTGATTCCCTGTTTAATCTATATCATAATACTAACATAAATCATATTGTTTCATAGTTTCTACATTTCGATATTCATGCTTCTCATAATATCCTATCAGCTTACCTTCATCTCTGAGTGCTACCATGTAAACATCTTTATTCTGTTTCGCATTTATTTTTCACATTATAACATCTATCAAATTGATCCGCACTAAAAAAGGACGCAGAATCTCTCCCACGTCCCCAAGACTATCTGGCTTTATCTCCTCTCACCTTCGATACTTCCTTATGTGCCGCTTCCTGCTTCCACTCACTCAGCTTCTGCCATCTCCGGCTCTGTCTGTCTCTGCTCCTTCTCCATATACTTTTCCTTATCAAGCTGCACATTAATAGCCAGATTATCCAGTTTATCAATCGAAGCATCCAAATGAAGCTCCATTGATACTCCACGCTTAAGGTGCACGCTCTTTCTCTCCATATATATGCCACATTTACTCTGCTACTACAAATGTGATAGTTATTAGACTTTGTTGTATTTTGCCAACTTATCTCTCGCAACCTAGCCTTATATGTGATTTCTGTCCTTCTGACCAGAGATTTGCTTACAGCTTCCTTCAGATTCCACCTCACAATGGACACCCTTGCTGTTCAGCTATGCATTTCCCACTAATAAAGTATGGATTATACATCTAAAACTCGCTCTTTACAATCACTTGTAAAGGATATGAATAAGGGGACAATTAATCTTTCTCATAAATTACAGCGACCAGAGGGACAATGGAATCGTAAGCAAAAATCAGATTTGATTGATTCACTACTTCGCCATTATCCAATTAATCCAACATATGCAATTGTAGAAGAAGACGGCACTCTATCGGTTATTGACGGTGTTCAGCGTTTATCTACTATAAGAGATTATATTGAGAATATATTTGCTTTATCAAAGGATATAAATGGTATTATTATTAACGGTGAAGAAAAGAATGACGATACTCCCTATGATATTTATTATTGCAATCTTTACAGAAACTTCTTATATACCCATTATTAATTCCAAATTTATCTAATGGAAGTTCTCTCCCACATCCCTTATTCTTCGGCTCCGACTGATGAATGGTACTCTTGCGATAGGACTTCTTTTTATCATCAGATACCTTTGCACCGATAGTCTTAGGACCTCTCTCTACTGTATAGATGTTGCTGCCTTTAATCTTGGCTCCCTTTGGTTCGTGGGCATGAATCTTGGCTTTCTCCTTGGTGTGAATGACCATCGGTTTGTCATCAACCTTTCTAATTTTCAATTTTCTCACCTCCTACTTTGAAAAATAAAATAAGCCGCTAGGGAGCAAAAATTACTCCTTAACGGCTATGTAAAATCATTCAATATTCAATTATTAAAAGCAACATGAAACTGAAAGTTGTCGTCTCGCTTGCAAAGATAAAATTTCAATTTTCAGTGCCTACACTAAATCTTTTAGTTCTTTCGCAATTGTTCTATAAATAGCTTTCACATCAATTTTCAACTCCGTGCTAGTGCTATATTCTTTTCTCTTCATTGAAGCAAATGGTTCATCAACATCCTGTGGCATATAAGATTTAATTGCTGTAATTTGCACGTTATCATCATCAATGGAATCAATTTCCTTTTTATACCAATAATATTCATGCCATGGATGATCTGCATCTAATTCACTTTTAAATCCTAGATTTAGCAGATTACTATCTTCTTTTTCGTCCCCGGTAATAAAAACGGAAAAAGTGCCCTCCGATTGTTTTCTAATTTCGCATCTATACCCACAATACTTTTCCATTACAAATACATAATAAACGTCTTCTATTTCTTCAGGCATAACTTTCTTATAATACAAATCATCATTCAAATCGTAATTCATATTTTTTATTATAGGTATCTCATGCTTAAATTCTCTCCCAATAGTAAACCCTTCTTCGAGAAAGGCCGAGCATATTATCAGATACCCTTTTTCCCTATGATAACCGACATACTGATATTGTTTACCCTCAAACTTTACTACATATCGTCCATTTCCAAGCATATTCTCAGAAAGTTCCATTTTGCGTCGTTCCTTATATTTCACTAGCAACAATCTGTTTCCTACATTCATATTAATCACCAAACCTTTGACTCGAGAAATAGGAATTTTTATCATCCCTACAAACTGAAAGTTTCATTTATTTATACTTACTGATTTAATAGTATAAATCTCAATTAAAATAATCTGTATTATATACCTCTAATAAATTTTCAACGGCAGTAACTCCGTTCGGAATTTCCCTTTTACTGCGATTTATCCATATTGCATTTATTCCAACTGCCGAAGCTCCTTTAATATCACTACTCAACGAATCACCAATATGTACCACTTGTTCAGCAGACAAGCCTGTACTATTTAGTGCAAACTGAAAAGTTCTTTTCTTGGTTTGTATGATTTAGCATCTTCACTTGTAAATATTCCATTAGGCTTTAATCCATGATATTCTATCGCTTTTAAAACATCATCTCTATCTATGTTAGATACAACATAAATTGGTACTGGACACATTTCAAAAACTGTTTGGATTCCTCAAAATAGGTGGCTTTATCCAATGTGCAAACATCAAATCACTTAATTCTTTTGCATTAGCCGTTGAATTGAAATACTCTATTGTTTTCTTCAATGACTCATATTCTAATTTTCGCTGTGTTTCAAAACTATCCTCATAGGCTGAATTAAATGCTTTTGAAATTCATTCCACCAGTATGTACCTATCTCTGATTTATCAGTCACTTTCCCTGTACTATATATTTCTTGTGATACCTGTTTAATTACTTCTCCATCCTCATGTACAACAGTACCATAAAAATCTATAAACACCGCTTTTATCATTTAAATACCTCTGACTCTTCACCAACTTCAAATTTTCTTTTCCCTAATAATTACAAATATTCCTTGAAATTGCTTCCACACCATACATTTCCATAAATGCATCCAGGTCCGCGCATCCCCAATCAACATATTCTCGTCAAAGTGTACGATAAGCATATCTTAAAATCCAGCCACATGTTCTCCGGTACAAATGATACATTTTAGAACTGCTTCCTTATTTATTTTTCATATCGAATCTTATATGCTTTTTCTTAAAAATAGGGAATATCTAATTTATTATCATCAAGGTCGGACATTCATCCGACCTCTTGATTATACTATAGATTCTATAAAATTCATCTGTTATCACTGCACATTGCTTCTTTTTCTTCTGTTCCGCAATCTTCTCATGAATGTTGGTATTATACAGCCTGTACAAATCCGTATCCTTGCTGATCTGATTATCAAAGGGAATTACTACCGAACCACACTTAATAAGTCCCATTCCAGAGGCGGTATTGGTTACAAATCTAAGCTGTGCCTCTGATACTCCGATAACCTCTGCCATCTTGGAACTGTCTGTATTCGCCTGCTTTAAAAGTGCCACAAACTCTGAGTTTGCAAGCATTGTGGTTCTTATATGTAAGAAGTACCTATGAATTAGAACTCTTATCTTAATATATATCTGTGAAATATATACAAAGATGTATGTATGCGTGATTCCTATGAATCCCCATTACGCCCGCATACTCGGAACTACCATCTAGTCGCATATGCGTTCACGATACACTAATTATTAATCAGCATAATCTCCTCTTTTGCCTTCTGAGGATAAGGACTTTGACACCCTTTGTGGTTTATTATCCATCCGCCATATATCTTTCCCTGCTCGCTATGCACCTTCATCTCTCGATCCATCAATTCTCATCACGTAAGCTATGACTGATATTTGTCAGGAACTACACCGGATTTTACCAGAAGAAATTACTTTCTTTTACAGTAGTTGAATATTCAGTAGTATGCGATATTCTTACGAACATCGTAAACATATCTTAATACACTAGATACATATTGTCGGTAACATCATATGCACTAAATTAATAAATTTAGTAACCTATTATGATTATTATGCATGCATATAAGTTCTCTTTGTGAACTTGTATTTTAATTATAACTTCTGAAAATTATCGTCAAGAAAAGTTCCTTTTGTGTTCTTTTGTGCTATCATATAATATGTATTTAATGTTTTATTTGTGGAGGTTATTCAATGGAAGATATAGAAAGATCAAATCTAGCTAGAACAATAAAAAATATAGAAAGGCTCGAAAACTTACTATGGAGCAATTAAGTGAAAAAAGTGGAATAAATTTATCAACATTAAAGAAATATGAAACTGATAATAGAAATCCTAAACTAGAACAACTCTCTAAAATTGCAGAAGCGTTAGAAGTAAGTGTATTTGAATTTTTAGACATAGAGGTAAAATCTGTAAACGATATTATATCTCTTGTTAATAAAATGAATATAGCTACTGATATTGATTGGGATATTGATAATGATAAAGTATGTATTTCTTTTAAGAATAAAGAAATCAATAATTGTTTAAAAGAATACGCTGTAGATTACAAAAAAGACAATATATTAATTGAAAAAACAGAAACTAATTATGAATCTACACTTACAAGACTTATGCTTATAAATGACAAGCTCAGATAAAAATAAATCATTGCAACAGTGACCAAATTCTCGTGCAAGTGCGGATATTAACTCGTTGCTCACATAAATACAAAAATAAAATCCTGGTTTCACTTCGTATAACTTGCCATCAACCTTAAGACTAACCGCACATAACGCTATGCATCCACGCTTAATACGTATGCCTTTTATCCTTTCAGCTGCCTGGACTGCCATATTTCCACCATACTTTCTTTCCATCACCAGCAACCGGCATGTTTAATATAATCTTATCTTTATCCTCGTATAATATATCCATCTTAACTAATAATTCCAATACTCTTAATCCACTTTGTAAAAAGTACTTTCCACTCACCAGTCTGTGCAAAATCATCACCACAGCCATAACCATGGCCACCTGTTCTGAATATATGAAATTCAGCACTTACCCGGCTTTTCTTGCGCCATATAAAAGCCCACACTGTTCTCAGACAATGTTGTTCTGTCATCATCCGTTTCACATATAAATACTGGCGGCATATCCGGTCTTACAAGCTTATCCGGATTATACTTATGCAGTATCTTTGCCTTACCGTCACTGATTCTCTCAAGCACCTGTTCCTCAGACATATATCTTTTGCCTGCTTCAATACAATCGTCAATACTTATAACCGGATATGAACAAACAGCAAAATCTGGTCTTGCTGATAGTTTATCATATTCATCCTTATACTTATAATCCGCATACACATCACTTTCATACGCTGTTGATAATAACGCTGCCATAAAGCCTCCTGCTGAAAAGCCCATAACGCCTATCTTAGCTTCATCTATACCGAATTCCTGCGCCCTTCCTCTTATAACTCTCATTGCGCGCATAGCATCTATAAGTGGGACATCCTCTGCATTATCATGTTCATCTGATGGAAGTCTGCATTCAAGAACAAATGCAGCTATTCCCATACTATTAAGCCACTTTGCAACATCTTCACCTTCAAAGTTGTATACAAGGCGTCTGAACGCACCTCCTGGAATAATCAATACTGCCGGAATCCTTTGTCTGTCTGTACTGTTACCAATACCATCAGGTATATAAGGAACAATATCCGGATCTGTAATGTTCTGCACTATATGCTTTACTCTTCCATCAGGCATATCTTCAGTGTAATATTTTCTTGTAAGCTTAAGGTTCTGCGAACCCGGAGCCCCATGCTCAAACAGCCTTATCTTGTTTACTGGTGTCTTAAACACCTCATTCTGCGTATCTGTCATGTCTACTCATCCCTGCTCTCAAGAAACAAAAGCTTATTAGCCTGTATGCTCAGCTCATCATAATGCATAAGCATATCACTCTCATCATATTCTTCCGGAATCACTTTATAGCCTTCAAACCTTATAAGATTCTTGAAATATTCTTCCACATCTGCTGTCTGCTTAACAACAACCTCACTGAATGCCACTCCCTCTTCTGACTCCTGAAAATCTGGTCTGTAAAGAAGCTCACCGGTAATTATATTTTCTTTATCGGCTACAAATACAGCTTTGGCATAATATTTGTTACTGTCCGTTGTCGCAAGACGTATTCTTCTTGGTGGTGCCATCGTCTTATCATTCATGGCATTCGCTTTTCTGACTTCTTCTGAATCAAAATATTCCTTTTCAATTATCATATTTAACCTTCTTTCTGTCATATAAATCACTCATAGTTTTACAATATCCAAAACAGGACGATATATTTAAGGTTCTTATGGATATATGTTCTAAACAGGCTTTTGTATCATGGGAAACTATTTTTCCATTTTTTAGCCCCAAAATGGAATTTATTTTTCACTTTCTTTTCCCCAGTTTTGCATTAAATAAATTCATTTTCTTCTTTTCACCTTGCTTCTTTTGAAAAATTATATTTCCTTTTTATGAAGAATTTCGGAAAATTAGATTTGCGTGATACAAAGTAATTATCTACCACTATGCTAACTCACATAGTGCTAAACGTCAATTATTTCTTACCATTATATTTCATCTGGTCTGACTTCTGTTGAATTAACTTCACGCACCATCTGCATCATATAATTTTTATTCATATCACCATTATCAGGAACTAATATAAGTTCGTGTATGCTGCTTGGTAAAACATATAGCCCTTTACAATTATTAAAGCCAGCTAATTATGAGATATCAAAACAAGGAAATACAAGAATGATATTGGAAAGATAGAAAACATGGAACACGATAAAATATCCGATTTTTATACATGTAAGAATAACAGCAAACTTACAGTATCACATATAAGACACAATAAAACTAAAACAGGACATGCAGTTCAGAAGATACCTAAGCAAAGGGATTGCAGAATGTACTCGCTTAAAGTACTCTTTTAGCAATTGCAAGAAACATATATAAACTTCATAATAAGATTCAGAACGGGAAGACAGGAACACATTTATTTCCTTTAAAAGTGCCTGAATTTAGAAATATCAAAATAAAAATTTTAAAACCTATATAGGTTTATTAAAGTACGCCAATTTTGGAACATCCCATTCATTTTAATAAATAGTAACTTATCACCAGTAAACAAGCAACTTAAAGCCACTTTTATCTGGTTCAGTTTTTAAGCAGTTTGGTTCAGTTTTGGTTCAGATAAAACCAAACTGTACTAGTTTACACCAATTTACATTAAGTATTAGTATATACATTTTTGTCAAACCGCTTAAATACTGCATTCTAATTTCAAGCAATTATACTATTCGTATGATTACATTCTGTCGTGGAATGTTCTAGTAATAACTGTTGCAAGTGGTAATAATCTGCTCTTTAATATGCTGATAGCATCTTCACTTATAAGTCTTGCACCACTTGTCGCCACCATAACTGGATCAACAACTATATTTCCTGCTTTATACTCTGTAAGCTTATCTGCTATTACCTGAATCAGTTCACCTGAAGCAACCATTCCTGTCTTGACAGCATCCGGATATATATCTGTAAATATACCATCCAGTCTGCTCTGCTAAAAACTTAGGAGATACCTCCATTATATCTGTTACACCAGTAGTGTTCTGCGCAGTCAGGGCTGTGATTGCACTCATCGCATATACACGATTAGCTGTCATTGTCTTTATATCTGCCTGTATTCCGGCACCTTTTAGTCTTTATATAATCCATGAGCCTCGCCTGTTCAAGCTTTTTCCCATTATATGTAAATGTCTGGTCATTCAGGTTAAGTATACAGCCGTTATGTTCTATGATATTCGTACTCTCTGCAAATGAATATGTCCGTCTTAGCATTGCCTGCACCTTAGCTATAAGCACATTGATATCATCTGCTATTTTAACATCATATCCACACTTTAATAACTGTTCACATACATTATCAGCTATAATCCTGTCATCCTCAACTATTAATATTTTATACATAGACTCACCCTGCTTCAATGTGCTTCATTATTGTATTATTATTTACAAGCTATTACGTTAAGTATATATTCATACATTCTCTTAGTTGAAGATATGCTTAAGTGTTCCTCAGTTGTATGAATATCAAAATATCAGGTCCCATTGATATGCAGTCAAGTCCTTCTATTTTGCCTGCAAGTATACCACATTCAACACCTGCATGAATAGCCTCGATAGTTGGCTTTTTACCATACATCTGTTCAAATATCCTTACCATGTCATCACGCACTTAGAATCCTTCTTATATTCCCATGCTGGATATTCACCTGTAAATTCAGCATTTGCCCTGAATGCTTCACTAATGAATTTGATCTGGCTCTTAAGATTCTTTAAAGCACCCTACAGAACTTCTAAGTGAGAATCTAAGACATATACCTGATTCATCTAGTGAAATCACACCAAGATTAAGCGAAGTTTCCACAAGATTATCTATATCCTGGCTCATTCTCATTATTCCGTTAGGTAATGCCTGTATAAGTGAAACTGCCTTTGTGCTATCTTCATATGTTACTGCCTCTGTGCGCAACCCTCTGATATATCTACAACACACTTTAAGTCTGCATCAGATGTAGCAAACTCTTCTTTTATCTCTTTTCTGCATTCTCAATAGCTTTAACCTCTGCTGTCTTGTCTGCTGCTACAATAATCTCAGCCATACATTCTCTTGGAATAGCGTTATCCTTTCTTCCACCGTTAAACGCGCAAGATATACATTATTGTCTGTGATAACATCCCTTAATATTCTTGACATAAGAACATTCGCATTACCTCTGCCTTTATCTATTTCGACACCTGAATGGCCTCCTGTCAGTCCTGATAAAGTAATACTAAGCTTTGTTCCAGTAACCTTATTTTTATCAAGCTTTAGTGTAACTCTGCTACTGCAGCCACCTGCACAGCTTGCAAGCATGATTCCTTCTTCTTCACTATCCATATTAAGAAGCTTTTGCCCTTTAACATAGATACATCTATGGAAGAAGCACCTTCCATGCCTACTTCCTCAGATACTGTACACACGAACTCAAGACGTGGATGTGCGATACTGTCGTCATCAAGTATTGCAAGTGCATAGGCAACAGCTATTCCATCATCACCACCAAGCGTTGTTCCCTTAGCAGATATGAAATCACCATTTACCTCAAGATCCAGTCCATCCTCATCCATATTCTTATCACAATCAGGTGTCTTCTCGCATACCATATCCATATGTCCCTGAAGTATTATAGGTCATCCTCATAACCCTTTGAGGCTTCCTTTATTATGATTACATTGTTAAGTGAATCCTGATAATATTCAAGCTTTCTTTCCTTAGCGAAATCAACAAGATAATTGCTGATTTTTTCTTCCTTATATGATGGATGTGGGATATTACATATATCCTCAAAAGAAAATACATTTTAGGTTCTAATTCAGATAATACTCTCATAACACTGTCTCCTTTAAAATATTTATAATCTACAAATTTATTTTATTCATTTGTTTATCTGCTTATTTATCTTGTTCATATATACAATAAACTGATTCTTATGAAGCAGCTTTATAAAATAACACAATCTCTCATACAGCGGCTCCGCTTTATCTCCAAAATGCTCTTTCACAAGCTGTCCTATATCATAAATACTTCTTACACCATCTATGCTATGCCATACAAATGTACCGAAATCATCTAGTTCGATGTAACTATATCTGGGCTTTCGTGCAATAAGCGCGCTATTCTGTTAAAAATCCCCTTATTGTGTACTTTGACTTCTACATGACCTTTTTGTTTTCCTGCATTCGAACAACGAATTATGCTTTGGAACATAGTCTAAGTAATTATCCTTCTGCTTAGCCATAAATCAAGCCTTCTCCTTTAATCCTAGAAAAAAAATCTGCCGGCAAAATAACCGGCAGACTCATTGTAACATATTATTTATTATTTTGTCTTCTTTTCTTTTTGTTAATAAATGCTACTAATGTTGCAACAAGACATGCAAAGAATACAAGTCCTCCAATATTACCAAGATTAATAATCTTTGATATATTAATAGCATCGCCAAGAGTATCTGCACCAATAGGAATAATAGCGAATACCGCTAAAAGGATACCAACCAGTCCTTCACCGGCAATAAGACCTGATGAATAAAGTATTCCCTGATTAACCTTAGCCTTACGCTCTTCTTCTGTAATACCTTTCTTCTTATCAAAGTAAAGTCTTACAAGTCCACCAACCATAATAGGTGTACTTAAATAGATTGGAAGATAAAGTCCTACTGCAAATGGAAGCACAGGTATCTGAAGAATCTCAACTACTATTGCAATTGCAACTCCTGCAAATACAAGTGACCATGGAAGGCTGTTACCCATAACACCTTCAACAACCATCTTCATAAGAGTTGCCTGTGGTGCTGGTAATTCTGTTGAACCATAGCCCCATGCTGCATTAAGTAAATAAAGTACTCCACCAACTGTAATAGCTGATACAGCTACACCAATAAGTTCACCAGCCTGTGCTTGTAAGGTGTTGCACCTACTATATAACCTGTCTTTAAATCCTGTGATGTATCTCCTGCTATAGCCAATTATACATATTACAGAACCAATACTTATAGCCGCAACCATACCTTCATTCCAACAGTACCTGTTGCCTTAAGAATCGCTGATGAAATAAGAAGTGTCGCAATAGCCATACCTGATACAGGGTTATTGGAACTACCTACTAATCCAACCATACGAGATGATACTGTTGCAAAAGAAACCAAATATGATAATGATAATTGCACTAAGAAGATTTACAGGAATAGCTGGGATTAACCACATAATAATAGCAAGTACTCCGATTCCTAATACAACAAACATCATAGGAATATCCTTAGTTAATCTTGATTCTACTCCATCTGCCTTCTTACCATATCCCTTAAGTGCCTGCTTAAATGTCCTTACAATAAGTGGTAATGACTTAATCAAGCTTATAATACCACCAGCGCAACTGCACGGCTCCAATATAACGTACATAATTAGACCATATCTGTGATGGATTCATCTGTGAAACTGGAATAAGTGCTGGTCCAATGATATTATCTCCACCGAATAATGCGATTAATGGCATAATCATAAACCATGCAACAGAACCACCTGCAAGAAGGTATGATGATACCTTAGGTCCACATATATAACCAACTCCTAAAAGTGCAGGTAATACATCTGCACCTACTGCTGAACCCTTATATGGTTTAATTGTAAAATCAACCTCACTTGGGAACACCTTAAGTCCATCTGCTATAAACTTATAAACAGCAGAATACCAAGACCTGCAAATACTGTGCCAGCCTTAGCACCACCTTCTTCACCTGCAACTAATACCTCAGCACATGCCTGTCCTTCTGGATAAGGTAACACACCATGCTCCTGGACTATCAATGCACTACGAAGTGGAATCATGAATAATACTCCAAGGAAACCACCGATTAATGCAATAAGCGCTATCTCAACTAAAGAAGGCATAACTGTACCTTCCTCCTGCGCCCACATAAATAATGCTGGAAGTGTAAATATAGCACCTGCTGCAACCGATTCACCAGCAGAGCCAATAGTCTGGACCATGTTATTCTCTAATATGGAATCTCTTCTTAATATAAAGCGGATAATTCCCATTGAGATAACCGCGCTGGTATGGATGCAGAAACTGTCATACCAACTCTAAGTCCTAAATATGCGTTAGCACCGCCAAATAATATAGCTAATAAAGCACCTATAATAACAGATGTAACTGTTAACTCAGGCATAACCTTATCAGCTGGAATATAAGGCTTGAACTCTTTCTTTTCGTTCATACTCTTTCTCTCTTTCTTAATTCTTATGCAAAAACGTACATAATATAATATTATTAAAAAATATGAAAATGTCAAATATCTTTCAGATGTAAATTGTAAACCGTAAATAGTAAACATAGCTTTATTCCTATGCAATTCCTGCAATCAGAACTTTGCAAATATATTAGTACTATTCTTAAGATTCTGGGCAACACTCTTGTTTTCTATCATTTTATTGCTGATATTGACTATATCCTCAACAAGATCCTGTGTGCTTATTCTTCAAATTTCACATCCTGAAGATTATCTCTTTGAGCTGTAATTCCATCTGCACACCACTCATAGGTATTTGTAAATATCTCTGGTGTATGAACCGTTTCAAAAGATAAGTTCCATCTGCATTTCCATAATTGCCAAGAACTTCAAGTAGTTTCTGAATTCCTGCTCCAATACTCTCTCTATTTTCGGCTTTGTCAATTTCTTTTAAAATCCGCAGAATATCTCCTTCTCCTGCAAGGATATTGTAGTTCTGCCTATTCAATATCCTCTTTCCATAAATAGATGTTCATATCAAGGCTCATCGCATATCCCTGTCTGTGGAGAATTTTGTCGAATGAAAAGAATCATCCTTGTACATCTGCAAAAATTCTCTTGTGGTTTATTATCCATCCGCTATAGTAACTTACCTTGCCGCTAAGCACCTTCATCTCTCGATCCATCAATTCTCATCGCGAAGCACTGACTGATATCTGTCGGGTAATATACCGGATTTTACCAGAAGAATAGAAGTCAAATCTATAAGTGACATAATTTCACTGGTAAATAAAATGAACAATGCTACTGAAATTGAATGGGATATAGATAATGAATCTCCTGATTCTGAAGCAACTTTAACCAGACTTATGCTTATTAACAACAGTCTAAAGTAATTACTAACTATTTATTTTCTATATAATTTCTTACAACAACATATATTTTAATTAAACTTGTCGCAAAATGTTAATTTGCATATATCATGTCTTCAAGCCAAATTTGATGTCGTGAAAATTTAACAACTAATAAAATAAAGTGCAGATTCAGTTAGAATCTGCACTCCTTTATTCAGATTATAAATGGTGCTTTTATATCTTATTATATCTTGTTATAACTTAATATCGACTTTTCCCAGTTTTCATGCATCTTTGCAGACATTATAGCTGGTCCAGTTTTTTTCTCGATTTGGTCCAGATTTGGTCCAGTTTATAAATGAAAATATACTATTTTATAGTAATTTACATTAAACTGATTTTTCTTCAAATCTCTCAAACCCGCATAAACACTGTATTATAAAATCTGAAAAAACTCAAAACAGCAATTACATTCTATCATGGAATGTTCTGCTGATAACATCCATCTGCTGTTCCTTTGTAAGGTCGATGAACTTAACAGCATATCCAGATACACGAATTGTGAAGTTAGCGTACTCTGGCTTTTCTGGATGCTCCATAGCATCAAGAAGCTTATCCTTACCAAATACGTTAACGTTAAGGTGATGAGCACCCTGATCGAAGTATCCGTCCATTACGTTAACAAGGTTGTTAACTCTCTCTGAATCATCATGTCCAAGAGCATCTGGGTTCATTGTCTGTGTATTAGAGATACCATCAAGAGCCCACTCATATGGAAGCTTTGTAAGAGAGTTAAGTGAAGCAAGAAGTCCGTTCTGCTCTGCACCGTAGCTTGGGTTTGCACCTGGAGCAAGTGGTGTACCAGCCTTACGTCCATCTGGCATGTTACCTGTAAACTTACCATATACTACATTAGATGTAATTGTAAGGATAGATGTTGTTGGCTCAGAATTTCTGTAAGTATGTCTCTTCTTAATCTTGTCAAGGAATGACTTAAGAAGCCATACAGCGATATCATCAGCTCTGTCATCATCATTACCATACTTAGGGAAGTCTCCCTCTGTCTTAAATGCCATAGCGATACCTGTCTCAGGATCTCTCTCTGATACAGTAACCTTAGCATACTTAATAGCTGAAAGTGAATCTACTACATGTGAGAATCCTGCAATACCTGTTGCAAATGTTCTCTTAACATCTGTATCGATAAGAGCCATCTCAGCAGCTTCATAGTAGTACTTATCATGCATATAATGGATAAGGTTAAGTACATTAACATAAAGATCTGCTAACCAATCCATCATCTTATCAAACTTAGCAACAACTTCATCATATTCAAGAACATCTGAAGTAACTGGCTTATAAGCTGGTCCAACCTGAACCTTAGACTTCATATCTACACCACCATTGATAGCGTAAAGTAAGCACTTAGCAAGGTTAGCTCTAGCTCCGAAGAACTGCATTTCCTTACCTGTCTGTGTAGCAGATACACAACAGCAGATTGAATAATCATCTCCCCATGTTACCTTCATAACATCATCGTTCTCATACTGGATAGAAGATGTTGTAACTGAGATATGAGCACATACTTTTGAAGTTCTCAGGAAGTCTTGATGAATATAATACTGTAAGGTTTGGTTCTGGTGAAGGTCCCATGTTCTCAAGAGTATGAAGGAATCTGTAATCGTTCTTAGTAACCATAGAACGTCCATCGATACCTGTACCACCAACCTCAAGAGTAGCCCATGTAGGATCTCCTGAGAATAATTCATTGTATGATGTAATTCTTGCAAACTTAACCATTCTGCACTTCATAACAAAATGATCGATAAGTTCCTGTGCCTCAGCCTCTGTAATCTTACCAGCTTCAAGATCCTTATTGATATAGATATCAAGGAATGTAGAAACACGACCTACTGACATAGCACCGTTCTGTGTCTTGATAGCAGCAAGGTAACCAAAGTATAACCACTGAACAGCTTCCTTAGCTGTTGTAGCTGGCTCAGAAATATCATAGCCATATGCAGCAGATAGCCTTCATTCCCTTAAGAGCATTAATCTGATCTGTAAGCTCTTCTCTTAACTGGATAACATCGTTAGTCATAACTCCGCATCCACAGTTAGCCTTATCCTCTTCCTTGCACTTAATAAGATAATCAATACCATAAAGAGCAACTCTTCTGTAATCACCTACGATACGTCCACGACCATATGTGTCTGGAAGACCTGTGATGATATGAGATCTTCTTGCAGCTCTCATCTCTGGTGTATAAGCATCGAATACACCCTGGTTATGTGTCTTATGATATTCTGTGAAAACCTTGTGTAATTCAGGATCTGGTGTATAACCATAGTTCTCGCAAGATTCCTCAGCCATCTTAATACCACCATATGGCATAAATGCTCTCTTAAGTGGCTTATCTGTCTGAAGACCTACTACCTGCTCGAGATCCTTCATTGATTCATCTATATATCCTGGACCATAAGCTGTAAGACCTGTAACTACCTTAGTTTCCATGTCTAAAACTCCGCCCTTAGCTCTCTCTCCTTCTGAAGTTCCTGTAATTTTCCCCAAAGCTTATTAGTTGCTTCTGTTGGACCTGCAAGGAAACTCTCATCTCCATCATAAGGTGTGTAATTGTTCTGAATGAAATCTCTTACATTGATTTCTTCTTTCCAAAGTCTTCCCTTGAATCCAGCCCACTGTGTCTCTCAACCATTTGAATTGATCCTCCTTAAATATAATATATTTCAATGTACTCTTTAAGAAAATGTATTTCTTTTTGTACACTGTATACAATCTTAGTCAAAATAAAATTGCCATGCATTATAGGATACTTATTGTTCCTATAAATATACATTGACAAATCCATAACAATTTGACCATGATTACTCTAACATGCTTCTGATAATAAATCAATAGGTTTAACAAGAGTATTTAATTTTGTACAATTTAAGGGGAATATCGTGAAATATTCCCCTTTATAAATGCAGTATTCATCAGTACTTCAGGCTGTATTAATGTTATTTACCAATAAATTCCATTACCTGTCCTTCACTTATAAAACCAACACTCTTTGCCACACACTCACCACTCTTAAATAAAAGTAATGTAGGGATTGACATAATATTATATTTCTCTGCAACTGATGATTCCTCATCTACATTAATCTTTACAATCTGAACATCATCCACCTTAGGCAACCTGTTCAAGAACTGGTCCTAACATCTTGCATGGTCCGCACCAGTCTGCCCAGAAATCCACAAGAACCGGCTTATCCGCTTTAAGTACCTCATTATTGAATTCACTTGCTTTTACATGTTTGATTTCCATATCTTATCTCCTTTATCTTTAATAATTATTATTTCATATTTCTCCGCATATATTCAAATTTTTCTCTTCTCATCTCCACAAGCATCTGCTTAATATTCCACTTTCTATTAGTATCTGTCAATACTGCCTTAAATGATACATCAAAACTCTTCTGTCTCATTTCAAAGAGAAGCTTATCCATATGCTTATCTGTCACGTCACAGAATATAACAAGACTCTCTTTATTTTCTTGTGGCTGATATTTCTCTGCATCTGATAATGATATGCCTCTTACATCAGTTGCAATTTCTGCCAGAGTCCTGTCTGTATCTGACTCATTAATAAATCCGCATATAATTCTCATATTAGATCTTTAATGATATGCTGAGGGTTCTTAACATTATATAACAATATCTTTTCCAACATTAATTATCCTTCTTTGCCTTTCTGTTAGCAATAATTTCTTTGATTTCATTAATAGATTCTTTATGTACTCTTGAAACAGCATTAGGATTTCTCTTAATAATACTTGTAATATGGCTGTATCTTCTATCAGCTCTCTCAGATAACTGTCTTCTTTCAGCCACTGCGCCATGAATTGTTCCTTTTCTTATTAAATTCTTCTTCTGCAAATGTGGCCGTAATCTCCATTCTTCTGGCATACATCTGAAGCTGTTCATTTTCTTTCGTAAATTTTCAAGTGTCGCCTTAAGATCCATAGCCTCATTAATTGAAACAGCAAAATCTGCTGCCATGTATATTGCCAGAACTACTGCAATAATATCTGCTATTGTTCTTGGAATCATAAGTACTGCTGCTTGATGGGCTTGTGTATTACACACACAAGCAAAATAGAGAATGCTCCCCATGCAAGTGATATAAAGAAACATATATGCCCTTTAAAATTATGGAAGATTGCTGTAATCCCAGTATCTTACACCAAAAGCTTCTCCATGCAGCAGCCTGTACAGAATTCAAGTATTGTAGATGATACCATTCCTAGAAGAAAGACCAGTGGAACAATATCTTTCACTGCAATCGTACTAATCAATATTACAATTGCCCTGAACCATATATTGGCAGGAATGGACCATGCAGGAAACCTCTGTTTACCCACTTATGTTTCCTCACAGAAACGTAACAGCATTCCCATATCCAACCTAAAACAATATATAAAGAAAAAAATAAGCCATTGCGATACAGCGTAATATCTCATAAGCATACCTCCATATTTAATCAAATGAGAATATGCTATATATACCTACTTCAGAGTTTCACAGAATTTATTAATAATAAGTGCTCTTCTGTTTCTGCTGATTTCAATATATTTGCCATTTCCCACTTTTGCAAGATTCTTCTTAATGTTAGTTATATAAGATATATTAATAAGCACTGACTGATTAATATAATGAAATCCTTCTGTAATAAGTACTCTGTAGATTTCTACAAGACTACAATACAATTCAATTTCACCAGACTCGCGTGAATGCATAGTAACTCTTCTGCCACCTCTTGCAAAATACATTATGTCCGCAACTCTCTCCTTATACACCTTTCTTGAAGATTGGTATACAAAATAACTTTCATTATCAATCTTAATTAGTTTTATCTCCAAGTAAATTTTCCCTCTCATATATAATTCTTGCATGCCCTTCTAATTATATATGATATACAAAATATTTCAATGGAATAATTGCGCATCACTATACACAATTTGGTCGAATTTTATTATCTCTGATAAACTATCTTTCCTGAAGATATAGTATAATGTATTTTACCTGGTAATTCCCATCCGATAAAAGGACTATTAGATGCCTTTGATGCAAAATCTTCTTTCCTTACGATCCATAGTTCTTTTCTCCAAAGATAACTAAATCTGCTGCTCCTTTAGTAATACTTCCCGGTATCATACGATAGAATTCAGCAGGATTCTTACTCATTAATTCCATAAGCTTCATTAAAGATATATGTCCCGGTTCTACCAGTGATTTGATTCCAAGTGCCAGAGATGTCTCCAGACCTGTAATTCCACTAGGTGCATTTTCTAATGGTCTGGCCTTCTCTCATCACTATGTGGTGCATGATCTGTCACTATCATATCAATCGTACCATCTTTAATACCTTCAATTATCTTAATTCTGTCTTCTTCCGTTCTTAATGGCGGATTCATTCTGGCATTAGTTCCATACTTAAGTACCGCATCTTCTGTAAGAGTAAAATGATGTGGAGTTGCTTCAGCATGCACATCAGCTCCAAGCTTCTTGGCAGTTCTGACAATTTCCACTGAATTTCCTGAGCTAATATGCTGTATACATACCGATGCTCTGTATGCAATGCAAGAATACAATCTCTTGCAACCATAACATCTTCTGCTGTAGCAGATGCACCTCCATATTCAAGCTGTTCAGCAACTTTCCCTGATTAACTCCTGGTCTTATTATAAACTCTGGATCCTCTTCATGAAGACTGATTGGTAAATCCAACTCTGCCTGCTCTTCATGGCCTCTACAAGAACATGTTCATTCATAATCGGAATTCCATCATCTGTAAATCCAACAGCTCCCGCATTAGCAAGTGCTTCCATATCTACAAGTTCAACACCTTTTAATTCCTTAGTTACAGACGCTGTCTGCAAAACATGAATTCCTGTTGTCTCACCTTTTTCTGAATATACTCAAGAGTTTCAATATTATCAACTGCTGGTTTAGTATTAGCCATGCAGACTACACTTGTAAAACCACCTTTGCTGCTGCTGCTCCAGTAATAATATCCTCTTTATAAGTAAATCCTGGATCTCTGAAATGTACATGTGTATCCATAAGTCCTGGTGCAACAATAAGTCCCTCTGCATTAATTACTTCTGCACCTTCCATAACATTAAGATTATATCCAGTTTCCTCAATTATATTATTCTTAATAATGATATCCATAATCTCATCTGTTTTACTGACAGGATCTACAACTCTTCCACCTTTGATTATAATCACCGATGTATCTTTCGCATTATTATCATCATTATCCTGTATCTCCGTACTTTCTAATACTCCTATATCCTCTAATTTTGTTCCGCATTCAGAACAGAATAAGGCATCTGAATTATTAGAAAAGCCACACTTATTGCATCTCTTTTTAATTTCTGTCTGCTCATTTTTACAGAAAATTGCATTGCAGACTCCAATCTAGAACCACAGCCAATGCAAAATACTGCATCGGGTGTTGTACTACGCATTCCGCATACCGGACATATCTTATCATCTCCACCACTCACACATCCTGTATTCTGTATATCAGTCTGCATCTGCACTGGAGCTGTATACATAACAGGTGACGCTTGATGTAAACTGTACTGTTTCTGGTTGCTGTGTCTGTACCACATGTACCTGTGGTGCATATCTCTCTGTTTACTGCGGGTACATCTATAGAATCAGCATATTCACCAAGTATATTCCATGTCATATTCTCTGGCTGTTTAAGCAGTTCCTTTAACCTTACCATAAATGAAACATCTGAATTCATAGGTGTTCTTATCATTCTGAGTATCTCATCAAGAAAAACATTATAAAATTCACCATTATTGTAACCTGTAGCTGGATAATACAAATATAAAGCCTTTCCCGTAGCAGATTCAATTAATACAGTATCAAGTGAAACCATGACATTACCATATTCCATATTATATGCTGACATACCCGACAACGCATCGACACTGCTCTTCATAAATACAGAAAAAGTATGCTGGTCTATAACCCTGTTTTTAAAAACTCTTTAGCTGTCTCATATCCCGCTATTCCATACTCTGCTGTAAATCCATTATTATCTGACACTATATGAAAAGGGAGAAATCCTTCTACAGCTGTATTTGAAAGTAATTCAGCCATATTCTGATTAAGCTGTTCATCTTTTGTACTCTTAACCTTAACACTCACCTGATTATTCTTGGAAACAACCTTTACTTTTCCCATAAATACATCCTCTCTTCCTGTTATCTGACTTATTATAGATATATTTCTTATTATACATCACAATTGCTTTATATGTCACTCAAAAGAAACTATCTTTGCCTTTCTGCTTATTATTCCATTAATATACACAAGAACATGCTCCTTATAGGTTATTGAATCTCTTGCATACATAAATGGTTCTTCTCTATAAAGCAGACACTTATATCCCTGTCTCTCATATTCATTCAGATTTGCTATTGCTTTTGCATGTATCACATTATGAATTTCCTGTTCTTCTCTTGAAAAAATTCTCTGTGGATAACCTGATGCCGCTTCCCTCAAATCTGCTATTATTGCATCCACAAACACAGCATGTTTCCTCATTCCAAACATTGCCGCCAGCTGTATACTTCTTAACCCTGAGGTTTTCTTCTTATAAGCTTTAAGTTTTCTTCTTATCGAATTATCTTCAACTCTCTCAGCTATATCTATAAGATAATCTACAGCCTCTTCATAAACACAATCTGGGTATGAAACATAATACTGGTCTGGCACAGACTGAAATCTCTTAATTGGAGGAAAATCAGCCAGTTTCATAAGCACACGTTCAGCATCATTGCATACCTCTTCTCCAAGATATCTATACTTGTCTCTTATATCAGCAAGCTGATATTCAAGCTGGCGTAAATATTCATATCCTTTTATCCAGAAATGCCCCATGCTGCCATAATTAAATAAATATGTTCTTAATTCCAGTCTGCTGAATTTTATTGTAAATATATTCTTATTCCCTGATTAACTATAAGCATATATCCATCTTTTAACATCTGCACAGATGGTATCTGTTCCTCATCCACATCAATATATTTTCCAGTCATAACTGAATCTTTAAATACAAGAAAGCTCTCCACTGCATCATTCATAAGATAAGCAACAACCCAGTCCTTCTCCCTTCCATATGAACAGGACAGAATACATTAAGTTCAAATATGCAAAGCTTAACGAACGCATCATAATCAGAATCACGCACGTCATTAAGCATATCATTTTTATTATCTTCTGATACATAATCCACAATTTTACTCATCAATTACACATCCCTTAACATAAAGAATTGCGTGTTACTGAAACTCTGTTACATGCTTTCTCATCCACACTGGCATAAGATTTCTCTGACATTCAGGATTATAGCGATGTTTAATTGCTATAGTCTCAAAAAGATTTTCCACATATCTGTATATTCATCATTCACATCTTCTGTCTTTGCCAGAACTGACATATCATAATCTGTAAAATATCTTATATACATCTGCCCATCAGTAGTATGAACTACAGACTTTTTTCTGTTATCATCAATTATAAGCCAGTTCTCAGAAGGCATTCTGTCAGCAAAATGTAAAGAAACTTCATATATAACATCGCTTTCTGGTTCAAGATGACACACATATACTTTGTTACCAATTGAATTAAACCTTGCAAACTCCATAAAATATCTTGTCTCGTGCAAAACCTTCCTGCGTATATCCTTAATTCTCATAACATCAGGGTCATTTCTCATAAATGTTATATCTGATCCAATCTTAAACCCTTTTATCAGAAACCTATATGCTGTATCTAATGCATCCTGTTCTGACGATAAACATGCATAATACACACATGCATATGCCTCTTCAGATATCTTATGTTTTATCGAGCGCACTACTTTCTTATACTCTTCTTCATTATACTCAACATATATATATTCGTCGAATAAAGAAATCTGTTCTTCTCCACGCTTTTCAAGTCTAACACATCCATGGCCTACTTTCAAAGCCTTCTCCCATGCATGATATATACAACACATCATATCTTCAAATGTATTCTCGCATGTAAATATATACATAAACAGACCTCCATATAAAAACTCTTCATTACATCCATCATATATACCAACACTTTTATTCAAAAGTGAAAGCTGCTGATACTTTTCATTCTGATGCGTAATCTCCCAGTTCTCCTTGTGATTATCATCAGTCAGACATTCCGTTATATATGACTCCTCTATTGGTATTCTATACATCATTCTTCCATTACATGTTATAAAATAATGTGCTCTCTTAAGTACTACACCAATCTTCTTTAATATATCAAAATCAAGCTTCGCATATCTTCTTGTCTCCACTATTCGTCTGGCAGACTTAGGACCAATTCCAGGAATTCTTAAAAGCATATCATATGATGCATTCTGTACTTCGACAGGAAACTGTCCAAGATGTCTTATTGCCCAGTCACACTTTGGATCAAGCTGTTCATTAAAATTAGGTCTGCTCTCTGACAATAATTCATCTGCCTGAAATCCATAGAACCTAAGAAGCCAGTCTGCCTGATATAACCTGTGTTCTCTTAATAGTGGAACATCTGCATCCAGCTGTGGCAATGCAGAATCCTCGTTAAGCGGTATATAAGCAGAATAAAATACTCTTTTAAGATCATAATTCTTATATAAATGCTGCGTCGTTCTGATAAGTGTAAGATCAGTTTCCGGTGTCGCACCTATTATCATCTGTGTACTCTGCCCTGCAGGCGCAAATGGACGCTTTACACACATATCTTTAGAAACCGCTGGAAGCGACAACTTATCTCCTGATTCCAATGCTGTCCTCTGTGTTCCTGATAATGCTGCTTGACCGTTATCCGTCCCATTCTGGTTGAATATGCTTCCTGTCAGATATCTGTTAATGCTACCTCTTTCCATTCGTGCCTCTTTTCCCAATGCCAGTCTGTTAGCCGCAATTGTACCTGTAATCTTTCCATAGGCTCAAGAATAGTCTTAAAACTCTTATTAGGAGCAAGCTTAGAAAGACTCTGTGCTGTAGGCAGTTCCAGATTAATACTTACCCTGTCTGCAAGATACCCAGCCCTTGAAAGCAGCTCATCTGGTGCTCCTGGTATAGCCTTAACATGTATATAACCATTAAATCTATACTTAGTCCGTAAAAGCATCAGTGTTTCACATATTCTTTCCATAGTATATGACGGATTCTTCAAAACCCCAGAGCTTAAGAATAATCCTTCAATATAATTACGCTTATAAAACTCTATAACAAGCCTGCATAATTCATCAGGTGTAAATGTAGCCCGCGGCACATCATTAGAGCACCTGTTCATGCAGTATTTGCAATCATACACACAATGATTAGTCATTAAAACCTTTAAAAGCGAAATGCACCTGCCATCAGCACCAAAGCTATGACATACACCGCATGCCACGCTGTTCCCAAGGAAGCCTTTCTTTCCCTTCCTGTCTACTCCACTTGATGTACATGCAACATCATACTTGGCAGCATCTGCCAGAATTTCTAATTCTCCATAGTTGTAAGATCTGAATGTAATTCGAACATATGTTTATTATAGAAACATATGTTCGGTATGTCAAGCATTTTAATCAAAATAGAGCCATACCTTATCAGTATGGCTCCGTCTTTTCAGAACAAATGCATCAACTATTTTCTTTACTGTGGCAATTTCTTCCGAACTGCACATCTTCAATTCATCAATTATATCTATACTTGCTCTATTTCCACGCATATTTCCTAACATCAGATAATCTGGCGTTACATTAAGATAATTACATATATCTACAAACAAAGTTATCTGCAATTGGTTCTTCCACCTTCAATATTAGAAAGATATGTCTGCGACACACCCAGCTCTTTAGCCATTTCCGTCTGTTTTATACGCATTTCCTTCTTCTCTGCTTAAGTCTGGGTCCAATATTTATAATTCGTTCTTTCATAACTTCCTACACGAACTCTTTCAAATTATTGATAAAATTCATTATTATTTCCTGATCTTTCTGAGACATGCTGTCAAATATATAATCAAGAAGCCGGCCTCTGACATCATACAGATTTAAATACATAGATGGGACATAACCATACAAATCGTAAAGTCTTATAAGAACCATTGCATCCGGAAGTTCCTTATTATTCTCAATTTTGCTGTATTTAAATCTTGATATTCCCAGATTATCTGATATAACCTGTTGGTCAGTTATACCATTGACATCTCTAATACATTTTAACATAGAATCCTTAGTTGAATCCTTGTCAATAGATTTAAGCAGTCTGATATACTTTACAGTTTCATCTGAAAAATCAGCTATCTTCTTCTCACACATATAAAGAATATGCTCACTCACAACGCCTCTTACATATTCCTTCTTTGATTCTTCACCAAATGTCTCTATTTCTGAAGAAATCACATACCTACATGGCTTTTCATCGACATCAACTAACATCTTGTCAATATCCGCTCCTGAATCAGAAAATTTTCTGAGGTCAATGCCTGACACCATGCTCCTTCCCGCTTCCCTGTTAGAATACTCTGGTGTAGTCATGCCAACCCGCACAGCCATTTTCGCCTGATCGTAGTCCATTAATTTTCTATATATGCTCATTCTTTTGCAAAATGCTTTGTAACGATCTGTATACTCCATAGCAACCCCTGTACATTAGTATGATTACTATTAAATTTTAGTATACGCACATTCCGCACATATATAGCGTTTGTTGCGAATCAGATTAGTGCAAATGTTTATGTGCAATTAATGATAACATCTTGATTTTATCATATCGGAATAAATTTCTTAGTGTATAGAATAATATTTGTGACAGATAATAAAAACGTTGCAAAATATCACTAAAATGCATTTAAGACATTCAAAAGTACAGTTGAGACATAAGCCATTTAAAAATATTTTATATCAAATATAATTAGTAATATCTTAATGAAGGAGGAAAATGTTATGAAGAAAACAATTAAGTCTGCATTAAGCAAAGGCGTTTCTGCCATGCTTAACCGCACTTTAACTTCTGGTGCTAATGCTTCATCAAGCTACTATTTTAGCCAGCCTGTTGAGCCAGCATCATTAAAGAAGTTTAAGAAAACAAGATAATGGTAGAGAAACTTTCTCGCCACATAGCTTTATGGCTTATAAAATCAGGTATACTTGAGAATGATGACATTGATTTATACATATACGCAATACAATATTTATTATTGATTATTAATCCGACAATTATTTTCACAGCGTATTGTATAGCCACTCATAATATAACGATTGGACTAATAGAAATATTTTCGTTTTGCTCATAAGAAAATATTGTGGTGGTTATCATTGTCAGTCTTCTACGGTGTGCCTGATTTTTCTGCCATAATACTTATTGTAATGGCATGGCTTTCTTCCTTCATTAAGCCATCATTATACATGTTCATTGCACTTGTAATTGCTGATGTGGAGTTAATTATTAAAGGGCCTGTAATATCTATTAATCACTCAGTATCAGACTCAGAGAAAAATATTATCACCGATGCCTTATCGGTATACTGGCTGTTTTAACATTATTATTATAGCAGCTACTGTCTTACACCTATATAGAACAGCAAGCTGCATATCAATTGTAATTATTTTCTGCTTTATTTCACATATTGCATGTATGACAGAAAAAAACAGGAAGCTGTACTATTAATTCACACATACAGCTTCCTGTTTTCTATATCATAAGCATTATTGATATTGTAAATTCATTTTCATCAAACTGTTCAATGTGGCTTCCATGATATTTATTGACAATCTTATCTATGCTCTTCATTCCATATCCATGTTTTCTGTCAGAATCCTTCTTAATTGAAATGAAATTTCCTCCTATTATTTTAGGTGGAACAGCACATGAATTTACGCATTTGATAAATGTTGTCTCATGCTTTCTCTTAACAACCAGTTCAATATATTTTTCACTATTTTTCTCACATTGCTTCGCAGCTTCATATGCATTCGATAATATATTACCAAATAAAGCTACTATATCTGTGGCAACTATGTCATCAATTGTTCCTGGTCGTATATCCACAACAAATTCTATATTTTCTGTATAACATTTGCTGCTATATTCACTTATAAGACCGTTTAGTACATTATTATTAGAAAATGTAGTTCTCTTCTTAATATTATACTGTTCCATAATTAAAGTAATATAATCCTTCAAATCACTATTAGTTTCCATACCCAGCATTGTATTAAGATGATTATTCATATCGTGTCTTAATATTTCAAGACTTTCGTTTTTCTCATTCTCAAGCTTATAATATCTTGCGTCTGCCTTTTCCTGTTCAAGTTGAACCTTTATCCTCTGTGTTTCAGCATTACGCTCATTTATTCTTATATTAACCCACAAAACTAATATATCTGATGAAACCAAAACCATAGAGCTTATAACTATCCATACTGTTTCCTTACGATTAAGGCTCAATTCAGATTCAATTATATAATATGTAATAAACACCAATAAAGATGCTAACAAGGATGCTATAAGTAATACTATTGAAACATCAAAACTTTCAACTGCCTTGCTTTTGTTTCTAATAATTACCATTGTTTCAACAAATATGAAATATACTATTTTGCATAATGATATTACAGCTATTATAATTGCAAGTTCTTCTTGCTTAACATGGCGTATTCCAATAATATATTCAGTTGAAAAGAATACCAACTGCTCAGAAATAGCCATCATTGCATTATAAATCAAAGCCCAGAATACTGCCGACCTTTTGCTCACATTAAACATCAAAGCCATCAACACAATATACATTGAATTATTAATTGCCGTAATAAAATATATATTTCCCGTCAGAAACACGACAAACATTACAGCATGCCCTGCCATAATAGCAATGCCCGTCACCCACTGTTTATATCTATGTTCATACATCTGCGACATACTCATCCACAATATTATAGCTTCTATAATATGTGCAAATGCATAACTGATTATAATTTCCATATCCACCTACTCCTGCCCTGCCAGATACAGAAGCATTTTCTGCTTGAATGCAGTTCTTTTTTCTCTTGATAAATCTATTGGTTCTTCGATGCCCTTAAGTTCAATATACTTATCAGTAAATCGCTCAACTCTGTCTATGTTAACAATGAAGGATTTATTGACAAGAAAAAATTTATCCTCATCAAGAACACTCTGCCAATAAGAAAGACTTTTGAGACTTATGTACGACTGCGTATCTGTTTTGATATATCTTTTTCTAACAAGTGACTCTATGCATATAATCGAATCCTGTTCAATAATTACATTATCACCCTTATATTCAATATTGATTTTCTTGCTCTGACTCTTGCTGCATAATAATAATGCCTTGTGTAAACCACGCATAATCACAGGTCTTTCCAATGGTTTATTAATATACCTGAAAACTCCCTCGTCCATTGCATCATCAAGATAACCCATATAGGAAGTTATTATGAATAACACAATATTCTTGTTATTATTTCTTAAACATTTGCCAGCTTCAATTCCATTAATTCCGTCCATCTCAACATCAAGAAATGCAATGTCAATCTTTTCATTATTCTTAGCTACTTCATCACCACTGTTATATTCATAAACCTTATAATCCGTTATCTTATGATCAGCAAAGAATTCATCCACATATTTTCTTATCATATCAACATAAAGCTTATCATCATCACATATTAATATATTCATGCATTGTCCTCTTCACTTAACTAATTAATAATTTTATTATATCAAAATGTTTAAAAAAACGACAGAAATTTCTTCCTGCCGTTTCTCTTAACATATATATTATCAATCTAAGAAGCCTGCTCAAACTGCGAATTATAAAGGTCAGCATAGAAACCGTTTCTTGCAAGAAGCTCATCATGAGTTCCCTGCTCAACGATATCACCATCCTTCATAACAAGTATCACATCAGCATCTTTGATGGTTGAAAGTCTGTGTGCAATAACAAAGCTTGTTCTGCCCTTCATCAGATTATCCATAGCCTTCTGGATTCTCTCCTCTGTTCTTGTATCAACAGAAGATGTTGCTTCATCAAGAATAAGGATTGGATTATCTGCAAGGATTGCTCTTGCAATTGTAAGAAGCTGCTTCTGTCCCTGTGAAACATTGCTTGCGTCCTCGTTAAGCTCACAGTCATAACCACCCGGAAGTGTCTCAATAAAGTGATGTGCATTAGCTGCCTTGGCTGCTGCAATAACTTCCTCATCAGTTGCATCAAGCTTTCCGTATCTGATATTCTCCATAATTGTACCCTTATAGAGCCATGTATCCTGAAGAACCATTCCAAATGCGTCTCTTAATTCTCTTCTGTTGAAATCCTTAACATTATGTCCATCAACAAGAATAGCTCCATCATTAACATCATAGAATCTCATAAGCAGTTTAACAATAGTGGTCTTACCTGCACCTGTCGGTCCAACGATAGCAACCTTCTGTCCAGGCTTAACATTTACACTGAAATTCTTGATGATAGTCTGGTTCTCATTGTATCCGAATCTTACATGCTCGAAATCAACCTCGCCCTTAATTCCTTCTGTAGAAACAGGATTCTTAACAGTCTGGTCTTCCTCTTCTTCATCAAGAAATTCAAATACTCTCTCAGAAGCTGCTGCCATAGACTGTACCTGATTGATAACCTGAGCAATCTGCTGGATTGGCTGTGTGAAATTCTTCACATACTGGATAAATGCCTGAATATCACCGATTGTTATAACATTTTTAATAGCAAGAAGACCGCCGGTTAATGCAACACATGCGTAACCTAAGTTACCTACAAACATCATGATTGGCTGCATCATTCCTGAAAGGAACTGTGACTTCCATGCTGAACCATAAAGGACATCATTAGTCTTGTTAAATGAATCAACCATATCCTTTTCTTTATTAAATGACTTAACAATCATATGTCCGCCATAAGTTTCCTCAATCTGTCCGTTAATATGTCCAAGATACTCCTGCTGTGTTTTGAAATATCCCTGTGACTTCTTAACAACGAAAGAAACAAGTCCCACTGATATTGGAAGTATTATAACCGCAATAAGTGTCATAAGCGGTGAAATGCTTAACATCATAACAAGAACACCAATCATAGTAGTTAAAGATGTAATGATTGTTGTAATACTCTGGTTGAGTCCCATTCCAAGTGTATCAACATCGTTAGTAATTCTTGATAACACCTCACCATATGTCCTGCTCTCGAAATACTTCATAGGCATACGGTTAATCTTCTCGCTGATTTCTTTTCTTAATCTGTAGCAGACCTTCTGTGTAATGCCTGTCATTATCCAGCCCTGTACAAAGTTAAATACTGCACTTGCGGCATACAGACAAAGCACGAATATAAGAATTGTTCCAATCTTTCCAAAGTCAATTCCACCAGTTCCACCGATTTTCTTTACAAGACCTTCTGACAGAGCTGTAGTTGCCTTACCAAGAACCTTCGGACCTACAACAGAAAATACTGTTGAGCATACAGCCATAACTGCAACAAATATTATCGCAATCTTATAGCTTCCAATATATCTTATAAGCTTTCCTATTGATCCTTTGAAATCCTTGGCTTTCTCAACAGGTGCCATTCCTCTTCCCGGAGGTCCCATTCTTCTTTTCGGTGGCATTTTGATATTTTTATTATCTTCCATACTGACTAGGCCTCCTTTCCAAGCTCTTTAGCAGAAAGCTGTGAACTTGCAATCTGCTGATATGTCTCACATGTCTTCATAAGTTCTTCATGCGTTCCCTTGCCAACAATCTTACCATCATCCATAACAAGAATCTGATCTGCATGAAGGATTGTGCTGATTCGCTGAGCTACAATAATAACAGTGGCATCAGACACATTTGCAGCAAGCTCCTTACGAAGAATTGCGTCAGTTTTTAAATCAAGTGCTGAAAAACTGTCATCAAATATAAACACTCTTGGGTGCTTTGCTATTGCTCTGGCAATAGAAAGTCTCTGCTTCTGACCGCCTGAAACATTAGTACCGCCCTGTGCTATAGGACTGTCATACTTCTCAGCCTTATTATCAATGAACTCAGTTGCCTGTGCAATCTGTGCTGCCTTAACGACATCTTCATCGCTTGCATCAGGATTACCGAATCTTAAATTACTTGCAATAGTACCAGAGAAAAGCATTCCCTTCTGAGGCACGTAACCAAGCTCACTTCTTAAGTCATGCATAGAGATATTTCTTATATCATGACCATCAATAGTAATGCTTCCTCCTGTAACATCATACAATCTTGGAATAAGATTAACGAGCGTTGACTTTCCACAGCCCGTACTTCCTATAATTGCTGTAGTCTTACCCGGCTCTGCTTTAAATGTAATATCCTCAAGTGCGTTCGCTTTAGCACCCGGATACATGAAATTTACATGATTAAACTCAACTACACCCTTTGCAGACTCAATTGTCTCAGGATTCTCAGAGTCTTCTATTGAAGAATGTGTATTAATAACTTCATCTATACGGTCAGCTGCAACCATCGCTCTTGGAAGCATTACAGACATCATTGTAAGCATAAGGAATGACATAACTATGAGCATCGAATATGTTATAAATGCAGTCATAGAACCTACCTGCATAACTCCGGCATCAATTCTGTGTGCGGCAACCCACACGATAAGAACTGACAAACCATTCATGATAAACATCATGCTTGGCATCATGAATGTCATTGTTCTGTTAGTAAAGAGCATTGTCTTAGTAAGCTTCTTATTAGCTTCATCAAATCTTTCCTCTTCCTTCTTCTCTCTTCCAAAGGCTCTTATTACAGAAAGACCTGTAAGAATCTCTGGATACAAGATTGACATTATCTACCAGCTTCTGCATAAGCTTGAACTTAGGCATCGCAATTACCATAAGAAGCATTACAAATGCAATGATAACCGCAACAGCCATAACTATAACCCAGCCCATGCCGGCTCCCGTTCCAACAACCTTTATAATTCCTCCAACACCAAGAATTGGTGCATACAGAATCATTCTCAGCATAATAACCGTAACCATCTGAACCTGCTGTACATCATTAGTTGTTCTTGTGATAAGTGATGCTGTAGAGAATTTGTCCATCTCAGCATTAGAGAATCCCATGACATTAGAATACAGTTTTCCTCTCATATCTCTTGCAACGCCTGCACCAACTCTTGATGCAAGGAAGCCTATACATACAGAAGTAACCGCCATAAGAAGTGCCATGGCAACCATCTTAAGACCAGCTGCCCACAGATACTTAGTCTGGATAGAATCCATGTCCATTCCTGCCTTGGCATCCATGCTCTTTGCATAATCAACGCCCATAGACGAAACAAGAGTCTTTCCCATGGTATCAATAGTCTTCTGGAATTCGCTTCGCATAGAAAGGATATCGTCTTTACTCATAGCCCTGCACTATACATTGCCTTCACTATCTGTCTCATATCCACACATATAGTTTCAACCTCATTACCATCCGAATCTTCCATCATCTGTGTAAATGTAGTTAGTTCAACGCCCATAGACTTTCCAATATCTTCTACCGAAACATTGGCAAGCTGTTCTTCACTTACATGCATCTGCTCTGCCATACGGCTCTTGAATGCACTTTCAGTCACTGAAGACATCTGGTTGTTAATTATAAGTGCTGTAAAAGTGTGTCGTCTAAATCAGTCTTATTCTTAGAACCTTTGACACTTAATTCATAGACATTATCATCTTCATTATAAGAATACGACTGTTCCCACAGCTGTGCTTCTTCCTCTGTCATAAAAGCTTCGCAGTGTCAAATTCTTCCTTAGTAATCTTTTCTGGCACAGTATGCTCTATGCCTCCATTCTGTATACCTGTATCAATGATATCTGAAGTATACGCAGGAAGCGACAAGTCACACACTGCCTGAACAATAAGCAGTGCAAATACCAGCACTATCGACTTCCAGTATGGCGCACATTTTAATAATTCTGCTCATAAACACTCTCCCATCTTTATTAATAAATATTTTCAAAAATCTGCTTTCAATAATAAATAAGCGTTTCTTATATTAACACCGATTTTCATCATAGTAAATTAATGTCAAATGTATTTTTATAAATAATTTATAAAGAATGTTTGAATAATAACAATATATATGTTATTATACGCGCGAACGTCATCCGTTTTCGGAGATGTATCTTAACAAGCCGGAAGGGTGCATACCTTTCCGCAAAGGAGACAATATGAATACTATCAATGCAACTCGAACTTCTGCAACGAAGTTCAACACTAAGTACATGGTGGAGCTGGCACTTATGGTTGCGGTCATACTCGTTATGTCACTGACCCCATTAGGCTACATCCGTACCCCTGGACTTTCTATCACCCTTTAACTGTTCCTGTAGCTGTAGGTGCTATCATCTTAGGACCTGTCGGCGGTTTAATCTGTGGTCTGACATTCGGACTTACAAGCTTTTATCAGTGCTTCGTTGGAGGCGCAATGGGAACTGTTCTTCTCGGAATTAATCCATTTGGTACATTTGTAACAACAGTAGTAACAAGAACTCTTGAAGGCTTCCTTACAGGACTTATATTCAAGGGACTTCACAGTATTAATGGAGTTAAGAAATTTTCTTATTATATAGCAAGCCTCTGCTGTCCTTTACTTAATACTTTATTATTCATGAGTTCACTTGTTCTCTTCTTCTATAATACAGATTATGTACAGGCCTTCGTTACTGCACTCGGAGCTAAGAACCCACTTATATTCGTAGTATTATTTGTTGGTGTTCAGGGACTTATTGAGGCAGGAATCTGCTTTATTGTTGCTAGTGTGGTTTCCCGTGCATTATATGCTGACTTAAGCTTAACCAGAATTAGTCAGTCACTTTGATTGAATAAATCGGACATTAATCAACGGAGGATTAGTTTTGTTTACAGAGATTTCAGTTAATGATATTAATGATTTTAGATTAGGTCATGCTTCCAATAAGGAAGCTGGCACTGGTGTAACTGTTATATATTTTCCAGACGGAGCTACAGCAGGCTGTGACATTAGCGGTGGCGGTCCGGCATCAAGAGAAACACCTCTTACTATGCCTATGACTGCTGACAATCCGATTAATGCCATCGTGCTGTCAGGCGGTTCAGCATACGGTCTTGCCGCATCTGACGGAGTTATGACATGTCTTGAAGAACATGGTATAGGATATAACACAGGCGTTTCACTTGTTCCGCTTGTATGCCAGTCATGCATATTTGATCTTGGATATGGAAGCTCTAAAGTACGCCCGGACAGTACTATGGGATATGAGGCCTGCATTAAGGCACTTATGAAGGCCGGTGTTGTCAATACTGATGCTTCCACCGCGCCAATTCGGATAGCAACGACCCCGTTCAGGGCTGTATCGGTGCCGGAACAGGTGCGACTGTCGGCAAGATTATGGGAATGAAGCAGGCTGAAAAGTCAGGACTTGGAATATATTCAGTGAAGGCAGGCACATTTACAATGACAGCAATTGTTGTTGTAAATGCACTTGGTGATATATCAGATTACGAAACCGGTAAAAGCTTGCCGGACTTAAGAATTCTGACAGAACAGAATATATCAGCTGCGAAGAAACGCTCTATCAGTTCATGGCACCTCGCGATATGTTCACTGGCAACACAACAATCGGTGCGATTATAACCAACGCTGCATTTAACAAGGCTGAACTTAACAAGATTGCATCTATGGCAAGAAATGCGTATGCACGCTATTAATCCGGTCGGCACAATGGCAGACGGAGATACAATATATGCGCAAGCACTGCAAAACGAGGCAACGGTGAAGCTGTACATGTTGATATCAACTTCGCAGGAACACTTGCTGCCCGCGTTATGTCCGGCAATTAAGAATGCTGTAATGAATTCTAAGATATCTGATGAAGAATTTTTAAGCATGGTAAAGTAACACATGAAATAATCCCCGATAAGCTGCTGTTCTGGCAGTCTTACCGGGGTTTTATATTATCTTTATTTTAACATTTTAATTATTCACAAAGCTTAGAAAATGCATCCGCAACAAACTGTACCTTAGTTCCTATAATAACCTGTACAGATGTCTTTCCAGGTTTCATAACACCAGCAACACCAGCTGATTTAATAACCTTATCATTAACAAGTGTAATATCCTTTACTTCAAGTCTCAGTCTTGTAATACAATTATCTATGCTTGCAATATTCTCTTTTCCGCCACAGCCTTCAAGAATTGTCTTTGCAATTGCTGTATAATCGTCACTTGCAAGTTCAACTTTCTTTTCTGCTTCTATATCATCATCTTCTCTGCCAGGAGTCTTTAAATCCCATTTCTTAATGGCAAATAAGAATACAAAATAGAATACGAAGAATGCTGCTATACCAAGAGGAATTATCAACCATGTCTTCTGTGCTGCCGGAAGAGATGATGAGAATAACAGGTCAGTAGCACCTGCTGAGAAACTAAATCCTGCTCTGAAGCCTAATGCAACTGTAATCATTGTAAATATACCATAAAGAAGTGCATAGATAACATAGAGTCCAGGAGCAAGGAACATGAAACCAAATTCAAATGGTTCTGTAACACCACAGATAAATGCACATAATGCTGCAGAAGCAACAAGTCCTATAGCTACTTTTTTCTTAGCTGGCTTTGCACATTTAATCATAGCTAAAGCTGCACCAGGAACACCAAACATCATACATGGGAAGAAGCCTGACATATACATTCCAAGACTCCATGAAACATCACTTGATGTTTGTCCTGCCCAGAAGTGCTGTAAATCTCCAAGTCCGATAGTATCAAACCAGAATACGTTGTTCAACGCATGATGTAATCCGGTAGGAATTAACAATCTGTTCAAGAATGCATAGATACCTGCACCAACAATATCAAGCTTTACAATTGCCTTACCAACGCTTACTAATGCGCTGAACAGTAATGGCCATACAAATAATAACACAACAGATACAAGAATTGATACTACTCCTGAAACAATTGCTACGCATCGTTTTCCACTAAAGAAAGATAACCAGTTTGGTAATTTTGTATCTTTAAACTTGTTATAACACATAGCACCGATTATACCAGCAAGAATACCAATAAATGGATTCTCAATCTTGTTAAATGCAAGAGTTTTAGTTGCACTGTCTGCTATAGAAGGTATAATTACTGTAACAAACTTTGTAGAAAGAAGTGTTGTCATCATAAGCCACGAAGCAAGTGCCGCAATTCCTCCGGTACCATCATTTTTATCTGACATACCTACACCGACACCAATTACAAAAAGGATTGCCATGTTATCAATTAAAGCTCCACCAGCTTTTACAAGAAACAGACCAATCATATCAGCTGCGCCCTGAATATCTCCACCCTGCATAGCTTCTGGACACAGCATATAACCGATACCCATAAGGATACCACATATAGGCAGTACTGCCACAGGAAGCATTAACGCTTTTCCCAGTTTTTGAAGAAATTTCATACTTTTCTCCTCCTTTAAATCATTATTAATCGGGTTATCCCAATCACGCGCATTGTGAAATCCTGAGTAATTATGATATTTTCAGAACTTCATCATCAATAGATACCTCACCCTCCTTTATTAGATTAATTTTATTATAATCGTCGGTATTGCATATAAGGACTGGTGTAATCGTATCCAATCCTGCCGACTTTATTTTTCAAGATCAGCCTCTAAAAGTAAATCACCCTTTTTACCTGCTGACCACCTGAAACATGTGAAATAAATGGTTCTCCCTTGAGCGTTACCGTATCCAGCCCAATATGTATCAGTAATTCTGTTCCCTGACTGGTTGTCATTGTCACAGCATGAAGAGTATCAAACACCATTGAAATCTCACCATCTGCCGGAGCATATATCTTTCCTTCAGAAGGGATTACTGCAAATCCATCTCCAAGAACCTTTTCTGAAAATGTTGGATCTGAAACTTCAGTAATTGGCACCACTTTTCCTTTACATGGAGAATAAATAATATTATCCTTTGACTTTCCTTTGAAAAACCTAGCATATTATCTCCTTTCCATCAATATATACTCTCTTAATATTCAATTCCTCATCAATAAGCACGAAATCTGCTTGTTTTCCTACAGAAATACTTCCGACTTTATCATATATACCAATTTCCTTTGCCGGATTCTCTGTTGCACACATAACAGCTGTTTCTAATGAAATCCCTGCTTTTTAACGACATATCGAAGACAATCCATTAAATTAGTTGCTGATCCGGCAATTGTTCCATCATGTAATGTTGCCAGATTACCTTTTACCACTACAGGCTGTCCTCCAAGAGTATATTCGCCATCCTCTAATCCTGTTGCTCTCATGCTGTCACTGATTAGTATTATGCGTCCCGCACCCAACATAGCAAATGTTGCCCGTATTACTGATGGATGAATATGAACTCCATCACATATCAGTTCTGCATGACATTGATATGAATCTCTTACTGCACCTATAACACCAGGCTTTCTATGATTCATAGGGGCATTGCATTGTATAAATGTGTTGCATGAGTTACACCATGTTGAATTGCCTCCATCGCAGTATCATAATCCGCGCTGTATGAGCAATCGACACCACAACATTATCTTTTACTTTATCTATGAAATTCATCGCACCCGGCTCTTCTGGTGCAATATCAACAATCTTTATTAAATCATTTGCAGCTTTCTGGAGTTCACAGAAATACTCATAATTACAATGCATAATATTCTCTGCTGCCTGTGCACCCTTTTTTGTGGACTTATAAAAGGTCCCTCCATATTAATTCCTACCAGATGGGCTCCACCATTATATGAATACTCTCCGGCATTCTTCATAACTTCAACAAGTTCTTCCTTAGCTATCGTCATGGTTGCCGGACATATACTCGTCACTCCGACAGAAGCCTCATACCGCGAAATTATATCAAGTGCCTCTTTAGTTCCATCACACATATCTGCGCCTTTGCATCCATGAAAATGAATGTCAACAAGTCCTGGAATCATCTTAAGTCCTGTAGCATCTACTACTTCATTGTCAACATAATCAGGGGCTTCCAGCACTTTGGTGAATGTGCCGTTATCTACAACGACATCTCCCTTAACAAATACATTATCCTGTGTATAAACATCAGCATTCTTTATAATCATATCTTCACAACTTTCTATTCACCAAGTTAATATGCTTTAATAAATCTTACTAAGAGTGCTTCATCTGCTACCAGTGTTACATCATTATGCACTGCAGAACTGATGCAGGAACATATGGTGTAATATGTCCAAAAGGCTTCTTTCACAATCTGTGCTTTATCTTCTCCACTTGCAACAACCAGAATCTTCTTTGCCTGCATTATTGTCTTGATTCCCATTGTGTATGCCTGTCTTGGAACATCTTCTGCTGATTCAAAAAACCTCTTATTAGCTTCTATTGTAGATTCTGTTAAATCAACACAATGAACCTGTTTTTCAAATGAATCTGATGGTTCATTAAATCCTATGTGTCCATTATGACCTATTCCAAGAAGTTGTAAATCAATACCACCAAGAGACTTAATCAGTTCAGAATATCTGTTACATTCTTTTTCCGAATCCTGCTCCATTCCATTAGGAATATGAGTATTATCAACTGATATATTCACATTATCAAATAAATTCTTATGCATAAAATAATAATAACTCTGATCATTGTCCTGACTGAGTCCCTTATACTCATCAAGATTAATAGTCTTAACTGCTGAAAAATCCAAGTCACCTTTTTATACCATTCTACTAACTGCTTATATAACCCAACTGGCGTTGAACCAGTCGCAAGTCCAAGTACACATTCCGGCTTCATAATAATCTGTGCTGATATAATATTAGCGCCTTTCTACTCATATCAGCATAATCTTTGCTTTGTATATTTTCATCACTTATCACTCCATTTCACATATTCTGCTACGAACACCAAGTACCATTGATGGCGATACACTAAGCTCATCTATACCCATCTTAATAAATCTCTCTGTAAGAGTGGTATCTGCTCCAAGTTCTCCGCAGATTCCTACCCATTTGCCATGCTTATGTGCTCCCTGTATGGTCATCTCAATCATCCTGAGAACTGCCTCATGATGCGGATTATAAAATCTGTCCAGTCTGTTATTCTGCCTGTCAATTGCAAGTGTATACTGTGTAAGGTCATTAGTACCTATACTAAAGAAATCTACAAGCTCTGCAAGTTCCTCACTTAGCATAACTGCCGCTGGTGTCTCTATCATAATTCCCTGCTCTGGAATCTCATATGGAATATTCTCATTCTCCAGTTCCTCTGCCACCTCAGCAACAATCTTCTTAATACTTACAACTTCTTCCACAGAAATAATCATTGGATACATTATAGATAAATTACCATATTTAGCAGCTCTTAATAATGCTCTCAACTGTGTTTTGAATATATCCGGCTGCTCCAGACATATTCTTATGGCACGATAACCCAACGCAGGATTATCTTCCTTGCCAAGTCCAAGATAATCTGCTTTTTATCTGCCCCAATATCAAGTGTACGAATAACTACTTTTTATCTGCCATCATCTGTAATACCTGACGATAGGCATTAAACTGTTCTGTTTCATCAGGAAGTTCATCTCTTCCAAGATACAGGAACTCACTTCTGAATAATCCTATTCCTTCAGCATCATTTTCTAATACATAAGCAACATCAGATACATTTCCAATGTTCGCATAAAGGTTAATCTTTCTGCCACTCTTTGTGACTGACTCTCTTCCTTTATAATTAGCAAGCAGTTTTTCTGTTCCTGTTCCTTCTGCTGGGCTTCCTTAGCCTGTGCTATCTGATTCTCATCCGGATTCAGGTAAAAATTCCATCCTGACCGTCTACAATTGCATTAACTCCATTGTGTAAGGATTCTAACTCAATTGGTACACCAATTAATGCTGGAATATTCATCATTCTTGCAAGAATTGCTGTATGGGAATTAGCCGAACCATGTACCAGCACAAATGCTAAAATCTTATTCTTATCCATCTGTACAGTTTCACTCGGTGTCAAATCATCTGCCACAATAATTGATGGCTCTGTGTTTTCCCAGTCAGGCTGCTCTTCACCGCTCAAATTACTCACCAGACGATTAGATATATCCTTTACATCCGCTGAACGTGCTCTCATATAATCATCATCCATATTAGCAAACATGTCAGCAAAATTATCTCCTGTTATTGACACCGCATATTCTGCATTAACATTCTCATTGCATATCATATTATGAATAGCATCCTGATAATCTTCATCTTCAAGCATTATCTGATGCACTTCAAATATCTCTGCATTGACTTTACCAACCTCCTTTAATGCTTTATCATACAGCCTGGCAAGCTGTTGAAGCGTCTTTTCTTTAGCTTTGTCCAGACGCTTTAATTCTTCATCAACATTCTCAACATGTACACGCTTAATCAGACTTTCACTTTTCTTTAGAACATTAACTGGTCCGATGGCAGTACCCTTATATACTGATTTTCCAATATATTTCTCCATATTCTACCCTCTCAGATTCTAATAATAAACATTCCCCAGATATACAAATATTTATTATATTAACTAAAATGTACTAATTTCCATGTATTAAATTGTCGTTCGCTTTATTATGTTTATATATTGACAATTTTTAACAAAATATCCAGCATTATTTGTCACATTTTAATAAATTATGTATTTTATTAATACATTGCAGATTAAAGGCAATAAAAGACTAACCAGCCAGTGTAATTTATAATACAACGCTGATTAGTCCATATTAGTATTTCTATCTGTCCGCATTTTTCAACTTATGATTAACAGCCATCGCAACCACACCAAGTAACACAATGAAAGAGAGATAAACTGCGATGTAGAGAATATTCCGACCTCACCTCTGTAATCGTTTCTTAAGAACTCAATTGCAAATCTTCCAAGTCCGTAGGTTATGCAATATAAGAATCCAATATTACCTCTTCGCCATATGCTTTCCGGTAGTTTCCTTACCGTCAGCCTTGCGCTTCATAACAGCAGTATAAGAAAACTTAGCTGCTATTATCATAAGAAACGCCATATTAAGAAAATCTGCCCCGATGATATAAGCTGTGTAGGAATCAGTTTAACTCCTGATGGTGCAAGTGAACCAGCCGGGAAACAACTCCCAGGCCATCTGTCTGTCTTCCGTAACAGCAGCCTGCAAGGAAACAGCCGATTCGTCCAAAGCCCTGTGCCAGCGCTATCTCAGGCATTACCAGGTCAAAATATTCAAGGAATGATAACTTCTTAATCTTTACATATATAAGGTTGCACAGTACACCTGCAATAAGTCCGCCATATACAACGAATCCCGATGAGCCAAGCACACCTATAGGATCTTCTATAAAATCCTTAAAGCTCACTATTATATACAACAGCTTTGCTCCAAGAAATCCCGATACTCCCGCAATTATCGCAATATCAATAAGAGCCTCCTCTTTCATTCCCATTTTCTTAGCCCTGTACTCGCCAACAAGCAGTGCCAGCACAAAACCTATGCCAATCATCAGTCCATAACCATGAATTACGAACTTTCCTATATGAAATAAATCTGTCTTCATAAAATCAATCTTCCTTTCTGTCACCTGTGAACCAATCCTACATCAGTCCCAGCTTTTCCTTAGCCATCGCAAGTCTTCTGTCAAATTCCGCATAAAATGCCTTATCATCAGCACATCCGGCATATGTCGTCATATAGAACACTCTTAAGTTAAATGTATTAAGAATCTTCACATTATCCTCTGAAAGTCCCGGTAGTGCCGCCTGAAGTGCTTCACATACTCATGCCATCTGACAATATAAGAATCATACTCCGCAAGTCCCTCGATGCCAAGCCATTTTTCAGTTTAATCTTCGATAGATTATCCTTATTACACTCGCCCTTCTGCACAATATATTTAAAATGTGTCTCATCCTCCCAGTATCTTCCAAGTGGGAACATTCTGCATATTCCCGGTCTTATCGTATGTATATTGCACAGATTATCTTCACGAAGAAAAGCACATCTTCCGTCTGATTTCTGCATTTTAAATTAGGCATAATAATACCATCCACAACATTTAACTCAAGCTCGTTCATCGTAAGCTGTTCAAATGTTTTGCCCAATCCGGTTGTGAGCTTGTAACAGTCATATGGGTCAATCACAATCGTACTTCCCATATTCTGGCAGATACAGTCTGACAGCCCTTACACGAGTTAGTATCAACACGCACAAGGTCATTCTCAGTATACAGTCTGCCATCCGATATATCTTCTAATGAAACATTTCTTAACATTATTCAATCCTTTCAAACGTGTACAAAAGATTATAAATCTTCACGCACATATTTACTTCACATTTAACTATAGTAAAAATATGTATCAAATCAAGAACATTTTACTCCCATTTTCGCCATAATGTGCTAAAATACATTCTTGTATATTTATTTTAGGAAATCTGATATTGAGAAAGGATTAAGAAAAATGAAAGATAAGATTGTTACATTTGGTGAAATTATGCTTCGTCTCTCTCCTGAGAACAACGCAAGATTTACTCAGTGCAATGCATTTGAGGCTGTTTATGGAGGTGGAGAAGCCAATACTGCTGTGTCCCTTGCTAACTTTGATGTTGATGCTAATTATGTAACAAAGCTTCCAAAACATATAATCGGACAGGTGCAATCAACTCACTCCGTCAGTACGGCGTGGGCGTAGACCATATCGTGCGTGGCGGCGATCAGATTGGTATCTACTTCCTTGAGAAGAAGACAAGCCAGCGTCCAACTAACGTTATCTATAACAGAGCAGGTTCTGCATTTGCGCTTGCTACTGCTGATGACTTTAATTGGGACGAAATATTTGACGGTGCAACATGGTTCCATTTTTCAGGAATCACACCTGCAATCTCTGATGAGATGACTAATATCTGTATCACAGCCTGCCAGAAGGCTAAGGAAAAGGCATGACTGTAAGCTGTGACTTAAACTACAGAAGCAAGCTCTGGTCAAGCGAAAAGGCATGTGAGGCAATGTCTCGTATATGCCAGTATGTTGATGTATGTATCGCTAACGAAGATGACGCTATCGGTATCTTCTCTATGAATCCTGCCGATGCTAATGGCGAGGAGAAAATGCTTACATTGCCAAGGAACTTATGAAGAAATTCCCATTCAAGATGGTTGCTTCAGTATGGAGAACAGAAACTTCTATCACAACATTTAAGCTCCAGTCAATGATTTACACAGAAGGCAAGGCTTACTACAGCAAGGAATTTTTCATGCACATTCTTGACTACATCGGTGCCGGAGACGCTTACTGCGCTGGTCTTATCTACAGCCTTATCAACAACTTTGACCCTCAGAAGGCAGTTGAATTTGCTAACGCTGCAAGGCTTAAAGCATACTGTAAGTGGAGATTACAACTTAGTTACAGTTGACGAGGTTATGAAGCTCGCTTTCTCTGACGCTGGTAACGAAGTTCAGAGATAATTAATATCACAAAAACAGTACCACCAATCTTAATTCAAAAGATTAGTGATACTGTTTTTACCATTCTATCTGATTCTATCAGACTTTATCTTACTTGCAAAGAAGCTGTAAGAATACCAACCAGCCCTTCTAAATAATCATATATTCATTTCCTAAAGCTTATCCCCACACTTCTTCTGCAATTTCCTTGACAAGCTTTAACTTAGCCCACTGCTCTTCCTCAGTAAGCTTATTTCCTATCTCGCATGAAGCAAATCCACACTGTGGGCTCAGATACAGTCTGTCAAGTGGAACATATTTTGCCGCCTCATGAATTCTGTTAATAACAAGTTCCTTGTTTTCAAGCGCTGGTGTCTTAGTTGTAACAAGTCCAAGAACAACCTTCTTGTCCCCGGATACCTTTGCTAATGGTGCAAATCCGCCTGAACGCTCATCATCATATTCAAGATAATAAGCATTAACATTTTCCTCACCAAAAGCAGATCAGCAACGCTGTCGTATGCACCTGAGCTGAAGAATGTTGAATGATAGTTACCTCTACACACATGTGTGTTGATAAGAAGATCTTCTGGTGCAGCAGCTACAACCTCGTTGTTTAACTTAAGCATAAGCTTCTTGTACTCTTCAAGAGCCTCACCGCTTCTTCCTGTAAGTGCAACAGCAAGTTTTGGATTGACCATTCCGCCCCATACACAGTCATCAAACTGAAGATTTCTACAACCTGGCATATATTTCAGCAACAAATTCATTGTAAGCCTTAATTACATCTTCTGCAAACGCTTCCTCTGTTCCATAGATTGCAAGTGTATCTGCTAAAAGCTCTGCACCTGTAAAATATGCGTAGAACTGTCCAGGTGAAGGAATTGTCTGCTTGGCAACAGTGTTCTCATCCTCTAATGCCTTAACGAATTTAAAATGTTCAACAAATGGATGGTTCTTTACTGATATTTTTCCAACCATATATGTATCATCAATCATTGCTTCTGCGTCAAATGTTGTATTGCCGTCAACTGTCTTTCTATGCTCAACTCCGTTGAAACCCACATAAAATCAAGATGCCATGTAGATCTTCTGAACTCTCCATCAGTTATAACATGATAACCAAGTTTCTTAACCTTTGCTACAAGCTCTCTTATGCAGTCATCCTCAACAGCAGTAAGCTCCTCCTGCTTAATCTTTCCACTTTCATAGTCGGCTCTTGCCTTCTTTAATCTTTCCGGTCTTAAAAGCTTCCCACATAATCATATCTGAATGGTGTATTTAATGTACTCATGTGTATCCTCCTGTTATAAATCAATCGTGAGAATAATTGTATCAGATGTGATTTGATATTTATAATACATTTTTATTGTGGTTAGCCATAGTTTTAAACTATGTCTAGTTTTGCTTTATGACCTTATTTACAGGTGTGTTCACATACTGAAAGAAGCCGTTATGGATCCATCCTTCTGATAAGACCATAAAATAAGGCAGCCCCGCATAGCTGAGTCTGCCTTACTTTCTTTATTTAATGTTGATGCCACTGGCATATTGCGCAGAAACTGTTTCTTTCCACATGGTCTTCCCAAATAATATCCCTGCAGATAATCAACCTTCATTTCTTTCATTTTCAGAAGCCATTCTTTTCCTCGATGCCTTCTGCGCATATCCTGACGTTAATACTATGTACCATGGTGATGATATTTTTATATAATTCATAATCCCTGTCACTGTTCATCGCCTTGGCAGTAAAATCCCTATCCATTTTCACGTAACTTGGATTCATATCACGGATACAATGAAGATTCGAATATCCTGTTCCAAAATCATCGATCACAAAGGGAATCCCGTTCTTGTCCAGAGTTTTACGGAATTTACAGAACGAAGGTGTCATATCCATAAATCCGCTTTCTGTCATTTCAACACATAAGCATTCCGGCTGTAATGAATATTTTGAATTGCATCCAGAATATCCCGCTCCACATTGCCTTGCAGGATCTGAACATAGGATACATTTACATTCATCCGAAAATCAGGAATATATTTCTGCATTTCACAGCACATTGCAGCTTCGTTCAAAATATATCTTCCAGCGGGAATGATTAATCCGGTCTCTTCCAATAATGGGATAAACTCCACCGGTGAAACAAACTCCCACCCTTCTTCCGTTATCATGGAAAACGCATCAGTGCCTCTGCTCCAATAATCTGTTCGGACTGACAGTCCACGATCGGCTGGTAGTATACTTCAAAGCCATCATAATGGTTCACAATAGCATTACGAAGTGTTGCTATGATTCTTCCTTGTTGTAAAAGACCTCATAGTCATCCTGGTCAAAATATAGAATCCATTTTACCCATGCTTTTGCCTGTTTCAAGGCAAATTCAAACTTTTGCGGCATTCTTCGGTTCCCTCACAAAATGTTGCTATCTATAACACCAATAGAAATAGAAAATATAGCTTCATAATTTTCGGCTACTATGAAATTATGAAGTTTATCTGTAATCTTTTCTTTCAGTGCCACAGCTTCTTCTGCGGAGGAAGCTTCCAGATCCACGATCACATACTGATCCGCTACCAGATGATAAATTCTCTGCTTGTCTGAAAGGCATTCCTTCATGCAGCCGGCTACGCTTTTCAGAATATAATTACCATAATCCGCTCCCCTGGAGCTATTGATCGCTCCAAAATCATCAATTCCTATATGCATAAAAAATCCCTTGGTAATGGGTTCTTTTGTTCACGCAGGTAAGTAAGGAATTCTGGACCACCAAGCAGTCCGGTGACATTATCAGCCCTTCTCTTGTTGCCGGTCTCATTCAGACACCCGACCAGATATTCCGCATTTCCTGCTGATCATTGATAACGATACCACGGCTGTTGATCCAGACCGGCATACCTTCTTTATCAAGCCATCTATAATGAAGATTATGTACCTTTTCTCTTCCTTCACATATATCCGCAAGATGCTTTGCAAGCATCTCACGGTCTTCTTCATATACTACCTTCATAACTTCATTTGACATATCTGTCAGGATATTACTCGGTATATTAAATCGTTCCACAGCAGACTGTGAAATCTCAAATATATTATTCTGCAGATCAAATATATACAGATAATCGTCCATACATTCTGTAATGATCTCAAATAAAATATCAGCTGTCTGCTCTCCAAATAATTTAAATATATCATTAATCACAACAATAACCTTCCTTATGACTACTTCACTCTATTCCTGTCATTTTCTAGAATAACTTAAAGATATTCACGCGGTCATGCATCTTGGCTGCTCCCTCTGCCAGATTAATACTGATCGCAGTATTCTCTTCTGAGGATCTTTGCATTGCCCTGTACCACACCGGACAGCTGTTCAATTCCCTGACCGATCTGTTCCAAGGACTCAGCCTGGGAGTTTGCTTTCTCCATGGTGTTCTGTGCAATCTCTGCAAATGACTCCATATCTGCAATGATCTGATTGAATGCGTCTGCTGTTGTTCTTGTAATCGTATTGCCATTTTCGATTTCCACTAAGGTCTTATCGATCAGATCTCTTGTATTTACAGCAGATTTTGCACTGTCTGCGCCAACTTGCCGATCTGATCTGCCACTACTGCAAAGCCTTTTCCTGCTTCTCCTGCTCTGGCAGCTTCAATGGAAGCATTCAGGGATAACAGGTTGGTCTGGGATGCAATATCCTCGATATCTGTGATAATATTACCGATCTCCTTGGAGATTTCTGTAATGTGCTCCATTTCCATCAGCAGATCGTTCATTTTTTTTTTCTTCGTTCGCTTTATCTGCAGAGGCTTTTACACGTGCAGATGCGCTCTGTGTTTCCTTCGCTGTATCTGCCGCCAGATCCACGACCGTATCAATGGTGGCATTCAATTCCTCGATTACTCCTGCCTGCTCTGTTGCACCGTCCGCCAGGGATTTTGATGCATTTTCCACCTCGGATGCATTCGATGATACCTGTTCTGCCAGATTGCTGATCTCGGTCAGGGTACTGTTAAACCGTTTCAGAATATACAGCAGTGATACCTTCAATTCCGAGAAATCGCCTAGGAAATCTGTAATATCATCACCATTTCTGGTCAGGTCACCCTGCGCTATTGCCTTTACCTCCATAGAGATCTCGCTGACATAATCTGCCAGAATACCCATGGCTTCTTTCAGATTCTTAATGGTATCGCCAAGCTCATCATCAGACTCATAGGTAAGCATTTCTACATTAGATAGTTCGCCCTTACGCAGGCTGGCAACTCGATCTATCTGTTCTACCGGCTCAGTAATGGAATTGGTAATGATCCTTCCGATCAGTGTCGTCACTACAGCAATCGCAAGACCCGCGCCACAATCACGACAAATATGATGATGGTGCATACATTGGCCATGGTCTTTGCCTGATCTAATTCTACCTGGAACTCGTCACGTAATATAGTTAATTTTTCAGTAAAAGCTTTATATTCTTCATACACCTCTCCGGTCATCAGCTTTGCTGCTTCCTGCTGTTTATTCTCACGGCTCAACTTCAGGATTTCATCTGAAGCGCCCTGTATTTTTCCCATGCAGTTTGCTACTTCGTAATCGTTCTGTCCTTTTTAGCATCACTGTCTGCAGACATGATTGCATCCAGATTCGCATCTGTATCTTGGATCTGACTCTCCAGCTTCCGAATTTCCTCTTCACAGGCAGTCATATCCGATGCATCTGATTCTACCAGGTGCTGATACTGCTTGATTCTGTATTTCGCAGTCATTGTCTCTAAATCCTGCAGATATTCCAATGACGGAGACCAGACCTCCGTGATCTTCTCTATATTTGAACGGATCACTAATGTCGAGATCAGTGCCACCAACACTAAAAATAATGTCATAACAAGTACTGTCATTCGATATACTTTTAATTTTCCTGCAACCTTTAAGTTAGCTATACGCTTTTAATCTTTTCCATGATAGTTTTCCCTTTCTTTGTAAATTATTGATCTTTTATCACATTTGTTTATCCATAAACTGCTATAAGATAGCATACTTTATTGGAAAAGTCTATAAAAAGCATTAAATTATTTTCTACTACATATTAGTGGTTCTATTGCTAGAAACTGGTGAAAATACTTCTTTCTGACCATCCAATCCCAAGTCTTTTGCCATTTGTTCCATATCCTTATATATCTTGTCTTTGTACTTATCATAAAGGAACTCAAATCCATCTTTGCGAAGAATTGATGGCGAATTATCCATGTGAATGCAGTCTTTCATAACACAGTCATATGCAAGATTTCTGCACATAAATAAACTGTATGTCTAGACAGCTTAAGCTGTTGTTCTGTTAACTGCAAACTGCACTTCTATTATTGTTCCTCCTGATGGGTTAGGCCTGATTGCAATACTGCCATCGTGTACCCGCACAATTTCATTAACAAGCGCAAGTCCAAGACCAACACCACCAAGCTCACGGCTTCTTGATTTATCTACGCGAAAGAAAGGTTCAAACACACGTTCCTTAAGTTCCTCTGGAATTCCACTTCCCGTATCCTCTACTGACAGATAAACCTGCTTTTCCTTCTGATATGCCTCTACTATGACCTGTCCACCAGAATGATTATATTTTATGGCATTCTCAACAAGATTATATACAAGCCTATATATAAGTATATCACTTCCAACCATATTTACATCCTTACATTTTCCAATAAGCTTTATATTCTTTTCCTGTGCAAGTGGCTCCAGATCCGCCAATACCTCATCAGATGGCAAACAAGGCAGATGTGGCAATGGTGAGGGATATAGCTTGGATGATAATGATTACAGACCTGACGGATGTCTGGAACTTCCAAGCATACTCAGCATTGCCTGTCGGTCAGTTGCAAAGAAGGGGCTGAAAAGCCTGCTCTTATATATACATATATCTGTCTCCTATTTTTAACTCCAGCTCATACGGATATCATACATCAGCCTTGTAAGTGCAATACTGTCTTTAGCTGTATATACATCACTGCTGCAATATCCAAGTTTTACGCATCTGTTTACTTCCCTGATTTCATATTCAAAGCCATTTATATCAACCGGACACTCGATTGTTTCCGGTTCTTTTCCTTCCACCTCAAGTATCATGGTCTCGGCGTGTTGGAAATCCGGTAAAATATACTTCCCTTTGTTCCCTCAATTCTGGCATTACGTTTTAATTCCTGCCCAATTGTCTGGACTGATTCTGCCGTACATCCATCATTATATGTCAGTTTGAGACAGCTGTAATCATCTGTTCCATACTCATTAATATGTACTTTTTGAGTTTCTACATTCTGCGGCTCATTCCCTGTAACAATACGCAGAAATCCCAGATTGTAAATTCCTATGTCCAACAAAGCACCTCCACCAAGTGCAGGGTTAAATTTACGCTCTTTTCTGGCACCTGTTGCAACAAACCCATACTGACATGAAATATGTTTTATTTCTCCAATAACTCCTTGCTGTAAGATACTGTGTAAACGATCATACAATGGAAGAAACCATATCCAGAGTCCCTCCATGATAAAAGATGCCTATCCCTTGCCAGCCTGTACAGTTCCTGTGCCTGTTTATCATTTATCGTAAACGGCTTTTCGCACAATACATGCTTTCCATGTTCAAGACATAACCTGCAATTCTCATAATGCAAAGTATTTGGTGTTGCTACATAAACAGCCTCAACATCCTGATCTTTAACCAGTGCTTCATACGAATCATAATATCTAGGGATATCATGCTCATTAGCAAAGGCTTTTGCACTTTCAATGTTACGTGAACCAACTGCTACTAACTGTTCATTTTCTTTACTCATCTGATTTATGGTTGATGCAAATTTTTTGCAATATTACCTGTAGCCAAAATTCCCCACTTCATCTTATCTCTCCCATCAATTCTATAAATTTATATGTAATATATACCCATTTAACAATTATTAAAGGACACAAATCTATTATACCTTATATCACCAGCTTCGCATATCCATTTTATATCATATTTTATAATACAAAGGTCAGACCCGCCAATCCCAATGGTTACTGACGAATCTGACCTTTTACAATTACTAAAAATTTTATATATTATCCTTCAATCTCTTTAATAAGATTAACCATCTCAATAGCACCTTCAGCGCACTCAAATCCCTTATTGCCTGCCTTTGTTCCGGCGCGCTCAATTGCCTGCTCGATTGTATCTGTAGTAAGCACTCCAAACATAACAGGAATATCACTTGCTAAAGAAACATTTGCAATGCCTTTGGAAACCTCGCTACACACATAATCGTAATGGCTTGTAGCACCTCTTATAACTGCACCAAGACATATAACTGCGTCATACTTGCCGCTTTTTGCCATCTTTGAAGCTATCAATGGTATCTCAAATGCGCCCGGCACCCATGCAAGATCAATATTTTCTTCTGAAACATCATGTCTTACAAGCCCGTCTTTAGCTCCCGCAACAAGCTTAGACACAATAAATTCATTAAACCTTGCCGCTACAATACCTACCTTAATTCCACTGTCAACTAACTTACCTTCTAAAACTCTCATCATCAATTTCTCCTTATAAATAATTCATATTTTTACACTACATTTAAAATGTGTCCCATCTTTGTCTGCTTTGTTTTAAGATAGAACCTGTCAAAGCTGGTCGCATCTATCTCAATAGGCACTCTCTCACTGATTTCGATTCCAAAATCTGCAAGCTGGTATACCTTATCAGGATTGTTAGTAAGAAGCCTTAAGCTCTTAGCGCCTAAGTCTTTCAATATCTGTGCTCCTATGTAGTACTCGCGTGCGTCTCCCGGCAGACCAAGTGCCAGATTAGCCTCAAGTGTATCCATTCCCTGATCCTGAAGTGCATATGCCTTAAGCTTATTAACAAGCCCGATTCCTCTGCCCTCCTGTCTCATATAAAGAAGCACACCCCTGCCTTCATTGTTAATCTGTGTCATCGCTGACGCTAACTGCTGACCGCAGTCACATTTCATTGAGCCAAATGCGTCTCCGGTCAGGCACTCTGAATGTACCCTGCACAAAAGATTGCTGCCATCACCAATGTCGCCCTTTACCAATGCAACATGATGCTCGCCATTTAACTTATTAACATAACAGTGTGCCATGAATTCCCCATACTTTGTCGGCATTCTTGTAACTGCCACACACTCAACCAAGTTGTCATGTCTCTTTCTGTATTCCTGAATTGCTTTAATTGTTATGAATTTGAGATTGAATTTTTCGCACATTTCTATGAGGTCTTCTTTTCTCATCATTGTTCCGTCCGCTTTCATTATTTCACAGCACAGACCACATTCTTTAAGTCCTGCTATTCTCATAAGGTCTACTGTTGCCTCTGTATGTCCGTTTCTTTCAAGAACTCCATTAGGTTTTGAACGTAGTGGAAACATATGTCCCGGTCTTCTGAAATCCTCAGGCTTTGCTTCATCTGACACACATGCTCTTGCAGTAAAGCCTCTCTCCTCTGCCGATATTCCTGTTGTCGTCTTAACATGGTCTATTGACACTGTAAATGCAGTTTCATGGTTGTCAGTATTGTCAGCAACCATCTGTGTAAGTCCCAGCTTCCTGCACAAATCTCCACTCATAGGCATGCATATAAGTCCTTTTCCATATGTCGCCATGAAATTCACATTTTCAGTAGTTGCAAATTCAGCGGCACATATAAGGTCGCCCTCATTCTCTCTGCTTTCATCATCTGAGACAAGTATCAGCTTTCCATCCTGTAAATCCTTAACTGCCTCTTCTACTGTGTTATACTCAAACATTTTCTTTTACCTTCCTTTCCCTTTGATATTTTAAAATCCATTCTTTAGCAGGAACTCTTTCGTTATCCCGCTTTTCGGCTTTTCCTTTTCAAATGTGATGAATTTCTCTATGTACTTACCGACAATATCATTTTCAAGATTAACTACATCACCAGCTTTCCTAAGTGACAGCGTTGTCGCACCTGCCGTATGCGGTATTATTGATACTGAAAAGCTCTGGCTGTCCGTCTTGGCAACCGTAAGACTTATTCCATCTATGGCAACTGAACCTTTTTCAACAATATATTTTAATATTCCGCTGTCTGTCTTAATCTGATACCATATCGCGTTATCATCCTTGGTTATCGCTGCAACTTTTCCTGTTCCATCAATATGTCCTGAAACTATATGCCCTCCGAACCTTCCATCTGCTGCCATTGCCCTTTCAAGATTAACAGCACTGCCACTCACCAGCTTGCCAAGTGATGAGCGGTTCAGCGTCTCATGCATTACATCCGCAGTAAATGTATTATCATATATCCCTGTCACTGTAAGGCACACACCATTGACAGCAATGCTGTCTCCTATATGTGTTCCCTCAAGGACTTTTTCTGCCTGTATTGTAAGAGTTGCTGACGCCGTTCCTTTTTTTACATTATTTACATGTCCGATTTCTTCAATAATTCCCGTAAACATTACAACTCTCCTTCAATCAGAATATCGTCACCAAGAAGACGAACGGTTTTGTTTCTCAATTGATATGCTTCATCTACATTTGCAATACCCTGACCTTCAACTGCTGTCTTACTGTCTGCCCCGCCAAATATCTTAGGTGCAATGTAAGTCTGAACCCGGTTCACAATTCCAGCCTGCAATGCCGAGAAGTTAAGTGTTCCGCCTCCCTCAAGAATTATACTGTCGATACCTTTTTCTCCAAGTATGTGCATAAGCTCTTTAAGGTCAACGTGCTGCTCTGATTCTTTTGTAATTATCACTTCACAGCCTGCATTTTCATATAAAGATTTCCTGTCGCTGTCGGTACTACATGTAGCAATTATTGTTGGTATCTGCCCTGCACTTTTTACAATTCTGCTGTCCAGCGGAGTTCTCAATCTGCTGTCGCATATGATTCGCACAGGATTGTGTGGATTGCTTACGGCTGTACTTCTACAGTCAAGCATTGGATTATCAGCAATCACAGTGCCGACACCAACCATAATTGCCGCGTATCTGTGACGGTCTGCATGCACATTTTCTCTTGCCTGCTCACCTGTAATCCACTTGGAAAGTCCCTTATATGTGGCAATTTTCCCATCAAGTGTCTGTGCTGTTTTCATCACAACATATGGCTCTTTATTCCTTATGTAATGAAAGAATACATAATTCATTGCCAGACATTCTTCATTGCATACACAACCTTCAACTTTAATCCCGTGTTCTTCCAGATATTTAACACCTTTTCCACTTACCAGGGGATTTGGATCCATCGAACCTATCACAACCCTGCTTATTCCTGCCTGCACAAGTGCTTCAGTGCAAGGCGGCTGTTTCCCATGATGGCAGCACGGCTCAAGTGTCACATATATGGTTGCTCCACTGGTATCCTCCATACATCTTGAAAGCGCATCTCTTTCCGCATGAAGCTCACCATATTTCCTGTGCCAGCCTTCACCTATAATTCTATCATCCTTTACAATTACAGCTCCCACCAGCGGATTAGGATTAACCCAGCCTGTTCCTCTCTTCGCCAGTTCAATCGCCCGCTTCATGTAGAATTCATCTTCTTTTGAAAAATTGTTATTTATTTCCTGCTGCATATCTACACCTTCTTTCTGTTCCTTCCTGTCCTGCTTTTCTCTTTCCTGATTTTCCTTGTTTGCTGTATCTTAATTTCATTCTTAATGTGCTTGTTGTTTTCCTGATTTTGCCGGTTCAAAGTCGTGATACCTATAAGTAGTCGCATTTTCAATGGTTTAGTAGGTCTTTTTTCATCTTATCTATAATATTAAACATATTTTTATTCCTCAAAAACCTATAAATTCATTGTTTATGACATGTTTAGTAGGTAATTGCTTAAGTTTTCTTCAGTTTTTAGCTAAAATAAACCTACTAAAGCCACAAAAAACTTACATTTATAGGTTTTTACCAAATTTACCTGCTGCCATTCTGCTCTGAATTGCTATAATATGCCGCCAGATTGCTCAGAATTGAATCGCCGTAATATGCAGCCGCCACAATTGCCAGTTCCAACATTTCAGACCAGACTCCGCCTCAACAATACAGACATCCTAGCACGACCAAAATCCATCCCAGACATAAAAAAAGCTTCCAAAGCAGTTTCATCTCACCACTTCAGAAGCCTTACGCCAAAATATCGAATTTCTATAATCAAATTCTTACTCTGACAATCAAAAAAACTCTGAGATAATAATTCATCTCAGAGCCAGTATCCACATTCAAGCCAGCCATTCATTCTACTATGATTACATTATGAATAACTAACTTTAATATCACTTCTTCCATCCAGACTTTACTGTCGGCTTCGGAATTACACCGAATCATGCTCTGGCTTACGCCTCGGCTCGTGGGCTTTACCACCGGTAGGGAATCACACCCTGCCCTGAAGTTCCATATGTATTAAATTGTTTATAGTATACACCCGATTTTTAAAAAATCAAGTACTTGACATATTTATTAATTTTATGATACTATACCACGGCACAATTAAATATGGTTATATTGGAAACGACACATCCCCCGGATGATAACGAACAACACATGTTTTGCTTAGGTTATTATTTAAGGAGGATTTTTTTATGCCAAAAAACAAGTTTCAGGATGTTGTTTTCACAATTATTATGGCAACAATTATGGTCTATGGAATGGTCGTATATAATGTTGCCCTCAACACAGGTACTGTAAATGGTACTACTTTCTTAGCTGCAACACATGAATTGCCAATCATGGTTCCAATTGCATTCGTACTCGAATTCTTCGTTGTAGGAAAGATTGCTAAAATGCTTGCGTTCACAGTTATGCGTCCTACTGACAGACCTCAGTTCATCACATATGCAATATCAATATGTATATGCTGCATTATGTGTCCGGTTATGAGTCTAGTTGCAACATTTCTTTTCAAAGAACCATCCTTTGGCATGTGGGTTAAGACATGGGCAATGAATTTCCCTATGGCAATCTGCTATCAGATGTTCTATTGCGGACCATTTGTAAGGCTTATATTCAGGGCAATATTTGTTAGAAAAAATGCTGATGCAACAGAAGCTGTAACGGCTGCAGAGGCAGAATAATATTAATCACTAAGGGGCTGTCACTTTGACAGCCCATAAAAAAATCAATTATTTATAATATTACATTTTCAAACAATAATACCATTACCGGCATGGTTACTATAGCACTAAGCGTTGTAATCACATTTATGGCACTGGCATATTTTGAATCATTGCCATATACCTGACACACCTGCGTAACTGTTGATGCTGAAGGTGTAATAACTGCCAAGAAAACAATAAGCATAATTTTAGGTGCATCCTGAGAAATACCAGCAAGATGGCTTAATTTTATCAAAAGAAGTGCTATAAGCGGTACAACAACCATTCTCAACAAAGAAACAAAATACAGCCTTCTGTTAGCAAAAATTTTCTTTAAATCCATCCCTGCAAAAAGCATTCCTGTAACTATCATGCTGGCAGGTCCTATCATATTGCCAACAGAGCCTATCGTATCATTAATTATTAAAGGCAGTCTGATTCTTGTAAAGAAAAGTATTACACCAACCACAATCGAGATCATATTTATATTTAACACAATCTTCTTCCAGTCATATGAACTTTCACGGCTGATTATTTTTTTACAGTGAGTCCACAAAAAGATAAGCTGCACACTCATGAAAACACATCCGTAAAGCACCCACTCCTGACCTAGAATAAATGTCACAATTGGAACAATAAGATTACCTGAATTTGAATAATAAACAGATGCTATCTCCACCTCATTCAGGTGAAACAATCTCCCCATAACTGATATAACTCCAAGCAATACAATCTGTAATGTCACTGATGCCGCCAAAGCAAGCAACAACCCATTTACTGTCTTTGATGTATAATCCACCTGAAAAGCCTTTATAATGACACATGGTATAATCAGGTATAAAACAATTTTGGATAAAACTTTACTGTCCTCATCTTTTACGATACCTGCTTTTACAATAATAAAGCCCATAAGAATCATAATGAATAGCTCTACTATCTGTTCCATAAGAAGTATGCTAATATGCATAAAAATCATCTCCTATTGTTATGATACGCCCAACGCATTATATACATCTTTTGCAATTATCATTCATCCACCAGGCATAACATTCTTTTAAGCAAAAGCCTCCTCTTTTATATAAAAAATCAATATATAAGCAGGGGAAACTTTTCCCCCACCTATATTACATATGTTCTTTGCAAATATCAAGATGCATAACTAATGCCATAGGTCGTATGTCTGATTGAATAATAGCTTCTGTCCCATACGCCGCAAATTCATATGGGAAAATCATTCTTGCTATTTGTATTGTTTAAGAAATATTTATCGGAAAGTGGCATAGATAATGACCATATCATTGAGATTGCTTTAGATGGCATTGAAAATGAGGAGTTGAGAGATCCAAAGAAGTGTTACCAATATATTAAAGATGGCCAGAAGTATTATCTACTTTTAGACGAAGTACAGTTTATGCCACGATTTGAGGAAGTTCTGAACAGCCTGCTTCGTATCAGCAATATTGATATATATGTGACTGGCAGTAATTCTAAGTTTCTATCCAGTGATATTGTAACTGAATTTAGAGGCAGAGGAGACGAGATAAGAATATATCCGTTGTCTTTTGCAGAGTTCTATGCAGCTTTCGGTGGAGATTATGATGATACTTGGGAAGAATATATGATATATGGTGGTTTACCACAGGTGGTACAGTTCTCTATGGAACGCCAAAAGGCTGAGTATCTAAAAAACATTTTCACAAATGTTTATATTAAGGATGTTGTAGAAAGAAACAAGCTTCGAAATGTTGATGAGATTGATACATTAGTAGATATTCTCGCTTCTTCGATATGGGCTCCTACTAATCCAACAAAAATATCAAATACTTATAAAAGTGAGCGTGGTATAAATTACAGCAATAAGACCATATCCAACCATATAGATTATCTTGTGGAGGCATTTTTGATTCCTAAAGCTGACAGATATGATATTAAAGGCAGAAAATATGTGGGGGCAAATCTGAAATACTATTTTACAGATGTGGGACTTAGAAATGCCAGATTGAATTTTAGACAGCAGGAACCTACTCATATCATGGAAAATATTGTTTACAATGAGCTACTTATCAGAGGCTATAATGTAGATGTTGGTATTGTAGACGTATATACGAAAAATGATGAAGGAAAAACAACTCGAAAGCAGTTTGAAGTTGATTTTGTGGTCAATCAGGGTAGTCAGAGATATTATATTCAGGTGGCTTACGATATGACTTCAGAGGAAAAGCAGAAGCAGGAACTTAATTCATTTAGAAATATTCCAGATTCATTTAAAAAGATTGTGATAGTAAACGGAACAAAAAAACCTTGGAGAAATGAAGAAGGCTTTGTAATCATGGGAATGAAGTATTTTTTGCTTAATGCGGATAGTTTGGAATTATAGTATGCTTGGACTTGACAGAATTTTTTAGAATGCGGGAAGCTTCTTGCATATTAATTACTAGTCCTCATTAGAAATTCCATATGGTAACACATATTCTTCATCAGGCAGTTCTGATATTTCACCTGCATTAATGTTTTTACTATTTTCATACACAACCTCCAGCAATTTAATAAAAAAGACCAGCAAAATGCTGGTCCTAAATTATGTATATATCCAGACATACAATCACCAACATGTGGTCAAAACATCTGGAACACTCCATTTGTCAAAAATTTCTAATATTACATTATAATGGGTAAGAACTTAAGTCAATACCTGTATTTTATCTAATGTTATTTATGCTGCACGATGTATATCTTTTTAGTTTAAGCATAGCTTTCTTCCATATCACTGATATCTTCAAGAACCTCCCTTATTCCATAAAGCATTTGCTCTTCAGTTAATTTATGTATCACTTCCCGCTTAGAGATCTGATTCTCAATTATTGGAATCAAAAGATTTCTTGCAAATTTCTTCCTATCATTACTTGCAAACATATCTTTAAGAGTTTTTCCATCTAATTTATCCTTTAATCTGTCTACGGACTTTTCTGCTTCCTTATTGCTAAGAAGATATTCCGATGCCATTTCAGTAAACACATCCTGAATTATTTCCACCATTTTATCCGCATCATCTTCAATAAAGCTTCCAACCACAGCATTTGTTACTTTACCTGCTGCAGAACCAGCAACCATAGAACCAACTAAGCCACCCACAATTGTACCTATTCCTGGAATTGCGGAACCGATTGCTGCGCCGGCAACCCAGCCTCCTGTTCCAGCCCCTACCGTTGCAGCTGTATTTGCCATATTTTTAAACAACTGTTTTCCTGATATTCTCCCTCTGAATATGTTGGCAACATCAAAGGAAGACAGTACAACAAATGTGATGCCTGCTGTAATTGTATTGCTCCTTAAAAGCTTGGCTGCTGCTTTCATTGCCGCTGCGCCATAAATAGGCTTTGAACCTACACGAAATGCATTAATTAAAACTGCAGATGCTTTCGGTCCCATCATAGCAACTATAGCTTCGGAACTTCCAACAAGCGCACTATTAAGCCCGGCTTTTGATAATTGAGCTGCAAGTATCGAAGTAATAAATGCTGTTCCACCTACTTTAAGACCTGAATATGTCGCAATCTTTATAGCATCTTCAAAATCTTCTCCATTCCACATTGATGTTGCAAATGTTATCATTGCAGTAACACCAAATGCAGATGATGCTATTATTGTTCCGTTTACCGCATCATATGTAAGAGATTCAACAGTACCCGCTTTGGCAATATTTTTAGCCTGTGCATAGGTAAAGTGTCCTTTCTTAACAATATTCTTTGCTTCATTAGGATCAGACACACCCTTTACCTGTCCGTTTTTAATTTTCTCTTCCATTGCCCTTACAGCTTCATCATACTTATCAGACGGAACTTCTATCTTCATTGGTTTTCCATCCGTCATATATCTGAATGTACCTTTTCCATCATTTTCAAAGCATTCATTTATACATCTTTTTCCTGTAGCGCAATACTTCGACTGTATATTTACGCCATCAACAACTCTGTCAGCACCATTTTTAGCGTTATCATCTCCAACAATCTTTGCATCATGTCCTGTCAGTTTATCAAATAGGTTATTAGCTCTTTCCGCGGCAAAACCATGTCCCTGTCTTGAATGAAATTTCTCTTCTTCAAACTGATTATTAACAGTCCTAAATGCTCCTATCCCTCGACCTGCTGATTCAGCTCCGAAATTATTCTTCTTTTCATTTTCAATTTTCTTCTTCTCCGCCTTTTTGTTAGCCTCAAAGTTTTTCATTTCATTTAGGAAATTTTTTAATGGAGTCTTGTTTATAAAAGAACCTTCTATATAAAATGTGCTTCCGTCTAAAAAATCTATTGCCAATTCACGATTACAATCTTTTTTGCTACTCTTCAATATCCTCAATTGTTTTATATCATCATACCAAAGCTTTTTAGGCTTCTCCATTGTTTCCACATAATACATCTTATCATCAGTAAAAATATAACCATTTTTACCACTTCCAAATACAGTTGTATCAAGAAAACCTAGCATTGTAGTTCTATCCATCCCCTGTGCAAATGTTTGTAATGCATTATCAATTTTCTTAATAGGAATATTTCCTTTGACATGATAATTTCCAGCAGCCGTCATATCTGCCAAATACTTTCTCATTATCTCAATCTTTTCTTCATGTTCCCCCATAAAACTAATTCTCCTTATTCTCTGTCACTACATTTCCTAATAATTCAACATATCTGTGCATAAGCTCCTGCAAATAAAACCCATTCAGCCTTTTTGAAACTGGAAGACTATCAAATTTGCTGCCTGCATAATCTAAGGCCTCATTCCACAACTTATTTAATTCCAACTTTTCAGGATACATTTCCGCAAACGCTTCTTTTATTGTATCTTCTATATATATCTTCTTATCTTCAACAATTCTTTTCTTCTTATCTTCACCTGCAAGAAATGGAAAATCCATATGCATTGTTTCATTCAATAATCTGTTTATCACATCACAGTCACCATTCATGTAGCTTCTCCTTGAACCCATCTTATTCTTTCTTTACCTTTTAATCATACTTTTGCCATCAGCAAGAAATATATTTCTGTTTTTCACGCATATAAACTGAATATATTATAACTCTTTGATGACTTGACAGCAAGATTTGTTATTTTTCATAGCATCTAACCGACTGCAATGATTTCGCACTTCCATTTATTAATATATTATAAAGCAGCTTGTTATCAGAATATATGAGATATATAATTATAAAATAGAAATAAAAAGCACAATAAGGAGCAAGCAGATATATGTTTTATTTTATATTGGAACCCATAATGATGTATAACTGGATATTAATATTAGCGGCAGTTATCCCTGCGGTATTCCTTATGATTAAAGTATACAGAGCAGACAGAATGGAAAAGGAAAGCGGCTACCTTTTAAGACAGCTAGTTATTGCGGGAATTCTATCCACCATTATTGCCCTAATTGAGGAAAAAATAGGGGAATGGATTTTATCATGCTTTGTTCCCGGAAATAAATTGCTGTATCAGATAATTCTTTATTTTGTTATTGTTGCCATAGCCGAAGAAAGCTCAAAGTATTTCTTCTTAAAAAAACGGACATGGAATAATCCAGAATTTAACTGTCAGTATGACGGTGTTGTATATGCAGTATTTGTTTCTCTCGGATTTGCCCTTTGGGAAAATATCAACTATGTTTTATCATATGGTTTTTCAACTGCTATTGTAAGAGCAATAACAGCAATTCCAGGACATGCCTGTTTTGGTGTGTTTATGGGTGTATTCTATGGTCTCGCAAGAAAACAGTATAATCGGGGAAAAATGTTTAGCTCCAAGATATTCAGAATATTCAGCATTGTGGTACCAGTTCTTTTACACGGTTCATACGATTTTATAGCGTCCATGGAAAATACAATGGGCAGTCTATATTTCGTGGCCTTCATTATTATACTTTTTGCTCTGTCTTTTGGACTGGTAAACATCTCATCAAAGAATGATAAATACATATGATATAGGAAACACTCCGACTTTCTTTATTGTTACTACATCTTCATCGGCAAGCACTTCACCTTCCAATGTATAAATTGCTGTAGCTGTTATATCATAAATCGTAGCTGCATCAGGTTCTGTCACATCTGCAGTATAAGTAGCAACATATTTATAAGCCAGATTATTGGCAGGAAGATATGCATCTCCGTCCCATTCAATGGAGTTTATTTTATATATTGATAATCTTTTATTTTTTTCGCATAATCCGTATATTTCCACCAGAATATGTTAATATATGAATAGCAATCCACAGATTGGAGAATTACCATGAAAGCATATGAAAGATTATTAAAATATGTCACTTTCCGTACACCAAGTGATGAAAACAGCGAGAACACGCCCTCATCTGCATGCCAGTTTGAGTTAGCCAGATTTCTTAAAAATGAGATGGAAGGATTGAACTTATCGGACATTGTACTTGACGATATGTGTTACCTGTATGGTAAACTTCCGGCAACCAAAGGTTATGAAAATGTGCCTGCTATCGGATTTATTGCACATATGGATACCGTGTCCGATTATTGCAATCACGATATTACACCAGTAATAACAGAAAACTTTAATGGTGTATCACTCACACTTCCTGCGGGAATAACCTTGTCTGTGCATGATTTTCCTCATCTTGGCACTCTTAAGGGTCGTACACTTATCACATCAGACGGAAGCACTATACTTGGTGCTGATGACAAAGCAGGTATTGCTGAAATCCTTACTATGATAGAACATTTGCAGAAAGGCAATATACCTCATGGAACAATATGTATTGCATTCACACCTGATGAAGAAATCGGCATGGGAGCTGAACATTTTAACATAGAACAGTTCGGTGCCAAATACGCCTACACAATTGACGGCGACACAGAAGGCGAGATTCAGTACGAAAACTTCAACGCATGCAAAGCGGATTTTCATATTAAAGGCTTCAATGTACACCCAGGTTCTGCCAAAGACACCATGATTAATGCCAGTCTTGTTGCAATGGAGATTAACAATGCACTTCCTGCTATGGAAACCCCTCGCGGCACAGAAGATTACGAGGGCTTCTACCATCTTGTCAGCATGTCTGGCGATGTCAGTGAGGCTTCGCTTAATTATATAGTAAGAGACCATGATAAGAATTTATTTGAAGCAAAGAAAAAGACTCTGCGATTAATCGAAAAGAATATGAATGAAAAATGGGGTAAGGGAACTGTTACGCTCACCATTAAAGACCAGTATAAGAATATGTCCGAAATCATTGCGGGCTGCATGAATCTTATTGAAAATGCAAAGAAAGCCTGTGAACTGGCTGATATAACACCGCTTATTCTTCCTATCCGAGGGGGAACAGACGGCTGTCAGTTAAGCTTCAAAGGACTTCCATGCCCTAACCTTGGAACTGGAGGACACGCATACCACGGTCCTTATGAACATATTACTGTTGAAGGCATGGATATGACCGTTGCAATGCTTGTTAAATTGGTTGGAACATTTACTGAATAACAACTATATTTCATAACACAAAACAGGAGTTAAGCTATTGACCTACTCCTGTTTTGTATTATCAGTTGCTATTCAGTTTTTATTACTTTCGCTTTGAAACAACATACATAACTGCTGCTGCAATACATCCAGCTAACGCAATAATTGCTATTACAAGCCATAATTTCCCATGATTTCTGTCCCCAGTGTTGATTGATGATGCATTTGTTTCATTTTCATCAAATGTATACTGGCTTGTTGTTTCTGATTCTATCTGACTGATGGTCTCTGTTTCTGTTTCAGATTCTTTAGTACTCTCCATCTCTGTTTTTGTCGCCTTGCTGCTCTCTGAATCAGATTCTTTGATACTTTCTGTTTCTTTACTACTTTCAGTCTCCTTGATGTCCTCAGTTTCAGATTCTGTTTTCCTGCTGCTTTCTGTCACTGTTTCTGTCTCTGGTTCTGTTCCTGGTTCTGTCACTGCTTCCGTCTCTGGTTTTGTCTCCGGTTTTGTCTCTGGTTCCGTCTCCGGTTTTGTCTCTGGTTTTATCTCCGGTTCTGTCTCTGGTTCTGTCTCCGGTTCTTTAACAGTAAAATGTGCACTCGCTGTTCCACTCGATGAAGCAATACCTATAACATGCTCTCCCGTCGATAATTTTTTTATTAAATCTGGATTAAGTGTTACAATAATACTTCCTGCTTTTACCGTATAATCTTTGTCTTTTACAAGCTCTCTGCCATCAAGTTCTACTTTTACAAAATCTGAAAATGCTGCATTAGACATAAATGTAATTGCCTTATCGGAATTCTTATCAATTATACATTTATCACCAGCAATTATTTCTGGTGCCAGTTTCGATGTAACAACACTATCTTTGTCTATCTGCTTTGATGCATTTGAATCTGCAAAGTATTTTAAACATAAAGAGCAGTAATAATATTCAATATTACCTTCCTGAGTCACTGTAGCTGCTTTAGCTTCTACATGCTGTAACTTATGATTATCCTTATTCAATTCACCATATTCCTCATGACATACTTCACACACTGCACGATTGACGCATGTTGCCACTCCACCACTATGAATATGCTCTGGAATGCCACCCTTTATTTCAAATGTGAGTATATTATTCTCGATTGAATTGACACTGATATAAATATCTCCGTAAATCCATATATCTTCACCTATTCCTAATGCTGCATCTGCCTTTGTGTTATACTGTCCACCAATAACTTCATAATTCCATTTAGGTGATGAAAAATACATATTACTTGGAAACTTAGTGTCACTGTCTATAAGATAACATACCAGCCCAGATTTTAATGGAATTTTATCCACTCTGTTTCCATTAATCTTGAACATCTGCTTATATTGAGAATCATATTTGTTACCATTATCCTCAAAGTTTCTGTACTCAAGATACAATGTCTTACCCTTTTCCGGAATATCCATCTTATATCCTGTAATATTATCCGTACCTGAAGTTCCTAATGCTTTAAGACTATATTCTCCTTCGGACAAAATCGTCTTAATATCATTCTCATCAGCCCAGCCTAATACTTCTTTCTCCTTAAGAGACATAAACTGTGGAACTGGAGATATATGCTTTGCCATAACTGACATGAAATACACCGGTGACGCATTCTTTGAGTTATATAAATCCTTCAGCCCCATAATATGTCCCATTTCATGTACTGCTGTTGCAATTGATACAAATACCTGGTCATCCCCATCCTTAAATAAATATCCGTTAGTATCACCATCAGGCTTACAATACGAATTGGTTATCTGGACATATTTGTAACTATTAATAGTTTTTTTGCCGGTATTAACAGAAATATTATTAACATAATCTGTATAATTCCACAATGGTGAAGACCAGCTTACTGATATATTACCTGACTCATTATTCTTATAAATAATTGTAATTGAATCAATTGTTCCATTGTTATCTTTATCAAGCACACCATAATCATAGTATACAGTATCATTATAATCAGAAATTTTATTACCCGATGATATGGCATTATTAACAGCTTCTGACCACTCCTGCCTAAGCTCATACATTCTGTTTGCACGCTCCGAAGCATCTTTATAACCAATAGTATTAATATCGCTGTACTCTGCATAATACCCACGAGGATGTGAAAGTACAATTGAGCCGCCATTATCATATAAATATACACTTCTCATTCTTAATTTGTTATCTGATACACATCTGTAATAATCGCCTACACTATATGAACCTGCATTATATGAATTATCTGTTATTTTTCTGACAGAACTGCCTTCATATACATCATTTATAAATTCGGTTTCACCTGCAAATCTGGCAAATACCACTAAATTAGTAAAATTACTGTCATCATCATCTGCCTGTATCCTGTCTTTATCACCTGTTAATAACAAAATTGACAGAAAAACAGCGCAAAATAACAGTATTAGTTTGATTTTTCTCATAAAAATTCCTTTCCATGTATAAACAAGCTAACTATTATATTATCCGGTTTCTCTGTCAAAATCTTACCATATTATTAAATTTAATTCAATTCAAATAACTATTTTACGGCTTGCACACACCACAAGACTCATACCCCATATCAATAATATCCTGCCTGCTTCCTGTATAAATCTTTTTATTGGAAGCATCCATGCTCTTTGCACTGTTGCAGGATTCTTTGTGGAACTTCTTAGTATTTGTATTAAGTACATATGTCTGCACATTTGCTTCTGCCGCAGTTGTTGACTTTGAAGCATCTGCAACTATTGAATCGTCCTGATGGCTGTCACCTGTTGCATAATCAATAGCAATTCCCGGCTGTGCATTAAAACAATACACATTGAAAAGAATTCCATCGCCATTATCCTCAACTGACTCAGCCTCCATCTGCACACCGCTGGCAACAAGATTATCGCCAGAAAATACAGGTGTTACGCGGTACAGAACATGATTATTAGTTTCCTTTATGTAATCCGCCACCATATTTTCAAAAGGCAATACCATCAACATTAAGATATCTTGTTCCTGTAATCAGATTCTTTTCATTGGCATTCTCACCAGTAAGCTGATATCCAATCAGATGACATCTGTTATACAGATATTTGCCATCAACATTATCATACTTAGCCGTCTGCCAGCCTGTCGGCTTCACTCACCAATAGAGCCGCGCTTTTCCGCAGGCATAAGATCTTTACCAATATTCGCAAATGCTGTGGTACATCTTCCCAGACCGTCAAGCTCACCATAGCTTTCAAATGAAGCAGTCGTCATATCTGCTTCAGTAAAATCAGGATTATTGTCATTAATTACAACATATGGCTTCCCATCATATGAAAGAGTTACCATATCTGCCTGCCATGATGCTGACAACGCCTCACCTGCATTGGCAGTATTCTTAGAAGAGCATCCGTTTACCCAAAGCCCGCTCCACACAATGAAGCCTACCAGTAAAATGCGGTTACTCTTCTCAATACTTCTAACCTGATATTACGCATTTATCATACTCCTTATTTCTTTCTTACATATCTTTCTTCAGTAATTTTCTCATGAGAATTACCCTCAAAATCAGTAGAACCCTCCAGCTTAAAATCATTAAGCATGTCCTTAGGAAACTTCACATCAGAAGGATACTTCCTGTTCCACTTATACAGATAAACCTCATCCACAATATCCTCATAAGAAACAATCTCAGAGTCCTCAACAAAACAGAAATCATCCCTTCCGGCAAAACCAAACTCCTGATTAACCTCAAGATTCTCATAATCACCAAAAGCGCTTGCTATATAAAGAAAGCCATAACTTCCTGCCATCAAGCATCTTAATAATATGCTTATTAAGAACACTGTCCTTAGAAACACGTCTGTTATTAAACATAATTCCATAATTATCATCAACAATAGATATAACCTTCATAATGTCCTCCTTCTTTTATGTCCAGCAGGTGTGACTGTGGATAAAGGACTTTCTTAAAGGTGGAACGTGTCATTAAGACGCTGTACGGATTTTATCCGCGTTACAGTCACCGTCCGCAACCGGCGCATACTCGCCATCCATGGCTCGAATGCGCCTTTTCGCACATCGTGTGCGAAAATTGCTACACATTTTATAAAATCCTACAGCCTCTAAACTCCACTTGAACCTTCAAGAAAGTCCTTTATCCAACCCAGTCACATCCTCCCCATCACAAACACAGTTGCTCTACACGACCATAGCTCAATCCCGCCACCACACCAGCAAGGGAGCAATGCGACCAACGCTGAACCACGCATCTCACCCCACCACAAAGCGAGGGAGCAACGCGACCAACGCAAGTAGGTAAAACTCCCCGGTGGTGGGCTGGTGGTTGTATGGTTTAATTGAAAACCGTAAGAAGACGCCGGTACTTAGTGCGGAGCCGCCGAAAGGCGGCAAATCCCCACAAACTTAGTACCCGCGTCTTCGCCCGAGCGGGAGCGCGTTTTCAATTAAACCATACAGCCATCCCAGCCTCCGGGGAGCCATTTCTTACCTACTTCTTAAAGGGAAACCTCCCCGATTCCAGCCTCTTCTTAAGCATAACCCCACCTATCGTCTGAGGCTGCTTAGCCGGACTATTTTCAGCTTCTCTTTCCTCCGCTTCTGCAATTCTGCGGCGAATCTCTTCCATCTTGTTATCCATTGCAGAATCTGATCTGCACATGAAGACAATTCTGCACCAGCTGTTCTGCTTCAGAATCTGGAATATTCTTCTTATAACGAACCTTATGCTCCACGCTCGCCCAGAAATCCATGGCAATTGTACGGAACTGAACCTCAACCTTCATCATCTTCTTTTCATTCTGAAGGAATATCGGTATCTCAATTATAAGGTGAAGACTTCTGTAACCGCTTGGCTTAGGATTCTTGATATAATCCTTTCTCTCGACAAGCACTACATCGTCCTGCTTTAACAGGCAGTCGGCAAGCATATAGATATCTTCCGGGAAAGAGCATATTACTCTTACCCCGCAATATCTCTTATACCTTCCTCAATGCCTTCCATTGTTATAGGAATATTTTTCTTCTTCGCCTTCTTAAATATTCCATCCATAGACTTAATTCTGCTCTTGATACTCTCAATAGGATTTCTGTCATACTGTAATGAGAACTCCTCATTAAGCACCTTGAACTTAGTCTCAACCTCCATAATGGCGCATCTGTAATAAGCCATCAGTGTGTTAAACGGCATAATATTTTCTTTTAATAACTCAATCATTTCATCAGAAAGGAGATTCTCTTTAATGAATCTTTCCTGTTCCTGCTTGAGTATCTCTTCTAATAACATAGTAACCCCTTTTACCTTTGATGCATCTTAAAGTGCCTTCTTAATAGCACTAAAAGCTCATCATATGTATCAAATGCCTCTAATTCAGGATTATCAGCCTTAATCTGCTCTGTACTCTTAAAGAGGAAGCCTGCCTTGCTTGCCTTAATCATTCCTAAGTCATTGTGGCTGTCTCCTGATGCAATAGTATCATAACCAATAGACTGTAAAGCCTTAACTGTTGTAAGCTTTGACTGCTCACAACGCATCTTGAAACCTGTAATCTCACCATTGTCAGCGACCTCAAGTGAATTACAGAAAATAGTTGGCCAGCCCAGCTTCTTCATAAGCGGAGTAGCAAACTGTGTAAATGTATCTGAAATAATGATAACCTGTGTTATACTTCTTAATTCATCAAGGAATTCCTTTGCTCCCGGAATTGGGTCAATCTTAGCAATAGTATCCTGAATTTCTTTAAGTCCAAGACCATGCTCCTTAAGAATACCAAGTCTCCAGTTCATAAGCTTATCATAATCTGGTTCGTCTCTTGTTGTTCTCTTAAGCTCTGGGATTCCGCTTGCCTCTGCAAATGCAATCCATATCTCTGGTACAAGAACGCCCTCAAGGTCTAAACATACAATATTCATATCATTATCTCCTCGCTTATTATTCTTAGATACACTCGTATCTCATGTGTTATTTCACTTATATTATTGTAACCCACTACCTGTCAAAACTCAATATGCCATTTCTAAGTCTTTCAAGCCCATCCATTAAAGTTGTCTTAGGACATGCAACATTCAGTCTTAAGAAATGTTTTCCATCTCCGCCAAAGCCTTCTCCCGCTGACAGGAAAAGTCCTGTATTCTTTCTTATATATGCCGCAAGCCTTGTTGAATTGTCTGTGATATCAGACACATCAAGCCAACAAAGATAAGTTGCATGTGATTCCACCATTGACACTCTCGGAATATTGTCTTTTATGAACTTTTCGGTAATCTGTTTATTCTCGTAGATATATTCTCTTAACTGCTCAAGCCATTCCTCACCCTTTGTAAATGCACTATAGCCGCATCAACTGCGAAAACATTTGGCTCAGCTACCTCATCGGTATTGATTGCACGCCAAACCTTGTGACGGAGTCGCTCATCCGGCACACATATTGCTGCTGTCTGTAAGCCTGCCATGTTAAATGTTTTCGTAGGTGCTATGCATGTTACAGATATATTCTTACACACCTCCGAAACACTTGCAAATGGCACATAATCAATGCCCGGGTCTGTAAGCTCGCAGTGAATCTCATCAGATATAACAACGACTCCATACTTGTAAGCAAGCTCTCCGATACGTGCAAGTTCTTCCTTTCTCCATACATTTCCACCCGGATTCTGTGGGTTGCACAGAATAAGAAGTGTTGTCTGTGGGTTCTTGAGCTTAACTTCAAGGTCTTCAAAATCTATTACATACCTGCCATTCTCATATGCAAGCTGGCTCTGTAACACATTTCTGCCATTATTAAGAATACTGTTAAAGAAAATGTTGTATACAGGTGTCATGATTACAACATTCTCTGCTGGTGTCGTAAGCTTTCTTACAGAGCTTGATATTGCAGGTATAACGCCTGTTACGAACATAAGCCAGTCGTCTTCCATCCTGAAATTATGGCGTCTTTCCCACCAGCCTGTGTATGCGTCATACCAGTCCTTTGATATCTCAGTATAACCGTACACACCGAGGTCTGCCTTTGCCTTAATAGCCTCAGTTATCTCAGGTGCCGTCTTAAAATCCATGTCGGCAACCCACATAGGAAGCTCGTTCTCTGCCACATTCCATTTTAAAGAATCCGTATTACGGCGGTTCACTACTGTGTCAAAATCATATTTCATTCTCGGATTTCCCTTCTTAATCTGACTAATTAATTCCTGCATACTATCTTAGTAAGTGAAGGATCAACCTTATCCTTCTCAATTATAAGCTTATCTATACTGTCTGCTGTTATAGTTCCGGAAGTTGGATTTAACACGCTGTCAACCCTGCTTGTGATATCAGCATCTACTGTTGAATACTCGAAAGCAAGTGTTGTATTAATAAGCTTGCAGTTCTTCATAACAAGATTATCAATGTAGCACAATCCCTGAAGGCTCTCTATTGTACAGTTAATAAACGTAAGATTCTTTGAATTCCAGCCAAGGTACTCACCTGAAATGTATGAATCATACACTGTTATATTTTCAGCATTCCAGAAAGCATCCTTGCTCATAAGTCTTGAATTTCTTATCTCAAGATTCTTACTTCCGTCAAATGGATAATTACCGACAAGCTTAAGACCATCAATCTTCATATTGTTGCTGTTCATTGCAAAATAATTACCCTTTGCCACTACATTTGTCATAGTAACATTATCACAGCTCCAGAGAGTTTCCTCTGCATTGACAAATTCCACATTCTTAAGACCTAGTCTGTTACATCTTCTGAAATTCTTAGGTGCTTCAATAATTGTATCCTCAACATTAATATCGTTAGTGTACCATACTCCTGCTCTTCCCATCTCAAAGAAATAACAGTCCTTTACATTGACATTGTTGCAGTACCAGAGTGGATATTTCCACTTAAAGCTGCTGTTTACAAGCTCTATATTACTGCTCTCCTTTAATGGAGACTCACCATCATCAAATATAGAATCTTCTATGCGAAGGTCTTTGCTTGCAAAAGAGCGCGTTCTCCTGTAAGAAGGCTTAACTAATTTCTTTTCCATATTTACTCCATTCTTATCTACAAACATTAAAACCCAATCACCATATTATAAGTGATTGGGTTACATTCTAAACATTCTTAAGGTTCTCTACCATCTCTTCCATTGTGTGCCAGCCAAGTACTGCGCATTTAACTCTTGCTGGCATATGAGAGATATCTCTTAATGCTCCGGCTTCATCAAGCTCATCAATCTCTTCCTCAGTTGCCTCGTCCTTAATCATCTTAAGGAAAAGTTCTGAAAGATGTATGGCCTCATCAATAGGCTTTCCAATGATAAGCTCAAGCATTATATCTGCTGATGCCTGCGATATTGCACAGCCATCTCCTGTAAATGCCCCATCAACAATAGTTTTCTTAGCATCGTCAAACTTAAGCTTTAAGATAATGTCATCTCCACAGCTTGGATTAACACCCTCAAGCTCTAAGTCTGCATTGTCTATATCATGCTTATGATATGGATGCATGTTGTGGTCCGTAAGAACCTCATTATAAAAGTTTTAGTCTCCATATCCCATAAGCCCCTGATCTTAGATAGTTCTTCTACAAAATGCTGTACTTCTTCTTCTGTGTTATAGAAAGCAAAGCTTGCTCTCGTTGTTGAATTAACCTTAAGGAAATCCATTAATGGCTGTGCGCAGTGATGTCCTGCTCTTACTGCAATATGCTGTGAATCAAGTATAGAAGCAACATCATGTGGGTGTACTCCGTCAATTGTAAATGTGACTATGCCCTCATGGTCTTCTGCCTTCGGAGAACCTATTAAGTTAACTCCTTCATGTCATTAATTGCGTCTACAGCAATCTTAGTAAGCTTTCTCTCCTGTGCCATGATTGTGTCAAATCCAACTTTGTTAATATAATCAATTGCCGCATGAAGTCCGACTGCACCGCCAGTATTAACAGTTCCCGCCTCAAACTTATGTGGAACCTCTGCATATTTAACTCTGTCCCAGTGAACAATCTCAATCATCTCACCACCGCTTAAGAATGGTGGCATCTTGTCAAGAAGCTCTTTCTTTCCATATAATGCTCCGATTCCCATAGGTGCTAACATCTTATGTCCAGAAAATACAAGGAAGTCAACATCAAGGTCAGTTACATTAACCGGCATATGAGGAACACTCTGTGCTCCGTCAGCCACAATAACCGCACCATGTGCATGTGCAACCTCTGCAATATGCTTTATATCATTAACTCTTCCTAATACATTAGAAACCTGGGAAACTGCTACAAGCTTAGTCTTATCTGTGATAACCTCTAAAGACTTATCTGTAATCTTTCCATTCTCATCAGGTGTAAGCTGCTTTAATACCGCTCCACATTTTTCTGCAACCTGCTTCCATGGGAGGAAATTGCTGTGGTGTTCCATAACACTAACAACAATCTCATCACCCTCTTTAATGAAATTCATTCCATAACTGTATGCAATTAAGTTAAGACTCTCTGTAGCATTTCTTGTAAATACTATCTGGCTTGCATCTTTAGCACCAATAAACTGAGCTACTGCCTTTCTTGCATTCTCATAACTTTCTGTAGCAATCTCACTTAATTCGTATACACCTCTGAACGGATTGGCATTCATCTCCTGATAATACTTATTAACTGCATCAAGAACAGCCTGTGGCTTCTGTGTAGTCGCTGCATTATCAAGATATGCAATATTGCTTCCCGAAATAAGTGGGAAATCTTTTCTTATAGACTCAATCGTCTTACTTAACTCACTCATTAATAAACCTCTTTAATGTAGTCATGTATCTCGTTCCTGATACCATCATCAGGGATTTTGCCGCATACGGCTAAAAGCTTAGCTGCTGCCAGCATATTATAACATTCTTGTGCTGGTATTCCTCTTGATTCAAGATAGAATAATAGTTCCTCATCAGGCTTTCCTATAGTTGCACCGTGATTACCGACAACATCTTCTTCTGCACATAGAATAATAGGAATAGTCTGGTTGACACATTTTTCATCAATAAGAAGAACTTCTTCCTTCTCATTACCTACAGAACCTGCTGAACCCTTAACGAAATCAATAGTTCCTCTGAACAGCTTAAATGCTGTATCTCTCAATGCACCTGCCGCATTGATTGCACATTCTGTCTTCTTGCCGATATGTCTTACGCAGTAGTTCATATCAAGTCTTTCTTTACCTGCTGCAACATATCCAATCTCTGCAGACATAGAACTTCCATCACCTGCAAGCTTAATCTCACAGCCTTCGTATCTGTTCTTTCCGCTTAAATAAAGTGCACAAGTTCAATTCTTGCACCATCTTCACAGTAACCACCGATATCATTAATAAATGTTGTCTCACTGCCTACCCTCTGAATCTGATAAGACGGATAACTGAATCCTTGGCAGATATAATCTTGTCTGTACTGCTGCAAAGCCTCTCCATCTTTATCTCCATTAAAATCCATGTAAACATCAATGCTGGCATTCTCTTTAGTCTCAATACCAACAACATTAATGTCTGCATTGTTCCTGCCATAATTGAAATCAAGTCTTACGAAGCCTGCATTCTTCTTATCTGTTATATAATATACAGGTTCAGTCTGTGATTTCCTAGCTGCCTCTGTAATCTCCTGACCACATCCACCAATGATATTGTCAAGCTCACCATTATTAAGCTTTCCATCATCAATGAGACTTACATCATTAACAGAAGCATTTAACTCACCTGTACGATTAATCACAACCTCTCCAACCCTGCTCTGGTTCATATGAAGATGATTCCATGTCTTGGCTGGAATACGGTTTATTATCATGTCCTTTCTTCGATACCTATCATATCATATTCCTCACTCTGATTAACTTAACCAATGCCCCTTCATCTCAAGACGGATAAGATTATTCATCTCCATTGCATACTCAAGTGGAAGCTCCTTAGATACATTATCAGCAAATCCTGAAACAATCATTGCTCTCGCATCATCTTCCGGAATTCCTCTTGACATAAGATAAAATACAGCATCATCACTGATTCGTCCAATTGTTGCCTCATGTCCTACATCCGCATCATTAACACGGATATCCATAGCCGGAATTGTATCAGATCTTGAAATATCATCTATCATAAGTGACTGACATGAAACTGATGATTTACTCTTCTTAGCCTTGGTAGTCATTGTTACCGCACTTCTGAAAGTACTGATTCCGCCACCCTTAGATATTGACTTAGTACTTACAACTGATGTTGTACCTGGTGCATTATGAACTACCTTCATACCTGTATCAAGGTTCTGTCCTGCTCCTGCAAATGTAATTCCTGTGAATTCACAGCTTGAGCGTTCTCCATTAAGGATACTCATAGGATACAGATATGATACATGCGAACCAAATGAGCCTGAAACCCATTCAATCTTACCACCTTCAGCAACAGTTGCTCTCTTAGTGTTAAGATTATACATATTCTTGCTCCAGTTCTCAATTGTTGAGTAACGAAGCTTTGCATTCTTAGCCACAAAAAGCTCAACCGCACCTGCATGAAGATTGGCAACATTATATTTAGGTGCTGAACATCCTTCAATAAAGTGAAGACTTGCACCCTCATCAACAATAATAAGTGTATGCTCAAACTGACCTGCTCCTGCAGATTAAGTCTGAAATATGACTGCAGAGGAATCTCAAGATTAACTCCCTTTGGTACATACACAAATGAACCACCAGACCATACAGCTCCGTGAAGTGCTGGAACTTATGATCCTGTGGTGTAATAAGCTTCATAAAATGCTCGTGTACCATATCTGCATATTCACCTGTAAGTGCACTTTCCATATCAGTGTATACAACACCCTGATCAGCAACCTCCTTACGGACATTATGGTATACAAGCTCTGAGTCGTACTGTGCACCAACTCCGGCTAACGACTCTCTCTCTGCCTTAGGAATACCTAATCTGTCAAATGTATCCTTAATCTCTTCTGGTACATCCTTCCAGTCACCCTTCATATTCGTATTAGCACGAACATAAGTAGCGATATTATCCATATTGAGTCCATCAATAGACGGACCCCAGTCAGGCACCTGCATATTATTATATATTTCTAATGACTTAAGTCTGAACTCTCTCATCCAAGCAGGATCATGCTTTTCTTCTGATATCTTCTCAACGATTTCAGGAGTAAGTCCCTGCTTTATTCTATAAGCGTCCTTCTCTTCGTTCTTAATATCATAAACACTTCTGTTTATGTCATCTACAAATGTCTTTTCTTCCATTACAAGCCTCCGAGCCTTAATTACCTGATGAATCTTTCGAAACCATTCTCATTGATATCATCAATCATAGCACTGTCGCCTGTTGCAACAACATTACCATTGACAAGAACATGAGTATAATCCACCTTAAGTGCCTCTAAGATACGTGTGCTGTGAGTGATAATAAGAAGTGCTCCGTTCTGAGTCTTCTGATATTCTTCAACACCTAGCGATACTGTCTTAACAGCATCTACATCAAGTCCTGAGTCAGTCTCATCAAGAATAGCAAGAGAAGGCTCAAGCATAAGAAGCTGTAATATCTCAGCTTTCTTCTTCTCACCACCTGAGAAACCAACATTAAGGTCTCTGTCCATATATGATGGATCCATCTGAAGGAATTCCATCTTCTCCTGAAGGAGCTTCTTGAACTTGAAGTATGTCATCTTCTTTCCACGCTGCTCCATAGAACTTCTTATAAAATTACCAAGTGTGATACCAGGAACCTCAATAGGATTCTGGAAAGACAGAAAAAGACCTGCCTGTGATCTCTCAGCAACATTCTTAGAAAGTAAATCTTCTCCGTTAAATGTAACCTTACCACCTAATATCTCATATCTTGGGTTACCCATGAGAGCATAACCAAGAGTAGACTTACCTGCTCCGTTAGGTCCCATAAGTACATGAGTCTCTCCCTTATTAAGAGAAAGATCAACCCCATGAAGTATTTCTTTATCTTCAACACCAACCTTAAGCTGGCTCACATTTAATATTTCCTGTGCCATAATGCCTCCTTAGCTGTACATTCTTTTAGCAACACACATAATATCATTGAAAGAAAAGGTTGTAAAGTTATTCATAATAACAATTGTTACTATTGTTTAACATAGTTACTTCTCTTTTGCGGCTTGAACCCACAATTCCATCTCCCGTTTCTTTGCATCATTAATATTGCTTACTATTTCCCTTGCGAATATATCGTCTGTTTCTTTTTTCTCTATTTCGAAACCATCGTATCTTCATATATATATCTTACCTCCCTGAGATAATATATAAATACAGGTATCTCATCACTGTAATCCTTGCTCTTTGACACAACCAACTCCATCCACTTATACTCACCATCAAGAAGCCGTCTGAATATCAATCTCAATGATTTTTATTGTTTCTGAAATGCTCAAGCACCCTGTCTGGATTGGCAAAATCTCTATATGTCCCGGCATCTTCAGGGTGAACTACTCCCATATCAATATATTTGTCAATATATTCCTTAATACTGCCTGATAATCCGGCATCTCTTATTATGTCCTCCTGGGTTGACTTTATAGGTTCATATCTGTCATGCAGAAAATCAGCCCTGAGTATCTTAATAAATGTATTATATATAATATCCATTGCATCTTCTCTTGCACCTGCCTGATAATCAGCTTCTTTCCATGTGAAAAGCACTCTCCTGTTATCCTCAGAATAATTTGTTGGCTTAGTAACCTCAAATACATACCATTTATATGTTCCATCCATATTATATCTTATCTGGTATGTTCCTCTTTCTTTCCCCTCATCAAGCTGTTTCTTAATTCTGCCAAGATTAATAGCTTCCTTGTAAAGTGAAACATCATCCGGGTGGATAACACCATACTTAATATATCTGTCTGCATATTCTGCAATAGTCTTAGGTCTTGGTGTCATAACATAATCAGGCTCATCTGTCCTTCTTATAAAGTGATATGCTCCCGTATCAAGATCAACATCTGCAATCTTCCAGAAGTAATCAGTTATCTCCTTAAGATAAGACTTATCATTCTTTCTTGTTTTTAAAATAATAAGCTTATCAGCTACGTTGTCCTTATCATCAACAAGCTTCTCATAATCACTTATAGGCATAGGTTTGTAATAATAGTATCCCTGTGCATATTCACAGCCCAGGATTTCAAGCAGCTTAAGCTGTTCATCAGTCTCAATACCCTCAGCAATAGCCGGAATATCGAGCTGTCTTGCCATATCAAGAACTGCAGTTATAATGCTTACACCTTTATCATTATTTTCCGGATTAAGGTCTAGAAATTTCATATCCAGTTTCAGAACATCTGCATCAATATCCTTAAGCATGTTAAGTGATGAATATCCGCTTCCAAAATCATCAATAAGAATCTTAAAGCCCGCATTCTTAAATGCCTTCTCCGTATCCTTAATTACCGAGCCATTCTCCACATATGCACTCTCTGTAATCTCTATTTCAATATACTCTGTTGAAATATTATATTTTTCAATCATGCCTTTAAGTATTCTTACAACATCCATAGAGTATATATCTGCTCTCGAAACATTTATTGATATTGGCAGTGCTGTTCTTCCCTCATCAAGCCATCTTCTTATAGTCTGACATACTTTATCCCATATATACACATCAAGTTTATTTATAAATCCGTTTTTTCAAGCAGGTATAAACTGTCCTGGTGAAATAAATCCTTTCTCAGGACTTATCCATCTCACAAGTGCCTCAGAACCAATAATCTTACCTGTCTGTAATATACATTTGGGTTGAAGATAAAATGTAAATTCTCCATTATCCATTGCACTGCATATCTCTGGCATAAGCTTTGCTTCTGCTTCCTGTTCCCTTGCCATACTCTCATCATACCAGAAGATATCCTTATCAGGGCGCTGTTTTGCTATCTCTAGCGCACCATACGCATAGTCACACATCTCACCTGTAGTTATATCCTTATCTGCAGTCTTATATGCACCATAATATGCCCTTGTAATATCATGCCCCTGTATCCGTTAACAATACCTGATATTCTTTTCTGATTAGATTAATCACATCATCGTTCTCTTCAAATATAACACAGAAATTATCTCCACCCATATATCCGGAAATTGTTCCATACCCGGCATCTATACTCTTAAGAGCTTCTCCAATCTCTATAAGAAGCTCATCACCAGTTTCACGACCATACCACTTATTAATAAGGTGAAAATTCTCTATATCTATCGCCAGTATGCAATATGTTTTGTTATCAAAAGTACTGTTTTATCAGCTATTCTCCAGAAAGTTCTTCTTAATGGAAGATTCGTAGCCAGATCGTAATTATATCTATCAGGATTGATTCTTAACTTATTATACCTGCTCATGTCTACCATAGCTGCCTCCTTTGTACCCTCAATATATTATAAGCCCACGTCGCCCAAAATACCTTTTCCATTTTATCATTAATACATTGATAAAACAATAATTTAAATATAAAATAACTATCAACTGGATATGTTTAATAAAATTATATAAAGGAGACTTTAATATGGCAAAATACATAATGGCTCTTGATGCCGGAACAACAAGCAACCGCTGTATTCTTTTCAACAGAAGTGGTGAGATGTGCAGTGTTGCACAGAAAGAATTTACACAATATTTTCCAAAACCCGGCTGGGTCGAACATGATGCAGATGAAATCTGGTCAACAATTCTGGAAGTTGCCAGGCAGGCTCTTGCAAATGTAGGTGCCAATGCGTCAGATATTGCCTCAATAGGAATAACCAACCAGCGTGAAACAACAGTTGTATGGGACAGACATTCTGGTGAACCCGTATACAATGCTATTGTGTGGCAGTGCAGAAGAACTTCAGAATACGCAGATTCTCTTAAAGAGAAAGGGCTTACCGAAACAATCCGTAATAAAACCGGTCTTGTTATTGATGCATATTTTTCTGGAACCAAGTTAAAATGGATTCTTGATAATGTTAAAGGTGTCCGTGAGCGTGCCGAAAAGGAGATCTGCTTTTTGGAACAATTGAAACATGGTTAATCTGGAAGCTTACTAAAGGTCAGGTTCACGCCACAGATTATTCCAATGCATCAAGAACAATGCTTTTCAATATTAATACACTTGAATGGGATGAGGACATCTTAAAAGAGCTTGATATTCCAAAATGCATGCTTCCAAAGGCAGTCCCGTCAAGCAGCATATTCGGTGAGACCTCCGCTGAATTCTTCGGCTGTCCTATCCCAATCGGAGGAGCCCGGCGACCAGCAGGTCTGCACTTTTGGACAGACCTGTTTTGATGCCGGAGAGGCCAAGAATACATATGGAACAGGCTGCCTTCTTATGAATACAGGAGAAAAGCCTATTTTCTCAAAGAACGGTCTTGTTACTACTATTGCATGGGGACTTGACGGTAAAGTGAACTATGCTCTTGAAGGCTCAATATATGTAGCCGGAGCTGCTATTCAGTGGCTTCGTGATGAAATGCATTTTATAGATTCTTCACAGGATTCAGAATACATGGCAAGAAAAGTTCCTGATACTAACGGATGCTATGTTGTTCCCGCATTTACAGGACTTGGTGCGCCATACTGGGACCAGTACGCAAGAGGTACTATCTTAGGAATAACCCGTGGTGTCAACAAATACCACATTATACGCGCCACACTTGAATCAATCGCTTATCAGGTAAACGATGTTCTTACTGCAATGAAAGCAGATTCAGGCATAGAACTTTCTTCTCTTAAGGTCGATGGTGGAGCTAGTGCTAACAATCTTCTTATGCAGATGCAGGCGGATATATCCGGTGCTCCTGTAAACAGACCTGTATGTGTTGAAACAACTGCCATGGGTGCGGCTTACCTTGCTGGACTTTCAGTTGGTTACTGGAAAAGTACCGATGACATAAGAAAGAACTGGTCTGTAGACAGAACATTTGACCCTGAAATCACCCAGAATGAGCGTGATTCCAAAGTCAGAATGTGGAAAAAGCTGTTTCTTATTCATTTAACTGGGATAAATAATTCCGTCGGATGATTCTTCTAACATATAAAAGCGATATTGTATAAAAGTAAATTCATACAATATCGCTTAATCTTTATTACCTTACAACACTCTTCTGGTTTTGTGCATTGCACGAAATTTAGTAATGTTATTTTACCTATTATCCACCTTCTCCGGATACATATCATGATTTGCCATACGGTTGAATGCCACATCTTCCCACTTAGTTCCTGGCTTTCCATAATTGCAGTATGGATCAATGGAAATTCCACCACGTGGTGTGAATTTGCCCACACTTCAATATACTTTGGCTCCATCAGCTTAATCAAATCCTTCATAATCACGTTCACGCAGTCCTCGTGAAAATCCCCATGATTACGGAATGAAAACAGGTACAGCTTTAAGCTCTTGCTTTCCACCATTCTCTCGCCTGGGACATACGAAATAATAATGTTTGCGAAATCAGGCGCCCTGTAATTGGACAGAGACTTGTGAATTCCGGGCAGTTAAACTTCACGAAATAATCATTTTCTGGATGTTTGTTTACAAATGTTTCAAGCAGGCCAGGGTTGTAATCTGTCTCGTAATTGTTCTGCTGGTTGCCTAATAATGTTAAATTCTCTTTTCTCTCATAGCTTTCTCCAATTTTTATTTTATTGCAGGGTCACTTACCCCATTTGCTGCAAATGCGCCGCTCTGTCGATACAGGTTCCACATTTGCCGCAAGGCACATCCTTTCCTTCATAGCAGGACCATGTAAGCTCGTATGGTGCGTTAAGCTCTAAGCCCATCTTCACCACCTCCGCCTTAGTCATATTCACAAATGGCGCCTCCACCTTTAACTGATGTCCTGAGCCCTCAAAAATCGCCTGATTCATAGCATCATTAAACATCGGTGAACAGTCTGGATAGGCAAAACCGGCTGAATCATCTGCATGTGCGCCATAAAGAATCACGCTACAGTCCTTGCTTAGTGCAATGCTTGCCGCCGATGAAAGAAACAGTCCATTTCGAAATGGCACATAGGTGCTTACAGGCTTTTCGCCCTCCGTCTTTTCAATCTGCCTGGCATAGCTCTCCTCTGGAATTTCCTCTGTAGACTGCTGCAATAAAGAGCAGTTGCTATATTGAAAAATCTTACTCAGATCCAGGAATAACTGCTCCACTCCGTAAAATGCAGAAACAGCCTTTGCCGCCTGAATTTCTTTATCGTGCTTCTGTCCATAAGAAACTGACAGAGCAATTACATTGTCCTTTCCATATCGGCTCACTGCCAATGCCAGTGCCGTAGTGGAATCCACGCCACCGCTTGATAATACTAATGCTTTCATAACTCATCTCTCCTATCTTAGATACATTTGTAATGCTGCATCGTCCTTAAAGCTTCCTCTTAACTCTACAGTCATTGTTCTCGTGTTGTTTTTCTTAATTCCTCTTGCCGACACACAGCTGTGATATCCTTCAAGCACCACCGCAACATCCTCGCTTCCTGTTATCTCTGTCATAATGTCCGCAATATCCTGACCGATTCTTTCCTGTAACTGCAGTCTTCTTCCAACCATATCGCATATTCTTGCAATCTTTGATAAGCCTATAACCTTCCCATTAGGAATGTACGCAACTGTCGCCTTCATATCATACATAAGCGCCATATGGTGCTCGCAGTAAGAAAACAGGTCGATGTCCTTCATAACTACAACCTTAGAAGTATCAAGTTCCTCAATTCCATCCTCAAATGTCTTATCAAACATCTGCGCAATTTCGTGATTGGAGTAATTCATCCCAAGAAAGACCTCCTCGTACATCTTCGCAACTCGCTTTGGTGTATCCTTTAAGCCCTCCCTCTCCGGGTCGTCGCCCAATGCAACAAGAATCCTCTAATATGCTCCTCAATTGCTTTCGTATCTATCATCATAATCTCCATTCTTGCTTCACCCGCAAACTTTGGGCTGAAAGCACAAATTTGCATGTGAAAATCTTTGATATTAGGATTTTTCATTATACGCCCCTTTCCTCTGGGTTCCAGATTACCTTGTGCATCTGAATCTGAAGACGCACATCATTCATCCTTTTACTGGTCATGAAATTCACGATTTCCACTGGCTCAATTGAACCAAACACTGAGCTTATGAATACCTGGCATCTTTCTGTCAGATGAAATTTTTCAATTATTTTCTCTGCACATTCCAAATCATTAATGCTGCCCGAAACGAACTTGACTGTGTCCTGCTTTCTTAAAGCCTCCATATTGAGAGAAGCATTTTCTCCTCACAGCCGCTGGATGGCAGCTTGTAATCCATAGTAAGGCTAAGTTTTTCTTTGAAAATGCATTGGCAAGGGGAGCAATATCAACCGCTCCATTAGTTTCAATCTCTACTCGAATGTCCGATTTGTTCAATAATTTTTCTACCAGACTCCTGATATCCTTCTGTAATAAAGGCTCTCCCCTGTCAGCGTCACATTTTTAATGCCTGTCTCACTGACATATTCACAAATCTTATCTGGTGACAGCTCCTCGTAATCACAAGCTGGCTCATTGGCCCACTTTGTATCACAGTAGGAGCAATTCAGGTTACAACCCTTGAATCTGATAAACACCGCCAATTCTCCGGCTCTTCTTCCCTCTCCATTAATACTTATAAATTTCTCAACAACTTTCATATTAGTTTCTTTCCTTTATTGTTCGTATGCTGCTACATTATTAGGTGTCTCGTATACTTCCACTCTGTGGATTGGAAAGCCTTTACACTCATCAGCTCATAGAAATATTTTGAAAATGCTCCGCAGTAGGTCTGAAGCCAACTTCAATCATACGAAACTCCTCCGCCTGTAATGCACAATTGTCGCACATTTTAGAGAACCTTTTCATAAATCAAGCTGTGGTCAAAATCATCACAGATATCCTTCAAAGCATTTTTAAATCAGAAAAATCCACAAGCATTCCTCTTGTCTGACCCTCATCCTTTAACTGGTCTGCTGCTATTTCAACAACAACTCTCCAGCGGTGACCATGAAGATTCCTGCATTTTCCGGCATACCCTTCAGAAAATGCAGAATCAAAGCTGTTCTCGGTTTTAAATAATACATTTTAGTTTCTCCTCTAATTTATTGTGGAATAAAACAGAATTGCTTAGAAAAGAACGTGCCCCACTGTGAGCACATATAGAAAGCCCTGTAAATGTATACACACCTACAGGGCTAAATTACATAAAAGTCTTCTTAGCAGCCCTGGTTTTATTTAACGACAGGATGGTACAAACGAACTGTCGCGCATTTTATGCGATATGTCTATTATAAATATTTTTCTGGATATGTCAATGTAAATTTTCCCCAGCTGCACCTTTATCACGTTCATTATGCGTGCCGAGTATGTTTCCTGAATTTCTCCTGCAAATGTTATTGAAACCATATCATTTACTACCAGGTCAGACAGCGCAATCTCTGTTTCCTCCTTCGTCCATGAAGTTTTATATTTGACCCTATTAAACCAATCCTAAACCGATTAATCTTTTAATATATCTTATCAACCTCATCTTCATACACTGATTCAGTATGAGTATCAAATAGCACCCATTCCACCAGATCAAAACAATCTGGATTATCCTGCAAGAACCGGTTTACTGTATGTACCGCAATCTTTGCCGCCAACTCAACAGGAAAACTATATACTCCCGTTGATATGGAAGGAAATGCAATAGACCTGATTCCATTATCCATTGCCAGCTTCATAGAATTAAAATAGCAGTTAGCAAGAAGCTCCTCTTCTCTATCTCTGCCTCCATTCCATATCGGTCCTACAGTATGAATAACATAATCGCATGGTAAATTATAGGCTTTTGTTATCTTTGCTTCTCCAGTCACGCATCCGTGAAGTGTCCTACACTCAGCCAGAAGTTCCGGTCCTGCGGCTCTATGAATCGCACCATCTACACCGCCTCCGCCAAGAAGAGAGTTATTTCTGCATTAACAATTGCCTGCACATCTGTTACTTTTGTTATATCTCCTTTTACTGTCTTAATCAAATACATCTTTCTTACCTGCCTGTTTATTATATTACCTCTGCCCCAAATGGCATCAGAGACAATTTAGCAATTTTGAAAACTGCTTTCCGAAAGGAATTCCAATAATTGTTATACAACATATCAGACCTGCCAAAACCCACGACAGTCCACTCAACAATCCACCACATATAAACCAAAGTATATTTCCTAATATGCTCATATCAATATTCCTTCTCTATCTCTCCATCTATTCCATACATTTTCTTGAATGCATCAAGGTCTGCCTGATTTTTAATCAGCATAACCTCCTCTATCTTACCTGTATGAATGTCCTTAAAGCCTGCAACCTGCTCACCATTACATATGCTTGCCTTGATTACCGGTTTCTTATTTTCTTTATCATATGTCTTCATAACTATCTTTTTCTTAAAGAATCCCACTCTGAGCACCTTCTTTTGACTTTGCCATCAGTATAACAACTGCCTATACCATTCATCCTTCGTCATATCATCACCACAAATCGTATGGTTTCATGGTTTCTGAATTTCGATATTCATGTTTCTCATAATATCCTATCAGCTTACTCTCATCTCTGAGTGCCACCATGTAAACATCTTTATTCTGTTTCTCATTATGAAAAGTATAAACGATATTATGGCTTTCATCTGCTGCAAACCAGTCCACGACCTGCTGTATTTTATTCCTAGATTCCGGACTATGACAATCTAACAAACTTCTTCCAATAAGTTTATCTCCGCCTCGCTTCGCATAGCTGGTAACAGCTGCAGTATTCATGTAGATAATCTCATGTTTGAGATTGCATATAACAACGGATGCCCTGTCCTGATCAACAATACTCTTATAAAAGCTGACATAGGATTTAAACTTAATTACCTTTTCATTATCCAGCCTCTTTTGAAGTTGTGGTTTCTTTCTTCGATAATAATCGTATATCTCTTCATCAGGTATCCAGATTTGTGCCTCATTTATCTTATCAAGTACAGCTTCAACAATCTGTTCATCTGCCAGTAAATCAGGTACTTTATCATGCTCTGTTACATACTTTTGTATTCTTCATACACCCATCCTGTAATCTTATCCTTCTGCTTCATCTTTAGATTACTAAATTGTTTGTTCATCTGTAAAATCTGACCATCAATCTTTTATGTATTTTAGTTTTCTTACTTTTGCCATCTTCAGCTATCCTTTAAAACTTCACTATTTCCGGTTCATGGGTAAATGATGAGAATGTGGCTGTTGCATTCTTGAAATAGAATACCTCGGTATTTCCATCATCTGCTGAGTACATATTCTGTAAAGATGGATAAGCATCAAGCATAGACTGTCTTGCTTCTCTTCTGTCATCTTCTACAAGTTCTCCGGCTACACGAAACCACTCGCCATTTTAAATGCACAAATTTCTACCTTCGGGTTTGCGTGAATCTGCTTTGAAACATCCTTTACCTTGCCAGTCTGAATATACAGCTTTCCTTCAAAATGTGTGCTGTTCCAAAAGGTCTTACCCTTGGCTGGTCGCCTTCTACTGTTGCCAAATAATATGTCTCTGCTTCTTTTAAAAATTTAGCTACTCGTTCCATGATGTAATCCTCCTGAATTGATTAATATCGTTTCATATTTACAAGCAGTTTCATTCTATTAGTTATAAAGGTATATCTTCAATAAATCTGTTGTTGCTTTGTCATTTATGACGGCCCGTCCTATTGTTATGCCATTGCTGATGATAATATATTCTCCGTTTTCATATCTGGCATTTACCAAATCATCTTCCCCTTTTAAGTCTATACATATACTTGATATAATTCCGCAAATCTCCTCTTGTGAGCTTCCGCTTTTTATCTCATAAGCATAATCCGCATCTCCTATCTCATTCAGATCAGTTACCAAACAATACTCCGCTCCATTCATCAGCATTTCTTCATTCAAAGTGGGTAATTGAGCCGTCTTATACTCATTAAATAAAAAGATAACTACAAGCGCAATGAATGTCGGAAAAAAGATACCGCCAAACCGCTGTGCATAATTTTGTTCTTCCCACCGCTTGCTATGACGACCAAACAGCGGTATTTTCATCTGCACCAAACCTGCTCCTATACTTACAAGCAAAAAATAAAATATAACTTTTATCAAAGACTCATCCCCCATTTAATCATTAATAAAAATATCGTTCCTAAAACGACGCCTACTAACCATATAAAGCGAAACACCTTGTTATATCTCGAACTATTAGAACACGGAACAAGCCAATATTCCTGTGGAAACCCCAAAAGGTATTCTTTTAATTCCTGCTTCAATTCCATGACTATACTCCACATTAATCCAGACAGCACAATGCACACCGTTCCATAATATGTAATTGGTGCATTTGTAACCACAGCAAAGAAATAATGTGCCATCTTAAGAAGGAAGATACACCACGCAATACAGCATGGAATTGTAAACGCCCTTTTCATTTTCCACTTCAAACCCAATATAACCTCTGGAACGAATACAGTCAATGCCCCCATCGGCAATCCTCCTGTTCGTCCATGTGTGAAATCGCTCTCCGACTCCAAAGACCAAATTCCTGTCAATACTATTACTGCTGGTATTAGTATGGTGCAGAACAAGTTATATGCAATAATCAACACATTTTCATTGTCGTCGTTCATAACTTAGCCCCCAATCAGTTCATCAAGCCTGATAGCCACTCTTCCTGATAATGAATAATACAATGCTGTTAGCTTTGCCTTGTCGTACAAATTTGCATACACATTATAATAACATAGCGATATTGACATACCGAAGCCAAATATTTTTAAGGGTATAGACGTTACATCAAGTTCTTAGTATATGAAATTTGCAAATTATTCTTGGATTTGGCTCAAATCAAATGCACCGTTCTCAATCAACTTCAAAATTGTGTCTACCAAGTTGTTTTTTACAGTTTCACTTTCATTTTCAACGCCAGAATACTCTACGTAAATAGTGTTCTCTCCCATATCAAAGGTTGCATAATATATTACGGTTTTGATACCTTGACTATTTGACTTTGTTACGAAATATCCTGCATCGATATCAACGCCGTCTACACTTGAAGTGATTGTATTTCCATCAATGATAGTATCTAATAGATTTACACCCTGTTTAGATACTACCATTCTTGTATCACTAATTTTTCCCTCAAAACCCAGAATATTATGATTGTCAGCATCAAAGTAAGCATCTGCGGTAACAGGCAGGTCTGCAAAAAGCATTTCAATCTCAGCATTGCTCAAAGGTCTTGTTGTTACATTTAAGTTAATTGAAGATTGTGATAAGTCATTTTTAACAAAAGTAATTGTTTCTCCACCATCCAGCGTGGCAATATCGTTTTTTGTACCAAACAGATTGCTTTGAAAAACTCCCACTCCAATCACAACAACGAGTACGAAGCAAGCAGCAACAGACACCCATTTTTGCCGATTAGTAATTTTACTTGTTTTTTTCATAGGTTCAGCCTCCTTAATATACTGATTATCGACATTTCCCAATGCCCTTAAAAGTTTCTTTTCTTTCATACAGAGATACCTTCTTTCTCTAATAATTTTTTAAGTTCGTTCCTTGAACGAAATAATGACATCTTGATTTTGCTCTCACTCATACCATATTCCGTTGCAATTTCTTTAATGGGCGATAAATACCAATATCTTCTCATAAAGATTTTTCGCTGTTCTAATGACAGGGAAGAAAGAAAGCGGTTGAGAATATCCGTTAGAGCAATTTCTTCAACAATGTTTTCTGTACTATCCAACGATGGTATGCACTCTTGTATTTCATCAAAAATCAATGACATTTGCCCGCCATTACGTTTCTTTGCATTGAGCAGTTCGTACCTGTCCAAAGATAAGTTGCGAGTAATCTTCCCCAAAAAAGTTTTTAGGACAGATGGACGGTTAGGCGGTATGCTGTTCCAAGCTCTTAAATAAGTATCATTTACACATTCCTCGCTATCTTCGTCATTGTGAAGAATATTAGAGGCTATATATCTGCAATACTTTCCGTATTTTTTTGAAGTTTCGGATATAGCAGCTTCGGAGCGCTCCCAATATAAATCTAATATCTGCTTATCATCCATAAGCTTCTCCTCCTTCCCCTTGTATTAAGGTCTTTCACCCTAATAGACGAGAAAAATGTGTCAAGCGTCACTTAAATTCAAAAAATATTTATTCAAAGATTAGCTTTCATTTTTTGAAAGAATATAATAAAACAGCAAAAGACGTACACCAACAAGTCTCTTAATATTCAATGCGGAAAAAGTTATTTCAAATGGGGGTTTAATTTTGCCCCCTCCAGGGTATTATACTGGTTCCACCAAAGGCGGGGTTTCGCAACACCATAATTACTTGTTGCTTCCTAAAGGAAGCTCATTACTTCCTTCCATCTTCTTACTTATCGTTTTCTTCCTGTTCCTGTATGTATTTTCTTACCGTTTCTTCATTCACATTTCCTACTGTCGATACGTAATATCCTCTCGCCCAAAAATGTCTATCTCCCCACTTGCTCCTATATTCCGGATGTCGGTCAAACAACATCAATGTGCTTTTTCCCTTCAGATATGACATAAACTCTGAAACACATAGTTTCGGTGGAATTGCAATGTACATATGTACATGATCAATACATACTTTTCCATCTGTTAGTGTTACCTATTTCATCTCACACAATTTTTTGATTGTTTCTACTAAATCTCTCTTTGTTTCACCATACATTATTTTTCTTCTAAACTTTGGAATAAAAACAATGTGATATGTGCAATTCCAGCGTGTGTGTGTTATACTTTGATTATCCATTTGGATACCTCCTGTGTTTTGATATGGTCTGCGAAACTAATATCATTATAACACGCAAGGTTTTATTTTCTAGCACTCTAGGTAACGCTACGGCTTTGCCTCGGCCCCCATTTCAAATGGGGGATTAACAAAACTTTTCATTTACGGTTCATCCGGGAGCTGTACTACCTCTACAATTGCTTCAATTGTTTCAACCGGAGCATCACTCCATGGATATGCCGCATCATCACAGCCTGCCTGCTCAAGTAATTCTTTTGCATCAGGACCTAATAATTTCTGATATGCATCATACACAGATGCAAGCTTATTCGAAAATTCCACCTGTTCAGAGTTTCCTTTATCAGAAAACCATGATACTGTCTCTTTTTTAATCTCATCTGTGGTCATACTGGTTCCAACCCCCCCAGTTAAGCAAATGTGCTGCAGTTTTAATAGAATTCATTCCATTTCCGGCTGTTCCTGGCTGAATATCCGAATCAATTTCATCTAATACACCTCTGAATTCTTTATATGACGGCTTCACATCCTGTAATTGATTTTGTTTCTTCGTCTCTGTTTGCTCCATATTATTATCTTCTGCTGTTGCCAGCTCACTATTATCTTCGCTCGTAACGACCTGCTCTATACTGTTTCCAGTATTAGTCATAGTTTCGGTTTCCTGCTGCCCACATGCGGTCAATGAACATACCATAACTACCATAATCATCAAAAATAACTTATTCTTCATAATTTTTTCTCCTGTCATTCTACATTATTATTCGTTCCATGATGTATAACTGCCCATCTTTATATTCTGCGGTAATGTCACCTCCCATTCTTTCAGTCTCTACTCTCATGAAAACACTCCTAAAACATCTGTATAATTCTCGCAATCTCCATAACTACAATCTTTAGCATCACTCCACCGGACATCACATAAAACCATATCTCACGCATATGCTGTGACTTTGCAATTGGTGTTGCTATTGCTGCAATAATTATGATTGCAGCTCCGACACATCCAACGATGTTCGGGACGCTCACAAGTGAAAATATTCCAGGATTACAGCTTCCATCTATCGTATACTGAATTGTTTTATCCAGTCCGTCTCTTGCAGCTGCAAAGCAGCATATAACAAGACTATATGCCAAAATAAACAGGCTCCTTCTGCCCCAGAAATTAATGTTGCTTCTGTTACTGATTGAGTATCCAACAAACCCAACCAGCGATACAATCATAAGTGTAGTAACTGTTGTTACCATATTCCCAAAATAGAGTTTCATCCTTGACCTCCCATAATATAAATGACGCAGTGCAAAACTGTAATATTACAATCTGCACTGCGTCTTAGCGTCTGGCTTCCTTTACTATAAATTTTTCTGCATCAATCAGGCTTTCTTTTTTACACTTTGGACAAAACAAAGGAAAATTTGTTAATACCGTATCCTTCCTTGCCAGTGTACTGTTTGTCGGGGCAGGCATCACGGAACATGACCAGCATTGCCCCTGTACCACAGCCACAGTCCAGTACGTCCTGACAGGGTTCTTTCAAAAGCTCCTCCAACAAGTCGGGGTAATCCTTGCGGCACAGGTTGTACACGCTGGGGTCACTGTCATCAAATTTCTCCGCCGCAGCGTCAAACTCCCGCAGAGTGAGATTTTTGTATTTTTGGTTTGTCATAATAGCACCTCTGCATATTCATTTGCCATTTAGTTAGTTTATACTAATCGAATATTATCATATTTCTACATAGTTTTCAACATCCTATCTGTGTCTGTAGTCTATCAGCAACTTGACCCTTTCTATTTTTATAAAAAGCTTAGATTTTTGTCTTGACAACTGAGCCACTATAGAGTAACGATATATGAAAAAGATGTGAGAGGAAAATCATGAAGGTTGAAACATTATCAGAAAAAGATATCAATGCGATCGGGCATGCATTCGGTTATTATGAATATGCTCAGGGCGAAAAGGGGCTTGTTTCCGCATACAGCAGCAAAGACGCAGTCGTCAGTTATATCAACGGCTATGTGGAAATGGTACTGCAGGCAGGTATGCTTTATACAACCGGTCCGCAGCAGGAAGCATTTATTGCCTATAAGCGCTGTGATGAAAAAGTGGGACTGAAGGCAGGTCAAAAGCTGATAAAAGGGATGTTTGCAGGATCATCCTTTGGTGAAGTGGTACGGATGCTCAGCATTCTCGGAAGCGGTGGATCATCTTCCATTGAAAAGAAACTGAAAAAGAAAAAACAAAAATACCTGTTTGTCGGATTGGTATGTGTGCGGGAAGAATACCAGGGGCAAGGCTATATGAGGAAAGCGCTGGAGCTTGCGTTTGCCGAGGGCAACAGACTGGGACTCCCGGTCGTACTGGATACCGATGCCAAACTGAAAAGTGATAAATACAGACACCTTGGCATGGAACTGGCAGGCGTCCGTACCTGCAAAAACGGCAGTAAATTATACGAACTGATCAAATATCCTGATTCCACGGTCTAATGAAATTAAAAATCATACACTGTCTAATGAAATTGGAATTTAATAATTAGTTTTTTCGCAATCAAGACTCCAACAGGAGCTAAACCGCCATCCACCAAATTCACTTTGACAACTGTAAAGCCATAATCCGTAATAAACTCACAAAAATTTTCCTTCTTCCATTCTTTGTATGCTTTAAATCCTGTAATAGACATCAATCGCTTTCGTAAACCACTTGATTTTTTCTCTGCCCATAAGAAGGTTGGTGCGTACAAAATGCCGTCTTTTTTTAATACTCTACGAATTTCCTGCATTGCTTTTTCAGGCTCTGGCATAATGTGCAGTGCATTTGAAATTACTACACAATCAAAATTTTCATTCTCATATGAAAGTGCCGTTGCATCGGCTACGCAAAAACTAAGTTTTTCTGTTGTACCTCTCCTTTTCGCTTGCTTAATCATATTTTCCGAAAAATCGGTTGCCGTCCAGCTATTAGTACAATCAGACAATGGGAAAGATAGCTGCCCTGTTCCACAAGCTAATTCTAATACATTCATATCAGATTTGAGATAATCTCTAATATATCCGCAGATTGCATTATAAAATTTCTTATCTGACTCCATCAAAGGTGCATATATTTTTGCAAGTCGTTGCCAATAACCCTTGTTTGCCTTGTCTTTCATATCAAAATCTCCATTTTATTCAATAATACAACTTCTGAGTTATAGTGCTATTTTTTTCCATTTTCTAATCTTAGTTCTAAATGTTCCGAATGGAGCAACTGTGTTAACATGTATGAACTTGTATACTTCCCAGACAGCTGTCTTAGTTGCTTCGCCAGCCCATTTTCTCATATGTGGTTTAAATAATTCTTCCTCACTTAGCGAATCGATCATTGCATAAATAGAATTAATATTATCATTCAACATATCTTTCAACTCCTGCAGTGACAGATACGCATATGTATCTGTGAACCATTGATATAATTCACCAAGCTGATTCCATTTAAAATCATCTGAAGGAGTTTTGACATGAAGACCTTTTCTTTCATCTGCTTCCCATTTAAGGACGAGCGTTGTCCATCCAACTTGGTAAGCGAGATTTTCTGCCGGAGTTCGGTCAACTTCATCAACCCTCTTATCCTTTAAAGATTCTGGAATATCATTAAATTCAAAAATATACTTTGCAAAGCTTTTATTTATCTCTTTTTTAAGTTCGTCTTTATTCTCGTATGTTCTCAATAGTCTATTTCTCCAAACTTGAATTTGGAACGTGCTTTATAAATTTTTTCCGATCCCCTCAAGTTCGTTCATGGAATCCTTGTTTTTTTCAAGTTCATCTCTGGCTGTTGCGTAATATGATTTTTTGAAAAGCATATCCCATGAAAGATATTTTGCCATACAGTCAAACTGCTTATCAATCAGCTCATACTGGATACTGTCTACGGGAGAACCGCCTACAACAATCGTGCCAACTTTTTTATTTTTTAACTGCAATCCACGGCAGTAGCACTTATCAATGATAAGTTTCAATTGTGCTGACATTCCCCACCAATAAACTGGTGTAGCAAAAAGAATCATATCTGCGGCAGCAATTTTATCAATTGTAGGATTTGTATCATCCTTATCGACACATCCCTTAGAGCATTGACAGACACCACATCCCTTGCATGGTGCAATGTTGAGTTTGTCAGGTTCAATGATTTCAATTTCATTCTTTTCTGATGCTCCTTTTATAAATGCATTGATTGCTGTCAGCGTGTTTCCTTTTCTGGCACTTCCATTAATGATTACAATTTTCATGCGTGTATCCTCCAACTTCCGATTTAGTGTCCTTTTATAACGGTTGCATCATCTCAAGAATGATTCCATCCGGGTCTCTGAAATAAAACGCTCTGCTTTCCCCAAATCCATCTGCCCTGAAATCGAAATACTGCGGTTCAGACAAGCACTCCACATGATTTTCGATAAGGGCTTTGTAGACAGAATCAATGTCATCCGTATAAAAGCATACTTCCGAGATAGATGTCGTAAACAAGTCTGATTGTTCTTTGTGGATTTTGCTGTCTACAAATTGAATCAATTCAACAGGCGGTGTTTCAATATTCTCAGAACCATTCAAATAAGCAACCCTTGCCTTACAATTTTTCTTTTGAAACATTTTATCTGTCTCTTCGCCAACCATCATGATTTCTCCTTGATATTTAAGTCCAAGTATATCTCTATAAAATGCAATTGATTTATCTAAATCTGAAACCGTCAATCCTACATGATATATTCTTCCAACCATTTACTATTCCTCCTTAACAAATGATAAATACCGATTTGCAAAACACATTCTTTTTTACATAGGCGCAGTATACCACATTTCCTGTGCCTATGCGATATCATTTAATGCTTATTCCGATATGAACTCATCTTCTCCACAGTGACCTCCGGATAAAAGTAAGTAAGAATCGTTGCTTTCGGAACTCCTGCGGCAAGTGCTTTTTTCACCTCTTCCTTCTGCTCCGGCGTATATGACCAGTGCAGCATTCGGTTAGTGATGTTCTTTCTTTGGTTATGAAGCTTAATGAACAATCTTCATTGAAAATATCTGCTGATAAGGATAACAGATTGCTTTTATTTAATGAATGTATTAAAAAAATCCGCTAAATTGCGGATTTTTTCTTTAATCTCTTGACCTATGTTTAAATTATACAGGAAGCTTTTCTGTATTTAAGAGGTGATACCCCATACATTTTCTTGAAGCTGCGTATAAAGTAGCTCACATTCTGATATCCACTGCACATTGCAACCTCTGTAACGGAAGTTGCTGATTCCTCCAATAGCTGTCTGGCATGCTCCAGCCTGAGATGATTGATATACTGCGACAGAGTAATATGAAAATGCTCTTTAAAGTAGCGTGATATGTATTTTTCTGACAAATGAAACTGTGCACCAAATTCCTTCAGTGAAATTTCCCTTTTATAGTTTTGCCGGATATACGTTATCATTTCTTTTTCTATTGTGTTGGTGCCATTTGTGCCATTTTCCAGTATCAGATTATTGCTCCACATTTTCTGGATGAATTTGATGAGAGTTATTTTGGTTTCAAATTGCGCCTCTATATTTGCAGCATCTGTGTTTTCTGCGTTTTCCCTGATATCTGTGCATTTATCTCTATCAGCCGCTCGCATATATCTGCTGCTGTATCATTTATCTGAGGACTAATCATAAGTCTGCCTCGTTTGAGAGGGGATAGGATTGATTTTTCCATGAGATCATCCGTCTGAAATGATATATATTCAAGAGGAAACAAAAATGTGTAATAATCTGCATCTCCTGTCGGCGAGCCCATGAAATGCAGACTGCCCGGAGATACCACAAATGTATCCTTTGGGCTTCCTATATAGTTTTCACCTGATATGGTCACATGCAGCTTGCCCTGCTTTACATATATAATTTCCAGCTCATCATGCCAGTGTACCGGAATCTGGAATGCACGCTTTACATCACTGATATGATATTGACTGAACGGATTTTCCGGTGTGCCGTGTGGCCGGTTTTCTTTTAATTCAAAATACATTTTTCTACATATTCCTTAGTCTCTTTTAATTCCCATCCGGTTTGTTTGCTGTAATAATTACATATCAACTGTTCTATATTTTAACATATTGCATGCATAAGGTGTGCATTTTTTTATTTGTTCTCTAGGATTTAGTAATAGATAAAGTAGAAATAGTACAATTTTTCCTTGAAATAATACAAGAATTATTTGTGATAATGTAATATATTGATACATGCAAGCTTCTCTTCTTTATATCTTCCTCTCCCAAATGAAGCTTATAACGAGAAGTTTGCTTTCATTCTGTTAATATCACAAGGTATACATACATTATAAATGAGGTAAAATCTATATGCAGGTTCAAAGAAAAACACTTACACAGCTTTCCATTCCAATATGCTTCGAAACACTTTTTTACATGCTGGCAGGCATGGTTGACACTCTTATGCTGTCATCCGTGAGCGACCAGGCGGTTGGTGCTGTCGGCACGGCAAATACATACATCTCCGTTTTCATCATCATGTTTGGTGTCATCTCAAGCGGTATGGTTGCTGTCATGACGCAGAATATCGGTGCCGGAAAACCGGGTATAGCATATCAGGCAAGGCAGCTTGGGCTTATATTTAACGCTGTAATAGGTGTGCTCATGGCTGTTTTCTGGCTGTTTTTTCCGAAAATATTCTCAAAATGGTCAGCATTGCACCGGCGCTTTTTGATTCGGCAAATACTTATCTGCGCATTGTTGGAGGTGCCTGCTTTTTAAATGCTCTCATACCGATTTATTCAAGCTACCTGAGAGTTTTCGGCTACACAAAGCAGTCACTTTGGGCATCAATTATTGGAAATGTCATTAACTTTATACTTAACGCTGTTTTTCTCTTTGTAATGCACTGGGGCGTTATGGGTGTTGCCACTGCAACGGTTATCTCACGTATTGTCAATCTGATTATTGTTGCCACAATGGGCGCTGTGCTCATCAAGGCAAAGAACAGTCCTGAGCGCATAGCTCCCGGAAAAATTCTCGGACAGATTATAAAGATTGGCTTTCCGTCTGCCTGTGAAACCGCACTTTACAATATCGCCATGACTCTTGTAGTGCGTTTCATGAACCAGATGGATGCTGACGGAATAAACGTCACAGCGCGTTCCTATGCCTCACAGATTGCTAACTTTTCGTACTGTATCGGTGCTGCCTTAGCTCAGGCAAATGCCATTCTGACCGGCTGGCATATCGGTGCAAAGGAGTATGACGAATGCGATAAGGGCACTCGCAAGGCCGCTATCTATGGTGTGATTACGGCATCCTGCCTTTCTATCACATTTGCGCTTTTGGGTAACTACATTGTGCGAATCTTCACGAATGATGTACAGATGATAAACCTAGTCACAAAGCTTCTCGCCATTGATGTTGTGCTGGAGCTTGGAAGAGTCACCAATCTGGTCTATGGTCAGGCACTGAAGACAAGCGGTGATGCCGTTTTCCCGGTTGTCATTGGTGCCGTTTTCATGTACCTTGCGGCGGTCGGCGGAACATACTTCTTCGGACTGCATCTGGGGCTTCTCGCAGTCGGTGCTTACATCGGACTCGCAAGTGACGAGTGCATCAGGGCTGTCGGCATGGTGCTGCGCTGGAAGAGCGGAAAGTGGAAGAACAAGGGACTGGTTGATTAGAATATTCGGTGCTTTGTGCCGTGTTTCGATTTTTAAACCGATTCAAAAGTCAAGTTCCTCTTAAAAATTAAATGTTTCTGGGTCAGAACCGTGTTTTTCGTTCTTGTTAAGCTCATTTATGGCATTCATATCACCCTCAGGCAATTCAAAATCAAACACGTCAAAATTAGAAATAATTCTTTCCTGATGCGTTGACTTTGGAAGTACAATTATTCCTCTCTGAAGCTCCCATCTTAAAACAATCTGTGCAGGTGTCTTACCATACTTGTCAGCCAGTGCAATAATCACCTCATTTTCAAGTGTTCCTGCTCCGTTGCCTCCAAGTGGGCTGTAGGCTTCTATTGCAATACCATTCTTCTTAGCATATTCAACATTTTCAATATTAGCGTAATAAGGATGAATCTCAATCTGGTTAACCGCTGGTACAACTGTCCAGTTTTCACTGAGAGTCTCAAGATGGTGAACATTGAAGTTACTTACACCGATTGCCTTGATTTTGCCAGCCTTGTACAGGTCCTCCATATCTGCCCACGCCTTCTCATAACCGTTAGCTGGCCAGTGAATAAGATACAAGTCTATGTAATCAAGTCCCATGTCTTCCAAGCTCTGTAAAAATGCTTCTTTAGTTCTTCCCTGTCTAATATCCTCATTCCAAAGCTTAGTTGTAACAAATATATCCCTTCTGTCAATGCCACTCATACGTATGCCTTCGCCTACGCTTTTTTCATTGCCGTAAACCTTAGCTGTATCAATATGTCTGTATCCAGCCTCAATCGCCCATTTTACTGCATTAGCTGTATCAGCTCCGTCTGGTGTTCTAAAAACACCAAGACCTATCTGTGGAATTTTAACTCCATTATTTAATGTAATATAATTCATATAATTCAAATCTCCTTTATCTGTTTTCTTTCATTTTACACCATGTAAACGTTCCACTTCAATTATAATATCTTCGTATAACATACATGCCGCTTCTTTATTGTATAGATACATTAACACCACATCAAATAAAAATAGTGAATATGAAATACTAATAATATTCCTTGCAAATTCCATTCCGGCAATTTCACTTAATGCAATAATTTTTGATTTGTTAGAAAATGGACGTCTCCAAAGCTCGACCTTTTCTGTCTGTGTGTAAATATATCTTCTCTTGTTATATTCAATCCCATGAAAAAATTCGTGAGCCCGTAAAAGGTCATATACATTTACATTTTCTAAAAGGGTGCCAATTGTTTTATCTTTAATAAGCTCCTCAGCTTTATGAACAGAATCCATAAATATTTCTATTTTCTCTGGTTCAGTATACTGTGCGAATATTACATGCCCACCACCATTAGATATGTCTAGTGCTTCTCCGGCAGTTCGGGTGCCGGTCCCATATCTTAATCAACAGTAATCCATAATCTCTATATACGTTTTAACTGTTATAATTGGGTAGGAGGTAGATAATTATTTTATCTACCGACCTCCCACACCACCGTATGTACCGTTCGGTATACGGCGGTTCTTTAGTTTTCACATATTTTCAAATAGAACTCTGTGAATGTAGGATATCCCCATTCACGGAGTTTTGTATTCTTGAAGGCAAACTGTACCATTCGATTGCTACTACAGTCTCTGAACAGCAAATACAATCCTATACCGGTTACAGATAACAACTCGTTCAAAGTTTTTGGCAAGGTTGTGGGATAAGTCCAGTTTTTTGGACACTATAAAGTATAGAATTTTATCATCGGCAGGTTTCTCATTTGAGAACTGGGCGAATTCACAGGAAAGAGGGGATAATAATGGCTGTATCTAATACTCTGAGACAAGTCAGAACCGAAAGAAACATCTGTCAGGAAGATTTAGCTATTGCTATCGGCTCCTGCGGTCGCACCATCGGTCGAATCGAACGAAGCGAACGGAGTGCTTCGCTGGAGTTGGCTCTCCGCCTCTCCAAATATCTTGATGTAGCTGTTGAAGAGCTATTTGTTCTGGATGAAGAAAAATAATACATCACTGGTTGCCAGCCCCGAATGAGGCTGGCAATTTTTATTAGTCTTCTTTTCTATGCCACGCTTCCAATACCTTTTCCACCTGTGATATAAGCTGCTCTTTATCCGGCAAATATAATACATATTTTGAAGCAAATATCTGATTTGATAAGCCACCAAGTGCATATTCCACATCAATATTATTCTTATCCGTACACAGAATAAGACCAATCGGTGGATTATCATCTACATCATTAACCTCAGTTGCATAATAATTCAGATACATATTAAGCTGTCCTGCTGCCTCCGGTGAAAAGGGAACAGTCTTAAGTTCAATCAACACATATGCACGAAATATCTTATTATAGAAAACCATATCCACATATCTCTTGGTATTTCCCACTGGCACACGCTGCTGGGTTCCTACAAACATAAATCCCCTGCCAAGTTCAAGCAGAAAATTCTCTATCTGACGGACTAAAGCCGCTTCCAAATCACTTTCTAATACCGGCTTATCTTCAGAAATACCCAAAAATTCAAATACATATGGATCTTTTATTGCATCCTCCGGTTTAGCATATTCTATACCCTTCGCTGCCAATTCAAGTACAGTTTCCTTATTAGCATCTCCTCTTGAGAGTAAAAGTCTTTCATACAAAGAACTTGCAATCTGTCTCTTTAGTTCCCGTACTGACCATCCTGAATTGATACATTCTTTTTCGTAAAAACTTCTTTTATCATCATCGGATATAGATAAAAGTTCACAATAATGTGTCCATGTCAATTTGCCAGTCACTGACTGGCAAATTGGATATTTCAAATAAAATGACCTCATATTCTGTAGGTTCGACCTTGAAAAACCTTTTCCAAGTTCTCTTGTCAGAGATTTTGAAAGTTGCAGTAAGGTCTTTTCTCCATAGGCAGCTCTAATCTGTTCATTTTGTTCGTACTTTACAATGATTTCTCCTATTTTCCAATATGTGATTAAAAGTTCATCATTAACCTGTCTTACGACCTTCCGACGAGATTCGGCGATCAAATCTTTAATTTCAGTCACTACTGATTCCATATTAGATTTATCATTAACTGCTAACTGATTATTTTCCATGTAAATGACCTCACTTTCTCTGTTATTTATATTATTTCCGATGATAAACGATAATTTACAATCCCAATTACGTTTGATTTATGAAAACATGATAGCAAAAGTTAATTCAAATCAAATCAAGGGTAATTTTGTCACAGTAAAAGAAATGGCAGATATCACAACTGGCAAGGAAGATGCTAATTTTTCTACAGTTAATGGGAAGTATAAGTTCTTCACTTGTTCTAATGTGCCATTACAATGCGATGAATATGCTTTTGAATCATCTTCTATACTTATTGCAGGTAACGGTGATTTCAATGTAAAATATTATTCGGGCAAGTTTAATGCTTACCAAAGAACCTATGTATTAACAGCTTCGTCTGAATACTATGCTATCTTATATTTAGCGTGTTTGTATCAAGTGAATTTGTTTAAATCAAATTCATCAGGTTCGATTGTTAAATTTATTACTAAGAGTGATGTTGAAAATATCCCTCTATTCATTCCAGATGATATCAGTTTGCTACAAAAACTAAATAATTTATTACATTTTCAAGAGCAGAATATACTTGAAAATGACAAATTAATTCAATTAAGGGATTTTTTGTTACCAATGCTCATGAATGGTCAAGCTACCATTGATAACTGATACGGTAAATTATCGTTTATATTTACATTATTATCAATCTTTTCATCAATAGCAGACAATACTTTGACAATTTTATCCTGTTCAGTTCGCTCCAATAAAGGAATATAAAAATTGGGGAAATCTTCAATGGAAATTCTATTTACGGTGCTTCCCTTCACGGTATTGTTAGCAATGTAAACACTCCATTCTGGCGATAAAAAGTAATAATAAAGCCATTTTATATTGATTCTTTCGTCTTTTGGGCGAACAACCGCCAATCGTCTTCCCAAACATCCATAAAAATCTTTCGGAATAAGTGCATACCTACCTAAAGTAGCCTCATACGAAAACACTAAATCACCATACTGTGGAGTAACCCTTTTGGTCCATATTTTATAGTCTTCTTCTGATAAATAATTATACCCAGAAGGGTTTAATTTACCATTATCTGTAATGGCATCTATCCCTAAATATACCGGGCCCTTGTCTATTTTCTTAGGTGTCGCATGAGGTCCATCGTAAACATCGCACACTTCACCTATTTTTATCTTTAACATCATACACCTCCGTGTTAACCTATGTATTTTCTATGAGCAATCTTCACATTACTTTGTTTTACCATTGCATACTGCAATGTAGTATCTATTCGCTTATGCCCAAGCAACTGCTGTAATTGTTCTATAGGCATTCCCTTATCAATAGCCTTTGTAGCTAATGTTCTTCTAAACTTGTGTGGGTGGACTTTTGAAATATTCAATTTCTTACCCAAATCCCGTAACCTCACCTCGACTCCTCCAATTTCTAATCTATTGTATGGAGCTTTCAGCGATACAAACAACGCAGGGTTATCGTCTTTGCGGCTTTCTAAGTATTCCTGCAAATGAAGTTTGGTTCTTGCATCAAAATATACAACTCTCTCTTTATCTCCCTTGCCAAGAACAACACATTCTCTGTCTGCAAAATTTATATCATGTCTATCCAGTAATACCATTTCTCCAACACGCATACCCGTTGATGATAATAAATCGATCATCGCCAAATCTCTTATTTCCGAACAGTTATCTCTCATAATTTCCAATGCCTCATCAGAATATGTTTCTTTAATATTAGCAGTAGTCTTTATCTTGTGTATACGCCTAACTGGGCTTTTCAGTATATAATCCTCATCCTCAAGCCATGCAAAAAAACTCGACATGATTCTTCTAATATTATCTACGGTTACTTTGCTTAACCCCTTTTCATTCTGGTAATCCATCAGGTATTTCCGTATATCATCTGTAGTAATTTGTACTATATCTTTTTCGACATATTCCACCATAGCATCAATCGTATTTCTATAATAAACAAGCGTCTTTGCTGAACAGCCTTCTATTCTTTTGGCAGCAATAAACAACTCTATCCAGTCTTTTTTAGAAGTCTCATCATGCGTATTTTCTTTTGTAATGTGATAATGAAATAATATATGCCTCATTACCTTTTCAAGTTGTTTTAGCTGTCCATTGTCCACATGCTCTCTCATTTCAAGTAATACTTCTGTTAATAGTTCCTGTTTCATGTCAATTCTCCTTTATTTTTGATATTCAAGAGAACGACATCAACGGCAGTTCTGTTGTTTCAACTCCTGCCGTTGGTAGAAGTTTTTTATAGTATAAACGATAATTTACCACTTTACTCAGAAATGGTGGCTTGACCATTCATTAACATAGGCAATAACCAGTCACGCAAAGCTGTTAAGTGCTGATTTTCCCTTGTATTTTCAGCGATAATATCAAACCAATGTGGAATTTGTGAATTAAAGGTCGTTATTTCATCTGTTGTCGGAATGTAAATCGGTCTATCTTTAAGCAAAGGTTTCTGAAGGTGTTTTAATCCAGTACCTTGAAAGAATTTTTTGTTAAGTTCCGGTTTAATTGACAATAAAAGCAGATACAAATAATCACCTAGGTTTTGATTCGCTGAAATACACCAAGTATCGGTTGAGTAGGCTGCTTTGCCAACATAAAATTTAACATCGGCATTGCCACCAGTATTGAGAAAGCAGTTTCTACCATCAACAAAGTGTTCTTTCCAGCGTAGAATTGCTTCTCCACTTGTGAAAAATGGATATTCACCATCAGATTCTTTAGCTTCGCCTACCTGAACCTTTGATTTATCGTTTTCAACAAGTATGTCAGACAACTTTCCGTTAGGCTTTTTGCCATAGAAAGTGTGCATATATGTATCATAAGCCATAGCCGATAAATTATCGTTTATCTTTCGATTTAATAATATTTTGCCATCTATTACACCAAGCAAATTAGTAATTTTATCCTGATTTTGTTTGTCAGGCACCTTAAAATTCAATCCTGTTAAATACTCAATATTTATATTATCCTGAATACTCCCACTGGCTGAATTTTGAATTGAATTTCTTATGTATTCAAACACATAATACATAAACAATTCTGATGATTCATTACTATTCGCATTAAATCCAACAACACTATCTGGAAAGCACATAGGATATGCTAATATTGCCGTTTCTGCAATATTAGCAGCTATTGTTATACATAAAGTGCCTTTATCCCACAACTTACTTTGTTTTAATCCAAATTCTCCATATTCTTGAGAGTGGCTTGTCACATACAAATTTGCTTCCTTAATATCTCCAGTTTGTATTAAAGGATATTTTCCATTTTCAAATAACCTTGTATCATTTCTTGGTCGATGCTTTGATACTCCTCTGGAAAATGTACCTAATTCAGATAGTTTCTTAGTACTCCAATGCTGATTATATTTTCCACCATTATAAATCATATCGCACCTTCTTTAACTGTTCCAATATCTCCTGTTGAAGCTTGTTTCCTTCTGCGAACAGATTCTGCAATTCAACCGTATAGTCATTCATTTTTGCATCAAACTCTTCCGGCGTAAGCTCAACATACTCTATCTTTACTTCAAAATACTGCCCTGCTGAAAAAGAAAGTTTCTTCTGCTCAATCTGTTCATAATCAACAAGAACACTGAAATCGTCTTTTTCTTCACCATTAATGAATGTACCGATAATATCCTGTATTTCTTCAGGTTCCAGAACCGTCCTTTGATTCTTTCCATCCACCTTTTCCTTATGTCCAAGCTTGGAAGCATCCATTAACAGCACTTTTCCATCTTTATTTGCCCTGTCCAAAAACAGAATCGATACATTAGTTCCTGTAGTGGCGAAAATATTGCTCGGCATAGAGATAACTCCTCGTAACATTTTCTCTTTGATGATGTACTCACGAATACTCTTCGGAATACCTGTTCCGGCAGTCAGGAAACCTGTGGGAACAACTACTGCAGCCTTACCATCTTCCTTTAACGAATAGATAATGTGCTGTAAAAACATCTGATAAATCGCCATTTTGTCTTTATCTTTATTGGGAACCTTTGGAACACCTGCCCAAAAACGTTCCTTATAATTTTCTCCGGCTAATGTATCACGGTTATCACTAAAATCTACATTAAATGGTGGATTGGATACAATATAGTCAAATTTCATTAAACCATTCTTTTGCTTGTTTAGATGTTGTGGCTCCAGCAGTGTATCTCCATGCACAACATTTCCCAAAGAATGTACCAAGTTGTTCAGTATCAGGTTAAGTCTCAAAAACTCATTTGATTTTTGAGAAATGTCCTGTGTATAGATGGTACAGTTTTCTTCACCAATCTGATGTGCCAGTGCCAGTACGAGGGTTCCTGAACCTGCTGCCGGATCATATATATTCACATTCTGGATTCCTTCAGGCACTAAAATTTTGGCAATAATGCTTGCAATGGAATGAGGCGTGTAATATTCTGCATATTTACCAAAATCCTTATTGTAGTCTTTAATCAGGTATTCAAACACTGCTGCAAAGAAATCATATTTTTGTGAAAATGCTTCTTCAAAACTAAAAGCCACAAGCTTGTCTATAATAGCTCTACAAAAATCTGCTCTCTTATTTGTCTCAGTTACAAATACGGACAGTGCATCAAACAGACGAATCTTGTCCTCGCTTCCTGTTTTAACCGCAAAAACATCTATATTGAAATTTGCGATATCCACAAGTGTTTCGTCAAACAGTTCATTAAACTTCTCTCTGTTTTTGTTATTGAATAAGAATGAAATAAAATGTTCCTTTTTCAACTGTGCTGTTGCCGGAGGCAGACTTGCCAGAAGAAACTCATACTCATCATCATCCATATTTGTAAGAGTTTCCTCAATATTCTCTGCGTTCTTCAAATTATCATCTACTTTTCTGATTTCATGAAGAAACTTATCATTTAAAAACTTGTATAAAAATACCTCTGTAATAATTTTGTATTCACTGCTGGCGTTACCCAAGCCATAATTGGCACAAACAGTTTTCAAATCGTCAATCATGGCTTTTGTTTTCGCCATTATCACTTCTGATGTCATTATGATGCCCAATTCCTTTCTGTAAAGTATTCCTGTGAAATGCACATATCAATAAATTTTACCTGTGCAATACTTATTTTCGTCTCCTGTGTTTTGCACGCATTGATAATAAAAGGCTGCAATGTTTTGATAAAGTACGCTTCGTTATCAAGCATACTCTCATTATGAGCAATCGTATCATCCGCATGATTTTTTACATCCATCAGAATCTTATGTATCGTAACCGCATCCGCAATCGGTGGCGGACTCTCCATAATTCTCTTATGAGTTCTCATATATTTCACATCACCATTGTACTTTTTCGCCAGCATCTGATCCTCGTGATTCTTCTTTTCTGCCTTCTTACGCAAGTCATCCAATTCACCCATCAAATCCTTCATCTCGTCAGATGTCAGCTCTTCAATATTCTTTTTCTTGAATATTCTCTTTAGTTCATCCAGCAACGCTACATATTCCGGGTCTTTCGGGTCCAAGCATCTGTCAACGATTTCCCGTCTCGCTTTCTCAAGTGAAGTTCGAAACGCATCTGCAATAACCAGTTCTTCTTCCTTAATCTTTCTGAACTGAAAGCTTATCTGGTCAAGTGCCATACTCAATATTCCGGACATATCATCAGCAGAACCCATGCTCTCTTTAAGATTAATAATGCTAATTCTGTTATTAACCTCATTCAGCATCTGTATTGCCTTGTCCACATCGAAATGGATATACAAATCATCATATCCGAACAGTCTGATAAGATTATGAAGTGCTTTATAATTTGTCAACGCATTCTTTAAATCAAGCAGTGTTTTCTTATCATCAATACCATTAATCTGGTTGATAAACTCCACCATATTTTCAGTATCATACAAAAACAACTGATTTTTAATTGTATTCAAGTCCTGTTCGATTTCTTCCCTACTCTTAAAAATCTCACTATAGTTAGCTACTTCATCCCCAAGCTCTGACTGCAATTCTTCAAAATATGCTTTATTGGTTTTATCAAACTCATCCTTGATGTTGGCAAAATCCACAACATAACCATAATGGTAGTCCTTATATGGTCGATTAACACGGGTAAGTGTCTGCAACAGATTATGAGCCTTAATCATTCTTGCAAGGTACTGTTTTTTCAGTCTTGGTGCATCAAATCCGGTAAGCAGCATATTGTAAACAACCAGAATATCAATCTTACCTTTTTTGAAGTCTTCCTGTATATCTTTTCTGTCCTGCTTGGTTCCTTCATCGTGAAGTACCAGGGCATGTGAATATTTTGCTGTTCTGCTCAACTGTTCAGATACAGCTCTTGCCTGTGGTGCTGAATCACACACAATCATAGCTCCAATAGAATCATCAAGAGCTGCTCTTCCTTTTTCAAAATCATGTACGATATATTCAACCATAGCCGATACAAATTTTGGATGTGCATAAAGTTCTTTTTTCTCAATGGAACCATGCTGAACTTCCAGCATTTCCAGTGTAGATGCCAGTTCTGTTTTGTATTTGGTTTCAATTTCCTCTCTTATCAGTTTTAATGTGTATCCATCGGCAATCGACTGATTATAGTAATACTTGTGAATATAATTACCAAACACATCCTTTGTATTATATCCATCTCCTATAAGAGGTGTACCGGTCAAAGCAATCATAACCGCATCTCTGTCTGATGCCATTAAGTTAGCAAGAAACGATCCCTTTGGATTATAACTTCTGTGTGCTTCATCCAAAAAGTAGACACGCTGCACACTGACATTATAATCAGACTGCTTTGTGACTGATTCATCTGAGAATTTCTGTATATTAACTACGGTTATTGATGTTTTACCGGTATTGTCCGTTTCCCCAACAGCCGCAATGTTTGTTTTAAAATCCTCTTTGGAACTTATCGTATTAACTTTCAGTCCACGAGCCTCAAATTCCGCTTTTGCCTGAGTTGCAAGGTCTAACCGGTCCACGATAAAATAAAACTTTGCTATTTCCCCCTGATTCTGATAATAATCACGCAGGAAATGAACATTTGAAAATGCCAGTGCAGTCTTACCACTCCCCTGCGTATGCCAGATTACCCCCTTCTTCACACCTTCAGATAATCTGTCTCTGATTGCTAAAGTCGCAAAAATCTGTGGATAACGCATAATATGCTTTTCTATATGCTTAACTCCATTCTTATCTACTGTCTCCTTGTAGCATAGTCCATACTGCAAAATAAAACGCAGTCTGTCCGGAGAATAAAGAGAGGTCACAATTCGATTTGTTGGCGAGTCTTTACGAATTGATGACGCATATTCCGGTGTACCTTTTATTGCAAGCAAATTGTTATCTTTCAGAATAAACCTCTCTACATCCTCATCAATTTCTTTTATCCCTTTGTCCAGTTCTTCTGCACGCTGCTCTCTGAATTTACTAAAGAACATTCGACCATAATTGCTGGAAGCATAAAAGGCTCCCTGTATCGGTTCTATATCGGTATCATCATATTCGTTGTTATTTGAAAACACCGTGTACTGGGTCAGATTAACAAATTTTTTATAGATTGGATTAGAGAATCTTCTTGTCATTCTTTCACGTTCTGCCAGAATACCCTCTCTGTTGTTTTGCCTCTTTACCTCTACAAAAGACAATGGCATACCATTTATGAGTACAATAATATCCGGTCGAAAATTATCATCACCATTTTCATATGGCAATTCTGTAACAACCACATAGCTGTTATTGTCAGTTGTTGAAGAATAATCAATCAGTTTTATTCCATTGTATCCTTTTTGCAGAATTTCAAAAAATGCCTTACCCAAATCATCATTTGACAATTTGATTTTAAGCTCTTCAATTATCTTTTTTGCCTCTTCAAGTGACAAATCGGTATTGTTAATCTTGTTTATCGCATCTAAAAATAATCCATAGAAAATATTGGTGTCCGGATCATAATCCACGCCTCGCACCATATCTTTAATAGACATATATTGATATCCCAGCCTTGTAAAATGAACAAGTGCGGGTATCTTTACTCTGGAATCTTCTGGTCTCGCCATACCAACACCTCCATAGCTAATAATCCATAGACAGCTCTATCTTTCCATCTCTACTATATCATCCAGTCCACATTTCATAACGGAACATATCCTTACTAATACATCCAAGGAAACATACTCGTTATTGCTCATCTTATGAAATGTGCTTGGAGCTATTTTCGTTTTCTCTCTCAACTCTGCTTTGCTCATATCCTTATCTATAAGCATCTTCCACAGTTTTTTATAATTAACCTGAATGCGTTTATCTTCCATTATTCTATCCCTCCACCACGAATAAAAATGGACACAAAATCTCTCATATAATCATATCATAATACATTCGTCTTTTCAAATGCTTAATCGAGTTCTCGAATGGTTTATAACAAAAAAATACAGCATACATGAAATTTCTCTCACATATGCTGCATCTTATTTAGCTGTTACAGATTATCTTATTCTTCTTCTTTTTTCTTAACTACAAAGAACATTCCAAGTCCTGCCACGATGACGATGATTCCGATGATAATAATCCAGAGAGGATTCCAAGCATCTTCTTTTGTCACCACATCTCCGCTTCCAGCTTCCGTGCTGTCAGCACTGCTATCTTCGCTGCCAGCTTCTGTACTGTCGTCTGCCTCGCTTCCATCCATCGATGTTTCATCAATCGCGATGGTGTAATCGGATGTATGTGTGAAGGTCAGGTCAGCAGTTCCATCCTCTGCAATCTCATCTGCACAGATAAACTCAAGCTCTCCCGTTGCTTCATTGTAGTAGAACAGGTTTGCATAGAGTCCTACGTTCTTTGCTGCCATGTTAATGGACAGAACCGCAGTGAAGCCAAACTCACCGTCATAGTCGAGGCTGATCTCCATGCTGTAACGTTTTCCGGTTACCCCGATTGTGGTATTGTCCTTTGTAGGCTTCTCATCCTTCGGATAACGCTTATACTCTGTCGCACCAAGGGCGATTGTAAGAGAACCTGACTTCATATCCATCACCACAAGATTTCTTGGTGAGAATGCTTCAAGCACTATATAATCATGGTCATTAAAATTATGAAATGTCTGTCCCCTTTCAAATGAGCGGTTCTCCATTTCATAATGTAGGCTAAAATCATCCCCCCAGCCTTTATCGGTCATTCCAATCTCCTTAAGCTTTGCAACACATTCAGAAGAACTGGCTTCTTTATCAAACCGAAATTCTTTGGAATCGTTATAAAACCCCTGAAGAAAATGTCCCAGCTGAATATCATCCAGACAGAATCTCGCAGATACAGTTACATTTGCTGCCCTGTAATACTCTGCGAAGTTATCTGCTTCACCAAGTGTCCTTCCAAGCTGCAACAAATTGTCTGCAAGCTCTGACATGTCATCAATTGCTATAAAACTCTTATAATCATCCAGAGGCATCAGCATATTTGTCTCTGTTAACTTTCATTTATTAGTAGGGGGTGTTGGGTGGGGTGGGAGTCTTTCGGGATTATGACCTCGTTGAGTTCGACTACTACATGGATTAGGTTGTAGTTATGGGTGGTGAGGAAGGTGGTGATTGGGGTTGATTTAGGGATTTGGGTGGGTTTGCCGTTGAATTTTACTGTTATCATTGCTGTTCGTGTACTAGTCAACAAAAAGTAGACACCACTTTATATTTTTATACATCATTTAATGAGCATAATACTCCCTATACTGTTTTGGAGTCAGATAATTCAGAGAGTATGCCGGACGTTCTTCATTGAAGAATCTGATGTATTTCTCCACCTCATATGTTATATTTTCATTACTTGTAAGATGGAAATCATTAAATATCTCTGCTTTGATCCAACCATTGATTGCTTCCATGGCAGCGTTATCTGTTGGAGTACCAGCTCGAGACATTGAATGAACTATGTTATATAGTGGCAATAATTCATTGAAACTTTTTGAAGAATATACAGATCCTTGATCAGTATGTAACACCATTTCAAGATCTGGATTTTTCTTCTTAAGTTCAATTAATCCTTCTAACCCGTGAATATATGTCATACGATCACCTTTTCGTGATGAAAGTGAATATGAAAGTATTTCATTGTTCCATAAATCCATAAAAAGTGTTAGTTCATAATAACTTCCCTTTAAATGAAATGCGGTCATATCACTTACAACACACTGTAAAGGTCCTGTTATATCTAATCCTGTCAGTAGAAGATTTGGATAAATGCGATAAGGATCTCCTGGCTTTTTGTATCGATAATGCTTGGAAACACTTGCTATGCCCGCTGTTTTACATAGCTTATGAGCATACTGATCTGATACCATAAGTCCTGTATCCAGACGAATTTTGCATTTAACCATCTATATCCATGTGATGGATATTTACTATGATATTCCTTAAATAATATAAGATTGGATACTAAAGTTTTTAATTTGTCAGAAGGTTTTTCTAAACGTTTTTTCCATTTATAAAATCCACTTCTGTTAATATCCAGAACATCACATAGATGCTTAACAGGAAATTGAGATGACATTTCCATTATGATTTCGTATTCTTGTTGTTTAAAATACTGTACTCCTTGTTTGCACCAGCTCCTTTCACTTCGTATCCTTTTTGCCCTTAATTCATTCCTTTAGCTATAATAAGTTCATTTATTAATTCTTCTTTGGACATAGCCATATATGTATCAATGTCAGGTGAAGACAATGATTTTAAGACTGCTGAATTTTTCATTTTAGGCACTGTATTAGCAAGAGGAATTCCTTGTGCTTTCTTATAATCTGTCATGTATTTATGTGCACAGGATTCACTAAGACCATAAATCTCCATAGCCTCTTTATAAGTAATCTCGTGTAAATACATACGTCGTCCTATATCCATTCTTTCTTCTAAACTGTGCTTCATGTGACACCTCCATGATTCCATTATTGTATAAGTGACTACCTTATAAAAAATGGTACTCTTATATATAAATAATGTCTACAATAATTGGGTTGGTGTCTACTTTTAGATTACCACTTCATCGGTCATTACTAATTCATCGGCTTAGGCTCTCATTATTGTCTGGGCGCAGTTGCTTACCATCGGTGTTTCATTTCTTAACTGCATTGCTTTATCTATATGTCTATTCATTGATTGTCATCCAATTACATTTTAGAATATTTGGTAAGTATTTCCTCAATCTGCATATTTATGCTTTCAGGAAATGTTCCTGAATTATCATCAGAAATTCTTATCCAAAAGTCAAGATTCTTGTATTTCACATTGTGTCTTGTGTTGTTCTTATCCTGTCTGGCGGCAATCTGGACTTTCACCTGTGCTCTTTTTTGTTCAAGGAGTGGAATTATTATGTAATAGAGCCTGTCGTCCCTGAATGATATATAGCCTGCGGCATTTCCCGATTTGGTCTTTAAATATAGACGGTGATTTTTAAGTGACTGTGGGTATAGAGTCATACCTGCCCGCAAAAATGGGGCATTGGCTAGCATTTCAAGCATTGAGTCTATATAAAATATCTGTGCATTATTCTGCTTTACTGGTGTGATAAGTTCATTAAGTGTGTAGGTTGCATCTATATACTGCTGGGCTAAAAGGTATGCAAGCTGTGCTTTTATAACTGCCCTGCTTGTATCCGATATGCTTCCTTTCCTTCTGTTATCTATACCTGATAACAGCTTATCACTGCTTTCTGATATACTCCTTATGAATAATGAAAAATCTTCTTCTATCGTCCAGATATATTTGCCTTTTGCTATAACAAAGCTTCCAGTAATATTTACTCTTGCACCTTCTGCATAATGATATATATTACGGCTTGTATACGCATTATCATTAACAGGTGCATCCCAATTACTGCCATCGGAAGCATATGTATTATAGTCCTGATAATATTCTTCATAATATGTGTACTCTGATGAATAATTATCATCGCTGGAATTATTGAAATAACCGGACATTTTATTATCAGATAAATTCTTAATAATAATTGAATATGCCTCATTAATCTCCTGCGCACTATATTGATATGTATTCTTCCCTGACTTTAATGAATCGGGATGCACCTTTAACATCAGTTTTCTATATTTTTTCTTAATCGCTTTTATATCAGCAGACTGGGGTACTGCTAATATTTTATATGCCTGTTCTACACTCATCTTCGTAGGGTTATCCTGATATGTTCTTTCTATTGATTACATTTATTAACTCATTAAATCAAATTTCTTCTGAATAAAATCCACAAGATACTCAGCTGTACCCTCAACGCCCAGAGAGCTGCTGTCTATCATTATAGTCTTGTGCTTAGGGTCTGATGGAAGAAATCCTGCATAGTGCATATGGTAATTATCTCTTGCCTCATCTACTGACCTTATCATCTTCTTGGCTTCTTCTTCGCTTAAATGCAAATCATTGACACAGTTCTTAACTCTCTGTTCATATGGAGCATAAATGTATATATGCACCGCATTTTCTTCATCAGAAAGGACAAAATCTGAACAACGTCCAACTATTATACAGCTTTCTCTCTCAACTAAGAATTTCATAATATTCTGCTGGGCTTCAAATATTCTGTCCTGCTCTGTGCTTGACTGTGTTCCAAGAGGATACATCATTCTCTTATATGAATTAGTTGATATCTTCTTAACCTTTTCTTCAAGTTCATCTATCTGTGATACTGGAAGATTAAGCTTCTTAGCTGCCTGCTCCACTATATCCCTGTCATAATATTCAACTCCAAGCTTGTTACTCATAAGCTTGGCTATTGGACGTCCAAGGCTGCCAAACTGCCTTGCTATTGTAACAACATATTTCTTATCACTCATAACTGCCTCCATTCTGAAATTATTCTTATAATTCCTATATACATTTTATAAAACTAACACATTTTACATAACAAATCCTAATACAATGAAACCAATTATACTTATTCCAGCTCCTATAAGTACATATGGAAGCTGTGATACCGCGTGGTCAAAGTTATCAATACCTGAACCCTGTGAAGCAAGAACTGTTGTGTCACAGTAGAAGCAGGCGTGATTACCAAATGCACAACCTGAAAGAATTGCTGCCATTATAAGTATTGCATTGGCTCCTACACTTGCACCAAGTGGAAGAAGAACTGGTGCAACAAGTGTACATACGCCCCACGCATTGGCTATCATAAATGCTAATATACCAGTAATGATAAATGCAAGCATTGGGAAAATCTTTGCTGATAATATTGGCTGTGTAATATCTATGAAGAACTCCGTCATCTGCATCTGGCTTGCAATTGTCTGGAATGTAAGTGCTGCTATAAGGAGAATTATAATAGGAAGCATATCTGCAAATCCTTTTACGAAATTATCCCAGTATTCTGTAAATGTCATCAGCTTTTCTGCAAGATACATAACAAGTGTTACTGCAAGACATATAATCTGTGCTACTACAAGGTTACCTGTAACACAGGCTACAACTACAAGTACAAGCATTGGAACAAGGAAATTGAATATGTTGCCGTCCTGTTCGCATTCGCCATCGTCCATATTGTACTTCTTACTTGCATCACTGTAAACCTTACCTGTTGTTGCAACTCTTTCATAAGCCTTCTTCATTCCGCCAAGCTTAGGAAATACACCTGCTGAGAAAAGAATTACAATAAGTAATGCAACTATTGGATATATACAAAATGGAATTGCTTTAATATAAGCTCCCATCCAGGTCTTTGCACCAAGTGCCTGAACACTCTCCTGTGCGAAGAAGATAGCTCCAAAATATGCTGCCCAGGATGAGAATGGGAACATAACACAGACTGGTGAACCTGTACTATCAAGAAGATATGCAAGTGCTTCTCTTGGTACTTTTACTTTATCATATACCTTCTTCATTGCTGTACCTATTGATAATACATTAAGATAATCATCAATAAATATAATTACACCTAATATAAATGTTGTGAATAAAGTCTTTCTTTCGCTGTTACATATCTTTGAAACAATCTTTGCAAATCCAAAATGTCCCTTAGAGGCTGTAAGAAGTGCTATTATACTTCCAAACAAACCACATACAAGTATTAAGTATGCTTCATCACTCATAACACCTTCAAGTGTATTAACCCATTCTGGTTATAAAATCCTGCTTATATAAAAATATTGCTCCTATAATTGAACCGCCTATAAGAAATGGCTCACATTTCTTAGTAGCTATAGCACCTATGACAATACCGATTACAATTATTACTGCTATAAGACCGTAGCTCATAATCATTTCCTCCTGTTATATAAATTTTACTAATACACAAAGGGACTTCCGCTAATATTACCATTAGCAGAAGCCCTTTGCTTTTGTCTATGTTCAAGAATATATCACTAAAACATATATACTTGAACATTCTTTTATAAATATTTTATTGTTATGACTTCTAATAACAATCTTGTATTACTTCATTTGTTCTCACAGCACAAATGTCTATCTTACCTCGAGACATATCAAAGCATTCATAAACTCCAGACGTGTCATCGCATCATCAAAATTCCTGCCCGTAAGCTCAGTTATTCTCTGTATTCTGTACTTTACTGTATTACGATGTAAATAACTGTTCGGGCGTGAAGCAGGCTGTTATTGTTCCAAAGGTACGCTTTTAATGTCTGTAAAAGATTCGTATTATTCTCCTTATCATAGTCAATAATTATTCCTAATGTACTGTCAACAAAGTCCTGTATAAGCTTTTTATCTCCAAATTCAGAGAACAGGTTATATATTCCCATTTCTTCATACCAGAACACACTTCCATTAAGCTGTATCTTCTCCGAAAGGATTACACACCTTGAAGCCTCCGTAAAACTTTTCTGCAAATGTGATATTCCATTATATTCACGTCCAATTCCCATAACAAGCTTTATATCCGTATACCTGCCCTGCACGTATCCAGATAATGCTTCGTAAGATTGATTAATAAGACCGTGTGTATCATCAGCATTTTCCAAACAATTAAAACAGCCAACTATGTTATTAGCATATCTTGATAAAATGAGACTTCCATTGTTCTGTGCAAAACTGTCCCTCAGTTTATTCATAATGAAATCATAATCAAAATTCTCTATCTTATTATCTGAATGAATATTAATCATAAACATACGGTTATTACCATTGATGTCATAGCCAGCTTCTTCAAATTTAATAGAAAATGCTTCTATATTGATGTCCTTTCCGAATATAATTCCTGAAAGAATATCATAACTTAATACATCTGAGTCTTTATTATACGCAATAGCGTGTCCGATTTCTTCAAAAATGTCAACAAGAGGAATTTCACCTGATATGACAAATATCGGAAAATCGTTAAGATTGGCATAGGATATTATTGTACTGTCTATACTGGCAATGTACTTATCACCAACAAGAAGCAATGCACCTGCCATATCAAGCTTCTTAGCTTTCTTAATAACTGCTTGCAGATCAAAATCCTTACTCTGTATAACAGGCGTGCTTATAATCAAAAGCTCCTGTCCCTTTACCCACTTCGCAAAATTCATATTCTCAGGCTTATATACCCACCTTATTCTATTAGACAAACCACTCTTTCCTGCTATTATTCTGGCTTTCGCCATTGAGGGGAGAGTGAGAAGATCTTTACATTGAAACATATTGCTGCTCCTATATTTTTTTCTTTTTATCTACGCCATAAATTCACTCAAAGCCTCATAAGCAGCTGGTGCTTTCTTAAACAGATATTCACCATTACGGACACTTGCAACAACATCGGCTCTTTCGCATACTGCCTCGAATTCACTCCTGGCATCGACAACAATAAAGTTAGCTGGCTTGCCTGCCTCAATTCCATATGTGTCTGATATGTTCATGGTCTTAGCACCATTAACAGTTATAAGGTCAAGGCAGTTATCCATTTCCTCAAACGACATCATCTGGGCTATATGTATACCATTATCAAGCACATTCATAAGATTGCCATTGCCTGCCGGATACCAGGGATCCTGAATTGAATCCTGTGCAAAGCATACATTTATTCCATTTTCATATAATTCCTTAACTCTTGTAAGACCTCTTCTCTTAGGATATGTATCCTGTCTGCCCTGAAGATATATATTCTCTGTTGGGCAGGAAATGAAGTTAAGTCCTGCTTTCTTGAAATTCTTCATCATTCTGAATGCGTAGCTGTTATCTACTGAACCTAATGAACAGGTATGGCTTGCTGTTGTCTTAGGTCCGATTCCTTCAACAATTGAAAGTGCAGTAAGAAGCTCCACAAACCTGCTCATTGGGTCATCACTCTCATCACAGTGTACATCAATAAGCTTGTCATACTTCACAGCTAATTCAACAACCTTATGAATTGATTTCTCACCAAATTCCCTGCAATACTCAAAATGTGGAATACCACCTACACAATCAGCACCCATTTTAAGTCCTTCTTCAACAAGCTTGTCGCCATCTTTGTAAGAATACATTCCTTCCTGTGGAAATGATACAATCTGGATTGTTACAATATCTTTTAATTCTTCCTTTAATTCAAGAAGTGCCTTTAAGGCTGTGAGGTTAGGGTCAGTTACATCAGCGTGTGTTCTTATGAACTGGACACCGTGTGACACCTCCATTTTAACTGCCTTTATTGCTCTTGCCTTTATCTCATCAATTGTTAAATCTGATTTAGTTTCACTCCACCTTTGAATTCCTTCAAATAATGTTCCTGTTCCGTTAGTTGCACCCTGCTTTCTTGCGGTGAATACATAATCAAGATGAATATGTGGGTCAACATATGGTGGCAGTGTAAGCTTACCTCCCAAATCCTCAATTTCACAATCACTATCTACATCTATATGTGGTGCAATTGCCTTAAATACCCCGTCCTCAACAAGTATTTCCTGTAATTCATCATATCCTTTTAACTTTGCGTTAATAAATTTCTTTCCAGCCATATTATACCTCTTTTCCTGCCTAAGATATTAACACTGAATTCAAATATCAAATGGCATTGATTAATATGGTCTGACTATAACAATCAATATAACAAACAACAAGCATTTGTTCCAAAGTAACAAGCGTTTTATGCTGTTTTAACAACATTTTATAATTGTATTTGTGCTGGGGATACATAATTATACTCTCAGCATTCTGTATCCTATACCAATATGCGTCTGTATATACTGCGGGGAATTGACATCTTTTTCAATTTTCTTTCTTAATGTTGCCATAAATACTCTAAGTGATGCCAGATCATTTTCCCATGAACTCCCCCATATATTCTTAGTAATATAAGTGTATGTCAGCACTCTTCCTACATTTCTTGATAATAATATGAGAAGCTTATATTCAATAGGTGTAAGATGCAGCTCCTCTCCATTCAGATATGCACAGCCAGCTGCATAGTCAATTTTTAAATCTCCGTTCTCGAATACACTTGTATTCTGAGTCATATCCGTCTGCATAAGCGACAGTCTTCTTACTGTTACACGTAATCTTGCAAGAAGCTCATCTACTGAAAACGGCTTTGTAAGATAATCGTCTGCCCCTGCATCAAGTGCCTCTATCTTATCCGCATCTTCAGTTCTTGCACTTATAACAATTATTGGTGTATTAGTCCATGTCCTTATCTTTTTTATAACTTCCACCCCATCTATATCAGGAAGTCCTAAGTCTAGCAGAATTATATCAGGATTATGTGATGCAGTCTGTGAAATAGCACTCTCTCCATTCACAGCAGTTAAATACCTGTAATTATTAGTTTTTAATGTTGTTGTTATGAGATTTCTTATTGGTGAATCATCCTCAACTACAAGAATCTGTGTTTTATTCATTTAAATGTACCTCACTTAACTGCAGCTTGAATTCAAAAATGCATCCATGTGGTGTATTATCCCTTAATTCCAGTTCACTTCCATGTGCATTTATAATAGTTTTACATAAAGATAACCCAAGTCCGAGACTTCTTCTGTTATCTGCAATTTCATTGTTACAGGTGAAAAATGTATCAAATACATTTTCTTTCATGTCATCAGGTATTCCCGCGCCATTATCTTCAATGGATATAATTACATATCTGCCTTCTTTTCTTGCTTTAATATATATATCAGAGCCTTCCTGTGTATACTTTATGGCATTATCAACTATATTAATAATAACCTGTATTATCAGTCTGGCATCCATTCTCACAAGAAGCAGTTCTTTGCCGCAATCCACATGTATTTTATGTTCACAGCTTTTTCTGTTAATATGTTTTAACGCTTCAGCAATAACTTCATCTATAAGCTGATCAGACATATTAAGAGTTACTGTTCCATCCTCAAATCTTGTTACAAACAATATATTCTCTACAAGACTGATTAACCATTCTGAATCATCATATATATCTGTAAATATCTGCTCTCTCGTATCATTATCAAGCTTATCATAATTGTACATAAGATTATTGGCATTACCTGATATTGATGTGAGTGGTGTTCTTAAATCGTGTGAAATCGTCCTTAAAAGATTAGCCCTTAACTGTAGTGTCTTTTCCCTGTAAGCAGCCTGTTCTGACATACGAACATGTTTTTTCAGTTTAGATGCCAGAGTTCCTGTAAGCATTGACGCAGCAAGCATAATAACACATGTGAGCGGATATCCTGTGTCATATGTATGTAAAGTAAATCTTGGTTCTGTCAGGAAGAAATTCATCAGAACAACACTTACAAGCGAACCCGCCACACTCCAGATATATCCATTAGTGAATATCGAAATCAAAAGCACGCATAGAAGATATACCATAGTAACATTTGATTCTGTAAATCCAATATATATAAGCAGCATTCCAATTACTGTTGCAATACTTAAAAAGCCTATTGTTATTAAGAATTCTTTTACAAGTTTTTTCAATGTCTTTTCCGTTATAATTACCACCTTATTTTATTTTGTATATAATAACACATTTTCAATTTAATATCTCTTTTTTTCGTTATCATCACTTTCATTCAATACAGCATTCATTGTATCTTTGTCATTGGTTCTTCTTGTTCTGTTCATAAATCCGTCTATCTTATTCATAACATACCATCCTGCTGCCATAAATAATAATATCACAACTATCAGTATTATTATAATCAATCCCGTCTTCATGCTCATGCCCCCTAATCTTAAACCTTAAAGCATTTTTTCAGATTTTTATAATCTCCTAACACAAGTAATGTAATATCTTCTGTAAGTACAATATCTGGTTCAACATTTACATTTATTGAGTCATTATGCTTTATAGCCATTATGTTTACTCCATATTTTTTTCTTATATCAAGTTCAATAATACTTTTTCCTAACCACGACTCAGGAACTTCCACTTCAAGAATTGCATGAGTATTATCCAGTTGTATTAAATCAAGAATATGGTCCGCAGTGTAGCGTACTGCAGCCCACTTTGCTTCGTGTTTTCAGGATATACAACCGCATCTGCACCATTACGCAAGGGAATTTTTCCTGTACATCCCGCTCAGCTCTTGATACCACATATCTGGCTCCAAGTTCCTTTAACAGTGATGTTGTTTCCAGCGAATTCTGAAAACTGTCACCAATTGTCACCATACACACATCAAAATTTCCAACACCTAATGATTTTAAAATTCAGCATTCGTGCTGTCTCCAATCTGTGCATTTGTGACTATATTCATAACATCGTTAATTCTGTTCTCATCAGTATCAACTGCCATCACCTGATGTCCAAGCTGATTAAGTGCATAGCCATATGTTTTCCAAATCTTCCGGCTCCTATAAGTAATACATTCTTTTCATATTGTGCTCCTATCCTATATTAATCTTTTCTTCAGGAAATTTTGAATAGCTGTTTCCATTTCCAGAAAAAGATATATTAAAGTAAGACCGCCAACTCTGCCCATAAACATAAGAATAATAAGAACAATTCTTGATAATATTCCAAGCTGTGGAGTAATACCTAATGTCAATCCGACCGTACCTACTGCTGATGCTGTTTCAAAAGACATTTTCCTAATGAAATTCCATCTGTGACATTTATAATAAATGCGCCCGTAACAAATAATGTAATATACATCATAGCTATCGTAGCTGCATTTTTAACTGTATCGTTATCTATTCTTCTTTCAAAAATGAATATTCTTATTTCTCTTAAATGTTGCAACCATGTTTCCCATAAGAACTGCAAATGTAGTTGTTTTCATACCACCTGCTGTTGAACCTGGTGAACCACCTATAAGCATAAGAATTATCATAATCATTACAGATGCCTGTTTCATTGCATTAAGGTCAACCGTATTAAATCCAGCAGTCCTTAATGTCACTGATTGAAAAAGTGCCTTAAATACAGGCATTCTCTCGCTTCCAGTCATCATATCATTTATCATAAATATAATTGCAGGTACTGTTATAAGAACGGCTGTTGTAACAATTATTAATTTGCTCTGCATCTTATATCTTTTAAAATGATACTTATTATTCTCAATATCTTCCCACGTAACAAATCCAATTCCACCTATCACAATAAGAAGCATCAATGTAATATTAATAACAGGATTACAGGCATATGTCGTCATTGAAGCAAATTGATTATCCGCTGTTCCTAGCACATCAAATCCTGCATTACAAAATGCTGATATTGAATGAAATATTGCAAACCAGATTCCTTTCAATCCATAATCCTTGCAGAATACCGGCATCATAAGCAATGCTCCTGATAATTCTATAATGAATGTTCCTTTTAATATAAATCCGGTAAGCCTGACTATTCCGCCAACCACCGGTGCTGATACAGATTCCTGCATAAAGCTTCTCTGCATTAAAGACACTTTCTTTCCTGACAATAAAGAAAACGCAACAGCAACAGTAATTACGCCAAGCCCTCCTATCTGTATAAGCGTAATTATTACAAGCTGTCCAAATAAAGACCAGTAGCTTCCTGTATCCAATACTACTAATCCGGTAACGCATACCGCTGATGTAGATGTAAATAATGCATCACCAAACGGTGTTACACAACCACTGGCTGATGAAACCGGCAATAAGAAGCAATGCTCCTAATATAATTAATCCACCAAATCCAATTGTTATAACCCGGAATGATGACAAATGTTTTCTTATCCTGTTGTCAAACATAAAATTCCCCTTTCTAACATAATTGAAATCTACCAGAATTATGTTAAAAAGGTTAAGCATTTTATATGATATTAAGATTATATTAAGATTATTATCTCTCCCGAATCATGATAATCAGAAGATAAGCTGCTCCGAATACAACTATACTCCCAGCCATAATTAAATACATCTGTGACACGCCAACAACATGTCCCCTGAATACAGGATTACAGTCGAGAGTGTTCCTTATGACTGTGACCGCTTCTGACGGAAGCCCTGTGTCTGCCATCTCTTTATACACTCCGTTTAGCATATGGTTCTTAACCAGGAAGTTCCGTATGTACCCGGAAGGTAGGACAATGCTTTCTGCACCCTGAACTAAAATTAGATATCGGCATGTATGCACCACACAAAATCCATACCCTGCACTTACGATTGTTCCAACCGCCGACAACTGCCCCTGCGTCTTTAGCGGATAGCTTACAATGCTTGAAAGCGTGCTTCCAAATAACACCAGCAGAATCATATCCAATATAACAAATATTACATCTGATGCACTCATATACCAGCCCATTTTCAATATGTAAAGCAGGCATAATGCAAGTGCTGTGCCATTAACCATAAGCGAATTAAGTACTGTTGATAAGAAATATCCTATATAAATCTTTGTTTTGCTTACAGGCGAAACATCAAAATCTTTTCTTGCTCCGCTGGCTCTGTCCTGAACCATCGTAAGATTGACGCAGAATGTAACAGTTACACAGCTTACTGCAAGAAGTGCTGCAGCTAACTGTGCTGCCACTGTGCCGTTAATTATTTTGTCTGATAAATCAATCATGTCCTTAGTTGCAGAAACGAAGGAGTCCTTGTATACATTTGCTAAAAATGTTGCATACAAAACAATAAGAATTACCGGAGTTATCATTGATGAGAATAACATTCCTTTGTCCTTAAAAAAGAGTTTTCTGTTTCTGCTTACAAGTGCGGTTATCTCTTTCATCACTGACCACCTCCCAATATTTTCCCAGTCACAGCAAGAAATACATCGTCCATACCACCTTTTACGACTTCATAATCACGGAATATCTCCTGATGTTTCACAATCATTTTCGTAGCTTCAAGTGTGTTCTTAACCTGAATCCTGTAACCATCACGGATTGCTTTGTACTCTGTTTTCAAAGCTTTAATCTCATCCTCTGTAACTCCATACAAAGATATCGTATCATGAACATATTCATTCTTTAATTCCAAAGGAGTTCCCTCTGCCACGATGCTTCCCTTATCAAGAATCACAACATATCCGGCACTTGCCGCCTCCTCCATGTAATGAGTTGTAAGGAATACCGTCATGTTCTCCTCTGTACGAAGTCTCTCAATAACATTCCATATAAGAAGCCTTGTCTGCGGGTCAAGTCCCGTCGTCGGCTCATCAAGAATCAGTATCTCCGGTCTGTGAATCAGCGCCCTTGCAATATCAATTCTTCTTCTCTGTCCGCCTGACAGCTTACCAACCGGTCTGTTAATGTAATCCCCGAAATCAAGTATCTCCACCAGTTCTGCCAGTCTTTTTTCGAATGCATTTCCAGTAATTCCATACAACGCCGCCCTGCTTTTGAGATTCTCCTTAACTGTAAGAGGTTTATCAAGAACACTGTCCTGAAACACAACTCCCAGCAGCCTCTTTGTTTCACTGCCTGCCCTGTCTGCTTCTTTATCCTTAATCCACACATTTCCGCTGTCCTTGCGTAACTGCCCGCATATAATAGAAATCGTTGTGCTTTTTCCAGCACCATTTACGCCTAAAAATGCGAACAATTCTCCCTTCTTTACGCGGAAACTTAAGTCATTAACTGCCTTCACATCGCCAAAACATTTATTCAGATGTTCTATCTTAATAATATCCGACATACGCCCCTCCTTATTGAGAATTACTTCATGTATTTATTAATCCATTTTACCACATCCAGCATGCCAAGTTGCATTCAGACAAAAAAGACACAAATCAATGTACTTTGTGCCTTAAAAATCATATTAGTTTCATAACATTTTTAGAATATTATCCAGATATATATCTTCTCTCACATGTATCTGGTACTCCGGCTTTATCATGTAATACAATAGGAATTCCAACACCAGTGCGCTCCCAAGTCCCCGTCCTTCAATCTTAAAATTGGAAAATCCCATTGGCATATATGTATTCCTTATATCATCAACACTGATAAATGCCGGATTCTCCATTGCCTTAGAAAACCGGTATCCACTCTGTGAATCCGGTGCAACGCATACATGATCTGGACAGTCCTCACCAAGATTCTGACGGCTCACAATCTCATAACAGTTCTTTCTGTCGTAACATCCGAACCAGCAGCACTCATTACACAGGAATTCCACCTTATCCTTTTCTTTATCTGTAAGCTTCACCAGCTTGTCAAATACTTTATTCAGCCTGAAATCCGGCACTACATACTGGAAATCTTCTCTTTTTACTTCATTCAGAAAATCATTAAAATCAGTCAACACCTTCGTTGTCGATGAGACAAGATAAAGATTCGGATAATGCTTCTTGATATACCTGGCAAGAATGTCAGAATGTACAATCACGCCATTGCTAATTCCCTCGCTGTCATTAAGTGCCTTACATAACGCATTACATTTTTCATCAGCTAAATGTTCTTCGCGAAGCAGTGAATTGCTGAATGTCAGCCTTGCCGATATCCCATATTCACTCATCAGATTCATAACTTCCTGCACACCATGTTCACCGGAACCTATTCGTCCACCGCCCCAGATACAGTCTGCAGGCGCACCATATATTGAGCCAATCCCGCACCAATCATAGAAATACTCTCTGTGCTCCCGATATATCGGCAAAAATGCTTCATACAACTCATAGAATTCAAACAGCCCCGGAAGATGGTAATATGCAATAGTCTTTCTCATTAAAATAATCCGTCTCTTTCATACATGATTATGATTACTATTGTTATACCATATTCCTAGGGAGTTCTCTACTAGCTTATTGGAAATATTGACCCATCCCGGTTTTCAAATGTTTCGTAGCCCCTTGAAACTATACTCGAAGCAATTCCAAGCTCTGTTGCCTGCAAAATCATATTTTCCATTATGCAGAATGCATCTGCTGTCTTGAACAAAATTAACATTTAACATCAAAATATTTATCTCTGAATACATTATAGGGAATATACACATATTACCGCCATGTCATTACATAATCTTTTTCGCCCGTAGCTTCGTCCAATCCTTCATTCTGAATCTCAAATCCTTCTCTCTGATAAAAATGTATTGCTCTTGTGTTTTTCTGATACACATTTAAACTTAATTGCGTTCTGCTTTCCTTTACAAAATCCAGCAAAAGTTTTCCTATGCCCTGCGACTGCAATCTATCACAGACAAAAATCCCTTCAATATAATCACCATTTAAACCTATAAATCCCTGTATTTCCCCATTACTCTCACACACATAGACCTCCGCCTGTAACAGCATTTCTTTTACCAGCTCATAATTACTTTCCCAGTATTGCGCAGATATAAAATTATGTGCCTTTATATTAGTATCCAGCCATATGTCTGCTACTTTAGTTATATCTGCTTTTTGTAATTCTCTTATCATAATAACTTCCTCTATTGAACTAAGCTTACAGATAGCTTTTCATAATTAATCACCTGATAACTTTCATAATTTCTTTTTCATGATTTCTGGTAAATTCGCTTAATTCATAAGATCGGATTCTCTTGTTGACCAATATAGGAACCACAAATCCATTTTTCACCAATACCGCCAGTCTGTTAATAATCGTCTTATTTGTTACTGACAATTCCCTGCTGACTTCAATTGGAGTAAATTCTCCTCGATAACTTTTAATCAAAAATTGTAACAGTTCCTTTTCCTTCCCTTTCAGAAACGATAGACCTCCAGCAATATCTTCCTCTTCGGAAGCTAACTGTAAATCACAAACTTTGCTGGAATAAAGTTTAACCATACGCAAAAAGTAATTAATCCAAATCTCTGGATGCGGCGGATTCGCCCTTCCAGAATAATACAATGCAGGAAGTCCCATCTGGATGGATTCATAATATTCATCAATATCGTATGCAAAATACTCCTCTAATGATCCGATTCCATTAAATCCATACCCATTCAAATCCATGATATAACCTGATAACAATCTGGCTGTCCTGCCATTGCCATCTTCAAACGGATGTATGGTCACTAATTGGTAATGTACAACTGCTGCCACAATCAAAGGGTGATCATCTGTAGTGTTTACATACTCGATTAACTCATCTAATAGCCCCTGGATGTCACAATATTCTGGTGGAATATAGTCAGGATTTCCTGTCTTAGAATTATACACAGCAAACAGGACTCCTGGTGGCATAGGTCCTCTGAGTCCGATTTTTTCTTTGGAAGCCCCCTTTTCCACCAGTTTCTGCACATCTAAAATTAGCTTCTTTGAAAATTTTTCACTATTTTTTCACTATTTTTCATTAATCCTGAATTATTCATGACAAAATCACATACAATCCAGTATTATCTTCTCACACCTGTCATATCCAAGCTGTGAACTGTTCAGGCACAACGTATAATTACTGGCTTTCCCCCATTTCTGCTCCGTGTAAAAGTTATAATTTGTCATACGTCTTTTATCTGTGTCTGCCATCATTTTGATGGCTTCCTTCTCTTCAACATTATATAAGCCCCTGATACGCTGTGTTTTTTCCGGCATATCCCCATGAATAAACACATTTAACACATCATCCCTGTCTTTAAGAATATAATCAGCATTTCTTCCAACGATTACGCAAGGCTCCTTTCCAGCCAACTCCAAAATAACTTTTCTCTGTGCTTCATATACAATATCTTCTATGGACTTTCCTGTAATGTCACGTCCAGCAAATGCATATGCAAATAAACCTTTCTTTGGAGATAACTCAGCATTTTCTTTAATATACTCCGGTGATAAGCCTGACTGTTCTGCAATCTGTCCAATGATATCCTTATCATAATATGCAATGCCAAGTTTCTTTGCCACTTCTTCACCGATAAATCGACCACCGCTTCCAAATTCCCTGCTGATTGTAATAATCCTTTTTTTCATTTCCGGTTCCTCCTTAATTCAAAACATCTACTTTATTCTTTCTGATTCTCTTTAAAAATACATATCCTGCCAGACATGAAACAACCTCAGTTATTGGGAATGCCCACCAGATAAGAGAAACTCCCATCTGACCATTTCTGACAAACACAGAAAAAATTCCAGACAGTGGCAGGATAATGATAAGCTGTCTCAGAAGAGAGATAACCAATGATTCAACGCCGCCATCCAGTGCCTGATAAATTCCCTGATAAGCAACATTTATTCCAGCAAACAGAAAGCTTATTGAGATTATCCTCATTGCTCCAATAAAATATTCTCTTGACTGTCCTGCATTGAACAAAGTTGCAAAAGCTCCAGGAAAAATTTCCGTAATTGCAATTCCTAGAATCATTAGTACAACGGTATAGAGCAGTCCATACCTGATCCCATCCTGAATTCTCTTTTTACTTCTCATACCATAAGCAAATGCAATAATCGGAGTGATTGCATCTCTAAGCCCAAAGGCAAGAAACAATACAAACTGCTGTACTTTATAGAACAATCCATATGCAGTCTGTGCTGAAGGGCTGAATTTCAAAATCAGATTCATCACATATACCATGATAGACATAAGTGCCTGTGCAATAATTGCAGGAAGTCCAATTGCATATATTTCCTTGATTATTCTGCTATCCGGTTTCATATACTTTACATCATGTTCAAATTCCTTATTCAGTTTCATATGAAATACAAACAATAATATTGCAGACGCAACCTGTCCAATAACAGTTGCATATGCAGCCCCCTTAACTCCCATTTCAGGAACCGGTCCAATACCATAAATCATAATAGGATCAAGAATAATATTTACCACTGCTCCAACTACCTGACCAATTGTAGAATAAAGAGAACGTCCGGTTGCCTGCAGCAGCTTTTCAAATAGTGAAAAGAAAATAATTCCAAATGAAATTACACAGCATATTCTTAAGTAATCTGTTCCCATTGATATAACTTCAGGGTCAATTGTCTGTGATGAAATATATGCTCTTACTCCAAAAATCCCAAACAACAGGCACACCACATAAATAATCACTCCAAGAAACAAACTGTTTCCCGCAACTTTTGCTGCTTTTTTACCATTTCCCTGTCCAAGTGTTCTTGCAAGAAGTGCATTTGTTCCCACACCTGTTCCGATTCCAACTGCTACCATGAGCATCTGAACTGGAAACACCAGTGTAAGTGCATTAAGTGCCGCCTCACTTCCTGATCTCATGTTTCCAACAAAGGCACTGTCTACAATATTGTAAACCGCTTGCAATGCCATAGATAAGATCATCGGTATTCCCATCTGAACCATGAGCTTATTTACCGGCATCTCTCTCATCTTGTTACTTTCTGCCATTTTATAATCCTCCTTGTTTTGCGAAGCAAAATCCGACCCCTTTGGTGAGGAGAGGATTCAGCCTCCTTTTTTTGCATAAAAAAAGTGTGTACTTATCTCATAAGCTGGACTTACGCTGATAAGCTACACACTTTAAAATGCATTATATATTTTCATAATGTGCGACAGCAGACGCACAAAAAACGAGCAGCAAAACTGGATTTACGCTAGTCTGCTACTCGTTTAGAAGTTATTATATTTTTCTTTTTGAAAATTGTCAAACAAAAATTATCTTAACCCTGCCAGATATGTACGATCAAAATGTGCCATATTCAGTTTTCCAATAAACGCTCGCAATGCGATTGCTTTTTCAAATTATAACTGTTATAATCTATGTGGTGCTACCCTACACGGTAGGCGGTTATCCTCCATCAGAGAGTTATAGCTCTGTTTACATAGAAATCCGACTTGGAAATCTATCAAGGAGGTTTGTGCTTATGCTTACAACGGAGCTTTTTATAGCCATCATCAGCTTATGTATTACTTGCTTTGCTCTTGGTTATACTATTGGTTCTAAGAGCAAAAAATAAACACAAAACAACCGCCACGGTCTGCTAAACTTGGCGGTTGTTTTAACCAAAAAATATATCAGGCTAACCGTCTATCGGTAGCGCCTCTTTAATTATATTATCATTCAACGGGTTTTATGTCAAACATGTTATCTTTATTTCAGGTTCAAAATCTTTTGAACATCATTAGCCGTCATGCCAATTAAGCACGCTCACAAACTCATCAATCAACTTTTTCAACCGGCCATGACTTTCTGAGTGCCACATAGGAAATCAGAAAATTTGCAAACCAGCCGGCTGGTACAGCAAGCCAGACAAACTCTATACCAAAACGCGGTGCACAAATCATAGCAACTGACAGGCGGATTGCAAGGTTAACCATATTAGCTATAAGAAATGGCCTCATGATTCCCAGCCCACGAAGGACTCCATCTGTTGCCATCTTGATACCCATGAAAATGAAAAAGTAACCTAACCATTTCATGTAATCCCCTGACACCTGATATGCCAAAGCTGTTCCATCTTTACCAAGGAACAGCGAAGAAATGTGTGTATGCAGTGTCTCAATGACTATGAAAGCAAGGACTGCAAAACATATATCTAACACGAGTGCAGCATGATATCCTTTTTTGATACGCCCAATTTTCTTCGCTCCAAGATTCTGGGAAACATAAGGTGACACTGCGTTTCCAATGGATACAAATATAAGTGAAAATACATTTTCTACTCTCATTGTCGCAGCATAACCTGCGAGTGCCTGTGTACCAAACGGATTTACAACTGCCTGTACTATCATCATGCCAATCGATACTGTAGACTGCTGAAGAATTGATGGTATGGCAATCTGAAGCATTGAACGTAACTCCTTCCTGTCAAACCAGTCAAAATGACTTTTATACCGACGCATCCGGCAAAAGAAAATTACAAATGAAAATACCGCTGAGATACCCTGTGCAATCAATGTTGCAAGAGCTGCACCAAACACGCCAAGTCCTAAGCCAGCAACCATCCAAAGATCCATCAGAATATTTAAGACAGAAGAAAATATAAGAAGCACCAACGGAATCTTTGATTCACCGATTGAAGTAAACATTGTTGAAAGAATGTTGTACATAAACAGAAACGGAAATCCCACAAAATAAACACGAAGATACAGTACAGCTTCATCCAGTATATCAGCCGGCGTCTGCAATAAACTCATCATTGGATGTGATAACCCGAAACCAAAGATTCCCAATAATACACTTAAAATCAGAAAACTGATTAATGATGTTGATACAATGGTCTTCATTTTACTATAATTTCTTGCACCAAAATAACGGCTCACAAGCACTCCGGCACCTACCCCGGCACCAAGTGCCACACAAATAAATACATTTGTGAGAGCAGCGCAGGCTCCGACAGCCGCAAGTGCAGATGATCCGACAAACTGACCGACAATAATTGAGTCAGCCATATTATATACCTGTTGGAAAAAACTGCCCAGAATCATGGGCATGGCAAAAACAGTCAGTGCTTTAAGGGGCGCATCGGTAATTAAATATTCATCCTTTGACATTCTCTTATTTCTCCTTGAATTTCTCGTTTTTATTCTCTCCCCATATACCCCCTGATATAATTCACAGCATCACTTATTTCATCAATAATCTTATCTGGAATCTGCAGATTATACTGTCTTAAATCCACATCCTGTAATAACTGTCCAAGGCTTGTACCCTGATTGTATTGAACAATAAACAGGCTGTATAGAGGTATTTTGTCCCCGAATACATCCATATAATTATTAACAAGTGAGAAGTTGATAGTTCCTAGCATTGTGTGACATTCAACAAGATACAATTTATCAGGAATGTAGTCATACACATGCATTTTATCATTCTTAATCTCTTCTAACAATAATTCCTGCCCATTTTCTGATTCAGCATCCATATCTTCTTCATAAAAATCTGATTCTGACGCAGCTGCTGTATCCTCACTTGAAGGGATTTCTTCTGCTGTCTCCGGGAATTCTGATATATCAATTCCTTCAAACAAAGTACTCATATCCCCTAGATTATTATCTTTTTCTCTCTCTCCAGCCTTGAGATCCCAGTCATCAACAAACTGCTTATAATTGCCATAATTGTTCTTAAGAAATTCCATGTTATCATATATTTCCTGTTCATTGACTCTCATCTTTACAATGGTAAGAATTGCATTGCCAAGCTGATCAATCGTTCCCACATATTTGCCGGTAAATACATCGTCCTTTAACACAAGCGACAGAAATAATGGTTCTCCTGACATATTTTTATAACCGGTATCAACAAATACATTGGTTGCATCATAACTTGTTACCATCTTAAGCTTAACATCCATATATATAATATGTTCATATGGATCAGCCAGAACATAATCTATTATCTTTGATATGGTTGGTGTCTCCACTGTTTCATCCACATTTTTTCTAATATTATATAAAACTTCTTCTTCTTTTCTCAGATAAATATTCTTGTATATATTGGTCATTGCCCCTGCCTCCCCTCTCACTGTAACAACTTCATAAGTTCAGGAACAACCGCCTTCAATTGTTTCTGTACCTCATAAGGAATCTTTCCATAATCAATATTATCTGCCATATGAATTATTGCAGTATACTGATATTGCGGAATTGTTAATGTATATGCACTTCCGACAAACAAAGAATTAATAATACTTACATTAATCTTTCCAAATAATGTCGTTATCTCTGCTATTACATATGTACCCTTCTTAACCTCATAGACAACCGGCAAACTATTAATATTCATGCTCTGGATAATTGTCTGCTCCATCTCCACGGCATAATTACTATCGTCACCGGTATACATCATCTCCTGCTTCTCTTTTATCTTATTACTGATAAAATCGACAGTTTTAGGAATCAGTGGCTTTAGCTCTCTTTTAGCACGTTGCCATCCAATCAGATAGCTATAATAAACAATATCATTCTTGTGCGCCTTATTAAATGGCAGTATAGATAATGAAGCTGCTATCTTATTAAGCGTCCCACAGTAGCTTCCTACAAATGCGTCGCCTCTTTTAGTAAGATTAATATAAATAAGTTCTTTAGTATCAGGTTTTATGTATCCTGTTTCAACCAGGGCATTAGTCGCTTTATGAACACTTTGTGGAGCCATTGAAGCATCCATATGATAAATCCTGTTTTCTATATCTTCATTGACATATGCAACAATATCTTCAACACTAACCTGACCAGCATACACATGAAGCAGATAGGCTATATTATTCTTAAGACTCTCGATTCCCATAATTGTATAGCCTTCTGCTATGGTAACATTCCTTGATTCTACACTGACCCCTTTACTTTGATTACTAAAAACTCTCTTATTTCCTGATGGACAATAAAATGTGAGGTATTTGGCATCAATTTGTGCAAAATAATTCTCAATATCAGCATTCGCTTTTTCTAATGTCCTGATACACTGCCTTTTTCTGCTCTTCTCAAGTCTTCTGTTATCAAGAATCATTGCCAGCTCATTTGTCGGAATCCTTGTATCATCAAATGACCACTTGATAAGCGGTAATCCAGCATCTTTTAATCTTTTATTAAGGTTATTCGGATTCTGTGAATAATGTGTATCACTTATAAATGCTTTAATTTCCTTATGCTTAGGTGCATTAACATCATATAATGCTTCACTGTTCTTATGCATTACATGCCTCATGTCAGAGGCCCATTCAAGTACATCACACTGCTGTTCTGTCAGGCTGTCAGCCAGATTCGCAGATGTAGCTATTTCCTTGTTGCGCTCCATTCGCATTTTTACATATTCTTTTGATAAACTTATAAATATCCCTTCCTTCTATATTATTTTTAAACTAGACAAATGCTGTTTATATTATAATCTTTTTCACATGTAATTCCAATTAATTTATTATAAATGCTGTTATTCATACTTTTCCCCAGACAACCCACGCACTACTGAACAAATCCTGAAAATACATCATAACCAACCCCAATCCCGTCAAAAGCAAAGGACACATGCCCTTCCTAAAGGGTATGTGTCCCTATTATATATCTATATTTCATCTTTTCCATCAAACCGGTTTTTATACGATATATTTTTTACTCCCAGTTACTCTCTGCTTCATCCAGCTTCCTTGCAAGTGTATCTTTAAGAGCTGTAAACGCAGGAATAAAGCTGTCGCGTATCAGCAGAATCAATTCATCTACTTCCTCCTCATTATATATATGAACAGAGGTGTTGCGCTTTTTTAACATAAGCAGCCATGTTTCTGAATCATCTATAAACCCAAATTTATAACCAAGCTGCAGAATCTCTCGTGGTGATCCAGTAGAAGAATCTTCTACACCATGTTTTCTCATAATCTCCTGCAACGCTTTCCATGCAAGTTCAAAAGTAAGATTAAATTGTCCAATAACCCCTGTCCGGTATATATCATTAGTTTCTGCCATCTTAAAATCTGCATTTGCTAATATAGTCAGACAATTAATAAAGTTATCAAGCTTTTTCATAAATCACTACACCGTCCTTTTCTATCTCCTCTTTTAATTCATCTGAAATTGATACATCTGCCTGTACAATATCGAACATCAGCAGAGAATGGGTTTTTTCCTTTACATCCCAATAAAAACCATCAAAATCCCCACCATACACAGCAATATCTATGTCACTCCGTTCCGTGTTCGTACCTCGCGCACGAGAACCAAAAAGTATGATTTTAGTAATAGAATGTTCCTTCGCAAAAGAAACAATTTCTCTTAATATCCGGTCTGGTAAATTGTATTTCATATTCAATATTGCCCCCTTATCTGCACTCATTATACTTAATTCTGTTCATAAGCACAATAAACTTACCCCATTGTTTTCCGATAAAACATATATGAATAAACTACTGGCAGAATGCATGGTACAATGACTAGAGCAAGAAATATCCACACATTTTGAAATGGTGAGGTTACAATCATGGCAATTCCCCCAATTACCATACATTTTCCGCCAAATCTATGTGTATGATACCAGTTGTCAGAATCATTCAATGCCCACGGAATGCGAAAACCAATGCTATAGTTTGGTTTTACCTTTGGAATAAAATTGCCTAAAATAAGATACAAAATTCCAACGAACAATCCGCAGACAAATCCAATATTGAGCTTATATCCCAAATTATATACATAGAGAATATTGCAATTAACCAAAGAAATCACCGGACAAATCCACATAACAACATGGAATACCTTTTTGCTTATATTTTTTCTCTTGGGGTCAATATTAGTTGCAACTATACATATAAGATGAAAAACAGCATCATTACCGGAAGTCCAAAGACTGCAAATGCTTTAGAACAATACCCATCTGGTTGATTGTCAACTCCAAAATGTGTTGCGACAGAAGCTGGCAGCTGTCTCCATAAAAGTAAACCTATAAAGATTGGAAGTAATGTTATGACAGATGTTAATATTAACATTTTTTATGTTGTTTAATCATGGTCTTTTCTCCTTTTAATTCACTAATCCATAATAAAATCTCCTCAAGCACAGTAGCGTTAAGCTCATAATAAATGTATTTTCCCTCCCGCTCGTCTCGAATTAAATCAGCTTCCTTCAAAACAGACAGGTGTCTGGAAACTGCCGCACCCGAAATTGAAAAATGATTGCTAATCTCTCCAGCAGACATTCGGGACTGCTTAAGCAGATTAAGTATCTCGCGTCTTGTAGGATCAGCAAGCGCCTGAAGCGTATCCTGCATGCTCACATTCATTCCTCCTTCATTTAACATTTAACTTAAATGTTAAATGAATTATAACACACCACCTTTATTTGTCAAGAACACAATTCCTTTTATCAATGCTGAGTATCTTTCCGTCTTATTTTTAATATTGTCTTCATTAACACCATAATAACTGTATAAATCTTTTCTCTCAAACTCTGCTATAAACACACTAGTTTCCTATAAATTCATGAAAAATACGCTGGTTAAAAGTGTGGGAAGAACCTAATCTTCCCACCCATTGTACATTTACTATTCTTATTTATCGTATTCCAGATAAGCACCCTTCATTGGGCTTGTTGCAAGTTCACTGAATAATCTTAATACGCCCTTCTTATATTTGCGTTCTTTAGGTTTCCACTGTTTTCTTCTTTCCTTAAGAATCTTATCAATCTCTTCAGGTGTCATTCTCTTTCCTGCAACACCTACTATGTTAAGCTTTCTTTCCTCAACATCGATTTCAATAAGATCTCCTTCTTCAACGAGTGCAATAGGGACCTCCATCTACTGCTTCCGGGTGCAGTGTCCAATTACCGGACCGGTAGATGCTCCGAGAACCTTCCGTCTGTAATAAGTGCTATACTCTTACCCAGCTCCTTATCACTGCTTATTGCCTCTGATGTATAGAACATCTCAGGCATTCCACTTCCTTTAGGTCCCTCATATCTTATAAATACAGCATCACCCTTCTGAACCTTATGATGAATTACTGCATCAAGACATGCCTCTTCGCTATCGAATGGTCTTGCATTAAGTACTGCCTTAAACATTTCCTTAGGGCAGGCTGTATGCTTAATTACTGCTCCCTCTGGGGCAAGATTACCTTTAAGAACAGCAATGCTTCCATTCTCTCCAATAGGCTTATCGTATGGTCTGATTATATCTTCCTTGGTAACATTTACATTGTAGCGCTTGTTGAAATCATCAAGCCACTTATTACATCTTTCATAGAATCCATTTGACTTAAGTTCTTCAAGATTCTCACCAAGAGTCTTTCCTGTAACAGTCATTACATCAAGATGGAGATGTTCCTTAATTTCTTCCATAATTGCTGGAACGCCGCCTGCATAATAGAATACTTCTGCTGGCCATCTTCCTGCTGGACGTACATCAAGAAGATAATGTGCACCACGGTGTAATCTGTCAAATGTATCTCCTGTAATCTCAATTCCGAATTCATGTGCAATTGCAGGAATATGAAGCAGACAGTTAGTACTTCCTGATATTGCTGCATGTACAAGAATTGCATTTTCAAAGCTATCCATAGTTACTATATCTGATGGTTTCATATTCTTCATCTTTGCAAGCCTTACTGACTGTCTTCCTGCTTCTCTTGCATAGGCTAACAGGTCAGGACTTGTAGCTGGCATAAGAGCACTTCCAGGCAGTGCTAATCCAAGTGCCTCTGCCATTATCTGCAATGTTGATGCTGTTCCGATAAATGAACATGCACCACAGCTAGGGCATGCATTACATTTTGCCCAGTCAAGCTTCTCTTCGTCAATCTCGCCTCTTTCATACTGTGCACTGTACATTCCAAGCTGCTCAAGTGTAAGCATTTCCGGACCTGCATTCATTGTACCGCCTGGAACAAATACAGATGGAATATTAACTCTTGCAAGTCCCATCAGATTACCAGGAACTCCTTTATCACAGCTTGAAAGATATACACCTGCATCAAATGGTGTTGCATTTGCATGTATCTCTATCATATTAGCTATCATTTCCCTGCTTGCAAGACTATAATTGATACCGTCAGTTCCCTGACTTTCACCATCGCATATATCTGTACAATAGTACCTTGCTCCGAATCCGCCTTCTTCAGCAACACCCTTTCGAACCTCTTCCACAAGTATGTTAAGATGTCCGCTTCCCGGATGACTGTCACCATATGTACTTTCTACCATGACCTGTACTTTTCCAAGGTCTTCCTTCTTCCAGCCTGTGCCAATTCTCAAAGGATCTAATTCTGGGGCTAATTTTCTCATTTCCTGACTTACTAAACACATAATAATTACCTGCCTTTCTTCTTATCTTAATAAATTCATCTGTTCTAATTTTTCGTACACCTTGTCTTTCTCAGTATCATCCACACACATCTCTACATTGTCAAACTGTGGAAGACTGAATACTCCGAGCATCGACTTGGCATCAACTAAATACTTACCACACATAAGGTCTACATCTTTATCGCACCTTCTGCTATCTGTACCAGATGCTTTGCATCAGTCATATTGTTCAAACATACCGGTATTTTTACCATTTGCAACCTCCTGTTTTATATCTTCTTAATTAAATAGTTACCTTTAATAATATCTAAGCAAATATTGAAATACTCAGACTTACAATTAATGCTGTTATACCTATAAGTGTTTCCATAATAGTCCACGACTTTAATGTAGTTTTCTCATCTATCTCAAGAAATGTTCCTACAAGCCAGAAACCAGCATCATTTACATGACTTAATGCTGTTGCACCACCACATATTGCACAACACATTGCTGCTCTGTATAACATGCTTGTTGCCATAACTGCAGGCATAGTTGCCATTATTCCTGATGCCATAGTCATTGCAACCATAGAACTTCCTACAGATGCTCTTACAAGTAATGCAATAAGAAATGCTACAAGTATAAGTGGCATTCCGCTCTTCTCCAATGCCGGACCTATTATATCTCCAAGTCCTGAATCCTGAAGCATCCATCTGATTACTCCACCACTTGCTATTACCAGAGTATCATTCCGACTGGGCGTAATGAATGATCAAGTATCTTCTTTAACTGGGCTCCTGTATATCCTTTTTTATTCCAAGGAAATACATTGCAGCAAGTGTTGCTATTGTCAATGCAAGGAATGGTTTTCCAATGAATCCCAGCACATTTTTCACATCGACCGGAATCGGCATGTATTTAGAAACAGTACTTACCAGTATTAATACATGTGGTATAAGAATCACTCAAGCACCAGTCCAAATGGAGGCAGTTCCTTAGAATCTTCCTTAATCTCTTCCACATTAACCGGTAATTTAGTAAACACTTTGTTTCCAATGAATCGTCCCCATATTACACCTGCTACTATCATACATATCAATGCAGTTGGGATACCAACCATAATCATCACTCCAAGATTAACTCCAAGTGAATCTGCCACGAGAACAGAACCTGCTGATGGTGGAACAAATGCGTATCCACTTGCAAGGCCTGCAAGAAGCGGTATTGCATAATATAATGTTGACTTCTTTGTCTGCTTTGCAACACTGAATGCAAGTGGTATAAGTACAACCACACCTGCTTCAAAAATACTGTCGTTCCTATAACCAGTCCTGTAATTCCCAGTGCAATTCCAGCCTTCTTCTGACCAAGCTTATCAATAAGTGTCTGTGCTATTCTTTGTGCCCCGCCACTTACCTCAAGAATTCCGCCAAACATTGAACCAAGACCTACAAGTAATGCTATTCCCTGAAGCGTTTTGCCAACACCCTTTTCAACCGTATCTGATATCATTGTAAGCGGCATCCCTGCTCCAACACCTATGATAATAGCTGCTATCATCATCGATATAACAGGATGAAGCTTAAATTTGATTATTAACAACAGTAACACAATAATTCCGACTCTGCCGCTATCAGTAATCTGGTTGGATTTGCAACAAATACTGTCTGCTCCATATCGTTTTACCTCCTAATCATCTGATGTATCTTAGTTAATACATCATACCTTTCTTTGTTTCTTGTAACTTTTTGTCTTTTTCTGAGATTTATTTCGAAATTCATCTGATGTATTTAATATAATACATGGTATTTAGAAAAACAATACTGTAAAATTGCTCAATTTTTCTGTGCTTTTGTGCATTTTTCATTTTGACAATTAAATGGAAGCATTATATCATTAATATTACTAACATAGGAGCATAGGAATCATATGATGAATTTTGAATCTGATGAGAGAAATCTTCCACAGAAGATTTCCGAAGACATAATATCTTTATATTAAATGAACATTTACAGTCAGGTGACAAGCTTCCTAATGAAGCACATCTTGCTAAAGAACTCAATATTGGAAGAAGTTCTCTTCGTGAAGCCATGAAATTACTTGCTTCACGTAACATTGTGACAATCAGACAGGGATCTGGAACATATGTAGCATCATCACCCGGTGTAGTTGATGACCCTCTCGGATTTACATTCATACCTGACAAAAAGCTTGTCCAGGATCTGCTTGAAGTCCGTTTTTACTGGAGCCAGCTATCGCAGCTATGTCTGCAACGTATGCAGATAATAATGATATTAAGAAAATTGTTTCTTTGTGTGATGAGGTTGAAGAGCTTCTAAAACAGAAAAAGATCATACCCAGAAGATATAGAATTCCACACCGCAATAGCAATGGGAAGCAAGAATCTTATTATCCCAAGACTCATTCCGATTATCAACAGCTCAATTCCTCTTTTGTTGAGACAACCGGTAATGTTCTTAAAGTAGAAACTATTGAAACACACCGTGAAATAGCTACTGCCATTGCACAGCATAATGCAATCAAGGCACAGGATGCCATGACCATGCACCTTATGTACAACAGAAGATGTATTAATTCTAAACAGAATTTATAATATATTGTAAACAGCCTTAATATAATGCTTTACATTTATATGAATATGTGCTTTAATAGTGCCTGTACAAATCAATTATATAAGCAGAGTAGGAATATGTGCGTTAAGTGCCATATGGACAGGGAGTTGCCATACGGACGAAAAGATTTCTTGCGATACATAATCCGCATCCGCGCTACATATACTGGTCAACAGCCTCTTATGTAGTGCGAATACTACTGCAAAGGAGGTTATTTTTATGTCAATTCTATTAAAGAATTTTGCATTTTCAGCAAAGAGTTCAAATGTCTCAAGTCAATTGTTCTCTGCGGCACTTCTCGTCGCACTTCACACTGTTTTAGCAGTTTTGTATCTATTAATGTAACCCCGGCACTCAGAATTTCAGTATCTTTCCTTGCTAACTGTGCAATTGGATACATGTTCGGTCCTGTTATGGGATTCATGTGCGGAGGACTTGGTGATATAGTCCAGTATATCATTAAGCCAACCGGTCCTTATTTCCCGGGCTGGACATTAAGTGCTGCTTTAGCTGGACTTATCTATGGTTTATTTTTCTATGACTGCAATATCAAAATTTCCAAAAAAATAACAGGTGAAAACGCACCTTTTAGAGATTATAGATTTCAAATTCCTTATTAGAGTTGTGCTTGCCCTTACTATTGATACACTTCTTGTAAATGTTCTTCTTGGAACATACTGGTGCAGCATAATGTACGGCAAAGGATTTATGTTTTATCTTACAATGAGATTTACCAAAATCTTATCCAGCTGCCTATCAACATTTTCTTAACTTACAATGTTATAGGAATCGTTAAAGTAATTAATAATAAAATATATAAAACGAATAAACAAAACGCAGGATATAGTGACTAACTCCCATATATCCTGCGTTTTTGATTTATCATTGCTTACTGCGTATTTAATCCGCTCTCCTGCTAATCTTTGCATGGCTTCAATTATTGGTATTGAACTCTTATGAAACAATATATCCTAAAAAGTGAGATTTTCCCTGTTTATACCCTCTTATAAATAATTGGTTCATCATATCCAAAGTTCTTTTTCCGTTAACTTCCATGCTTTCAGATACTTCCAGGCAGCTATCAGAAAACTTTTCCCAAAGCTTAAATGTCATTACCGGTGAAAACTGGCTTATGCTGCCTCCTCCCAGATTCCACTCTTTTCATGATAAAGTGCGGGTGTAAACTTTTCAGATTTTTCAGTTCAGCATAATCAACATTCTTCATAGAATTATATGAAAATGTATTCTTGTCTTCTCCTGCTGGAATTTCATATGAAGAAAGAACAATTCCGTCGTCAGTTTCCATAATAAGGAAAATATGTGGTGATGCATGGCGTTTTCCATTGGTTTCATAATAACTTTCTTCAACAACAAATTTCCCATTAAAATCCTTAGGAATGTTTTTATTTTATCATTACATATAGTATTGATGTGTTCTGCATAAGGATATATTTTTCCTGCCTTCTGCATCATATCAAACTGTTCTTTGTTATCAAAATGTCCTGTCATCATTCCTATAAATTTATCAAGTTTCATCTTATTTTGCCTCCATCTTTAAGTTTTATATAATTAATCCTGCAATTTCGTGCTTATGCACACCAATAGCCCTATGAATCACATACAATGCCGACATCTGGCTGAACCATAGTCTTTTCATCACAATCAAGCTGTACATCTACCGGTGCAATAAAATGACTACAGTTACCATTATATAATAAAGCATCCATATATCAACCTGAAAATAATCAAAAATATCCAATATAACCGCATTTGACATAATAAAGTTATATAGTTGTAATTCTAACAGTTTGAATTATAACTGTTATGTTAAAAAGGGGAGCTATGGATAATTCACTGCACTATCTTATTATGGCGAACCAGATGCTTGTACAGAAAGCTCTTCTTGATAAGTTAAAAGTCACCGGTCTTACAATCGGTCAGCCTAAAATTCTTGATTACCTGAAAGACCATGACGGAAGCACCAGAAGGATATTGCCAAGGGCGCTTTATTGAAGCCGGTTTTCTTACCACCATTCTTAACAAGATGGAAGAAAAGGGTCTAATTACCCGCCAGATGTTAAATGGCAACCGGAGGTCTTTTCACATTTTATGACCGAGGAAGGCAGAAAAGCAGCAGCTAATCGACGAATTATTCAATAAAATTGAGAAAAATGCATTGCAGAATATTTCAGGTGAAGAATTCGATATGTTTATGACTGTATACAAGAAAATCTATCACAATTTACAAAATGAATTAACATCTAAGGAGTCTGCTAATGAATAAATTAAAACGCTACATATTATTTTTAATCAGGTTATTTATCAATTCTCTTGGCGTCAGTCTTGTAACCAAAGCAAACCTCGTACATCGCCAATTTCTTCGATTCCATATGTACTGAGCCTGAATTTTCCGCTGACACTTGGAAACTTTACAATTATATTCAGTCTTCTGCTTATCATATTGCAGATTATTATTTTGAGGAAGAATTTCAAGCTGGAAAATATCCTGCAGATTCCGGTTTCTATTGTATTCGGTTATTTCATCGATTTTACAATGTACCTTTTAGTATGGATAAATCCACAGCATTATTTTATTAAGTTAATCGCACTGATTATCGGCTGTATCGTGCTTGGCTTTGGTGTGTATATTGAAATTCTGGCTGATGTCGTTATGCTTCCAGGCGAATCATTTGTCCGTGCGATTGTACAGACATGGAACACTAATTTTGGAACAACTAAGATTATATTTAATTCATCAAGCCACATTTGTTTCCAGAAGATTATAAAATGCGGTTTCTGAACCTGAAACTGCGCTTCTGCTGAAGCTTCAGACCACAAAATGTTATCGTTATCGGCAGACAATATGGCGGCGGTCATGACTTAGGAAGGCTCTTTTGTCATTGGTCTCTTATATGGAAGAAGTGGCTGAATACCAGCATCTATCAACAGTTTTGCAATTGCATGTGTTTTATATCCTGCATCTGCTACAAGTGTTTTATTCCTATGTCTTTTATCTTATTATACAAACTTATAAAGGTTCTGCTGTCATGCATATTTCCAGGATTAACTGAGTAACCAAGAATCCAGCCGAACTTATCACATGCAGTTTCAATTGAATATGCGAATACATGCTTATGTTCGCCTTTCCGGAACCATCCGCTTTCTGGATCAGTTGTGGCACTTAATAGTTTTCTCGTCTTTGGAACATCTGTTGTAAAGTCTTTCATCCCTCCGCCAGAAGATGGCTTATCATTATCTTTATCTGAATCCTTCAAAGGCTTCTTTCCATGCGCCTCTCTGTCAGAATTTATTTCTTTTTCAAGAGTTCTTCATAAAACAAAGCTTCTTAGTGAGCAATCTTTGCTCTCATTTTTTACTGTTAGCACATGCTTTCACATGAGTTGCATCAACAAACACTTCTGTTGGATCAACGAATTTATACTTATAACATTCTGATAAGATATGAGAAAAGATTTGTTCAAACAAGTCTGTATCCTTAAATCTACGAGTGTAGTTTTTACCAAATGTAGAAAAGTGGGGAACAGAATCATTCATTTCCAATCCCAAAAACCAACGGTAAGCAACATTAACTTATATTTCTTTTATAGTCTGCCGCATACTTTTAATTCCATAAAGATACTGAATAAAAGGAATCTTTATAAGCATTACTGGATCCATACTAGGTCGTCCAAAATCAGGAGAATACTTATCCTGAACAAGGTCATAAATAAAGTTCCAATCTATTGCTTTATCAATCACTCTTAAAAGATGATCTTTTGGCACTAAATCATCCATACAGAACATCTGAATCTGTTCTCTTTTTTTATCTGGATTGACTGTCATCATAAAGCACTCACCATCTGGTTTTTGATATAATAATTATATCAAAAAAATACTATAAAGTCAGTATTTATCTGCATTTGTTACATTTTAATTGATCCTGAAATGCGAAAAGTCCGAGGCTTTCGCCTCGGACTTTGTCTACAGTCTGAGTTGACTACAATTTGTAGTCAACCGACTATATTCTTTTTTAGGAACGTTTTTAAGACACTCCAATATTTTACTCCATGTTTTCTGCTATTAAAAATCAGAATTCCTCATATCCCCATCTCTTACTCAAAAATTTTCGTTTTTATCATGTCCTACAATTTTTCTTAATTTTGGGGCAATGACACATAGAAAACACATAAAAACAAAATAAACTGCCATAGCACTTAACACTATACCTATCTTCACATTTCCTTTATCTATAAAAGATAATACACAATAGATTAGTCCAAATATTACTGCAGATAATAGATTCCTAAATATCCGATTTTCAATTATTCTTTTCATAACCATTTTATCCCTTTCCCTATTCTGGACAATTCTTGTCTTCTCAAGCCTTCGTGCAATCCCCATCACCATACCTCTCTTCCAACAGGTTCTCCCCAATCATATTCACCATCAAGCATTAACCTGCCATTATACTCTGCCGCTCTTTCTTCTAAAGTTTTATGTCTGAAAGGTTTTGCTAATGTAATCACTCCATCTGATACTGTAACTTCTAACATTTCGTTTAATGCTATTCCAGCACTTTTTAATATTTCCTTAGATAATCTGATTCCCTGACTATTTCCCCATTCTCTTACTTGTGCCTGCATACAATCACCTCTCTTCTTTGTATATACTTAGTGTATATAAACATTAGAGATTTATCAATATATTTCAAATCAAAATCCCATCTTCTTAAGTCCCGCAACAACCTGCACATAAAATTCCCGAACATCAAATCCTTTAATGTTCTCCCTGTTAAGATCTATCATATCACCATGCGATATGCCTCTTTTGCCGCTGACAGTAAGAAACTGATAGTTCTGTCCCCATCTAAAGGATTCTTCTCCAACAAGTCCGTCATTTGGTCCGTCAAAATATTTCACCAGTGGATATGTAAAATTAAGTGGAAATCTTCCAGAAGCCGGATGGTTTAGTTTAGAACCAACTGACTGATAATAAATGTCTGGATTATCCTTTATTTCATTGTTGAATTCACTGCATTTTTCTGATGTAAGGTCATATACGGCAGCAAGAAAATCAGGGTTAATGTCTCCAAGTTTAGCCGCTCCAGCGTTATATGCATTTGCAACCATCTGCTGCTGTTTTTCAGGAATTTTGCCAAGAAGGTAATCAGCAAACTGACAGCCCCTGTGTGGTGTATTTATCGTTGTAAGAGAAGCCACATAAGGTGCAATATCTGTAAGTGCTATCGCTGCCCTCATGTCCAGTCCGCCTTTTGAATGGGCAATTACATTTACTTTCTCACAGCCTGTCTTAATGACAATCTGGTGAATCCTTTCTGCCAGCTCTTTAGCACTGTCTCGCACGGCCGCCGCACTGTTATGATTGCCATAACAAATCACTGCACCATTAGCCTCAAGCTCTGCCGGTATTCTTCCCCAGTAATTAAGATGTTCAAAATCCCTGAAAAATACGCCATGCACCATAAGAATAGGATATTTAGTACTGCATATCCGCTGTTCTTTGCGCTGCAGATTTCTCTTAGCACGCATTTTCTCCATGCGGACTTCCTCACCAACTGTCTTTATAATAATATGAAGCATGACAAGATGTGCAACAGGTATCCATCCGCACACGATTCCAAGCACTCTCCATCTGATTCCAAGCTGCTCAGATGTCGCATACACCATAATAATTCCTATCCAGAAAATAATGCTTTCCACAAGAATTCCTATCCCTGCCCGGATAAGCCAGTAAACTGGCGTTTTTACTATTCCTGCCGGACCGCCAAACCATTTTTCATAACAGCCTGTAATACCTAATATAAGATATATTGCTAATATTACTGTCGTCCAGCAGAATATTTTCAGCATAATTCTGCCAAAGTTACATACTTTAATTCTCCCCATAATTAATCTCCCTATTGTTTTCTCAACTTTCTTGCCGCCGAACTCACCGGGTGTCTGCTGTCATAGACAAGACATATATTTCTCTTCGGAATATTATCCTTAAGAGATATCTTCACAATCTCTTTCTTATCAATCGATTCCTGCGCCATTGTCTCTGGTAAGAATGCAAGTCCTAATTCACATTTTACAAGAGGAAGTATCTGGTCTGTTGTCGCAGCCTCCGTATCAGGCTCTAATTCAACCCCGTGCGACATAAATAAATCTTTATAGAATCTGAATGTCATAGTCTCTCTGCCAAGGCATATCAGTGGATAATCCGTCAATTCTCTTATTGATAATTCCTGACTTCCCAATGCTGTAAATGTAGTTCCTCCGACAAGTATTTCCTGAAAGAATGCAGCACCACCGTCTTTAGTGATGAATCTGCGTACACAGGTGATGATACCACTGCAAAGTCTACCAGTCCATTTTTCACCGCATCAACCGCCTCCGGCGTTGAATGATTATATATCTTAAGCCGGATTCCTGGATTGACCATGTGAAATGCTTTTAACTTATCAAGAAGAAATATATTAAGCGCAGTCTCACTTGCCCCTATGGAAATACTGCCATGTGAAAGACTTGCACTGTCCGCAAGCTCTTCTTCTGCGCCATAAGCTGTGTCATAGCCGCTGTAACCCTTATATACAGTTTTTCCCTCTTGTGTAAGCTGTATTCCCCGGTTATTTCTTACAAACAGTGTTGAATTAATCTGCTGTTCCAGACAGTTCATTGCCCTTGTAACATTAGGCTGGTGCTTCCTAATGCCTGTGCGGCTTTCGTAAAATTCTTATATCTTGCCACATAATAAAATATCTTGTAATACTCAAAATTAACATCCATAACTTATCGCTCCGTAATATCTGACATATCATATTGTTATAGCATTTATATCAATTATAGTTTTACTTATTTCTGCCACAATAGTATAATCTAGCCGAAAATGAAAACAAGAAGGAGCTGATGATTATGAAAGAAAAACTATCTTTCCAAGAGAAGAAAAATCTGAGGTTTTATTTGATAAAATTCTAAATGACCCATGGGCTTATAATAAACTTTTCCAGACATTCTGTAACAATCTGTTTTGCAATGATGATTCTGAAGCAATACTTTCTCCGCTTCAATTCACGGAAGCATTATTCAACTGCTATTCTAATAAAGACTTATCTGCATTTCTTATGGCTATCACGCAAAATACCATGTTTGATTTACTGAGAAATTCATTTCTTATTCCATACCGCTTCAACGCTGATGGAAAGCAAAATCCCATAATTATGACCGACGATAAAGGTATGCTTCTTCCAGAATTTGCTGATTCTGTTCACGAAAAAGACTATCAGCATTTTTATAACATTTATAAGAACCTTGATAATAATAAAATATGTTTCTTGCCGAGGCTTACAGATACAGTCACACATATGGTGATGACCCGTCTGTAGTTGAGCAGCAGATTCTTGAGAGAAGCACTGGTATACTGCTTATCCGCGAACTGCCTGACACTGTAAGAATGAAGGAAACCGAGGCAGAGGCCTATAGTGCTGTATGGGATCTTATGCTTGAGCTTGAGAAGAATCTTCCAATGGCATATATATTCTATGGTCAGGATTCATTCGTTGAACACAATGAACATTTTGATGAACTTGGAATTTTCCTTCCTAATTCTATATTCTTACGAAACCTTGAACACCATGTTAAGAAAGCAGAGGCGATTATATATGCCAAGGACTAATTACATTGACATTATGGAAAAAATCATATGGAAATTCCGTGGCACGACTATACGGATGCCGACAGCAATGCATTAATTGCTAATGCAGACCTTATAGAAAAAGCCTCCGTTATCGGTCGTGTAGGTCTGATTATGCTATCATGCGGCACTGGTGCATGGCGTGTCCGTACATCTATGAATAAGCTATCCAAGGAACTTGGAGTAACCTGTACCGTGGATGTTGGCCTTATGTCTATTGAATTTAACTGCTTTGATGGTAATGACTGCGTATCACAGTCGTTAAGCATTGCCAATACTGGTGTTAATACCTCCAAGCTTTACAGAATGGAACAGTTTGTTGACAATTTCCCTAATGAAGAGGCCCACCTTACAGGTGAAATGATTCATAAAGGCTTGATGAAATTGAACAGATACATACCCTGTATTCACCGGTCAAGCTTGGACTTGCCGCCGCTCTTGCATGTTGCGGATTCACATTTCTGCTTGGTGGCGGTCCTATAGGATGCTTTTCGCATTCATTGCAGCCGGAACAGGTAATCTTATAAGGACAAAGCTTATTAAACATCATTTTACACTATTCATGAATATAGCAGTTTCTATATCTGCATCATGCCTTATATATGCAATTCTGCTTAAACTTGCTATTCTGATGTTTAATATCCCTTTTGTACATGAAGCCGGATACATATGTTCCATGCTTTTCATAATACCGGGATTTCCTTTCATCACCAGCGGCATTGACCTTGCAAAGCTCGACCTGCGATCAGGTATTGAAAGGCTGACATATTCAATAATTATTGTACTGGTTGCTACTGTGTTTGCATGGATTATGGCTTTATTACTACATTTACAGCCAGAAGAATTTACAACATTACATATTGGAAAAATGTTACATCTGATATTAAGACTTGTTGCCAGCTTCTGCGGTGTGTTCGGATTCTCTATTATGTTTAACAGTTCCGTTCCAATGGCGGCAATGGCGGCTCTTATCGGTTGTATTGCCAATACCCTGCGTCTTGAACTGGTTGATTTTACAGGCATGCCTGCCTGCTGCCGCATTTATTGGTCTGCCACTGCAGGACTCCTTGCCTCATTTATTAAAATTATAATGGATATCCTAGAATATCACTTACAGTTCCTTCCATAGTTATTATGGTACCCGGACTTTATTTATACCGTGCAATATACAATTTCGGCATAATGTCCCTGACAGAAGCAGTCTCATGGTTTACATCAGCAATTCTGATAATTGTTGCACTTCCGCTCGGACTTATATTTGCCAGAATTATTACGGACCGCACATTCCGTTATTGCACTTAATATTAACTATACATTTATATAAGGAGGAATTATTATTATGCTTACTTCTGTAACAGGTATTAACTGGGGCGACGAGGGCAAAGGTCGTGTAATTGATCTTCTTGCTGAAAATGCAGATATAGTCGTCAGGTATCAGGGCGGCAATAACGCCGGTCACACCGTTGTAACTAATCAGGGAAAATTCGTTCTTAATCTACTGCCATCAGGAATTCTTCACCCAGATGTAATATGCATTCTTGGTGATGGCATGGTTGTTGACCTTGAACATCTTGCCAATGAAATAAAACAGATTGAAGACAGAGGAATACAGATTAATCCAAAACATTTGAAATTATCTAAAAGCTACAATATCTATGCCATGGCACAGGATACAGGATGAACTTGAAGAAAACAGACTGGAACGAACCGGCTCTGCTTTCGGTTCTACAAGACGAGGCATAGCATATGCCTACAGTGACAAATACAGAAAAAACTCTGCGTCTCGGCGACCTGCTTCACTTAGATGATACAGCTGTACAGGCAAGACTAAAACTATTCTTGAATCCAAGAACCTTGAGCTTGCCGGCTGCTATCATCAGGAGCCAATGTCTTATCCGGCACTTCTTGACTGGTGCAGGGAACAGGCTGAAAAGTTCAGCAAATACATATGCGATACAGGCACATTTATAGACAAAGCATTATCCTGTGGTAAAAGTTATTCTTGAGGCTCAGCTTGGTGCATTAAGAGATATTGATTACGGTATCTTCCCTTACACTTCAAGTTCATCAACTATATCTGCCTATGGTCCTATCGGTGCAGGAATTCCCGGCAGACACGCTGACCATGTCGTTGGCGTGCTTAAAGCTTATTCTACATGCGTTGGTGCAGGCCCATTTGTTGCTGAAAATGCTGTTTCAGAAAAATGGCAAGGACTTAAGAGCCGGAGGTGAATTCGGTGCTGCAACAGGCCGTCCTCGCCGTGTTGGTCCTTTTGATGCAGTCGCAAGCAGATACGGACTCAGATGCCAGCATGCAGACAAAATCGCACTAACCAAGCTTGATGTATTAAGCTCTATGAAAGAAATTCCTATAATTACAGGCTACAATGACCCAAACGGCTCTCTGGTTGAATTTGACCCTACTGATAACCTTGATTCATGCACTCCTGTTATATACAAAGTTCCCGGCTGGGAAGAAGATATATCACATTGCAGGACATTTGACGAGCTTCCTGCTAATGCAAAAATTACATTAAAACAATTGAGGATATGCTTCATGCAGAAATCAACTTTATATCTGTCGGTGCTAAGAGAGATGAATATTTATTAAAAGGAGTGGCTATGAGACATCTGATAACCCTATGGATCTTTCCGTTGAAGAAACTATGAATATATTAGATCTTGCGGAGCGGATATCCATTGGACCACAATTATATAAGCATGTTGCCGATGGCAGACAGCTTGCTACACTTTTACGAACCAAGTACAAGAACGCGTCTATCTTTTGAATCCGCTATGTTAAGTCTTGGAGGACAGACGCTAGGCTTTTCAAGTGCAGCTCAGTCTAGTGCTTCCAAAGGTGAAACCGTTGCTGATACTGCAAGAGTTGTAAGGCTATGCAGATATAATTGCGATGAGACATCCAAAGAAGGTGCTCCTCTGCAGGCATCAATATATTCACGCATTCCTATAATAAACGCAGGAGACGGCGGTCATGCACACCCTACACAGACACTTATTGATATGATGACTATAAGACAGCGTAAAGGAAAGCTTAATAACCTGACTATCGGTTTCTGTGGCGACCTGAAATTCGGACGGACGGTACACTCCCTTGTCAGCGCCTTACTCGTTTCTCTGATAATAAATTCTACTTCATATCTCCCGAAGAATTGCGGATTCCAGATTATCTGAGAGACGATGTATTAAATCCATCTAATTCAACTTATGAGGAAGTGTCAAGCCTTGAAGATACTCTTCCTAAACTTGATGTTCTGTACATGACAAGAGTACAGAAAGAAAGATTTTCAATGAAGAAGAATATCTCCGTTTAAAAGATGTCTACATTCTTGACGAAGAAAAGTTAAAGCTGGCTGATAAAGATATGCCTGTTCTTCATCCTCTGCCACGAGTCGATGAGATTTCCCTTGATGTCGATGACGATCCAAAGTGCATATTTTGACCAGGTCCAGAATGGTAAATATATAAGAATGGCACTAATCATGGCATTGCTTGGTATTACTGATCCGGTAACCGGCAGAACAGTTCTTGATACACACAGCCTATAACTAAACATTCCATATAAAACTGCCATCCGCTAAACTTAATGTTAAACGGACGGCAGTTTTATGTTTATATATTTATCCCCAGACTTCTTCCGGTTCTGCGTTATGCTCCCCTGTCCTTAAAACATCCGGCATATGCATAACCGACAATCTGTCCATTGTCAACTGCCTTGATATATGGATATCTGTCTGAAATATTCACAATTCTTTGTCTGAATTCTTCTACAGAAGGCACATCATATTCAAATGTTATCGCTGTATACTTAACATATGGTGCATATATATTGAGAAGTTCCTCTGCATCTTCAATTGTTACATTCTGAATTTCCATAATTTTCTCTCACTGTTTCAAGATTAGTTATCAATGCATATATTACTCTTCCATATCGTCCATTCTCAACAATTCTTCCATGGTCAAACACCTGTATATGACCGCCATCTGCTTTCTGCATATAAAATGTGTATAACCATTAGTATGTCCTTCATCTATCTGCTTCCATATATCCGCTATAACAGCTTCCCGTTCATCCACTCTAATGATATTACGGAAACTTCTTTTGTATATACAAGCAGTTCATCCATGTTCTTACAGCCTGCAAATCTGATAAATTCACGGTTTGCAAAAGAATTTCATCATCATTCTTATCTGCTTTGTATATGATAAATGCTCCTGGAAGATTTTCAGAAACATCTTTAAGTGCAAAACCAAGCTGTGTACGAATATCCTTTCTGAGTCCGTTCTTATATGCCATGCAGCCATTCTTTCCACGAAGTTTCACCTCATAAAGTGCAGTATCAGCACAACGCATGAGCTTTGATGGTTTGTCAGCATGAACCGGATATTCAGCATATCCAACTGATATAGTGAACTGATACTCTTCACCTTCATATTTAAATGACCGTTTTAACTTTGTGAATTCCTCCAGTTTTTCCTTAACATCAGCACATGTACAATCTGGCAGGAAAATACAGAATTCATCACCACCGTTTCGTCCTAAAAGCACATTTTATCAAAAACTTCTGCATTCCCTCGGACAATACCTTAAGTGCTACATCGCCATAAGCATGACCATACATATCATTGATAGTCTTAAAATCATCAATATCAAATTCTACTCCTACACAGTGATTATCCGGATTCTGCTTAAGATACCTTGTTACTTTTCATCATATCCATGACGGTTATTTATTCCTGTCAAAGCATCTGTTATAGCCAGCTTCTTAAACTTCTTTCTATGTTCGTCAAGCACAAGCAGAGCACATGTAAACCCTGTAAAAGGTACAATAATAATTCCGCCTATTCCAACCGCATACAGATATATTCTTTCAGACTGAGTCTTATATGGCATTATATCAAGCTTCCACTTGCTGTCTCCTATATCAAATGTATACGAAACAGGATTCTTTAACTCTTCTTCCGAGCCATACACTTCTTCAAATTCAGACTCCACGGAAAAGCAGTTTTATATAATGTATAATTATAACCAAAATCTGAAAGTGCTTTCATTGAATCAGCAAAATCTCAGGAACACGGATTATAACTATTGTAAATCCCAGAAATCTTCATGTCCGTTTTCTTCAATGTATACAGGTTTTCTTACAGCTATACCATATTCTCCCTGCTTTAATTGAAATGGTCCCTGCATTGTAACAACTTTATTATCTCTTCCATAACGGCATATTTCACCACGATTTTTATCATTTAACAGATCAATCTTTCCCGCATCATTACCTTCCTGAGGATAAATATCTGTCACAACACCACCTGGTGCAATCTGTATACTCTGAACAGAATCTGTCATCATCTCCTCTGCTATCTCATAGAATTTATTAAGCTGTCCATCATCACTTATAATTATCTGTCTTAATGTGTCCGAAACGCCTATGCCTTTCATAATATCTGTCTTCATACGCTCGGCATAAGTCATTGCGTTAAGATTCGCCATTGTCCTGTTCTGCTTATTCTGTTCGTTATTTATGGCATACAATACCTGCCACAGCACTCATTCCGATTATAAATACAACTAGTGAAATAATAATATTTTTCTTTATAAAATGCATCTCATTCACTCCAAACTGCTGATTTGTAAATATTTGTTTATTATATCACTTTAAATATTATTCCGCATTAAAAATGACGCAGGAATTTCCTGCGTCATTGCATATGTCCTTATATGAAACCGCTTTATATATTAAGGAAATCTTTTCTATAATCCACCTTAAAGAATTCTGCAAGCTTAATCATATCTTCGTCTTTTATTGTATTCTTTCTCTCAAGTCCAGCTGTAAGCATATATATCTGTGCAGCTTTTTCAACAGTTTCAATAAGTCCAAATGTCTCATCAAGAGTTTTCCAGCACCATATATTCCATGCATTGCCCATATAACAAGTCTGAATTCTTTCATTTTTCTGCTGTTGCCTCGCCTATTTCATTAGTTCCGCAAAGCATCCATGGGAGAATACCTACACCATCCGGGAACACAACTATACACTCTGTACACATCTCCCAAAGTGTATGCGTAAATTTCTTCTCGTCAAGTTCATGAACATAATTCATGGCAAGTGTGTTAGTTGGATGTGAATGTATAACAACTCTGTTATCTTTATCAACAGAAAGTCTTGCCATATGACTCATAAGATGCGCTGGTAATTCGCTTGTGAATTTTCCTCCATCCTTATATCCCCATAATAACTGCGCTGTTGTTCCATCTTCAGCTATTCTTATTATTCCAAGATTATTCTCTGGATCTGTCTTTACATTTTTAAAGTACTTACCTGTCCCGGTTACTATAAATATTCTGCCAATAAGTGCATCTGCTTTGAAACCCGTCGGAATCTCTCTTAACACATGATTAATATCAAGATATTGTGCAACTTCTTCTTCATCAAGCATATAGCTGATATTACCACCATTTCTTTCGTCCCAGCCAAGACGATACATATTAGCTGTAGTATCACACATTTCTTTAACAAAGGTGCTGTTAATATATCTTTCATTATCGTGCCTCCAATACTTTCTTTTCGTAATCCATAACCTCACTGACATAATCAGCTGCCACATTTTCTCTATTAAGATATTCCTGCCATATATCTCCAAATGGCATAATCTTTAATTCTTCCTGTGCTGCCATAAGTTCTGTGAACCTTCCTTCGTTCTGAAGATTGCGAAGTGATTCTGGCTCTAACAATGCATACAAAAGAGCTTTCTGAACACTTCTCATTCCGGTTATCCATGCAGATATTCTATTAATTGATGCATCGAAATAGTCAGTTGCTATAAATACCTTGTCAAGCGCATCTGCTCTGACAATTTCTTTAGCAATCTCTCTGGTTTCGTCATCATATAAAACTACATGATCGCTGTCCCATCTTACAGGTCTTGTAATATGTAATGCTAAGTGGTCATTGAATAAAAGCATTGATGATACCTTATCTGACACAACCTCTGTAGGATGATAGTGTCCATTATCCATAAGTGGGGTTATGCCTGCTCTTGCTACATAATTCATGCAGAATTCAGACGAACCAACTGTGTATGATTCAACGCCTATGCCAAATACTTTAGATTCAAGACACACAAACACTTTGCTCTTATCATATGGAATTGAAAGAATTTCATCTAAAGATTCTTTAAATCTCCTTCTTGGTCCAAGTCTGTCTGCCGGAATATCCTTATAGCCATCCGGAATCCATATGTTCATTACACATGGCTCTCCTGTTTCATTAGCAAAATATTCTGATATCTCAATACATCTCTTGCCATGTTCAATCCAGAATTTTCTTACTTCTTCATCTGGTGAGGATAATGTAAGTCCATCTTTAACCATTCTATGTGAGAAAAATGTTGGATTAAAATCAATTCCCATATTGTATTTCTTAGCAAATTCAACCCATCTGGTAAAATGTTTTGGTTTAATTGAATCCCTGTCTGAACCGTCATCTATAATGGCATAACTGGCATGAAGGTTTAGCTTCTTCTTTCCAGGTACAAGTGTCAATACTTTGCTTATATCCTGCATAAGCTGCTCAGGAGTAGCTGCTCTTCCCGGATAATTTCCAGTAGTCTGTATACCACCTGACAGACTTTCTCTGCTGTCAAAACCAATTACATCATCTCCCTGCCAGCAATGCATTGATACCGGCACATTCTTTAATCTTTCTAATGCAGCCTCAGTATCAACTCCTATACTCTGATATATCTTCCTTGCTGATTCATATCGTTCATTAGTCATATATAGCATTATCCTCCTTATATAATCTGAAATTTATTATCTTTTCTGCTCAAATCGTTTAATATCAAAGGAATCTCTTACACACGCTCTTGCTTCCTTCAAATTCTTAAACACACTATCTGCTATCATCTGCGCCATAATATTTCCAATAGCAGTAGCCTCTGCTGGTCCCGCTACTACTGTTTTCCCAGTCGAATCAGCCGTAAGCTGATTAAGATATCCAGCATTAGCACCTCCACCTATTACATATATTGCATCATATGTAATGTCCAGATTCTTTTCTATCTGCATAACTGTATCTGCATAACTGTCAGCCAGACTCTTATATACAACTGCTGCAATCTCTCCGGCTGTGTCAGGTATAATCAAATCATTATTATTGCAGTATGATTTGATTGCCTCTGTCATATTCTCTGGTGCAAGAAAGCATTTATTATTAACATCTATCCTTGATGTTATATAGTCTGTCTTCTCTGCTTCCTTACAAAGCTCTGCAAATGTATATCTGTCTTCAAATTCATGCCTTACAGATTGTATAATCCAGAGGCCCATAATATTCTTCAAATATCTAAATCTATAATCGTATCCACCTTCATTGGTAAAATTACATACCTGGCTTTTCTCATCACATCTTGCCTTTAGAAGTTCTGTCCCCATCAGTGACCATGTTCCAGAACTTAAATACAAAACATTATCTGCTACTGTTGGAACAGCCATAACTGCGGATGCTGTATCATGACTTGCACACATAACAACCCTTGTATTGTATCCAACAATCTTCTTAATACCATCAGTTAATTCTCCCAGTATTGTTCCCGGCTGCTTAAGCTCCATAAACATATTTCTGTTGATTCCAAGCATATCAATCAGTTCATAATCCCATTGTTTAGTTTCCGGATTAACAAGCTGTGTTGATGTTGCATTGGTATATTCCGATGCTTTAACCCCCGTAAGAAGAAACTGAAAATAATCTGGAAGCATAATAAATGTCTTCGCTTCCTTTAACTGTTCAGGTCTTATAAATTTATCCGACATGAGCTGGTAAATTGTATTAAACTTCTGTTTCTGAATACCTGTTCTCTTATATAATTCTTTTTCGGATATCACCTTATAAACTTCTTCATCCATTCCATCTGTACGTTCATCCCTGTATCCATATACATTTCCTATGCATTTGTCATTATCATCAAGAAGAACATAATCAACAGCCCATGTGTCAATCGACATGCTTACTGGAATTTTCCCGAGTTCTTTACATTTTTTCATTCCTTCAATAATATTGGCAAACAAGCTGTCAACATCCCATAACTTGTTGCCATTATCATTAATCATGCCATTATCAAAACGATATACCTCTTCTATTGTCATTCTGCCGTTGTCCATGGATGCAAGAATATGTCTTCCACTTGAAGCCCCAATATCAACGGCAAGGTAATATACCGGTTTCATACAATCTTACCTCCTGTATTAAATTCATGTATTAATCAAGATGAAAAACACACCTTAAATCATCACTCACAGGACTGTCGTCTGGATTAACCCTCATAAGAGGCGCCATATATTTCCACCACTTTCTGTTGATCTCCGTGTCTGCTGACTGTGCCCACTTTTCTTCATCTTCAATCTCTATATATCCATATAATATGTTAGTTTCATCATCTAGAAATATAGAATAATTATGTCCGCCATATTCGTGTATCATTGCCTTCATTTCAGGCCATAATTCATTGTGACGCTTTTCATATTCATCAGCACATCCAGCTTTAAGATACATTTTAAATGCTTTTCTTATCATTCTGTAATGCCTCCACTAAAGCCAGTATTGTAAGTGACTGTCCATATGCCATAGGCGCTATAAGTATGTTCTTATAATGCTCTGCATCATATCCCATACCAGTTCCTCCAGATACATTAAGCACTGTTCCATCTGAATCAATATTTTTAAGTATTGCATTTATCGCTTTGTCAGCAACATCTATATAAGAATCATCAAGTATTCCCATTCTGATTCCCTTTAATATACCGGCTGTAATTGCAGCACTTCCGGATACTTCTTCATAACTTGATGAATCTGTAAGTACTGTATGCCATAATCCGCTTTTACTCTGCAGCTTCTTAAGAGCAGCTGTCTGGGCTTTATAAGCATCTATTATTATCTCTTTAACACCACTGTTAAGTGTTCCCTTAAACATATCAACATAATCAAGAATTCCTAATGTGAACCAGCTATTCCCTCTGCACCAGAATATACCACCGAAATTATTCATTTCATTAAATGTCCAGCCATGATAAAACAATCCTGTCTTGTTGTCGCAAAGATACTTTATATGCATAAGTACCTGATGTATTGACTCATTTATCCAATCCTGACGATTATACTTCTGACCCATTTTATTAAGGAATAAAACTGTCATAAACAGAGTATCTATCCACATTTCATTCTCATTGAGTCTTACTCCCTGTCTGTCTCCATTCGCACTTGTAACATGCTGGAATCCACGTTCCTTTGTTCTTGGAAGGCAGTTCATAAGCCACTCTGCCCATTTGATACACAGTTCCTCGAACTGTGTATCATTGTAATAGTTATTTAATTCAACAAGAGTAAGTAACGGTGTTGTTGTGTTGATATTCTTTGATGGAAGACCTTCTGCTATATTTTCTTTAAACCATTTGTAAAGAAATTCTCTATACTCATCATTGCCATTAATCTGCATTATCTTAAGCAATCCATATAAACCGACCCCCTGTGGCCAGTCCCACTCTTTAATTCCAAAGTCTCTTTTAAAGAAGCCTATTGACTCGCCGCCTTTTTCCAGCTCTTCATCATTATCAGGTCTGCCAAGATTCATAAGCTTATCAATTACAAGATTAAGCTTATTCTCAATTTCTTTCTTGTCAGGTTTTTTATTGTTCATATATATGTCCTCCGTTTTTATCTTATTTTTATCCCAACAATCCAAATACTGTTGGCAGCCACATACTAAGCTGTGGTACAAATGTTACAAAAAGAAGTGCGACCAAAATTGCTACAAAGAATGGCACCAGTTTCTTAATTACCTCTTCTACCTGAAGATGCGATATACTACAACCTACAAATAATACGCTTCCTACAGGTGGTGTAATTGTTCCAATTGAAAGGTTCATAACCATCATTACACCAAACTGAATAGGATTCATACCTAATGCCTTAACTACAGGAAGGAATATAGGTGTGAATATAAGTAACGCCGGAGCCATATCCATAAATGTTCCTACAATCAGAAGTATCAGGTTAATAATTAACAGAATAACAATCTTATTATCAGACACACCCAGTAATGCTGCACTTATAGCCTGTGGAAGACCAGTGAATGACAATACGAATGACAATACTGATGAAGCTCCTATTATAAGCATAACAATTGCTGTCATAACTGCTGTTTCTTTTAAAATTCTTGGAATATCTTTAATCTTAATGCTCTTATAAACAAACACAGCCAGTATAAATGCATACACAACAGCTACACCAGATGCTTCTGTCGGAGTAAAATATCCTGATAATATACCACCAATAATAATTACAATGAGGAAAAGACTTGGTATAGCATCCCAGATTGTCTTTAATACAACCTTAGCTGTAAGATGATCTCTCTTGATTACATATCCATGCTTTTTTCCATATACGAAAGCAACTACCATACACAGTAATGCCCATAATAATCCCGGAATCCAGCCAGCCATAAGTAATGCTGCAACTGAAACTCCACCACTTGCTGCTGAAAATACAATGAATGAAGCTGTTGGTGGAATTAACTGTCCTACTGGTGCTGAAGCAACATTTGCTGCTGCTGAAAATGCCCTGTCATATCCCTGTTCATTCTCAAGTGGCTGCATAACACCACCAATTGCTGTTGCTGCTGCAATACCTGAGCCTGATATAGAACCAAACATTGCGTTACCTGCAATGTTAGTCATTGCTAAAGAACCTGGAACCTTACCTAAAACAAGCATTGCCAGATTAATAAGCCTTTTTGCTATACCACCATTACTCATTAACAGACCTGCAAGTACAAAGAACGGAACTGCAAGTAATGTGAAGCTGTCAATACCTGTAACCATTTTCTGAGCTGATATAAACACACCAAAATGTGGTGTAAGAAACATAATTAATGTAACAAGTGATGCTGATATAATACTGAATGATACTGGAACACTAAATGCCAGTAATAAAAAGAATACTATTATCAATACAATTGCTGCCTGTATTTCCATATTGCCTCCTTCTGCATATATATGCATTATTCAATCTTAATTCTGTCTTAATTTCTTAAAATGATCTACAATCTTAAACACTCCGTAAATAACCATGAGAACTCCACATACCGGAACACATACATAATAGACCTGCATAGGAATCTGCATAGCTGGTGAGAGCTGTCCTGCTGCATTAGCAGTAACCATAATTCCACCAATAATCATTACTGAAACACTTAAAATCATAATAAGCACATCTATTGCAATCTGAGCAAGTGTTTCATTCTTTGGCTTGAACTTCTTAACTATAAGATTGATAGCCAAATGACTGTTTTGTCCATATGCGTAAGGAACGCCCATCATTGTCAGCCATATGAGCATATATCTTAATAATTCCTCTGTATATTTGCTTGGATTATGTAACACAAATCTTGTAATTACCTGCCAGCAGCATCCAAGTACCATACCGGCTACAAGCACCTCTAATATTATTTCAACTACTTTATTCAAATACTTCATGCTTTTCTCCTTTCTTCCTGCAAACCATGGGCTTATATGCATTAATCTGCATATTTCTGAATGTCATCATATAGCTTCTTATATGCTTCGCCCTTGTTATAGAAGTTGGCATGTATTGGCTGTACTGCCTCAATAAATGGTGTCTTATCTATATCCTTATATACATGCACGCCTTTACTTTCTGCATGTTCAATGGCATCCTCCATCATTCCATTATAAAGACTCTTAAAGTTATCATTTGTTTCCTCAAGTGCTTTTATAAGACTCTGTCTCTGTTTCTCTGACATCTTGTTCCATGTCTTAGTACTTATAATGAATATATCTGGTGAAAACTGATGCTCTGTATATGTATAAGACTTAACAAGATCTTCATGTCCATCAACAGTAAGAGCAAGCTCTGTGTTCTCTGCTCCATCAACGACACCCTGCTGTAATGACGCATATGTCTCTGATGCAGCCATAGGAACCGGTGTTCCTCCCATTTTCTCAATCATATCCATTGATGTTGAACTTGGCATTGAACGAATTTTCTTTCCACTAAGAACTGATGTATCTGTAACTGGAACATCATCTTTAAGATAGAAATTTCTTGCACCATTAGCATAATATCCAACAGCTATATATCCATCATCTGCTGTATCAGCAAATAATTCTTTAACTGCTTCACTATTTTCCATCGCATTATAATAATGCTCCTGATTCTTAAACAGATAAGGAATTGCAAATATTGCATATCTGTCATCAAACTGACCTAATGTGTTAGAGCTTACTTTTGCCATATCAATAATTCCGGCTTTAACCATTTCTATTTCTTCTTTTTCTGTACCAAGAACACCACTGGCAAATATCTTAATATTTACCTCATCACCAGATTCTTTTGCGGCAAAATCTGATACCTTAGCAATTGAATCCGCTATTTCTGAACCCGCTGACTGATTATGCGCCAGCTGAAGAACTAATTTATCTGATGAATTAATCCCTTTAACCTTAATAAATGTTACTATTACAATAATGAGACACACTGCAACAAAAGCTGTGCCTATTATCTTTTTATAAGCTTTCATAACCTTCTCCTTTCTTATGAGACCCTTTATTGTTGTTACTTTTATTTTTGAAATCCGCGCGTATTTCAAGGCTTGTTTCATAAGCCATTTCTTATCTTGTAACTGGATTATATCACCGCAAAATATTACTTTTCTTGAACAATATTGCTATATATGTTTGATTTTTAAATATATTGCTCTATACTTTTAATTAATAATAATTAATTGTGAGGTATTGTATGGCAGATAATAAAATCACTTTTTGGCAAATGCGATGGAATATCCGTAGAACAGCTTATCCGTTATAGCCGGTTCAATATGAATGTGAAGCATTTTCACAACCAGTATGAGATATTCTACATAATTGAAGGAGAGCGCCAGTTTTTCTTCGATAACAAAAGCTATAATGCTTATGCTGGAGATATTGCAATACTTGATACCAATCTGGTTCATACTACATGCTCAATATCAGATGAGGATAAAGGCTACAACCGTGTTATTCTTTACATTGATTATGAAAAGATGTGTGATTTTGACAAAAGTATCCTGGTCTTAATCTTGTTAATTACTTTCATAATAATTATGGCATATACCACCTCAATGAAGACCAGCGTATAGCATTTCTTAATCTATACAGGGATTTAAGACATGAATTAACCAAAAGAACAGTGGATATCAGTCAAGGGTGGAAATTGCAACTATATACTGGCTGTATAAACTGCTCTCCCTGAAACATGACAGTACGCAGATACATGCTGTAATTAATAGCCCAAAAGAATTATCTGCCTCTAACATAAGTGCCTATCTTGACGCTAACTACACAAAGAGCTCGCCCTTGATACTATCTCAGACGAGCTCTTTATGAGCAAATATTATATGTGCCGCATATTTAAAGAATACACTGGATTTACTATCTCCGAATATGTTAATACTCTCCGCATTAAGAAAGCCACCCAGATTCTCGAATCCTCTAATCTCAGTATATCAGATGTTGCTGCTGAGCTTGGTTTTGAAAGTGCGTCATATTTCGAAAGAATATTTAAAAAAATAATGAATGTAACCCCTTTAAAATACCGTAAAACTCACCAGTCTGTTACAATCGAACATGAAGAGCTCAACACACTTGATGATTCTGATTATATTGACTGATTATACAATTCATTAATAAGCCAAATATTATCTTCTCATACCCATACCACAGCTCATTGATGAGTCATTGTCTGGTATTTCTGAGACATATCTTGCATTAAAGGCTGCATTGACTTCTGAAATCTCTTTCACCCCGTCAATGTAGTCTTTAAAATATGTCATTAAATCTATTCCGCTGCTTTCACAGCCTTCTGTTTCTTCCCATTCCTTTATTAACTGGATTCTTTCTGATTTAGTTGTGTCTTTTATTAATGTGCTTTTCATTGTGTGTCTCCTTATCTTAAAATCTATCCTTTATAACTCAAATTATTATATACAGATGCATCTGGCATTGTTCTCATACTTGGTCCTACTACAACAAATGTGCCATGACTATTGTAATAGCTGTATCCTGATACCTGATATACAGGTGGATTGTCATATACAAAATCCGGTCCGGTTCCGCCATATGGATTACCACCACCATTTACATTATTAACTGCAGTTTTCGCTGTATATCCTATGTAAGCCATTGCTCCCGTTAATGCAAATGGTAATAGTGTAAGTAATATTACAATTGGATACATAGCTATATTTCTCATAGCAAGATAAAACTGACTCTTATGTGTTGTCCTGATTATAACATATGTTATTACTGAAATTAATAATACTGGAACAAGCAATATAATTATTGGAATCTGTATATCAAAATAAAATTTGACTCCCATTGGTATCGCTTCTGCCATAGCCAGTGCAATATAATACATTACATTCATCACTCCTGATTTCCAGTTGTGGATTAACCATTTAATCTTAGATGATGACTTAACAACAAGCATAAAAATAATAAATATAACTAATAATGGCGGACACACTATCATTAGAATAAACATCAAAATTTTTATTATATATCTTGAATTATCAGCAAACTCTTTATCCTTAATTTTCTTGTTTTCAAATTTTTCTTTTTCTTCAGCCGTTAAATGATTATATATATACTCATCAGCTTTTTTCTTGTTCTTCTTTATTTTTCTTATACTTGCAATTCCAATTACCAACAAAAAAGTAAATGCAACAGCAGCACCAAAAGCTTCTCCTCCATTTGGAATATAGGGTCCGATTGCCGCAAATAAAAAAGTCATAAAAAATATAATATGATATTTTATATCAGATTTTTTCTTTCCTTCTGCTATAATAGGGATAATTACTCTATCCTGACCTTTTTCTTCCTGCTTATATCTTACTTTTTGTTCTGGTACTGGTTTTTGTACATGTATTTCATTTTCATTCTTTGACACTCTTTTTAACTTATTAATAAATGCTTTTCCAACTGATGACTTAAACACATCTCCTTTTTTATTCACGGCATCCAAAACATTTTTGGCATCCTCTGGATTATTAATATCATATTTTTGTTTAATCTTAAGAATAACCTGCAATTCAACTTTTGCCCGCTCATATTCCTGCTGCGTATCAAATGTAAACCCACCCAGTGAATATTTTTTATCTTCCATAATCTGTGCTTCATCTGCGAAGCTGCCTTGTTCGTAAATGTAAGCGCCACATTAGATGATGGCTCAACGAACAGTTCTGTTATAAGATACGCTATTATATATGTAAGTACAAATGTTTTTCCCGAACCTGGAACTGACGCAACCCTTATGTTGCCTTCTGTCTGTGTTATTGCCTCTGTCTGTTCCTTCGTTGCCTTTTTTCAACCAGATAATCCAAGAAACTACGCATATTCTCAGGTAAATCGTCCCTTGAACCTTCTGCATTTACAATTACCTTTGTTGCTTCATCACCAAGTGTCAAGGAGTGGTTCTGTTCACAGATATTGTTAAATGTGTAGATTGGAAGATTTTTACCAAAGACATCTTTCAGACATATAAATATAACATATGTCTTCTTAATATGAGTTATTATCATTACTAGATAATACTAATATAATTACACTATTATATTACCACATTTATATGAATATTGATATCAATAATCTTATATAGTATATGAATAGTTTGTTATCTAATCTGTCTCTGGTATGATAATGTAATATGTTATTTCATTAATGTGAATTAATTGAATCAAATGCATTAAAAAGTTCTGAAAACGCATTCAAATCTAAAAATCTGAGGTCGACAATGTCGCTAATGCGACAGTCAGTATCATCAATTCTGAATATACAAATGATCTCTTGGGAATAAGAACCTCATCAATTACTGTAAAATCAATGCATTCTTTAGGAATTTCTCCTACAGGGGGATAGAAACATTTGACTTCATCAGTATCAAATGAAATACTTGTAATGTAATCATTTAAGGATATAAAGGGTGTATTTTCAATGCAATATGGTAGATTATAATTAATAGATAAGAACTTATGTGTTAAATCCAGATAGGATTTAATAATAAAGAAGTGATTAACTTGAAATTTCCAGTGCAGTTTTATCTATTAAATTTCACAAAAATGCAATTTTATGAAATTTCTATCTCACTATATTTTCATTATAATTTGAAAAAGTGAAAATTCTATGCTAAAATAACATTAGAAATTTCATTTTCCGTTTTTCGGAGGAAAGGAAACAATCATGACAAATAGAGCTGGAACATTTGTAAGTAATCTATCAGGCGAAATGGCTTATAAATCTTTTCGCCCGGCTCCCCTTCCACCCAATCCTCCTATTGAGATATCTGGAGAGCTTCTTACGAAACTTATTGATGCTAATAAGAAAATAGCAACACTTGAAGGATTATCATCTCGTATACCTAACATGGGGCTTTTCGTTTCCATGTATGTTAGAAAAGAAGCACTTCTTTCTTCGCAGATTGAAGGCACACAGTGTACTCTTGAGGATATCTTGAATCCTCTTATTGAAAATAACACTAATAGAGATGTTTCTGATGTTGTCAACTATATTCGTGCAACTGAATTTGCACTTGAGCGACTAAAAACATTGCCTCTGTGCAACCGTTTAATTAAAGAGACTCACGCAGTTCTTTTGGAAAGTGCGCGAGGACAGGAAAAAAATCCTGGGGAATTCCGATATTCGCAAAACTGGATTGGCGGACAGGGAAGTACTCTTAAGAATGCCAGATATATTCCACCAAACCCGGAAGATATGTTAACTGCCATGTCTGATCTTGAAAAGTATATAAATAGTGATGATACCCTCGATCCATTGATTCAGGCAGCCTTAATTCACTACCAGTTTGAAACCACACACCCATTTCTTGATGGCAATGGACGTGTAGGACGACTACTCATTACACTTTTCTTGATGGAAAAAGGTATTTTGTCAACTCCGGCACTTTATATTTCATATTACCTAAAGATGAATCGTATAGAATATTATGATCGTATGACTCAGGTACGACGTACTGGTGATTATGAGCAATGGATTTCTTTTTTCCTTCAGGCATTTGCAGATTCTGCGGAGGATGCAATCCATACAATTGACCGACTTACTGAATTACATGATAAAAACTTAAAGTTATTTGATGCTTTAACAAAGAGACAGCGTACCAGCGCCCTTAAAGTATTTGCCTATTTGGAATCTAATCCTATTATTGATATTCAGAAAACTGCTACTGCACTTGAAATGTCGTATAATACTGTGGCAAAGGTAGTTTCTATCCTGATTGATGATGAAATATTGGAGCAAACAGATAAATCTGGAAAGGCTAAGATTTATTCATATATTGAATATCTTAATATCCTTCGTAAGGACACCTAAAAGGTAAGTATCAAACAGATGACATTTAATTAGAATTTTTTATAATGCGAAAAATGCCCACCATCATCATATTTAATGGTAGTCCTTACTAATGCAGATACCACAACCTGATTACATTCCTTTGTTACATCGAATAGTTTTCCGTTTGGCAAAGGAATAGCTTCAGTTTCCAAATTAAAGCCCAATAGATTTCGGACTTTATTAAAAACTGTTGCTGATGGGAAATAAGCCTGATGGGTGGTATCTTCTTTGAATTTGTAATCTTCAAGTTTTAAAATGCCTGATAATTCAAAAAAAATATCCTTTTGGGATTTTCCCTGAATAGTTTTGTCCATAGACAACCTCCTTTTCTAGCCTTTGGCTTAATATTTTTCTATATAATCAGCATGGATTTAAGCAATAAAAAAAGCACGGAAAATCCGTGCTAATACATGCTGAATAAATAGCTCCTGATTTGTATGTCACAAGTCCATACAAATGACAAATTCTCAACAAGAGAATAAATAGGAATTACTGATATAATATGAAGTTATCATGGGTATAAACTAAACGCAAGAATATAATGATATTTTAGTATGATACATAATAAATGTATTAATTGATGTTTCTCATATACATGGTTTTGCGTCCGGCTCCGGTTTTTATAATAGCTCCTTCTTCTACAAGTTTTTTAAGTGCAGATTCAACAGAGGAGCTGCCAAGGCTGGGACATGAAAATAAGGCATCCTGTTTTGAAAATTTTCCAAGCGTATTTTCCGTGAATGATTTTACAATATCGTAAGCACTGCTCTTCTTTCCTGTTTTTGTTGCGTGTTTCTCCCAAACGTTACATCTTTCTCCCAATTATAATATATTTTGGGAGAAAAACAAAAGAAACGGGAGTAACATTTTACTATCTTATATATTTTCCACTTAAATTTGATTTATTTATTGTCTTCATTATTCTGTTCATGAAAGTTGAAGATACACCATTTTTGGAGGGGCATTCAACAGCAATGCAGAGCAAGGGAAACTCTGAAAAGAATGATTCCTTATTCCCTTTTACTCCCTTTGCACTAAAACCCAAGTGCTCTGCTGCTTTAATTACACCATATGCATTAGTTCCCTGTTTATCTGTTCCTGCAACTTCACGAATCTGGGTAATACCTATCTTGTAACCATTCTGTTTACAAATGGTCGCAAGACATGCGACACCACAATCAGTAATGTCGTGCTGTTTTATACAATAATATCTCATCATTTCCTCTATTTTCTATTTTTATAACAACGCATCATCCTATTACTAACATTAGCCAAGCCATAAAAATACTCAACACTAAATTTACAATAACAAATATACTAGTGTATTTCTCTTGGTATCGTTTTAAATCACTAATTTTCTCTTTCTCTCGATCAGTCATTCTCCATGTTGCTGGAAATAACGCTGCAATTGAAAAAATTATAAATAATAAAATTGCAACAAAGGACAAAGTAATTACTACACCCATATCTCCATCACAAAAAAGTCCTTTATATATACTAGATGCCAGAATCAATACAAAACATACAATTTCTAAGCATTTTTGCCAAATATTAAACTTGCCTTCCATTTTTATCACCTCCTTTTTTCTAGTGTACCACATAAATATTACTAACACCATATCATTTTTTATCAATAATTTAGTCTAGTTGAACGATACACCATTTTTGGAGGGGCATTCAACCACTATATTTAGTGCAATGTTTTATTTATTTTCTAAACATAGATAAGTGCTCTGTTACAAATCATATTTTTGCATAATATGACTATTTGTTCCAACTATTTTTTCTTGATAATCCGGTTCACCCGTCACCAAATATATATTATTATATTGCTTCTCTGTTAAGCGTAAAAGTCTCACCGTTCCGGTTTTAGGTGCATATTCTTCTATTCGTCTGAAATGTTTTTCGGATGCTTTCCGGTTTTGCACTATCCGCATATACACTTCCGGTGCAATTCGCAAATAGCCATCTTTATGTAAAAACTTTTTAAGCTTTGTATACTCTGTTTTGGTTCCCCATTTCTCTGTCGGACTAAGAATAAAAGTAATCTCATTCCGTAATCCCCTCCATACTTTCAAAATGTACTTGTCCATATAATAAATCCTCCAGTATAATATATTCGCACATACGTCACAGTTCTCCGATTGCCACATTCTGTTATATCTTGTTATCAGATTTTCTTGCCCTTGTGTTTACCCTTATCAGCTTCCAAGGGAAGAATAAAACAGTGTGAAATCGTATAATAAGTTAAGGTGAGCATTTTGCGATAAATCCTTTATTTTCAAGGCTTTTGGAGGATTTTATTAAAACCCTGTGGGGGTTAATAACCACTTATAAAATTGTGGTTTTCAAATTTAGATTTGCCGGAACCACAGGCTGGAGAAAAAACACTGCCGGATGGAGCGTTAGATGTTACATTAAAAGATGTGCACTTTTCTTATGAAGAGGACAGAGAGATTTTAAAAGGAATAGGCTTAAATCTTCCGGCAGGAAGTTTTGTATCACTGGTTGGTGAATCCGGATGTGGTAAGAGTACGATTGCCGGAATCCTTGCAGCAAAGAACCGGGGATATAACGGAGAAATCATCATCGGTGGCGTACCGCTTAATGAAGTGAATGAAACCAATCTGATGCAGAGGGTTGTTCTGGTTCGCCATAACAGCTACCTGTTCAAAGGTACAGTAGAAGAAAATCTGAAGATGGCAAAACCGGACGCAACGAAAGAAGAGATGGAAGCTGTCCTTCAGAAAGTGAATCTCTTAGGGTTCTTACAAACACAGGATGGCTTGCAGACACAGTTGTTGGAAAAAGCAAGCAACCTGTCCGGCGGTCAGTGTCAGAGACTGGTAATTGCCAGAGCATTGCTTCGGACAGACAGTGCGGTTTATATTTTTGATGAAGCTGCATCCAATATCGATGTAGAAAGTGAAGAACTAATCATGAATGTGATTCACGAACTGGCAAAGACAAAGACGGTACTTCTGATCTCCCACAGACTGGCAAATGTCGTGAAGTCTGACAAGATCTATTTCTTAAAAGACGGAGAAATCAAAGAAAGCGGAAAGCATGACGAACTGATGAGCCAGAATGGTGCGTACAGACATCTGTATGAAAGCCAGATGGCACTGGAAAACTATGGAAAAGGAGGAATGGCATAATGAGTGAAAATACGAATACAACAAAACGCAGAAGTGCCATCCAGATCATGGGAAGTCTGATTGGTCTGGTAAAACCCTTGCTCCATATCATGCTGGCAGCAATCATCCTTGGAACATTGGGTTATTTATGTGCAATCTTCCTGACGATACTGGCAGGACAGGTTATCATGCATGGTCTTCTGACAGGAGTAGCCGGAATGATTGTTCCGGTGGACAATATGTGGCGGGTATTTACTCCAGTAAAAACGATTATTACAGTCATGATCGTAATTGCAGTGCTTCGTGGAATCCTGCATTATGTGGAACAGTATTGTAATCATTTTATCGCATTTAAGTTGTTGGCAATCATCCGTCACAAAGTGTTTGCGGCACTGAGAAAGCTCTGCCCTGCAAAATTGGAAGGACGGGATAAGGGAAATCTGATCTCGATTATTACAACCGATATCGAATTACTGGAAGTGTTCTATGCACATACCATTTCTCCGATTGCGATTGCAACGCTGACCTCAATTATTATGGTGATTTTTATCGGAAGATATCACTGGCTGGCAGGAGTGATTGCTCTGGTAGCTTATCTGATTGTCGGTGTTGTCATCCCGATGTGGAATGGAAAACGTGGAAGCCAGAAGGGAATGGAATTTCGGACAAACTTCGGAGAACTGAACAGTTTTGTTCTGGATTCTTTACGTGGACTGGACGAGACCATCCAGTACGGACAGGGTGAAAAGAGAAAAGAGCAGATGTCTGAGCATTCCAAAAATCTTGCAGGAATGCAGGAGTCATTAAGCAAAATGGAAGGCTCACAGCGTTCATTTACGAACATGGTTATCCTGCTTGCATCTTTTGGAATGCTTGCACTGACGATCTGGCTGTACGACAAAGGTGCGATGGGATTCGAGGGAATCTTAACCTGCACCATCGCAATGATGGGTTCTTTCGGACCGGTAGTAGCATTATCAAGCCTTTCCAATAACCTGAACCAGACACTGGCAAGTGGTGAGCGTGTTCTTTCTCTTCTGGAAGAGACACCGCTTGTGGAAGAAATTCCGGGTGACGTGGAAACTTCCGGTGCAGAGAGCATGGAACATGAATTTACAGGAGCAGAGGCAGAGCATGTAACATTTGCTTATGATAATGAGGTTATTTTAGATAACTATTCACTGAAATTACAGCCGGGTAAAATCACAGGGATTCATGGTGCGAGCGGCTCCGGAAAATCTACGCTCTTAAAACTGCTGATGCGGTTCTGGGATGTGCAGGATGGAAGTGTATCGGTAGACGGTACAGATGTCCGCAAGATTCCGACCAAGCATTTGAGAGATATGGAAAGTTATGTCACACAGGAAACGCACCTGTTCCATGATTCGATTGCAAACAATATCGCAATCGCAAAGCCGGGAGCATCCAGAGAAGAGATTATGGAAGCTGCAAAGAAAGCGTCTATCCACGATTTCATAATGACACTTCCGAAAGGATATGATACAGAAGTCGGAGAACTGGGTGATACGCTGTCCGGTGGTGAAAAACAGAGAATCGGAATTGCAAGAGCATTTCTCCATGAATGCCCTCTGATCCTGCTCGATGAGCCTACATCGAACCTCGACTCTTTAAACGAGGGAATCATTTTAAAATCATTGAAAGAATCGGCCAAGAAGAAAACGGTTGTCCTGGTATCCCACAGAGTATCCACAATGAACGTGGCCGATGTAGTATATGAAATGGAGAACGGCAGAATTTCTTAATAAATTCTTAGAACTGATAGGGTATCTCCAGAAACTGCAAATCATGATGCATGCCGGATGGAACATACAATCAGCGAAGAATCTTTCCAGAAGATTCAGGAACTGGTGAAGAAGATAAAAAAGAAGATTCATCAAAGGAACAAATGGAAAAACAATGGCAATGCCATTAAGTCAGTTGTTCGAAGTTTTGTTCGATAGCTCAGTTGTTGTCAAATATCCGATATTTTGAACTCAAAAAGCCAAAAACAGATATGCCAAAAAGACAGATGCTGTCCATCTGCCAAAAAGAAGGATATTCAGTTGCAGAACTTACCGATATCCAAAATGAATTGCGCTGATTCCACGGAGAGGCCGTTGAAACTGCCGGAACCTGTCTTTCACTGCGTGGACATATTTCATCATCAGCCGGATAATATCGATGTGCCTTCCAGAATCCCTGCGCATGAAGAACTTTCTGGCTGTTTTTAATGCTGAAGAAAAGTCAAGTTCATAGAGATACTTGTTGGCCATCCCGTTTCTTTTTCAGGTTTTCTTCTGCCGCTTCGTTTGCGATAAAAATGCCGAAATTGCATTGGAACAATTGGTGCCTGACACAATAAACTTGCAATAGGCTGCTTTTTTCTGTTGAGCAAGAAGTATCTTTTAATTCATATTTAGGTGGTTTGTCAATAGCAATAATATTTAATGCATAATCTGATTTAAGAGTGAATTTCAAATTTTAGATTTTCAATAATCATGGGATAAAAATAACAGGGAGGATTATAGTTTTCGGAATAAAGCCGATATATAATATTAGAAACAATAAATAATAAAGAACGGATTCAGAGAAGGAGGACAAAGGATATGTCAATGAATGTGAATACAACGGGTACTGTTTATGGAAGTTATCAGAATACCTACAAGGCAGGTACAGTAGATAAGAAAAAAGAAACAGCGAAAACAACAGAAAATGATAAGGTCAAGAAAAATGTGACAGAAAGTATAGCCGAAAAAAATCTAAGTAAAGAGGCACAAAAAATGCTTAAAGATATGCGTGGCTCAAGAACAGATATGGACTTTATGGTTGCAGATTTTGAAAATGGTGATAATGCTAAAGATATTTTAGCACAAAGTGATAAAGAGTTTACGGTTATTTTCTCAAAGGAAGAAATGGAGAAGATGGCATCCGATCCCAAATATTATGCTGAAAAGATGCATAGTATTGAAGGTGCTTTGCGTATGTCGGATGAAATCAATGCTCAGTTTGGATTTGAAAGAGCATTTGGTAAGACAAACGGAATAGAAAACAGTGCAGATACTGATACAAAAATAACAAAGTTTGGTATTTCTTTTAATAGTGATGGAACTACAACATTCTTTGCTCAATTAGAAAAAACATCAGCTAGTCAGAAAGAATATCTTGAAAAAATTCAGGAAAAGAAAGCGGAGAAGAAAGAGGCGAAGAAAAAGGAACAATTAAAGCAAATTGAAGTAAAAAAAGCTACTGTTCAAGCAAATTCAAAAGATGAACTTTTGGATAAAATTAAAAATATTGAATGGAATTCTATCAAACCAGAGGATAATAAAATCGGTGGAAGATTTGATTTTTCAATTTAGTATATTTAGATGGGGATGATTACATAAAGTATGGGGGTAGATTCATTATGAGAAAACGTTTTTTTTCTATTATTGTATGTGTTGTCATGCTTTTTACAATGAATGTCACAGCTTTTGCGGCAGAAACTCAGGAAAATTATTCGGAGACGGAGAAAACAATGACATTTGAAATAACTCCGACAGCATTAACTTCTGGATCATCACGACATTCTGTTGGAATGTTAAATTCCTTTTTTGGAACAAATGATACAGTGGCAACTTCCGCTCTTGGTTCTTTTACAATCAGCAGCACATCTGTTCCGTCAGGCTCCACAATCAGTAAAATAGTGGTTACATCCACAAAAAGTAGTGGAAGTAGTGGAAACATCGAATTATTTGTTGCTAAAGATGAGGATAATGGAGATGGCACATTTGACAGATATACAGACAGCAAAAGTTGGAATAGTTCTCTTACTTTTGCAGATTTTGGCAATTATAATTTAAGCCCTGTTGGAAATTATTATGTTCAATTTGAATCTACAAGGTATTCAACGGGAACTGTTGCAGCAGCAACATTAAAAAATATTTATGTCACAGTATACTATCATTAAAATTTTATAATCCCCATTCTAAACAAGCAAAGATGTTGTTATTCAGTTAGCAGCATCTTTGCTTTTAATTGTATAATTGATATGACTATTGAGTTAGAATGACATTGATAGCGATAGAAAGCTATATATTACAGAAGCAGACTTTGATAAAAAAGCATTTGAGAGATTATATAAATTGAATATTATATAATCAGAGGTATATAGAACATGCACAGAGACACTATATTTCAATATGAAACAATGGTGCCTGACACAATAAAAACGCATAGCCAAACTTCGCTCGGTATAACTGCCTGATTGTGTCGAAATTCGTATTTTATCAATTATATCTGATAAAACTGGATTTGCGGTATTGAAAATCAGTTATAGCCGTGGTACCATATAGACAGTTTCAGAAGGGAGGCTGGTCTACATGATTAAACGAGAAATTTATATGAGCCGTATCCGTCCTTTTATCGGAAATGAGCTGATAAAGGTTCTGACAGGGATTCGCCGTAGTGGAAAATCTGTCATGCTGAGCCTGATCCAAGAGGAACTTGCCCAAAACGGGGTCCAACCAGAACAGTTTATTTCCCTGAATTTTGAGAACATGAGCAATGCACACCTTTGTACGGCTGTTGCATTGCATGATGAAATCCTTCGCAGAACAAAAGAAATCAGCGGCAAGGTTTATCTGTTCTTCGACGAAATCCAAGAGGTGGCTGATTGGGAAAAATGTATCAACTCTTTCCGGGTGGAGCTGGATTGTGATATATACATTACCGGTTCCAACGCCAAGCTGCTTCCGGTGAGCTTGCCACTTATCTTGCCGGACGGTATGTGGAGTTCGTGATTTACCCGTTTTCATTCAGAGAGTTTATGGAGCTGTATCACACCGTTTACGAAGGTGCAGACGAAAGACAATGCTTTACAAAATATCTGACGCTGGGAGGAATGCCCTATTTGAGCAACCTTCGCTACGACGATGCCGCCAGTCGTCAGTATTTGCGGGACTTGTTCAACTCCGTAGAGCTGAAAGATATTATCAAGCGAAACAATATCCGTGATGTGGATATGCTGGAGAGAATTATTGCTTATATAACTTCCAACATCGGCACTACCTTTTCTTCCACAGCCATTTCCAAGTATCTGAAAAGTGAAGGGCGCTCCGTTTCACCAGAAACGGTACTGAACTACATCAAAGCCTGCACGGACGCATTCCTGTTTTATCAGGTGAAGCGCCAAGACCTCCAGGGAAAGAAAATCCTGACCGTCAACGAGAAATACTATGTTGCAGATCATGGTGTCCGGGAAGCCGTGTACGGTGGCAACATGAAGGACATTAACCTTGTCCTTGAAAATGTTGTCTACATGGAGTCGCTGCGCCGTGGTTATTCTGTGACTGTTGGGAAAGTCTCTGACAAGGAGATTGACTTCGTATGTGAAGATCATGGGAAAAAGCTGTATGTTCAGGTTTCCTATCTACTTGCCTCGGAGGAAACCATCCAGCGTGAGTTTGGGGCGTTTGCCGGTGTTCGTGACAATTTCCCGAAATACGTTGTAACGATGGACGAACTGGATATGAGCCGAGATGGAATCAAACACCGCAATATTCGTGACTTCCTGCTGGCAGAGGAATGGAACTGAAATGTTCTTCTTTCACCAGAAGATATGCAGAAGTTCTTCCAATGCCGAGAATGAAAAAACAATGGTGCCTGACACAATAAATATTATGATATGTCTGTATTTAACCGCTGTATAGAAACCGGGAATGTTCTCTTAATACTGGAATGTTGGCAGGATGTCCACCCGGCGCTTGTCAGTATCCCAGTGAAATGGGAATACAGCTCGCCGTATGGACTTTTGTATGCTCTGAATCCGCCGGATGATGTTATGCAGTTTGAAAACAATGGTGCCTGACACAATAAATATTGTATAAATGTCAATGCTGTTGTGGTACATGTTGTATTCTGCGTAAATGGTATTCATGTTGTGTCTCCTTTAAACCAATAAAAATATAGAAGCATTTCAATCAGTTCACAATGTCACTTTTATTTTGTGTTATACTGTTTTATATAATTTTCTTGCCCTTGTTTTTGCCCTTATCAGAGTTCGTAAACACTGGTGGGACGATATAACGCAAGGGAAACAATAAGGGAAAGCTCACCTGCGATAAACTTTGTGTTTTCAAGGGATTGAGAGATATTTGATAATAAAATATAACAGTTATTAAATCCCTTGGAATATATGAAATCTCAATTCAAATTTTGGGGAGAAAGCATGAAATAGGGCTTATTATATTCATAAATGTATATATTATGTAATTTTAAATTTTATATTTAATTTTAGATTATCCGCATAAACACTACACTTTTAAACATTTTGAGGTATAGGAAATACTCATTTTACCACAGATTTACCACGATTGAATGAGCCTTGATATGATGATAAAACGACTAAGGGAGATAGCACAAATAACTGTGCATCTCCCTATATTTTCTTTGTTTATTCCGTTGATTACTTCATTTGATTTCAAACTTTAACGCCTTTTTATATCTCGTTTTTTAAGTCCAATCATAATAGAACACCTACCTTTTTATAACTTCTTCTGTTATCATATTTTCAAATTCCACATCAGAATAATCCAATCTTTGGATTGACATTGTAAATCTGAGCGTATCTTCTGATACCGGGAATTAGTTGATTTTCTTTTGCATGTTTTACAAATATATCTATTCTAAGCAATTCTGCAATTTCTAGATATTTTGGAGTGTTCATTTTATCCCTTTCTCTTTGAAATTTTCTATATCATTCAGAAATTGAAACCACCTACTCAATACATTATATTTTTCAATGTTGAGAGAATAGTATATCTCTAAACCCACTTTTTTAGATGTTATCAAATTTCCCTCTGCTAATACTTTTAAGTGATGTGAAATAGTAGCTCCAGTGAGTTCAAAATGTTTGGCTATATCTCCGGCACATAAGCATTTACTTTTTAAAAGGTAAATAATTTTTCTTCTAGTTTCGCAAGAGAGAGCCTTAAAACTAGAAGTTAGTTCTTTCTCATTCATTTCATAAAATTCTCCCAGTATTCTAGCACTAAGTCATTAAATTTATTTTTTTATTACACATTTGTCAAAAAATATTTTTTCTAATACATCAAAGTTTTGTGGGTTGTTACACTCAAAAATGCTATGTCTGTTATCTATAAAAATAATTTTATCACAGAAATTTGATACTAAATCTAAATTATGAACAGAAAATAAAATCATTTTTCCAGTATCTTTTAAATCAAATAATATTTTTTTGATAACGGAAGTACTTTCTGGGTCAATCGCATTAAACGGTTCGTCCAAAATAATGTTTTGAGCATTTGACATGAAAGCTCCTGCAAGATATATTTTTTGTTTCATTCCAAGAGAATAACTGGAAATAGTTTGTTCTAATGAATTTTCCAACTTCAATTTTGGTATATAGATAGCAAGCAGTTCATCAAACTTTTCTTTTTGATTATAAAGTTCACTAACAAATTGTAAATATTCTTTTCCAGTCAAATTTAAAAACATATCCTTTGTATCTGGAACAAAAGCATAGTGATATTTTGCTGTAAAATCGGTAGAAGGAATATCATCTATTTTTACACTTCCTTTATCCAATGTGCTAGGTTGGATAATCGAATTTAAAAAAGTCGATTTTCCAATACCATTTACCCCTACTAAAGCATATATACAGGAATTAGTTAAAGTAATGCTCTCATTTTCAAAAATTTTATTTATACCATAAGACTTACTTAAATTATTTATTTCTATCATCTGAAAGACCTCTTTTCATATACATAACCACACCTATCAATAATAAAATCAAGATATTCATCATTGATAATCCAATAGAAAATTTAACAAAGGAAAATTTTTTCCAAAAATACATTTCTAAAATTGTTAAAGCCACAATCATGACTAAAACAAATATCTTGCTCATATTCCCATGTAATAATGTATTAGGTGTGATTTCAGTTCTGGGCATTTTATAGTCAAAGTACACTCCCATAAAAGAGCAAAGTATATTCGTAAATGTACCATACAGCAATAAAGATATATCAAAAAATAGCCCATTTTACCAATACTGCAAACAATCCATGCACAAATGATGACAATTTCATTCAAAACAGAGCTTATCAATACCTTAGAAAGAATATCCTACTGTTTTGACTGGAAATAGGTTATAATATGAGATATTTTTATCACTGGTATATGATGTGCTGGAAATTGTATTCATAGCACAGCATAATACCATTACAAGAATTTTAGTACACTTTGAATTTCTATATAACTTCCAGATATTCTTTTTAAAAAGATTTACCAAAAGATACACAGTTATCACACTTTTAAATTAGAGTAAAAAAGTAATTCCTTATTTCTTGAAACTCGACACCATTCATTCAAAATATATGGATTTTTGTTAAAATACTTAGATATATTTGCATGAAATCTAGGTTTGGTAAAACAATTTAAATAATGGTAACACCTAAGAAAATATGATGCACTTATTTTGATAGTATATATATAACTCAGAAATATAATCATTATAAAAATAAGAACACTTATCAAATAATTATTTTCAAAAAGATGGTATATTCCATTTATCATCAGCGGTTTTTCAAATGCAAATATAAGTAAACGTACAATCCCCACATTATAAAGAAAACCACCATATTGAAAAGTAAGTAAAATATATCCGCAATATTTTCACTAACTGTCGATATAACAATAGAAATTGAAAAGATAAATAAATCAATTATTATCAATATCAAAGCACATAATATGGTAGTTAAAATTAACGGTAAAATATTCCACTTAAAAAAATATACTTGATAAAAACAGCAGATAAATGACAATATTTGTATTTTAAATAATCGAATTATAACCATATAAATAATATTTGTAGGATTAACAGGAAAATATAGTAACTTTTCTATCTGTGAATTTACACATAGTTGTTCTGGAATTCGATACAAAGCTAGCAACCTGCCTATGAAAATACTTATAATACCGTTAAAGCCTCTGACATAAATAATCTTTTAGCTAAGTCAGAAAAGAAAATGAACTTGTCATTCCTACTTTTCTGCAGTCAAGAATGAAAAATAGGGGTTCCCCTATTTTTCCATTCTCTAACCTGCTTTAATTTTCAACATTTCCCAACTCTGCCCGAAACATCAGTCTTCTCGTTCCCCTGATATTCTCAAACTGGATTTCATATGTCTGTGTAACCTTATCTACCTTAACAATCTCGCCAGTTCCAAATACCTTATGTCTGACTTTATCTCCAACCTCGAATACAACCTTTGGCGCATCTGCTCAGTCACACCTCTGATTAATACTCTGCTGTTGTTGATACAGTCAAGAAGATTAGTATCAATGTCACTTAAAATGCTGATGGTCTTGCAGCGAAACGGCCATCTTTCTTTCTATAAGTGCTGAGGTAAAGCATATTCTTAGCCCTCGTCATCGCAACATACAACAATCTTCTTTCCTCTTCATATTCGTCTTCATTACGAAGCCTGCTGCTTGAAACTGTCCTTCAACGAGTCCTGGTACAAATACTGTATCAAACTCAAGTCCTTTTGCTGTATGAATTGTCATTACTTTTACAACATTATACTCTCCGTCCTCATCTTGCGCTGAAAATAATGCAAAATGGCTTAACAGATCAGCCAGCTCAACCTTCTCCTGATTATCTTCCTCCAATGCCGTAATAGTCCTGATAAGCTCTGACACATTATCAAGTCTGGTCTGGTCGATATCCTGCTCCAATGCCTGACGATATCCCATATCAAGACATTTGTTTACTATATCAGTACAGGTATAAGCAACATATGTATCATGCAATTCACTGATTGCATTGTAATATTCTATAACATTTTTCTGTGTTATATCGCCATCTTCAATCTGCTTTCCAAGTGCCTTGAAAAGACTGCAGTTGTTCTGTGCCGCTGCATTTTTAAGCTTCTCAACAGACTTCTTACCAAAGCCCCTTCTCGGTCTGGATATAGTATACATCAAATCCATGTCCGTAAGACTGTACACCATTCTCATGTATGAAAGCACCGTTCTTATCTCTTCGCTTTCATAGAATTTTGCACCGCTTAGTATCTTGTAAGGAACTTTTCTTTTTATAAATGCTTCCTCTAACGACCTTGTCTGTGAAGCAGCCCGCACCAATATAGTATGGTCGCTGTACTTCATATTCTTAGCGACATTATCAAGAATAGTATCAGCTATCCACAAAGACTCATTCTTCTCGGTGTCAGGTGCATTAAATACCGGCTTATGGCCATCTGGTCTGTTAGAAATCATCTGCTTTTCAAGCCTGTTCTGATTAGCAGATATAAGTGACTTAGCCACATTTACAATCTGAGGAGTACTCCTGAAATTCTCAGTAAGTGAATAATCCTGCAGATTTTCATGTGTTTTGTCAAAATTAATCATGTATTCAGGGTCAGAACCGCGCCATGTATATATATTCTGGTCGTCATCACCTACCACAAACAGATTCTGATACAATCCACTTAGAATGTGAAGCATGTCCTGTTTCATATTGACATCCTGATACTCATCGCACAGTACATACTGGCACTTTTCCTGCCAGCGAATCCGCACATCTTCATTCCTGTTTAAAATATATAAAGTGAAATTAATAAGGTCTTCAAAGTCCAGAGCATAATTGTCACACTGTCTCTTAAGATAATTATAGAAAACCTTTTTATCCACATTTTTCTCGCTGGAAGCCCTTCTTTTAAGCTCTGTCTTATCAACGCCTGCCATAAGCTCAACATAGGACATATCCTGCTTGGTTATGTCTATATCACTCATTATCTTCTTCGCAGTATTGTCCTTGAGCGATATTCCCATATCCTCTGCCACGTCCTTTATCATCTCCAGCTCTGCCTTCTTATCAAGAATCGTGAATGTCTTGGGAAATGTCAGCCTGTGAATCTCCTCTTTAAGAAACATGTTACAATATCCGTGAAATGTTCCTGTAAAACAGTTGGCGTTATCACCAACAATATTCCTTAATCTATGCTTCATCTGCGAAGCCCTTGTTTGTAAATGTAAGCGCCACAATAGATGATGGCTCAACGAACAGTTCTGTTATAAGATATGCTATTCTATATGTAAGTACAAATGTTTTTCCGAACCTGGAACTGACGCAACCCTTATGTTGCCTTCTGTCTGTGTTATTGCCTCTGTCTGTTCCTTCGTTGCTCTTTCTGGTATGTTCATAGTCCTCTTTACCTGTAAATATTTAGTATACCTTTGGTATCTCTCCATCAATTCCATACATTTGTTTAAATGTATCTATATCCCCAGTCTGCTTAATCAGCATTATCTCCTCTATCTTACCGGTATGGATATCCTGAAATCCCGCAACCTGCTCCCCTGTGCATATGCTTGTCTTCAGTACTGGTTTCTTATTCATTTTATCATAGGATTGTGTGTGTTTCTTTCTAAATATACTCATGATTTATAACTCCAAAGCCTGCCTGCTTGTATATATGGTGGTCACTCTGATGTTAAAAGTGACCACTTGTGACCCCTAGTGAACACTTAATCATAAAAGTGACCACATACTAGTCACTCTGATGTTAAAAGTAATTACTAATTTTTCTATTTTTTGTTTTATAAAGAGTATTATTTCTTTCTCCTACTTTTTCTATCAAACCTGCTTTCATCATTTTATCTATTAGCTTTCTTGCTCCAGTTCTGGATTTATAATCATTATATAAATTTTGCAACAACCTCAAGCTCTTTTCTCTTAGGTCTTTCAGGTGGCTCCTGTCCCCTGTAGCCAACAGCAATAACAGACACAACATTTTCACTGTCTGGAATATTAAGCAATTCTCTTAACGCCTCACCATCTCTAATGCCCATTACCAGAGTATCAAGCCCCAGTTCAGCAGCTTTAAGAAGCAGATTATCATTCTGCAGACCAAGGTCATAATAGCCCCAGCCGTCACCAGCCTCATTAACCGGACTGCCTGTATTCTTATCAAAGCCGACCATTCCCTTTACAAATGTTGTAACTATATATGCGCCTGCTCCTTCCGAATTAGCCTGATTAAATTCCGGAAGACATTTTTCTCTAAGTTCTTTCACCGCATTTTCAGATAATACACAGTAATATCTTGATGTCTGCAGATTCTTCCATGAAGGTGCATATGACGCAGCCTTAATAAGTTCCTCAAGCTGTTCCTTAGTAACCTTTCTCTCTGGATTATAATTTCTTATGCTTCTTCTTTTCTCCATTACTGCCTGTAATTCCATATGTATACCTCTTTTCTCTGATTATAGTTACCAATGTTTCCGCTCAATATGCATTTGCGTCCTAACTTTCAGTTAATACTGCCACTACATCAATTTCGCCTGTCACTATTTATGTAATAATCTATTATACCAGTACTATTTTAAAACAATTAATCCTTATTTTTATCCCATAAAATATTCACATTGCTTATAATATTCGGACGCTCTTTGTATTCTCCTATTGCATATCCATTAGCCCTGTCCTCAAATACACCTGATTTCAGTTCATAATGAAAATGTTTTATCATCTTCTGCGACAAATCCTGATTCAATGTGTCTAACATATAATTCAACATCAAAAATGTCCATTCGTTTCTTCCACATCTTTAGCTCTATAATAATCATCTGTCCCTGGAAGTATTCCAGTATCAAACAGAGAAGCCGTCTGCTCTGGTGTCAGAGTACTTCCTTCAATCTTATTGGAATTATATGCCATTCTTTAAAATTGTCCATTGCTTCCATCCTCAACATTGTATACATTTTATTATATCATATACTCTCACTTATTCTTCATCTTCGCCAGACTATCCTCATTAGCTCTCTTCTTAAGATTCCTTGTCGCATCTGAAAAGCTGTCTCTTTCTCACCATATGTAAGCTGCAGATCGTATTCCAATGGAAGCCATGTGCTTATATCTGCTTCGTTATGCTGAATCACAACTTCCATCTTATCTAATGCCTTATATAACTTTGCCTCTGTTGTCTTTCTCTCCTTCATCTCGGCAAAAGTTCTGCAAGCTCTGTCCTGTATGGCTCTGGCAGAGAATCAATCCACTCTTTGATTACATTTTCTTCTGTATTCTCGTCATCAGAAGTCTTGTCAAATGCTGGAATATCTCCTGTAAATGCTTCCCCAAAATCATGCATCATACACATTAATATAACTTTATTAATATCCACATCAGGAAATTCATCTTTCATGAAATATGCCATAAATGCCAGCCTCCAGCTATGTTCAGCAACGCTTTCATGCCTACCGGAAGATGTCCATGAATGGCGTGTATTATTCTTTAGTTTCTCTGCCCTGTCAAGCAATTCCATGTATCTGTTAATATCCATATCTAATAATCCTTAAAATGCCTCCTCTAAGTAAGTTCATATCCCTTTAACTGCTTTCTGTATGTTCTATACTCCGGACAGTATTTTTCAACCTCCGCCCAGAATTCTGCCGAATGATTCATATGCCTTCTGTGCGAAAGCTCATGCACGATTACATAATCCATCAGCTCCTGCGGCATATAATACAACTGGTAGTTGAAATTCACATTGCCTTTAGAACTACAGCTTCCCCACCTTGTTTTCTGGTTACGGATAGTTATTCTTCCAACGCTCACATTCATTATATCACAGTAATACTGTACTCTCTTTTCAAATGTATCCTTTATATTATCAAGTTCCTGATTCGACAGACATTCAATACCCGGCGCACCTGTACCGTGTCTGTTATCTGATTTCTGTCTGACAAAATCCAGTTTCTTCCTGATCCATTCATCATGTTCTTCTATAAATCGGTTAATCGCTGCTGATGACATTCGCAATGGAGTTCTTACTATCACTTTCCCATCTGCGTGAACCTCTATTCCTATTGTTCTTCTTCTGGATTTTATTACCTGTATGTTCATGATTCTACCTTGTAAATGCTTTATCTTCCCACAACCTTCTTAAGATATTCATTTTTCAGCTTATTCTGCTCTTCAAGCCTCTTATTTTCATCTTTTAAATGCTGTATATATTCCCGTGTCAGTTTAACACCTCCACGAACCGCTATGTCTTCATGCTTTTCCATCTCATCAAGCCACTGGAATAATGACTTTTCCCTGATTTCGTTATATGTGTTATCTTCTCTGTTAAACATTTTCCGCCTCCTTGCACACATCAACCCAGCCCTTAGCCTGTGAAGCGTCTTCTAACTCAGCAATTGTAAGTTTCACCGCAGAATGGTCGTCACCTGCTGCCGGATACACAATATCGAACTGTTTAAGGCTTTCATCAAGATATACATCAATGCCCTCATTAATGCCAAATGGACAGACTCCACCGGGAGCGTGTCCGATTATATTCTCAACCTCTTCAAATGGTATCATCTTTGCTTTTACATGAAATGTGTCTTTATATTTTCTGTTATCTATCTTCGCAGTTCCTTCTGTGATTATCAATACTGCCTTGTCGCCCTGAAGAAAGACATTGTCTTGGCTATCCTTCCTGGCTCGACTCCAAGTGCCTCCATTGCAACCGTGGCTGTTGATTCACCAAGCTGTATTACATGCTCTCTGTATCCTGCTTTCTCCAGATATCCAAGTGCTTTTTCTAATGACATATAAACCCTGCCTTCTTTCCACATATTTTTAAACAGTTTCTATAATACCACACGCGGCTTCCAATGGCATATATTCTTAAAATTTCATATTTAGCAATTGCTGATTAAATAAAATCCCGCGACAGTCATACAACCGTCACGGGATTAAAATCATTTATTCATATGTGTGTTTCTTATGCTTACCAAAGCTGCCTGTTCCTCGACACTGTGGTCTGCAACATTCATCTTCTGATGTACTTTCTTTTCTTTAATGGATGCTTTGGATTCTTATCCATAACAATCGCTCCTTTCTAATTCAATAATAAATGATTAGTCATTAGCCTTCAATAGCAATGTACTTCTTATTCTCAACTGCTTTAGCTTCTTTCTTAGGAACTGAAAGTCTTAAGATACCATCTTCATACTTAGCCTTGATATCTTCCTGTGTGACACCTTCACCTACATAGAAGCTACGGCTCATAGCACCAGCATATCTTTCCTTACGGATGTATTTACCTTTCTTATCCTTTTCATCCTTATCAAGTCCCTTAGCAGCACTTATTGTAAGGTAACCGTTATCAAGCTGTGCATTAATTTCATCCTTCTTAAATCCTGGAAGATCAATATCAACTTCATAACCTGTATCAGTTTCCTTAACATCAGTCTTCATTACATTATTTGCATGCTTACCATATAAAGCCTTGTCAACTTCAGGAAATCCGAAGTCCATCCAATCATCATTAAATAAATTCTCTCCAAAATACTAGGCATCAACATAAGTCATTCCTCCTTTAACATATACCATTATCTTGTTACCTTGTTTCTTTGGAACCGGGATGTTTCAGTAACCTCTTGAGGTACTTTCCTTTACTTTCGTACCTCTTTTGGTTCCCTTCCTTTGTTCTTGGCTATGTTATATACCTTTTATTAGCACTGTCAAGTGGTGAGTGCTAATTTTTATTTTCCAATTATAAAATCCCGCAACCCCAGTATTTACATGGGATTGCGGAATTATAAAATATTTATAAACTATATTTTTCAGTCGTTTCAAAAGAAAATTATATAATTCTTTATTAAGTTCTCCGTTCTTTTCCTCATCTTCCATATATTCAGGAAGCGGCATATTTGTATCACATTCTCCACATATATCAATACCTAAAACCTTCTGGTTTCTTATAATTATCCCAAGCATATGCTCTAATGTCCCAAGCTTCATATGTCCCTGACTCCAATTGGTTTCACTTATGCTTTCATCAAGAACATCCTTATCAATAGATATGTATACAGGAACTGATAAATCAATCTGGTTTGTTTTAGATTCCATTGCTTCGGCTCTTATCTCCTGTGCTGAATATGTTATAAGTTTATTACTTCTTAACCCAATCGCATTAATATCTTTCTTCTCTGGTCCCACTAGAATAAGCTGGCAAATATACGGATTGTCTTTAATCACCTTTCCTGCCCAGTCTCCGCCTTGTTAATCCTTCAATCATAGGTTTTGCATATCGGTATGGTGATCAAATACAACTAAAGAAAACGGTTCCTTAATTCTGTCAGTCATTATCTTAGTAACATAATGGTAGTTACCCGAATCAAGAAAATGTATTCCATGAATTCCAACAGAATCAACTCTTTCACCTATCTGTTTTTCAGCTTCGTCTGATACATACATATCACATCCTGTAATATCAGTGCAGTCTATCCATGTAAGTGATGTTTTTCCTTAGCAAATTCATCATCATATACACCTGTGAAATCAAGAATAAAATTGTTGTTTTCTCTCTTTGCATTATACAATCACCTCAATGGATGTTACTTTTTCTCAAATTCCTCGCTTATCTTCTCCACAAGATTATTCTTTGCAAGTCCATAAGCAATCTTAACTGTATTATACACTGTTTTGTCCGTTGCTGCTCCATGTCCCTTAACAACCGGCTTCTTAACGCCTAGAAGAATTGCTCCGCCTTCATTGTTGTAATCAAACTTTGGCTCAAGTCTGCCAATAAATGCCTCTAGCTGTGCCTTTTGGGTATCAGATGCACCTGCTGCTGCCCTTCTTATATCATCAAACACAACCTTTGCTGTTCCCTCGATTGATTTAAGAAGCACATTTCCTGCAAATCCATCACATACAACAACATCTGCGTTGCCGTCTAACACTTCTTTGCCTTCAATATTACCTGTGAAATTAAAACCACATTTTTCTAAAAGCTCATGAGCTTCCTTAATAACATCACTTCCCTTTCCAGCTTCAATGCCATTAGAAAGTGTTGCAACTGTCGGATTCTCAATTCCGAGTGTCTTCATGTAAGCTACACCGAGTCTTGCAAAATCGACAAAACGGTCTGCCTTGCAGTCAATATTAGCACCGCAGTCAACTATACAGAATGGCTTGTCATTACGGCCATTAAGAACTACTGAAAGTGCCGGTCTTGTCGCATTTAACTTGCCAAGTATAAGGATAGAACTTATAAGCACAACTCCTGTTGCACCACATGTCACGAATCCACCGATATCCTCATTCATGCGGCACATTTTAAGTCCCTTGATTAAGGACGAATCAGTCTTATCGTGGTAAGCGTCAACCGGGTCATCATAATTAGTTATCTCCTGTGTGCAGTCCACTATCTCAAGCTGCGATTCATCATAAGTTACATTGGCAAGGAAATCCTCCAGCTCGGCCTTCCTTCCCATCAGATATACATACAAATCTTTATTCTCACTGATTGCCCTGATTGCACCCAAAACAAGCTCTGTCTGCGGCTTGTCAGCACCAAGCAAATCTACAACTATCTTTATCAAATCTCATCCTCCTTGTTTTACGAAGTAAAATCCGAGTCCATTGACGAGGAGAGGATTTAGCCCTCCTGCTCCCTCCAGAAATTATCAAGCAGATTCTTATACACTGCCTCTGAAAATGGAGCTTTTGACAGCTTCTGCTTTGTCTCCTCTGACAAATGCTTTGTCGCAGCAAACTCTTTTCCAGCCGCCTCATACTTTGACAAATATCTGTCGAGTCTTGAACTTGCACCCAGTTCAATTAATGTCTTTAACTGTGGACATAGAATTGCTGTAAATCCATTTTACCACATATGCACTCATATTCCTTAAGAAGCGAATCATAGACTGACTCTGACTCCGAATAAGCACATCCCGATATAAGAACCAATTTCTGTCCCGTCTTTGGATTTCTTATGCCGTGAAATGACTCGCCATTTTCAGGTGGCTTCTGTCCCCTGTAAGTACACATCATGCTTAAAAGTCTGTCTGTGAAAAGCTTCATCTGTCCCGGCATGCCAAAAAAATACAACGGATAACTTTCAATTATAATGTCTGCTTCTTCTATTCTTTTCTTAACTGCCGGCATGTCATCATTTTTGATAACACACTCGCCCTCAGTCCTTGCCCAGCATGAAAGACAGCCCATGCATGGAGTAACATTTAAGTCGGAGATATTAATTATCTCCGACTCGTATTCACCACCTTCGCACATTCCCTTTACAAATGCGTTGGTTACCGCCATTGTAGTGCTGGCACTCTTATGTGGACTTCCATTTAAAACTAATATCTTAGCCACGTCCAAATAATCCTCTTCTCTTTCTTGCAGGAGCCTGTGATACACCAAGTAACTGTGCTGCTCCAGGAACCTCTCCTACTGCCTCACTGTATTCGCTGTAACGTCCTATTTTTCTGTATTTCTCATATCTGTCATCAAGAAGCTTATCAACCGGCTTCTTCTCTAACTGCTTTATTTCTTTTGAAAGGTCGTCAGCAAGCTTTTTCATAAAATGTGATGTTTCTTTCTCTTCTGAAAAATCTTCCGGTTCTTCAACAACCTTTCTACGATACCCATTTTATTAAGGTCAGCGGCTGTAAGCTTGAGATGTTCTGCTGCCTCTGGCGCTCTCTTAGGATCTTTGAATAGAATACTTGCACATGACTCAGGTGTAATTACTGAATAATATGCATTTTCAAGCATCCATACTTCATCCGCAACAGCAAGTGCAAGTGCGCCACCGCTCCCGCCTTCACCAATCATTACTGATATAATAGGTGTCTTAACATCTGTAAGCTCATACAGGTTGTTGGCAATTGCCTGTCCCTGTCCTCTTTCTTCTGCGCCCTTACCGCAGTTAGCACCCTGTGTATCAACAAAACAAATAACAGGTCTGTGGAACTTTTCAGCCTGCTTTATAAGTCTTAATGCTTTTCTGTATCCTTCTGGAAGAACGCCCAAAATTCCTTAAAAGTCTTTCGTTTAAATCTCTTCCTTTTCAATTCCGATTACAGTTACAGGCTTTCCGTTAAGTCGTCCGATACCTCCAACAATGGCATGGTCGTCTGCAAAGCATCTGTCACCGTGAAGTTCTACAAAATCAGTTATTGTAGCATTTATATAATCCGATGCAGTTGCTCTGCCGCTCTTTCTTGTACGGCATATTCTGTCATAAACACTTAAATTCTCGTTTGTCATGATTAATCTTTCTCCTTATATTGCAATGCAATACTGTTATGCACTTACTGTTTCTGCATGTATTGCAAGAATGTTAGCAAGATATGCCCTCTGTTCCTGTCTTGGCACGATATCATCTATAAATCCGTTCTTTAACTGGAACTCTGCGCTCTGGAAATTATCCGGAAGCACTTCACCTGTAACCTGCTCTACTACTCGCTTTCCTGCAAATCCAATCATTGCACCCGGTTCAGATATGATTATATCTCCAAGCATTGCAAAGCTTGCTGTAGCACCGCCCATTGTAGGGTCTGTTGTACATACAACATATAAGAGTCCTGCGTCACTATGTCTCTTGGTGCTGCTGAAACCTTTGCCATCTGCATAAGTGACAGTGCACCCTCCTGCATTCTTGCACCACCTGAAACTGTATATCCGATAACCGGAAGTCTGTTCTTTGTAGCATATTCAAAAAGTGCTGTAATTCTGTCCCCAACAACTGTTCCCATAGAACCCATCATGAAGTTAGGCTCCATAATGAATATACATGTATCATTCCCACCGATAGTTCCTCTGCCGCATACAACGCCCTCTGTCTCACCGCTCTTTTCTCTGGCAGACTCATACTTTTCCTTGTATGATGGAAAATCAATAGGATCTGTAAATTCCTGGTCATTAAACATTACATCAAACTTTTCTGTAAGCATCTGAAGTCTGTTCTTTGCCGGCATGCGGTTTAGCTTCCCGCATAACGGGCATATGTAGTAATTCTTCTCCAAATCCTCTTTATTGATTTCTTCTTTACATTTGTTACATTTGACTGTCATTATTATTCTCCTGCCTTGATGTTCTCAATTGCCTCATTCAACGCATCAACTGTTGTAACTGTGTACATCTTTGCTTCTGGAAGTGTCTTCTTAACAAATCCTGTAAGTGTCTTTCCTGCTCCTACCTCGATAAATGTGTCTATTCCGTCAGCCCACATATTCTTTAATGTGTCCTCAAACCTTACACTTGAAGAAGCCTGAAGTGCTATTGTTTCTATAATCTGTGCTGTATCCTGTGGATAAGGCTTTCCTGTTCTGTTTGCATATATCTCTGTCTGTGGAGCATTAATTGTCATTACCTTAAGTGCCTTCTCAAGTTCTTCACTTGCATCCTTCATATAAGGAGTATGGAATGCACCGCTTACTGCAAGCTTAACTGCCCTGCCGCCTTTTCCTTGAGCAGCAGAATGCGTCTATCTCGTCAGCACTTCCTGCACATGAAATCTGTCCCGGACAATTATAATTAACCGGCCAGATTTCCTTGAATTCCTTACATGTCTCTTCAACAACTTCTGGAGCAAGCTTAAGTGCTGCTGCCATTCCGCCTGCATACTTTGTAGAAAGCTCACCCATCTTGGTTCCTCTGATAACTACCAGTTTAAATGCGTCCTCTATTGATAAAACTCCTGCGTATGCAAGTGCAGGAATCTCTCCAAGTGAAAATCCTGCTACAGCGTCAGCCTTAATTCCGGCATCCTTAAGCGCATTGGCAAATGCAAGGTCTGTAAGGAAAAGTGCCGGCTGTGTATTCTCTGTCTTGGTAAGCTCCTCGCCTTCTCCTTCAAAACACACCTTAACTGTTCCCGGAGCGGAAATCATATAATTTCTTTGCATCAGAATCTGAATCGTATAGGTCTTTGCCCATTCCTACATACTGTGCACCCTGACCTGAAAATAATACTGCTATTTTTCCCATTACTTTATTCCTCCGTTCCATATATATCCTTGCGGTCTACTGTTGTAAATGTCATGCTTCCCTTTGCGTACACATTGCCATCTACCTTAACTACTGCGTCAAATGATGCGAGAACCTTGTTGATTCTTGTAGCTGTAACTGTAATATCAAGTGTATCTCCTGGAATAACAGGCTTTACAAACTTGAATCCGTCTACTTTAAGAAGCACATATAATCTGCCCTCTTCCCTGCTCTTTCCACCGTCATCGATTACAAGTGAACAGAGCTGGGCGCAGCTTTCAATTATAAGTACGCCCGGCATTATAGGTGCGTCAGGAAAATGTCCCATAAAATATGGTTCATTAATTGATACATTTTAATACCTCTGGCACTTACATTAGGCTCAAGCTCTAACACCTTCTCAATCATCTGGAAGGTGGGCGCTGTCCGATTCTTTTATTAATCTCAAATATGTTCATCATAATGATAATCCTCCATCAAGCACGATAACCTGACCTGTTACATATGAAAATGCGTCTGAGCAAAGTGATGATACAACATTTGCAACATCTTCTGCCTTTCCTAACTTATGCATTGGGATTGCGTCTAAATACTCTTTCTTCTTCTCTTCTGGAATTGCATCCAGCATCTCTGTCTCTATAAATCCCGGTGCTACTGCATTTACACGGATTCCGTAACCCGCAAGCTCTTTAGCCATTGTCTGTGTCATTGAATTAACAGCACCCTTTGTTGCACTGTATACAGACTGTCCCGGAAGTGCGAATTTCGAGCTGACTGATGACATGTTGATGATGACACCGCTCTTCTTTCTGAACATTTTAAGTACTGCCTGCTGTGCGCAGTAGAAGTAACCCTTAACATTTAAGTCCATGCATGTATCAAGTGTATCCTTGTTGAGCATGAGAAGGTACTCATCTCTTACAATTCCTGCGTTGTTTACGAGTACATCTATTCCGCCAAGCTCCTTACTTACATCTTTAACCATCTGCTTAACCTGATTAAGGTCTGAAACATCTGCTTTATATGTTATGGCTGTTCCGCCTGCGCCACGATTTCATCAAGAACCTTCTGTGCCTGTTCCTCTGAATGGCTGTAATTGATGACTACAGCATATCCGTCTTTTGCCAAACGTATAGCACAAGCCTTTCCAATACCACGGGAAGCTCCTGTAACTAATGCTACTTTCATATCTGTGTGTCCTTTCTTTAAGAAAATGTCAGTTCTTTGTCATGGGCATCTGCCCCTGCTTCATTACTTGCTGAGTACGATTGCTGTGTATGAACCGCCTGCACCATATGCAACTACAAGTACATTGTTTAACTTAGAAGCTTCAACATTAGTCTTAGAAACGCTTCCGTCTGCTGCAATGCTGTATGCTTCCTGTGAAGGTATCTTTCCAGCAAACATAAGTGCGTGTGCTGCGCTGTTGTTGCTGCTGCGCTCTTGACTCACCAAGAACTTCCTTTAATTCCACAACCGGTTTTTCTGCCAGTTTGTCACCAAATACTGCTGTCAATCCCTTGATTTCTACATCATCGACAGCCTTCATTCCGTTTGCGAAACCAAATACTGCATCTATATCATCAATTGTCATTCCTGCGTCTGCTAATGCGTTATTAACTGCATTTGTAAGGCCTGCCTCTGAACCTGTAAGTGTTCCAAACTTAACATTAGAATGAGCCATTCCGTATCCTGGCATGGCAGTAGATTCTTGCACCACGCCCTGGTGCCTTCTCGTCCTCGATAAGAACTGAAGCACTGCCATCGCTTAATACGAATCCGTCTTTTCCTGCAAATGGAGCTACTACATTTTCAGATGTGACACCTAACTTACCAAAAAGCTCTGTCATTGTGTCGCTGTTCTCATCAGAACCTGTGGCTAACATAGCATTTTCCTGACCTGAACGGAGAACGCTCATTGCGTATGCCATACTTGCAAGACCTGACTGTGCACCGTTAGTAACTGTTACATTGTAGCCCTTGATTCCTGAACAGATTGAAAGGTATCCGCCTGCTGCATTGTATACAGTGTTAGGGAATTTGAATGCACTTCCTGAAGCATTGCCCTTCTCTGTAATCATACTCTGGAAATCACAGCATGTTCCAAGTGCACCCTCTGATGTTCCCACAATAATACCAATATCTGTTGCATTATCGTCTGTTACTGCATAATCAGCGTCCTTAAGTGCTTCCATACCTGATACTGCCTGAAGCTGACTGAAATTATCAAGCTTTCTATAGAATGACATCTTAAGTCCAAGTGCATCATAATCTTCCTTGCCAACTGAACTTCTTAAATTAGCTTCTGTTGGAGCAACATTTTTTACTGCATTTGCAACATATGTATCTACACCGTTGCCGCTTGGTGTAACTACACCAATACCTGTGATAACAAGAGGCTTCTTCTCTTCCTTAACTGTCACATTGCCAGCCTCTTTGCTAAAGATAATACTTGCGTTATTACCGCCGAATGCAAATGAGTTGTTCATTACGCTTGTAAGCTCTTTTTTATGTGCCTTATTAGGGCAGAAATCTATCTTTCCGGCCTTTTCGGCAAGCTTATCCATATCCTCGTCCTTAAATCCGAGTGTTGGAACTACTGTATTAGTTGTAAGTGCCTTGATTGAAAATACTGCTTCAATTGCTCCTGCTGCACCGAGACAGTGTCCTGTCATAGCCTTTGTTGAGCTTACTGAAAGATTATTGTTCTCGCCGTCAAATATTGTATGTAATGATAAGAATTCTGCATCATCGTTCTTAGCTGTTCCTGTTCCATGTGCATTAACATATCCGATGTCCGATTTCTTCAATCCTGAATTCTTAATTGCTCTGTTAATAGCCTCCATCTGACCTTCTCCATCTGGTCTAGGAGCTGTGATATGGTGTGCGTCACTGCTGACACCAGCACCTAATACTTCACAATACATTTTTGCATTTCTTGCCTTAGCATGCTCGTAGCTTTCTACTACTACGACACCTGAACCTTCACCAAGTGTAATTCCTGTACATCTGTTGAATGGTGAACAGCCATCTGCGTCAAGTGCATGAAGTGATAAGAATCCGGCATATGGTACTGCTGCAAATGTGTCTGAACCACCTGCAAGTACTACATCTGCCTTGCCTGCTCTGATAAGCTCGCATGCGTATGCGATACTGATTGTTCCGGCTGCGCATGCATTTGCAATATTAGTAACAACACCGCCTGCATGGCACTGACCTGCAACCTGAGGTGCTATTGATGAGATTGGCATCTTAGTTACATCACTTGCTTTCTTGCCATGCTCATAATAATCAGATATGCTGACTGCACCACCGACACAGCTTCCGATGATAACTGAAGCCTTAGGATCTCCTGCAAAATCATCAAGTCCTGCGTCCTTCATTGCCTCGCCAGTTGCCTTGATACAAAGCTGTGCTGAACGGTCTGCATCTTCGCTTCCCTCAAAATCTCCAAGTGTGTCGCACTTAACTTCTGCTGCAAGGTCTGCGTAACAGTCTGTTGTATCAAGTGTTGTTGTTTTATGTATTCCTGAAACCGAATTAATGGCATTATTCCATGCTTCATCTACTGAATTACCGATAGCACATATCATTCCAAGACCTGTAATGACTGCGCGGTTATTATTCTCTGTCATAATTGCTCCTTTATTGTTATTTTCATAATTTCTTATAATACTTTTTGGGGGGTGGAGTGTGTAGTTGTCTTTGTTTTGGACTTTGTGAGGCATGTTCTTGCTTGTTATGCCCAATCTTCCAGCTCTGGTGCGTCGGTTTGGACTTTTCAAGTCCTGTTTCTGCTTCTAACGTCCAATCTGCTCGCTCTGGTGCGTCGGTTTGGACTTTCCAAGTCTTGTTTCTGCCCACAACATCCAATCTGTCAATCTCGTCACACTGTTTTGGACTTTCAGGAATCCAATTCCACCAAAAAGTCCAATCCATCGACTCTAGCATTCCCGTTTGGACTTTGTAAGCAATATTCCAGCCTAAAAGTCCAATCCGTCAGCAACATCCAAGCAATCAACCACAACTTATATCCGTAACTAATACGGGTGCCAGAAAAGTCATCTGACACCCGCCACATTTTATATATTATGCATTTTCTTCGATATACTTAGCGATTGTCTCAATGCTGTAGAAGTGTTCTTTGCCAACACCTGTCATCTGAACACCGAATTCATCATCAACATAAGCAATGATTTCAAGCGAATCGATTGAATCAAGTCCGATTTCACCATCTCCGAAAAGCTGTGTATCAAACTCTAAAACATCTGCATCAATTCCTAAATTCTCACATAAAAAGTCTTTTAACTTTGGCATAATTTCGTTAGTGCTCATTATAATATTCCATCCTTTTTCTTTAATCATATTGTGCGTCCACTAAGAAAAGCACCCACACATTATATATTTTTTTGTAAAAATTTGGCATAACAAAACCCGTGTAGTGTTCGAAAACGCTACACGGGTTCTATAATTGTACTAATTTCGGACATTTTCATCAAAGTGTCCGAATATTATCGTCAAAGCATTGAATTATCTACACAGTTCTGCCTCTCAATTCCACAACATTATCAGAACTTCCTAAGATACTCCACCATCATATCAATAACCGCACCGCTCTCTGGCATAAAAGGCTCAAACACACTGAACGCATGTGTAAGCTTTTTATTCTTAGGAAAAACTACAAGTTCATGCTCTCTTTCTGCTCTTGTCAGTGCCTTCTCAAAATCTGTTGTATATCTTCGTAAGAAATCATTATGGCTTGTCACGAGCCAGACTGGTGCAAGTGAGTTCAGCAGCTCCCTGTTTTCAGGATTAACATACTTTGCGAATGGAGTTTTCTTGTAATCCCTGCCATACAGATACTTTGGAAGAAAAAGTCCAATCTTATCAAATCTTGATGTATAGAACATTCCACTTATGAGCCCAAGCGCATTAATGCGAAGTCCTGAAGGAGTGACATTTGCTACCCTCGCTATATTAGTGCTGTTCTGGATAGCATTGGCATATGTGATAAGGCATGCGCCGCCGCTGTCACCTGCCATATACACATGTGACGAATCGCCGCCATCTGCTGCCAGTCTCTCCTTTATATAATCCATTGCCATGAAAACATCGGCAATCTGGTCATATATAAGACAGTCTGGAATCAGCCTGTACTCTATGCTGTATACAAGAAATCCCTTCTTGCAAAGCAGTGCACAGAAATATCTGTTGAACTCCTTATTCCCAATTATAAGTCCTCCACCATGAACATTAATAATTACAGGAAGAATCTTTTCCTGTGAATCTTCCGGTCTGTATATGTCAAGCATATGTGCTTTAATTCCATCATCAGCATATGCAATGTCAGTACTGCATATTACGCCTTCTGGAAATGTTAATCCTGCATCTCTTCCTGCGCATGAATCTTCAAAATCTTTTCTCTGCCTATAAAACTGTTTTGTTAAAATATTCCCCATTGATGTACTCCCGACAATTACTTCTTCATATTAGATATAATAAGGTCAAGCTGTCCCTCAAATAATTTCTCGATTCTTTCAACGGTATCCTTGATTTCATCAACAGTCTTGGTTTTTTCTTCTTTAATAATCCATCTTATAAGCAATCCAAATATAGCTTCTTCATAGAAACTGCATATAATCTCAACATCCTTAATAGAAAGTATGTATCCTTCAGACATTTTTCTAATCTGCAAAGTGCCAGATAATGAATTCGTGTCTTTACATATTTTTCCAGCCACTCTCTTCCTCTTGCATCAAAGATTAGCCCATACTTTCCTATGGATTATACTATATTCAATAAATCTCATAAGAACCTTGTCCATTTCACCATTGTACTCTTCATTGAATTCATCAATCTTTGCCTGGACAACACCATCCAATACATCATATATATCAGAAAATGATAGTAAAATGTGCTCCTCGTAATACCACATTCATCGGCTATATCTTTAACTGTGATTTTCTTCAGTGATTTTTTCAGCAAGTTCAAGTGTACACTTCATTATTGCTTTTCTTGTCAACTGCGACATGTAAATCTCCCCGTTCACTTATATTTGCCTGCATATTGTAGCATATTTAATGTTGAAAGTCACTTTTACTTAATTATATTACTTATTATAAACATTTTTATTAATGAATATTTTATGACACATTTTCAACAAGGCTGTTGTATCTGATTCTCTTAGTAAGCATAAGATATCTTTTAGGTGTCATTCCGCAATATGTCTTAAAATCTCTTATAAACTGCGGCTGGTCATAATACCCAAGATTAACAGCTGCTTCCGTCATATTATCCACATTGCCATAATTAAGGAATTCCAGACTTCTCTGAAACTGTATTATCTTGCAGAATACCTTAGGGGAAAACCCATCTGCTCAATAAAATCTTATTAATATATCTTTCTGTATATCCAACTGTGTCAGCCATTTCTGAAATTCTCATCAAGCCTCCTGAATTATATGCCAGCTCTTTAACTGCCATAAGTATCTCCATCTTACCAAATGGCTTTTCCTGTCTCATCTCCAGTTTAGTATATTCTTCAAGAAAATAATTAATTCTGTCTTTGAATATCTTCTTTTTTCCATCCCACTTACAAATGTTCCATTATTATCAAGAAGTATATCTTCCAGATAGAATCTGCAGTCAACAAGATCCCGCAATGTCACATTGAGTCCAACCGGCATTCTTCCAGGCATGAATCTTACTCCAAAATACTCTTTCTTTCCCTGCCACTCTACATCTAATGCTTTAATAGGGACTACCAATTGCATAAGCATTCATTCCATTTTCTCCATATTCGAAAAGCATATCCACACAACTGTCAGGAACTGTAGTTATTTCCTTTGTTTTTCAAGTCTGAATGTGTAGAAATGTGATATTCCCTGATTCAGATATATTTCCTGCTTAAAATCCTGCGTCTCCAATACAAGAAAAGGCTGGGTTGGTCTTAATTTGTCTGTTTTATACCCATAGTGCCTCCTCTTTTCCCCATTTAAGCCAACGACAAGTTTGGACTTTTAGCAGATATATAACCCCACCAAAAGTCCAAGCCATATTACTTATATTTTAGCCTTAAATCTATCATATCGCAATGCATTTATATCTATAGATGTTTTTCCATCCACTATTAAATCTGCCAGTTCATGACCAATTGCGGGTGCTATTCCAAAACCGTGGCCACAAAATCCTGTTGCAAGAACAAGCCCGGAACCTCTGATACATTTCCTAAAACAGGAACTCCATCTTTCATCTGGTCAGCCCAGCCTGCCCACGTCCTTACTATCTTGGCATCCGCAAGATCTGGAAAATATTTCATAATACCTCTGCATATACAAGGAGCGGTAATACTGCGCATATCGGAGTTCCATTATCCTTATTGACGGCCTCATAACCTGATGAACCACCAAATACGAATGAACCATGCTTTGTCTGATGTCCATAAAAATCAGCTTCTGCTGTTCCTAACATCTGGTCAAACATATGTGGTTCAGCTTCTGTTACAAGCGCCTCTATAAGTACTCTGCTCATTGGCACATCTATTCCTACTGTACCAAGAATTTCTTTACTTTCATATCCGGCTGCTACAACGACTGTATCTGCTTCATATATATTATTAGGTGTGATAACCTGTCTTAATCTGCCTTTTATCTTCTTTAATTCTATTACCTTTTCGCCCGTAATAAATCTTACTCCAAGCTTTCTTGCTGTCTTATAGAAGCCTAATGTTGTTGTAAGCGGATTGGCATGACCATCTGTTGGGCACCAGCTTGCACATGTTACCTCATCTGACAGATAAGGATTAATACGGCGTACTTCATCTCCATCTATCATTCTTACATCAAGTCCCACCTTGACAGCCCTTTCGGTAAGCCCTTCAAGGATCTGTTTATGTTTGTCATTCTTTCCAAGTCTTAAATTTCCATCCTGATGATATTCACAGTCAACTTCAAGTTCCTCTGATAGTGATGGCCACAGGTTCTTTATTCCGTACATGACAAGAGGAAGTTCTCTCGGGTCTCGTCCTGACTGGCGGACACCTCCGCCATTTCTTGACGAGCCACCATTTCCAATATGGTCGCCGCCTTCAAGAACAATTACATCAGTGCCTTTCTTTGCCAGATAATAGGCTATAGCATTACCTATAATTCCGCCACCTATAATAATTACATCTGCTGTATTTGCCATAATTACACCTCCTTGTTGTCCTCTGCTTCATTACCAAGAATTCTCATTTCTGTAGGTCTCATTGGTGCTCTGCTTGTTGCCGGTTCAAGTGTTGCAGGTGATACTCCTAATTCCCTTGCAACAATTCCCTTAACAAGCTTTGCACAGGTCTGTCCCTGACATAGTCCCATTCCTGTTCTTAAATATCTTCTTATTTCTGTCATTGTCCACATCCCCTCATGAACAGCTTTTCTTATCTCACCCTTTGTAATCTCTTCACAGCGGCAGATGAGCATATCGTCATCTGGTGCCGGAACGAATTCTCCTATATCCCTTGAACGGTCATTTACTTCATGCATATTCAATCCTCCTTATTTTGCGTAGCAAAATCCAGCCCCTGGTGAGGGGAGGATTACGCCTCTTTCTTGAAAAATCTTGCCTTCATAACATATTCTGAAGGAACTTTTATAGTAAGCAGATTGGTTTTATCAAATGCCGGTGAAGACTTCACACTGATAACCTCTGCCGCACATACCTTCTGTCCATTACGTCCAAGAGCTATTCCTCTGTCACCCGTCTTTGGCAAAGGTAAGAACTCATACGGCATCGTAACACTTGCAAAGCCTTCTTCATATGTTTCGTCAACAAGGAAAATTGCCTGACCTGAACATGAAGCCACGCACATTCCACAACCAACGCATGTTGCACTTTCATCAACAGCCGGAAGTGAAGTAATCTTTTCTCCTATCTTGATACATTTCTTAGGACATGCATCCTGACATGGATTACAAGGTATATTCTGGGTACATTCCATTACCGGATGAACTCCCGGCTTTCTTGTCACACCTGGAAATCTCTCAATCTCATCATCTGCAACATATCCTTTAGTAAGAAGTGTTGTAGAAATATCGATTCCTTCCTCTGTTTTTCTATAAGCTTACCTCTGTTCTTTGGTGCAAACATTCCCTGTCTTAAACCATCAAGTGCTACATCAAGATTCTTTAAATTCTCATCTAATTCTGTTTTATCTATGTATCCCAGATACTCAGCTGCGCGATTCCTGCCATACGTCCCTCAATCATAGCTGAACTTGCCTCTTCAATTCCTGAAACATCTCCCGCAACGAATACCCCGGAATAGAAGTTCTTCCATATTCATCACATATAGGAACCTGTCCTCCACGCTTTGGATTATCCTCCATCTTACAGCCTGACATTTTAAGAAGCTGTGACATAGGTGAAAGTCCAACGGCCAGACATATTGTGTCTACATCAAAATGTTTTTCTGTACCTGGTATGAATTTGAAAGATGAATCAACCTCTGCTATTGTTACTCCAGTAACATGGTCATCTCCTTCTGCTTTTACTATCGTATATGACAGATAAAATGGGACTCCTGTACGTGCTACCTTTGTGCATGCACTCCATATCCGCCAATTCTTGGTGCAGATCAACAAGTGCCACAACCTCACAGCCACACTGTATAAGCTGATAACTTACAACAAGTCCTACATTTCCTGAGCCAAGCATAAGAATTCTGCTCCCTGGCTTAACTCCATGAAGATTCATCATTGTCTGTGTGCTCCTGCACCAATAACCCCGGCAATGTCCAGCCTGGAAATGTAACCATATTTTCTCTGCGCCTGTAGCAATTATTATTGAATCTCCTTTAAAATGATGTATCTCATCGCCGATTCTTACTGTAATCTCTTTGTCCTGATACATTCCACAGACTGTTGCATTAAGAACAACCTTAACTCCTGCTGATCTGCTTCCTTTAATAAATCTTCACCTATCTTAAAACCCCTTATCTTAGCCTTATGCTCCTTAGAACCAAAAATTTATGTATCTGCTTAAAAGCTGTCCTCCCGGTTTTTCATTTTCATCAAATACAACTACTTCAAGTCCTCTCTTAGACTGCCTCTATTGCTGCTGATAACCCCGACGGACCTGCACCAACTATAATAAGATCAAATCGCTTCATATCCACACTTCCTTTCATCTACTGCTCTTCAAATGGTTTGTCACTCACTCCATACTGTGTCTGGACCTTCATACCCTCCTCTAAAGGAGTAACACAAGTCCTGATATTTGGTTTTCCATTAACAACCATTACACAGTCTGTACATCTTCCTATCGCACAGAATATTCCTCTTGGCTTATGCTCTTTCTTTGTATATCTGTGTATCATAACTCCCTGTGCTTTAAGAGCCGCTGCAATTGGTTCTCCCTCATAGCCTGTCAGTTCTTTTCCATCAAAATAAAATGTTACAAGCCTTCCTTTTCTTGTTTTCCCAATATTGGATGTTCTTCAATTCTTGCTCCCATAACTACCATCCTTTCTACATCTCTTTCTGGCTGCCCGCAATCTGTCCGATATACAGGAAAAGCGCCCAGCCAGCGGATTCCGCTGTACTGGGCGCCTTTGCCTTAACAATTGTATGCTTTGAATTGTACGACCTCATTTATATTATAAATTGTAAAATCAGAACTAAACTGTGCCAAAATCTATATACATAAACAAGTCTTGATTGTAATATGTTCGTAAGATTTTTTATTTACCTGACTATCAAAATAAATTTACATAAATTTCATGCATTCTTTTCCATAATGTGCTAGACAAATGTATTAAAAGGTGTTACTTTCTTATAGGACTAAAGGACTATTTATATTCGGATTTATTATTCGGATATAAAGCATTTATGAAAGGAAAATTAATGAACAAGTACGGACATGTAACCGTAACCAAAGACTTACCCCTAAGCTTAAGAAAAGACATGATTTTGCTTTGAGACTTGGAAGTATTATGCCGGATATTCTTCTGCATACATATATTAAGGGACATACATGGGATTCTTCCTACAATAAAGTTTCAAGAAGGCTGCAGCGTCTTGAAAGACATGGCAGAATGAACTGTTTTTCTTTTTTGTCTTTAGGCTATGCCTTACATTACATAGAAGATTACTTTACATTTCCACATAACTCATGGTATCCAGAACCGATGTCTGAGCATGTGTTATATGAAATTAAGTTCATGAATTATATAAGAGAAAACAAGAACGATATTAACAAACCTCTGATATCTAATAATGGTCGCGGTGTGTCTGCTGACAGAATGTTAGATTATCTCATAACTAACCACAAACAGTATGCTGCTAACGAGCAGGGCTTCGATAATGACTATAGTTTCATTACTTCCGTTGGATATGCATTTGTTACCAACTATGTTAAGCTGTTCATGATTAACAGCGGCAAGGATATCGTTATTGATATGAATGAAGATTATGTAGCACTTAATTCTAATATTTAATGCTTTTCACTTAATCATTAAAATTGTACTTCAAAAAGCACAATCACAACAAAGCCAGTGTCCAACTATCTGAATAGCTGATAAACACTGACTTTGTGACCTTTTTAGTAGAATTGTAAAGTTCTAATACAATCAAAGTATTGCTTGTTTTGTTATAATCCGTGTGTTATATTAGACATGTAAATGGTTTTTGCTCAAATCATTGCAGGGCTTACCCTCTTCCTTGGGTAGGCCTTTTTTATTTCTCGTCATTTTGGGGTGTATTTACACCTCTTACCCTTGTAGATACTACAGCTCCTAAAGGAACCATATTTACAGTCACCTGACCATCAGCTTTTCGTGTAATCAGTGTACCACCTCTCTGTATATAACTCTTATCAATGTCTTTATATCCAAGATAATCTATCGACATTCCATATGTCATCTGGATTCCCTTATATATAAGTGAAAGTGTATTCAGATGGTCATGTCCGCAAAACATCCATTTAATAGCACCATTCTGCACTGCTTTGTTAAAAAATGTTCCTTCAAACTTTGAAATTCCAAAATGCTCATTCTTCTCAGCAATACTGCCATGCTGATATAAAACGCTTTTATCACCAAGCTTCATCTTACGGTATGCTTCCTTAAATTCCGCAGGCGGCATGTGGAAAAATGCCATCGCCTTAATATCCGGATTACATTTTTTCAAGTCATTAAGCCTGTTCATGCACCACTCCACCTGATCATCATGTATCCGGTCAAATCCGCTGTAAAACCAGCCTCCTTCACCATACATATTAGAATCAAGCATAACAAGTGGCAATAAAACATTTTCATCTGAGCCGGTAAGATTAATAAAGAAGTTTCCTACACCTGTAAGCTCTTTCCTACCTTCTGTAAATATGCAGTATTTCCCTTTCTTATAAATCTGTGCAAGCTCTTCTTTATTGCAAGTCGAACCCATCTCGCAATCGTGATTACCAAATACAAGTGTATACGGAATTGCAAAACTGTCCATGAATTTCATCAGCTTGTACGCCTGCTTTCTGTTATTAAGCGTCCCCGCCTTTGGCAGAAATGGAAATATAGAATCCCCAGTTAGCACTATCATATCAGGCTTTGCCTTATGAATAATCTTTGTTACTGCATTTAGCGCCAGCTTATCCTTCTTTCTTGATATAAAACCAAATCCCAGATGAAGGTCTGTAAGCTGCAATATCTTAAAATCTTTATGTTTATCTATTATATATGTAAATGTTTCATTGTCTGTCTGCTTTAAATTGTCTGATTTATACATACTGTCACACCTTTCTTTCCGGCACTAAAGTTAATACCTGTTATATATTTAGCTGAGTGGTATTAATGCTCCTATAGCCGAAACTATTGTCGATACTACCATAAGAATCTGAAATGGCAGCGTTCCTATCACTCCGCATATAGGACTTGCTCCTGCTTTCTTTCTTGATTTACCATATGTCAGAACAAGCATTATGCTCACCAGTACAACTACACCGCTCATGATTCTTGTAAGTATTATAAAGCTGCTCACTCCGAATATTGCAAATAATATACATGGAACTGTCGCTATAAGCCAGCTTACACGGTTGCCGATTCCAACCTGCTCATGCACGACATCTCTTAAAGCAAGTGTGTTACTCCAGAATGTTGTAAGCAGTGCAAAAAGCGAAAAGATACCTGCAAGAATAACTGCCCATTTTCCGATGCTTTCTCCAAGCTGCATATAAGCAAGTTCCTTATCTATTGTTCCCTTAGTTCCAAGAAGAACAGTCAGTGTCACAACCAGTACAAATGCAGACGATAATCCAAACCCTATGAATATTGATTTCCTTATCTTTCCCGGATTGCCGTCAAGCCCTTTAACGACCTGAATAACCGCCTGATTAGCAGATGTCGCAAATACAACCATACTATACAGTGCAAGCAGATTATTCCAATGGAAAGGTGCTGTATAGAATCCATTAACTGGATGTGTAAATGTTCCTACCGTCATAACTGCAACTATTCCCATAAGAAGTATTACAGCGTATTTCTGTGCAATTCCTACCGCCTTCATTCCCATAAATACAACAATTCCGGCAATCACATAATATATTATCTGCGCTGCCCATAGTGGCAGTCCGAACCAGTTCACAAATATCTGTGCCCCACCGTTAATATTGCCGCTCACTCCTATCATAATCGCAAGCCCATACACCACAAAAACAATCCAGCTGAATACCTTCTTCATAACTCCGCGGAACAATTCCCCCTCAAAGCTTTTTACAAGCTGTACACCACCGTTGTTATACGAAAGTTCCGCAATTATAAGATGTAGAATTACATTAATGACATAAGCTGCTCCTACCATCCATATAACATCAATCATACTGTTTTTCGTTGCAAGATACGGAACTGCTATTATTCCCGTTCCTATACTGTTTCCCACAATCATGCTTATTGCCTCAAATGTAGTGAGCTTTGCTTCTGATTTTATTGCCATGTGTGCCTCCTTTTTACTTAGAATATAATGCATCATTTCTAGAAAGAAGATATACACAATATTGATTCATACTTATTCCTTCTTTCTTAGAATGTTCTACAAGAGAACGATGCAGACTTCGAGGTATTCTAAGTTTAAACTGCCCTGAATATTCGTCTAAGCTATCCGGTTCATGTATCTCTATTCCTTCTTCCAAAGCTGCCTCTAACCATGCCTTTTTGGCATCAATAGCATTTGCTACTGCTGACTCAATAGTTTCACCACATGTAAGACATCCCGGAAGTTCTGGATACGAAACTACATATCCGCCTTCTTCTCTATCCTCTATAATTTCCATACGATAATTCATTGCCATATAATCGTTAAGCGTTTTCATTATTCATTGCCTCACTTTCAACAATCTCTTTTACCATCTCTACATATACTTTTTTAATTGGTTCGTGTCTGGGTATTGTAATTGGCTGACAGCCTGGTTTCCTAAATGTATAATGACTGCTTCCACTCCTCGGCGCATTCATTTTATAACCATAGCTTTCCATTACTTTTCTTAATTCATCAAAACGAATATCCTTTGATAAATTAGATATTCTCATTAATAATTTATCCCATTTGGACATTACAAATACCCCCTATCTATATTATATATGGTGTCATATACGGTGTCAATCTATTTCAAAATTATCTTATGTAATTGTATATGTATATTATCATTATTTTATATCATATTCAATATATCATATATAAATATTTTATTAAGTATAGTGTCCATCCGTATTTGACCACAACCGCCCCCAGTGCTATATTATGTACAAAAACGCGCATACAGAAAAGGAACAAACGCAATGAGCAGAAATGATGAAAACAATTATACACTGCGTCCTCTTACTATAGATGACGCTGAAGAATACAATGCACTCTTAAGATATGCCTTTCAGGTAACAGAACAGGAGCTTGCTGAGACAGGCTGGAAGGATGATGAGATTACCCAGTCCAAATTCCCAGTTCTTCAAAGAGCTGATGTACTTGGCTGCTTCAATGGTAATGATCTGATTGCACAGTTTGCGGTGTATCCACTTGATATGAACATTTACGGTGTTAAATACAGCGTAGGCTTTGTTACAAGCGTATGTACTTATCCTGAATACACAGGACATGGAATTATGAAAAGACTGATGATTCAGAGCCTTATACGAATGAGAGATGCTCACAAATCATTTGCTTTGCTGTATCCATATTCAATTCCATTATACCGTGGTCTTGGCTGGGAAATTATCTCTAACAAGATGACTTATACAATCAAGGATACACAGATTCCAAGAAAGCTTAATGAGCCTGGTTATGTCAGACGAGTTTCATGGGACGACAAAGAATTTAAAGAGCTTCATACCAAATTTGCTGAAAAGACACATGGCTGTCTATATAGAAACAACCTTGCATGGGAAGAATACTGGCGCTGGGACGAGGACGACACTTCTGTTGCCATCTATTATTCTAAGGACGATGTTCCTTACGGATATATGGTATACATGATAAGTTCTGATGTCATGCATGTTAAAGAAATGATTTATCTTAACCGCGAGGCACAGCTTGGCTTGTGGGAATTCATACATGCCCACGATTCAATGATTGACGAGGTCCGTGGAAACAACTACTACAGTGAGCCAATCGCATTTGAACTTGATGACAGCGATATTAAAGAGACAATCCGCCCATACACAATGGGTCGAATTATTGATATCAGACAATTCTTTGCCAAATATGCATGCGACCCGGACGAGCCTTCTGTATGTATACGCTTCTACATTGAAGATGACCTCCTTGCATGGAACAACGGTTACTTTACATACCTTTTTGATAATGGAAAATGTATTGAAACCGAACAGCAGCCTGATTACGAAGTATCCATGTCAATCGGCACATTAACTACATTAATGCTTGGTTACAAGACTGCTGAAAAGCTTCACGTCATGGACAAGATACAGGCATCAGATGAAGCTGTTGAACATCTGGATGACATACTTTTCCATAGAATTCCGTATGTGTCAGATTATATCTGATTATGATGCTGATATGATTTTTTAACACAAAAGCCCATAGAATCTGCTTCTATGGGCTTTCCTATCAATTATTATTCAATTTCTCATTCCTTATAACCAATATTATTGTTACCAAAACATTTGTCATATGAAATACCTGTTAATTTCTCAATTACATTTCTTGTTTCCTCAGAAACGTCCTCTTTTCTACCACCTGCATGGACTCTGTCAAGCTCGTCAATGACAATCTTACACCTGTATAGAAGAATGGCAGTGGTGAATCCTTGCCAAGCATTCCGATGAAGAAGCATAAGCGGAATACCTGTAAGTATAAAGAATCTTCTTCGTCCAAACTTCCTTCCAAGCTTAGTTCTGTAAAAACTGTCTGTAATAAAACACATCAAAGGATTAAGAATTACATCAAGATATGTTGCAATTGAAAATATAAGTGTAGCCTTAACAACTGACATATTACAAAATGTCAAATGTTAAAAAATCGACAGTTTAATAAAAATGTGCTATAAAATATATATCATTAACATTTTTTTGGAGGTATTTATGTTAAATATTACAGAAAAATCAGAAGGTGAAGCAGCTAAAGATTATGTACTCAGACAGCTTATTTACAACATTGTCCACACTAACCTGCTGCCAGGTCAGAAGCTTGAGGCACCTGAACTCTGCTCACTTATGAATGTCAGCAATAATCCTTTACGCGAAGCAGAATTAGAACTTGCACAGTCAAAACTGATAGAGATAAAGCCTAAAATTGGAGCATTTGTATCATATGTTAATTCAGATATTGTAGAACAGCTCCGCGACTTACGCTGTGTACTTGAGGCACAGCTTGCAGTTGAAGCATGCGATATACTGACAAAGAACCAGCTTGATTCATTATATGAAAATGTAGCTTTATGGGAAATGTATATCAAACGCGGTGATGAAGAAAAGATTTTCACACTTGATAAAGAATTTCACGGAAGTCTGTATAAAATGTGTGGCAAAACTGTATGGTACAACCTTGTAGAAAGCATGGCACCACATTTTGACAGAACTACAATATTAAGTTTCAGATGCAAAGAAACAGGTAGAATCCTGAAAGACCATGGAGAACTTGTAGCCGCCATCGAGAAGAAAGATAAAGAAAAAGCTGCCCATATATCACAGAGACATATGAGCAGATATTCTGAAAATATTGATGCAATCAGGAAAATGTTCCCTGAGTACTTTAATGATTAAATACGTGTTGTCCACTTTCCGCAGTCCCACACATCAGTCGCAAGACCATCGTAGAACTCTGGTTCGTGGCAGACCATAAGTATGCTGCCCTTATATGCCATAAGGGCTCTTTTTAATTCATCCTTGGCATCCACATCAAGGTGGTTAGTAGGCTCATCAAGTACAAGAATGTTACTCTCCCGGTTAATCAGCTTGCACAGACGCACCTTTGCCTGCTCTCCACCAGAAAGAACCTTAACCTTGCTCTCGATATGCTTGGTTGTAAGACCACATTTGGCAAGGGCTGAACGAACCTCATACTGTGTATATCCTGGAAATTCCTGCCATATCTCCTCAAGACATGTAGTTTCAATTCCAGCCGGAGTCTCCTGCTCGAAATATCCTATCTCAAGATAATCTCCCTGCTCAACATCACCTGACAGAGGCTTAATAAGTCCTAATATGCTCTTTAGCAATGTAGATTTACCGATACCGTTAGCACCTGTAAGCACAATCTTCTGGCCTCGCTCCATCTCTAAGTTAAGCGGACTTGAAAGCGGCTCATCATAACCAATTACAAGGTCGTGTGTCTGGAAAATATATCTTCCAGGTGTTCTCGCTGTCTTGAAATTAAACTCTGGCTTTGGCTTCTCTGCTGCCAGCTCAATAATATCCATATTATCAAGCTTCTTCTGTCTTGACATCGCCATATTTCTTGTGGCAACTCGCGCTTTATTTCTTGCAACGAAATCCTTAAGCTCCGCAATCTCCTGCTGCTGCTTATTGTAAGCTGCCTCAAGCTGCGCCTTCTTCACAGCATACACCTTCTGGAAATTATCATAATCACCCGTATAACGGTTCAGTTCCTGATTATCCATATGATAAATAACATTTATAACACTGTTAAGGAATGGAATATCGTGCGATATCAGTATAAATGCGTTCTCATAGTCCTGCAGATATCTCTTAAGCCACTCAATATGCTCCTTATCAAGATAGTTAGTAGGCTCATCAAGAAGAAGGATGTCCGGTTTTTCAAGAAGCAGCTTTCCAAGCAGTACCTTAGTTCTCTGTCCGCCTGAAAGCTCAGTTACATCTTTATCAAGTCCAAGTTCCGATAGTCCCAATGCTCTTGCAACTTCCTCAACCTTCGCATCTATCATATAGAAATCATGCATTGTAAGAAGGTCCTGAATAGTTCCCGCTTCCGCCATCAGCTTGTCCATTTCTTCTGGTGATGCGTCGCCAAGCCCGGCATATATCTCATTCATCTGATTCTCCATGTCATACAGAAAGTCAAATGCTGATGCAAGCACTGACTGGATTGTCATGCCCTTCTCAAGCACAGCATGCTGGTCGAGATATCCAACTCTGACATTCTTTGCCCACTCAACCTTTCCCTCGTCAGGCATAAGCTTGCCTGTTATTATATTCATAAATGTGGATTTACCTTCGCCGTTGGCTCCCACTAATCCAATCTTATCAAGCCTGTTAAGCTGGAAAGACACATTGTTAAATATCGCTCTGTCGCCAAATCCGTGTGTAAGTCCAGTTACTGTAAGTAAACTCATATCTGATATCCTTTTCTTTAATAAATTTATTAAAATATTATAAGATATTATGGCTATTATTGTAAATACCTTAAACATCTGTTAAAATGTGGAGTTGTGTTTGTATACACATATTTACAAAATAATCCAAACAAAAGGAGGATTCCATGTCAGAAGATTTCGAAATTTTATATTCTGATTCTAAAGAATCTGGTTCACATCATTCACATCACCATTCTGATGGAGAACATCACAGTTCGCATCACCACTCTGATGAATCACACCACAGTTCACATCATCATGGTTCACATAGACACTCTAAGCAACGCAAGCGCAGAAAACGCATACTTATAATTACTTTGAGCATTGTCGCATGTCTGCTGATTGCCATTGGTGTTGGCGGTGCTTATGGCTACAAGATTGCTAAACGCGAGGTCGCTGATGTTAAACAACAGGCTTACACTCTTAAGGCTGACCTTAAAAATGTTATGGCTGGACTTAAAGCACAGGACCCTGTTGCCACAGAAACTGCATGTGACCAGCTTGATGTAGCAATTGAAGATATTAATAAAACATTTGACAAAAAAATATGGAAGACAGCTTACAAAATCCCTAAATTCAAAGGATATATTGATTCTGTCAAAGAACTTCTTGATCTCGTTCAGGAAGCTTCCTCAGATATTGCACGTCCAACAGTTGCTGTACTTAATGACTATCCGCTTTCAGGACTTAAAGTTGATGATGGCTTCAGCATAACCACTATCAACGCATATCTTTCACTTCTTGAAGATATAGAGCCTAAGATAGACCATATAGTTACAGCAATGAATCAGGTTGATCTCCCAATGGGACTCAACAGCATGATTTCAGACTATTCTGTACAGATTGCTTCAATGACAGGTTCATATGATAATCTCAAAGAGTTCCTTCCTCTATTCAAAACATTTATAGGAGACGGCTCTGACAGAACATATCTGCTTGCTGCACAGAATTCATCAGAAATCCGTGCTTCTGGCGGTTTCCCTGGTTCTATAGGTACAATCCGCATTCGTGATGGGGTACTTACAATTGGTGATTTCAGCAGCGTATACAAGGTTCTCGCTTCCTATACACCTTCCGCTGCTAATATAACAGCAGAAGAAAAAGAGCTTTTCGGCTCATGGATGAACGGCCCAAGAGATGCATGTTTTGACCCTGATTTTGAAAGAGTTGCATATATATGGGCACTCGCATACGAACAGAAGAATTCCGAACACGTTAATGGTGTTGTTTCTCTCACACCAGCTATTATTCAAGGAATGCTTAAATATATAGGTAATGTAACACTTTCAGATGGCACAGAATTAACAAGTGAAAATGCTACAAAGGTTCTGCAGTATGACCTTTATTACAAGTATCTTAATGCAAATGCTGCTGCTACTGCTGGAGATTATGTTGATGATTTATTTGCAGAAACAGCCAAAGCTACTATGTCAAAGCTTGTATCTGATTTTGACGTCAAGAAGGCTGGTGATTATTATAAGGTATTCTCAGACGGTGCTAAAAACCGTACAGTCATGATGTGGATGGAAGATGAAGAAGAACAGGAACTTGTTAAAAATGCAGGCTGCTCCGGTGGACTTAACGAAGATCCGGAAAATCCGGAAACCGGTGTTTACTTTAGCATTTCTGATCCTTGTAAGCTTGGCTGGTTCTTAGATATTGATACTGAAATCGGTGAACCGGTTGTTAATGATGATGGCACAAGAACATATGATGTAACAGCTACTTATAGCAATGTATTAAACAATGCTGACAAAGTTAATGCTGGAAATTATATACTTGGAAGCTACGGCGGAACAATCACTGGTTATATCCATATATTTGCTCCTGCTGGTGGAACAATCTCAGATATAAAAACTAGCAATGGTGGAAGAATGTATACAGGTACTTACCACGACCTTGATGTTGCATATATGTTTGGCAACTCAATTGCTCCTGGTGCGAGCATTACAATTACTTACAAAGTAACAACCGCTGCTGGTGTAACAACTCCTCTTGGAGTTAATTCAACACCTACTCTGCAGAATTACAGATAAAAATGCTTATATAAAAACTGGCTGGTGATATGATTCACTCATATCACCAGCCATTATTATTATCTGTTTAACTGTTATTATCTTACTGCTTTCTTCTTTCTAGAAATCTCAATAACAACTACTCCTGCAGAGATAATCATTGCCAATGCAAATGGTACTGCATGCATTGTATCTCCTGTCTGTGCTGCAGGTGCTTTCTCTGATGAATCTGTTCCTGTTGATGGAACATTTGCATCATCCTTATTATCAGGTGTTGAAGGTGTTGGATTAACCTCTTCGCTGCCTGCTGTAAGCTTAGGAATAACTGTTACATTAGTCTTCTCTGTACAACCTGCATGTAAGCAGTGCTGTGACTTAGAGCCTTCTTCTGTAGTAGTAGCTTCCTTATCTACTGTGAACTCGTTGGCAAATTCATGTCCAAGGGCTTCGATTTCTCTTGTTTCTTCATGTCCACATACTGTACATATTCCATGCTTTTCACCCTTTTCTGTACATGTTGCTTCCTTAGTTGTTGTCCACTCAAATACATGAGATACAACTTCACCAGCCTGTGGCTTAACGCTTATTGCTTCTTCACTTGTTGTATCAAGTCTTGCACCAACATTATCGCTTAATACACCGCTCTTAATAACTAAGAGATTATGCATATCAATTGTTCCATCTGCATTTCTTGATGGTCTAATTGTTGTATCTACACTTTCGAACCACTCATCTGTAGCCTTCTGACCAAGATTATTGTATGATTCTGAACCATTATAAATGTAGTTATCATCTCCGTGCTGTGAGAATGGAATAAGGTCTGCCTTAGCAGTTAAATCTGCCTTAGACATAGATATAAGGCCGCTAACCTTCCACTCCTTAAGCATAGAATCCATTGTATTAAGACCTATGCTATATGAATTTGCATTACCATTGTTGTAAGCTGTACATCTTGTAATAGAGATATCAGGACAGCTGTTACTTGTTATTCCCTTTGCATGATTTCCAAATGAAACACAGTTAATAAGCTTATGTCCTCCCTTAAGATATCCTCCACCTAACTTAAATCCGTTACCTTCACCATAGTTATAACCTGCAGCAGTTACATCATCTGTTGTAAGCCATCCATTGTTGTATGCTACACAATTTTCAATTGTAACTGAACCAATTGTACCAGATACTGACTTAGCATAGAGATCCCAGCCATCATCAATATTGTTATGTGATATACAACCATAGAATCTGTTGCCTTCACCACATGTTAATTTTGCTGCAAATCCATCTGCATCATTTCTTCCTGCATCACAGTTATCAAATGACTCACAGTTCTTGATAAGATTTCCTGTTGGCCATAACTTACCCTGAATTCCTGCATAGTTATCAGCTCCACCATTTCTGCTTATCTGAATACCGCTGTTTGCCGCATGATTTACTGTACACATATCTATTGTATTATAGTTACCGCTTACCTGAATACCTACCCCTGATGAATCCTTTACATATAAACCATATACATGCCAATAACTTCCGATTACTGTAAGACCTGCGCCTGACAATACAACACCATCAGTTCCATCTGTTGAGATTGATTCTGCAACAAGATTAATTGGCTTATCTGCTGTTCCGCATACACTTCTGTTAATTGTAATCCATTTATCATATACACCATTCTTCATAAGAATAGTCTGTCCTGGCTGTGCATATGAAACTGCTGTATTAATATCTAATGGACTTTCTTCAGTTCCGTCACCAGTTGTCTTACCATCTGGAGTTACAATAATTGTCTGTCCAGCCTCACCATATACCTTACGAGTAACATTTGTTTCACTTGTTACTGTTGTAGTTGATGTAATATTAGCTGCCGCTGCTGGTTCAAATTCTGCCTTAATAGTATTGCTTCCAACATTAACTGCAACTGGAATTCTTACAACCTCATCAGCTGTTACTTCCTTAGAAATAGCCTTACCGTCAGCACTTCCTGTTACCTTTAAAGTTCCTGCACAATTAGGAACTACCGTGTATTCATACTCACCTGCTCCACATGTGTTAGAAGAATATACTCTGATTGATGGTGTTACCTTGTCTTCTACGACCTCAGATGTTGCAAGTCCCTTACTTTCTGATGTAGTAAACTTGATATCAGTAATCTTAACACCAATCTTTCTTGCTACCATAACACCTACAACTACTGTTCCATCTTCCTGTACTGATGTAAAATCATTAGCTGTAAGCTTCTGTGTCTGTGTTCCATTCTCTGTTGTTGCAACTGCTTCGTATCCATCATCAGTCTTTCTTACTGTAAATGTATACTCAGCTCCAACCTTGAACATATCTGTTCCTGTTAACTGGTTAAACTTAACATTATTATTAACTCTGTCTACACCATCTTTGTTAGATGTATCTGCTGATGTATAACCTGTGATATAACGCATTGTTGGTGCATTAATCTTAGAGCTGTACATCATTGATGAGAAGTAGTTAAAATATTTGTGTACATAACTTGGTGTACCCCAGTTATTAACACCTAATGTATCTGCAACTACAACACCAAAACCTGTCTGATTATCAGGGGTAAGAGATGCATCTGTTACTGTAAATGTTGCAGTTAATTCAAAGTTCTCTTTCTCTGGATTAACCTTAGTGTAGTAATATGAGAATCCATCTTCATCATCAGAAATCTTTCCTGAAGCCTTAGCCTGAATTTCCATACTTCCTGTTGTATTAGTAATATCTTTTGCTTCAACTGTAGCAACTTTCTTAGATGCTGTATCACCATTAGCAATATTTATAACCTGTGCATTACCATCAGCTTCTGTGATAGTTGCCTTAGTCTCCTGAGCTGAACCAACAGTTGACACATACCAGTTCTTCTGTGCATCTGCAGTTACTGATAACTCTTTTTCTGAAACAGCTGAACAATATCCATCTGCTCTATTTGCAACAACACTGAATTCATATGTACTTCCAACTGTTAAATTCTTAACTGTATAATCACCTTCTGTGATTCCATCAATCTTAACTGCTGTGCTTTCATCAGAACCTTTAACCTTATATGTTAAAGTATAATCCTTTGCATCGCTTATATTAACCCAGTCAAGATATACTTCTCCATTACCCTTGTTTTCAGCCCATGTAATAGTTGGCATCTTAACACCGAGTATGAAATCTTTTACTTCATAAACATCTGAAGCTTTATCTGCACAACCTAATCTCTGTGCTGTTGCTACAAATGTATAATCACCACTTTCATGAGCTGTAAAATTAACTGTTGCTGTTCCTTCTGATCTCTTTATAACAGCTTCTCCAGCCTGTCCATCATTATGAAGCATTGTTACCACAATATCTTCAGCCCCATTATACTCATCCACAATTCCTTCAACAGTAACAGTAAAACCATCTGAGCCTGCTTCTACTTTACTGATAACTGGCTTTGCTACTGATTCCCAGTCAACTACAGTCTTCTTATTTAACTGTGAATAATATACTTTCCAGATCTGAGCTGTTGCTCCTCCAAGGTATGCATAATATGTCTTGCCAGCTTCTACCTTTGCTTTAACAGTATTATATGTACTTGCATCTGTGGAATTTTTCACCTCTGCTGCCTTAGTTCCATCTTCCGCTACTATATAGAAAGTCTTGCCCTTTCCTATCTTAGTATCAATTGCTAACTCTCCATTAGCTGCTGCTGTATACTTTATATAACAACCACTATCTGGTACTGTTCCTGCTGAATTCTTTCCATTAGTCTGTGCCTTTGCTGATCCTGCCTTAGCATTATCTCCTAATGCACTGAACCCATCATCAAATGTCTTGTCATCTGTGGCATTATTATTAGCCCAGCCTGTTCCACATAATGTTAAACCATTATTATATGTTGTTGAAGCCAATATATCTGCAGCTAACCACTCTGCTTCTGCAGGTGTAAAGTATACCTGCCAAATCTGAGCTGTTGCTCCTCCAAGGTATGCATAGTATGTCTTTCCTGCTTCTACTTCTGCCTTAACAGTATTATATGTACTTCCAGAAGTTCCATTTTTTACTTCTGCTACCTTAGTTCCATCTTCTGCTATTACATAGAAAGTCTTGTTCTTTCCTATCTTAGTATTAATAGCTAATTCACCATTAACAGGTGCTGTATATTTTACATAGCATCCATTATCTGGTACTGTTCCTGCTGCTGTCTTTCCATCTGTCTGTGCCTTTGTAGATCCTGCCTTGACATTGTCTCCTAATGCACTAAAACCGTCTTCAAATGTCTTGTCATCTGTAGCATTATTATTAGCCCAGCCTGAGCCACATAACACTAATCCTGAGTCTCCTTCTTGTGCTGCAAGAATATCTGCTGCTGACCATGTCACAACAGAAGACTCTGCACTTGCTGTCGATGCTTTAGCAACAATGTTATTAGAGCCGGTAACCGGCATAATACTAACAACCATTAAAGCTGCCATAAGAACAGACAACATTCTTTTAGTTCTTTTTCTCATGAAAAAAGCCTCCTTTTCCTTTTCATAAATCTGTAATAAGAGTACCATCTAATAGAACAAATAGTCAATAACACTTTTAGTAAATGTTTTTCTGAAAGTCGTTAAAACTAGATATTACTTTGTAATAATTGTACAATAATTATCATATATCTATATACAAAAATGAGGTCTGGATAACCAGACCTCATTCATATGTTTTATTATACTATTTGCTTACACTAAACTCTCTTTCTCTTCTTTTCGAAAAGAACTACGGCTGCTGCAAGTAATGCCATAAGCATAATTCCTGCATATACAGCTATCATATTTCTAGAGAAATCACCTGTCTTAGGAAGAACCTCAAGCTTAGTCTCTGCAATATAACCATCTGTAAAGCATGCTCTGAATGTATGCTCTGCTGCTTTTAAGCTCTTAATGTAAGAAGCCTTGAATGTAACAACTGTTGTGTTACCATTAGCTACTACTGTGTACTTAGAAGCATCAAGAACTACATCATCAACCATAATATAATCAAATGTAGATGCATCTGCATCAATTGTCCACACAATATCTGTAGATGTTCCCTGAATAACTGCAACATCTGTTGTATTACCTTTAACAACATCTTTACCTGTTATAGATATTGTCTTATGTCCCTTAATTCCCTCAGGAACTTCAATCTTAGCTGATGGAGTACCTGTCATTCTTGCACCTGTATTAGCTGCTGCCTTGTCTGTAAGTACAAGAAGACCATTCATGTTGATTGTGTTATCAGCATTTCTTGTTACCTTATGTGATGCATATACATGTGTTGCATGATCCATTGCTGTATCAACTGATTCAAACCAGTCATCTGTTACAGTTTTAGCTGAATTCTTAGCTGTTCCTTCATAATTCCAGAAGTAGTTAGTATCGTTATCAACCTTTGTCTTGTCCTGTGTTCCAAGTAATTTAAACTGCTCAACATTATCTTTCATATATGTTCTGTATGAAAGTACACCTGTTGCTGAGAAATCTGTATTCTTAGCTGAATTTGTATAAAGAGCAATATTATAAGACTCATTATTGAATGTTGTACAGTTAATTACATTAATATCTGGACAAGAGTTAGAATCAATACCCTTAGCCTTGTTATCAAATGCTACGCAGTTCTCAAGAACATGCTTGCCTGACATGCTGTCGCCACCAAGCTTAAATCCATTACCGTTACCAGCATTTGTACCATCTTCAAGGTAACCATTGCCATAAGCAACTGAATTCTTAATTGTTACAGCGCCAATTGAACCTGACTGAACCTTAGCAAAAAGATCCCATCCATCATCAGCGTTGTTGTATGAGATACAACCATCAAATACATTACCATCACCAACTGTTAACTTAGCTGCAAAACCATCAGCATCTTCATAACCTGCATCGGCGTTACCATATGATGTACAGTTAAGAATTAAGTTATATGCTGGCCACATATCAAATTCATCTGTTGTAAGATATCTGCTAACCTGAAGACCTGTATTACCATTGTGGTAAGTCATAATGTTATCCATTGTATTATACTTACCAGAAAGCTGAATACCCTTCTGTGCATTAGCTGAATTAGTTACATCAAATCCCTGGAAGTACCAGTAATCACCTGCAAGTACCATACCTGCACATAATCCCTGGAAATCAAATACTGGTCTTGAAGAAGCTTCTGTATCAGCTACCATCTGAATAGGCTTATCTGCTGTACCATTAACACCTCTCTCAACCTTAACTGTCTTCTCAAGGTAATATGTACCTTCCATAACAACGATAGTCTGTCCTGGCTGTACATACTTAACAGCATCATAGATGCTCATTGGATCTTCCTTAGTACCAACACCATACTTACCTGGTGCTACATAAATTGACTGTCCTTCAACGCCATATGTTCTGTATGTTACAGTAAATGTGCCTTCAATAGGCTCATATGATGACATAACCATATCCTTTTCTGGAATATAGCCAGCATCTGGTGTAAACACATATCTAAATGAATTCTTACCAACATTAAGTGTTGTTGTTGCAGGCTTAACAACTGTATTAGCTGCAACAGCTACATCTGTAGCAATTGCGTTATCTTCACTATCCCAGATAGAAAGAACACCATCACAGTTAGCTGTGAATCTGAATTCATAATCACTTGAACCTGTTGCAGTCTTAGAATTAAATGCTGCATTAGTTACTAATTCTTCAATTGGCTTCTCTTCTGCTGGAGCATCATCAGATGGATTAATTGTTGTAAATGTTACATCTGAGAATGTTGCCTGTGCATATCTACTTGTGAAGAAACCTACATATACATTATCAGAATCAAGCTGTGATAATGTTTCAGTGTCATAATACTTCTTAGTTGTTGAATATGTTCCATCTACTGATTCGTATGATACAAAATATCCTGTGTTATTCTTCTGAATTGTAAGATACATCTCAGTAACAGGATTCTCTATTGTTGCATCAACTGGTTTAACAGCATTACCAATAACATTTACATTCTGTGCATATCTCTGCTCAAGAGGATACATAGCACTCTGGAACTGTTTTACTGTTTCAGTATCATTAGCCTCTATTGCTGCAATGTTATCCTTAGTAAGACCCTTCTTCTCCTGTGAAGCAATACCGATCTTCTGAGATACCTTAAGTGCTGTTGTATCATTAGTAACTTTACCAGCTTCTTCATTCCAGTAATATTCTGTCTTAGAAACTACAGCCATATAAGAATTGTTCCATCCAGAACCACCAAGTCTGTCTGCTGCCATAAGACCGAAGCCTTCCTGACCGTTTGATAAACTCCACTGATCTACAGTTACTTTAGCTCTTAATGTAAAGTTAAGTGATGTAGGTACTGCTGTATAATAGAAATTAAGACCATCGAATGATGCTGGAACTAATTTTCCATTATTACCGCTTCCCTTAAGAACTCCATTAGCATCTACTGCTCCAGATCTTAATGTAACTGAACCAGTTTCATTAATGTTTCCTTCATATGCTGAATTAGACTCGCTTGCACCGTTACCATATACGATATATCCCCATACCTGCTTAGCTTCAGCTGTTGCTGTTGCAGATATTGTTGACTTATCAGATACAGCAGCTGGTGTCTCTCTAACTGCTTCAACTGCAAAATCATACTTTGTACCAACAGTTAATCCTGTAACATCATAAGATGTAGCAGATGTTGAACCAACCTTTGTTCCGCCAACATAAACATTGTATGATGTAGCTTCCTTAACTGACTGCCATACAAGACTTACTGTACCATTACCCATGCTTGTTGCACTGCTGATAGATGGTGCTGAGAGTGGATAAGCAAAGTTAATCTTAACTGTATTACCAGTCTTATCCTGTTCATTCTCTCTAGAAGCTGTGATTGTAAATGTATACTCACCTGAAGAAGCTGGAGAGAATGAAACCTTTCCGCCTTCACCTTCAAGTGCATATCCCTTTGTTTCTGTATTACCTGAAGCATCTGTCATAACAACGCTTACTTTATCTGCACCATCATTACCAAGAACCATTGTAAATGGAACAGTTACATTTGCTCCGTCCTGAGCCACTTCTCCAATTACTGGTGCAGCAACTTCTGACCAATTTTTTCTTGTAACAACTGGTGCATCACCACCAACTGTATCTGTAACAACTACCTTGAAGATATAATTGTTATTTTCAAGTCCTCCAAGATAATATGTTCCTGCATCTGCTAATTCTAATGTAGAAACTACTGGGTCATTCTTTGCTGCCGTTACTTCTGTCTTAGTTACTACATCTCCTGTAGAATTAAAGATTGCCATCTGACGATTGTCTGTTCCACCTTCTACCCAGTAAATCTTAACCTTAGCTGTTCCTTCTGTCTTGAAAGAAACAAAGTTCTTCATATTAGCAATATCAGCCTTACCGCCAAAGTTAATTCTCTGTGTTCCAGCAAATCCGTCATCCCAAGTCTTGCTGCTTGAGTCAATCTTAGTCTTTGCACTCATGTAAAGTGTAAATGCATTATCTGTTCCTGCTGCAACAGTCTGTCCATCTGTAAACTTTCCTGCTGCTGCCGTCTCAAGCTTAGCACCATCAAGTTCGTATTCCTTAACAACTGGCTCTTCAACTGCTGCTGTCTCCTCAACTTCAATCTTGAAAATATAATTGTTATTCTCAAGACCCCCAAGGTAATATGTTCCTGCATCTGCTAATTCTAATGTAGAAACTACTGGATCATTCTTTGCTGCCGTTACTTCTGTCTTAGTTACTACATCTCCTGTAGAACCAAAGATTGCCATCTGACGATTGTCTGTTCCACCTTCTACCCAATATACTTTTACTTTTGCAGCATTAGATGTCTTGAAAGAAACCAGATTCTTCATATTAGCAACATCTGCTTTACCACCAAAGTTTACTCTCTGTTTACAAGCGTAACCATCTTCCCATGTTTTATCACTTGAGTCGATTTTAGTTTTTGCACTCATATAAAAAGTAAAATATCCATCAGTTCCTGCAGTAACAGCCTGACCATCTGTATACTTTCCTGCCGCTGCTGCTTCAAGTTCAGTACCCTCAAAAGTGTACTTCTTGCCACTCTCTGCAGCCTTTGCCTTGCTTGTGAATATACCACTAAATGAAGTAAATGGCATAATAGCAACAACCATCAGCACTGCTAAAAAAGCGGCTAAAATTCTTTTACCCTTTTTCATAAAATCCTCCTTATTATATTGTAGGCATAGTAAAGTTCCTGTTACTAACAGCATATAACATGTTCTTTTCGACATGTTGCACTACAGCATGTCCCCTATACCAAAAGTTACTATCATTTTAACCCAACCGCCGATTTGCGTCAATAAGCATTATGGTTAATTTTTATGTATATTTTCTATATTGCCAACGAATTTTGTGCAATTCTGCTATAATTATCCAGTATTAATGTACATAATGTCTAGATAAAACAATTACCCCCTGCAGTATCTGATGATACTACAGGGGGGTAATTATTCTACTGTCCACCAGTAGTTAATACTGACTGAACTGTCTTAAACAAAATCTTAATATCAAGCATAATGCTCCAGTTATCAATATAATTCAGATCCATCTTAACAATTTCTTCAAAATCGCTAACCGTCTTTCTTCCATAAGCCTGCCACATTCCTGTGATGCCTGGTTTCATAGAAAGCCTTCTCTTATGATGTCCTTGATATTGCTTAAACTCTGCTACCGTTGGTGGTCTTGTACCAACAAGACTCATATCTCCCTTAAGAACATTAATGAACTGCGGAAGCTCATCAATACTTGTCTTTCTTATGAACTTGCCAACCTTAGTTATACGAGGGTCATCTTTCATCTTAAACATAAGACCACTCATCTCATTCTGTGCCATAAGATCTTTCTTTCGTTCTTCAGCATCCATATACATAGAACGGAACTTATATATCTCAAAATAACGGCCATTCTTTCCAACACGTTTCTGTTTGAAAAAGATTGGACCTGGCGATTCTATCATAATAGCAGGACCTACAAAAATCATTGCAATAAACATAACTATAAGTCCTACAATTGCTCCGAGAATATCTATGCATCTCTTAACAAGCATTCCCTTCCAGTCATATATTCTGTTAGCAAATGTAATGACAGGAACTGCTCCTATGTAACCCAGCTTACTGTCAAAATCCTTATAGCTGTCAAGAATCTCAAGCTTAAGATTAACAATTACTCCCATATCCTCAAGTTCCATAACCATAGGCTTGATACTTTCGCGGGTCTTGTAGTCCACATCAATAAACACTTCGTCAACAATCTCGTTCTTAATATAACGCATCATTGAATGTACATTAGCAACTACAGGAAATCCCTCTATTGACTGACCTGTCATATCTTCATCAGTAATTACAATACCATCTATACGACGCATCCAGTCATTCCTTGCCGCAGTTTTGGAAAGTGTATCTTCCGCCCTGTTTTTAATAGTGATAACAAGTATACTGTTGGTACGCTTTCCTCCATTACGATGCTTCATATATACCTTGACAAGCATCCTTAATAAAAACATAAGCACTGTTCCCATAAAAATGTAATTACATACACACTTCTTGGAACACCCTGTGCAGTTTTACTCAAAGTTCATAAACAGCTATAACAGCTGATGAAATAAGACTTTTCTTCATAACAGAAGCAAGTTCTTCAAATTTGCCACGATTAAGTACATCGCCTTTAATGTTACAGAATAAAGCAGCTATTAATACAGCTATAATAATTGTGACTATATTGCCATTAAGCACTTTCATTACATATGAAAATGTATTATTTCTTATTTCCATCAGCCATATAAACCAGACATGTAATAAGACATTATAAGCGCTATTGCATCTGTAATAAATATTAAAACATTCTGAATACTCTCTTTGGTTTTGTTTACATTAACCATACGTTAATTGGTCTTACCCTCCCGCTATTTTTAACTTTTCATAACAAGTCGTGTATTAATACTTCATATTAAAATATACTTTCCCCAACTGAAATACGCTAATCAGCTCATATTTCAAAATGAGCCTTGCTAATTATTATATAGTCACATATTAAAAATATCAATATATATTTGCATATTCTGTAGCAGACATTGCAATAATGATACATTGCCGTCATAAGATTCTTTAGTGCTGTATTATCTAAATATTTATCGACATATCTGTAAACATATGCACCATACTCAAGCATCATTATTTTATCTTCACTATCTCCATTCTTCTGAACGTATATATTAACATTATCAGCAAGCTCATACGCTTTCACATTACTGATATCTATATAATATAATGAAGCATCTGTCTTTTGTGGAACAATGATATTCTTGTTTCCATCTTTATCCTTCACATAAAATGTATAATTATCAATACTATATCCGTCTGACAACTCAAAATAATTCCTTAATATTGTATCTGATTCAAGAACAAGAGAACTTCCATAATAGCTTATTCCTGAAACACTGTCTGCATTAACCAGCTTTCCTGTATATGTATTGAATCCAACCATATCCATATTCTTATCATCATCCGTCATTATAGAATTGGCAGGATTATCTGTGTTATATCCAAAATATTGCTGTGGCTGTTCCATAATTAAGCATTGCTTTAACTGCATTTACAGCTTTATCAGAATAAACTCCACTTGCATTAATTACAGATTCAGCATAATCTGTTACTGAGTATGTATGAACTTCACCCTTAACGCCATTACTTACGATTCTGGCATTTACCTTATCAGCCATCTGCTTTGCTGCTATTCCGCAAGAGAACACATACAAACCATCGGTTGTCTTTCTTGCATCGGCTAACATAACCTTTGACACATTTCCATCAGGCATAGTAAATTCCATGTACGTGCTTGCTGTCCTTAACCAGTTTATCAGGAAGATTCATGTAGAAATTCATATCAATCTTTCCGTCCATGCTTAATGTATATCCTTCTAATACATCACCCAAATCAACATTATTTGATGTAAATGCTTTTATACAGAAGTTATAATAATATTTTCCATATCTGCCATAACCATTATAATAATAACTTCCTTCACAGTCAGAATCATAGCTTACTACATTTTCCCAGACCATCTTATCATCAGTTTTCCCCGGATTAGTGCTCTCTGAATACGAATATTCAACTTCAAATGCTTTCTTATCAATATTAACAACAACTGCATAATAAGTTCCAGGATTGAGAATCACTTCTTCCTCCAAAGGAATAGTGTGTATTCCTGCAAAGTTGTTCTTCCGCTTGTACTCGCCTCAGCATGCTTAGTCCCGCTTATCGGGTTGCTGGCATCTTTAAGGTCAGTATATATATCAATTGTATATCCAACATCTGCTGTCTGTGTAAAAGATAAAGATACTGACTTAAGAGTTTCAGATGCAACACCTTTTTTTCTGATACATAAAATACATTAGCTGCACCTGTATAATATCCTACTGTTGCTGTATGCACCCGCCATCAAGCTGATAATTATTATCCAGTCCATCCTCTGCTGACATATCAAATACCCAAACAGTATCTGCAAGCGAATAAGTTTCATATGACATCCAGAAATAATCAAAATAGTCTCCCCAGCTGTTTCTTATAAGCCAAGCACCATTATTTGAAGGCTTTGTAGTTGTCGCAAAATTATCCTTGGAATAATCATCGTCCCAACCTACAATCATAACTGCATGTCCACCACCTGAGCTTACAATTCCCTGCATATCATAATATGAATTATTAAGGTGGTTCTCTCCTGCATAATAATGAGTATAGCTTGCACCAACAGCACCATGCTCCATAATCTGCTGCTTAACAACATCTGGCTGCTCCTTAACATTAATCCTGTATGCATTCTGTAAATGTGCCACATCATAATCATAAGCATATTTGTTATCAAGACCATTATTATATACTGCCTGGGCATCAGCATATGGAACATCTGATTCATTGACAGCTCCTACCCACTGGCTGAGTCTCTTTACTGCATACTCGTAGTTACCACCCTTTTCCAGATATGACATGTTGGTATTATTATTATAATACTTAGAATAATCCCCTTTGGTTCCACCGAGCGGATCAATAACTGAGTTAAATGTAAAATGTATAAGCTGCAATTCACTCAGGTCAACACTAGAATCTCTCTGACCCTTAGCTATAAGGTCAAATTCTTCAAGTCCTATAGACGAGAATGCCCAACATGTTCCATAAGGATTCTGATTTCTTGATGGGTGTTCCTTCTTATATGAAGAAACATCCTCTGGGTATGCCGATGGTACATTTCTCTGTGCATATGTTGCAATATCCGATACATATACCGGAGCATCACTATCAAGACTACTTGGTATGTAACTTCCTATATACGCAGAATCCACAGACTGTACCTGCTGCGAATAATCTTTTGCGTCAATTGTGTCTCCATTTACAGTCATATATCCAATAGGACTTGTAATAAGAAGTGCACTTAATAATAACGCTGATAACCTTTTAATTCTCATATAGTCAATTCCTTTCTCTATTCAATTAACACGTATGTTTCATAATAAAATAATATCATACCTTCATATAAGTTTCTATGTTTTCGTTAAAATATTAATTATAATTATCTCTTATCTGCTCCCTTGCATTCTCCACACTTTCCTCATCAGGTACCATTATGTATAACGACCACCCTGGCATTGAATATGTTGTTGATGAATAACTTCCAACTCCCGTAACACTTATCTGTGTAATATTCCATGCTGCCATATCATTAAGCTGTGTCTGTGCAAGATCTGCAATAAAGTCGTAACTCATATCTGTAATTACATTTTTAGATACTTCTGATAATACAGATGTATAATTTGATATAATTGCCGGAGAACAAGCTTTTTTAATTGCTGCCTCCATTATCATCATCTGGTTACGGCCTCTCTGTCTGTCCCCATCTGAATATGCGTATCTTTCTCTTGCAAATGCAAGTGCCTGCTCACCATTAAAATGATTAACACCATTATGTACTGTGAGATTTCCAGCCTGACTAAGAGTTGCTGAATAATCAAGTGTCACATCAACACCTCCGAGTGAATCAATTATTTTCTCAAATCCACTGAAATTAACTTTTACATAATAATCAATCTGGATACCATAAAGCATCTCCAGAGTATTTCTGGAACACTCAATTCCATAAACACCTGCATGTGTAAGCTTATCCCTGACACCATTGGATATAGAAAGTGGAACATAATAATCTCTTGGCGTATTAATCATAAGAATATTGTGTGTCTTCTTATTAATAGACATAATAATATTGACATCACTACGGCTCACCTCATTAATACCGCCTCTTGAATCAATTCCTGATATATATACATTTATAACATCATCACTTGAAAGATAATTATCTATAACATTCTCTTCTGTCGTTGCCACTTTAATTGTAAATTCACCACTATATATAAGCTTCACATCTGACGCAAACCCGGTGAAATCTCCCATCTCATCAATCATTTCAATACTGCTTGTTTTCATAATGGCAGCATCAATCTGTCCATGCAGCAAAGCATCTGCCAGCTCCATTATATTAGAATACTCTGGATACTCCGCCATAAATCCACCTGCACCCATCTTTTTAATAAGCTCATCAGTACTTTCACGATCCACAGCTGTTCCTATACCAATAGATTTATTATTAAGCATATCTACACTGTCATATCCACTGTCGTTAAGGACATACACGCCCATAACAATTTTTTCTTCCTGAGTTGTTGTAATCTTGTTTATCATATGTCTTGTCTGATTAAGGTAAATGCTTCCCATAATAAGCACAACAATCATAATAATGGCAATTATCTTCGTAATAATTCCTGGAACAAACCACTTTTGTGTAAATGCTGTTACTGCCGTTAGTATAACAAGCACCACTGCAGCAATGATGCAATATTTAACTGGAACAACCCTGACATTTATTAAAAGAGCTATAAACACCACAGATACTGTAAGCATAATAATACTTATTAACAGTCCAGTATATTTTAATATCTTCTTCATACATACATCCTTTCTTCCTTTAATCTAAAAAGGACGGCACATTTGACTTATGTGCCGCCTTCATATCCATAACTAATTATTATCCTCATGTCCATAGTACTTGCCATAATATTTACCGTAATATTTGCCATAGTACTTACCATAATAAGAATTTCCTGTCATATCAACTTTATTAAGTACACAGCCAAGAAGCTTGCACCCTGTCATCTCAAGCTGTTCCTTAGACTTTCTTGCAAACTTATAGCTTATATCACCTGCTCCGATTACAAGAATTCCGCCATCACATACTTTAGAAATAACAGCAGCATCGATAACACTTCCTATTGGTGGTGTATCAATGATAATCATGTCAAATGTAGCTCTTGCTTCTTCTACCATCTTGGCAAATCTGTCATTACCGACAAGCTCACTTGGGTTAGGTGGTACAGGTCCTGCAAATATCATGCAGAAATTAGGAACATCACTTACGCATATAACATCCTTAAGTTCATTCTTACCTGAAAGATAATGAGTAAGCCCATATTTAATCTTACCCTTCTTGCCTCTGTTCTTCATAACTGACTTTCTTGTATCTGCATCAATAAGCAGTGTCTTCATACCATTCTGTGCAAAAGACATAGCAAGCTCAAAAGATACTGTACTCTTTCCCTCACTTGGTGTACTGCTTGTTATAAATATTACCTTATTATTATCACCAGAGAATTCTATATTAGTTCTTAACATCTTATAAGCTTCTCTGGTCCTGAAATCAAGGTTGCTCTGTTTTACTGAAAACTCCTGCATCTCTAGTCCTCCATAAACTCTATGCCATCAGCATTTCTTTTACTGTTCTTGTTATTAGTGTTCTTATTAATATCAGATGATTTAAAACTTCTTGCCTTCTCATCATCAGTGCCAAGTACTACTTTCTCTTTACCTTTCCGGGGAGACCTCCTTCTGCTGGCAATTTCTTCCTCAGCCTGATTCATAGGAATAAGTGCAAGTGTACTGATACCTAAATATTTTTCGATATCTTCAGAACTCTTAATAGAATCATCAAGCAAATGCTGTATAACAACAACGGCAACCGCAATTATAATACCAATAACAGCTCCAATCAGTGTCCACTTAGGAACTGATGGTGAAACAGGGCTTGTTGGAAGATTAGCTGAATCAACCACATTAACAGCCTCAATATCCATAACCTGTGTAATATGCTGTGCTGCAAGATCTCTTACCGCATTAGCAATCTTCTGAGCCTGCTCAGGATCCGGATTTATTACTGTAATAGCAATTATTCGTGTATCATCTGTATTAGTTGCAGAAACCTTTTCCACAAGGCTTTCATAAGTTTCATCCAGATTAAGCTGTTTAATAACACCTTCTATAACATAACGGCTTGTAACAAGCTGTTCATAATCCTTAGAAAGAGTTGTTGAAAGCTGTACATCACTATAAGTAACTGATGTACTGTTCTGCTTATTAAGGATGTAAACCTTAGTTGTAGACTGATACTGAGGTGTTATAAGAAAATAGCTGTAAAGAAATCCTACTGCACCGCATACAACAGCTGCCAGTATTATAATCCACACCTTATGAAGCAATAACGCAAATATTTCTCCAAGATTGATTTCAATCTCATCTGTACTCTTATTAGTTTCCATCATTAATTCTCCTTTAATTATTCGTATCTGCTAACAGTCTGTCAAATGCATTGCCATATAATATACTGTCAACATACCCCTCATCATATTTTTTATAAAGCATCCTGCTGCACTCTTTCATCATAGGTGTTCTGCTGCCCTCGCAACGATGGGCATCTGTTCCTACATAATCAACAAGCTGTTCTTTTAATAGCTTATGTACAAACTTCTTAATTTCTTTACCTGTATCTCCGGTAATGCTTGATACATTAACCTGAATCTCTACCCCCATGCGGCTGAGTCGCCTGACATTCTCAATGTCATCAACCATACATCCATATCTTTCAACATGTGCTATAACAGGCTGATATCCCTCACTCATAATCTCATCAAGAGAATTTCTTATATACTGATATGGATCAGATGGCATGAATTCAACAAGAACATAATCAGTTCCGTTTATTCTGCTTATTCTTCCATTATCAAGTTCCTCACACATCTCATCATGAAACAGAATCTCATTGCCCTGGTAAAGCTTAATATCTGTTCCCTGTGCAGCTGCTTCCTTTCCAACAGATTGAATAAGTTCCTTAACATTCTGCGGTGAAGCATTACGATGCCCACTTTTAAAATGTGGAGTAGCAATCATGTGTGTAATTCCCTCTGATTGTGCTATCTTAAGCATCTTAAGAGTTTCTGTTATATCTCTTGAACCATCATCTATCCCTGGCATTATATGACAATGTACATCAACGATATACTCTGCATTTTTCTTATTATTACCAAACAACATACTATTCCTTATACTATCTTATTATTAAGTAAACCTTAAATATTTTATCAATGTACTTAGAACATGTCAACCATTGAAACGAATATTTTAGAATTTGGTCAAAAAACTCAGGGAACATATTATTTCCCTGAGCCTGTGTTTTTATTATCCAATTAATTCATAGCTTTCATTAATTTCCCCAGCCTTAATCTGAGCCATTCTTTCCTCAATCCTGCTCTTAACCAGCTTGGCGACCTCTTTTTTCTTAAGCTCGCCATACTCTGAATAAAGAATTGGCTTTAAGAAATGTACCTGTGTATCTACTCTTTCAAATGTATTGCTGTTCATGGATTTATACGAATCAAAAAGTGCTATAGGAACGATAGGTGTCTTAGTCTGTAAGCTGCACGAAAAGCAGCCAGCCTGAAATTCCTGAAGTTCATTCTTATTGTCAGTGTAACCTCCCTCAGAAAATATAAGGAAATTCCTTCCTGACTTGACCTGTCTGGTAACATCCATAATAGCCCTTACCTTGTCACGGTTATTATCAAGATCAATAACGACTGCATCAATAAGACCACATACCTGACGGCTCATAAGTCTTTCAGCCTGCTTTTTCCCCCAAAGGACACCACACGGCTTTTCCTGTGCAAGAATAATTCCCAGTGCATCATATTTGCCCTGATGATTAGGATACATTATGTAATTGCTGTCCGTCGGAATATTTTCTCTGCCATACACCCTGGTTCTTGTTCTGGCATGCTTTCTCATGTAATTAATAATCCACTTGGCATACACAAACCGTTCAGTTTCTGAATAACGGTTCTTGTTGGCAATCATTTTATTAGCCTTAGGTACAGCATGAAGCACCATGTGCCAGCTTGATATAACAGTACATTTGAAACGCAGATTAAACATTATAATTCCTCATCTTTCTATATAATACCTCTGCAGATGCAAAATATTTTTCGAAATCACCACGAATAAGTGCATATCCTGCCTCATTCGGATGCATTCCATCCTTACTATAATATGCCTTCATGTCGCCAAGTGCAAGAAAGCTTTCACGAAGACTTAATATTTCACAGCCGTTTTCCTTGGCAACAGCTCTCATTATATCGCCATATTCTGCATACTCATCCTGCATCTGCTGAACTGAGTTCACATATTCTGACATAATATCTTTATCTACTCCACTTTCAAGCAGATGTGACAGATACACTTCAATAGCAATCGGTGGTGCAATTACTGCTGTTACAGCTGCTCCCTTTTCCTGTAACAAATGTATCATATCCTCATAATTCTTCTTAAAATCCTGTGGGGCAACTCTGTGCCTGTGTTCATAATCACATCTGCCCTCACATATCGACTTCCAGTCATAGTCGCAGTCGTTACCGCCACATTCAAGAAATGCCACATCAGGTACCGGATGACTTGATATTATCTGTGTAAGCCACATTTTTACTCTCTCTGATGTGAATGTCGGCATTGCAAAATTTAAAAACTTCATATTATATTGTGCCTGCATTTTCTCAAAACCGATTGCATCTGAGCTGTGATAATTCCATGCTTCATCCGGCATAACTCCTCGCATAAGTGAGTCACCAAACATGTAATATGTTTTCATAACCCGCCTCTTATCTTAAATTAGGAGCCGGAAGAGGATTCTCTGGTGTAACTGCATCAGTAATTGTTCATAAGCTTCTCTAATGCTCTCTGTGGAATCATTGGTGCGAAGCGTAGTCAATCATATCCTGAGGGATATCCTCACCTTTTCCCATAACCTTACCAATTTCTGTATATCTCTTAAGATATTCATTAATCTGGTTTACCATTGGTGGAATTGCAAACATTTCACTCTGTGGACAAAGGAGAGCCTGATATCTGCCTTTGCCATAGATAAAATTAAATTCCTTGATAAGTGCGTCATATATCTCATATGTTCTTCCATATCCGCATGATGATATAACATAATACTTCTTATCACCCATATCATAACGGAACTCGTGAAATGCATCATCACCGATATCTCTTACCTTACCCTTGTAAGTCTCCATAAGTGGCATGATTCGGTCAACAAATGTTTTCATTGGACCCGGCATGCCAAAGAAATACAGAGGAAAACTGTATATTATCACATCTGCATTCATGAATTTAACATGAACATCCTGCATAACATCATTGATAACGCACTGTCCGCTGTCTTTCCCCAACAGCTCATGCATCCATACATGGCTTAATATCCATATCTTTAACTGTAAGAAGCTCAATCTCTGCTTCTGGATTAGTCTCCTTAAGTCCCTTAAGAACCGCATTTGTCATCTGCATAGTATTACTCTTAGGTCCTTTAGGGCTTCCGTTTACTACTAAAACCTTCATTATTAATCCTCCTTGTTTTCCGCAGGAAAATCCGAGTCTCTCTAGCGAGGAGAGGATTTGTCCTCCATAAACTTCTCAAATGCTTTAAACTGTTTTCTCATCGTGTCATATCCATACTGATAACATTGAAGAAGTTTTTCATTATTATTCTCAAAGTGTCTTATCATCTGCTCCTCCGGACGGATAACAAAGACTTTCCCTCTTCCACAAGCTTTTCATGAACTTATCCTGCCTGTCATAAGCCTGCCTTCTGTGTGCCATAACCTCACAAAGCTCTGGGTATTTCTTGTAACTCCACTCGATAAGCTTCTTTACCTTAGAATAATCCGTAGGCTTAGAACCCTCTGGCTTGGTAAGTACAACAACAATCTTATCGCACCCTTTCTCAACTGCTCTCTCAACCGGTATTGAATCAATAATGCTTCCATCCAGATAATGATAACCGTCAATTTCAACAGGTTCGCATATAAATGGCACAGAGCTTGCCATCTGACACTTCAGGAATTCATCTTTCGTCTTAAAATTTCCTTTATACTCAGCCTTTCCAGTCTCGCAATTAACAACAACACTCTCACACTCTGTCTTAGATGCGAAAATGTATCAAAATCATAAGGAATATCTTTAAGCGCATATTCGGCTACCAGCATTTCAAGATTAAGAATCTTCTTATTCTCGAAAAGCTGTCCGACTCCATAATAGCTTTCAGCATTTTCATGGGTAATTATCTTTTCGTTCTTCCTTCCTGTCTGGAAACATAGTTTACCGCATTACCTGCCCCCAGACACACCTATAACATAGTCATAATAAATGTCCTTCTTAAGCATGTAATCAAGAACTCCGGCTGAGAAAATACCTCTCATAGCCCCGCCTTCCAGTACAAGTCCTGTCTTTACTTCACTCATAGGTGACCTCTATTTAGCGTTAGCTTCTACATAATCAACAATATCTTTAACAGTTTCAAGCTTGCATCAGAACTGAATCTGATCTTGAACTCATCCTCAACAGTAATAGCAAGTAACATCATATTAAGAGAATCAACTCCTAAATCTGTTGCAAGAACACTGTCCATTTTAATAGTTGCCGGGTCGCACTGTGGCATAACCCTTCCAAAATTTCCTTTAATTTCTCAAATACCATGATAAAATCTCCTTTTGATTTATTTTATGAAATCAGGTGGGTGGGGTGTGCAGACGACGGACGGTTCACGGTTTATGGGTTTATGCTCCAAAACACGCTCCCGCTCGGCTTCGGACGCAGCGGTCACTAACTCCTGCTTCGGTGTGAGGACTTCGTCCTCTCACCTCGCATTTGCTAAGTGCCGGCGTCCTCAGACGGTTTTTCCACACAAACCCATAAACCGTGAACCTACGACTGACACCTTCCCGGATTTTATTAACTAAATGCGGGATCGCCAGCCGGAGGCTGGCTGCCCGTCCGTCCTGTCACTACCTTCCGGGCACCACCACAACCTTACGCCTGATTCCTCAAAATCTTCATTGCGCCATTTCTCTTAAAATCTTCTGTACGCACCTTAAGCTTAAGCACTCTCTTGAATGGTGGGAGTTCCTTATTAACCTCATTAACAGTTTCCTGCAATCTGTTCTGGATTTCTTCCTCAGATGCCCCGTCTAATTCAGGCATATATGGAATAATCTCAACACCGATAACAGTGTTTCCATTCATTTCCATCTCCTGTACAAGACAATCCTTTACAAGCGACTGCTTGTAGAACAATTCCTCTATCTCTTCTGGCGATACATTTTCACCATTAGGAAGAATGATAAGATTCTTGATACGACCTGTTATGTATATCCAGTCATTATCATCAAACTCAACAAGGTCACCTGTCTTAAACCATCCGTCTTCTAATACTTCTGCTGTATGCTCAGGATCCTTGTAATATTCCTTCATTACATTATCACCCTTAATCCAGAGTTCTCCGTCAACAACCTTAACCTGCTGTTCTGGATAAATGTGTCCCATAGATTCAGGCTTCTTATCTGTATCGCAATTGCCTGATGTCAGGTTAGCACACTCTGTAAGTCCATAACCCGCGCATAATGTAATTCCTAATTCACGGCACTCTGCCATCTGTCTTGGAGGAACAGGTGCAGCTCCGCACATGATAAGCTCAAGATCTCCTAAGAATGCTCTTCCCTTCAGCCTGGCAATGTTAAGGATAATCTCAACAAGACCAGGAACAAGTACAAGCGTTGTAGGTCTTACAACAGGAATATCACCGATACCGGCTCTCATATCAACACATGTATATATAAGCGAACCTGTATACAATTTAGCCATATATCCCATAATTGCCCCAAATATGTGTGAAAGAGGAAGCATAGCTATATATCTCTTATGGAGAATACTTCCCGGTCCAAATACTCCATTAAATGAGCCTCTCATAATAGAACCGTGGCTGTGAACTGCACCCTTAGGCGCTCCTGTAGTTCCACCTGTAAAGAAAATGGCTGCTGTAGTATCCTTTTCAACATCTGCAAATGCGCTTTCAGTCTCACCAATAGAAGTGCTTGGCCATGTCTTACAAGGAAGATTAGCCGTAACCTCTGTAAATTCCCTGCCAACGAACATACCAGCAAGGTCAAACTTCATGCTGATTCCTGCAAGTGCCTTATCGTTAAGTGCATTAGGAAGCATAATAAGTACATGTCCAGCCGCTGGAATTGCAAGGAAAAGCTCCATTGCATCAAAATTGTTCTTTGCAAGTACTGCTATGTTAGAACCCTTCTCAAGTCCTAATGACTTAATAAATGTAACTCTCTTAGCAACTCTTGAAACAAGCTCCTCATATGTATATGTAGTAACCTTGTCACTTATGGCTGGATAATCAGAATATTGCTTCTTAATAAATTCAAGAAACTTTGGAATAGTTGGAATATATTCCAGAGTCGTCATTTCATCAGGGTCTACCATGTTATAAAAATAATTATTCAT